>Ga0209166_10000017_pt1 | contig 276811 bp, 261 predicted proteins | sample Coa_R1_3_FD_187151 | JGI IMG/M metagenome (GOLD analysis project Ga0209166, IMG submission 187151) | Surface soil microbial communities from Centralia Pennsylvania, which are recovering from an underground coalmine fire - Coalmine... | ecosystem: Environmental > Terrestrial > Soil >...
CACATGCCTGACATACGGGCCAAAGACGGCGGGTACGTTGGCGGCCAGAAATCCCACCCGCGAGCAGCCGGCCAGGAAGGCGGCGGACAGCCCGGCAAGCGCGATCCGGCGCGACATGGGTTTTTCGCTATCGGCAGGCATAGGTCGGACGGCTTTGCGCATCGAGGACACCGTGCCCTATCAGCCAGGTACGCGCATCCTCGGCATCCTGATCGAACCAGCGCGCGGCACTTCCCAGCCTGAAGGTATAGCCCCACTCATCCATGTCGCGGCACATGCGCTCCCGGCCGACATTCGGCAGGTACTGCGCCAAGATGATTTGCAGATAGCAGACCGCATTCTCCTCGGCGTGATCGCCGCCCGCGTCGGTGTCCAATCCGGCGCGCCGCTCCGGCGTCATGCAAATAAAATGTGCGCCTTCGTGCAGCACGGAGTGCACCGGCGTATCGAGGCGCGCGAAGATCTTCGATCCCATCAAGCCCGCCTCGCGTTCGCCCCAGTAGGAGCCGGGAATGAACTCGCCGGCCGCCACCAGCTGCAAATCCAAGCCATAGCGATCCAGGAGTACCTGCAGGGCGAGGCGATCGATGGCGTTGACCAGCAGCACCGGGCCCTCACGCGGTCTACTTCAAGCTCGTCAGACGGTGCATGGCGATGGCCACCAGATCACGCGCCATCTGCTGGCGCAGGATGTCCGCCTCGTTCGCCTTGGCAAGCTGCAACGCCTCGTTGAAACTGAAGTCCCTCGACAGGCTGATGGTCTGCGGCGCCAGCACCTCCTTGTCGGCGATGCGTGCGCTGAACGTGACGGTGTACGTGAGCTCATATTCGGTGGGGATGTTCTTCCCCGACACGGCCAGCGTGCGTTGCTCGACCAAGTCCTTGGTGATGTCCACGAATGCCGTGGCGCCATCGCGTGTCAGGGTCGGCGCGGCGCCGGCACTCTTGAGCGCATGCTCGAACTCGCGCGAAAAGTCCGTGTACGGATCCTTGAGCGACAGGTAGGGGCGCGCCATGACTGCCGGCAGGGCATCGCTCCCCGCCAGCCGAAAGCCGCACCCGCCAAGGGCCAACACGCCCAGCACCATCGTATATTTTGCGATGGCCACGAGCGCTACACCACGATGTTCACGAGCTTGCCGGGCACGATGATCACTTTGCGCGCCGGCGCGCCACCCATGAATTTCTGCACATTGGCTTCGGCCAGTGCGGCGGCCCGCACTGCGGCTTCGTCCGCGTCCACGGCAATGGCAATGTGGGCGCGCAGCCTGCCATTCACCTGCACCACCCATTGCAGCGTGGACGATTGCAGCGCGTCGGCGTCGACTTTTGCCCAAGCCTCATCGATGAGCGCCGTGCGATGTCCCAGGTGCCGCCACAGCGCATGGGTTACATGCGGAATGATGGGCGAGAGCCCCTGCACCGCAATCTCCAGCGCTTCCTGGGCGACGCTTCGGTCCTGGGGCGAGGCCTGCGGAAGCTTCGCCAGCGCATTCAACAATTCCATGACGGCGGCAATCGCCGTGTTGATCGTGCGGCGGCGGCCGATGTCATCCGTCACTTTTGCCAGGGTCTGATGCGCCTGCCGGCGCAGGCCGCGCTGCGTCTCGTTCAAGGCGGCCTTGTCGAGCGGCGCCGCCGGCCCCTGGGATACGTGGTCGTACACGGCCTTCCACAGGCGCTTGATGAAGCGGTACGCGCCCTGCACGCCCTCATCCGACCACGCCAGGGTTTGCTCCGGCGGCGCCGCGAACATCATGAACAGGCGCGCCGTGTCGGCACCGAATTCGTCCACCAGCACCTGCGGATCGACGCCGTTGTTCTTGGACTTCGACATGGTCACGATGCCGCCCGATTCGACCTCCCCGCCGTCGGCGCGCAGCACCGCGAGGCGCTGCTGCGTGTCCTTGTCGACCGTGACCGTCACCTCGGCCGGATTGAAGTATTGCACCCGGCCCGATTCGGGCTTGCGATAGAACACCTCGTTCAACACCATGCCCTGGGTGAACATGCGCGCGAAAGGCTCCTTGAACGGCACCGCGCCCATGTCATGCATGAACCGGGTCCAGAAGCGCGAATACAGCAGATGCAAAATGGCGTGTTCGATGCCGCCGATATACTGATCCACCGGCAGCCAGTACTGCACCCGATGGTCGAGCATCGCCTGGTCGTTGTCGGCGCAGGCGAAGCGCAGAAAGTACCAGGACGAGTCCACGAAAGTGTCCATGGTGTCGGTTTCGCGCCGCGCATCCGCCCCGCATCGCGGGCATTTGACGTTCAAGAACGCGGCGTGTTTGAGCAGCGGATTGCCGCTGCCGTCCGGCACCAGGTCCACCGGCAGTACCACCGGCAGCTGCTCATCCGGTACCGGCACCGCACCGCAGCCCTGACAATGAATGATGGGAATCGGGCAGCCCCAGTAGCGTTGGCGCGAAATGCCCCAGTCGCGCAGCCGCCAGGTCACGCGCTTCTTGCCCAAGTCTTTGACGCTCAAATCGGCGGCAACGGCCGCCACCGCAGCCTCGTACTCGAGTCCATCGTACCGGCCGGAATTCACGCAGCGCCCATGCTCGGAATACCACGACTGCCAGGCCTCGAGCGAATACGGACGCCCCTGTACATCGATGACCGGCTTGATGGGCAGGCCGTACTTCTTGGCGAATTCAAAATCCCTCTCATCATGGGCCGGGACTCCCATGACCGCACCCTCGCCGTAGCTCATGAGCACGTAGTTGCCCACCCAGACCGGGATGGCTTCACCGCTGATGGGATGGCGCACATGCAGCCCCGTGGGCATGCCCCTCTTCTCCTGCGTGGCCAGCTCCGCTTCCACCGCCGGGCCGCTCTTGCATTCGCGGATGAAGGCGCTGAGTGCCGCATTGTCCTTCGCGGCGTACGCGGCCAAGGGATGTTCCGCCGCCACCGCGCAAAAGGTCACACCCATGAGGGTATCGGCACGCGTGGTAAAGGCATGCAGCACGCCGCCCTCACCGATATCGTGGGGGAACCCCAAGCGCACGCCCTCGCTGCGGCCGATCCAATTCGCCTGCATGGTGCGCACGCGTTCGGGCCAGTCCTTCATGTCCTTCAGGGAATCGAGCAGATCTTCGGCGTACGCCGTGATCTTCAGGTAGTACATGGGGATTTCGCGCTTCTCGACCGGTGCTCCGGTACGCCAGCCGCAGCCGTCGATGACCTGCTCGTTGGCCAGCACGGTCTTGTCGACGGGGTCCCAATTGACCACGCCGGTTTTCTGGTACGCGATGCCTTTTTCCAGCATGCGCAGGAACAGCCACTGGTTCCAGCGATAGTACTGCGGAAGACAGGTCGTAAGCTCTCGGTTCCAATCCAGGCCGTAGCCCAAGGACTTCAGCTGCGCCTTCATGTGAGCGATGTTGTCCAGCGTCCATTTTGCCGGCGGCACGCCGTTTGCCATGGCGGCATTCTCGGCCGGCAGTCCGAAGGCGTCCCAGCCCATGGGCTGCAGCACATTGCGGCCGTTCATGCGCATGAATCGCGCCAGCACATCGCCTATGGTGTAATTGCGGACATGCCCCATGTGCAAGCGACCGCTTGGATAGGGGAACATGCACAGGCAATAGTATTTTTCGCGGCCGTCGTCTTCCTGAGCCGCGAAGCTATGGTGTTGGTTCCAATAGTGTTGGGCCTCCGCTTCGATAGCGGCGGGTTCATATCTTTCTTGCATGATGGGCTAGCAGAATACCCGAGATGCCCCACGGCCGCGAACTGCTCTTTGAGACAAAGGATCGCATGCGAAACTTGAATTTTTACGGGGCACTCGCCCTCAGTACCTTGAGCGGCTGCCTGTGGTTTTTATCCGTTACGCCCTTTGACTATTCCGCCCTGGCCTGGATCGCCGCCGTTCCCATGTTCCTGGCCATTGAACGCGCCGGCAGCTTTCGCGCCGCGCTGTTTCTCGGCTGGTGGGCCGGCCTGGTCGAAACCGCGGGCGGGTTTTATTGGCTGATCGACGTGATGCGCCGCTTCGCAGACTTTCCCTGGGTGGGTGCGGCACTGGTGTTCCTGCTGTTCTGCGCCGCCCGCGCGATTATTTTTCTGCTGTTTACGGCCGCCGTCTGCGCGATTCGCCGGCGCTTTCGCCTCCCCATGGCATTGCTCGGACCCATGGCCATGGTCAGCTGCGAGTTGGTGGTTCCCCAGATCTTTCCCTGCGGCCAGTGGATCAGCCAGGCATGGAACCCTCTGGTCATCCAGATCAGCGAACTCACCGGACCCTTGGGCGTCACCGCGCTGCTGATGATGGTCAATGGCGCGCTTTATGACTTGATGGTGAATGCGCGCGCCGCCCGCTACCCCGCGATCGCCGCCGGTGCCCTGCTGGCAGCGGCCCTCATTTTTGGGTCGGTGCGCATGCGCCAGGTCGATGCCGTTCTCGAGCATGCACCGCGCCTCAAGGTGGGCCTGGTTCAGCCGAACTTCGCCTACTCCGCCACCGGGGAATTCTCGCGCGATGAGGTGCTACGCCAGCTGGGCGCCTTGCAGGAGCAATCGCGCCGCCTGGAAAGCGAGGGCGCCCAGTTGCTGGTGTGGAGCGAGGGCGCCTTCCCCATCGCCGTACCGCGCGATTTCAGCGCCGATTTCTCGCCGGATTCTCTGGCCATGATCCGCCGCGGCTTTGCGGTGCCCACGCTCATCGGCGCCGAGATGTACGATGCCGCGCACGAGGATGCATTCAACTCGGCGTTATTGCTGGACCGAAACGGCAAGGTCGGGGGCCGCTACGACAAAGTGCGCCTGCTGGCTTTCGGAGAATACATTCCCGGCATCGAGGCCTTTCCCTGGCTGCGCAAGCTCCTCCCCGACGGCGCGGGCAAGTTTACCGCCGGCGCCGGCCCCGGCGCCATCTCCCTGCAGGGACCCGGCGATCTGGGCCTGCGATTGGGACCGGTCATCTGCTACGAAGACATATTGCAGGAATTCCTGCGCGGCGTCGGGCAGCTGCATCCGAACCTCTTGGTCAATTTGACCAGCGATTCCTGGTTCGGCGCCGAAACGGAACCCTGGGAGCATCTGGCACTGGCGGTTTTCGCCAGCGTGGAATTGCGCGTGAGCATGGTTCGCGCGGTGAATTCCGGCGTATCCGCACTCATCGATCCGAATGGCCGGCTGCTGCAAAAATCCTACGCCGACGATCCCTACCGCAATCCACGGCCTGCCGATGGCATCCTGGTGTCGGCGCCCATCGTGCCGGGCGGTCACACGGTGTACACCGCCGTGGGCAATTTATTTGCCTACCTCTGCCTGGCAGGAACGCTGATCCTTGTCACGATCGCGCTGCGCGGCCGACGCCAAACTTAGGCGAAGAAATTGATCTTCGAGCCCGCTGCAGCGATGGACGCAGCAGTCGAGTTCGCGTTCGTCGCAGCAGTCGAGTTCGCGTTCGTTGCAGCAGTCTGGGCCGTTGCTTTGGCGGAAGCTGCGGCAAGGCTTGCCGGAGACGGTGGCTGCAGCCCGAGGAGTTGCTGAAGCGAATTGAATGCATTTCCGAACAGGCCCTGCGCGGCTCCGACCGGAACTTGCGCAGCGGTGCTGCTCGTAGAATCAGTCGATGAATCCAGGTCAACGCCCTTTTTGTGGCCGTGGCCATGAGGCTGAACATTCAGGGCGGGCAGCGCGCTGGAAACAGAAGCGGGAATGGCAAGTGACGACATGGAACTATCCTTTGTTTAAGGGTAATAAATCGCGATGGCGGCAACGAATTGCCGCATGCGGTCCGCCGCGGCCGGGCATTGCCGCCCGCTCGGCCGACAACCGGCCTGAATCGCTTGAATCCTGCATATGCGGATCGCCTGTGCTACGAAAATCCAAAATTACTTTGCTCGCCATGACTAAAGCAGTTTTCGTGCCAAGGCCTCACATCATCCGGGCTTGCGGAATCGGAATACCACTTGATCGGTTTTGCCCCGCGGAACTGCCTTCATCATGACGTGTCTTCACATTGTGGGATTTCAGGTGCTTACGAGCTAAGTGCAGTTGAAGTCAAGCGCCACAGGATCGGGAGGTACTGCGATGGACGAAATCAAAATCGGTGAGCACGATCTGCTGACATTCCTCAAACCGGGCACGGTGTGGGGCGCCCTGATCTATTTGGTAATTTTCTTGATCCTGGCGCTGCTGGTCACGCGCGGATTTCGCGCCGCGGTGCACGCATCGATGACGCGCAGGGGACATATCGACCGCACCACGATCAATTTCTTGCAGCAGTTCGGCTCGGTGCTGATCTGGGTGATCGTTGTCATTCTGTATGCACATCTCATTCCGGCCTTGCGATCCATGGGCACCGCATTGCTGGCCGGTGCGGGCGTGGTGTCCGTCGTCATCGGCCTCGCGGCGCAGAGCACGCTGGGCAATCTGGTCGCGGGTATTTCGATCGCGCTGTATCGGCCGTTTCGCCTCGGCGACACGCTGCAAGTGACCGCGCCCACGGGCACCGACATTGGCGTGGTCGAGATGATCTCTCTGGGCTACACCACGCTGCGGGCGCCGGACGGCCATATGATCGTTCTGCCCAACGCCATCGCCGCCAGCCAGGTCACCATCAATCTCAACACCACCTACGCACCCTGGCCGATCACCATCACCATTCGATTGAGTCGCGATGCGGACATCGAATCCGCGCGCCGGCTCGCGCTCAGCGTGGCCGCCGAGACCGCGGGGGAGCAAGCGGTGGTCGGCGCCTTCCTGACCAAAGTGGACGCCGCCGCCATCACCCTGGAACTGCGATTCAAGGCCACGGACGCCCCGAGCCGCGACACCTTGAGATCGAAGATGCTCATGACGCTGCCCCAGCGATTCGCCGAAGCCAAGATTGGTTCCAGCGGCACCGAGCTGCCCGCGTTCTCCTAAGTCTGCGCGCGTCCGGCGCCGACAGTGCCGACGATCGGATAGTGACTTTGCCAATCGCGAGCTGGCAAATGCGAGTAGATCGCACGAAACCGCGACCGGCGGAACGATCCACGATTTGGCGTCGCGCCAATGACCCTGTATGAAGCGTCGCCTCGGCGCCTGATAGAATCGCGGCTCTTAGAATTCCTGGAAGAATCATGACCACATCCGCCGAAAAGAAAATCCGTCTGTACGAACTCGCGCTGGCCGACGGTCGTTCCGCCAGTCCCTTCGTCTGGCGCATCCGCTATGCCCTGGCTCACAAGGGTATTGCCTTCGAGACGGTGAAATTGGGCTTTACCAACATACCCGGCGTATTCGGCGGCAAGTTCAAGACGGTTCCGATCCTAGAGCACGGAGACACCGTACTGGCGGAAAGTTGGGACATCGCCGAATACCTCGACCGCGCCTTTCCCGACCGCCCACCACTGTTCTCGAGCCCGGGCGAGCTGGCGGTGATCCGGCTCACCGAGGGCTGGTTCATGAATGAGATCTTGAGAAAAATGTTCCGGCTGTACGTCAAGGACGTTCATGACGCCGCGCGTCCGCAGGATCAACCTTACTTTCGCGAGAGCCGCGAGAAAAACATGAAGGGCAAGACGCTGGAAAGCTTTGCGGCAGACCGGGCTTCGTACTTGCCGGCGCTACGCGCTTCGCTGCAGCCGCTGCGCATCCACCTGCAAAAATTCCCCTTCCTCGGCGGCAGCACGCCGAATTTCGCCGATTACATCGCGCTGGGTTCGTTTTATTGGGCCGCCGCCGCCGGCACCATGCCGATGCTCGAGCACGACGATGCCCTGCGCGACTGGCTCGACCGCGGCTTCAACTTGTACGGCGGCATTGCGCGCGATCCGGGCGTGGGGCCGCTGTTCGAGGCGGCGAAGGCTCAGGAACCCGATTCGGCGGGCGGCTCGATATCGTAGGGAACGGTCACACGTAATAGATCGATGCGGCGCCGATCGGCGCGCAAGATGCGAAATTCCAAGTCGCCGACTTTGATGGTTTCGCCGCGGCGCGGTAGCCGACCGAATTCCTGCATCAGCAAACCGCCGATGGTGTCGTAGTCCTCATCGGAGAACTGCGTGGAAAAGTAGCGGTTGAAATCCGCGATCGGCGTCAATGCCCGCACGGTGAATTCACGCGGGCGCTCCTTGCGGATGGTTTGGTCGTCCTCGACGTCGTGCTCGTCGTCGATTTCGCCGACGATTTGCTCGATGACATCTTCGATGGTAACCAGGCCGCACACTCCGCCATATTCGTCGACCACCATGGCGATGTGATTGTGGCTGCGGCGAAATTCCTTCAGCAGGACATTGAGCCGCTTGCTCTCCGGCACGAAGCTCACCGGGCGCATGTATTCGCGAATCTCGAAATCTTCGTCCGCCGCCGACTGCAGCCGCAGCAAATCCTTGGCCAGTAGTATCCCTAAGATCTGATCGCGATCCTCGCCGATTACCGGGAAGCGCGAATGTCCCGATTCGACCACCCGTTCCACGAGCTTGTCCGGCGGCTCATCGCGTTCGACGAACACCATTTGCGAGCGCGGCACCATGATGTCGCGGACCTGCATATCCGCCACGGCCAGCACGCCTTCCAGCATGACCAGCGCATCGCCGTCGAACAGTCCTCGTTCGCTCGCCTCGCGCAGATGCTCGACCAGCTCCGCCAGATCGCGCGGCTCGCCGGTCATCGACTGGGTAATACGCTTTAACCAGCGGCCGGTGGTGCCGCCTTGAGGTTGTTCGGGCATGGGAGAGAGAGCATACCGGATCTAGGGCCAACGCGGCTCACGCGGAATACTTCAAACGGGCCCCTACAGATAGGGATTTGAAAACCCAAGCCGATCAAGGATTTGAACCTCACGGGCGGCCATTTTTGCCGCTTCCCGGGTGCGCTCATGATCGAATCCTTGAAGATGCAGTACCCCATGAACGGTCATGTGCGCCCAATGCGCACGAAGAGACTTGCCCTGGGCCCGCGCTTCCCCGGCCACGATGGGCGCGCAGATCACCAGTTCTCCCAGGAAGTAGCGACCGTCCGGAAAAGGCCCGGCGCCCGCGAAAGACAGCACATTGGTGGGCTTGTCCTTGTGCCGATAGTGCGCATTCAAACGCCGGCTGCGCGCTTTGCCGACGATGCGCACCGACAGCACCATGGGCCGGCTCGAGGACTTGAGCGCCGCGGCCGCCCACTGGTAGAGCAACCGCGCGCCCGGCACCCAGGGGCTGCGCGACGCATAACTGACGTCGAGTTCCAGGCGCCGCGCCGAACTGGGAACATCCTCCTCGTCGGCTTCGTGCCGATCGCCAATTCTGTCTCGTTCGCGGCCACGGGGAATACTCAGACAGACTCCTAGCCGCCGTCGCTGGGCCCGGGGCTGTTCGCCTCATAGGCTTGGACGATTCTCTGTACCAGGGGGTGGCGCACCACGTCGCGTGAGGTGAACAGGGTGAAGGCAATGCCGCGCACGCCGCGCAAGATATCGATGACGGTGCGTAAACCGGACTGCTTGGAATTCGGTAGATCGACCTGTGTGATGTCGCCCGTGACCACCGCCTTGGAACCGAAGCCGATGCGCGTCAAGAACATTTTCATCTGTTCGTTGGTGGTGTTCTGCGCCTCGTCCAAGATCACGAAGGAATCGTTCAACGAGCGTCCGCGCATGAACGCCAACGGCGCGACCTCGATCACATTGCGCTCGATCAGTTTCGCCACCCGCTCGAAGCCCAGCATTTCGTACAGCGCGTCGTACATCGGGCGCAGGTAGGGATCGACCTTTTGCGATAGATCGCCCGGCAAGAAGCCCAAGCGTTCGCCGGCCTCGACCGCCGGGCGAACCAAGATGATGCGCCGGACCTTTTCCGATTGCAGCGCCTCCACCGCACACGCCACGGCGAGGTAGGTCTTCCCCGTGCCCGCAGGGCCTATACCGAAGGTCAGATCGTGGTTGCGGACATTGTTCAGGTACTCGGTTTGATTGGCCCCGCGCGCCCGCACCGCACCGCGTGCGGTGCGCACTTTTAATTCGTCGGAATCCGCGGTGGCCTCGGCGTTGTTGCTGTCCATGTCCAACTCCTGCAAGGCAATGTGTACCCGTTCGGAATCCACAGGCTCGCGCTGCGCGCGCGCGTAAAGATCCTGCAATACCGATTCGGCGCGCTTGACCGCCGGCGCCAATCCCACCAATTGAAATCGATTGCCGCGACGCCGCACCTCCACGCCCAATCTTGATTCGATCAGCCGCAGGTGTTCATCGAGAGGCCCGCACAACTCGACCAGACGGACGTTGTCCGCCGGCGCCAGCAGCACGTCCCGTGTCATCGGCGCCGAACTCACGCGGCTCCGGCGGCGACGAGACGTCCGCGAAGCGAATTCGGCATCGCCTCGGTAATGACCACGTCCGTAAAGGTATTCAAGATCGTGTCGCGGGCATCGGCCGGGGCATCGAAATTGACCCAGCGGTTGTTGTCGGTCCGGCCGGCCCATTGCGCAGGATTGCGCTTGGCGGGCCGCTCCACCAGAACCCGTTGGCGGCTGCCCACCATGCGTTCGGAAATCGCGCGCGCCTGTCCGTTCAACCGCTGCTGCAGCAGCTCGAGGCGTTGCTGTTTGACCTCATGGGGTACCTCATCGATCAGCGCCGCGGCCGGCGTGCCGGGCCTGCGGCTGTACAGAAAGCTGAACGATTGGTCGAATCCGACATCGGCCACCAAATTCATGGTGGCCATGAAATCCTGTTCCGTTTCTCCCGGGAAACCCACGATCAGGTCGGTTGAAATGCAGATGTCCGGCCGTACGGCACGCAGCTTGCGCAGCTTCTGCTTGTATTCGAGCACCGTGTGGCCGCGCTTCATGGCGGCGAGGATCCGGTCCGAGCCGCTCTGCACCGGCAAATGCAAATAGTTGTTGAGCTGCGGCACGTTGGCATACGCCTCGATCAAGCTGTCGTTGAAATCCAGCGGATGCGAGGTGGTAAAACGAATGCGCTCCACGCCCGGGGTGGCCGCCACGAAATGGATCAAGGTCGACAAGTCGGCCGGCGTGCCATCGGCCATGGGGCCGGCATAGGCATTGACGTTTTGCCCGAGCAGCGTGATTTCGCGCACACCCTGCTCGGCCAGGCCCTGCACCTCGCGGAGCACCTGGTCGAAGGGGCGGCTGATTTCCTCGCCGCGCGTGTACGGTACGACGCAGAAGGTGCAGTACTTGCTGCAACCCTCCATGATGGAGACGAAGGCGGTGGCGCCGTTGGTGCGCGGCTGGGGCAGGCGATCGAATTTCTCGATCTCCGGAAAGCTGATGTCGACTTGCGCACGGCCGGACTGTTTCAAACCGTCGAGCATTGCGGGCAGGCGATGCAGGGTTTGCGGTCCGAACACCAGATCGACGAACGGAGCGCGCGCCGTGATGCCCTCGCCCTCCTGGCTCGCCACGCAGCCCCCCACGCCGATGACCACATGCGGGCGCGCCTGCTTGAAAAGGCGCCATTCCCCCAGCAGCGAGAACACCTTCTCCTGGGCCTTTTCCCGCACCGAGCAGGTATTGACCAGCAGGACGTCCGCTTCGGCCGGGTTGTCGGTGCTCCTCATGCCGTGAGCCGCCTCGAGTACGTCCCGCATCTTGCCGGAATCGTATTCGTTCATCTGACAGCCGAAGGTTTTTATGTATAAAAGACCGGGCATTTACAGCATAGGCTCACGAGGAAAAGGCCGCTAAGATACTAGGAACCATGGCAATACGCGATGTTCTCAAAATGGGCGATCCACGCCTCCTGGCGCTGTCGGCGCCGGTGGATGAGTTTGGCACCCCCGAGCTTACGGACCTGCTCACCGATATGCGGGACACGATGCGACATCTCAATGGGGCCGGGCTCGCCGCACCCCAGATCGGCGTCGGGCTGCGTGTGGTGATATTCGGCTTCGAGGAAAATCCGCGCTATCCGGAAGCGGATCCGGTGCCCTTTACGGTACTCATCAATCCGCGCCTCACCCCCTTGAGCGAGGCCTTGGAGGACGGCTGGGAGGGATGCCTGTCGGTCCCCGGCATGCGCGGCCTGGTACCCCGCTACCGCGAACTGCGGTACACGGGCTTCGATGCCGCGGGCAACCCCATCGATCGCAGCGTGAAGGATTTTCACGCCCGTGTGGTGCAGCACGAGGTCGATCACCTGGACGGAATCCTCTATCCGCGCCGGATCCGGGATCTCACCCAATTCGGTTTCAACGAGGCCTTGTTTCCCGGGGAAGACCTGGCCGATGACTAGGGGCCGCCGGACTTTGGGCGCATATTCCCGATTTACGCCGCGTCGAAAATCACCACCCCACGTCCCTGCTTCCCTTCATTCAGATCGGCGAAGGCGCGCGGCGCTTCATCGATGGAGTAGGTCCGTGTAATGAGTTCATCGAGCTTCAAACGGCCGCTGCGGTACAGGCCGATCAAGCGCGGAAAATCCAGCTGCGGGCGCGCCGACCCATACATGCTTCCGGTGAGGGTCTTTTCCGTCGTTGCGGCTTGCTGAGCGCTCAAGACGATCTGATCTTTCGGACCTGCAATTCCCACGATGACCGCGGTGCCGCCGCGCCGCAACACACCCCACGCCATCTCCGAGCTTCTGCCGTTTCCCACACAATCAAAAGCGTAGTCCGCACCGCCGCCGCACAGCTTGAATAAATCCTTGCCGACATTCGCCTGACCGGTAATGTTATAGCCGTGGGTGGCGCCGAACCGCTTCGCCATCTCGAGCTTTTCATCGCTGGTGTCGACGGCCACGATCATGCCGGCGCCGGCGATGGCGCAGCCCTGGATGGCGTTCAACCCGACGCCGCCGCAACCGATAACGAGGGCGATCGAACCCGCTTCGACCTGGGCGGTGTTGACCGCGGCGCCCACGCCCGTCATCACCCCGCAGGCAATCAGGGCTGCCCGATCGAGTGGCATGCTTCGATCGATCTTGACGACATTGTCCATGTGTACGGTCGCGTACTCAGCCATGACGCCGCAGCCGCAGAACACGTTGAGATCCTGCCCTTTTGAATCGCGGGTGCGGACGGTGCCGTCGGGCAGCGTGAACAGTGATTTCAGCGATTGCACGCATAGTTGCGGCCGGCCGGTCTGGCAATAGTGGCAATGCCCGCACATGCTCACGAACGAGCTGACCACATGATCACCCACCACGTAATTGTCGACGCCGTCGCCGACCGCAGCGATGACTCCAGCACCTTCGTGGCCCAACACCAACGGCAGCGGATAGTTGATGGTGCCGTTGGTCGCCGACAGATCGCTGTGGCAGACGCCACAGGCGGCGATGCGCACCATGACTTCGCCATGCTTGGGCGCGGCGACTTCGATCTGTTCCACCACGACGGGCTTGCCGAGTTCACGCGCCAAGACCGCTTTCGCCAATTGAGCCATGCTGAAATTCCCCGTGAGATTAGGAGCGCGTGAGCGCAGCGTAGCGCTGCAAATGGGTATCGCTGTCGCCAAACATGAGTTGCGCGGCGGTCAGCCGTTTGAACCAGTGGCTGACGATGAGTTCATCGGTCATGCCCATGCCGCCGTGCAGCTGCACCGCTTGTTGACCGACGAAGCGGGATGACTGACCGATCAGGGCCTTGGCGGCCGACAGGGCGCGTCGGCGCTCCGTGACATTCTGGTCGGCGCAGCGCAGCGCCGCCAGATAACTCATGGAGCGGGCCTGCTCCAAGTGAATCAGCATGTCGGCGATGCGGTGCTGCAAGGCCTGGAAGTGGCCTATCGCCGTGCCGAATTGCTGGCGCGACTGGACATACGCCACGGTGGCATCGAGCAGCGCCTGCATGACCCCGACCGCCTCGGCGCACAGGGCGGCAAGCCCGATGTCCAGGGCCGCCTCGATGGCGGGCAATGCCGCTCCCTCCTCGCCGAGCCTCGCGCCTACCGGCACCTGAACCGCTTTCAAATACACTTCCGCGGCGCGCTGGCCGTCGATGGTGGGATACACATCCAAGGTCAAGCCCTGGGCTTCCCGCGGAACTCTAAACAATGAAATGCCTTTCGCATCGTGAGGCTCGCCGGCGATGCGCGCGGAGATGAGCAGGGTGTCGGCGGTGCCGGCATGCAGCACGACGGCTTTGTGACCATCGAGCAGGTAGTGATCGCCGGCTTTTTTCGCCCGGGTGGTCACCCACTGGGTCTCGAAGCGCGACTCGGGTTCATAGTGCGCGAGCACGGCAATGGCCTCGCCGCTCGCCATGCGCGTGAGCAGCTCGGCGGCCGCGGCATCATCGACGGCGCGCAGAGCCGCGGTCGCGATCACGGCGCTGCTCAAGAAGGGCTCGAGCAGCAGGCTTCGACCGCAGGCGCCCATGACGCTCAAGGTTTCCAGCGGCCCGAATCCCAATCCGCCCTGCGCCGTCGGCACATTGAGCGCGAGCACGCCGAGCTCCGCGAGCCCTGCCCATGCCGTTCGGTCCCACCCGACAGGCGAGGCATTGATGGCCCGAAATCGCTCGAAGGTGTACTGCTCGGTCAGGTAGCGGCTGACCGTGTCGTGCAACTGCTGCTGCTCATCGCTGAATTCGAAGTTCATTCTGGAAAGCTTCTCTTTAGAGACCGGTCATCAGAGACCAACGATCATCTTGGAAATAATGTTTTTCTGAATCTCGTTGGTGCCGCCGAAAATCGACAGTTTGCGCTGATTCATGTAAGCCGCGGCCAAGGTGGCGGCATAACGCGGTCCCGGCGCCGCGCGAGCCGGGTCCGACTGCCACCCAGCCTCCATCGCTTCGCGGCGAAAGGGCAGCGCATAAGGTCCGACCGCACGCATCATGAGTTCGGAAATGCGCTGCGCGATTTCGGTGCCGCGGATCTTCAGGATGGAGGCCTCGGGTCCGGGAGTACGCGAACCCCGCTCGCCGGACAGTACGCGCAGGTTGGTGATCTCCAAGGCCCACAGATCGATTTCAACCTGGGCGATGTCGGCCGCGAACAGGGGATCGTCGATCAGCGGCCGGCGATTTTTCATCTCGCTGCCGGCAATGCGCTTGAGCCGCGCCAGTTCCCGCTTGGCGCCGCCGATCCCGGCGATATTGGTGCGCTCATGGCCGAGCAGAAATTTGGCGTAGGTCCATCCTTTATTTTCATCGCCGATGCGGTTCTGGACCGGCACGCGCACATTCTCGAACCAGATCTCGTTGACCTCATGGCCGCCGTCGAGCAGCATGATCGGCCTGACGCTGATCCCCGGGCTCTTCATGTCGATCAATAAGAAGCTGATACCGGATTGCGGCTTGGCTTGGGAGTCGGTGCGCACCAGGCAAAAGATCCAATCGGCGTACTGACCCAGGGTGTTCCAGGTCTTTTGGCCGTTGACGACGTAGTGATCGCCCTCGAGCGTCGCCCGGGTTTTCAGCGACGCCAAGTCGGAGCCGGCGCCGGGCTCGGAGTAACCCTGGCACCACCATTCGGATCCGGCGCTGATCGGGGGCAAGAATCTCTGCTGCTGAGCCGCGTTGCCGAAGGCCATGATCACCGGCGCCACCATCTTCGTACCGAAGGGGATCAATCGCGGGGCGCCCGCCAGGGCTGTTTCCTCTTCAAAAATATATTGCTGGACCGAATTCCAACCGGGGCCGCCGAATGCCTTGGGCCAGCCCACCCCGCCCCAGCCGCGCTCATGCAGGGTGCGCTGCCAGAGCACGTGGTCCGCTCGCGTAAGCTCGAACCCATTGAGTACCTTGTCGCGGATGGCCGGCGGCAGTTTTTCGCGCACGAAGGAGCGCACCTCTTCGCGAAACGCCTGCTCTTCTTCAGTAAATTCTAGACGCATTAGGGGGTTTCCGTTTACATTCTGTTCCGCAGTACAGAACTTAGTTCTGAAATAGTGCAAAATTATGCGGATGAGGATCAGGGGTTGTCAATGACGCCTAAAGGTAAGCCGAATATCTCGGCGGTAACCGCCGCCGCCAAAACCGACCGCCACTTCGTGAACGCCCTAGGAAGAGGACTGGAAGTGCTGGCCTGTTTTCGCCATGGCGATCGTATGCTCGGCAATCAAGACCTGGCGCGCGCCTGCGGCCTGCCGAAATCCACCGTCTCCCGGCTCACCAATACGCTGACCAAACTCGGCTATCTGGTGTATGTCGAGGAAAGCGCGAAGTACAGCCTTGGAATCGCCACCTTAAGCTTGGGCAGTGCCATGCTGGCTCGCCTGGATATCCGCAAACTCGCGCATCCGCGGATGCAGGAGTTGGCCGAATTCGGCCAGTGCATGGTAAGCCTGGGAACGCGCGATCGCCTCTCGATGCTGTACATCGACGTGGTGCGCGGCTCGGGCGCGGTCACCTTGAGCCTGGACATGGGCGCGCGAATTCAGATCGCCACCTCCGCCATGGGCCGCGCGTACATCACCGCCGTCCCGGAGAGCGAAAGAAACGAGATCATGGAGCGCGTGCGCGAGCTGGTACCGAAGGATCGGTGGCAGGAGATCAAAGCGGGCATCGACCAGGCGATGCGGGACATCCGCGAACTCGGCGTGTGCTGCTCATTCGGCGAATGGCAGAAGGATGTCAACGGCATTGCCGTACCGGTGCGCCCCGGCAGCGGTTTGCCACCGATGCCCATCAACTGCGGCGCGCCGGCCTACATGGTGTCGAAGGATTTCTTGCTGGAGAAGGTGCGCCCCAAGCTCATCGCATTGGCCAACGAACTGGAAACTTCGCTGGGCACTTTGTCCTGAATCCTATTGGGCACTTGCCCCGAATCCTAAATAATAATTCGACCGACGAAACCTTTTGACCTCCCGATGCCTCTGAAGAGGCTGGGCTTTGCAGCCCTGCAAGTAGATCGATTTCGCTTGGGTTCCGAAATGCGCTCGAGGAGCAAAAGGATGAGCATGTCTTTCAAGATCCGTGCGCTTGCCATCGTGGCAGGCGGTCTGCTGCTGGGAGCCGTCCCGGCGACGTTCGCGGCCGAGAGCCCTAACGCCGGCATCGACCAATCGTCCTTCGTTTCCATCGGCGGCATCGACCAGTGGATCAGTATCAAAGGCGAGGATCGCCGCAACCCCGTGTTACTGGTGGTTCACGGCGGACCGGGCGAATCGCAATGGCCGGTGGCCGATAAGTATGAGCCCTGGGAGAAAGCGTTCACCGTCGTACTGTGGGACCAGCGTGGGGCTGGGCACACCTACGGCCGCTACGGCGCGAAGACGCCGGACTTCTCACTCAAGCGGATTGCAAGGGACGGGATAGAGGTAACTGAATATCTTCGTCGCACGCTCGCTAAGAAAAAGATCATCGTGCTGGGACATTCGTGGGGCTCAACCGTCGCCACTGCCATGGTCCAGCTCAAACCGGAACTGTTCGCGGCCTATGTGGGCACAGGACAAGCGGCGAGTTGGAAGGCCACCTCCAACATGCGGTTCGATCTGGCGTTGGCCAAGGCGCGCGAGGATGGCGATGCGGTCACCGTCAAGCAGTTAGAGGAGAAAGGGCCGCCGGATCCCAACGATCCCGAACAGGCCTTCGCCGTGAACATCTGGGCCGCGATGGCCCCGAGCGACCAGGCTTGGATAGGCTCGTTGCGTGCCCACATACCCGAGTTGAAGGCCAAGTACCCCAAGGATTTCCAGGACTTCCAAGACGGCTTCCAGTTCAGCGTCGAGCATGCCCTGCCCGACCAGATGCAGCTCGACCTGCCGAAGACCGCCAGCAAGGTCGGAACGGCCTTCTTCATCATCCAGGGAGAGCACGACGTCATGACGCCCACCCAGGCGGCCATCGACTATTTTAATGGAGTCTCAGCACCGACGAAGGAGTTGATCCTGATCCCGGGTGCCGGACATTTCGCCTTCATGACCGCTCCGGATGCATTCCTGGCCGGATTGATCGACAAAGTGCGCCCGGTCGCCATCGCGCGCGGTGCTTGATCTCCGGCGCCGGTAACGACGGGTACCTGGTAAGAGAAATATTTGGATTGGCGAATCGGCGGGCGGGCAATATCCTTGAAGACCCTGCGGCCACCAAGGCTCAGGCAATCGTTTCGGCCAAGGGCACTCGCGCACCCGCGCGCCAATCGGACGGCGATTGTCCGGTCCAGCGCCGGAACGCTCGGGTGAAGCAGCTTCCGGCGGAGAATCCGAGCAAGTAGGTCACGTCGCTGACGCTATGCCTCGGCGCGCTCAGATAAGCCAAGGCCAGGGCGTGGCGGGTGTTGTCGAGTATCTCTTTGTACGTCGTGCCGCTTTCGCCCAATTTTCGCTGCAGCGTGCGCGCGCTCATGTTGAGAATTTCCGCGATGTCTTCTTGGGAGGGTTCGCCGTGCTCCAGGCGCTGGGTCAGCACCTCGCGTACTCGCACCTCGATGTTGTCGCGCTCCAACTGCGACAAGTACTGAAGCGCGATCGCGTCATTGTGCCGTGCCAACTCGGGATTTCCCCCGTCCAACGGACGCTCGACGCTGTCGCGGTCGAACACCAAGCGAGTCTGCTCGGCGTCGAACACCAACGGGGCGCGCAGCAAGCTCAGGAAATCGTCGAGCTTCGGCGGCTGTGAGCGGCGAAACTCGATGCGCAGCGGTGAATATTCTCGGCCGATGAGAGAGCGGCACATCCGCAGGTAGAGGCCGACCACGGCATCGATGGGTGCATCGCCCAGTTCAGTCGTCGGCGAGATGATGAAGTGATATTCAGACCCGCATAGATAAAATTGGTAGTCGACCGCGTCGCTCACGATGTGGCAGTAGCGTTGCGCGCGCTGGAAAGCCTCTTTGAGTGTGGAACTTGCGGACATGCCATAACTCATGGCGTGAAAACTCGTCGGCCGAATGTAGCTGGCCACCTTGAGGCCGAATGCCGGATCGCCGGTCGCGTCCAGCGCGATCTTCCACAGCCGCAGACTATAGGTCACCGGACAGCGCGCGGTTGGACCCTCCAGGGACCTCGCATCCAAGCCCGCTTCGGCGAGCAGCGCCACGCTATTGCAGCCGGCGGCATCCAGCGCCCGGCAGATCGCCTTGACCCAGGAGCAGAGCGTGGTTTTACCGTTTCCCGAGCCAGCCGCCGGTACCCGCGTTGTTTTCGCGCCCAATTCGTCTCCTTTGAATCAGCATCGCCGCCGAATCATACCGCCGACTTTAGGCATCGGCTAAGGAAAACCCGCAGTGCCCGCACCACGGTTCGGTCATCCGGGGCTTGGCTGGCCGTGCGGGTACCGCCACGGCGTTGAGGAAGGTGCGCTCCGGACCGCCGACCCCAAATCGGCACGGCCGGGCCGTGCTCATCGCCACCTCCCGGTTCCACCATCCGGCCCATGCCGCCGAGTGGGCGGATCCGACCATCGACGCGGCGTACCATGATGTGTGGGAGCTGCTGATGGAGGGACTGGGCGCGCCGCGACTGTGAGCCTCGGTAAGTCCTCGAGGAAAACTCCTACCTAGAACGGAATGTCGTCGTCGAAATCTTCTTTTCCACCCGCCGGAGCGGGCGCAGAGGACTGATCGTACTCATCCCGAGGCGGGGCACCGCCACCGGCGCCGCGCTCCGCGCCGCCGCTCCCACCGCCACCACCACCCGCGCGTCCGCCGAGCATTTGCATATTGTCGGCGATGATTTCGGTGGTGAATCGGTCGTTGCCCTGCTTGTCCTGCCATTTGCGGGTACGCAGCTTACCCTCGACGAAGACCTGCGAACCCTTGCGCAGGTACTCGGCGGCGATTTCCCCCAGCCGACCGAACAGCGCAATGCTGTGCCACTCCGTGCGCTCCTGCTGGGCGCCGGAAGCCTTGTCCTTCCAGGATTCACTGGTGGCGATACGAATATTCGTCACCGTCATGCCGCTCGGCATCGATCGGGTCTCGGGGTCAGCGCCCAGATTTCCCACCAAAATGACTTTATTCACGCCACGCGCCATGTCGGTTCCCCTTGATTCAATGCCAGCCATTGTACACGGCGAACCTAAGACCCACGATCGGCATTGAAGGGGCGTTGAGGCAGATATGGGCATCACCGCATGGATTCAGCCGCGCTGACCCCAGCAAGCTCGCCTCTGTGGCGCCCCGCCGCAAGACCCATGCCGCACCCTGCCGTGGGCGTTCTGCCGGGCGTTGGACCCTCGCTTGACGCGGCGCGTATAGTAATCGGTTAGATGCAAAATATCCGAATCCGGGGTGCCCGGACCCACAACCTGAAGAACATCGACCTCGACCTGCCGCGCGAGCAGTTGATCGTGTTCACCGGACTGTCGGGGTCCGGCAAGTCCTCTTTGGCGTTCGACACCATCTATGCCGAAGGCCAGCGGCGTTACGTGGAGTCGCTGTCGACCTACGCCCGGCAGTTTCTGTCCATGATGGAAAAGCCCGATGTCGACACCATCGAGGGATTGTCGCCCGCCATTTCCATCGAGCAGAAATCGACCTCGCACAATCCGCGATCCACAGTGGGCACGGTGACCGAGATTCACGACTATCTGCGGTTGCTGTTCGCCCGCGCCGGCACGCCGCGCTGCCCCGATCATCACATCGATCTCGCCGCGCAAACGGTGAGCCAGATGGTGGACGCAGTGCTGCAGCACCCGGAAGGCACCGCCATGCTGCTGCTGGCGCCGGCCATCGCCGAACGCAAGGGCGAGCACGCGGAGCTCATCGAGGAATTGCAGGCGGGCGGTTTTGTTCGCGCCCGCATCGATGGCAAGGTGGTCGAACTGGACCAGGCGCCAAAACTCGACGTGCGGCGCAAACACACCGTCGAAGCCATCGTCGATCGCTTCAAGGTGCGCCCGGATTTGACGCAGCGCCTGGCGGAATCCTTCGAAACGGCGCTGCGGTTGGGCCAGGGAGTCGCGCGCATCGCCTACATGGACGATCCGGAGCGGGCGGAACTCGTGTTCTCGGACAAATTTGCCTGTCCGATCTGCAACTACTCCTTGACCGAGCTGGAGCCCCGGTTGTTTTCCTTCAACAGCCCAATCGGTGCCTGCCCCACCTGCGACGGCCTCGGCACCCAGGATTTCTTCGATCCGTCCAAAATCGTCGCCAATCCACACCTATCGTTGGCGGGCGGCGCAGTGCGCGGCTGGGATCGGCGCAACGCCTATTATTTTCAATTGATCCAGTCCCTGGCGCGCCACGCGAAGTTCGACATCGAGGCGCCCTTCGAATCGCTGCCGCAGCAGATCAAAGATCTGGTGCTGTTCGGCAGCGCCGACCAGCAAATCGAATTCAAGTACTTGGACGGCAAGGGCGGTACCGTCTCGCGCAAGCATACCTTCGAGGGTATCGTCAGAAATCTCGAGCGCCGCTACACCGAGAGCGAATCGGTGGCCGTGCGCGAAGAGCTTGCCAAGTATCGTTCGTCCAGGCCCTGTCCCGAATGCGCGGGAACGCGTTTGAATCGCGCGGCACGCAATGTATTCGTCGGCGGCAGGAGCATTCCCGACATCTCGACGTTGTCGGTGGAGCTCGCGCTCAAGTTCTTCGGCCAGATCACACTCCCGGGTTGGCGCGGCGAAATAGCGGTGAAGATCGTCAAGGAAATCAATGATCGCTTGGGGTTCCTGGGCAACGTGGGGCTTGGCTATCTCACCTTGAATCGCAGCGCCGATACCTTGTCGGGCGGGGAAGCTCAGCGCATTCGCCTGGCCAGTCAGATCGGCTCCGGCCTGGTGGGCGTCATGTACATCTTGGATGAGCCCTCCATCGGGCTGCACCAGCGCGACAACCAGCGCCTGCTCGATACCTTGGTGCATCTGCGGGATCTGGGCAACACCGTGATCGTCGTAGAGCATGATGAGGACGCCATACGCCAAGCTGACCATGTCGTCGACCTAGGTCCCGGCGCGGGCACGCATGGCGGGCGCATCGTCGCACAGGGCACGGCGGCGGAAATCGCCGCGAACTCGGACTCCGTCACCGGCCAGTACTTGAGCGGTCGGCGTCGCATCGAGATTCCGGCGCTGCGTCATGTTCCGGATCCGAAGCGCATGCTGCGCGTGATCGGGGCCACCGCCAATAATCTCAAGGAGGTCACGGCGGAATTTCCCTTGGGGTTGATGACCTGCGTGACGGGTGTGTCCGGATCGGGCAAGTCGACGCTCATCAACGACACGTTGTTTCGTGCGGTGGCGACCTCGCTCAACCGCGCGGCGGCAGGCAGTGCGCATTTCGATCGGATCGAGGGTCTGGACTTCATCGATCGGGTGATCGAAATCGATCAGAGCCCCATCGGGCGCACACCCCGGTCGAACCCCGCCACGTACACCGGCCTGTTCGCGCCGATTCGCGACATCTTTGCCGCGGTGCCCGAGGCCCGTGCCCGCGGCTATGAGGCAGGCCGTTTCAGTTTCAACGTGAAGGGCGGACGCTGCGAGGCCTGTCAGGGAGACGGCGTCATCAAAGTCGAGATGCATTTTCTCGCCGACGTCTATGTGCCCTGCGACGTGTGCAAAGGCAAGCGCTACAACCGCGAGACGTTGGAGATCCGCTTCAAGGGAAAGAACATCCAGGAAATCCTCGACATGACGGTCGAGGATGCCTTGCCGTTCTTCTCCGCGGTGCCCACCGTGCAGCCGAAGTTGCAGACCCTGCTCGATGTCGGTCTCTCGTACGTGCGGTTGGGACAAAGCGCAACCACGCTCTCCGGCGGCGAGGCGCAGCGGGTAAAACTGGCTAAGGAGCTTTCCAAGCGCGCAACCGGGCGCACGCTGTACATTCTCGATGAGCCGACCACCGGACTGCACTTCGCCGACATCGCGCAGCTGTTGGTGGTATTGCAGCGGCTGCGCGATGAGGGCAACACCGTCATCGTGATCGAGCACAATCTGGATGTCATCAAGACCGCCGACTGGGTCGTGGATTTGGGACCTGAAGGCGGGGACAACGGCGGCCGCATCATCGCGGTCGGCACGCCCGAACAGATTGCGGCGAACAAAGCTTCGTATACAGGGCACTATCTGCGTGCCACATTGGCGACGGCGCGCGGCCTCGAACGCAAGCGGGCATGATGGCATTGCGTGCGACCGGCCAATTTGCGCCGCTCGTCGGGACGCTGATCGGAGCCTGCGGCGGGCTCGTTTATTGGGTGGGGGTGCAAGTCTGGCCATCGAACGTGGCGGTGATCCTGTCCATGGCGTCGACCGCTCTCCTCACCGCCCGGCTGCCGGGTGGCATACCGGCGGCGCGGCTCGACGCCTCGAGCCGGCTGCTGTGCCTGCTCATCAAGTACAACGCACTGATGGCACTGTCCGCGGCGAAGCTGCCGTTCGACGTGCCGGCCAACGTGCCGCTGGGCTTCATCATGCTGTGCGGATATGCGGCCAGTTTCGCGTTGCCGTTGCCCGTCACGGCGCTGCGGCCCGCCGAGACGGCGCCCTTGAGCAGCGGTACCTTGGCCCTGGCGCTGGCGATCGGTTTCGTGCCTGCTGCGTTGCTGGGCATTCCAGGGCTGGTCGGGCTCGCCGCCGCAACTTTGGCGTCCATGGGAATCCTGGTACTTCTTAGAGTTGGGCGTGCGCCGAGTTCCCAGCCTGCGCCGGCGTTGACCCAGTCGCTGACCGAGGTATGTTTTTATTTGGGCGCGCTGGCAACCTGGAGATACGTTTGAGACGCGCCCCGGCCGTCACGCGGGGCATCGCGCGCGCTGCGCTGCCCTTGCTCACCCGCCTGGATCCTGAGTTGGCCCATGATCTGGGGCTGGCCGGCTTGAAGTGGATCCGGCCGCTGTGGCCGGCACCCCAGATCCGCGCCGAGTCGTCCGTGCTCTGCTTCGGCTTGCGATTCGCGCACCCCGTGGGACTCGCGGCGGGCTTCGACAAGAACGGCGATTACCTCGACGCCCTGGGAGCCCTCGGGTTCAGCCATATCGAGTTGGGCACCGTGACGCCGCGTCCGCAGCCGGGCAATCCCAAGCCGCGCATGTTCCGGATTCCGGGAAGCCTCACCCTGATCAACCGCATGGGCTTCAACAATAAAGGCGTCGATCATTTGATTGCGCAGCTGTCGCGCAGCCGCTACCGGGGAATTCGCGGCATCAGCATCGGCAAGAACTTCGACACGCCCATCGAGAACGCGCAGGATGACTATGTGGCCTGCCTGCGCAAGGTCTACGCCCATGCAGATTATGTGGCCGTCAATGTGTCCTCGCCCAACACCGCGCGCTTGCGCGAGCTTCAGGATCGCGACGGACTGCAGCGCATCGTCGGCGCGCTGCTCGAGGAGCGTGTCGTATTGCAGCAGCGCCATGGCAGGCGCGTGCCCTTTTTGGTCAAAGTGGCGCCCGATTTGAGCGAGGCGCAGGTATCGGCGCTGGCGCAGGAGCTGCGTTCGTTGCAACCGGACGGGGTGATCGCCACCAATACCTCCAGCGACTTAAGTGTGCTGGGCAAGCCGCTTCCACCGACCTTAAGCGGCGGCTTGAGCGGCGCGCCGCTGCACCCCCGCTCCCTCCAAGTCATCGCGCAATTGCGCAGCGAGCTGGGAACCGGCTTCCCCCTCGTCGGGGTGGGCGGCATCGTCAGCGCGGAGGCGGCTCGCGAAACGCTGCGTGCGGGTGCAAACCTGCTGCAGGTCTATACAGGCTTTGCCTACCGCGGCACGGATCTACTGGACGAAATCCTCCAGGCCCTGCCACCCTGACTGCCCAAGGCACGTTCGCGGTTTATTACATTTGATTGCGCTCTGTCGATTGAGTCTTACTTGGACGGCAGCGGAATGAATTCGGTTTCGCCGGTTACGGGTGCGAATTGACCGTTCGCCCATCGGGCTTTGGCCAGTTCGATCCGTTCACGTGATGAGGCGACGAAATTCCACCAGATATAGCGTGGCGTGGGAAAGCGCTTGCCGCCGAGCAACATGGCGCGCGTTTCGCCGACGGCACGCAGCCGGTGCTGCATTCCAGGCTCCAGCACCGCGAGTTGGCCCTCGATGAGGGTGCTTTCGCCAATGGCCACCTCGCCGCTCACCACATAGAGGGCTTGTTGATCGTGCTCGGCGGGGAACTCGAGGGTTGCACCCGGCCTGAAGGTCGCATCGACATACAACGTTGGCCACAGGGTCTGGACCGGCGAGCGCAAGCTGAACCCTTCGCCCGCAATCATCGTCAAGACGACGCCATCCACGGTGCGCTGCGGCAATGCTGCGGCCGGGTAGTGCGTAAAGTCCGGCTCCATGTCCTCATGGCCATCGGGCAGGGCCACCCAACTCTGGATGCCGTGTATTTTCTGGCCGGCCGCGCGCGCCGGATGCGGCGTGCGCTCCGAGTGTGCGATGCCCCGGCCCGCCGTCATCCAGTTCACGTCCCCCGGGCGGATCTCGCGCACATTGCCGAGGCTGTCGCGATGCTCGAGCGAGCCTGCGAACAGGTACGTGACCGTGGCAAGTGCGATATGCGGATGCGGCCGCACGTCGATTCCTTGCCCCGGCTCGAATTGTGTCGGCCCTAGGTGATCGAAGAAAATAAATGGGCCCACCATGGGGTACCCTGCCGCGGGAAGCACGCGGCGCACGATGAACCCGCCCAGGTCGCGCTCGCGCGCGCTCACACGTTGTATTGGCATTTTGCGCTCGAGACGATTCCTGCCGGCATTATGACATCGAGACAGTTCTATACCCACGGTACCTCCTTCGGGTGCTGTCGTTAAATGCTGACAGACGGCGCCGCGCCCCTCCCCGGTGATATCTTCCTCGATGCGCGGAGGGTTGGACCTTAAGGTGGGCGATCGATGACGGAGATCGAGATCTGGACGAAATGGGAGAGCCAGATCGTCAATGGCCTCTATCCTCTGCGCCGTTTCCTCGGGAGGTCAAACCACAGCGTCGTATTCCTGACCGAGCATAGGGCGCAAAGTCCTGCCAAGGCCGCCATCAAGCTCGTGCCGGCGGAGCCTGGACTGGCGGAGGCGCAGCTCTCGAACTGGAGGAGGATCGCCGCGCTTTCCCATCCCCACTTGATCCGCACGTTCGATTCAGGCCGTTGCAGGCTAGGAGGACATCCGTTTCTCTTCGTCGTGATGGAGTACGCCGACCAAACCCTGGCTCAGCTTCTTCCTCACCGCGCTCTCACCCCCTCTGAGCTGCGCGAAATGCTGATTCCAACCCTCGACGCCCTAGCCTACTTGCACGGCCGCCGTTTGGTGCAGGGCCAGCTGAAACCGCCGAACTTCCTGGTCGTCGGCGATCAGCTCAAGCTGGCGAGCGATACCATTCGAGCGTTCGGGGAACCCGCGCCGTCCATCGCCAAGCCGTCCCTGTACGATCCTCCGGAGGCCAGAGGTGGCGCCATCGACGGCGCCGGGGATGTCTGGGGCTTGGGTATCAGCGTGGTGGAAGCGCTTACGCAAAGGCTTCCGGCACTGGATGAAGTTTCGATCGTGACCCCCGCGCTGCCTCCGGCATATCAAAGCGCCGTGCGCCAATGCTTGAATCGCAGTCCGGCCGAACGTCCGACGATGTCTGAGCTGCAAGCGCAATTCGGCCTTTCCCAGCCCGCGGTGGAGGCCCCGAATCCCGCAGCCGCCGAGGCACCCAGCCCAACGGCGCCACACACTGCGGTACCTTCGAACTCGACTGAACCGCAAGCTACAGCTCCGCCATCCGCCGCGCCGCAGCCCATCGCGCCGCAATCTGCCGAGACACAGTTCAACGCATCGCAGCCGATCGCTCCGCCAGCCGCCGCGCCGCAATCTGCTCCGCCACAGTCCAACCCAAGGGCACCACTGCTCGGCTTAGGCGTTGGCGTGGGCGTCATCCTCTTGGTGGCCACATGGGCGGTCATGCATGCCCACCGTCCGCACTTAGGTCCCGAACCCGGCTCAGTCGGACCCCCATCCTCCTCACCATCTCCGGACCCGCGGGCCGCGCCGCTGAATTCGGCGTCTACCCCGGCCGCGACGGCGGCGCTACATACGGCGGTGCTACATCAAGAGACTCCCGTCCTCTCCCACCGCACGCGCAACACCATTCATGGCCAGGTTAAGGTCACCGTGCTCGTGACGGTGGATCGCTCGGGAGTTGTCGTCGGCGAGGATGTGCGAAACCCCGGATCGAGCAAGTACTTCATGCGGCTGGCAGTCGATGCCGCGAAAAAATGGCAGTTCGCACCTGCCGAAACTCAGGAGCCGCAGCAATGGCTCCTGGAGTTCGACTTCACCCGCGGCGGCGTCGCCGCCCGGGCGACGTCCGGCGGTGCGGGTGTCCATCGCGGGTAGAACCTTTCAAGGACCTGCCTCGAGCAGTATCTACCTCGAGTAGGATGCCTCGCGCGGCTGTGCCTCGAGCTCATGCTATGGTAGGCGTGACAAGCGCGTGGCTCTTGGGAGATCGCATGCCTAAAAGAAGAACCCGGACCGTGAGCCGAAGGGCCGCGGAGGCGGCCGTGCAAACCCTGCTGCGCTGGGCGGGCGACAATCCCGACCGCGAGGGCTTGCGCGATACCCCTAAGCGGGTCGCGAACGCCTACCGGGATTGGTTTTCAGGCTACTCCATCGATCCCGGGGCATATTTGCGCCGTACCTTCGAAGAAGTCGAGGGCTACGATGAGATGGTGGTGCTGCGCGACATCTCCTTCGAATCCTTCTGCGAGCATCACATGGCGCCCATCATCGGCCGCGCCCATGTCGGCTACTTGCCCACCGATCGGGTGGTCGGCATCAGCAAGCTGGCACGCGTGGTCGACGGCTATGCGCGCCGCTTCCAGGTGCAGGAGAAACTCACGGCGCAAATCGCCGCATGCATCAATGAAGTCCTCAAGCCGCGCGGCGTGGGTGTCGTCATCAACGCCGTTCACGAATGCATGACCACCCGCGGGGTGCACAAACGCGGCGTATCCATGGTCACCAGTAAAATGCTCGGCACGTTCCGCGCCGATGCCAGCACGCGTGCGGAATTCCTGCGCTTCATCGCGATCGAGGGCAGCAATCAGCGCTAGCGGGGCTTAGGACCTCGCACCGGCATCAATTCCACCGAGAAGCTGTATCGATGCCGCTCGCCGGGCTGCAGCGCGCCGACTCCAACCACCTGGCGCGCGACTTTTTCTCCCTGCTCATTGGTGATGGCGACCACCACGCAGTATTCGCATTGTTCACCGCGCCCGGGGTGGTGAATGGTCCCGTCGATGCGCATCGCCGATACCGCCTGAGCCTGCGGCTCGGCATGCGTCGTGTTGAAGCGCAGGTGATGTTGGCAGCCCGGGCATATATTCGCACTCTGCAAGACCGTCGCCTTGCAATGAGGGCATACCCGGGTTGCTCCGAGAGTGCTCTGGCGAGCGACACTCATGGCTTAGCTGCCGTTCACCAGACCTTTGACCTTCCCTTTCTCATCGTCCCAGCCGAACTCGACATGCCCGCGCATACGCGATCCCGCCGCGACCGTAATGGACCCGGCCTTCACATCGCCGACGATCACGCCGCCTTCGAGCACGTCGACCCGCTTCGCGGATTCGATATTGCCCTGCAGCTCACCGCCGACCACCACGATCCCAGCCAGCACTTGGCCGGTCAGATGAGCACCGCTGTCCATGGTGAAATTTCCATCGATGCGCACATCGCCCTTGAAGCGGCCTGCCATGCGCACATTTCCCGAACCCTCGATCTTGCCTTCGATCGACAGATTCGCGGCAATCACCGACTCTCCGCCTTCGACGGCGGTCTTGGGTGTGGGGCGGCGGGGCGAAACGGCCAATCCCGGATCGCTGGCAACGCGCTCGGGCGGACTTCGCTCCGGGGCCAAAGCCGATGCAGGAACGGAGGGACCTGCAGGGGCGGACGTGGGTTTTTCATTCCAAAGGGCCATAGGGTAACTCTCCCGCTGTAGTGGATAAAGCGTACACGCTAACCCCGGCGAATGTCATCGGCCTACTGTCTGATAATGGAGACGGTGAGTTCTCCGGCCAGTCGCGCTACGGTCAACGATATAATGCACCCTACATAAGACAGGGGCGTTATCTTTTGTTTCAATCACTCGATCGACTGACTCCCGATACCATTCTCGGATTGATGGCCCAATTTCGGGCCGACCCCGCACCGAAGAAAGTCGACTTAGGCGTCGGTGTGTACCGCGATCTTTCCGGCAACACGCCGGTTCTGAACTGTGTGCGCAAGGCGGAAAGAGAGGTATTGGCGGCTCAGACCAGCAAGTCCTACATAGGCGCGGCGGGGCGCGAGGAATTCAACCATGCAGTGGAGGAATTGGTGCTGGGCGCAGACCATGCCGCGCGCCGCGATCGGCGCGCCAGAACCCTGCAGACTCCCGGAGGGTGCGGCGCACTGCGCGTGGGCGCTGAACTGATCAAAGTCGCCGCGCCAGGTGCCGCAGTGCACTTGAGCGATCCGACCTGGGGCAATCACGCGCCCCTGTTGGGGGGCTGCGGGTTGAAGCTCGAGCGCTACCCTTACTACGATGCCGCCACCCACGAGTTGCGCTTCGAGGCGATGATCGAGCGCCTCGAGGCTGCGCCGGCCGGCGACACCGTACTCATCCACGCGTGCTGTCACAATCCCACCGGCGCGGACCTCGATTCTCAGCAATGGCAGGCGGTGGTACAAGTCCTGCAGAGGCGCGGCCTGGTGCCATTCCTGGACCTGGCTTACCAGGGCTTCGGCTCATCTCTGGAGGGGGACGCCGCTGCGGTGCGCATGGTGGTGGAGCGCGTGCCCGAAGCGCTCATCGCCGTATCGTTCTCCAAAAATCTCGGCCTGTATCGAGAGCGCGTCGGCGCTTTGATCGCCATCAGTGAGAACCCGGTGCGCGCCGACGCCACGCAGAGCCACATGCTGCAGATCGCCCGCAGCATTTATTCGATGCCTCCGGACCATGGCGCCGCCATTGCCGCTGCGATCTTCGCCGACCCGCAGCGCAAGAATGAGTGGATTCAAGAACTCGAGGCCATGCGCGGGCGAATTCAGGACATGCGCACCCTGCTCACCGACAGACTTCGCCAAGCGACGGGCAATGATGCGTTCGATTTCATCCGCACCCAACGCGGCATGTTTTCGCTGCTCGGCGTGTCGCGCGCGGCCGTCGAGCGGCTGCGCGACAAGCATCACATCTACATGCTCTCGGACAGCCGCATGAACCTGGCCGGCATCATGCCCGGGAATGTCGACTACGTGGCCGAAGCCTTTGCCGCGGAGCGCGGGTGAACCGACTATCTAAGGCCTCCAAACCGAGCGCGCCGACTGTTCGTGAATGTGTCCGCTAATCCGCCAAGGCCTGGCTCAGCGCCGTGACTTCCGCGGCGGAGTCCTGCATGACGGCCAGGGTTTTGGCCTCGTTCAAGCCCAGCCGTTTCGCGGCCGGTAGCTCCCGAAGGGTGGCTTCGAGGCCGGCGATATCCGTGCCATAGGAAACCATGAGGACCGCGACGCCGACCACGTCGGAGAGATCGGCGGCGTCCAGATCGGTGCGCGAAAAATCTTCCTGCCCCACTGCCCGTGCCATGGCCTCGGAGAACTTCCAGGTCTCGATGATGGCCTTGCCGATGGAGGGGTACCAGTCGTCGATGATGTCGTTCAGCGCCGATTCGCCGGCAAACAATTCCGGGTGATCGGCGGCGCGCGTCAGAATGTACAGCTTGCCGATGCCGTGCATCATGCCGGTGAGCATCGCCTCGTCCGGATTGACCCGGGTGCAGGTCCTTGCCAACACATAGGAGTACGCGGCCACATAGGTGCTGCGCTCCCACAAATCGTTCAGATGCGCCGTCAAGTTCGCCAACTTGTTGTTCTTGCGCATCTGGCTCATGGAGAAGGAAATCGAAGCGCTACGCACCATGTTGTGGCCGATCCGCGCAATCGCGGTACGCAGGTCAGTGACATCGCGCCCGCTGCGATTGATCGCCGCCGAATTCGCTATGCGCAGCAACCGCGCCGCGAGCGCAGGTTCAGAGCCGACGACCCTGACGATCTGATCCATCCGCGTGTTCGGATCGGACAAGATGCGCCTGACTTGCAGGGCAATCTCCGGAAACGACGGCAAATCGACGTGCCCGCTCGACAGCTCGCCTGCCAGGCTACGAATGAAGTCAAATGCGACGGTGGATGCGGGCTGCACAGGACTCAATGAATCGGCCGGAAGAGTGCATTCTTGAGGTCGTTCCGAGGAACCTGCCCATGCAGTGCCGTCACTTCTTCGAGGCGGATGGGCGGCTCGCGAAACGCTGTTGTACTTCGCCGTTGCGCGAGCGTTCCGTGAAGCGGCCCGAGCTGTAGCGGGTAACCACATCACGCCAGAAAGCGACCGAGCCGGGATGGCGCATGTACTCGACGATTTCCCAGTCGCCGGCGAACCGATCGAAAATCAAAGTGGCGGCATTGCGGCCGATGCCGGCGCGGCGGTACGGCATTCGAACGAAGAATTCGGACATCCGATAATCCGCCGTCTTCTCGCCCGCCATTGCGATGCGCGGCCGCGTGACCAAGGCGAAGCCTACCTGATCGGTTCCCTTGAGAATGAGCAGCGGATGCGATTGGTCGTTGGAGAACCAGTTGGCGAATATTTCATCTTGGTGGGGATTGTTCGCGCCGAGGACGGAAAACAGCCCGGTATTCAAATCGGCCAGGGATTCTATGTACTCGCCGTAAATGCTCTGGATCCAGTGGCGATCCGGCTTCGAATGTTTGGCGTCGCGGATACTGACGAGCAACGAATCTTACCGTCTTGAAAAAGACACAGCCCGGACGAACGTGCCTGATGGCCGTCCGCCCGGGCTTGTGGAATCAGAGACGAAGCGTATTACGGCTTCGCAGCTGATGCCGCGCTGGCAGCCGCATCGGCAGCCGCGCTCGCGGCAGCGGCCGAATCAGCAGCGGCAGAGGCAGCGGCGTCCGCAGCAGGGGCGGCGGCGGGAGGAGGCGTCGTGGCGGCCGGGGCAGGAGCCTCGGTCTTGCTGCCGCAGGCACTCAGCATGAATGCAGCGACAACGGCGGTCAGAGCAAGTTTGGTCTTCATCTATCGATACCCCAGAAATTTTAAGATAAAAAATTTAGGCCGAGCGTGTTGTTTTTGGGCTAAACCCTCAACGTCCCGGCCGATTTTAGAGTGTTTTTGCGCAATTTCATACCTCTTTCGGCTCCCTTTCGACCAAGCGCTCTCGCCTCGCAAGCCGGAAATCTTCAGAAGGGTTAAGGACCTATAGCGCCCGCGTGCATCTGGCGCATAATTTGGAGGATTGTTTCCAGGCCCTTGCGGTGGAGGATTTGTGAACGACTTCAGTCTCGATCAGCTCTACGTGGCGCATCTAACGACACTCATGCAGCGTACCGACCGTTCGCTCGCGCAGAGCGGCTTTGATGCATTGGTCGTTCACGCCGGCCGCCCGCCCGCGCTGTTTCTGGATGACCAGGACTATCCTTTCAAGGTGAATCCGCAATTCAAGGCTTGGGTTCCCATCGTTGACAATCCACGCTGCCTGCTCATGTATTCGCCCGGGAGCCGTCCCAAGGTACTCTTCTATCAGCCCAACGATTTCTGGCATAAGCCGGCCAAGCTGCCTACGGCAGCCTGGACGGCAGCGCTTGATTGGACCGTCATCGACGATGATTCGAAGGCCGCCACGCACTGGGCCAAACTAGGCCGTACCGCCTTCATCGGTCCCCAGGCGCTGCCGGGCGTGGACCCCGAATGCGCCAACCCCAAGGAGTTGATCGCGAGGCTGGAGTATGAACGCGCGGTAAAGACGCCCTACGAACTCGCCTGCCTGCGCAAGGCGAATGAATTGGGCGCGCGGGGCCATGCGGCGGCCTTCGCGGCCTTCAGCCGCGGGGGTTCCGAATACGAGGCGCACATGAGTTATCTGGCGGCCTGCGCGCAGCGCGAAGAGGAGATGCCTTATAACAACATCGTCGCTTATAACGAGAATACGGCCGTGCTGCACTACCAGCACCTGGAACGATCGGCGCCTTCGCCTCTGCGCTCCTTCCTCATCGACGCGGGTGCCCAATGCCGGGGCTATGCGTCGGATATCACCCGCACCTATGCAAGGTCGCCCGGGCGCTATGCGGACCTGGTGCAGGCCGTCGATCGGGCTCAATTGGCGCTCTGTGGCGAGATTGTCGCGGGCCGCGACTACCGCGAGGTGCACCTCTCGGCACACCGCATACTCGGCGATGTCCTGGAACAGGTCGGTCTTACCCGTTTGCCGGGACAGGCCGCGCTCGAATCAGGCGTAACCAGCGTGTTCTTCCCGCATGGCATCGGTCACTTGCTGGGCCTGCAGGTACACGATGTCGGCGGCGTGATGAGTGAGCGATTGGGCCATGAGCGCGAGCGGCCCAAGGGGCACCCCTACCTGCGCCTGACCCGCATGCTGGAGCCGGGCGTGGTGGTGACTGTCGAGCCGGGCATTTACTTGATCGATTCGCTGCTGGCGGCGGCGCATGGGGATGAGCGGCGGGCGCATATCGACTGGGCCGTGGTTGAGGAACTGAAGCCCTACGGTGGTGTTCGGATCGAAGACAATGTGGCGACCACCGCCGATAAACCCGAAAACATGACCCGGGACGCCTTTACCCGAACCGCCGTGCGCAAGGATGCGGCCGCGTGAGAGAAAGGCGGGTGCTTGCGAGGATTGCCGGAGACGGCCTCCTCGCGAGCGAGCGACGCTGAATTCTGCCGCTTAAGTCAGGCGGCCGCTTTCGCCTTGCGGCGCTTGGGCGCGGCAGCCTCACTCTCGGCGGCGGGCGCCGCCTTCTTGGGCTTCTTGGCGCCCTTGGGAGCTTTGGCCGACTTATCGTCCTGCTCCTCGGCGGCTACAACGGCCGGGTCCACCAACTGCATGAGCGCCATATCGGCCGAATCGCCGGGACGCGGTTCCATTTTCAGAATTCGCGTGTAGCCGCCGGCGCGCGCCTTGAAGCGCGGGCCTAGGTCCGCGAACAGCTTCTCCACCACGGCCTCGTCCCGCAGGCGCGCATAGGCCAGCCGGCGCAACCCGATCGAGTCGACTTTGGCCAGGGTGATCAACGGCTCCACCACGCGCCGCAACTCCTTCGCCTTAGGCACCGTGGTGCGAATGGTTTCGTGTTGCAGCAGCGAGGTCGCCATATTGCGCAACATCGCATGACGATGAGAGGCATTTCGCGATAGCTGACGCCCGCTGTTTCGGTGACGCATGTTCTTCTCTCAACCCTTATCGATGATTCAAATGCCGTCGCGCTCGTCGTCGCGCTTCAAGCCCGGAGGCGGCCAATTGTCGATCCGCATGCCCAACGTCAAGCCGTGGCTCTCCAGAACCTCTTTGATCTCGGTCAAAGACTTCTTGCCCAGGTTCGGCGTGCGCAGCAGCTCGACTTCCGTGCGCTGTACCAGATCGCCGATGTAGTGGATGTTCTCGGCCTTCAAGCAATTGGCTGAACGCACCGTGAGTTCCAACTCATCGACCGGCCGCAGCAGGATCGGATCGAACTGCGTTTCGGTGGCTTTCGTGGTCGATTCGTCCTGACCCTGCAGGTCGACGAACACGGACAGCTGGTCCTTGAGAATCCCGCCGGCGCGGCGAATGGCCTCCTCAGGATCGATGGTACCGTTGGTTTCGATGTCCAGAATGAGCTTGTCCAAGTCGGTGCGCTGCTCGACGCGAGCGCTCTCGACGTTGTAGGTCACCTTGCGCACCGGACTGAAGGAGGCATCCAGTTGCAGGCGGCCGATCGCGCGCGTCTGCTCTTCGAAGGCCATGCGCTGTGCCGCCGGACGATAGCCGCGACCGCGCTCGACCTTGAGGGACATCGACAGCTCGCCGGCCTTCGTCAGATTGGCGATGACCAGGTCCGGGTTCAAAATTTCAATATCATGATCGCCCGCGATATCGCCGGCAGTCACGGGTCCCGGACCCTTCTTGTGCAGACGCACTTCGGCCACGTCGCGCGTGTGCATGCGGATTGCGACCGCCTTCAAGTTCAAAAGAATGTCGACCACATCCTCTTGCACGCCTTCGATGGCGGTGTATTCGTGCAGCACGCCCTCGATCTCGATCTCGGTGATCGCCGCCCCCGGCAGGGAGGACAGCAGTACGCGGCGCAGCGCATTGCCCAGCGTGTGGCCGAAACCGCGTTCGAACGGCTCGATCACGATGCGGGCATGGCGCGTCGACACGGGCTGTACTTTGACGACCCGCGGTTTCAAGAATTCATTGATCGATCCCTGCATGGATTTCACCTTTGACTAAAGCCTTAGGACTCGCAGCATCGCGCCGCGGTACGCTACTTGGAGTACAACTCGACGACGAGGCTCTCGTTGATGTCCGGCAGAATTTCCTGCCGATCGGGAACCGATTTCAAAATCCCCGAGAACTTCTTGTCGTCCACTTCGACCCAGTCCGGAAAACCGACCTGGGTGGCGACGGTCAAGGCAGCCGTGATGCGCGTCTGCTTCTTGGCCTTCTCGCGCAAGCTGATGACATCGCCCGCCTTGCACTGGTAGGACGCGATATTCACCAGCTTGTCGTTGACGGATACGGCCTTGTGGCTCACCAGCTGACGGGCCTCGGCACGCGTGGAGGCGAACCCCATGCGGTAGACCACGTTGTCCAAACGGCACTCCAAGAACTGCAGCAGCGTCTCACCGGTCGCGCCCGGACGGCCCGCGGCCTTCTGATAGTAGTTGCGGAATTGGCGTTCCAGAACTCCATACATGCGGCGTAGCTTTTGCTTCTCGCGCAGCTGCAGGCCGTATTCGGACAGGCGCTGCTTGCGTTCGCTCTTCACGCCGCCCGGCGGCACTTCCAGCTTGCACTTCGACTCGAGCGGCTTGGAGCCGCTCTTGAGGAACAGATCGGTTCCCTCACGACGAGAAAGCTTGCACTTCGGACCGGTATATTTTGCCATTGCGAACCTTTGACTAGACTTTGAGCACGGCGCCTAAACGCGGCGCTTCTTGGGCGGACGGCAGCCGTTATGCGGAATCGGCGTCACATCCTCGATGTTGGTGATCTTCAGACCGCAGCCGTTCAAGGCACGCACCGCCGACTCGCGTCCCGGGCCCGGGCCCATCACGCGCACTTCGACATTCTTCACGCCATGTTCCTGCGCCGCGGTGCCGGCGCGTTCCGCGGCAACCTGCGCTGCGAACGGCGTCGATTTGCGCGAGCCGCGATAACCGCAACCGCCCGATGTCGCCCAGGACAGCGTGTTGCCCTGCCGATCGGTGATGGTAATGATGGTGTTGTTGAAGGAGGCATGCACGTGCGCGATCGCATCCAGCACGTTCTTGCGCACTTTCTTGCGCGCAGGTTTGGCGCCTTGCGTGGCGGCCGCGGCCTGCTGCGTATTCTGTTTCGGATCAGCCATTTATACTTCCCGTGCGCTTCGCGCAACTGTTGACGGGGTCGCGGCGACCCCGACCGAAAAAACCTTACCCAAGCCTTTAGACCTTGCCCGGCGGCGCGTTCATCTTCACCGCCTGCTTGCGCGGACCTTTGCGCGTGCGGGCATTGGTGCGCGTGCGTTGGCCGCGCATCGGCAGGCCCTTGCGATGCCGGATGCCACGGTAGCAACCCAAATCCATGAGGCGCTTGATGTTCATGGACACTTCGCGGCGCAGATCGCCTTCCACGGCGAATTTCGCGACCTGAGATCGCAATGAAGCCACTTCGGCGTCGGTCAAGTCCTTCACCTTGACGTGATGCTTCACGCCGGCGGCATCACAGATGCGTGCGGCACGGCTGTTGCCGATGCCGAAAATATGGGTCAGGCCGATGACGACATGCTTGTTCATCGGAATGTTGATGCCGGCGATACGCGCCATCTATTTCTCCACCCGCGCCCACGAAAAAAAGCGCGGCAGTATATTAGAAAATCCTCTGAAAATCAATCGCCCGGGTTGCTTTGGGCCGCCCACGCGCTTAACCCTGCCTCTGTTTGTGGCGGGCGTCCGATGAGCAAATGATGTAAACGATGCCGCGTCGCCGCACGACTTTGCAGTTCTTGCAGATCTTTTTGACGGAAGGACGAACTTTCATTTTTTAGCTCCAATGCCCCGAAGGCTGGCCTTTTTCATCAGGCCCTCGTATTGCTGCGACATCATGTGCGACTGCAGCTGCGCGACGAAATCCATGACACCGACGACGATGATCAGCAGGGAAGTACCGCCAAACTGAAAGGGAATGGCCGGATTCACCATGCGAATGATCTCGGGCAGCAAGCACACTGCCATGATGTACAGGCCGCCCCACAGGGTGAGTCGGGTCAGCACCTTGTCCAGGTATTCGCCCGTCTGCAGTCCCGGCCGGATGCCGGGGATGAAGGCGCCCGCCTTCTTCAAGTTCTCGGCCGTGTCGCGGGCGTCGTACACCAGCGCCACATAGAAAAACGCGAATCCAATCACCAGGAGGCCGAATAGCACCACGTGCAACGGCTGCCCGTAGTTGAGGATGGCGGCGATTCTTTGCAGGCCGCTCTGGATGAAATTCGGGTTGGGGCTATTGCCGAAGAACTGGGCGATCGTCGCCGGAAATACCAGCAAGCTGGAGGCAAAGATCGGGGGGATGACGCCCGCCATGTTCAATTTGAACGGTAAATGGGTGCTTTGGCCCTGCATCATCCGCCGGCCGACCTGGCGCTTGGCGTAGTTCACCTGGATTTTGCGCAGCGCGCGCTCCACGAACACGCAGAACAGCGTGACCAGCACCACGACCACCAGGATCAGCAGCACGATCAAGGGATTCATCTCACCGGTGCGCACCATGTCCAAGGTATTGCCGATGGCGCGGGGCAGCCCGGCAATGATGCCCGCCACGATGATCATGGTGATGCCGTTGCCGATGCCGCGCTCGGTGATCTGCTCGCCCAGCCACATGACGAACAAGGTGCCGGTGGTGATCGAGACCGTCGCCACGAACAGGAACTGCGGACCGGGGTTGGGCACCAAGTTGCCGCCTGAATTCTGGATCGCCAGCGCCGCACCGAAGCCCTGGAAGGCCGCGAGCGCCACCGTGCCATAGCGCGTGTATTGCATCAGCTTGCGGCGGCCGGACTCCCCGTCCTTGCGGATCTGCGCCCACGGCGGGTACACCATCGAGGCCATCTGTACGATGATCGAGGCGGTGATGTAGGGCATGACATTCAGCGCAAATATGCTGAAACGCTGCAGTGCGCCGCCCGAGAACATGTTGAACATGCCCAGCAGCGTGCCGTTCTGGGTCGAGAAGAAGGCGGCAAATTTCGCCGCGTCGATGCCCGGCACGGGGATGAAGGTGCCGATCCGGTACACGATCAGCGCGCCCAGCAAGAACACCAGACGCTTGCGCATTTCAGCGAAGCGGGTGATGTCCCCCAGGGCGGCGGCGGCGTTGGTGCTGGATGTGGCCACGGGTTTTCTCTAAGCCTCGAACTTTCCGCCCGCGGCTTCCACGGCGCTCTTGGCGCCCTTGGTCGCGGTGACCGATTTGTCCTTCACGGTGAACGGCTTGCTGACCGATCCGGACAGAATGATTTTCACCAGCTTGGTGCCTTCGGGGACGAGATTCGCCTCGATCAATCCGGCGAGCGTGACGTCGGCGCCGGATACCCGCATGAGATCCGACAGGGTCAGTTCGGCACGCGAGGCCTTGATGGCGGAACGGAAACCGGTCTTCGGCAGGCGCCTCTGCAGCGGCATCTGGCCGCCTTCGAAGCCCACCTTGTGATAACCGCCCTTACGCGCGCGCTGTCCCTTGACGCCGCGGCCGCAGGTCTTGCCCTGGCCGGCGGAGGCACCGCGTCCCACGCGCAAACGTGTGCGTTTGGAGCCGGCGCCCGGCTTGATGGTATTTAGTCGCATTTAACCCTTCCCCGAACTCAAGGCGGTCTCTACTTTGAGCATATGGCTCGCCGCATTGACCATGCCGCGGTTGGAAGGCGTATCCGCCACCACCACGCTATGTCCTATCCTGCGCAGCCCCAGGCCCTTGACGGACCCGCGGATACTGGCCAGCTGCCCGTAAACGCTCTTGATCAAAGTCACTTTGATGGTCTTTCCGCCGCCCGACTTCTCTGCTGCTTTGCTGGCCATGATCAACCTACGATCTCTTCGACGCTCTTGCCGCGCTTGGCCGCGATGTCATCGGGGGTGCGCAATTTGCCCAGCGCATCCATGGTGGCACGCACCACATTGATGGGATTGCGCGAGCCGTAGCTCTTGGCGAGCACGTTGCGCACGCCGGCGCACTCGAACACTGCGCGCATGCCGCCACCGGCGATCACTCCGGTACCGTCCGCGGCCGGCTGCATGTACACCCGCGTAGTCCCATGCCGTCCTTTGACAGCATAGAACAGGGTTTCGTTCTTCAAAGATACCGTGACCAGGCTTTTTCGCGCCTGCATCATGGCCTTGGAGATCGCCACCGGCACTTCGCGCGCCTTGCCGTATCCAAACCCGACCCGGCCCGCGCCGTCGCCGACGACGGTCAGCGCGGTAAAGCCGAACTGCTTGCCGCCCTTGACCACCTTAGCCACGCGATTGACGGCGACCAGCTTTTCGAGCAGGTCATCGCCGGTCATCGGTTTTTCTGTTCTCGCCATTGCCTAAAGACCTCTAGTTAGAACTCGAGACCCGCTTCGCGAGCGGCCTCTGCCAGCGCCTTGACGCGCCCGTGGTACATGAAACCGGACCGGTCGAAGGCGACCTTCTTGATTCCCTTGGCCGTCGCGCGCGCCGCGATGGCGCGGCCGACCGCCTTGGCAGCTTCGATGTTGCCGGTGGTTTTCAATTCCCCGCGTACGTCCTTCTGCAAGGTCGAGGCGGCGACCAGCACCTTGTCGCCCTCGGGTGCAATGATCTGCGCATACATGTGCTGCGGCGTGCGATGCACCGAGAGACGCAAAGCGCTGAGCTCTTTGATCTTTACCCGGCCCCGCAGCGCGCGGCGCAATCGGGTGTCTTGTTTGGTCAATTTCATGATTACTTCTTCTTCGCTTCTTTCAGCGAAATCTTCTCGTCCGAATATTTCACGCCCTTGCCCTTATACGGCTCCGGCGGCCTGAAGCCCCGGATCTCCGCGGCGGTCTGACCGACGCGCTGCCGATCGATGCCCTTCACCAGGATCTCGGTCTGCGTGGGCGTTTCGATGGTGATGCCGTCCGGGATCGCAAAGTTGATCAGATGCGAATACCCCAAGGTCAGCGTCAGGCTCTTCGCCTGGACCGCGGCGCGGTAGCCCACGCCCACCAGCTCCAGCTTCTTCTCATAGCCCTTGGTAACGCCCGTGACCATGTTGGCGAGGTGAGCGCGTGTCGCACCGGCGATGGCATTCATGCCCTCTGCCGCCGTATCGGCCTGCACTTCCAAATGTTTGTCCTGCTGCACGACCTTGACGCCGCTCTTGATCGCCAGCGTGAGCGAGCCCTTGGCCCCTTTCAGCGTGACGGCTTCTGCGCCGATCGTGGCGGTCACGCCCTGCGGCAGATCCACCGGCATTTTTGCGACTCGAGACATAATAAAACCCTGAAGTTATCGTCAGTACTACTGGACGACGAACAGCACTTCGCCGCCGGTGCCGGCCGCGCGCGCTTGTTTGTCGGACATGATGCCCTGCGGCGTCGAAACCACCGCCACGCCCAAGCCGCCGAGCACCTTGGGCAACTCGTCCTTGCCGCGGTAGATGCGCAGGCCCGGACGGCTGATTCGCTCGATGCGGTCTATCACAGGCCGGCCATCGTGATACTTCAGCTCGATCGACAGAGTGCTCTTCGCGCCGCTCGCGTCGACACCGAAGTCCGCAATGTAGCCCTCGGCCTTCAGCACCTTGAGAATGGCCACTTTCAGCTTCGAGGCGCCCATGCCTACGCTGGGTTTGCCAGCGGATTGCGCATTGCGAATACGCGTCAACAGGTCGGCAATCGGATCAGTCATGCTCATTGTGCGCGCCTCACCAACTCGCCTTCGACAGGCCTGGAATCTCACCGCGATTGGCCGCCTCGCGCAGCTTGGTGCGGGCCAGACCGAACTTGCGGTATACGCCGCGTGAACGGCCCGTAATGGAGCAGCGGTTGCGCTGCCGCGTGGCGCCGGCGTCGCGCGGCTGCTTCTGCAGCTCCACTTGCGCGGCTTCACGAGCCTCCGGCCCGGTCTTCGGGTCGCGGATCAGCTCTTTGAGCTCAGCGCGCCGCTTAGCGTATTTCTTCGCTATCTTGAGGCGTTTTTTCTCGCGCATGAGCATGTTCGTCTTGGCCATGGGCTATTACCCTACTTACGGAACGGAAAGTTGAAAGCTTCTAACAGCGCGCGCCCGTGCTTGTCATCGCGCGCCGACGTGGAAATGGTGATGTCCATGCCACGAATTTGATCGATCTGGTCGTACTGGATCTCGGGGAAAATGATCTGCTCTTTGACGCCCAAGCTGTAGTTGCCGCGGCCGTCGAAGGAGCGCGTGCTGATGCCGCGGAAATCCCTGATGCGCGGAATGGCGATGCTCACCAAGCGGTCCAGGAACTCGTACATGCGGTCGCCGCGCAGGGTCACCTTGCAGCCGATCGCCTGGCCGTCGCGGACCTTGAAGGTCGCGACCGACTTCTTCGCCTTGGTCACCGCGGGCTTTTGTCCGGTGATCTTGGCCATGTCGGCGGTGGCGGCGTCCATGACCTTCTTGTCGGCCACGGCCTCGCCCACGCCCATGTTCACCGTGATCTTCAGGATCCGGGGAACTTGCATCGTGTTCTTGAGCTCGAGCTTCTGCTTGAGTTCCGGCACGAGCTTTTCGTTGTAAATCTGTTTGAGTCTAGCTGCCATGTTTGTTACCCGCTATTTCGCGTCGACCATCTCTTTGTTCGACTTGAATACGCGCACCTTGCGGCCGTTCTCGAGCGACTTGAAGCCGATGCGATCGCCCTTTTGCGTCGCCGGATTGAAAACCAGTACGTTCGATATGTGCAGCGGCGCCTCGCGCTCGATGATGCCGCCCTGCACCCCCATCTGGGGATTCGGCTTCTGATGCTTCTTCGATATGTTGAGACCTTCGACGCGCAGGCGATCATCCGCCAGCACTTCGATGACGGTGCCCTTGCGACCCTTGTCCCGACCGGCGATGAGGATCACCGTGTCGCCTTTGCGAATCTTCTTCATAAATTTTCCACGGGCTACGCCCGAACATTTCCGCGGGTTTGCACAAAGCCGCAAACCCGCTCCGATAGGCCGGCGCTGCGCGCCGGATTCAAGAGTCGTTTCACAATACCTCGGGTGCTAATGAGATAATCTTCATGAACTGCACGTTGCGCAGTTCGCGCGTCACCGGCCCGAAAATACGCGTGCCGATGGGCTCGAGCTTGTTGGTCAACAGCACCGCGGCATTGGTATCGAAGCGGATCAGCGACCCGTCGGCACGGCGCACGCCGCTCTTGGTGCGCACTACGACGGCGTCGTACACCTCGCCCTTCTTCACCTTGCCGCGCGGGATTGCATCCTTCACGCTGACCTTGATGACATCACCCACCGCGGCATAGCGGCGCTTCGACCCGCCGAGCACCTTGATGCACATCAGCCGCTTCGCACCGCTGTTGTCGGCCACATTCAAAATCGTTCGCATTTGAATCATAGGGGCGGGCCTCTCATTCTGCCCGGGCGCGATCTACCACGCGCACCAGCACCCAAGATTTCCGACGCGACATCGGCCGGCACGGCTTGATGGAAACCGTGTCGCCTTCCTTGCACTCATTGCTCTCGTCATGCGCCAGCAGCTTGGTGGTGCGGCGGATGTACTTGCCGTAGGTCGGGTGCTTGACCAGGCGCTCGATGGAAACCGCGATGGTCTTGTCCATCTTGGTGCTTACCACCTTGCCCGTGAGCAGGCGTTGCCCCGGAACCGGCGCGGCGCCCGCGGCCGTTCCTGCTGATTGCGCTTCGCTCGACATCACAGTATCTCCAGAAGTCATTTACGCACCTGCGCAAGCACCGTCTTCACGCGTGCAATGTTCTTACGCACCTTCGCAAACTGGTCCGGCTTCGCCGCCTGACCCGTGGCACGGGCCATGCGCAGATTGAATTGTTCACGGCGCAGCTTGAGAAGCTCCTCGCCGAGCTCCTTCGGCTGCTTCGCGCGTAAATCTTTGGCCTTCATGTACGCACCTGACGCTTGACGAACGCGGTCGAGACCGACAGCTTGGCGGAAGCCAGCCGGAATGCCTCGCGCGCAATGGTTTCGCTCATGCCTTCGATCTCGAACAGCACCTTGCCGGGCAGCACTTTCGCTACCCAATATTCCACGTTGCCCTTGCCCGAGCCCATGCGCACCTCGAGCGGCTTCTGGGTGATCGGCACGTCCGGGAATACGCGTATCCAGATACGGCCGCCGCGCTTCACGTAGCGCGAAATGGCGCGGCGTGCCGCCTCGATCTCGCGCGCGGTCATACGACAGCGGTTGGTGGCCTTGAGACCGAACTCGCCGAACGCCACGGAATTTCCGCGGTGCGCGCTGCCCGAGATCTTGCCCTTGAATTGTTTGCGGAACTTGGTCCGCTTCGGCTGCATCATGCTTGAGTTACCTAGTTCAGCTTAAGCTCGGCGCTGCTGCGGTTTCGGCGGTCTTCGCCGCACCCTCGGCCTCGGCGGCTTCCGGGGCCTCGGCTTCCGGCGTCTCGAACACTTCGCCTTTGAAGATCCAAACCTTGATGCCGATCACGCCGTAAGTGGTCTGAGCCTCCGCCAGCCCGTAGTCGATATCGGCACGGAACGTGTGCAGCGGCACGCGCCCCTCGCGATTGGTCTCGGTACGGGCAATTTCCGAACCGTTCAAGCGGCCGGAAATGCGCACCTTGATGCCGAGCGCGCCCGAACGCATGGTGTTGGTCACGGCGCGCTTCATGGCGCGGCGGAACATCACGCGCTTTTCCAACTGCTGCGAAATGCCTTCGGCAACCAGCTTCGCGTCCAGCTCGGGCTTGCGGATCTCGGCAATATTGAGGCGCACGTCGTTCATGCCCATACCTAAGATCTTGGCGACGGCGGTACGCAGCTTCTCGATGTCCTCGCCCTTCTTGCCGATCACGATTCCCGGCCGAGCCGTATGAATGGTGATGTTGGCGCGGCGCGCCGCCCGCTCGATATGAATGTTGCTCACCGACGCATCGGCCAGCTTCTTGTTCAGGAACCTGCGGACCAGGAAGTCGGTATGAATGTTCGAGGCAAAGTTCTTCGAATGCGCATACCACTTCGACGACCAGTCGCGGGTTATCCCCAAACGAATGCCAATCGGATTTACTTTCTGACCCATTAGGCGTCTACCTTCCCGTCGGACACTTGAACCAGGATGTGACTGTTGCGCTTGGCGATGCGCACGCCCCGTCCCTTGGCGCGCGCGTGAAAGCGCTTGAGCATCGGCGCCGGATCGACCTCGACGCGAGTGACTTTCAGATCATCGACATCGGCGTTGAAATTGTTGTAGGCGTTGGCGATCGCGGAGTCCAATACCTTGAGAACGATCTTGGCGCCCTTCTTAGGCATGAACTTCAGCGTATTGACCGCGAGCGTTGCCGACTTGCCGCGAATGGTGTCGACGACCAGCCGGCATTTCTGCGGAGAGATCCGCGCGTAGCGTAAAACTGCTTTGGTCTGCATGACTATTCAGCCGCCGTGACTTTCTTGTCGCCGGAATGCGCCTTGAACGTGCGCGTGGGGGCGAATTCACCGAGCTTGTGCCCGACCATGTTCTCCGACACCAGCACCGGTACGTGCAGGCGTCCATTGTGTACGGCGATGGTCAAACCGACCATATCGGGAATGACCATGGAGCGCCGCGACCAGGTCTTGATCGGTCGGCGATCATTCTTTTGGCTGGCGGTCTGCACCTTCTTGGCGAGGTGCAAATCCACGAACGGGCCTTTCTTGAGCGAACGAGGCACTTTGAGTTTCTCCAGTCTTACAATCGTTTGTTCTTGCGACGCTGAACGATCATGGTGTCCGTTCGCTTGTTGCGGCGCGTCTTCTTGCCCTTGGTCTGCAGACCCCACGGGCTCACCGGATGCGGATTGCCTTGACCGGACTTGCCTTCGCCGCCGCCGTGCGGGTGATCGACCGGGTTCATGACGACGCCACGCACCGTGGGACGAACTCCCAGCCAGCGCACCGCGCCGGCCTTGCCGAAGACGCGCAAGTTGTGTTCGTCGTTGCCGACTTCACCGATGGTGGCGCGACAATCGACGTGCACTTTGCGCATTTCGCCCGACTTCAAGCGCAGGCTGGCGTAAACACCCTCGCGCGCGGCGAACTGCGCCGACGCACCGGCGCTGCGCGCCATCTGGCCGCCCTTGCCGACCTTCAGCTCGATGTTGTGCACCGTGCTGCCGACGGGTATGTGCCGCAGCGACATGGCGTTGCCGGCCTTGATCGGCGCATCGGCGCCGGAACGGATTTCATCGCCGGCTTTGACGCCCTTGGGCGCCAGGATGTAGCGGCGTTCGCCGTCCTTGTACAGCACCAGAGCCAGGTGCGACGTGCGGTTAGGATCGTATTCCAGGCGCTCGACGATGCCGGGAATGCCGTCTTTGTCGCGCTTGAAATCCACCAAACGATAACGCTGCTTGTGACCACCGCCGATGTGGCGCGTGGTTTGCCGGCCCGAGTGGTTGCGGGCGCCGGTGCGGTTCTTCTTGATGGTCAGGGATTCGAGCGGACCGCCCTTGTGCAGGTGCGACCGGTCGATTTTGACTACGAAGCGCGCACCCGGTGAGGTCGGCTTCATCTTGATGAGTGCCATGGCCTTCGCTCCTATTTCGCCGAGGCGCCGGTGAAGTCTATGGACTGGCCTTCACCCAAGCGCACGTAGGCCTTCTTGAAGCCATTGCGCTTGCCCGGCATGTTCTTGAAGCGCCGCGTCTTGCCGGGACGATTCAAGAGGTTGACGCCCTCGACCTTGACCTCGAACATCAGTTCGACGGCCTGCTTGACCTCGGCCTTGGAGGCATCGTCACGCACGCGGAACACGTATTGGTTCGCGTTCTCAGTAACGGTAGCGGCCTTTTCCGACACGTGCGGCTGAATCAGCACGGTCATGAGTCGTTCTTTATTCATTCGCGCCTCCGAGACGCTGGTCCAGCAACTTCAGGGCGCCCACGGTCGCGACGACCTTGTCGTGCTTGACCAAGCTCAAGGGGTCAAGCGCGGATACGGCCATCACTTCTACGTGGGGAACATTGCGGGCCGCGAGAAACAGTTTCTCCTCGTAGGCCTCGACCAGAATGAGCGCCCGGGTCAATCCGAATTCGGCCAACTTGGCCGTGAGCAGCTTGGTCCGGGGCGCCGCAAGCTCGATCGACTCCACGGCCACCAAACGATCCTGACGCACCAGTTGCGAGACCATGGTCTGCATGGCGGCGCGGTACATCTTGCGATTGACCTTCTGCGAAAAATCGCGCGGCTTGGCGGCGAAGGCGCGACCGCCGCCGACCCAAATGGGGCTGCGGATCGAGCCGGCACGCGCCTGGCCGGTGCCCTTTTGGCTCCATGGCTTCTTGCCGCCACCGCGCACTTCGGCGCGGCTCTTCTGTGCCTTGGTGCCGGCGCGGCCGGCTGCCATGTACGCAGTCACGACTTGATGCACCAGCGCTTCGTTGTAAGCGCGCCCAAAGGCGGCGTCCGACAATTGAATCTCGCTGGCGGGTGTCGCATTTTTCAGCTGGACTTTCATGGGGGTCTACTTCTTGTCGGCTTTGGCGGCGCCGGCCTTGGGTGCGGCGCCTTTCGCGGCAGGAGCGCCCTTGGCGGCAGTGGGAGCCTTGTTCGGCATCAACTTCTGGCGGCGCGCCTGGCCCAAGGCCTTCACCGACGGCCTCACGATCACGCGGCTGCCCTCGGCGCCCGGAACTGCGCCGCTGATCAGCAGCAGATTCCGCGCCGCGTCCACTTCGACGATGCGCAAATTTTCGATGGTGCGGTTGCGCACACCCATGTGGCCCGACATGCGCTTACCCTTGAACACGCGTCCCGGGGTCTGGCGCTGGCCTATGGAACCGGGAGCGCGGTGCGACACCGAGTTTCCGTGGGTCTTCATGCCGCCCGCGAAATTGTGGCGCTTCATCGTGCCTTGGAAGCCCTTACCCACCGTGGTGCCGGTGACATCGACGACTTGGCCGGCGGTGAACATGTCGACTTTGATCTCGCCGCCCGCGGCCAGCGCATCGCCTTCGCCCTTCCCTAAGCGGAATTCCTGAGAGGTATAGCCGGCGGCGACATTCGCCTTGGCGAAATGGCCGGCCAGGGCTTTCCCGACCCGCGATGCGCGGCGGCTGCCAATAGTGACCTGAACCGCGCGATAGCCGTCGGTTTTATCGTTCTTGACTTGCGAGATGCGATTCGGCAACGCCTCGACGACCGTCACGGGCACGGTTACACCGGCGTCGGTGAATACTCGGGTCATGCCGCACTTACGGCCAACCAGACCAATGGACATTGTCAATCCTCATACAGCGAGGGCTTCAATGAGCCTCGCATCGTTGCGAAAGATCAGCGGTTTGGACACACGGACCCCAAATCCCCGTAAGAATTTGGCGTCGGCACCCACGCGCTCCGACCTCTAAAATGGACGCGGGAGTATACCCGAAATCACCCTAAGTTCAAGCTTTCGGCAGCGCCTGGCCAGGCGCGCGTCAGCACTAATTCAATTTGATTTGGACGTCGACGCCGGCCGGCAATTCCAGCTTCATCAGCGCATCCACGGTCTTGTCCGTTGGGTTCAAAATGTCCATTAGCCGCTTGTGCGTGCGGATTTCGAACTGATCGCGGGCATCCTTATCGCCGTGCGGGGCCGTAAGGACCGTGAATCGCTCCATTTTGATGGGCAGCGGTACGGGACCCTTGACGGTGGCGCCCGTGCGCTTCGCGGTGTCCACGATCTCGCGAGCCGACTTGTCGATCAAGCGATGATCGAAAGCCTTCAGGCGGATGCGTATGTTCTGATTTGCCATGTTTATTTAACTCTTCCCAGGGCCGAAACGGCCCCGAATTACCATGCGCTTCGCGCAACTATTCACGGGGCCGAAACCGGCCCCGCCCGAAAAAGGTGGTGGATCTTACGCTATTCCAGACGCTTGCGCGCCAGAATTTCCCGGGGCCGATGCGGCCCCGCCCCAAAAAGTAAAACCTAAGCGATCACCTTGGCGACCACGCCGGCGCCCACCGTCTTGCCACCCTCGCGGATCGCAAAGCGCAGACCCTGCTCCATCGCAATCGGAGCAATCAGCTCCACCACTATCTTGATGTTGTCCCCAGGCATCACCATCTCGGTGCCCTCCGGCAGCTCCACCGCTCCCGTCACATCCGTGGTGCGAAAGTAGAACTGCGGCCGGTAGCCCTTGAAGAAGGGCGTATGACGCCCACCCTCTTCCTTCGTCAGCACGTACACCTCAGCCTCGAACTTGGTGTGCGGATTGATGCTGCCGGGCTTGCACAATACCTGCCCGCGCTCCACTTCCTCGCGCTTCGTGCCGCGCAACAGCACCCCGACGTTGTCCCCCGCCTGACCCTCATCGAGTAGCTTGCGGAACATCTCCACGCCCGTGCAGGTGGTCTTCTGCGTCGGACGGATCCCGACAATCTCCACCTCATCGTTCACCTTCACGATCCCGCGCTCGATGCGACCCGTCACCACCGTGCCGCGGCCCGCGATCGAGAACACATCCTCCACCGGCATCAAAAAGGCCCCTTCCACCGCGCGCTTCGGCACCGGAATGTAGTCATCCAGCGCCTTGACCAGCTTGATCACCGCCGGCACCCCGATATCCGAGGCATCCCCTTCCAGCGCCTTGAGCGCCGATCCGGTCACTATCGGGGTCTTGTCCCCGGGGAACTTGTACAGGGTCAACAGATCGCGGACCTCGAGCTCCACCAGCTCCAAAAGCTCCGCATCATCCACCATGTCCGCCTTGTTCATGAACACCACGATATAAGGCACACCCACCTGGCGGGCCAGCAAGATGTGCTCGCGCGTCTGGGGCATCGGCCCATCGGCCGCCGAGACCACCAATATCGCCCCGTCCATCTGCGCCGCTCCCGTGATCATGTTCTTCACATAGTCGGCATGCCCCGGGCAGTCCACGTGCGCGTAGTGACGCGCATCGGACTGATACTCCACGTGCGCCGTCGCAATCGTGATCCCGCGCGCTCGCTCCTCAGGCGCTTTGTCAATCTGGTCGTAGGCCTTGAACTCCCCGCCATGCTTCTCCGCCATCACCTTCGTCAGCGCTGCCGTCAAGGTCGTCTTGCCATGATCCACATGGCCAATCGTCCCCACGTTCACGTGCGGCTTCGTTCGCTCAAACTTCCCCTTCGACACAGGCCTTACCTCTCAAAAGTGATGTTGCGGTTGGAATCTCAAGAAGCTTTTTTCATAACGACGTCTGCCACGCTGCCCGGCACTTCCTGGTACTTGGCGAACTCCATGGTGTAGTTCGCCCGGCCCTGGCTCATCGAGCGCATCGACGTCGAGTACTGAAACATTTCGGCAAGCGGCACTTCCGCGGTCACAACTTTGCCGGACGGACTATCCTCGGTACCGACGATCTGGCCGCGCCGCCTGCTCAAGTCCCCGACGATGTCGCCGTAGTAATCCTCGGGCATTACCACTTCGACCTTCATGATGGGCTCGAGCAACACCGGCTTGGCTTTGCGGAAGCCTTCCTTGAAGCCGATGGAGCCGGCAATCTTGAAGGCCATTTCGTTCGAGTCTACGTCGTGATAGGAGCCGTCGAACAACGTGACCTTCACGTCGACGATGGGATAACCGGCGATGACGCCGGTCTGCACCGCTTCTTGGATGCCCTTGTCCACCGCCGGAACGAACTCGCGCGGCACGGTGCCGCCGACGATGCCATTGACGAATTCGTAACCCTTCCCGGGCGGAAGCGGTTCGAGCCTGAGCCAAACATGGCCATACTGGCCGCGGCCGCCGGTCTGGCGGATGAACTTGCCCTCGGATTCCACCGTGTTGCGCAGCGTTTCGCGATAGGCAACCTGCGGCTTACCGACGTTGGCGTCAACCTTGAACTCGCGCTTCATGCGGTCGACGATGATTTCCAGATGCAGCTCGCCCATGCCCTCGATGATGGTCTGTCCGGACTCGGCGTCCGTGTGCACGCGAAACGAAGGATCCTCTTTGGCGAGACGCTGCAGCGCCAAACCCATCTTTTCTTGATCGACTTTGGTCTTAGGCTCCACGGCCACGGAAATGACGGGCTCCGGAAACTCCATTTTTTCGAGAATGATGACCTTGTTCAAATCCGAGAGCGTATCGCCGGTGGTGACATCCTTGAGGCCCACGGCCGCGGCAATATCGCCGGCGCGCACCTCTTTGATCTCGGAACGGTCGCTGGCGTGCATCTGCAGCAGGCGTCCGATTCGCTCCGTGCGGGCGCGATTCGGCACGAACACCTGATCGCCGGAATTCAATGTTCCGGAATACACACGGAAAAAGGTCAAATTGCCCACGAACGGGTCGTTCAAAATCTTGAATGCCAACGCGGAGAAAGGCTCGGCATCGTCCGCTTTGCGGCTCATGGGCTCGCCGCTCTCAGATTGGCCTTTGACGGGCGGCACTTCGGTGGGTGAAGGCATGTATTCGACGATGGCGTCGAGTACCGCCTGCACACCCTTGTTCTTGAACGCCGAACCGCAGGTAACCAGGCAAATGTCGTTCTTCAGCGCCCGTTCGCGCAAGCCCTTCTTGATGTCTTCATCGCTCAGCGAACCGCTTTCCAAATACTGGTTGAGCAGGTTCTCATCGCCCTCGGCCGCCGCCTCGATCATCTTGGCGCGCCACTCTTCACATTGCTGGCGCATCCCTTCGGGTATTTCGCGATATTCGAACTTCATGCCCTGGGTCTCATCGTCCCAGTGGATGGCTTTCATCTTGACGAGATCGACCACCCCGACGAAGCCATCTTCGGCGCCGATGGGTAGCTGAACGGGCACCGGATTGCCGCGCAGGCGCGTCTTGATCTGCTCTACGCAACGCAGGAAATCGGCCCCGGCACGGTCCATCTTGTTGACGAAGGCGATGCGCGGAACGCCATACTTGTTCATCTGGCGCCACACCGTTTCGGACTGCGGCTGTACGCCGGAAACCGCGCAATAGACAGCGATGGCGGAATCCAATACCCGCAGGCTGCGCTCTACTTCGATGGTGAAGTCGACGTGTCCCGGCGTATCGATGATATTGATGCGGTGTTCGGGGAAGCTCTTGTCCATCCCCTTCCAGAAGCAAGTTGTCGCCGCAGCCGTAATGGTGATGCCGCGCTCCTGCTCCTGCTCCATGTAGTCCATGACCGCCGCGCCGTCGTGAACCTCGCCGATTTTGTGCGACACGCCGGTGTAGAACAAAATACGCTCCGTCGCGGTGGTTTTTCCCGCGTCGATATGAGCGGAAATACCGATGTTCCGGTAGCGCTCGATGGGCGTAGTGCGTGACATGTCTAATGCGCTTCGCGCAACCCTCAACGGGACCGTCGACCCCGCCTGTTAGCCGCTCGCTACGCGAGCATTGAAATCAAAAATCATGCGCCTCGCGCAACTGCTCATGCGCTTCGCGCAACTGTCGACGGGGCCTTCGGCCCCGTCCGAGAGATATAAGGCCGAACCGGGGCATTTACCAGGCGGCGGCGGTCGACGTTACCCTACCAGCGGTAGTGCGCGAACGCCTTGTTGGCATCCGCCATGCGGTGCGTGTCCTCGCGCTTACGCACGGCAGCGCCACGATTTTCAGCAGCCTCCAACAACTCCGCAGCCAGGCGGTGGGCCATGGACTTTTCGCTGCGGGCGGTGGCCGCCTCGATCACCCAGCGCATGGCCAGGGTTTGACGGCGGTTGGCACGCACCTCGACGGGCACTTGGTAGGTGGCACCGCCCACCCGGCGGGACTTCACTTCAACCACCGGCTTGACGTTGTCCAGAGCCTGTTGCAACACAGCAATGGCTTCGGCCCCGGCGGCGCCGCTCTTCTTCTCACTGATGCGGTCGATGGCGCCGTAAACGATCTTTTCGGCGGCAGACTTCTTGCCGCGTTCCATGACCATGTTGATGAATTTAGCCAACATGTCATTCCCGAATTTAGGATCGGGAAGAATGGTGCGATGGGGGGCTGCTGCTCTGCGGGACATTGAAAACCTTCTTAAGCCTTAAAGACTATTTCTTGGGACGTTTCGCGCCGTACTTGGAGCGGCCTTGCCGACGATCGTTGACACCGGCGCAATCGAGCGCACCGCGTACCGTGTGATAACGCACTCCGGGCAGATCCTTGACGCGGCCGCCGCGAATCAGCACCACCGAGTGCTCTTGCAGGTTATGACCCTCGCCGCCGATATAGCTGGAGACTTCATAGCCGTTCGTCAGCCGGACGCGGCAAACCTTGCGCAGCGCCGAATTGGGCTTCTTCGGCGTGGTCGTGTATACGCGGGTGCACACCCCGCGCTTTTGCGGTGAAGCCGCCAGAGCCGGAACCTTGGACTTCCAGGCGGGCTCGTTTCGGCCGGTGCGTATGAGTTGGGTCGTCGTCGCCATAAATACCTTTAGAGGGCCGATCTTGCAGTGAAGAACGGTCCGTGGATTCAAATTCTTAAACTGACAGGCTTATTGCCCGGCACTAAGTGCCCTTGAGACAAAGGCCGGCGATTGTAGGAACCGGCCGCCCGAGTGTCAAGGTAATGCTGCTTTGCAGCAAGTATTTCGTCTCGGCGCAGTACCAAGCGACCTAGGCTCAAGGCGCCTCGATTTCATATCCCTGGGCACGCAACTGATCCAGCAAGCCGCCGCGCTCGATCAGCATGTCCAAATTGACCACGGCGATGGTCGTCCCGGCGGAACGTAGATACTTTTCGATATTTTCCAGCCAGGTCTGGCGTATGCGGCCAATCACATCGAGCGCGCCCTTGCCGTCATCCAAGGCCGCGCGGCATGCATCCACCTCCTTCAACTCCGGTAGATTCTCGATGCGATCCACGTTACCGACCGCCCATGCCTGCGCACGCTCCACCAATCGGGGCAGTCCGGTTTCGAGGGTACTCAGCGACGCCTCGAGGCAGGTGCGTTCGGTGGCCGGAGGCATGCTCTTCAATGCTTCCAGCATATCGCTCGCCCCCGCCACCTTGATCTCCTCGACGCGTACGCCGTGCTTTTTCGCCAGAGCTCGCAGCGCTGCGCCAAGATCGAGACGCATCGATAGATTGACTTGATGGAATACGGCTTGCTGCAAGAATGCCGCTGCGATGATGGGCCGATATCGCTCCCACTTGTCCGGCTCGTCGGCGACCTTGCTTCGTTGCGCGGAAAAACGCGCGTGCAGATCCGCCGGCAGCACATCCTTCAATCTTTTGCCGCCGCCCACCATCAAATATTTTCGGTCGGCGATCAACATCCACAGGATTCGCGGAACGCTGATTTCAATTGGCTTTTGCACGAGCACTTGGCTGGTGCTCTCGAGCACCTGTTCCACCTGCCTGGAACGCCAAGTAATGTCGCGTGGCAGCGGAGAAATGCTGCCGAGTATCCACACATTCGCGGCACCGTGATGCACGTGCCACATACCCGGGCCCGCACGTTCGGCGGTGACGATGATTTCATCGAGCGGTGGCGGCGTCTGGGCGCGGCAGTCGGGCGGCGCCATCCAACCCGCGAGCAGGGCGGCCAACATGAATCGCGCGGTTTCCATTCGCATGCCATGAAGACTACAGGTTTTGCCGATACCCCGTAGCCGCTTCGCAAACGAAGCCAGGCAGGCCGGAAACTAGGCGTCTGTCAGCGCATCCCTCTCGCTCCCATCCCCCTCGCTCCCATCCCCCTCGCTCCCATCCCTCTCGCTCGCATCGGTCTTGCTCGCGGCCAGGCTAGCTCTTCGCCTGAGCCATCAGGCCCAGCGGCCGGCCCTCAGGATCCTTGAACATCGACAACCATTCCTCGGTTCCGTCGGCGTGCCGATGAATCATGTGCGGCGCGTTGATGAACTCCACGCCGAGAGAGCTCAGATGTCGGTGTGCGGCGGCGATGTCCGCAACGCGCAGGTACAGAATCGACTCGGGAACGGCCGTGGATTCCTGGCTCAACATCAGCCGCGTGCCCTGGCAATCGAAAAATGCGAGCTTGCCGAAAGTGTAGAGATGCGGCAGCCCCAAGGTATTCTTGTACCACGCCTCCGCCTCGCCTATGTCTCGAACCGATCTTGCGATCTGCGCGATCGAACCGAATTTCACTGCCTCGTTCATCTGTCCTCCAAGAGCCAGAGCACTTCCCTTGGGCGGACGGTGCCAGCGGCGTAATTGCTGTCGGTTGTCGATACCCAACTTGGCCAGCGCGTTGGCGACGTGATACTTGACCGCCTCGATGCTGATACCGCGGCGTTCGGCGATCTGCCGGCTGGTCAAACCATGCTTCACGGCATGCACGGTGCGCCACTCGGCAGGCGTCAAGACGTCATCGTGCGGCGGTCTTCCGGGGCGAGATCGGCTAGCCATGAGTTCGAGTTTATGCGGCCGTGAGGACAATTACCCTCCCCCTAGTCAATTGGACAAACGGGCCTGCAGGCCGCTGCGGCGAGGGCACCTGGCTTAAGTATTCTCGCCGCGGATTTTTCCTCGATACATCACCGCGGCACAGGGATTCGCGCCCAGGCCATAGCAAAGCTGCGCGGGGCGTTCGATGCGCCAAAATGCCAGATCCGCGCGCTTGCCCACTTCGATGGTGCCCACCTCGGCGAGCAGACCCAGCGCACGGGCCGCGTTGCGCGTGGCGCCCGCCAATGCCTCCTCGGGCGTCAAGCCGAACAGCGTACAGGCCATGCAGAGCGCCAGCAGGATGGAGGTACAGGGCGAGGTGCCGGGATTGCAGTCGGTTGCCACGGCAAGCGGGATGCCGGCCTCCCGCAGCAGGGCGATCGGCGGCGGCGTGGTCTGCCGCAAGGTGAAATAGGCAGTGGGGAGCAGCACAGCCACCGTGCCCGCCGCCGCCATGGCGCGCACGCCGTCGGCGCCCACATACTCGAGGTGGTCCGCGGAGAGCGCGGCGTATTGTGCGGCGAGCTGCGCCGCGCCCAGGTCGCTCAATTGCCCGGCGTGCACGTGCGCGGCAATGCCCAGCTCTTGTGCCGCCCGGAGCAGTTGCCCGGTTTCGGACACGGAAAACGCAATCCCCTCGCAGAAGCCATCGACGGCATCCACCAAGCCGGCCGCGGCCAATGCCGTGAGCCAAGGTCCGCTCACATCGTCCACGAAGCGCCGGCGCTGCGCGGCGAATTCCGGCGGCAGCGAGTGCAGGCCGAGAAAGGTTTTCTTCACCGAGACGGGCAGGGTCTCGCCCAACTCGCGTGCAACTTCGAGCAGGCGCCGCTCCGCGCCCAGTTCCAGACCATAGCCTGACTTGATCTCGACGGTGGTAACGCCTTCCGACATCAGGCACTCGAGGCGCGTTCGCGCGGATTCGTAAAGCGATTCATGCGTGGCCGAACGGGTCGCGCGGACGGTCGACTGGATGCCGCCGCCGGCGCGCGCAATGTCTTCGTACGACACACCGCAAAGCCGTTGCTCGAATTCCGCCACGCGATCCCCGCCGTAGACCAGGTGCGTGTGGCAATCGATCAGGCCCGGCGTGATCCACAGGCCTTCTGCCTCATGGATGGCCACGTCTTGCGCTCGCGCCAGCCGGCGTCCCTCCGCGGCATCGCCGAGCCAGGCGATGCGCTCGCCTTTGACGGCCACCGCGGCGTTATCCATGCTCCCATAGGGCTGGGCGCCCGCCATCGTCGCAATGTTCGCGCCGATCCACACCTGGTCCCAATCGTTGTCCGCAGAATTAAGCACAACGTATGATACCGGGATGGCCATCTACCGTATGCAGTCCGCTTACCTATCTCAGGGGTGGGCTCATGACGCACGGGTCACGGTCTCCCCTACCGGGATCATCACGTCGATCGAGACGGGTGCGGATGCGAGTGCCAGTGCCAGTACTGGTGCGAGCGTTAGTGCGAGCGCGACAGCCAGTGCCAGCGTGGGTGCGCGCCAGGGCGCGAGCGCAGGGCTGCCGCATGGCGCACCGATGGAGCCCGTTCTCGGCCTCGTCATTCCGGGAATGTCCAACGCGCACAGTCATGCATTCCAACGCGCCATGGCCGGCAATGCGGAATTCCGCTCCTCCGCGCGGGATAGCTTTTGGAATTGGCGCCAGAACATGTATGTACTCGCGAATCGCATCGGGCCGGAGGCATTGCGCATCGTCGCAACCCAGCTGTTCGTCGAGATGCTGAAGGCCGGCTATACCTCGGTGGCGGAGTTTCACTACCTGCATCGGCCCGGCAGCGGTGCGCCTTACGCCGGTGCGAATCCACTGTGGGAGGCGATCGACGAGGCGGCCGCGACGGCCGGCATCGGTTTGACGTTTCTACCCACGCTGTATCAGACCAGCGACTTCGGCGGCGCGGCCTTGAAGCCGGAGCAGGCGCGCTTTGCACTGCAGACCGATGCCTTCGTACGGGCCGTCGAAGAACGGGTCGGCGCCGAACGTCGCAACGGTGTGAGTACACGGCGTACCGGCGCCGCATTCCACAGTCTGCGCGCGGTCCCCCTCGATCAGCTGCGCGAGGCCGCCGTTGCCCTGCGCGCCATCGATGCGAACCTGCCGGTGCATATCCATGTTGCCGAGCAGGCTCTCGAAGTGAGCGCCTGCCAACGCGCCACCGGCCGACGTCCGGTCCAACTGCTCTTGGAGCAGGAGCTGCTGACACGGCACTGGTGCCTGGTTCACGCCACGCACGCCACCGCGCAGGAGCTGCAGGGCATTGCCGGCTCCCATGCCGCTGTCTGCGTCTCCATCAGCACGGAGGCGAATCTGGGCGACGGCCTGTTCGACACCACGCGCTTTCTCAAGGCCGGCGGCCGGCTGTGCATCGGCTCCGACAGTCAATCGACGGTGAATCCCGCCGAAGAACTGCGCTGGCTCGAATACCAGCAACGCCTGCGCAAGAAGCGGCGGGTGGTTCTCGCCGCCAAGGATGAATCCCATGTCGGCACGCGCCTCTGGCGCGATGCCGCTCTCTGCGGCGCGCAGGTCATGGGCCAGCCGGGGGGCGCCATCGCCGTCGGGCACCGCGCGGATTGGCTGGTGCTGGATGCCTCCCATCCGGCAATGGCCGGGGCAGCGCCGGAACAGGCTTTCGATCGGCTGCTGTTTGCGGGAGCCGACAAGGCCATCCGCGACGTCATGGTTGCCGGGAGGTGGGTTGTCAAGGACCACCGGCACGCCGGGGAGCAGCAACTTCAGGCAGATTTTTCCCGTGCAATGAGAGACTTGAGCAAGGGTTGACCTATCGTGAGCCTTCGCATTGAATGTCCGGCCGCCGACATCCCCAGAGGAATCGCATGCTTGCCCCAGTAAGCCTTAGAACCATCCGCGCAGCGCGCGGCAATGCCTTGAGCGCACGAACTTGGATGACCGAGGCGCCGCTGCGCATGCTGATGAACAACTTGGATGCCGAGGTCGCGGAAAATCCCGCCGAACTCGTGGTGTATGGCGGCATCGGTCGCGCGGCGCGCGACTGGAATTGCTACGACCGTATCGTCGAAACGCTCAAGCGCCTTACCGAGGAGGAGACCTTGCTGGTGCAGTCGGGCAAACCGGTGGGCGTGTTTCCCACCCATGCCGATGCACCGCGTGTGCTGATCGCAAACTCCAATCTCGTGCCGCATTGGGCCACGTGGGAGCATTTCCACGACCTGGATCGCAAGGGGCTGGCGATGTTCGGCCAGATGACCGCGGGTTCGTGGATCTACATCGGCAGCCAGGGAATCGTGCAAGGCACGTACGAAACATTCGCCGAGATGGGGCGGCGCCACTTCGGCGGCAACCTCAAGGGCAAATGGATTCTCACCGCAGGCTTAGGCGGGATGGGCGGCGCCCAGCCGCTGGCGGCGACCATGGCCGGCGCCAGTCTGTTGGCCGTGGAATGCCGCCAGAGCCGTATCGCCAAACGCGTCGAGACCGGTTATGTCGATGCCCAGGCCCGCAGCCTGGACGAGGCGCTCGCCATGATCGAGACCTCGAGAAAGAGCGGCAAACCAATATCCGTAGCCCTGCTCGGCAACATCGTCGATGTGCTCGAGACGCTGCTCGAGCGCGGCATCAAGCCCGATGCGCTCACCGACCAGACTTCCGCCCACGACCCGGTCAATGGTTATTTGCCACAAGGATGGTCGGTCGATCAATGGGACGAGCGGCGAGTTGCCGATCCTGCCGGCACCGCGGCGGCTGCGGCCGCGTCCATGGCCAAGCATGTCGAGTACCTGCTGCGCTTCAAACGCATGGGATTGCCGGTCTTCGACTACGGCAACAACATTCGGCAGGTCGCCTTCGACGCCGGCGTCGCACAGGCATTCGAAGTTCCAGGATTCGTGCCCGAATATATCCGGCCGCTGTTCTGCCGCGGGGTCGGCCCGTTCCGCTGGGTAGCGCTGTCCGGCGATCCCGAGGACATTTATAAGACCGACGCCAAGGTCAAGGAATTGATCCCGGACGATCCGCACTTGCATCACTGGCTCGACATGGCGCGTTCGCGCATCCACTTTCAAGGATTGCCGGCGCGCATTTGCTGGGTGGGCTTGGGTCAACGAGATCGCTTGGGACTGGCCTTCAACGACATGGTCCGGAGCGGCGAGCTTTCCGCCCCCATCGTGATCGGGCGCGATCACTTGGACTCAGGCTCCGTCGCCAGCCCGAATCGCGAAACCGAAGCGATGAAGGACGGCTCCGATGCCGTTTCGGATTGGCCTTTGCTCAATGCCTTGCTCAACACCGCGTCCGGTGCGACATGGGTCTCGATTCACCACGGCGGCGGCGTCGGCATGGGCTACTCGCAGCACGCCGGCCTCGTCATCGTCTGCGACGGCAGCGAAGCCGCCGCCAAACGCATCCGGCGCGTACTGTGGAACGATCCCGCCACCGGGGTCATGCGTCACGCGGACGCCGGCTACGCCGACGCGATTGCCTGTGCACGAGAACAGAAGTTGAAACTGCCGATGCTCGAGCAGCCGTGAGCCGCGTCCTCGAGATGAAGGCTGGAGCGATGTCGCTCTCGGACCTGCGGCAAATACACGAGAAGCCCACCGCCGTGAATTTGTCGGCGCAGGATCGCGGTAGAGTCGCGCTGGCCGGCGCGCTGGTGGACAAGATCGTCGCGGCAGGCGAAGCGGCCTACGGCATCAACACCGGTTTCGGCCTGCTGGCACACACGCGCATCCCCAACGATCAGCTCGAGCTGCTGCAGCGGAATTTGCTGCTGTCGCACGCGGCAGGCGTGGGCGAGGCCCTGCCCGATCCGGTCGTGCGGCTCATTCTCGCGCTGAAGATCAATGCGCTGGCCCAAGGTCATTCCGGGGTCACCATGGGCCTCATGAATAGCTTGCTCGCCTTGCTCGAGCACGAGGTATACCCCGTGATTCCCGCGCAAGGATCGGTGGGCGCATCCGGAGATCTCGCGCCGCTGGCACATTTGAGCGCCGTTTTGCTCGGCTTGGGCCAGGTGCGGGTCGGCGGCGCACGGCTGCCGGCGAGCGAGGGCTTGCGGATCGCCGGCCTGCAGCCGATCAAGCTACGCGCGAAAGAAGGCCTCGCGCTCATCAACGGCACGCAAGTATCGACGGCGCTGGCCTTGGCAGGACTGTTCGGCGCAGAGGACATATTTGCCGCCGCGGTGGTGGCGGGCGCCATGTCCGTCGATGCCCTGAAAGGCAGCGACTCCCCTTTCGATGAGCGCATTCAACGAGTACGCGGACAACCCGGCCAAATCGCCGTGGCGCGCGAGTATCGAGAATTGATCGCGGGCAGCGCCATCCGCGCCTCGCACCTCGATTGCACGCGTGTCCAGGACCCCTATTCGTTCCGCTGCCAACCCCAGGTGATGGGCGCCTGTCTGGATCTGATCCGCAATTGCAGCGTGACCTTGGGCATCGAGGCCAATGCCGTGACGGACAATCCGCTGCTGTTCACCGACGCCGGGGAGGTGCTTTCCGGCGGAAATTTTCACGCCGAACCGGTGGCGTTCGCCGCCGACACACTGGCGCTCGCGATTGCGGAGATCGGCAGTCTGTCGGAACGTCGCACGGCCGTCCTGGTGGATCCGAAGATGAGCGGCTTACCGGCGTTCTTGGTCAACAACAGCGGACTGAACTCGGGATTCATGATTGCCCAGGTCACGGCGGCCGCGCTGGTCTCGGAGAATAAAACCATCGCAGCGCCGGCGAGCGTCGACTCCATTCCCACCTCGGCGAATCAGGAAGATCACGTGAGCATGGCCACCCATGCGGCGCGGCGCTTGAGCGCCATGGTGGACAATGCGGCCGCGGTGATCGGCATCGAATTGCTCGCCGCGGCCCAGGGAATCGATTTTCATCGGCCATCCCGATCATCACTCCGCCTCGAAGAGGTCCACGCCGGCATTCGCCGGGATGTGCCCTTCTATGACTCGGACCGCTATTTCGCGCCCGATATCGATGCGGCGCGTTCCTGGGTAAAGTCCGGGCGCTTCGGTGCGCTGCTGAAAAGAATCCTGCCGTCGAGGTCAGCATCATGAAATGTTCCGTGGCATTGTTGATTTTACTTTGCTGTTGGGCGGGTATGGGACGCGCGGCCGAGGTGAATATCGCCACCTTGACCTGTGTGAAGTATCAGAACGAAGTGATTGCCTCGCCCAATCCCGCGCCGGGCACGGACCCCATCAATACCATGATGTGGTTGTTCGGGTATTCCGTGGCGAAGTCCGGCGCCCATGTGATGTATGGAGACGCCTTGGCCGGCTTCGGATTCGCACTGGATGCCGAATGCAAGGACAACCCCACGGAGAGCCTGATGGATGCGCTTTCCGCCGTGAAGCCCAATACGAAGAATCCGATGGATTTGGCGGCGCTGGAATGCCAGACCTTCGCGGCCCGGCATCTGGAGCTGGTGAAATCAGACCGTGAAAGCGCCAACACCATCATGATGTGGCTGTTTGGATTCGCAGTCGCGAAGAGCGGCGGCCATCTATTCGATGCCGATGCACTCGGCACTTTCGAATCCGCCCTCATGGGAGACTGCCAGAAATACCCGGGCCGAAACCTCTTCGATGAAATCTCCGCCATCAAATGGGGAAAATCGAAGAGGCCGTAATCTGCCTGAGGGATCCATTTCGAATTCCCCCATTCAGCCGTTGTAGTCTGCTTGCATCGCTTTCAGAGCAACGGCGCCCATGCTGAAGCGATGTAGGAATCCGCCGATAGCACGGCGCCCAGACAATTCCTACGGCTCATGGCTTAGGTTGCCGGGTGCCGCGCCGCACGCGGCCATGGTTGACTGCCCCATGAGCGAAGTAACGGTAAGACGGGTATTCGCTTCAGCCCTTGCGGCCCTGGGGCTTCTCCTTGCCATCTCCACACTGGCCGCAACCTCCGCGAACGACTCTCGCGCCATCGTCGTAGTGTTCCTATCGAGACCTGCGCCTTAGCCATGCCTGAACCCACACTTCAGCGAATCCTTTACGTCGAGGACAACGACATCGTGCGGGAAGTGACCGCCGAGCTGCTGATCAAAGATCAGCGCGAAATCGTCATCTGTGCGACCGCCGAGGAGGCCCTGCGCGAGTTCCGAACGAGGCAGTTCGACATGGTGATCACCGACGTCAGTCTGCCGGTCATGTCCGGCATCGAATTAGCGCGCAGCATCCTCGCCCTCAAGCCGCAAACGCCCATCATCATTGCGTCCGGCTACGCTCTGGAATTCGGCATCGAGGATTGGGGCAAGAATGTCCGCTCCATTATCAAACCCTTCGAGGCGACGGAGATCGAAGCGCTGATGGACCAATTGCTGGACGGTCACGACAGGGGCTCACCCCCCGCCTGAAGCGGTCATTGGGGTGGTGGAACGGCGCCAGACCATGCCGGCGTTCATGCAGACCGCGTTGGCAGCATCTCCTAGTTGCCCAGGTTGAGCAACGCCGCGTTGCCGCCCGTCGCCGTGGTATTCACCGTCAGCGTTCGTTCATTCGCGAATCGCGCCAGATAGTGCGGGCCGCCGGCTTTCGGGCCCGTGCCCGACAGGCCGTTGCCGCCGAAGGGCTGCACGCCGACCACGGCGCCGATCATGTTGCGATTGACGTAGGTGTTGCCGATCGAGGTGGCCTCGAATACCTGCCGCCAGAACGACTCCAACCGAGTCTGCACGCCGAACGTCAGACCGTATCCACTGTCCCGAATGGCCTTCAGCACCTCTCCGATGTCGCTCGACCCATACCGCACGACATGCAATATGGGCCCGAACTCTTCGCGGGTCAGTTGCGCCGCATTCTTAAGCTCGATCAGATGCGGAGCGAAAAAACTACCATGCCGATGTGCTTCGCCGAGCGAGCAGGCTTTCACGATCCGCGCCTCACCGCGCATGCGTTCGACATGGCGGGTCAAACCATCCCGGGCGGCCGCGTTGATCACCGGTCCCACATCGGTCTGAAAATCCGACGGATCGCCGATGACCAGTTCATCCATGGCGCCGGCGATCATTTCCAGCACGGTGTCGGCGATCTCCTCCTGCAGGAACAGCAGGCGCAGCGCCGAGCATCGCTGGCCGGCGCTCATGAACGCCGAACTCACCGCATCGTCCGCCACTTGCTCCGGCAACGCCGTCGAATCGACGATCATGGCATTCAGACCGCCGGTCTCGGCGATCAGCGGCACGATGACACCGTCGCGCGCCGCCAGCGCACGATTGATGGTGAGGGCGGTTACCGTCGAGCCGGTCATGGCCACGCCCGCAAGCGCCGGATGCGCGAACGCGACCTCGCCGAACAATCGTCCCGGCGCCGGTACCAGATGCACCGCCTGGGGTGGGACGCCCGCCTCATGCAGCAGGCGAATAAAGCGCGATGCGATCAGTGGCGTGGGCTCGGCCGGTTTCGCCACGACCGTGTTGCCGGCACCGAGCGCCGCGGTCACCTGGCCGGCGAAGATCGCCAGCGGAAAATTCCAGGGGCTGATGCAGGCAAAAACCCCACGGCCCTGCATTAGGAGTTCGTTCACCTCGCCCGTCGGCCCCTCGAGCCGTTGCGCCGCGGCGAACCCCTTGCGCGTCTGCAGCGCGTAGTAGCGGCAATAATCCACGGTCTCACGCACTTCCGCGATCGCGTCCGAGATGGTCTTGCCCGCTTCGCGCACCAACAGCTCGTGAAACTGCGACCGATTGGCCTCGAGAATATCGGCAGCTCTCTCCAGACAACTGGCGCGTACCTCTCCCCCGCTGCCGTTCCAAGCAGGCTGCACGGCGGCGGCGGCCTCGAATGCCAGGTTGATTTCGTCCGCCGTGGCGTTGCGCGTCACACCCACCTGCTCGCGCCGGTCCGAAGGATTGGTCACCGGATGCGCGGCTCCCGGGCGCAATTCCCCGCCGATGAGCGGCCCCGCGGTGGAAGATGCCTCGGCGGCTTTCCTGGCCCGATCCCTGGCCACCTCGGCACGCAAGCTCTGCACTTCGCGCGGATCGCCCAGATCGATCCCACGTGAATTGCGCCGGTCGGAATACAGCGCCGCCGGGATCGGCAGCCGCGGGTGCGGCAACGACTCCAAGCGCTCCAGCTCCGAAACGGGATCGCGCACGATCTCTGCAACCGGCACTTGCTCGTCCATGAAGCGGTTCACGAAAGAGGTGTTGGCGCCGTTTTCCAACAGCCGCCTGACCAGGTAGGCCAACAAATCCTTGTGTTCGCCCACCGGGGCATACACGCGCACCCGCGGAAAATCGGCCACTTGGTCGGCCGCTTGCGCGTACAGCAGCCGGCCCATGCCGTGCAGGCGTTGAAACTCGAAGGCCGCCTTCGCCGGTGCCATCTCGAGCACCGCCGCGATGCTGTGCGCATTGTGGGTGGCGAATTGCGAATAAATCAGCTCGGCATGTTTGAACAGGCGGCCCGCGCAGGCCAGGTACGACACATCGGTGGTGAGCTTGCGCGTGTAGACCGGATAGCCGTCGAGGCCGCGCTCCTGCGCGCGCTTGATCTCGGAATCCCAGTACGCGCCTTTCACCAGGCGCACCGTCATCCTTCTGCCGTGGCGGCGGGCCGTTGCCGCCACCCAGTCGATCACGTCCGGCGCGCGCTTGCCGTAGGCCTGCACCGCGAGCCCCAGCCCCGGCCAATCGCGGGTCGCCGGGTCCCTCGCCAGCGCCTCGATGATGTCCAACGACAGATCGAGGCGGTCCGCTTCTTCGGCGTCGATGGTCAGTTGGATGCCGAGTCCGGCGGCCTGACGTGCCAGGTCCGACACCAACGGCACGAGGCGCTGCATGACGCGCTCTCGCTGCAGCAGGCCATAGCGAGGCTCCAAGGCCGACAGCTTGATGGAGATGCTCGAGACGTCTTCGATGGCACGGCCTTTCGCCGCCCTGCCGATGACCTCGATCGCATGCCGATAGGACTCGAAGTAACGCATGGCGTCCTTCCGCGTTCGCGCGCCCTCGCCCAGCATGTCAAAGGAACATAGGCTCACTTCCGCTTCGCGGGCGCTGCGTGCCAACGCCTCCTCGATGCTGCGTCCGACCACGAACTCGCCGCCGATGATGCGCATGGCGCGGCGTACCGCGAGGCGCACCAGGGGCTCGCCCGCCTTTCGGGTCAGTTTGCGCATCCAGCCGGCGGCATCGGCCCTGATGGACGGATCCAACTCTAGAATGCCGCCGGTGAGCATCAGTCCCCAGGTCGAGGCGTTCACGAACAGCGATTCCGAGCGGCCGGCGTGCGCGGACCAGTCGCCGGAGTTCAGCTTCTCCGCGATCAACCGGTCCGCGGTGGCATCGTCCGGAATGCGCAGCAGCGCCTCGGCAATGCACATCAGCGCAATGCCCTCCTGGTTCGACAAACCGAACTCCTGCAGGAAGGCGTCGAGAAACGGACGCTCGGCGCGCCGCGCACGCGCGCCCTCGACCAGCGACATCGCCACCGCCACGGCGCGGTGGCGGGCACCGCCGGTCAGTTCCAGGCCATGCAGCAGGCGCTGCACCGCCTGTTCCTCGGACCATGAGCCATGGTCGCGGATTGACCCGCGCAGGGTCTCCATCAGGTCATCGGGAGCGGATTCGTGCAGATTGGCAGCCATAGTCGTCCTTTCGGATTTTAATGATTAATCGTCGCAAAAAATACAGCGCAGGCTGATATGTCAGGGTCGATGGCGCTGAGCAGCACCCCGCCATGCTGGACCACCGCGAGGTCCCAGGGCTCGAGCTTCACGGTCTCGCCCCCATCCCATTCGAGCCACAATGGGGCCTCGATGCTGAAAATCAGAGCTCGGGCGGATGGGGCCGCCATTGCGGACTTCCCCGTCAGCCGCAGGACGCGGGCCTCGGCCCGCAGCGACTCGGCGACCATGAGATTAAGATCCACACAGGGTCCGCCGAGCAAATCGCAGTGCGGGGTCGCTGCGCCGTCGAACTGCGCCAGATCCCCGACCTCCCGCAGCAGGCAATCGTCGCCGGTCTTGAATCTCAGCGTCAAACCCTGGCCTTGCAGCAACACCATGTGGCGGCGGTACCCGGAGAAATCCGAGAAAGGGCCGGAGCCGTCGATGTGGGCCACGCTCATCCGCCACTGAAAGGGATCGCCGGTCGCCGGATTCCGGATGATTTCGTGCGTGACGCCGCCGCCGTTCTTCCAGGGAACGGCCTTGAAAGAGGACTTGCGGATGATCTGCAGGCAATCACCGGTGTTAGGCAATACCACCTCGTTCGCCGACACACCGGTTACCAGAGCGTCACTCGATCCTCAGGCTTGAGATACAGCGCATCGCCGCGCCGCACCGAAAAAGCGCTGTAGAAGCTCGGCATGTGCACGACCACACCGTTGACCCGGTATTTCTCGGGAGAGTGTGGATCGGATTTGACCTGCTCGATGACTGCCGCATCGCGCGTCTTGCTGAGCCAGCTCTGGGCATAGCCTAGGAAGAAGCGCTGGTCGGCGCTCATCCCGTCGATGATGGGCGGCGCTTGGCCTTTCAACGAAGCGGTATAGGCTTTGTAGGCAATCTCGATGCCGGCGATGTCCGCGATATTCTCGCCCAGCGTCAACTCGCCGTTGACATGGAAGTCGGGCACCGGTTCGAAGCGGTTGTATTCCTTGATCAGCTTGTCGGTCTTGGCCTTGAACTTCGCGTGGTCCTCCGGCGTCCACCAGTCGCGCAGATTGCCGTCGCTGTCGAATTGACTGCCTTCGTCGTCGAAGCCATGGCTGATCTCATGTCCGATGGTCGCTCCGGTCGCGCCATAGTTGAAGGCGTCTTCGGCATCCGGATTGAACACCGGCAGCTGGAGAATCCCGGCGGGGAAAACGATTTCATTCAGCTGCGGATCGTAGTACGCATTGACGGTGGGTGCGGTCATGTGCCACTCGTCGCGGTCGATCGGTCCGCTCAATTGAGCCAGCTTGCGGTCGTTCTCGAACCTCACGCCACGCTGTACGTTGCCGAGCAGATCCGTCGGTGAGACGACCAGAGCGCCGTAGTCGCGCCAGCGTTTGGGATAGCCGATCTTCACGTTGATCTTGCGCAGCTTGGCGCGCGCCTCCACCTTGGTGGCATCGCTCATCCAGGACAAGTGATCCACGCTCTCTGCATAGGCCTTCAGCAAATTGGCGACCAAATCATCGATGCGCGCCTTGGCTTTCGGCGGAAAATACTTGGCCACATACAGCTTTCCCGACGCCTCGCCGATCAATCCGTCGACCAGCTCAACGCCGCGCTTCCAACGATCCTGATTTTTCGGTGTGTCCCGCAAAACGCCCTGGTTGAAGGCAAAGTCCTCCTCGACAAAGGCTCTCGAGAGGTACGGCGCGCTGGCGGACAGCAAGCGAAAGCGCAAGTACTCCTTCCAAGTGGTTAGTGGGGTGGAGTTCATCAAGCCGGACAGGCCCTGCAGATAGTCCGGCTGTTGCACGATCAGGGTGGGCAGCGGAGTCGGTACGCCGCCCTGTTCCAAATAGCGGTTCCAATCCAGGGCGGGTGCCAGCGTCTTGAGCTCCGCCAAGGTTTTAGGGTTGTAGGTTTTCTGCGGATCGCGGTTGGCGACACGGCTCCATTGGATCTTTGCCAGGGCGGTCTCGAGCTCAACGATGCGGCCCGCCTCATCGCCGGCGTGCACATCCCCCATGAGCGCCAGCATCTTCGCGATGTGTTCGCGGTACTGGCCGCGGAAACCCTTGAGTTTCGCATCGTCGCTCAAGTAGTAGTCGCGGTCAGGCAAGCCTAGGCCGCCTTGGGACAGCCACAGCGCGTACTGCGTGGAGCGCTTGGCATCCGGCGCGACAAATGCCCCGACCGGCGTCGCCACTCCCATGCGGTCAAATTGCGCCATGAGCGGCCCGACCTCCGCCACGCTTTTCATGGCGTCGATGGATTCGAACTCCGCCTGCAGGGGTTTGACGCCCTGCTGCTCGACTCGCGCCTCGTCCATGAAGCTGTCGTACAGGTCAGCGACCTTGCGCGCTTCGGCGTCGTTCGAATTCCGCACGCCCTCGATCAGCGCACGCAGTTGGGCCAGCGATTGCTCGGCCATGATGACATCCACGCCATAGCGCGCGCGGTCCGGCGGTATCTGCACCTTGCGCAACCACAATCCGTTCGCATAGCCGAATAGATCGTTTTGCGGACGCACGGCCTTGTCCATGTCGGCGATTTGGATGCCGGACACCGGCGGAGAATCCGCGAGGACCGGCACTGCGGCAGCGCTGGACAGCGCCAGAATAAGTGCCATGACGCGTTTTATTTTCAATTCCGGACTCCTTGCCTGCCAACCGTTGCCGCACTTTATCGTAATTACGCCAAGCGCGGTCGCGACGACTAGTTAAGGGAGTCCGGGCATCGGCTTTAGGACCTCGCGGCAATGCATGGGTGGCCTTTTTCAGCAGGTCCAGGCGCCATCGCAACGAGGTAGTACCCGCCTGCCCTGCGCGGCAGCCCTACCGGCCGCCCCTGGTCCGGTTGGGTCGGAGGAAACCGAGCATCTCCCCGCAGAGGATTAACCGTTCCAGAAGGTAATCAGAACGTAGACGATGGCAATGATGGTCAGGCCAAGATGACCCCGAGCGGCACGGGATTGCACCAGCAGGTCGTTGGCCTCGGGTTCACGGGCCGCCAGGTGAGCGAATGCGGAAAGAAACAGCATGGCCTCCAGAATAGTGGCGCCGAGGGATAAAAGCGTGATTCGATTCACGCCTATTTAAAAGGGCTCAAACAAAGTGCTCGCCAAACGCTCGGTGAAGCAGCTATCCGCAATGGCTGACTTGCGCAGCGGCTTGCGATTGCGCGCCGCACCACTCCGAGGAGTGTGATCTGGCCGCGGTGCGGCGCACTTGTGACTTACCGGTGGCTACGAGCACGACCGGTAATTGCATGCGAACCGCTGCATGGGCAAGCCGATTTATTTTCGGAACCACGGTTGCCGATCTTGAGTCAACGCGCAGGGCTGAATGGCGTTCTAATAATCCCAAAGTCATTTGCCGTCAGGCGCGGTTGGCCGCCCATGGCGTCTTACGGCAAGGAGAGCTGCAATGCGCTTGTTGAATAGTTTCCTGCCCGCCGTCTGCATTGTCTTCATCGGCGCGACCTCAGCGCTTGCTCAAAACCCCGACGAACGAAGAACCGAAGAACAATACGAGACTTATCACAAACACTACGACAGACATCACGGGCACAACCACGCCTACCCCGACCGAGGAGCGATCTTCCGCGATGCGCCACGAGGTGCAATCCTGGTCAACTATGCCGGCGTGTCGTACCGCTTCGCCGATGGCGTATGGTTCGAGCCGCGGGGCCCGGCGTTCATCGTGGTCAACCCGCCGATCGGCTTGGTAGTGAGCACGCTGCCGGCATTTGCCACGCGCATCGATCGCGGCAACGAGTCCTATCTCTACACCAACGACATCTACTATCGGAGCCGACCCGATCTTGGCGGTTACGAGGTGGTAAACGATCCCGAGGACGGTCCAGTACCCGCCGCCGCCAGCACGCCAACAGCTCCCGCTGCCGCACCTGTGTCGAACCCGCCTGTTCCGGATTCGACCTCGCCGGCGGCACCCCTTTCGGCAACCCTGACGGCGGCAAGCGCGGGTAGTGCGTTGCCGATTACGGCGGCGCAGGTGACCGCGCCGGCCGCGCTTCCCATACCGGTGGCACAACCAGCGCCGGCTGCCCTTCCGATGCCGGCGGTGCAGCCAGTACCGGCTGCACCTCCAACTCCGGCCTCGCAGCCGGTCACAGCGGCGCAGGCGATTGCGCCGGCCGCGCTTCCCATACCGGTGGCACAGCCAGCACCGGCTGCTCTTCCGACACCGGCGCCACAGCCGGTACTGGCCGCGCAGATCGCACCGCCTCCCTCTTCGGTCGCAGCTATCCCGGCACCGGTTGCGGTACCGGCCGCGTTCCCGGCAACAGCGGCTGCGTTACCCGCAACTTCGTCTCAGGCCCAATCTCCCGCAGCATCGCGTGGAACCCGGGTGATCACCTACCCGAAGAACGGCCAGACGCCCGAGGTTCAGGCGCGCGACCACTACGAGTGTTATCGATTTGCCGTCGCGCAAACCGGCTTCGATCCCATGCGCTCCACGGGCGCTGCCGCGGCCAACAGTGCCGAGCAGGCGGACTACGAGCGTGCGCAGGCGGCATGTTTTGAGGGACGCGGTTACACGATTCGATAAGCAGATGCGATCTTAGATAGAGGTAACAACATGATTAGCAAATCCCTACGCTCGTTACGGATTCTCCTGCTCGCAGCGCCGCTGACCTCCCCTGCGTTGGCGCAATCGCCGGCTTCGCAGTCGAATGGCCCGGCTGCGGCGCGCGAGGAGTTGTTTGTCGAGCCGAAGAATGGTCAGTCTCGCGAACAGCAATGGGACGATCGCTATGCCTGCGACGCATGGTCGAAGAACCAGAGCGGCATCGATTCGGGGCGACCGGTCGCCGGCGAGAATCCATCGCGGCGCGATCAATATCGACGCGCGATGACCGCCTGCCTCGAAGCGCGCGGCTACAGCGTACGTTTCAGCGCGCCGCAACCTCAGACCTCGCAGCCGCCGCCACCGCCGGCCTCACTGCCTCCGCCCTCTGCACCGTCTGTCTCGCCGCCTCCACCATCCCAGCGATTGGCGCCACCGCCTCCGCCACCGGCGCCGCCTTTCTATATCGTGCATTCATTCCCGCAGATTCCTGAATTCACCTATCACCCGTTTACCCTGCAGATCGAGGGTGGCCAGACCATCACGCAAGGGAACGCCGCGAAGTCTCTCGATGACGGCTGGAACGGCGGCCTGGGACTCACCTGGTTCCCAACCTCGGCGCTGCCCCTGGGATTGCGCCTTGACGGCAGCTACAGCAGATTCGCAGAGACCAGCCAGTCGGTGAACGCCGCAGCTCAGTCGGCCGGCACGAATGTGTCGTTCGGCCACGAGGATCTGTATGGAGGCGATCTCGACGCCGAGCTGGACCTGAAAGTGACTCCGCACGTCAAGGAGTACTTCTACGGCGGGGTAGGCCGCTATCGCGAGCACACAGTCTTCAGGCAGGTGTCGTTCCAACCGGGTTTCGCCTGTTACTTTAGCTGCTTTGCCGGGGAATTCGGCACCGTGTCGACGGTCTCGGAAAGCACCAGCGGCTGGCTCAACTCATGGAATGTCGGGTTGGGATTCGAGTTCGCGATAGCCAACCGGACCAGCTTCTTCATCGATGCGCACTACCAACACCTCTCGACCCCGAGCAAGTTGGCGGAGTTCGTGCCGATCAGAGTGGGATTGCGGTTCTGATGTTGCTTGGCTTATTGCTGAGACGAGATGGCGGAAAGCCCAAAGCTCGTTTGAACATCCAGGTGAACGCCGTCGCGTTCGCATAGCCAAGTTCCACGGAAACGGCTGTGATGCTCATGCCGCGGCCAAGGAGATCGATGGCCCGGACGAGCCTTAGTTGCCGGCGCCACGCGCCGAAACTGGTACCAAGTTCATCAGTGAACAGTCGTGCCAGCGTCCTCTCGCTGGCTCCGATGCGCCGTGCCCAACCGGACAGCGTGAGGATCGAGCCCGGATCGTCGATGAGTGCGTCGCATAGATTCGCGAGCCGACGATCGGCCGGCAGAGGCAGTCCCAGTGGAAGTCCTTCTGCCTCGCGCATTTCCTCGAGCAGCAATCGGCTTTGCAGCTGACGCCGGAGTGTTGGCGGTTCGTTCTGAAGCGCCAACGACTCCAGTAGATCTTGCATCAGTGTCGTGACCGCCATGACACGGCAAGCTTTGAGCGGCAGCGGCGCGCTCCTCGGTTCGACGTACGCCACATGAAATTCGACACGACCGAGCATTACCACTTCGTGATCGACCGATGGCGGAATCCATACCGCGCGAAAAGTCGGAACGATCCACATCGTTCCCGCGGCGCTCACGCGAATGTTGCCCATGCGAGGGCAGACCATTTGGCCCCACGGGTGCTGGTGCCAGAGAACCACGCCGTCCACGGGAGGAATGCGTAAGTGGACCTGCACAGGATCTTTCCTGCTCGGCGCTCCTCTTGGCTGCGGATCGTAATTGATGCGACGTGGCACGAATTCGTAGAAAACTGTCTTATAAACGAAGATTAGCCATTATAGAAGCGGCTATTCTCGCGGCGCAAATCGCATAACGAGACACGCCACATGGCAGCAACGACTATCGGCACTTCGGATTTGAATCGCGGCGAACGCCTTCGCACTGCATTGTTCCTCGTTGCGTCAGTGGGTCTGATGAGCTTGTCGCCTTCAGCGACGGTGGGCGCCGCCATCCTCGTGGTACTGACCGTTTCGGCTTGGGGCCTTGGATTATTCAAGGAGCCGGTGACTTCGCTGCTGTTCTTCCTCGCCGCGATTCTCTGGCATGTCGCTCCCTTGGGCGTGATTTTCTCAGGCCTCGAGTCACCTGCGTGGTGGTTGGTTTTCGGCGGCAGCATAACCGGCGTCGCGATGCGGACCACCGGTCTCGGCGCGCGGCTCACCGGGTTGTTGCTCGCGCGTTCTTCCGCATCCTACGGCCATTGCATCGCAGCCATCGTGATCGTGGCCGTGGCGCTCGCATTCATCATGCCGTCGACTACCGGACGGATATTGCTCCTGCTGCCGATCGCGCTATCACTGGGTGATCGGCTGGGGTTTGTGCCCGGACGGCCCGGCCGCACGGGACTGGCTCTCGCGGTCGCCGCCGCGAGTTACATGCCGCCGACCAGCATCCTGCCGGCCAACATACCCAACGCGGTACTGTTCGGCGCTGCAGATTCGCTGTATGGGATTCAGTTGCACTATGGTTCCTATCTGCTGCTGCATTTTCCGGTGCTCGGCGCACTCAAGTCGCTGCTGCTCATTTGGATGGTCCCCAAAATCTTCCCGGACAAAATCATGATGCCGGCCGGCGCACCGGTCGAAGCGAAGCGATTGTCATCCGTCGAGATTTGTCTCTCGGTCACGCTTCTGGCATCGCTAGGGTTTTATGTCACCGACTTTCTCCACGGCGTCTCGCCGGCATGGATCAGTCTGGCCGCCGGTATCGTGTGTTTGTTGCCGCCGACCGGGATACTTCGCACCGAAGACATCAATCAGCACCTGCATATTGCGCCGCTGCTCTACGTCGCGGCCTTTCTAGGCCTCGGAGCGGTGATTTCCAGCACCGGCTTAGGGGCCTTGGCCAGTGCGGCGCTTTTTGATTGGGTACACATCACGCCCGGACATGGCATGATCAATTTTTTGTTGCTCGCCGGGATCGCGGCGCTGGTCGGTCTGGTCACGACGCTACCGGGACTGCCGGCAGTGCTTACACCGCTTGCAGGCAAATGGGCTGAGTTGAGCGGGCTGTCGCTTTACAGCGTGCTCATGCTGCAGGTCCCCGTGTTTTCGACCGTGTTCCTTCCCTATCAATCGCCGCCCATGGTGATCGCCATGCAGGTAGCCGGGGTGTCGATCAAGGATGCGACCAAGTTGTGCCTCGCCGTCGCGACAGTGACCGTGGCCGTACTTCTGCCGATCGATCTTGCGTGGTGGTGGGTGCTCGGGGTGATCGGGCGTTAGGTGGGGTTCATAAAAAGGCCCCGAACCGTTGCCGATCCGAGGCCGTATTTTTTATTGAATGCTTCTTATTGTCGCTATTCTGCTGCTTCCGTGTCCCCCGCCGGTACGGCATCGTCCGAGTCGCCGATACCGCCGCTGACATCCATGAAGCTGCGGCGGCGGCTGTCGTCCGAGGCGCGTCGACGCCTTGCATGATACGCGAAGCCGGTTCCCGCGGGAATGAGGCGTCCCACGATGACGTTTTCCTTCAGTCCGCGCAGGTCGTCCTTCAAACCCCGTACCGCCGCCTCGGTGAGGACGCGGGTGGTCTCTTGGAAGGAGGCCGCGGAGATGAACGACTCCGTCGCCAGCGATGCCTTGGTTATCCCTAACAACAGGGGTTCCCAGGTCGACTGGTGCTTGCCCTCGGTCTTCTGCTTCGCAATGACATCGAGCAGCCTGCCTCGATCCATCTGTTCGCCGCGCAGCAGCGCCGAATCGCCGGCATCCAGCACTTCGATCTTGCGCAGCATCTGCCGCACGATGACTTCGATGTGCTTGTCGTTGATCTTCACACCCTGCAAGCGATAGACGTCCTGAATCTCGCGCACCAGGTAATTGGCCAAGGCTTCGACGCCCTGCAGGCGCAGTATGTCATGCGGATTAGGCTCGCCGTCGGCGATGACTTCGCCCTTCTCCACCTGTTCGCCTTCGAACACGTTGAGATTGCGCCACTTGGGAATCAGTTCCTCGTACTTGTCGGCCCCTTCGGCGGTGATGATCAAGCGGCGCTTGCCCTTGGTCTCCTTGCCGAAGCTGACCGTGCCTGAACGCTCCGCGAGGATCGCGGAATCCTTCGGCTTGCGGGCCTCGAACAAGTCGGCCACACGCGGCAGACCGCCGGTGATGTCGCGAGTCTTCGAGGACTCCTGAGGAATACGCGCAATGATGTCACCCACCGAGACCTTGGAACCGTCCTCGAGGCTGACGATGGCGCCCGCCGGCAGCGCGTACACCGCCGGGATGTCCGTATTGTGGAAAGTGACCTCTTTGCCCTTGGCATTGGTCAGCCGCACGACAGGGCGCAGATCCTTGCCGCCCGAGCCGCGTTGTTTCGGATCCAAGACCACGGTGCTGGACAAGCCGGTGACATCGTCCACCTGAGTCGTGACGGTGATGCCGTCGACGAAGTCGAAGAACTTGATCATGCCGGCCACTTCCGTGACCACCGGATGCGTATGCGGATCCCAGTTGGCGACCGACTGTCCCGCCGCCACGATGTCCGCATCGTTCACCGTGATCGATGCACCATACGGAATCTTGTAGCGCTCACGCTCGCGGCCGAAATCATCCACCACGCCGAGTTCACCGGAGCGCGACACCGCGACCAGGTGCCCCTTCTCATGGCGAACCGTCTTGATGTTGTGCAGACGGATGGTGCCCTTGCTCTTGACCTCCACACCGTTGGCCGCCGCCGCTCGCGAGGCCGCGCCGCCGACGTGGAAGGTACGCATGGTGAGCTGCGTTCCCGGCTCGCCGATCGACTGCGCCGCAATGACGCCGACCGCCTCGCCGATATTGATGCGGTGTCCACGGCCGAGGTCTCGGCCGTAGCACTGCGCGCAGACGCCATAGCGGGTTTCGCAGGTGATGGGCGAACGCACCATGACTTGGTCGATGCCCATCTTTTCCAGCAGCTTGACCAGCTTCTCGTCGATCAGCACGCCGGCTTTGACCAGCACTTCGCCGCTTGAGGCCACGACCACATCTTCCGACACCACGCGTCCCAGGACACGTTCGCCCAGGCCCTCGACCACATCGCCGCCTTCGACGATGGGGGTGATGGACAGGCCGTTGACCGTGCCGCAATCGATCTCGGTGACCACCAAATCCTGCGCCACGTCCACCAACCGACGCGTGAGGTATCCGGAATTGGCCGTCTTCAAAGCGGTATCGGCCAAGCCCTTGCGCGCGCCGTGCGTCGAGATGAAGTACTGCAGTACGTTCAAGCCTTCGCGGAAGTTCGCGGTGATGGGGGTCTCGATGATGGAGCCGTCCGGCTTCGCCATCAGGCCGCGCATGCCGGCCAGCTGACGGATCTGCGCGGCGGAACCGCGAGCGCCCGAGTCAGCCATCATGAAGATCGAGTTGAACGACTTCTGCCTGACTTTGTGGCCCTTGTGGTCGGTGACCTCGTCGGTTCCCAACTTCTCCATCATGGCCTTGGCCACTTGGTCATTGGTACGCGACCAGATGTCGACCACCTTGTTGTAGCGTTCGCCGTTGGTGACCAGACCCGAGGAGTACTGCTCCTGAATCTCCTTCACCTCTTTCTCGGCCGCCGCCAGGATCTTTACCTTGGTCTGCGGCACCACCATGTCATCCACACCGATCGACACGCCTGCGCGGGTCGCGTATTGGAAACCGGTGTACATCAGCTGGTCGGCGAACACGACCGTTTCCTTCAAGCCCACGGTGCGGTAGCAGGCATTGATGGTGGCGGAAATGATCTTCTTGGTCATGTCCTGGTTGATGGCATCGAAAGACAGACCCTTGGGCAGAATTTCGGACAACAGCGCCCGGCCCGCCGTGGTGTCTACCACGCGAATGTTCTTGACCAATTGCCCGCCGGCATCGCGGATATGCTCCACCAGCCGCACCTTGACCTTGGCTTGCAGATCGATATTGCGGCTCTCGTAGGCACGATGCACTTCGGCGACGTCGCTGAATGCCATGCCCTCGCCCTTGGCGCCGACGCGCTCGCGGGTCATGTAGTAAAGCCCCAGCACCACGTCCTGCGACGGCACGATGATGGGATCGCCGTTGGCCGGGGACAGGATGTTGTTGGACGACATCATGAGCGCACGGGCTTCGAGCTGCGCTTCGATGGACAGCGGCACGTGCACGGCCATTTGGTCGCCGTCGAAGTCGGCGTTGAACGCCGTGCACACCAGCGGATGCAGCTGGATCGCCTTGCCCTCGATCAATACAGGCTCGAAGGCCTGAATGCCGAGGCGGTGCAAGGTGGGCGCGCGGTTCAGGAGCACCGGATGTTCGCGGATCACCTCTTCCAGGATGTCCCACACCTCCGGTCCCTCACGCTCCACCAGGCGCTTCGCGGCCTTGATGGTCGAGGCCTCGCCGCGCAGCTGCAGCTTGGAGAAGATGAAGGGCTTGAACAGCTCCAGCGCCATCTTCTTCGGCAGTCCGCACTGATGCAGACGCAGGGTCGGACCCACGACGATGACCGAGCGGCCCGAGTAGTCGACGCGCTTGCCCAGCAGGTTCTGACGGAACCGGCCTTGCTTGCCCTTGATCATGTCGGCCAGGGACTTGAGCGGTCGCTTGTTGGTGCCCGTGATGGCACGGCCGCGGCGGCCGTTGTCGAGCAGGGCATCCACTGCTTCCTGCAGCATGCGCTTTTCGTTGCGCACGATGATGTCCGGGGCGTTGAGCTCCAGCAGCCGGCGCAGGCGGTTGTTGCGATTGATGACGCGGCGGTACAGGTCGTTCAAGTCGGAGGTCGCGAAGCGGCCGCCGTCGAGCGGCACCAACGGTCGCAGGTCGGGCGGCAGCACCGGCAGAACGGTGAGCACCATCCATTCCGGCTTGTTGCCCGACTCCATGAACGCCTCGATCAATTTCAGGCGCTTCGACAGGCGCTTGATCTTGGTCTCGGAGTTGGTGTTGGCCATGTCCTCACGGACTTTCACTACCTCGGAGGGCAGGTCCATGGACTTGAGCAGCTCATGCACGGCCTCGGCGCCCATGCGCGCATCGAATTCATCGCCGTGTTCCTCGATGGACTCGAGGTACATCTCGTCGGTGAGCAGCTGGCCGCGCTGCAGGGAGGTCATGCCCGGATCGACGACCACGAAGGCCTCGAAGTACAGCACGCGCTCGATCTCGCGCAAGGTCATGTCCAGCATCAAGCCGATGCGCGAGGGCAGCGACTTCAGGAACCAGATGTGCGCGGTGGGGCTCGCCAGTTCGATGTGGCCCATGCGCTCGCGGCGCACCTTGGACTGGGTCACTTCGACGCCGCACTTCTCGCACACCACGCCGCGATGCTTCAGGCGCTTGTACTTGCCGCACAGGCACTCGTAGTCCTTGACCGGCCCGAAGATCTTCGCGCAGAACAAACCATCGCGTTCGGGCTTGAACGTCCGATAGTTGATGGTTTCCGGCTTCTTCACTTCGCCATACGACCATGAACGGATCATGTCCGGCGACGCGAGCCCGATCTTGATCGAGTCGAAATTTTCGACCGGCACTTGCTGCTTGAACAACTTGAGTAAGTCTTTCATTCGATTAGGCCTCGCTCTCTAGTTCGATGTTGATGGCCAAGGATCGGATCTCCTTCACCAGCACATTGAACGATTCCGGCATGCCGGCTTTCATTTCATGGTTGCCGTCGACAATCGCCTTGTACATCTGCGTGCGCCCATTGACGTCGTCCGACTTGACGGTGAGCATTTCCTGCAGGGTGTACGCGGCACCGTAAGCCTCCAACGCCCACACTTCCATTTCGCCGAAGCGCTGGCCGCCGAACTGCGCCTTGCCGCCCAGCGGCTGCTGGGTGACCAAGCTGTACGGTCCCGTGGAACGGGCATGCATCTTGTCGTCGACCAGATGGTTCAACTTCAGCATGTACATGTAGCCCACCGTCACCGGCCGCTCGAACTGCTCGCCCGTGCGCCCGTCGTGCAGCGTGGTCTGGCCCGAAGCCGGCAGGTCCGCCAGAGCGAGCAGATTCTTGATCTCCTCCTCGCCGGCGCCGTCGAACACCGGGGTCGCCATCGGTACGCCCTTCTTCAGGTTGCGCGCCAACTCGATCACCTCGGCGTCGCTCATGGACTTGATGTCCTCTTTCTGTCCGCCCGTCTCGTTGTAGACCTGGCCCAGAAACTTGCGCAATTCCACGATCGCATGCTGCGCTTCCAGCATCTTACCGATCTTGGCGCCCAAACCCTTCGCTGCCCAGCCCAGATGCGTCTCGAGAATCTGGCCGATGTTCATACGCGAGGGAACGCCCAAGGGGTTCAACACGATGTCCACCGGCGTGCCGTCGGCCATGTACGGCATGTCTTCCACCGGCACGATGGAGGAGATGACGCCCTTGTTGCCGTGACGGCCGGCCATCTTGTCGCCCGGTTGCACGCGGCGCTTCACCGCGAGGTACACCTTGACCATCTTGAGCACGCCCGGCGCCAGATCGTCGCCCGCCGTGATCTTCGCCTTCTTCTCCTCGAAGCGCTTCTCGAATGCCTTGCGCTGACCCTTCAGGCGCTCGGAGACGGTCTCCAGCTGCGTATTGACGTCTTCGTCCTTGAAGCGGATCTCGAACCATTGTTCACGGGGCAGGTCGGCCAGGTACGCATCATCGATCTGCGTGCCGGACTTGATCTTCTTCGGGCCCGCTTCGGCGGCCTTGCCTTCGATCATGCCGCGTACGCGCTGGAACAAGTCGTCTTCCAGGATGCGCTGCTGATCGGCCAGGTCTTTGCGCACTCGCTCGAGCTCGGCCTTCTCGATGGCCAGAGCGCGCGAGTCCTTCTCCACGCCATCGCGGGTGAATACCCGCACGTCGATCACGGTGCCGTCCATGCCCGGAGGCACTCGCAGTGAGGTGTCCTTAACGTCCGAAGCCTTTTCGCCGAAGATCGCGCGCAGCAGCTTCTCTTCCGGGGTGAGCTGGGTTTCGCCCTTCGGCGTCACCTTGCCCACCAGAATATCGCCGGCGCGCACTTCGGCGCCGATGAAGGCAATGCCTGCCTCATCGAGTTTCGCCAATGCCGAGTCGCCCACGTTGGGGATGTCGGCGGTGATTTCCTCGGGACCCAACTTGGTGTCGCGGGCGACACAGGTGAGTTCTTCGATGTGAATGGTGGTGAACCGATCTTCCTCGACCACGCGCTCCGAGATCAGGATGGAGTCCTCGAAGTTGTAGCCGTTCCAAGGCATGAAGGCCACCAGCAGATTCTGGCCGAGCGCGAGCTCGCCCAGATCCGTCGAAGGACCGTCGGCCAGCACGTCGCCGCGCTTGATGGCATCGCCGGCATTGACCAGCGGACGCTGGTTGATGCAGGTGTTCTGGTTCGAGCGCGTGTACTTGGTCAGCGAGTAGATGTCGACACCGGGCTCGCCGGCCGTGGTCTCATCGTCGTTCACCCGCACCACGATGCGCGAGGCATCGACCGAATCGACGCTGCCGCCGCGCCGTGCCACCACGGTGACACCGGAGTCGATGGCCACGGCACGTTCCATGCCGGTGCCCACCAGCGGAGTTTCCGACCGCAGGGTCGGCACCGCCTGGCGCTGCATGTTCGATCCCATGAGCGCGCGGTTCGCATCGTCGTGTTCCAAGAACGGGATCAATGATGCCGCCACCGACACGATCTGCTTCGGGCTCACGTCCATGTAATGGATCTTGTCCGGCGCGGACAAGGTGAACTCGTTCTGCGTGCGGCAGGAGATCAGGTCGTCGGTGAACTCGCCCTTCTCGTTCAAGGTGGCGTTCGCTTGGGCGATCACATACTGGCCTTCTTCGATGGCCGAGAGGTAATCGATCTTGTCCGTCACCTTGCCGTTGGACACCCGGCGATACGGCGTCTCGAGGAAGCCGTAATCATTGGTGCGCGCATACACGGCCAGAGAATTGATCAAGCCGATGTTCGGACCTTCCGGGGTCTCGATGGGGCATACCCGGCCATAATGCGTCGGATGCACGTCGCGGACTTCGAATCCGGCACGCTCGCGCGTGAGCCCGCCTGGGCCCAAGGCAGACACGCGGCGCTTGTGCGTGACTTCCGAGAGCGGATTGTTCTGGTCCATGAACTGGGAGAGCTGCGAGGAACCGAAGAATTCCTTCACCGCGGCCGCCACCGGCTTCGCGTTGATCATTTCCTGCGGCATGATGGGCTCGCTTTCCGCGATCGTCAGACGCTCCTTGACCGCGCGCTCCACCCTCACCAAACCGATGCGGAAGGCGTTCTCGGCCATTTCACCGACGCTGCGGACGCGGCGGTTGCCCAGGTGATCGATGTCATCCACATGGCCGTTGCCGTTGCGGATGTCGATCAGGGTCTTCATGACCTCGATGATGTCCTCTTTGCTCAAAACCCCCGAGCCGGTGATTTCCTCACGGCCGACGCGGCGGTTGAACTTCATGCGCCCGACGGGCGATAGGTCGTAGCGTTCGCCGTTGAAGAACAGGTTTTGGAACAGGTTCTCGGCGGCATCCTTGGTCGGCGGCTCGCCGGGACGCATCATGCGATAGATTTCCACCAGCGCCTCGAGGCGCGTCTTGGTGGGATCGATGCGCAACGTGTCCGAGATATACGGACCGCGGTCCAAATCGTTCACATACAGCGTCTTGACCTCGGTGATGCCGCTCTCGATGAGCTTCGCCACGGTGGGTACCGTGAGGATCTCGTTGGCCTTGGCCAGGATCTCGCCGGTCTCGGTGTTGACGATGTCATGCGCAAGGACCTTGCCCTGCACATATTCGGTGGGCACCGGCAGGCGCTTGACGCCGGCTTCCTCGAGTTCCCGCACATGGCGCGCGGTGATACGGCGCCCTTCCTCGACGATGACTTTCTTGCCGACGCGGATCTCGAATGCCGCCGTCTCGCCGCGCAGGCGCTGCGGGATGATTTCGAATTCGATCTCTTTCTTCGACAGGTGAAACACGTTCTTCTCGAAGAACATGTCGAGAATCTGCTCCTCGGTGTAGCCCAAGGCGCGCAGAATGATGGTGACCGGTAATTTGCGGCGCCGATCGATACGCGCGAACACGCAGTCCTTCGGATCGAACTCGAAGTCCAGCCATGAACCGCGGTAGGGAATGATGCGGGCGGAGAACAGCAGCTTGCCCGACGAATGAGTCTTGCCGCGATCGTGGTCGAAGAACACGCCCGGGCTGCGGTGCAGCTGCGACACGATGACGCGCTCGGTGCCGTTGATGATGAAGGTACCGTTATCGGTCATCAGCGGCAGTTCGCCCAGGTAAACCTCTTGCTCACGCACGTCCTTGACCGGTTTCTTGGCGCCGCTGGCTTCCTTGTCGAGGACCACGAGGCGCACTTTCACCCGCAGCGGAGCCGCGTAGGTCAGGCCGCGCAGTTGGCACTCCTTCACGTCGAACACCGGCTCGCCCAAGCGATAGCTCACGTACTCGAGCGTGGCGTTCCCGGAATAGCTGGAAATGGGGAACACGCTGTCGAAAGCGGCATGCAAGCCGATTTCATCGCGTTTGGATTCCGCAGTATCCGCCTGCAAGAATCGCCGGTACGAATCCAATTGGATCGCCAGCAGGTACGGTGTGCCGAGGATGCTCGGACGCTTACCGAAGTTCTTACGGATGCGCTTCTTTTCGGTGAACGAATAGGCCATTAGAGATCACCCTTCCTAGGCGCTTGCGCGCCGAATTTAACGGGGCCGAAACGACCCCGCCCTAAATCAATTCAAATCAAAAACGCAGCCGATGGCCGCCGCTTGAATTGCGGCAGCCACCGAACTGCGCATATCGGCAGTAGTCACTACTTGATAGCAGCCTTGGCGCCCGCGTCCTCGAGCTTCTTCTTGATCGCCTCGGCATCCGCCTTCGGAATGCCTTCCTTGACCGTCGAAGGCGCGCCCTCGACCAAGTCCTTGGCTTCCTTCAAGCCCAATCCGGTGATTTCGCGGATGACCTTGATGACGCCGACCTTGTTCGCGCCGAACTCGGTCATGGTCACGGTGAACTCGGTCTGCGCTTCCGCGGCCGGAGCCGCCGCGCCGCCACCACCGCCGCCGCCCGCCGCCATCGCGACCGGAGCGGCCGCAGTGACGTTGAACTTCTTCTCCATGTCGGCGATCAACTCGACCACTTCCATGACGGACATCTTGGAAATTGCATCGAGGATTTCGTCTTTAGTAACAGCCATTATCGTCTCCAAATAAATATGGGTTTGAAACCCGAATCAGGATTAATTCGCCGCCGCCTGCACCGCACCGCTCTTCTTGGCTTCAAGAACAGCAGCCAGTGTCCGCACCAACTTCGAGTTGGGAGCAGCCAACGTACCAACAAACTTCGCAATCGGCGCCTTGAGCACACCCAACATCTGCGACAACGCCTGCGCGCGCGTGGGCAATGCAGCCACCCGCTCGATCGAGTCGGCCTTGAGCAGCTGCCCGCCCAATGAAACGATCGTCGTCACCAGCTTGTCGTTGTCCTTGGCAAACGCCTTGACGATGCGGGCAGCAGCGCCCGGATCGTCGTTGGAGAAGGCCAGGACGATGGGTCCCTTCAACGCCGGAGAAATGCACTCGAAAGCGGTGCCGGCAACAGCCTTGCGCGCGAGCGTATTCTTGACGATTCGCAGGTAGACCCCTTCCTTGCGCGCCTTCGCGCGAAGCTCGGTCATCTGCGTCACGGTCAAGCCACGGTTCTCAGCGCCCACCACGGACAGGGCTTTCGCCGCGACCGCGTTGACTTCTGCCACCACGACTTTCTTCTCTTCTAACTTGAGTGCCATCTTTGGTTCCCCGTAGAGAAGCGTCACACATCAGATACGGACGCCGCCGCCCGTATCCACCCTTTGAGTACTTACGTACTCAGGTGCGACCTTCTCAGGCGATGCCTGATTCCGGTCCCACCATCTGCGCAGGCTGTCTTTAAGAGCCCACAAGTTCCTTGAAGAAACTTGTGGCTCGCCTACGGTCTTCGACGGTGGGTGCGTTCAGCCTTGCGGCCTCTCGCAGCCCTCCGTAAATTCTCAGGCGCTTGCGCACTTCTGATGCGCTTCGCGCAAACAATTCCCGGGGCCGATGCGGCCCCGTCCGTTAAATAAAGAACTAGGCCTTCACCAGGCCCAGACTCGCTTGGTCGACCGCGACACCGGGACCCATGGTCGAGGAAACGGTCAGCTTCTTTAAGTAGACGCCCTTGGAAGTCGCGGGCTTGATCTTCTGCAGATCGTTCACCAGCGCCAAGAGATTTTCCTTCAACGCGTGGGGCTCGAAATTCGCGCGCCCGATCTGTGCGTGCACGATGCCTGCCTTGTCGGTGCGGTAGCGCACCTGGCCGGACTTCGCGTTCTTCACGGCTTCCGCCACATTGGGCGTCACGGTGCCGACCTTGGGATTCGGCATGAGGCCGCGAGGTCCCAGGATCTGACCGAGCTGCCCGACGATGCGCATGGCATCGGGACTGGCGATCACCACGTCGAAATCGATCTGCCCGGCCTTGACCTTTTCGGCCAGATCTTCGAAGCCGATGATGTCGGCGCCGGCCGCTTTGGCGGCATCGGCGTTCTTCCCTTGGGTGAACACGGCGACCCGCACGGTCTTGCCCGTGCCGTGCGGCATGACCGTGGAGCCGCGCACCTGCTGGTCCGACTTGGTGGCATCCACGCCTAAATTCACCGACACGTCCACGGACTCATTGAATTTCGCCGTCGCGAATTCCTTCACCAGCTTCAGCGCATCGTCGATGGAGTAGGATTTCCCCGGCGGCAGCTTGTCCTTCCAGGTCTTGGTTCGTTTCACGGTCGCGGCCATTTTAGAGTCCCTCCACGTCGACGCCCATGCTGCGCGCACTGCCGGCAATGGTTCGCACGGCCGCATCCAAGTTGGCCGCGGTCAGATCAGGCATTTTCACCTTGGCAATATCCTCGAGCTGCTTGCGGCTCACCTTGCCCACTTTGGCGGTGTTCGGCGTGGCGCTGCCCTTGGGGATGCCGAGCGCCTTGGCAATGAGCACGGACGCCGGTGGCGTCTTCATAATGAAGGTAAAGCTGCGATCGCTGTATACCGTGATCACCACAGGGGTCGGCAAGCCTTTTTCCAAGGACTGGGTCTGCGCATTGAATGCCTTGCAGAACTCCATGATGTTCACGCCCTGTTGGCCCAACGCGGGACCTACCGGCGGGCTGGGATTGGCCTGACCTGCAGGGATCTGCAGCTTGATGTAGCCCGTAACTTTCTTCGCCATCGTCGCTCCTGTGGGTGCAACCGCCGACCTTTCGGTCAGCTCCCCTTATTTAGGCGCTAGCGCGCCAACTTGCCATGCGCTTCGCGCAATTTTCAACGGCGCCAAAGCGCGCCGTCCGATAACCGCGCTTCGCGCGTAAAAAAACTAACCTTTCTCGACTTGCGAGAAATCCAATTCCACGGGCGTCGAGCGCCCAAGGATCTGCACGGCTACCTGCAGCCGGTTCTTTTCGTAGTTCACCGACTCGACCACGCCGTTGAAATCGTTGAACGGGCCGTCGGTGACACGCACCACTTCGCCGGGCTCGAACAGTACCTTCGGCTTCGGCTTGTCCACGCCCTCTTCGACGCGGCGCAAAATCGACATGGCTTCCTTGTCGGTAATGGCGGCCGGCTTGTCGCTGGTGCCGCCGATGAAGCCCAAAACCTTCGGCACTTCCTTCACCAGGTGCCAGGTGTCCTCGTCCATCTCCATCTGCACCAGCACGTAGCCGGGGAAGAATTTGCGATCCGACTTGCGCTTCTGACCGTCGCGCATTTCGACCACTTCTTCGGTGGGCACGAGTATTTCGCCGAACTTCGCCTCGAGGCCGGCTCGCTTGACCCGCTCTTTCAGCGACTCCGAGACTTTGTGCTCGAAGTTCGAGTAAGCGTGAACCACATACCATCGCAAGGACATAGAAGGCTCCGTGTTCGTCAACCTGTTTGACCGCCCAAAAAGCGGGTCATCCAGGTCAGAACCCAGTCAAGTACGAAGAAGAAAAAGCCCATGGCCACCGCAAACCCGAACACGATGTAGGTGGTCTTTACCGTTTCGGATCGATCCGGCCACACCACCTTGCGCAGCTCCACGCGTGCCGCCTGGGAAAACTGCACGAATTCTCTGCCATAGGCACTGAGCCACAGCAGACCGGCGCCCGCCGCCAGGCCGACGATGACCATGCCGATTCGCAGCGGCAGCGGCCGCTCGTCGTACCAATAAAATGCAGCGATTCCGCCAAGTATCGCTACGATCGACAACATCAGCAGCGCGTTGTCCTTGGACGACGACACTGCGGGAGATTGCACTTCAGCCATGTTTACGCCATTCCTACCGACAGGCCTCAATGGCAGGGCAGGAGGGAATCGAACCCCCAACCTGCGGTTTTGGAGACCGCCGCTCTGCCAATTGAGCTACTGCCCTATTCATGCGCTTCGCGCAATAATTCCCGGGGCCGAAACCGGCCCCGCCCCAAAAAGTAAAACCTAAGCGATCACCTTGGCGACCACGCCGGCGCCCACCGTCTTGCCACCCTCGCGGATCGCAAAGCGCAGACCCTGCTCCATCGCAATCGGAGCAATCAGCTCCACCACTATCTTGATGTTGTCCCCAGGCATCACCATCTCGGTGCCCTCCGGCAGCTCCACCGCTCCCGTCACATCCGTGGTGCGAAAGTAGAACTGCGGCCGGTAGCCCTTGAAGAAGGGCGTATGACGCCCACCCTCTTCCTTCGTCAGCACGTACACCTCAGCCTCGAACTTGGTGTGCGGATTGATGCTGCCGGGCTTGCACAATACCTGCCCGCGCTCCACTTCCTCGCGCTTCGTGCCGCGCAACAGCACCCCGACGTTGTCCCCCGCCTGACCCTCATCGAGTAGCTTGCGGAACATCTCCACGCCCGTGCAGGTGGTCTTCTGCGTCGGACGGATCCCGACAATCTCCACCTCATCGTTCACCTTCACGATCCCGCGCTCGATGCGACCCGTCACCACCGTGCCGCGGCCCGCGATCGAGAACACATCCTCCACCGGCATCAAAAAGGCCCCTTCCACCGCGCGCTTCGGCACCGGAATGTAGTCATCCAGCGCCTTGACCAGCTTGATCACCGCCGGCACCCCGATATCCGAGGCATCCCCTTCCAGCGCCTTGAGCGCCGATCCGGTCACTATCGGGGTCTTGTCCCCGGGGAACTTGTACAGGGTCAACAGATCGCGGACCTCGAGCTCCACCAGCTCCAAAAGCTCCGCATCATCCACCATGTCCGCCTTGTTCATGAACACCACGATATAAGGCACACCCACCTGGCGGGCCAGCAAGATGTGCTCGCGCGTCTGGGGCATCGGCCCATCGGCCGCCGAGACCACCAATATCGCCCCGTCCATCTGCGCCGCTCCCGTGATCATGTTCTTCACATAGTCGGCATGCCCCGGGCAGTCCACGTGCGCGTAGTGACGCGCATCGGACTGATACTCCACGTGCGCCGTCGCAATCGTGATCCCGCGCGCTCGCTCCTCAGGCGCTTTGTCAATCTGGTCGTAGGCCTTGAACTCCCCGCCATGCTTCTCCGCCATCACCTTCGTCAGCGCTGCCGTCAAGGTCGTCTTGCCATGATCCACATGGCCAATCGTCCCCACGTTCACGTGCGGCTTCGTTCGCTCAAACTTCCCCTTCGACACGGCAAGTACCTCTCAAAAATTAGAAAAACTCTGGAGCCCACGAACGGGATCGAACCGTTGACCTCGTCCTTACCAAGGACGTGCTCTACCAACTGAGCTACGTGGGCCGCATCCATTTGGAGCGGGTGATGGGAATCGAACCCACGTGATCAGCTTGGAAGGCTGACGTTCTACCATTGAACTACACCCGCACTCCGTAAAGCCAATGGCACAACCCCACATCCTTCTCTGGTGGAGGGGGTAGGATTCGAACCTACGAAGGCATAAGCCAGCAGATTTACAGTCTGCCCCCGTTGGCCGCTTGGGTACCCCTCCTTAAAATGAGCCGCGTATTTTGCGGTGCGCTCCCGCAAGTGTCAACGCCAAATGAGAACGGGATTGTACTCAGTTTGATTCCTGCTGCTGCGCAGGGGTCCGCTCTCGGAAATTGATAGCGCAACCAGTCCCGCAGCCTTCGAGCGACGGTTCCCGGGAATTGCGACCGCAATTGACTCGATGCAGCAAGAAGTTCTCATGTAAATGGCCGTCGACACATGGAAAATCGAGGACCTTAGCAAGGTTACATAGAAAAAGTTTTTTATTAAGTCATTGCATATAAAAGTACCGTATAATGGCCGAATCCATAGAAAACTACCGATTGCCATAGATAAAAATGCCATCCACCTCCCTACCGAGCGGCGAATGACCGTCATCGGGTATGCCTATGTCCAGGATCGGCTGAAGCTGTCCTTACCGCCGGTGGCCTTCCCGGCCCGCATCCGAAGTGTCACGCGGGTCGAGCGGTTAGCGGGCGAGCTTGCCGTTCCCGCCAAGCGCGCGCCGGGCGAGGATGTAATCGAACACCTTTTATTTGCTTTGAAGCACGAGGGAACCGATCTTCAGGTGCTCGCCGCGTCCTGTGCGCACTTGGAGCCCGCCGCGCTCCTCGCGCAGCTGCGTGCCGCGCCTGCCGGCCAGTACATCCGCAAGCTCTGTGCGATCTGGGAGGCGATTACCGGGCAGTTCCTCGAAGATCTTCCGGCCGGAATCTCTGGATCCGTGGCGCTTCTCTTCGACCCTGCACTCTACGTGACCGTCGAGGGGGCCAACCGCGACAAGCGCTGGGGCGTCGCCTTCAATGGCTTGGGCGACTGGGACTTTTGTCCGAGCTTGCGGCGCACCTCTGATCTTGAGGCGTTGCTCAAAGCCGATCCTCTTGTGCAAGTACGCGAGTTTTTAGATAGCGTCCCGCCCACACAACTTGAGCGTGCGCTCGCCTGGGCGTATCTCGATGAGACCCGAAGCACCTTCGAAATCGAAGGCGAGCGGCCGGCGGGTAACAAGCAAGAAGCCTTCGCCGCCCTGCTGCGGCAAGCCCATGCGCGCCAAACACTTGATGAAGAGCACTGGGTGGAGCTTCAAAATGCCACCGTCACGAGCAGGCTCGCCCAGGAAACCTCGTTTCGATCCTTCCAGAATCATTTGAACAACGGCGTGCCGGGCCCTGGCGGAGTCTCGTATCTGCCGCCACCACCCGCTCTCGTGCACTCGCTTCTTGCGAGCATCTCGAGGCTTGCCAATGTCGAAACCGCGCCGGGGATCGCACCGCTGGTGCGCGCAGCCCTTGCCTCCTTTGGCTTCGTGTTCGCCCACCCTTTTGGCGATGGCAATGGACGACTGTCGCGCTACCTTGCGCACTATGCGCTGTGCCAATCCGGCGCCCTGCCCTCAGGCTCCATCCTGCCGCTCTCCGCGGCGATGCGTCGCAATGAACTCAAGTATTTGCAGGCGCTCAAGTCCTTCTCGGTGCCTGCGCGTGCGTTCTGGAAAGCAACTTGGCTCGATGGGGAGAATTTCGCTTTTGAGTTCCAGGGCTCACCCTCGATGTACCGCTACTTCGATGCCACTCCGTGCGTGAGTTTTTTGTACGAGATGGCGCTCGAAGCCTTGCGCAAGGACTTGAAGGAGGAGGTCGCGTATCTTAGCTGCTACGATGAGGTCGTGCGGCGAGTCAATGACCGCTACGACATTCAAGGCTCGACGCTTGCGAATTTGATTCGCATGGCCTACCAGAATGGCGGAGTGTTCTCGAAGAATCGGCGCAAGCAATTTGCAGATCAGGTCGAGACCGCGGCGCTCGACTTCATCGAGGCGCAGGTACAAGAATTAAACCCGCACCTGACGCAACAGGCGACTTGAATCCAAGGCAAGCGGCAAGGCAGCCTCTCGGTAACCGCTACCTCAGATTGGACTCGAACAGGCGGTAAATGCGTTTGTATTCGTCGAGCCATGAATCGGCATTGGTAAAGCCGTGTCGATCCAGGGGGTATGGCGAGATGGTGAAATTGTCCTTGTGCAACTCGATCAGCCGTTCGTAGAGCCGCATTGAATCCTCGAACAACACATTGTCGTCGATCACGCCGTGACAAATGAGCAGCGCATCGCGCAAGCCGGCGGCGAATTCGATGGGGGACGAGCGCGCATAGGCAATCGGGTCCACCTGCGGCTCGTTCAAAATACCCGAGGTGTACTCGTGGTTGTACTGCATCCAATCCGTGACGGGGCGAAGCGCCGCCCCGGCAGCGAACTCTCCCGGCGCGCGGAACAATGCCATTAGCGTCATGAAGCCGCCGTAGGAACCGCCATAGACCCCGAAGCGCTTGGCATCGGCGCCCGCCTGCTCCACCAGCCATTTCTTGCCGTCCAGCATGTCTTCCAATTCGGGGTGGCCCATTTGCCGATAGATGGCCGTGCGCCAGTCACGTCCGTAACCTGCGGAAGCGCGGTAGTCCAGATCGAGCACCACATAGCCTTTGTGCGCCAGCATGTTGTGGAACATCTGCTCGCGGAAGTAGTACGAGTAATGCAGATGCACATCCTGCAGATAGCCGGCGCCATGGATGAACAGCACGGCCGGCTTCTTCGCGGACGGATCGCTGCCCGGCGCGCGATAGAGTTTGCCGTAAATGACCCCGCCGAAATGGGTGGACGGAATCTTCACGATCTCAGGCGTTATCCACGCCATCGACTTGTACTCGGCGGTACGCGTATCCGTCAGCTCATGCGGCGTCCCTGACCCATCCGCCGGAGTTACCGCAATTTGCGCACGCATGTACGGAGTCGAGTGAGTGATGAGCAGCTGTTTGCCGCTCCGATCCAGCTCCGCCTTCTCGACTCCCTCGAACCGCGTCAGCCTCGTCAAGGTCCCTCCGGCGCTCGGCACCCGATAGACATCGTATGAATAGGGTGCGGTGGCATTGCTGAGCACATAAAACCAGCGGCCGTCGGCGGACAGCTGCGGAGCGGACACCTCAAATTGGCCGTGGGTCAGCGCGCGCGGCGCCCCGTCCAGCGCCTTGGTATACAAATGCGCGTAGCCGGACTCCTCGGACTCGTACCACAGCGTGCGGTTGTCGTCGAGCCAGCCAAATTCATTGAACGACCCGCCGATCCAGGCGCTATCGGTCAGACGCTGCTGCGGACGCAGGACCGGATCGGTAACGTCGACGCTGACCAGCCACCGATCCTTGTGGTCGATGGAAAGCATCTGAATACCGGCAACGCGGCCGTCGGCACTCCAGATCACCCCACCCGCGCTGGCATCGGGCTCATCGCTCACCAACCAAACGCCGCGCGGCTTGCGTTCGCTGCTCGGCGGCGCCTTGGCGCCTGCCGCGGGTAGCGCACCTTCGGCGGGCGGCGCGGTTGCCGCGGGCAGCGCCTTGGCATTCTCCTCGCGAACGGACTTCAAGGGATCGTCATAGATCCCCGGGAGCGCATCCATGGGCAGCGCGTGCACGGTATGGGCGGTGAGATCGAGCAGCAACAGGGACTGCGGCGCCGGCGGGTTGCGCCCGACGCGCACCCGCTCCTTCTCGAATTCCTCGTAACCGGACTCGGTGACGTAGCGGGTGAGTTGGCCTTCCCGGCCCTTGACCTGCGATTTGGGTTCGGTGATGACCATCATCCAGCGCGCGTCCGGCGACAACTCGGTGCTGCGAATGACCAACTCGTCACCCAGGTAGAAGGGCAGCACCGGGCGCGTCACATCGCCCTTCTGCAGAGCCTCTTCGTGCAGCCGCTTGAGTTCGGCCTCGTCGTGCAATTTCTTCAAGGTGGAGAAAGTGCGCAACTGCATGTCGCGCAAATCGTCCGCGGGCGGTGCATTCGGATCCTTTTCCGCCTTGACGATGGCGGCCTGCGCAGTCACCCCGCTGCGAAAGTCGTGTACGAACCAATCGTCATCGCCGCGGAAACTCAGCAGCCTTCCGTCCAAGGAGAACTGCAGTGCCGATTTGTTCTGCGGCGTCCGAGTGATCTGCGTCAAATGGCCAGTCGCCAGGTCGCGCACGAAGACATCGCGATTCCGTATGAATGCGGCATGCTTCCCGGCGCGATCATAGACTGCCGGGCCATCGGCATCGGCCATCGCCGCGGCGTCCAGCACCTGATCCCGTCGGCTCTTGGGGTCAATTCGATGCTGGTCGACGATGGGCGAGCCGATGCGCTTCAGCGAGTAGTACACGGCACGTCCGTCGGCGGACCAATAAGGGTCCTTCACAGCCGGCCCGATCCAATCCGGATCGGCCATGATTTTCTCGAGCGTTAGGTCCGGCTGCGATACCGGTGCCGGTGCCGGCACCACCGGCGCAGCCACTGCCGGCGCGGCCGTCGCCGCGATACTCACGGCGCATGCCGCCATCGAAATCATCGATAGATACTTCATGGACACCTGCCTGATTGTTGCCTCAATCGTAGCGCAGATATCGCATGGCAGCATTCATGATTCAGGCGGCGACGGCCGGGCAACTGCCCGGCCGATACGCTTGAACTCGGATTGTCGGCCTAACTATACGGCTCGTAAGCGGAACTTAGAATTTGAAGACCGTACCGAAGCCGGTCGCGCCGCCGGTGCTGGTCGTGCCGTAAAAAAATCCATCGGCGCCCTGAATCAAGCAGTTGGGAAGCGTTCCATCGGTACCGCCCCCGAAGGAATAGAGCACTGTCTCGACCCCAGCTGCAGTGACCTCAAACACGGTGCCGCGGTTGTTCGTGCCGCCGGAAAAGGTGGTGCCGTAAAAATTTCCATCGCTGCCTTGAATCAAGGCAGCCTGAGGACTCACACCATCGGTGGTGCCTCTAACGAAGGAGTGGAGTGCGGTCTCGGCGCCTGCCGGAGTGATCTTGAACACGGTGCCCTTGCCACTCGTGCCGCCGCCATAAGTGGTGCCGTAGAAATTCCCGTCGCTGCCTTGAATCAAGGCAGCCTGAGGACTCACACCATCGGTGGTGCCACCCGCGAAGGAGTAAAGCACGGTTCCAACGCCCGCCGGGGTGATCTTGAAGACGACACCGTTGCCACTCGTGCCGCCGGCGGAGGTCGTGCCGTAGAAGTTCCCGTCGCTGCCTTGAATCAGGGCGGCGATAGGCTGACCGCCGTCACTGGTGCCACCCGCGAAGGAGTAAAACACGGTTCCAACGCCCGCCGGGGTGATCTTGAAGACGACACCGTTGCCACTCGTGCCGCCGGCGGAGGTCGTGCCGTAGAAATTCCCATCGCTGCCTTGAATCAAGGCGGCCGAAGGCCCGATACCGTCGGTGCCACCAGCGAAGGAATGGAGCACGGTCTCAACGCCGGCCGGGGTAATCTTGAACACGACACCATAGCCAATCGTGCCGCCGGCGGAGGTCGTGCCGTAGAAATTCCCGTCGCTGCCTTGAATCAAGGCGGCGGCCGGATTACCGCCGTCGGTGGTGCCGCCGGTGAAGGAATAGAGCACGGTCTCAACGCCCGCCGGAGTGACTTTGAACACAGTGCCATTACCACTCGTACCGCCCCTGGAGGTCGTGCCGTAGAAATTCCCGTCGCTGCCTTGAATCAATCCCGTCGGGGTCTGGCCTTCAGGTCCACTATCGAAGGAATAGAGCACGGTTTCAGCGCCCGCCGGGGTGATCTTGAATACCGTGCCGTTCGTGGTTGTGCCACCGCTCAACGTAGTACCGTAAAAGTTCCCGTCGGCGCCTTGAATCAAGGCTGCCTGAGGCTGGCTTCCGTCGGTACCACCCGAGAAAGAATAGAACACCGTCTCGACGCCCGCCGGGGTGATCTTGAACACGGTGCCGTTGTTGTTCGTACCGCCAGAACTCGTAGTGCCGTAGAAATTCCCATCGCTGCCTTGAATCAAGGCGGCCAAAGGTCCGAAACCGTCGGTGCCGCTGGCGAAGGAATGGAGCACAGTCTCGACGCCCGCCGGGGTGATCTTGAAGACGGTGCCGGTGTTATTTGCGCTGCCAGAAGAGGTCGTGCCGTAGAAATTCCCGTCGCCGCCTTGAATCAGGGCGGCGATAGGCTGACCGCCGTCACTGGTGCCGCCCGCGAAGGAATGGAGTGCAGTCTCAACTCCCGCCGGGGTGATCTTGAACACGGTACCGACGCTACTCGCGCCGCCCGAGGAGGTCGTGCCGTAGAAATTCCCGTCGCTGCCTTGAATCAGGGCGGCTACAGGGACACTGCCGTCTGTGGTGCCGCCCGTAAAGGAATAGAGCACCGTCTCGACGCCCGCCGGAGTGACTTTGAACACAGTGCCCTTGCCACTCGTGCCGCCGCTAGCCGTTGTCCCGTAGAAATTCCCGTCGCTACCCTGAATCAAGGCAGCCCGAGGACTCACACCATCGGTGGTGCCACCTGCGAAGGAGTAAAGCACGGTCTCGACGCCCGCCGGGGTAACCTTGAACACGGTGCCGGTGTTGCTCGTTCCGCCGCCACTCGTCGTGCCGTAGAAGTTACCGTCGCTGCCTTGAATCAAGGCAGCCCGAGGACTCACACCATCGGTGGTGCCGCCAGTAAAGGAATAGAGCACCGTCTCGACGCCCGCAGGAGTGACTTTGAACACAGTGCCCTTGCCACTCGTGCCGCCGCTAGCCGTTGTCCCGTAGAAATTCCCGTCGCTGCCTTGAATGGCGTTTGCGTAGGGTTGGAGGCCATCCGGATTCGGATCAAAGGAGTGAATCACCGACTCGGTGGCCAGACCGCACACCACGGCGACGCCAGATACGTTGGCTGTCACCGTGCCGGTGCCGCCGGTCACCGTGCAGAGCTGCGCCGGGGGCTGAACCGCCACGGTCACGGCGTAACTGCCGTTGTAAGTGACAGGCGTGGTGAAGCTGAAAGCGCCGTTTGCCTTCACAGTAGTCGAATTGCCGGTGTTGTTGAGCACAGTTACCTGTGCGCCCGTGTTCAAACCCGACACGGTGCCCGAAATCGAGTATGTGCCGGTCGCACAAGCGACCTGAACGCCGGTCACGTTCGCTCCGGCGACCGTGCCGCTACCCGCGCTCACGGTGCAGATCTGTCCGGTCGGCTGAGTCAGAACCGTCACGGCGTAGGCCGCGCCATTAGTCACCGCCGTCGAGAAGCTGAAACTTCCGTTGGCCGAGACCGTGGTGTTGTTGCCGCCGCTGTTTTGCAGCACCACGCTGACGCCGCTGGCAAGTCCTGAGACCGTGCCGCCGACCGTATACGTGGCGGGGGGAGGACCACCGTTGTAGCCGCCACCGCCACCACCGCCGCAGGCGCTGAGCAGCAAGGCCGAACCAAGACAAAGTCCCGCAAAATAGCGCTGTGTCGACATGTGCATTGCTTCCGAAGGTAGTCCGTGGTTTTTGAGTTGCCGGAGCATATGTTCAGCCACAGGAGCAAAACTTAGACGCGGTTCAAATCTTTTGCAGTGCGGAAGCACCGGGCCGACGAATAAACCGCTCTTCAACCACACGGCGGTCGGTTTATCAAACCATTGTTTGTCGCCAAAAGATCTCGCCAAACGCCGTCGGCCGATTCTTCGAACGGTTTTCTTGTGTTCGTGATTCTTGCGTCGGTGGAACGGCGTGACCAGATCGGATCGGCGCAGATCCGATGCGGGCCGTATGGGCCGGACGAGTACCGGCCCATGCGGTTGAACGCGGATTGTCTATGCGGCTATGTCCTCTCGCATCGGACTCAGAATTTGAAGACTGTGCCGAAGCCGGTCGAGCCGCCGCCGCTGGTCGTACCATAAAAGATCCCGTCGCTGCCTTGGATCAAGGCGGTCTGAGGTCCACGGCCATCGGCGGTGCCACCCGTGAAGGAACAGAGCACCATCTCAACGCCTGCCGGGGTGATCTTGAACACGGTGCCGCCACCATTCGTGCCTCCGGCATAGGTCGTACCATAGAAATTACCGTCGCTGCCCTGAATCAAGGCGGCCTGAGGTAAAAATCCATCGCCATTGCCCGTGAAGATGTGGAGCACCGTCTCGAGGCCGGCTGGCGTGATCTTGAACACGGTGCCGCCACTATTCGTGCCTCCGGCATAGGTCGTACCGTAGAAATTCCCGTCGCTACCCTGAATCAAGGCCGCCTGAGGCCCACTGCCATCGGCGGCGCCACCCGTGAAGGAATAGAGCACCGTCTCAACGCCTGCCGGGGTGATCTTGAACACGGTGCCGTTGTTGGTCGTACCGCCGACAAGGGTTGTGCCGTAGAAATTCCCGTCGCTGCCCTGAATCAAGGCGGCCTGAGGCTGAGCACCGTCGGCGGTGCCACCCGCGAAGGAATAGAGCACCGTCTCAACACCTGCCGGGGTAATCTTGAACACGGTGCCACCGCTACTCGTGCCGCCGTAACGAGTCGTACCGTAGAAATTCCCATCGCTGCCCTGAATCAGGGTGGCCTGAGGCTGAGCACCGTCGGCGCCGACCGTGAAGAAGGAATGGAGCACCGTCTCAACGCCTGCCGGGGTGATCTTGAACACGGTGCCGTTGCCGGACGTGCCGCCGAAAGAGGTTGTACCGTAGAAATTCCCGTCGCTGCCTTGAATCAGGGCGGCCTGAGGCCCACTGCCGTCGGCGGTGCCGCCCGCGAAGGAGTAGAGCACCGACTCGACGCCTGCCGGGGTGATCTTGAACACGGCGCCGTTGCTGGTCGTGCCGCCGCTTGAGGTCGTGCCGTAGAAATTCCCGTCGCTGCCTTGGGTCAATCCCACCGGACCCAGGCCTTCGGATCCCCTACTGAAGGAATAGAGCACCGACTCGAGGCCTGCCGGGGTGATCTTGTACACGGTGCCGTTACCATTCGTGCCGCCGACACGGGTTGTGCCGTAGAAATTCCCGTCGCTGCCCAGGATCAAAGCAGCCTGAGGCTGGTTGCCGTCGGTGGTGCCGCCCGCAAAGGAGTAGAGCACCGACTCGACGCCTGCCGGGGTAGTCTTGTACACGGTGCCGTTGTCGGTCGGGCCGCCGACAAGGGCTGTGCCGTAGAAATTCCCGTCGCTGCCCTGAATCAAGGCGGCCTGAGGATGGGCGCCGTCGGTGGGGCCGCCCGTGAAGAGATGGAGCACCGTCTCAACGCCTGTCGGTGTGATCTTGAACACGGTGCCGCCATTATTCGTGCCTCCGGCATAGGTCGTACCGTAGAAATTCCCGTCGCTGCCCTGAATCATGGCGGCCTGAGGCCCGCTGCCATCGGCGGTGCCACCCGCGAAGGAATAGAGCACGGCCTCCAGGCCTGCTGCGGTGATCTTGAACACGGCGCCGTTACCATTCGTGCCGCCGAAATATGTTGTGCCGTAGAAATTCCCGTCGCTGCCCTGAATCATGGCGGCCCGAGGCTGATTTCCGTCGGTGGTACCGCCCGCGAAGAAATGGAGCACCGACTCAACGCCGGCCGGGGTGATCTTGAATACGGTGCCGTAGCCGCTCGGTCCACCGCCAGAACTCGTGCCGTAGAAATTCCCGTCGCTGCCTTGAATCAATGAGTTCGGGAAACCGCCGTCGGTGGCGCCGCTCTTGAAGGAATGCAGCACCGTCTCGACGCCGGCCGGGGTGATCTTGAACACGGTGCCGCCGAAATTCGTACCGCCAGCGACCGTCGTGCCGTAGAAATTCCCGTCGCTGCCTTGAATCAATGAGTTCGGGAAACCGCCGTCGGTGGCGTCACCCTTGAAGGAATACAGCACCGTCTCGACGCCCGCGGGGGTAATCTTGAACACAGTGCCGTTGTTGGTCGTGCCGCCGAAATAGGTTGTACCGTAGAAATTCCCGTCGGCGCCTTGAATGGTGTTTGTGAAAGGCTGGACGCCGTCTGGATTCGGGTCAAAGGAGTGGATCACCAACTCTGTCGCAGGACCGCACACCACGGCGACGCCCGATACATTGGCTGTCACCGTGCCGGTGCCGCCGGTCACCGTGCAGACCTGCGCAATGGGCTGAGTCGCCACGGTCACGGCGTAACTGCCGTTGTAAGTGACAGGCGTGGTGAAGCTGAAAGCGCCGTTCGCCTTCACCGTGGTCGAGTTACCGGTATTGTTCAGCACAGTGACCTGTGCTCCCGTGTTCAAACCCGTCACGGTGCCGGAGATCGTGTACGTGTTGGTCACACAGGCGACCTGAACACCGGTCACGTTCGCTCCGGCGACCGTGCCGCTACCCGCGCTCACGGTGCAGATCTGTCCGGTCGGCTGAGTCAGAACCGTCACGGCGTAGGCCGTGCCATTAGTCACCGCCGTCGCGAAGCTGAAACTCCCGTTGGCAGAGACCGTGGTGTTATTACCGCCGCTGTTTTGCAACACCACGCTGACGCCTGTGGCAAGTCCTGCGACCGTGCCGCCAACCGAATACGTCGCGGGGGGAGGAGGAGGGGGAGGACCGCCGTTGTAGCTGCTGCCCCCACCGCCACCGCCGCCGCAGGCGCTGAGCAGCAAGGCCGAACCAAGACAAAGTCCCGCAAAATAGCGCTGTGTCGACATGTGCATTGCTTCAGAAGGTAGTTGGCAGTTTTTAGTTGCCGAAGCATATGGAAAGCCCCGGCAGAAAAACTTAGACGCGCTTCAAATCTTTTGCAGTGCGGAAGCGCCGCCGGCCGAATCAATTCTCGGGCCGACCATGCAGTGGTTAGAGTCTTGAACGCATGCGCGCGTGCTTGCGTGACCAGTTCTGCCTCCGCGCAGCTTAAGGCCAAAATTGCTACTTCAAGCGCTGCGGATCGCCGCGACGGATCGTCAGGCGTATTCGTCGATCTGTGACTTAGGTGGTCGCGGTGCGCCGGGTGTATCGGTTGATTTCGCGGCAGGTTTGTCGGGACCCTTGTCCGAATGTTGCCGGCGCTCTTTGTCATCATTGGAGCCGCGCCGATCCGCGATCGGAAGTGCGGGATAGAGTCCTGAATTACTTACGCGGTCGACTTCACTCATGGGCGCCCTCGCTCATTCGGGGTTGGGTGGCTGCGGGCTTGGGGTCCTTTGTCTGAACGGTTTTTTCCAGCTCGGTAGGCGCCACCCGATAGAGCAGTCGATTGGTCGAGCTACCGGCGTCCGCCAATTCAACGCCCGGGGCCACGCTGGCCGGGGTGTCGCTTTGGGTCCTTGCGGTGGTGGTGTTGGCCGGCGACACAGCCTCGAGCACCAAGATGGCGACGCGCCGATTGGCGTTGCGACCATCGCTCGAGTCATTCGGCTGACGCGGATGAAATTCCCCAAAACCGACGATCTCGAGCCGCAAAGGATCGATGCCCTGCTTGGTGAATTGATGCACGACGCTCGCGGCGCGCGCGGCCGACAGCTCCCAGTTGGACGGGAACGCCGCGGTATGAATCGGCCGATCGTCGGTATGGCCCTCGACGCGGATCGGGTTGGGGAAGGGCTTCAGCACCTCCGCCAATTTGTCGAGCACCGGTTCCGCCGCGGTCGAAAAGGCACCGGAGCCGCTCGGAAACAATATGTCCGTGTTGATCTCGATTTCCAGCCACATGCTCTCGCGCCGCACGGTGATCAGCTTCGCATCGATCAGCGCGCGCATCGCTTCTTGCACCTGCCGCTCCATGCGGATCAAGGAGCCGTTCAGTTCCGGCGGCTGCACGATCGGAGGGGGAGCAGGGTTACCCTGGCTTTTGATCTTGATGAGCGCGGTCGGCGTGATCCCGACCAGCGGCTTGTCGCCACCCTTGCCCGGCTCTTTCTCGCCGAGGTTCAGCGGTTGAAGGCTCTTCGGCGCGCCGTGGAATGCCGCGATCATCGCGTCGGATAGAACTCTGAATTTTCCCTCGTTGACCGACGAGATGGCGTACATCACCGTGAACAGCGCGAACAACAGCGTCACCAGATCGCCATAGGGAATGGCCCAGGCCTCGTGGTTCACATGATCTTCGTGCTTTTTCTTACGGGCCATGGCATGCGATCAATGGTGAAAGTAGCCTTGCAATTTGGATTCGATGTTGCGCGGGTTCTCGCCCTGTGCAATGGCGATGAGACCCTCGATGACCATGGTCCGGACCTGCGACTGTCCGTGAATCACGGCCTTCAGCTTGTTGCCCATGGGCAGGAACAAGAGATTGGCGAAGGCGATGCCGTAAATGGTCGCAATGAACGCCGCGGCGATGCCATGGCCCAGCTTCGAGGGATCGTTGAGGTTCTGCATGACGGCCATCAAACCCATCACTGCACCGATGATGCCGAGCGTGGGGGAGTAAACGCCCATGGATTCGAAAACCTTTGCAGCCTGTGTATCGAAGTGCTCCATGGTATCCAGTTCGATTTCCATGCTGGAGCGGATGGCATCGGGCTCCCCGCCGTCCACCAAGGACTGTAGGCCTTTTTTCAGGAACTCGTCCTTCTCGCCTTCGACCGCGGATTCCAAACCGAGCAGGCCCTGTTTACGGGCGATGTTGCTCCACTCGACTATTTTTTCGATCATGCCCGCCGGGTTGACCGCCGGCGGCTTGAACACCCAGGAAACGATCTTCCAGGCCCGCATGAAGGTGGCCATGGGTGTCTGCACCAGGCTGGCGGCGAGAGTACCCACCACGACGATGACGAATGCGGCGCTACCGACCAGCGCACCGGCACTGCTGCCTTTGAGTATCGCGCCGCCGATGATGGCGATGAACGCAAGCACGATGCCGATGATGCTAAGGATATCCATCGGATCAATTCGGCGGCAGCCACTCCGCCAAGCGCGCCCGCAGGCGCACCAGGGCCTGACCGTGGATCTGGCAGACGCGGGATTCGGAGACCTCGAGCACCTCGCCGATTTCCCGCAAGTTCATATCTTCGTCGTAGTACAGGGAGAGCACCAGTTTTTCCCGCTCCGGCAGGGTGTTGATGGCAGCACTCATTGCGCCGCGAAAACCGGCGTCCTCGATGTCGTCCAGCGGACCGGGCCCGTCATCGCGCGCGTGATTGGAGGGACTCGACTCATCCTCGCTCGACCCCATTTGATCGAAGCTGAACAGCCGGCAGCTCGCTGCGTCCTGCACCAGCTTGTGATATTCCTCGATGGAGACGCCTAGACCCTCGGCGATATCCATCGGCGTGGCATCCTGTCCCTTGGCGTTCTCGATTTTGCGAATCACATCCGCCATCTCGCGCATGTTTCGATGCACCGAGCGAGGCGTCCAATCGGATTTGCGTACCTCGTCGAGCATGGCGCCGCGGATGCGGATGCCTGCATAGGTTTCGAAATTGGCGCCCTTGGTGGCCGAATAGTGCTTGGCGGCGTCCAGAAGCCCTATCATCCCGGATTGGATCAAGTCATCGACCTCCACGTTGGGCGGCATGCGGCTGACCAAGTGATAGGCAATGCGCTTCACCAAATCGGCATGTCTCAACACCAATTCCTGCTGCGGCACCTGATCGATGGCCGCATGATCGGCGGTAACCGGTTTCGTGCCGCGCTTTTGCGTGTTCGTGTACTGTGTACTTGCTCTCATTGCAATACCGTCGCGGGAGCAATCCTGGCCCCGACCATCCGTTCGACAAAGAACTCGAGGTGACCTCGTGCCCCCTGAGGCACAGACCACTTATCGGCTTTAGACGCCAGATTCTTGAGCGCGATGGAGGAAATTGATGCCGGGAAGGCATCGACCACGGCCGTCTGCCGCTGCACTGCGCGGCGCAGATAGTCGTCAAAGGGTACGGAACCGGCGAACTCCAGCGTCACATTGAGAAACCGGTCACAGACTCGCTGTATTTTCTGGAACAGCGCGGGCCCCTCGCCGGAACGCCGGGTTTGATTCGCCAAGATCTGGAAGCGCTGTACACCGTGCTCGCGGCTCAATACCTTGATGAGCGCATAGGCGTCGGTGATCGAAGCGGGTTCGTCGCAGACCACCACGAGGACGTGGTGGGCCGCCTGGCTGAAGGTCATGACACTGTCGTGCAATCCGGCCGCGGTATCCACCACCAGCACTTCGATTTGGTGATACAGATCGCTGAAGGCCCGGATGATCCCCGCATGCTCGGCAGGCGACAGGGTTGCCATGCGCTTGACGCCCGATGCCGCCGGTATGATTTGCAGCCCGTGCGGACCGGTAACGATCGCATCCTCGAGCGAGCATTCGCCCTGAATGACGTGACCCAAGTGGAAGCGGGTATGCAAACCGAGCACCACATCGACATTCGCCAGTCCCAAATCGGCGTCCACCAGCATGACATCGCGGCCTTGCGCGGCGATCGATACCGCGAGGTTGGCCGAAACCGTGGTCTTGCCCACGCCTCCTTTGCCGCCGGTCACGGCGATGACCTTGACGGGACGCGACGCATTCAGTTCCGCCAGGGCGGCGGCTCGATCGGGTGAGAGTCTGACATCACGCATGTCCGGCGACTCCTCCGAAAGCACGCGCCAATGAGGCTTCGTCTCGAATCGGCGTCATGCGCTTCGTGAGCCGCAAGGCCGCTCGGATCAGCCACACGCGCTTCAGATGCGCCGCGTGCAAATCCTCCGGGACTCGCTGTCCGTCGCAGACATAGGCGACTTTCAATTTGTGGCGCAAGGCGACCGAAATCGCCGCGCCGAGGCTCGCCGCTTCGTCCACCTTGGTAAGCACGCAGGCTGCGGGAGTGGCCCGCGCGAAGGCGCGAACGATTTCGTCGAGCGCATGGCCTTCGCCCTGCGCCGGCAGCGCCAGCAGCACATGCGCACGCGCGGCCCCCAATTTGAGCGCCGCCAGCTGTTCGTTCAGGCGAACGTCTCGCGGTCCCATGCCGGCAGTGTCGATCAAAATCAGTTTCTTGGATTTCAGCCGCTCCAGCACGCCGGCCAGTTCCTTGCCGTCGTTGGCGACATGCATGGGTGCGCCGAGAATGCGCGCATAGGTGCTGAGCTGCTCGCGCGCGCCGATCCGATAGCCGTCGGTGCTCACCAGCGCCAAATCCTGGCTACCATGCCGCATGCTCCAGCGTGCGGCCAGCTTGGCGATGGTGGTGGTTTTACCGGCCCCGGTGGGACCGACCACGGCGGTGATGCCGCCGCTGACGCAGGTCATGTCGTTGACCACCGGCAGGTGCTTGACCAGCAATGCCAGCGGAATGTGCGAAGGATCTTCCAGGTTGGTGCGGCGCGGCGTGAACGCCGCCAGCGTCATGGCCACATCGGGAGCGATATCCATGGCCGCGAGTTCTTCGAGCACCCGCGCCTGCAACGGTTCGCGCAGGCGCTTGTCGCTCCACGTCATGCCGGCCAACCCCGTCTCGAGCAACCGCCGAAGATCTTGCAGTTCGCGCCGCATGGCGCCGAAGCCTGCGTCAGCGACCACAGCGGCTCGCTGCACCGGGCGTTGCAATGCAACGGGTGCCGCCGCCGGTCGCGGCGTCGCGGCGGATCCATGCGCTGCGGCGGATTCAGACGCCGCCATGGGTCGGGACGCCGCGAAAGGTCCACGCGCTGCCGTGGATCCAGGCGTCGCCGCCAGTCCGGGCGCCGCGGTAAATCCAGGTGCTGCGGACGCGGCGGTGGTGGCGTGTTCCCGCACTGCCGTCTGTCGCGGCGCCGGGGCGATCGACGCCCGCGCGGCCGGTGACGCCTTGGGTGGCAGCGGCGCTTTGGCCGCAGCCTGGGGCACCGGTGCGACGCTCAACGCCGGCAGCGCCGGAGCCGTTACGGATGGGGCCATGATGGGCGCCGGCCGTTGTCGATTGGCATCGGCGAACAAGGCCTCGTCATAGTCCACGGCGGCGATGACTTCGATGCCCTCGTTGCCGCGGCGGCTCGAGAGTATGACGGCATCCGGCCCCTGCTCCGTCCGCACCTGGGCAAGAGCCGCGCGCATACTGGGCGCCGTGTATCGTTTTATCTTCATGTCAACTCCGTTGAATCAAGCAAACCTCGGCCAAGCACATATCAGCGACCCACCGCGGCGATGACGCGAATGCGGCGGTTTTCCGGAATCTCGTTGTAGGCAAGCACCGCCAGCGACGGGGTGGCGTGGCGCATCAATCGCGCGATCCAAGGACGAATCTTCGGTGCAACCAGCAGAACCGCCGGCTCACCCGCAGCGTCCTGGCGGCGCGCGCTATCGCCGAGCGACTGTTGAATTCTGTCGGCAAGACCGGGTTCGAACCCGGGCGATGCCTCGGCGCCGGTCATCGAATCTTGCAGCACCTGCTCGAGCGCCGGATCCAGCGTGATGACCGGCAGTTCCTCGCGCAGCCCGCCGATGTTCTGCACGATGGTGCGGCCGAGCGCCACGCGCACCGCCGCCACCAGCACCACCGGGTCTTGGGTCTTCGGCGCGAGTTCCGCCAGCGTCTCGCAGATGGTGCGCAGGTTGCGGATGGGCACCCGCTCCAACAAGAGGTACTGCAGCACCTTGACCACCACGCTCATCGGCAGCAGCTTGGGCACCAGATCCTCGATGAGTTTTGGCGCGGTCTTCCCCAGGCGGGTCAGCAGCTGCTGCACCTCCTCGTGACCCAACAGCTCATGCGCGTGGGACTGCAGCAGATGACTCAGGTGCGTGGCGATGACGCTGCTGGCGTCCACCACCGTGTAGCCCTGAGCCTGCGCCTGTTCGCGCCGCACCTTGTCGATCCAGATCGCATCCAAGCCGAAGGCCGGATCCTTGGTGGCGGACCCCGGCATGCTGCCCACGACCTGGCCCGGATTGATGGCGAGCTCGCGATCGGGAAATACTTCGGACTCGCCCACCGGCGCGCCTAGAAGGGTGATCCGGTAGGAGTTGGGGCCGAGTTCCAAATTGTCGCGGATATGTACCGCCTGAATCAGGAACCCCAGATCCTCCGACAATTTCTTGCGCACGCCCTTGATGCGGCCCATGAGTTCCCCGCCCTGGTTGCGATCGACCAGGGGGATCAATCGATAACCGACCTCCAGACCGATGAGATCGACGGCCTCGACATCATCCCAGGACAATTCCTTCTGCTCCGACGGGACCGCTTGGGCCGCCACCGGAGCCACCGCGACCACCGCGCCGGCGGCGCGGCGCCTGCTCAACGTGTAGGCGCCCACGGCGCACAGAGCCGACATCAACAGGAAGACGGCATTCGGCATTCCCGGAATGATGCCGAGCAGCCCGAGAATGCCGCTGGTAACGCCCAGCGCCCGCGGCTGGCCCAGCACCTGCGACATGATCTGTTGACTCATGTCGTGCGGACGCGAGACGCGCGTCACCAGAATGGCCACGGCCACCGACAGCAGCAGCGCCGGGATCTGCGCCACCAATCCATCCCCGATCGTCAGCAGCGCGTAGTTGCGTCCTGCGTCGGCAAGCGACATACCGTGCTGCGCCGCGCCGATGATGGTGCCGCCGAACAAGTTAATGAACACGATCAGAATCCCGGCGATGGCATCGCCGCGCACGAACTTGCTGGCACCGTCCATCGCACCGTAGAAATCGCCTTCCTCGCGGACTTCCTGGCGGCGGATGATGGCGTCAGCCTGGGTGATGATGCCCGCGTTCAAATCGGCGTCGATGGCGATTTGCCGGCCCGGCATGGCATCCAGTGTAAAGCGCGCGCTGACTTCGGAGATGCGTCCGGCGCCCTTGGTGATCACGACGAAATTGATGATCACGAGCACCGTGAACACCACCATGCCCACGGCATAGTTGCCACCGACCACGAAATGGCCGAAGGCCGCAATGACGTGGCCCGCCGCCTGGCCGCCGGTATGTCCGTTGATTAGCACGATGCGCGTCGAGGCCACGTTCAAACCGAGGCGCAACAGCGTGGCGCCCAGCAGCACTGTCGGAAAGGCCGCGAATTCGAGCGCACGCCGTACATAGATCACGGCCAGCAAGATCATCAGCGACAGAGAGATATTGAAGGTGAAGAACACATCCAACAGAAAGGCCGGCAGCGGCAGCACCATCATGGCGAGCACCGCCATGACCAGCACCGGCACCCCTAGACCATTGCGGGCGAACGCCCCGAAGCTTGCCGCTGTCGTTTGTGCGCTCATGCGTCTAAGTACTCATCGCCGACCTTGGGATCCGGCCGCGCCATGCGCGCCGCGATCGTGGGATTCAAGGTCCGGACTCTGAAGATGTACGACAGGATCTGCGCCACCGCCACGTACAGGCCGCTCGGGATTTCCTTATTCAGGTCGGTGGAGCGATACAGCGCGCGCGCCAGCTTCGGCGACTCGAACACCGGCACCCGATGTTCCTCGGCAATGCGCCGAATATTCGCCGCCACCAAGTCGATGCCTTTCGCGACCACCACGGGGGCGCGCATTTTTCTCGCATCGTATTTCAGCGCGACCGCAAAGTGGGTGGGATTGACGATCACCACATCGGCGGTGGGCACCTTGTGCATCATGCGCCGCTTCGCCAGCGCCTGTTGCATTTGCCGGATACGCTGCTTGGTCTCGGGGCGGCCATCCAGCTCCTTGGCCTCGTCGCGCAATTCCTGGCGGGTCATGCGCAGCGCGCGCTTGAACTGGAATATCTGCAGGGGCACATCCACGACCGCCACCAGGGCCAGGGACGCGCACAGCCAGACGAAGGCCCAGCTTACCAAGCCGGCGCCTCGCGATATGGCGGCCTGCGGCGCCATCCTGCCGAGAGCCAGGACGTCGCCGAGTATCCAGGAGACGATCCCCACGCAAACGGCGCCCACCACGAAACATTTGAGCAACGCCTTGGCCAGCTCGGAGACGCCATGCAGTCCGAACAGGCGCTTGAACCCCGACAAGGGATTCAAGCGCGAGAAATCGGGTGTGAGCGCCTTGGTGCTGAAGTTCCAGCCGCCCAATACCACCGAAGCCAACAGCACCATGCCGATGAGCGTGCCGAACACCGGCAGCATGGCGGTTGCTGCGCTGATGGCGGCATCGCCGAGCGACGCGCTCATCGAATCGGTGGTGCGCAGGGCCTTCTCATCGATGGACAGCGAGCGGCGCATCATCTGAGACAGATGTGCCGCCAGCGTTCCGCCGACCGCCGCGAAAGCCGTGCTGCCGCCGATCATGGCGGCGAACGTGGTGAGTTCGCGCGAGCGAGGCACCTGGCCGCGCTCCCGCGCCTCCTGCAAGCGTCGTTGGGAAGGTTCTTCGGTTCGTTCGCCGCCCGTTTCGGATTCAGCCATCAGCGTACTCCGGGGGCCGGTACGCCGACCAGTTGCGAGGCGGCGGTCAGGGCGCTGTCAATCAGGTTCGAGATGCCCGACATGATGCCGCCGAGTCCGACGAGGAGCACGAGAAAGCCGCACAGCAGCGTAATGGTGAAGCCGATGCCGAAAATGTTGAGCTGCGGCGCGGCGCGAGTCACCACGCCCAGAGCCAGATTCACGATCACCAGTGCAATGAGGGCCGGCAACGCGATCAGCAGCCCCGTGTCGAACACATGCGCGCCCCACACCACCACCGCCGTGAGCAAGCCTTGATCGACGTTCGCGGCACCGATCGGCAGCGTGTGAAAGCTTTGGGCTAGGGCGCCGAGCAGCATCAAGTGCCCGTTGATCGACAAATAGGTCAGCGTGCCGAAGATCATGAACATCTGGCCGATCACCGGCACCTGTGCGCCGCGCTGGGGATCCACCAGCGTCGCGAACCCTAAGCCCATGGTCAGCGAAATGCTTTGCCCGGCGAACACCAGCGCTTCGAATGTCATTTGCACGACCATGCCGATCGCCACGCCGAGCAGCAGCTCCAGCACGGCGGTCACGACGCCGGGTGCCGAAAAGATAGACAGGCTTGGAGGAACTTCGACCAACGGTGCCAGCAAGAAAGCCAGTGCCAGGATCAGGACCGTTTTGACGCGCCCGGGCACCACGGCCTCACCGGTCGTGGGCGCCGTGAGCACGAAACCGCTGATGCGCAGCGCCGGCCACCACATCCGGTTCACCCAGAGGGACAGGTCGGCGGCATTCAGCGTCACCGGTTGCATGGGTCAGCCGATCATCGCCGGAATACCGGCATACAAGTCGTGCGTGAAATCGATCAGTACGCGCAGAATCCACGGACCGGCAACGAACAGGGTCAATACCAGCATCAGCAGCTTCGGGATGAAGCTCAAGGTGGATTCATTGATCTGGGTCGCCGCCTGCAGCATGCCGATCACCAAGCCGGTGATCAGCGCAATGATCAGCAGCGGCGCGGAAATCAGCGACGTGACGAGCAGCGTCCTATGGGCCAGGTCCATGACGTTTTCGGGCGTCATTGATGGAAACTCGACGCCAGGGTGCCGATGAGCAAGGCCCACCCGTCGACGACCACGAACAACATGATCTTGAAGGGTAAGGAGACCAACACCGGCGACAGCATCATCATACCCATCGACATCAGTACGCTCGCCACCACCAGGTCGATCACCAGGAAGGGGATGAACACCATGAACCCGATCTGAAACGCGGTCTTCAACTCGCTGGTGATGAACGTGGGCACCAAGACGGAGAGCGGCACTTCATCGGCACTGGCGAATTGCGCCTTGCCGGAGAGCTTGGAGAACAGCTGCAGGTCGTTTTCGCGGGTCTGCGCCAGCATGAACTTTTTCAGCGGCGCCACCGTGCGATCGACGGCGATCTCCCCCGCGAGCTGGCCGTCGAGGTAGGGCTTGATGCCGGAAGCATATGACTGCTCGAGCGCCGGGCCCATCACGAAGAAGGTGAGAAACAGCGCCAGCCCCGTGAGCACCTGGTTCGAGGGCGTGGTCGCCATACCCAGGGCCTGGCGCAGAATCGACAACACGATGATGATCCGCGTGAATGCCGTCATCGCCAGCAGAATCGCCGGCAGCAACGTCAACAGCGTCATCAATATCAATATCTGCAGCGTGAGCGAGTAGGTCTGAGCGCCGTCCGCCGCGGTTTTGAGTGCGATGGCGGGCAGTGCAGCCTGCGCTCCCGCCGCGAGCGGCATCAACGCCAGCGCCACGCAAGTCCCCGACATGGCGAGCCATCGGTGCCGAAGGCGCGAAGATATGACGATCATGGCGGACCGCCGGGGCCTTTCATCATGTCCCGCAGGCGCTCCGCGAATGCCGGTGATCGGGCGGCCGCTTTGAGGACGACGGGTGTACTCAGCGGAGCCAAGGGGACGATGCCGCTTGCGCCGACACCCACCAGCACTTGGGCATCGCCGATGCGCAGCAGGACGATGCGCTCGCGCGGGCCCAAGGACAGTTGATCCAGGACTTCGCTGTCCACGGAGCCGCGTGGAGCCGTGAGCTTGAATCGCTTCAGCACCCAGCTGAGCGCAAGAATCAGCGCCACGATGGCGATGAGGCTCAAGGTCAGCTGCGCCAGGCTGCCGGCCGACAGCGGCGAAGCGGATGGCGCCATCGCCGTCATTTGGCGTGCTCCATCCTTTCCGTCTCGCTCACCACGTCGGTGAGCCGGATGCCGAATTTTTCGTTCACCACCACCACTTCGCCGCGCGCGATTCTGACCCCATTGACCAGAACATCGAGCGGCTCCCCGGCCAGACGATCGAGCTCGACGACGGCGCCGGGCGCCAGAGCCAGCAGATCGCGCACCGACATCTTCGCGCGTCCGACCTCGAGGGCGAGCGTCACGGCCACATCGAGGATCAGGTTCAAATTCATCTCCTGCCCGCCGGCGGCGGCGCCGTTGGGCCCTAAGTCGCTGAATTGCGCGCGCGCCACGGCGCTCTTCGGATCGGGGGGGCTCATACGGGGGCTCCTGGAAGAATTTTCAGGGCGTTGCGCCCTTGCGAAATGCCGAAGCGTCCGCGGTATAGCGGCACGTTTCCGGCCAATAAAGTGACCTGCTGAGGCGCTTCGATGGGAATGATGTCGCCGGGCGATAGACGCACCAACTCGCGCAGGCTGATTTGCGCCTGCGCCAGCACTGCACGCGTATCCAATTGCGCCTCTTGCAGTCCCTTGGTCAGCACCGGCGCCCAGGCCTCCTGTTTGCGCACCGGCGCCGCCGCGCCGTCCCCGGCGAGCGCGTCGCGGATCGGCGCGAACAAAGCGTCGGGCATCAGCCAGTCGATGCGGCCGCTGCGCGCGGCGAATTCCACGTGGAATCTGGCGACGGCCACCGATTCGAGCGGAGCGCCCAACTGCACCAGCCGCGGATTGGTTTCCTGTTTGACGAGTTCCAATTCGATCGGCGACACCGGCGCCCATGCCGCCGTCACGTCCGCGGTAAAGCTTTTCAGCATCAGCGCCAGGAACCGCTGCGCCGCGGGCGCGATCGCCGCTTGCGGATCCGCGTTGGCGCGCCCCGTGCCGCCGAAGAAGCCATCCAGCAGCGTCAGGAGCAGCGCAGGCTCGACGCTGACATAGGCAAAGCCCGGCAGCGGCTTGAGCCGCACCACCGCGCAGCTGGCCGGGACCGGCAATGAAGCCTGCAGATCCGCGCTCTTCAAGGATTCCAAGGACTCGAAATGCACGGCGGCATCCCGGCCCAGCAATCCGGACAGGGAAGCCCCCGCGCGGTCCGCGAAATTCTTGTAAATGATCTCCAGCAGCGGCAGTTGGCTTCGGCCGATGCGTTGCGCGGCGAAGTCGTAGGGCCGAACGGCATTGGGCGTGTCCTTGCCGCTCTTTTCGAGCAACGCCTGCACCTCTTCATCGGAAATGCGTGCCTGAGCTTGCTCCATCACTGCACCACGAAACTGGTGAACAACACATCGTCGACGTCGAGCCCGCCTTCCTTCTTCTGCACGGCGCGGACTTCCGCGAGCGCCTCCTCCCGCAGTTTCTCCTTCCCCTCGCGCGACATCATCGACTGATAGTTGCGATTGCTCATCAGCAACAGCAGGTTATTGCGAATCAGAGGAATGTTCTTCTGCACGCTATCGATGGCCTTTTCATCATGGGCCATGATCTCCATGGTGATTTGCATGAAGCGCACTGCCGCGTTGTCCTCGAAGTTCACCACCAGCGGCGGATCGATGGCGTAGTACAGAGAGGGTTTGCCGGTGTGCCCTTCGGCTGCTTTGGGCGCAGCAGGCATGGGTACGATGGCCGTGATCTTGCCATCCTTGTCGAGCTTCAAATCGGGCAGGGGATGGAGCTTGGCGTTGATGAAGCCCCCGGCCACGACGGCACCCAAGGTCAGGGCGAAAATGCCCAACCCGTTCGTCAGCTTTCCCATCATCCCACCCGAATTTTTCGGCGGCGGGGCAGCAGGGGTCTCGTTAGCTTCGTCGGCCATGGTTCGATTCCAGACGCGGGCACATGCCGCAATGGAATCGAGCAAGTTCTATGCCATAAATTGCCGGTTTATTTTCCTATTAATATTCATAGACTTGCAATCACGCCAGTCTCATTGCGCTCCCCATCGGCCTCAACCGATTCCACAGCCGCCGATAATTTGACGCTTGCCCGTTTGACGCTTACCAAATATCCACGCGCTGCTCCGGCGGCAGATACATCTTGTCGCCGGGCTTCACCCCGAAGGCGGCATAGAAGCCGGCCTGGTTTCTCAAAGGCGCGGTGCCGCGCACCGCCGGCGGCGAATGCGGATCGGTCTTGATGCGCTGGATGGCCTCCGCCTCGCGCACCTTGCCGCGCCAAACCTGCGCCCAGCCCAGATACAGCCGTTGGTCGCCCGTGAATCCATCGATCACCGGCGCCTCGTGACCCGCCAGCGAAATGCGGTAGGCCTTGTAGGCAATCGCCAGCCCGGAGTTGTCCGCGATATTCTCGCCCAGCGTCAATGCACCGTTGAGATGATAGTCGGGCACCGGCTCGTAGGCGTTGTACTGCGCCACCAGGGCCTTGGTCTTTTCGGCGAATTTGTCGTGGTCGGCCTTGGTGAACCAATCATGCAGATTGCCGTCGGCGTCGAATTGACTGCCGCGGTCGTCGAATCCATGGCTCATTTCATGGCCGATGACCGCGCCGATACCACCGTAATTCGCCGCATCGTCGGCCGTCGCATCGAAAAACGGCGGCTGCAGGATCGCGGCCGGAAAAGTGATTTCATTGCTCGTCGGGTTGTAGGATGCATTGACGGTTTGCGGCCGCATGCGCCATTCACCGCGATCGACCGGCTTGCCCAGCTTGGCCAGATTGCGCCGGTATTCGAACTCGTTGGCCCGGACCACGTTGCCGCGCAAGTCGTCGCGCGAAACCTTGAGCGCGCTGTAATCGCGCCAGCGGTCCGGATAGCCGATCTTCGGCGATAATTTCGCCAGCTTGGCCTGAGCGCCCACCTTGGTCTCGGCACTCATCCAATCCAGGGTATCGATGTCCCGCCGGTACGCCTCCAGCAAATTCTGCACCAGCAACTGCATGCGCGCCTTGTTCTGCGGCGGAAAGTATTTCGCGACATACAGCTTGCCCAGTGCCTCGCCAAGGCTGCCGTCGAGCAGCACCAGGCCGCGCTTCCAGCGCGGCTGGTTTTGCGGAACGCCGCGCAATATGCCGCCGGTGAAGGCAAAGCGCTCATCCACAAAGGCCTTGGAAAGATACGGCGCCGACGCGGACAGCACCCGCCACTTGAAATACGTCTTCCATACCGGCAAGGGCGTGCCCGTCATTACCTTGGCGAGGGCTTTGAAATAACTCGGTTCGGTCACGATGACCGCGTCGACCTTGCCCTCGAAACCGGCGCTGTGCACGAAGCGCGGCCAGTCATATCCCGGCATCAACATGGGCAGTTCGGAAATTGCCGTCTTGTTATAGGTCTTGATGGGGTCTCGCTCCTCCACCCGCGTCCACTGAATCTTCGCCAGCGACGTCTCGAGATCCAGGATCGCATCCGCGCTCGCCGCGGCCTTCGCCTCCCCTGCCATAGCCAACATCTTCTCGATATGCACCCGATAGCCGGTGCGTGCGTCCTTGAGCTTGGCGTCGTCCTTCAAGTAGTAGTCGCGGTCCGGCAAACCCAATCCGCTCTGAAACAGGGTGACGGCGTATTGCGTGGAGTCTCTCGCATCCAGATTGATCCCGAGCCCATAGGGCGCCCCGGCGCCAATGGCGTTCATGTGGGCGATCAGCGATGAGATGCCGTTCAAATCCCTGATGGCGTCGATGGCCGCGAATTCCGCTTGCAACGGCCTCATCCCCAGCGCCTCGATCTGCTCTTCGTTCATGAAACTGGCATACAGATCCGCAAGCTTCTTCGCATCCGGGTCCGCATCGCCCGATGCCGTTTGATCGAGGCCCTCGACGATGCCGCGCAGCTGTTCTTGGGTTGCATCCTCGATGGCGGTGAACGAGCCTACCGCGCCCTTGTCGGACGGCAGCTCGAAGCTGCGCAGCCACTTGCCGTTCAGGTACTGGTATACATCGTCTTGGGGACGAACCGAGCCGTCCACGTACTCGAGATCGATGCCGGAGCGATGCGCGGATTGCGGCACCGGGGATTTGGCCGATGGCGGCGGATTGCTGGCGCAGGCGGCCAGGCCGGCGATGCCCATCACGCAGGCCGAAATCTTCAACATACACTCTCCTCGATCGGTTGCTGGGAGCCTAAAACTTCAACGAGACCTTGAGCCCCGGGCCGGCATCATCGAGCACCAGGTGCGCTCCATGCAACTTGGTCACCGCCGCGACCAGCGACAGCCCCAGACCGGACCCCGGAAATTTCCGCGCCTCATCGAGACGAACCCGCCGGCCCAGCACCAGCTCGCGCTTGTCTGCCGGAATACCCGGTCCGTTGTCCTGAACGATGACCTGGGGTGCTGCGCCGGATCCATCCAGCACCACTCGGATGTGACCACCGTCGGGCGTGAACTTGATGGCGTTATCCAGAAGATTCGCGAGCGCCTGCGCCAGCAATTGCCGATTGCCCAGCACCTGTGCGCCGGGCGCCACCGAGCTGTCGAGCACGATCCCGCGCTCCTCGCTCACCGGCGCATACAGTTCCACCACGCTGGCCACCAATTCTGACAAATTCACCGGCTCCCGTGCCACCGTGCCGGTTTCCGCCAACGCGATCCGCAGCAGCGCATCCAAGGTGCTGCGCATTCGATCGACTTCGGTGGTCACTCTCTCGAGCACGCGCCGTTCGGCCGAGCCCGCGACCAGCGTGGTCATGGCACCCTCGGCCGTTGCCTGCAGCCGATTCAAGGGCGTGCGCAAGTCGTGCGCGGCGCTGTCAAGCACGGTCCGCATGCCCAAGGTCAGCTGCTCGATCTTATCGAGCATGGTGTTGATCTCGCGCGCCAGGGTATTGATCTCATCGTCGGCGTCGCGCACCGGCAAGCGCTGCGACAGGTCACCGCGCATGATTTGCGTGGCCACCGCGGAAATTGCCCCGGCCTGCGCAAGAATCCGCCGCCCCATCCAAAAGCCGCCGCCCAGCCCCAAGAGCAAGGTGAGCACGACCGCCGTGATCAGGCCGCGCATCATGAGATTCTTGACGTCCTGCCTCTCCTGCACATCGTGCCCCACCAGCATGCGATAGCCGCCGGGCAGCGGAAAGCGCTGCGCGCGCATCTCATGCTCACGGGTTTCGTCGCCGAACGGCACCGTCACCTTGAACAGGAACCACTTGCCCACACTCGCATCCACCTTCGGCCACGCCGGTACATTTCCGGCGACGGGCCGCAGCTGGGGATCGACCATCAGGTACACCGCGCCCCGCACATCCTGTTCCTGCGAGCGCTGCTCGATCAATTCGATGAAGTCGTTGCGCGACAGCACCAGCACTTGCTCGCGCAACCCCTGCACTTCCGCCTCGATCAAGTTGTCGGTGCTGCCGTCGATGACGCGCGAGACGGCAAAATCCACGGCATAGATCAGAGCCGCCGCGCCGATGGCGAATACGATCGAATAGACGATGGCGATACGGAAGGGCGAGGTACCGAGTACACCGAGGAAGCGTTGATCGGGTCCCATTTTGGCGCCCTAACGGCCGCTACTCGTCTTCGCGCAAGCTGTACCCCGCGCCGCGCACCGTATGCAACAGAGGCTTGTCGAAATCCTTGTCGATGGCTTGCCGCAGGCGGCTGATGTGTACGTCGATCACGTTGGTTTGCGGGTCGAAGTGATAGTCCCACACACCCTCGAGCAACATGGTACGGGTCACGACCTGCCCGCTATGGCGCATCATGAACTCGAGCAATTGGAACTCGCGCGCGGTCAGCTCGATCTTCTTGCCGTTGCGCATCACCCGCCGAGTCATGCGGTCGAGTTCCAAGTCCGCCAATTTCAGTTTCGTGCTCGGTTCCGCGCTGCCGGCGTCGCCGCGGCGCGCCAGCGCATCGATGCGCGCGAGCAGCTCCGCCATGTGATAAGGCTTGGTCAAATAATCATCGCCACCGGCCCGCAAACCGGTAATCCGGTCGTCCACGTCGCCAAGCGCGCTCAAAATGAGGACCGGCATCTTGCGGCCCGTGGCGCGCAGCGACTGCACCAGCGCGAGTCCGTCCAGCTTCGGCAGCATCCGATCGACGATTGCCAAATCCACCACGACCGATGAGGCCATTTGCAGGCCCTCCAGACCGTTGGCGGCGACATCCACCGTGTGTCCGGCTTCCCGCAGCGCCCTAGCCAGGTAATCGCGCGCAACCTCGTCATCTTCGACAATCAAGATATGCATGGCTTAGTATCTCAGACTACCCTAACCCAGGCGAAGTGTATGCCCGAGGCCGACATGAACAGGGTTGCGCACCAGCGCGCAACCGGCGGCCGGCCTCGGCCCCTCGGCGCCGCGCTGCTGGTGGCGGCCGCGTGGGCATTTCCCGCGCAGGCCGGCGAAGCACCCTTGTGGGAATTCGGACTGGGCGCGGGCGCGGTCGTCTTCGAGGACTATCGAGGGTCGAATACCACGCACGCCTACCCCCTCCCGGTTCCCTATGTAGTCTACAACGGCAAATTCCTCAAGGCGGACCGCGACGGCGTGCGCGGCACGCTGTTCAATCAGGACTGGCTTGACATCAATCTGAGTTTCAATGTGACGACGCCGGTGCGCAACGATCGCGAACGCAGCGGCATGCCGAATTTGCAATCCACGGTGGAATTGGGTCCATCGTTCGACTTGCACTTGTTTCGCAGCGAGAACCGCCGTGTAAAATTGGACCTGCGCATGCCGCTGCGCGCGGCGACGACGGTGGAATCCTCGCCGCACATCATCGGATGGACCTTCAGCCCGAGATTCAATGTCGATCTGAAGGACCCTTTCGGGGTTCCAGGCTGGAATCTCGGGCTTCTGGCGGGCCCGCTGTTCGCGGATCGGCGCTACCATGCCTATTTTTATTCAGTCGCTCCTCAATTTGCGACCGCGACACGGCCGGAATTCCAGGCCGCCGGCGGTTATGCCGGAACCCAGACGCTGGCGGCGCTCTCCAAACGATATCCGAAGTTTTGGGTGGGCGCCTACATGCGCTACGACACGTTGGCCGGCGCGGCATTCATTGACAGTCCGCTGGTCCAACGCAAAAGCTATTGGACGGGGGGATTCGGTTTCGCCTGGATGATCCGAAAATCAACACAGACCGTGGAACTGCCGGACTGAGCGACGATGCCGCGTTTTCTGAAAATCAGCTACGAATATTTCGCGCTCTATAGCTCGCTGACCCTCTTGGGCCTCATCTGTCTGAGCTGGTCGGTATTTGCGATCCCGCTCTACTTCATCTTGCCGGCACGCTTGGGGACAGCAGTGGGCCGCTTCGGCATCATGGCAGGCTTTCGCCTCTATTCGTGGTCGTTGATGGTCACCGGCACGTATCGTTTGGATTTGCGTGCCGTCGACACTCTGCGGGGCGGCCCGCCAGTGATCTTGGCGCCGAATCATCCCGCACTGATCGATGCACTATTGATCCTGACCCGGCATCCGAATCTGGTTTGCGTGATGAAATCGGAGCTCATGAACAATGTATTCTTAGGTTCGGGGTCGCGCCTCGCGCGCTACGTGCGGAACGACTCGTCGCGGCACATGGTCAAGGAATCCGTGGCGCACCTTGCCGCAGGCGGTGTTCTACTGCTGTTTCCCGAGGGGACGCGGACCACGCGCGCGCCGATCAACCCGCTGGTCGGCAGCGTAGGACTGATTGCGAAGCACGCCAAGGTTCCCGTGCAAACGCTGCTCATCGAGACCGATTCGCCGTTTTTGAGCAAGGGCTGGCCGCTGTTCAAGCGGCCCGCGTTGCCCATTGTTTATCGTGTTCGCCTGGGGCGGCGCTTCGATCCGCCGACCGACGTCGGCGCCTTTACCGAAGAACTGGACGGCTACTACCGCCAGGCGCTCGACACGGCGCTGCAAAACCGCTGGCTGAAACGCGCACCATGACGCCGTCGAGCACTCACCTCGTACTCATCCCAAGTTACAACCCGGGTCCCAAGATGGATTCCACCGTGCGCGCGGCGCTCGAGCATTGGGCTCCCGTCTGGGTGATCGTCGACGGCAGCACCGATCATTCCGAACACCGCCTATCGGCCATGGCGGCTGCCGATGTGAATCTTCGTGTATCGGTGTTGCCCAAGAACCGCGGCAAAGGGGCCGCCGTGCTATTCGGCATGCTCGAGGCACGGGCTTTGGGCTTTACGCATGTGCTGACGATGGACTCCGACGGACAACATCCTGCCGACAGTATCGCGACCTTCATGCAGGCCTCGATCGCATCGCCGGCGGCCATGGTGTTGGGTAAGCCGGTTTTCGACGCCAGCGCACCGGGCCTGCGTGTCAAGGGCCGCAAGATATCGAACTGGTGGGCGAATCTTGAAACCCTGTGGGCCGGGATCGGCGATTCGCTTTTCGGCTTCCGCGTCTATCCGATCGATCCGCTGATCGGCATCATGCGCCGGCAGCTCTGGATGCGGCGCTTCGATTTCGACGTCGAGGCGGTGGTGCGTTTGAGCTGGCGGGACATCGTGCCCATCAACCTCCCCGCCCCGGTGCGTTACTTCAAGCCCGAAGAGGGCGGCGTCTCGCATTTCAACTACTGGCGCGACAACGCGCTGCTCACCTGGATGCATTTTCGGCTGTTCTTCGGCTTCATCCTGCGGTTGCCGCTGCTGGCGGTGAGACGTCTGCGCCGCGGTTGACGAACAAGTCCTTCGTCGTTGTGAATTAATTCCGGCCGGCGGGCTGCGCCATCCGGGGTGCGGGGTTGCCGCACCGCCCCGCACCTATATAATGCCGCTACTTTAGAAACTCCGATCGAAAGCCGCTCCTAACTATGTCCGACAAAGCGTCGCTCATGCAACCGCCGGCGCCGCTGGCCGATGTCGGTCTGCAGCGGGAACTTGCCGCGCTGTTCGTGCAGGCACTGAATCTGGAGGTACAACCCCAGGATATCGATCCCAATGCCCCGCTGTATGGCGAAGGCCTTGGATTGGACTCGATTGACATATTGGAGGTGGCATTGATCGTCTCCAAGCAGTACGGCATCCACCTGCGGGCCGACAGCCAGGAAAATCAGCAGATCTTCCGTTCCATGAGGCATCTAGCAGAGTACATTGCGGCGCATAGAACCAAGTAGCCATGGCCTCAGGGCGTAGACTGCAGCTTGTTGCGGTCGCTGTGTTCTTCATTGCCTACGCCCTACTGTCGCACTACAGCAATTCACATCCGCAGGCTCGCGATTTAGGGGCTGCGCTCGCGCTCGCGCCCATGCTCACGATAGGGTTGGCTTTGACATGGCGCTGGACCGGTCCGCTGCAGGCGGGTCTTGCCGCCGCGGTCGTGGCATTTCTGGTGCATCAGTATTGGCCGCTGTTGACCCGGAATTTTCCCATCGTGTCCCTGGTCCAGGAGTGCGGCTTCTACATCATCGTCGCTTCCGGCTTCGCGCGCTCTTTGCTCCCGGGCCGGGTGCCGCTTTGCACGCGGCTCGCCGACAAGATTCACGGGCCTCTATCGGCGCTCGAGCTGCGTTACACTCGGGCCGTCACCATCGCGTGGGTGGTTTTCTTCGTCCTGAGTATTGCCGTGACCGCTCTGCTGTTTGCCTTCGCACCCCTGCGTATCTGGTCGCTTTTCGTCAACTTCTTGTCGCTTCCATTGATCCCGCTCATGTTCGCGGCGGAGTACGCCGTGCGTCGCCGCGTACTGCCGAAAGGGCAAACCAGCGGCCTGATCGCCACGTTGCGCGTGTACTTCGCGAGTCCGCGTTGAGTCCCATGGAAACCATCCCACTGTTATCGCATGGCTCCCCGACGGCGATCATCGCCTACCGTGGGGGCGTCCCGATCACCGCCCAAGAATTTCTCGCCGACGCAGCCCATTTGGCGCAGCGCCTGCCCGACTCCAGACACGTGCTGAACGTCTGTGCCGATCGATACCACTTCACCGTGGGGCTTGCGGCCTGCCTGATATCGCAGCGCGTGAGCCTGTTGCCCTCGACACATACCCCGCAGGTCATCGCACAGCTTGCCGCCTTCGCTCCGGATGCCTTCTGTCTGACGGACGATCCGCGTTGCGATATTGAATTGCCGCAGGTCTATTATCCGGGGCAGTTTCAAGGTTCGGTGACGGCCTCAGCGCCCACCACGGCCTCCTCGTCCTTCAGCGTCCCCGGCATCCCCACCACGCAGCTCGCCGCCATTGTGTTTACTTCCGGCTCGACGGGCACACCCGTTCCCTACCGGAAAACTTGGGGGTTGTTGGCTCGCTGCATACAAAGCGGCGCGCCGCGCCTGGGGTTATCGGATGGCCTTCGTCACACGCTCATCGGCACCGTACCCGGCCAACACATGTATGGTTTAGAATCCACCGTGCTGTTGGCTCTGCTCAGCGGCAATGCCTTCTGCGCCGAGCGGCCGTTTTATCCCGCCGACATTGCGGCGGCGGTGAAAGCCGCGCCCCACCCCCGGGTACTGATAACCACACCCATTCACTTGCGCATCCTGACCATGTCCGAGGTGGAATTCCCGCCGGTGGATCTGGTGGTATCGGCCACCGCTCCCTTGAGCCCAGAACTGGCGCGCGAAGTGGAGCGGAAATACCGCACATCGCTGCTGGAGATCTACGGTTCGACGGAGACCGGCCAGATCGCCATGCGCCGCACGGCCGAGACCGCGGCATGGCGGCTCTGGCCCGGCGTTCGGCTGAGTGTTGCCGATGATCGGGTCTACGCACAGGGCGGCCACATCGAGCAGAGGACGCTCATGTGCGATGTCATCGAGATCACCGGCACGGAAGAGTTTCTGCTGCATGGTCGCACCGCCGATATGGTCAACGTCGCCGGCAAGCGCAGCTCCTTTGCCTATTTGGATTCTCAACTGAACGCCATTCCGGGGGTGGTGGACGGCGCATTTTTCCTGCGCGAGGATTCGACGGGTTCCGCCGGCGTGGCGCGATTGGGCGCCGTGGTGGTGGCGCCGGGATTGAGCGCCGCGGCACTGACGGAACAGTTGCGGCTGCGCATCGACCCGGTATTCCTGCCGCGGCCCTTGCTCCTGGTCGAGGAACTGCCGCGCAACGCCGCCGGCAAGCTGCCGCAACAGGCGCTGCAGGGCTTCGCCGAGAGTCAAATGCGGACCGAGGAACCGCCGTGAAAATGCACAGCGCGCTGCATATCGCCGCGGACCACCCGGCGTTTGCGGGCCACTTTCCGGCATTTCCGGTGCTGCCCGGTGCCATACTGCTCGACGAAATGCTTCATGCCGTCGAACTCGCGCGCGCAATCGACCTGAAGGGCTGGCGCATCGGCTCGGCCAAATTTATCGGCGCGGTCCGCCCGGACGAGCAGCTCGTCATCGAGCACGAGGCGCCCGCGGCCGGATTGATTCACTTCACGATTCGGGCCGAGAACCGCAAGGTGGCACACGGCACGCTCCATGAAACCTGACGCAGCGAATCTTGTCGATCACGGCAAAGCGGCGGAATGGGTCACGCATCGCGAACGCGGCAGCCTTTGGCTGCTGAAAGTGATGGCATTTCTCTCACTGCGGCTGGGGCGGACCTCGAGCCGCGTCATCCTCTATGGCATCGCGGTTTATTTCTTCTTGTTCGGGCCCGGCGCGCGGCGCCACTCGCGCGACTACCTGCGCCGCGCCCTCGGCCGGGCGGCCACGCCCCGCGATCGGTTTCTGCAAATCCTGAACTTTGCGAGCACCATCCACGATCGCGTCTATCTCATGAACGAACAGTTCGACAAATTCGATATTTCCATCGAGGGAGAGGCAGCGGTGCTGGCCCAAACCTCCATGGGACGCGGCGCCCTGCTGCTCGGTGCGCACATGGGCAGCTTCGCGGTCATGCATTCGCTGAGCCGGCGCCGGACGGGGCTGTCCGTTTCGATGGCCATGTACGAGGAGAACGCGCGCAAGATCAGCGGCATCCTTGCCGCCGTGAATCCACCATCGGTTCCGGACATCATATCGCTCGGCCGGCTCGATGCCATGTTGCGCATCGCTGAACGGCTCGAGCGCGGCGGTTGCGTCGGCGTGCTGGCCGACCGCACCTTGGGCGAGGAAGCTGCGCAGGCCGTCACTTTTCTGGGTGAACGGGCGTACCTGCCCACAGGACCGATGCGCGCGGCAGCCATTCTGCGCTGTCCGGTGTTCTTCATGGTCGGGTTGTACCGCGGCGGAAATCACTACCACGTGGCCTTCGAGCGCGTGGCGGATTTCTCCGCTACCGACGCCGGCAGCCGTCGTCCTGCCGTGCGCGCGGCGATCGAGCGCTATGCCGCGGTGCTGGAGCAATGTTGCCGCAGCAATCCCTACAACTGGTTCAATTTTTTCGATTTCTGGCGCGTCCCCGCCGGCAACCGGAGCGAATGATGCGCGCACTGCCCATGCTGGCCTTGAGTGTTCTCTGCGCCCTGTGCGGCAGCGCCGCCGCGAGCGCGCCGCCCGCCTTGGATGATCTCAATGAAATCATGGGTCTCTTGGCTATGCGCCAGCATGGCAGAGTTGAGTTCATCGAGCAGCGTTTTCTCGCCGTGCTGAGCCGTCCAATCGAATCCTCGGGTGAACTGCGCTACGACGCACCGGACCGCCTCGAGAAACGCACCCTTCTACCCCATGCAGAAACTTTGGTGCTGAGCGGCGGCACATTGACCATGGAACGCGGGTCTAGCCGCCGCGTGATCGACCTCAACACCTATCCGCAGATCCGGCCCTTCATCGAGAGCCTACGCGCCACACTGGCCGGCGATCGAAGCGCGCTCGAACGGCTTTTCCATGTGGATCTCGCGGGCAGCCTGGCACGCTGGACCTTGACCTTGGTGCCTCTGGAATCCAATGCCAAGCAATCGGTCGCTCAGGTGCGCATCGACGGCGCGCGTGATCAATTGCTGCGCGTCGAGATTCGCCAGCCCGACGGCGACCGCTCACTGATGACGCTGCGGCCATCCACGCTGCCATGACCATGCGCCGCATGGGCGTACTCGTCGTGTGGTTGGGCTGCGTCGCGTTCGCGGCGTTGGTCGTGGCGCGTGCCCGCTATATCACCGATCTATCGGCATTTCTGCCGGCCGATCCCACGCCCGTGCAGCAACTGCTGGTCGACCAGCTGCGCGACGGTCCGGCCTCCCGTCTGATTCTGATCGCGCTCGAGCAAGGCGATGCCGCCGACCGCGCCCGCCTCTCGGCTTCCATGATGGAACGACTGCGCAAGGACTCTCAGTTCACCAGCGTCAACAACGGCGACGCTCCCGGACAAAGAGACCGCGAATTCCTGTTTCAGCATCGCTATCTCTTGAGCGAGGCGGTCAACCCGGAGCGCTTCTCAGCCGCCGGACTGAATGCGGCCATCCGGGAGACCATCGACAATCTGGCCTCACCCGCGGGTTTGCTGTTCAAGTCCCTATTGCCGCGCGATCCGACGGGCGAACTGCTCAACATCCTCGATCAATTGGCGCGCGCCCCGGTGCCGCCGAGCCGCGATGGCGTCTGGGTGTCCGCCGATGGAAGCCGCGCACTGGCAGTGGCGCAAACCACCGCCAACGGGTCCGACAGCGACGCCCAGCAAAGAGCCATCGAGACGATCCGGACGGCGTTCGCGGCGGCCGGCGGTTCGCTGACCTCCGGCCATGGGGTTCAACTGCACTTGAGCGGACCGGGCGTATTCGCGGTGGCGGCGCGGGCCAAGATCGAGCGCGCCGCCGTGCGCTTATCCATCATCAGCAGCATCCTGGTGGTGGCCTTGCTGCTCATGGTCTATCGATCGTTGCCGGCGCTTGGCTTGGGCCTGCTGCCGGTGACCACCGGCGCGGTGGTCGGCGTGGCCGCGGTGGCACTGGGTTTCGGTGCCGTTCATGGCATCACCTTGGGATTCGGCATTACCTTGATCGGCGAGTCGGTCGATTACTCGATCTACTTCTTCATTCAGTCGCGCCAGAGCGTGGCCGCGGACCGCAACTGGCGGCAGCTGTGGTGGCCTACGGTGCGCCTAGGGATGCTCACGTCGGTGTGCGGGTTCGCCTCGCTCCTGCCCTCGGGATTTCCGGGGCTGAAGCAACTCGGCCTCTATTCCATCAGCGGATTGATCGCGGCCGCGCTGGTAACTCGCTTCGTGCTGCCGGCGCTGCTGCCGCTGGATTTCACGATCCGCGACGTGAAGCCCATCGGCAGGCGGGTCGCGCAACTGCTCGAGCGGGTACGGCGCATCGGTCCGGCTGCGATGATGCTCTCCAGCGCGGCGCTGCTCATGCTCACCGCCACGGTGCTCTACCACGATCGGGACACGCTCTGGAACCGAGAGCTGTCCGCGCTCAGTCCCGTGTCGCACAAAGAACAGCAATATGACGCGCGGCTGCGCACCGACTTGGGCGCCGCGGACGTGCGCGAGCTGGTCATCGTTTCCGGCGCGGACGTGGAAACCATCCTGCGCAACTCGGAACGTGCCGCGCGGGCCCTGCAGGTGTTGGCGGACGACAAGGTGATCGGAGGCTTCGAGAGCCCCGCCTATTACTTGCCGAGTCTGGCGACTCAGGAAGCGCGGCGCAGCAGCCTGCCGGATGCTACGAATCTGCGCGTTCGCCTGAAACAGGCCGTGGAAGGACTGCCGGTGCGCGCCGAACGTTTGCAGCCGTTTCTGGAGGATGTCGAGGCGACGCGCCACGCGCCGCTGGTGACCGCCCGCGACTTGGCGGGGTCCTCTCTGAATGCCGGATTCGATGCCCTCATCCTGCATCAACAGGATCGATGGAATGCGCTGTTGCCGCTGCGCGGCGCCGCCCCGGATCAGGACATCGACACGGTCCGCGTGATCGCAGCGCTGCATGAGGGCGGCGTGGCGGACGCACGGGTGCTCGACCTCAAACAGGAGTCGGACGCGCTGTACGCCGACTATCTGTCGCAGGCCATTCGATTCTCCCTGGGCGGTTTCCTCGCCTTGACGATTCTGCTGCTGGTCGCACTGCGCTCGCCGCGGCGAGTCGTGCGCGTGCTGCTGCCTTTGGCGATGTCGGTACTCACCGTGGCCGCGGGACTCGTGCTCTGCGGCGTGCAGCTCACGATTCTTCACTTGGTGGGCATGCTGCTCATCGTGGCGGTCGGCTCGAACTACGCGCTGTTCTTCGACCGTCAAGCACATGCGGCGGAAGGCGGCAACGACGCGATCCTGGCCTCGCTGGTGATAGCCAACGCCAGCACGGTCATCGGATTCGGCCTGCTGTCTTTTTCGCAGGTCCCCGTGCTGGTTGCGCTCGGGACTACCGTGGCGCCGGGCACCTTTCTCGCGCTGCTGTTCGCCGCCCTCGGCGCACCTGCCGCGGATGGCCATGCACAGCATTCTTAAGTCCGCTCGGCCCGGCTGCACCGCCGAGACGCAGATGGTATGGTTGCCGGGAGCCTATCACTCCGCACAGGATTTCCTTCGCGAGGGTTTCCCGCAGAAGGTGCAGGAGCGGGAAATTTCGCTGGATTTGCGCTTCGTGGATTTAGGCATGGCACACCTCGAAGATCGCGAGCCGCTCGCACGGCTACGCGCCGAAATCCTGCTGCCGGCACGACGGTCGGGGGTATCGGTTTGGCTGGCTGGAATCTCGCTCGGCGGCGCGATCGCGCTCGACCTCGCCAGCTGCCATCCCGATGAGCTGGATGGACTTTGCCTGTTGGCGCCCTACTTGGGGAATCGCATGCTGCTCGAGGAAATCGCGGCGGCGCGCGGTGCTGGGTCTTGGGAGCCTAAGGAGCTTGCGCAGGACGATGTGGAACGTCGAATATGGCGTCATATCAAGGCGCATGCAGGCCCCGCGCTGTACTTAGGTTACGGGCAAGAGGATCGCTTCTCCGCGGCGCATGCACTGCTCGCGGAGGAACTGCCGGCGGACGCGGTCGACGTGATCGCCGGCGGCCATGATTGGCGCACATGGACCACGCTATGGGAGAACTTTCTGGATTCACAATTCAAATGAATCAGGATCACGACGCTGTGGGTCGGTGGAGGCCTTCCCCGTTGTTATACGCGTCGGCCGCCTTGCACGTGAGCGCGGGCGCGGCCGCGCTCGCGACGCCGCAGGTGTGGCCTTGGGCGCTCGGTGCGGTGGCGGCGAACCACATTGCGTTGGCCGCGGCCGGGCTCTGGCCGCGAAGCCGGCTGCTCGGCCCGAACTGGACCCGCCTGCCCGCCTCCAACGGCACCGCAGCGGCAGTTGCCATCACCATCGATGATGGGCCGGAACCGGAAGTCACGCCGCAAGTCCTGGCGCAATTGGCGGCGCACCGGGCATGCGCCACGTTTTTCTGCGTGGGCGAAAGAGTGTTGCGTTATCCCGACCTTGCGCAGGAAATCGTCCGGCGCGGGCACACCATCGAAAACCACAGTCAGAGCCACCGCCACAACTTCTCCTTGCTCGGGCCGGGAGCGATCCATGCCGAGGTTTCCCAGGCGCAGGATAGTATCCAGCGCGTCACCGGCAACGTACCGAAATTCTTCCGCGCCCCCGCGGGCTTGCGCAACCCCTTCCTCGATCCGGTGCTCCTGCGGCTGAAACTGCGGCTGGCCAGCTGGACACGGCGCGGATTCGACACCGTGAACTGCAATCCGGATGCGGTATTGCGTCGCCTGACCACTTCCCTGCATGCGGGCGATATCTTGCTACTGCACGATGGTCATGCGGCGCGCGGCCGCGGCGGCAAGCCGGTGATCCTGGACGTATTGCCGCGCCTGCTCGACACGCTGAACGGCGCCGGCCTGGTCCCCGTCACGCTGCGCTCCACGTTGCCGTGAAATCCATGAAGCCCTTGCTGCTCAGGGAATATACGGCGACGAGCTGCATCGGCCGCGGTGCGGCGGCGACGCTCGCCGCGCTTCTCGAGCAGCGCAGCGGACTCAAGCGCTGCGACTTCGACACCGTGAGAATCGATACCCACATCGGCGAGGTCCCGGGCGTCGATGCGCAGCGGCTCCCCAAAGACTTACAGATCTTCGACTGCCGCAACAACCGCTTGGCGGAACTTGCCCTGCAGCAGGACGGCTTTTTCGACGCCGTGCAAGCGGCGGCGGCACGCTGGGGGCGCCGGCGCGTCGGGGTATTCATCGGCACCAGCACGTCGGGGATCATGCAGACCGAGCTTGCCTACCGCGCGCGCGACGCGGCCACCGGCGCGTTGCCCGCAAGCTTTGAATACGGCACCACCCACAACTCATTTTCGGTCGCCGATTATCTGCGGCAGCGTTGCCGCTTCGAGGGTCCGGCGGTGGCGGCTTCTTCGGCTTGCGCCTCCAGTGCCAAGGTGTTCGGTTCGGCTCGGCGCATGATCGAGGCCGGACTCATCGATGCCGCGCTGGTCGGGGGCACCGACTCCCTGTGCCTCACCACGCTGTATGGATTTCATTCTCTGCAGCTCACCTCGCCTGCGCCCTGCCGGCCCTTCGACGCCGCACGCGACGGCATATCCATAGGCGAAGCTGCCGCCTTTGCGCTGCTGGAACGGGTGCCGGAGTCGCTGGACGGCAACGCGGTGTTGTTCCACGGGGTGGGCGAGTCCAGCGACGCACACCACATGTCGGCCCCTCACCCGGAGGGCTTGGGCGCGAAGCGCGCCATGCAGGCGGCGCTGGATGCCGCGTCGATGCAGCCCGGCGACATCGACTACATCAATCTGCACGGCACCGCGACGCCCAGCAACGACCGCTCCGAGAGCCAGGCGGTCACCAGCATTTTCGGTCCGACCGTGCCCTGCAGTTCGACCAAGGGCGCGACCGGGCACACGCTGGGCGCGGCGGGCGCGCTCGAGGCGGTGATCAGCGCCCTTGCCATACGGCATCAATTGATGCCGGGCGGCGTGCACACGAAACGGGTAGACCCGACCCTCACCGCGCACTACATTCGGGAGAATCGGCGCGGCGCGGTCCGTCGAGTGCTCAGCAACTCCTTCGGCTTCGGCGGTACCAATTGCAGCTTGATTCTCGGCTGCGCGGGATGAGCCTGTCCGCATACATCGGCGGCCTCGGCGTGCTGGGCCCCGGGCTGCACAATTGGCCGCAGACCGCGGCGGTGCTGTCGGGTCGCCAGCTCTACGTGCCCGCGCCCACCGTCCTGCCAGTCCCCGCCATGCTGCCGCCCGCCGAGCGGCGGCGCACGGGACGCGTCGTGAAATTGGCTTTGGCGCTGGCGCGGGAAGCGACCGCGAACGCCGGCGCAGACCTGCTGCAAATGCCCAGTGTGTTCTCCTCTTCCGGGAGCGATGGCCATATCTGCCACGAGATTTGTCAGGCGCTGGCGACGCCGGCTCGCGAGGTGTCGCCCACGCGTTTCTCCAATTCGGTACACAACGTGGCGGCCGGCTACTGGAGCATCGCCACCGGTTCGTTGGCCGCCGCGAATGTGCTTTGCGCATTCGACGCAAGCTTCGTCGCCGGTTTGCTGGAAGCGCTGACCCAAGTCACGGTGGACGGCGAAACCGTGCTGCTCGTCGCCTATGACACGGAGTACCCGCCGCCGCTGTATGCCAAACGCCCCGTCCCGGATGCTCTCGGTGTGGCGATGGTCCTCACGCCCGAGAGAACTCCCAACGCGACGCGCATTGAACTCACCCTGACGGATGAGCCGCATGACAAAATGGCCGATGCCCAGATGGAGGCGCTGCGACTCGCAATTCCGGCGGCACGCTCCCTGCCGCTCCTGCACCTGCTGGCCATCGGCGCCCCCGGACGCGTGATTCTCGAGTATCTCGACGTGTCGCGCGCCGCCGTACGGATCGAACCATGCGTCTGAACCGCGCGTGGATCGAGGCCCGCATACCCCATCAGGGGCGCATGTGCCTGCTGGACGAAGTGGTCGAGTGTAATGCGCAGTACATTCGCTGCGCCACGGCCACGCACCGCGCACCCGACAATCCGCTGCGTTCGCACGGCCGATTGGGCAGCGCCGCCGGTATAGAATACGCGGCGCAAGCGATGGCGTTGCATGGAGCACTGGCCGGCACGGCTACCAGGGCGGCGGGCGACACGGTGCTTGACGCTGCAACTGATGCCGCGACCCATGCTGCGACTGACGCGGCAACCCGCGCCGGTGGCAATGCCCCTGAAGGTTCACGGCACGGTCCGCCGCAGGTCGGACTTCTCGCGGGGTTGCGCGACGTGCGCCTGTTCGTGACGCGGCTGGACGACATCGAATCGGATTTGATTTGCGAGGCGACCCATCTGGCCGGAGATGGACTGACGGCGTTATACGAATTTGCATTGCGCGACCGAAACAGCATTCTGCTGAGCGGGCGCGCCTCGGTGGTGCTGGATGCGGGTGGACGGTTCAAGCATGAGTAATGTCACGATGCGTGCGTTGGTCACCGGCGGCAGCGGCGGCATCGGCGGCGCAATCTGCCGCGCCTTGAGCGCGCAAGGCCACTTTGTCTACGTCCACGCGCATCGCGGCATGGCCGCCGCCCAGTCGACGGCCGCCGAGATCATCAGAGTGGGTGGCCAGGCGCGCGCCATACAATTCGATCTGACCGATGCCGACTCGACGCGCACCACGCTCGATGCGCTTCTCGAGGAGGGACCGATCCAGATTCTGGTCAACAATGCCGGCATCCATGACGATGCCGTCTTTCCGGGAATGAGTCCGCAGCAATGGCATCGCGTGATCGATGTGTCGGTCAACGGGTTCTACAACGTCACACAACCGCTGCTGTTGCCGATGATCCGGACTCGCTGGGGCCGGATCATCAGCATCTCGTCGGTCACCGCACTGCTCGGCAATCGTGGACAGGTCAACTACGCAGCGGCCAAGGGAGCCCTGAATGCAGCCACCAAGGCGCTGAGCCTGGAGGTGGCGAGCCGGGGCATCACCGTCAACGCCGTGGCGCCCGGCATCATTTCCACTGAAATGAGCAAGCCGGCGTTCGACGCGGACGCCATCGACACCCTCGTTCCGATGAAACGCGCCGGATCGCCCGACGAGGTCGCAAGCTTGGTGGCGTTCCTAGCCTCAGCGCACGCGGGCTACATCACCGGCCAAGTGATTTCCATCAGCGGCGGAATGGTCTGAACCCGAAGATAATTTATGCGTAGGCATCGAGCAGTGCGCTGGCGGTCCGCGACGCCGCGCTCGATGCCTGCACCGCGATGCTGGGCTCGCTGCCGATCGCCCCCGCCACCTCATAGCCTCTCGACGGCGGCGACCGCTCTTGGAAGGAGCGCTGCGAAATATCGACGCTCACCTGCGCAAAACCCTGGTTGCCCAGCATTTCACGCAGTTTCGGGGAACTGGATTCCAAGGCATCCCGCGTGACGGCACTGTGGCTGGTAAACCAGACCTGTGCATGGCCGCCTTGAAGCGCGATGCGGACTTCGATGGGCCCGAGCGCGGGCGGGTTGACCTGCAATTTGGCGCTGGTCAGATTACTGTCCACCATCAAGGACACGCGGTCCGCAACACCCTGTCCGAACTCCGGCGTATCGACACCCGGCGCTACCTTCAAGGTGGCCGTCGAGGAGACATCGGTCGAGGCCGAAGTTCCGGAGCTCAAGAATTGCGCCGCGCCGACCGTACCGTCATTCGATGTCCCGGATAGACTCGATGCCCCGGACAATGAGAAGTCGGTGCCGCCGCCGTGCGTGTGCCGATCGGCTGCACCGGCACTGACGGAAGCCGAGATCGCCTGTGCGATGGATGCCGCCGTTGCAGTTGTTACCGCCGAACTCGTCGCATGTTGAGCCGATGCCGCCGCGACCAGGGCCGCCAGGCCCTGCGGTCCGCCGACACCCGGGGGCGTCGCACCCGTTTCCGGCGCCGCCGAACCATCGGCCAAGAACGACGACCCCGCCGGCGCGCCGGCACCCTGGGTAATGGCCGACGCCACAGCCGCTTGGGCCGCCTCGTCCGCGCTGGCCGACGCCGGATTGCCGTCAGGTGTTCCAGTCAAACCTGCCGTACTGGCGGCGGACGTGGGATTGGAGGAGGAGGCGGCGGCGTCCGCAGCTGTCTTGCCCGCCGTACCCTCCACGGGTCTGGCGCGGAACGCTACGGTTCCCGTCCCTGCGACGACACGCGCCGGCGAGTTGGCGGCCGCATCAGCGCTGAGTAATGGTGCGGGCGCCGCTGCGGCGGCATGCGGCTCAGATCCGGCATCGGGAAGCTTCCCGGCACTGGGATCATTGGGCGCCGGAGCATCCGCAATCGATGCACCCGTATCGATCGATGCACCCGTATCGATCGATGCACCTGTAGCGATCGATGCACCTGTAACAATCGATGCACCGGTGAGGGTTGTTGCAACCGTGTCGGTCGATGTACTCGAGCCCGGTGCCGCCAGGACGGCCGCGGCCGGACCGCTCTGGACGGGCAGCGCATTCGGCGCGGCGTTGGACGGTGCCTCTGGCCCCGGTGCGACCACGGGCGCAATCACAGGGGCGGTCACGGCGACCACGGGAGTTGTTGAAACAGCAGGCAGGCCGGGCGTCCCGCCGGCTGCGACAATTGCACCGGCCGCAGCAGCCGCACCAGCTGCGTCCACCGCACCTGCCACGCCCGTCACCCCCGCACCAGCCGCGCCCGCCGCCACGGAGGGACCCGGCGTATTGCCGGGGCTAGGCCCGTCTGCCGCAGCGTTGGCCGGGTTCGTGGCCGCGTCGTTCCGTGCCGGAGGCGGCGGCGTGCTGGCCACCGGCACCCGATTGCCGGCCGGCGGCAATGGCCCGCCACCTGGATCGGCCGCGTGCGCTTTGCCGGTAACGACCTTGCGCGCCGGCTTGGCGTCTGCCTCGCTCAGAGCGCCGGCAAAATCACGGGCGTTCGCGGGAGCAGCCTGCGAACTCGTAGCAGTCGATGCACTGGTGGATGAGACATCGTTGCTGCGCTGTGCTTGAAAGACCGGCGGTGTTGCATTCATACCAGCGAAGTTGCAAGCGACGTGCCAAGCTCGATTGGATGCCGCGATGGAGGTGATTTACTACTTCAAGTATTTATCGAACCATGCCAGCGTGCGCTGCTGCGCGTCGGCCAAATGCTGCGGATCGCGCAGGCCATGACCTTCGCCGGGATAGATCATGATGGATGTCGGGACGTTCATCGCCTTCATGGCATGCCAGAATTCCTGGGTTTGCGGCGCGGGGCATTCGATATCACGCTCGCCGACGTAGGCGAAGGTCGGCGTCTTGACGTTGTGCATGTAGTTGATGGCCGAGGAGGCGGCATACGCGGCAGGATCGTCATACGCCGACTTGCCGAAATAGGGAATCATCCACGCATCGATGCCGTTCTCGCCGTAGTACGACAACCAGTCGCTGATGCCGGCGGCGGCAACGGCGGCCTTGAAGCGATTGGTTTGGGTCACGGCCCACATGCTCATGAAGCCGCCGTAGCTTCCGCCGGTCAGCCCCAGGCGTGCCGTATCGATGGGTGCGACCTTCGCCGCGGCGTCGATGCCGGCAAGGATGTCGCGCAAATCGCCGTGGCCGAAATCACGAACGTTCGCCTGCGTGAAGCGCTCGCCCTGACCATAGCTGCCGCGCGGGTTCGGCCTAAATACGGCGTAGCCGTGTTCCAGCAGTGCACCGAGGGTCCCCGGGCCGGCAAAGACGGGGGTGACGGCCGACGCGGGGCCGCCGTGAACCATGGTGATCATCGGGATCTTGCCCTCTACTTTGAGCGGCAGCAGCAGCCAGCCCTGCACATCGAAGCCGTCGTTCTTCCACCAGACGCTCTGCACGCGTGCCGGCGAGCTCAAACCGGCATTGGTCGAGGTCAGATTCCGCCAATGGCCGATGGTGCCGATCTCAATCTCCGGGGCTTGGGTAAACGACTCGTGCGCATCCGCGGTCACACCGGACGGACACGCCGTGGAGATTCCCTGGGCTCGATCGCCGAAGGATTCCTCGCCGCTCCACACGACGTGCATGGCCGCGGCTTTGAGTCCCGAACCGTTGCGGGCAGCGGCGACGGCGCCCAAATCCGCGAATTGAGTCTTGTCACCCGCCAGAATTTCCGCCTGCAAGTGGCCGTCGCAACGCCAATCGATGGCGGTGGCCGACGCGTGCATGTCGGGGGTCAGATTCAATGCGGTACCGCCGTCCAGGCGCAGCGCATACACATCCCCGCCGGTGGAACCAAAGTCGCTCATGATCCCGGCGATGAAGGCAACCACCGAGCCGTCCCGCGATACTTTTGGCATGGCCAACTGTTGGCGTTCATCGGCAGGCGCGTAGATCACATGCGCACCGGAGCCGCTATCCGGAAAGGCGTAGAGCTTGGCGGTCCACCAATTGTTATCGCCGTCGCCGGGCGCTGCCGTTCCGATGAAGCCCTTGCCGCCGGCTCGCCAGTCATACTCGTAAACGAACAGATCGGGGGGCGAGACCCAACGCAATGCACCGTTTTCCAGGATCGCGATTCGCTGCTCCGGCGGCGCGGCGTCCAAGTCGCCTGCAATCGGCGCGCCGGCTTGGGTCGCGCCGACTTCCTTGGTCGCGTTTTGAACGGCCAGCATGGCCAGCCTGCCATCCGGCATCGAGCGCAGGCGTTCGATCGTCCCGCTGAAGTCGAGCAGTTTGACCAACCCGTTGCCGTCGGCGCCGACCGCGTAGATGGAGCGCGCATGCGTGCCCGGCGAGCGCAACGTGAATGCCAGGCGCTTGCCGTCGGGGCTCCACGCCGGGGAATCGGGCCAGCACTGCGGTACTCGGCCGCAGGGCATCGCAACGGTGATGGCGGCGCCGGAGTGCGCCTGCCTGATCACCAGATCGCGAACCGTCGGGACGCCGCCGCTGGCAGAAGAGTCGCCTTCGACCGAGGCCACGAGTTCCGCATTCGGCGAAATCTCAACGCTCAGATAGCGATGGACCAGCCGATCGGCCGCCGCCGTCTCCGCCGCCGCAACCATCTGCCCGGCGCCGATGCACAGGAGTACTGCCAGTAACTGCCTCATGTCCCTCATGTCTTCCCCTTTTGTCGATTGATGGCGGCCAGCCTAAATTCATGCACGATCGATATATTCCCACACGGACCAATCCAGCTTTCCTGGAGCTTCCGTCGAGCTTTCCCCCTCCTGGGCCGTTCAGGCTAGTTGCCGCGGCTGAATTTGAGGACGAGAGTTGCACATCCTAATAGACCGGCGCCCTCGATTCGAGCCAGCCAGCGATTCATGTTGCCGGTCACGCCGAATCGGACGCTGGCATGCACCGCGCGATGCGCGAGCCAACCATAGGCCGTCAAGATACACAGCTCCGGCAACATGGACGTTGCCGCCAGGATCAGCATCTGCGACACCACCGAAACGGCAGGATCGATGAACTGCGGCAACAACGCCAAGAAAAACAGCAGCGCCTTCGGATTGGCCAATTGCAGCGTGAGCGCTCCCAGATACACGCCGCGCAGTCCGCCCTCGTTGCCGGCGGCCTCCTCGCCCAGCGCCACCGAGTGCATCGAGCCGGCTGAGCGCAGCGCCTTTACTCCTAGATAAATCAGATACGCCGCACCGACCCACTTGGCGACGGTAAAAAAGCGTGCACTCGCGGCGATGATGGCCCCCAAGCTAGTGGCCGAGAGCGCGAAATAAATGCCATTGGCAGTGAGGATCCCGGCGACCGCCGGCAACGTACGGCGCAGAGCGCCGCGTACGCCCTGCGAGACCACATAGAACACCGCCGGGCCCGGCGACAATGACAGCGCCGTCTCCATCGCCAGAAACAAAAGCCAGGTCTTGAACGTCATCGATCGGCTGGGGGAGTCGAGGCCCAGGAGGCCTGTTTGAGTACTCCGCATGGTCGCGAGCCGGACGGATCGGACGGGCTCCTGAGGATAAGGGAGCGCGCCAAAAAGTGCACAATAAAGCGAGGTCTTCGCAATTTCATGGTGTGCGATGATCTACCGGCGCCACGATCATGGCAAGCCAACAAAGGACAAGATGAAATCATCCGTATCCGATGACGATGGGCCTGCTGCGGGGAGCCGAGCGCTGATGGAAGCGGGGTACGATGGTGCCGCGCTTGCGTCCGGCATCCGCTCGAGGACTGTGGATGTACGGACCGGACTTGCGATGCACGTGCTCGAAGCCGGATTCGACGTAGAGAATCGGCCCTGCGTGCTGCTCCTGCACGGTTTTCCGGAACTTGCCTACAGCTGGCGCAAGGTGATGCCGACTCTGGCCGCCGCCGGCTTTCATGTGCTGGCACCCGATCAGAGAGGTTACGGGCGCACCTCGGGGTCGGATGACCGGTACGACGGCGATCTCGCGTCGTTCCACATCCTCAATTTGGTGGAGGACACGCTGGCATTGCTCACTGCCCTGAGGGTTCGGCGCGTAGCCGCCGTCGTGGGACATGATTTCGGATCGCCTGTTGCGGCCTGGTGCGCGCTGCTACACCCGCAGGTGTTTCGATCCGTGGTATTGCTCAGCTCCCCTTTCAGCGGACCGCCTCGCCCTCAGGCCCCCGGCGCACCGTCGCCCATGGCCGCCATTTGTGCTTCCCTGGCTGCGCTGGCTCCGCCGCGCAAACACTATCAGTGGTATTTCTCGACACGCGAGGCCAATGCCGACATGTACGGCTGCGCGCAAGGCCTGCACGCCTTCCTGCGAGCCTACTACCACTGTAAGAGTGCCGATTGGAAGCAGAACTCGCCGTTTGCGCTCAAGTCCTGGGCAGCCGGCGAACTGGCCAAGATGCCGAGGTACTACATCATGGATTTAGACTCCGGGATGGCCGACACGGTGGCCGCGATGGCGCCGACGGCCGCCGAAGCATCGTCCTGTTCATGGCTGCCCAATGCCGAGCTCCAGGTTTACTGCGGCGAATTCGCACGCAGATCATTTCAAGGAGGACTGCAGTGGTACCGCAGCATGCTCGATCCGGATGCGGCCGCGCGGCTGCAAGAATTCTCCGGCCGCCGCATCGATGTGCCCTGCTGCTACATCGCCGGGAAGAGCGATTGGGGCACGCATCAAAGTCCCGGCGCACTCCAAGCCATGAGCTCATCCGCATGCAGCCAGTTTCGCGGCGTCCATCTCATCGATGGCGCGGGCCACTGGGTGCAGCAGGAACAACCTGCCGCGGTGAGTGAGCTGTTGATCGAGTTCTTGGAGCGTGCGGTATGAAAGGTGCAGCGTAAATGGCAAATTCACGTGACAATGAGCCGCAGACCGCGACGATGGCGCGCCGTCCCTTCGGGCCGGTTGTGCGCCAAGGGTTCCGGCTTGCGCCTCCACCGATGTAGTCAGGGGCTGGCATTGCGAGTGACGCAGATGATGCAGTCGCGAGGAGTGTCTTTGTGACAAGGATGGACGAAACATGAGTGAGCTTGCGCGGTTCGAGGCCGACTTCGACTTCACATTCGATGTATTGGCAAGTTTTTTTAAGCGCGCGAAAGTGCAGCGGGCGCTGCAGCGCATCGAAGATATGGAGGTCACTGGGTGGGAAAAATGGTGGCAAATCGAACTTGCCCTATACATGGATGAGCACCCAGATGTTGCCGAATGGGATATGGAGGAGCCATTTTTTACTGATCGGCGCACGAATGCCCAGAAGGACTTTGCCGCTGTCGATCTGTGTTTTCGAAGAAAGAAACAGTCGAGTGACAGTCTGATTTTTCTCGAACTCAAACAGGACTTGGACTGGAGGCGGTGCGTAAACAACATGATGCGCGACGCCGAGAAGATTTATAGCTGCCAAAGCCGTTCCCACAGCGGCGCGGCCATTCGCAATTTCTTCGTGGCTGGGGTACATCCGAGCGAAGCGAAGGCCGAGGTTCGCGACTACGTTTTGGATCGAGCTGAAGAGCTTAAGATCAACGTCGATCTCGTGGATAGCAAGTTTATTCCGAACACCAACTTCAGCGTCACCCTCTTCTAAAATTTTTTCTCGGAATTGGTTTGTTCCCACTGTGCCAGCGGCGGAACTACAGACTGGGGCGCGGCATTTTTGCTCAATATTACGCGTGCCTTTTCGAAGGCCGTTCGTACTGACGCATTTATGTCAAGCGTGCGATCTATCGGCAGGAAGTTCGTGATGGCTGCGAGGACGGCGGTTTCTGAATACCGGCCTGGCTGAAATTCGTCCCAGATATCGCAAAGTTCGCGCGCAGCATTGTTGATCACTATGCTCGCCCCCTCTTTTCGCCCAAGAAGGAGTGTTATGAGTGTAGAAAACTCCTGCGGTTGTTGTCGGATCTGATTCCGCAAAGGCTGGGTACGAAGGTTTCGCCATACGCGAAGACTGGCATCGCTTTTGTCCCATCCGCGCACAACAGCATCCAAGATAAGGATGGACCGCGAGAAGGTCTTATGGTCCCGCGGAGATAGCGATAATTGTCCCTCAAGGGTTCCGGTCCGAGGTTCAATCTGTGCGTCAACAACCGAACTGTGTAAACCGCCACCGTGGTCGATTAGCGGTAACTTTTCTACGAGATGCGGTGGCTCTCTAAGTGCACCCGCAGTCCAGATTGTGATCGGCGAACGGCCGGTCAGGGCGTCGTCGATTTCTTTAATATCTTCGATTCGTGGATCGGCAGTTGAGCGGCAGCGTTGAAGCGCACGGCGCAGATACTCGCGGAAGGTCGAGAGGACTTCCTGAGAAGATTCCGGAAGATACTTACGAGCGGAGATCAGCGCGGCGCTTGCGGTGCTTTCAAGTTCGATAATCGTGACAGAGTATGCGTGAGACTCGTCATCTAGAGATACTTCGATAAAATCTGGAATCCAACCCCGATGGAGCTGCATGGCAAGACCGGCGTAAACGAGATGCCCGTTCGAGCGCGCTTGTTCGAGGAAAGCATCGTTTTCTTGGGCCCCATCAAATCGAAATAGAAAGGTCTTGGGCATTTGTGCAACGTGAGGGGCGGGGAAACTATGGCGTGGCAGAAGTCTCTAGTGCATCTAAGGCTTGCTCTAGCAGCTCGCCAAGCGGTACTCGCCTGGCGTCGGCGATTTTATACAGTCGCTCGATGACCTGCGGTGTAGCTTTGATGTTGATTTGCTGATTGCGCCCCGTCTTATAGCGGCGACCACTGCGGGCGGGCGCCGTCGGCGGCAGCGAGGCTTCGCGGCTTGGGAAGCCACTCGCTTCGACGATCTGGTCGACTTGGTCGTTGGCTATCGTTCTGGGCGTTTTGGGTTTCGCCTCGAATGCCGGCAAGGTTTCAATATCGGAAAATGGATTGGTGCGGGTCGTATTCATGCGACCTCCCTTGGAATGTCTCGGATGAGGCTCTGTCAGCGCTATGATACCAGATAGCTATCAGATAGCTTTATGGTACCATTGGCTGAGGCCAGCTGATTGGGTAGGATTTAGTCCTTCTATATCCGCTAAATGGGGTCGAAATGGAACACCAAAACTTTGAGAAGTTCTCGGTCACGCTCCCCAGAGAGATGGCGCGCGTCATCCATGAGCGCGTGAGCTCGGGCAATTATGGGTCGGTGAGCGAAGTGATTCGGGACGCCATGCGCGTCTGGCTGCAACGCGAGCGCCGGCTGGCCGCCTTGGACGCCGCGCTAGCGCGTGGCATCGCCGAGCTTGATGCCGGGCGGGAACAGGATGCCGAGCTGGTGCGCAATGAGCTCCGCGAACGGCTCAGTGCCAAGAGTCCAGATCCTGCATGAAAGTCTTCTTCGCGCCGGCGGCGAAGCTCGACCTCCTCAGCATCGGCGAGCACATTGCAGAAGAGAATCCGACGCGAGCCGCGAGCTTCGTCGACGAGATCATCGATCATTGCTACACGCTTGCCGATCTGCCGCGTCGATATCCGCTCGTGCCGCGCTATGAGCACTGGGGTATCCGGCGCTGCGTGCACGGGAATTATTTGATTTTCTATCGCGTGCGTGAGAACGCGGTGGATATCGTCCACGTCTTGCACGGCGCGATGGATTACGAATCGATGTTATTTCCCGATGAGTGAAGGGCTAGAGCGTCGTAGCAAGGACGCAGAACCTGCGAGAAGAACAGTAAGCATGGGGAATGAGCAAGACCCGAAGGGACTCCAAGAAGAGTGATCTGTGTAGCTTCGTCAGTTCTTGCCCAGCCCCGCGAGAAAAGCCGCCACATGCTCGTTGAGAAATTTTCCGTCCGCCGGCGCGACCCCGGCACCCGCGGGATGGCCCCACAGCGAGGGAATGATGGCGAGCGTACAGTGCGGTATGAATGCGGCCTCGTAGCGCGCATCGGTGATGGGAAAGTACATATCCGTTTCCGAAGGCATGTAGAGCACCGGCACCTTGATCGAGCGCAACGCGGCCTCGACATCGCCGTGGAAAGGCGCCGTCTTGCCCACGTCGTTGGCTTCCCAGCTGCGCATCTGCAGAATCAGGTTGTTCGCATCCGCTCCCGGAATGAAATTCGTCCGGAAATGCTCCACCACTTCGTCGAAAGTCTTGCCGAACGCGGCGTTACTGCGCCACAACTCCTGACGCCACCATTCTTGCGAGAACAGCCAGCCGGCCCAAACCATGGAGAAGGCTTGTATCCCGCGGGTGGGCTGCGTCTTGTAGTCGCCGCCGTTGAACACCGGATCGGCGGTGAGCGCCGAGATTTCGCCTTCCAACCGGATAGCGCCATGCCCATAGGTTTTCGCCGTTCCGGAGGTGGCCACGATCCCATCCATGTAGTCGGGATAGCTGACCGCCCATTGAAAGGCCTGCTGTGCACCCATGGAGAATCCGATGACCGCGCGCACATGCCGGACATGCAGCTGTTCGGTGAGCATGCGGTGCACTGCTTCAACATTGTCGCGGATCGTCGTGACCGGAAAACGCGGCCCATCGAACGGATATCGCGTATTGCTGGGCGAGGAGGAACGCCCATTGCCGAATAGTTCGCTGGTGATGAGGAACAACTTGGTCGGATCGAGCGCCTTGCCCGGCCCGATCAACCAACCATAGCCGTGCATTTCAGCCATGTAGTGCGACGGCAGGAGGACGGCGTTGTCCCCCTTCGCATTCAGCTTTCCGTAGGTCCCGTAGACGATGCGCGCCTCAGGTAAGACGGCGCCGCTTTCCGTCTTGAAGTTTTTGATGGTGAATTCTTGCTGCAGCGGCTCCGGATCCGCGGCCGGTGCCTGCGCGTGCGCCAGTTGCATGCCGAACGAGGCGAAGATCAACAAAAAAATAATTCGCACGCTGCTACTCCCTAACGTTCGAGCGACACAATGGATATTCCAAAGCATACAACATGCCGGGATCGCGCCGGCGTCGAATTCGCAGCGCGCATCGTCCGTACTCGCCCGACGAACCGCTCGCTGAACAATTCTTGAACGGCGAAAAAGCCGGGGAAGGACGGATTGGACGGTATATTCTTGGGCGTGGAAAATCCGCAACCTCGGGGATCGCGAAACAATGGATTCACGGCCGTTTAGTCGACTCATTCTGAGCTCTGCGCTCGCGCTGTATTGCCTATCGGCGAGCCAGACTGCCGCTGCTCGAAACATCGCCGAGCTCCCAAAAGCAGCCATCATTCAACTCGGCAAGACCGCCGACTGGGTGGCGATCACGCCCGACGCTGTCTGGGTGGCCAGCACCGGACCCTTCGCCGTGCATCGCATCGACCCGAGGACCAACCGGTTGGCCGACAGCGTGGAGCTTCGCGGCGAACCCTGTGCCGGTCTGGCAGTCGGTTCCGGCAGTCTCTGGGTTCCGATGTGCACCACCCCACCGTCGCTGGCGAAAGTGGATCTCAAGACCAATCGGTTGGTCGCGACCTTCCCGGTCGGCGCCGCCGCCGCGGAGGGCGGGATCTCATACGGTGCCGGAAGCGTGTGGCTCATCGATAAATCCGGCGACCTGGCGCGAATTGAGCCCAGCAGCGGAAAGATTCTCCGCAACTATGCAGTACCGGCAGGTTCCTACAACCCCAAATTCAGCGGCGGCACGATTTGGGTCTCGCGCGCCGAGGGAGCCGAGTTAACGGGGATCGATGTCTCGACGGGAAAAGTGGCCGCCACCGTAGCGACCGGCCCCAATCCTCGGTTCCTCACTGCGGGCGCAGGCGCCATTTGGACCCTCAATCAGGGTGACGGCACGGTGACGCGCACCGATGTGAAAGGCCAACGCACCACCGCCATCGCATTGGGGACGCCGGGACATGGCGGCGACATCAGCTACGCCGCGGGCCATGTCTTTAGCACCATGCCGAAGACTCCGCTCTCCGTCATCGATGCCGCCACGAACCATGTGCTGTGCCAGTGGGTGGGGCCGGGCGGCGACTCCTTAGGAATCGGACATGGCGCGATATGGCTCACCGACTATCAGGGCGGAAGCGTCTCGCGAATTGCGCTCAAAGATGCACTGGCCCATTGCATTCACTAGCGTCCGAGGCGGTCGAACACGGCCATCATGCCGCTCACCCGATCCAAGTACCCGTGCACGGAGTGATCGCCGCAGCGCTGACCCTCGCTCAATCTAAACCGGCGCCTTGCATACTCATCGCCGGCGCCGGCGCCGCAGAGATGTATGAGCGCAGCCAGGGTCTGTTTCTGCTCCAGCGTGACATCGCCGCCGCGGTGCCGCTGCAGAATGTTGGCAACGCTGCGGTCCAGGTAAGCCGACGTCAGTTCGACCGCGTGGCTGGGGATGACTCGCGCGTACAGGCCATTGAACCAGCACGATCGCCAATCGTTCCAAGCCCCGTCCTCGACGACCGCGTGGTCGCGGATGCAGTAGCGCCTGGCCTCCGCAAAGTTGCCGTCGGTGATCTGGTACATCCCCACCGCGCTCGACGCGGGGCGATAGACCTCGAAGGGTTGTGATGTCCATGACCAGCGCCAGTAGGTCCGGGCCACGGGGTTTCCGGATCCCTCGACCTGCGCGATTGCCGCCAACAGCTGCGGGGTCATCACCGGGGTGGCGTACTTCTTGAATATCGGCGCGTACTCAGTCCAGGTTTCCGCCGGTGATTTGTACAGCGTTCCGCTCACCGGGAAGAAGAGCTCCGAGGGCTTGCGCACCACTTGGTAGATCCAATTGCAGCCAAGCCACAGAATCAGAACGATCAGCGCGCCCATCATGATCTTCGCGGGAAACGGCGCCGGGCGCCACCAGCGTTTGACGCGACGTACCAGTTTGACGATACGCCGCATGAGCCAGGCGACACGACGCGCGAGTTTCGCGATGCCACGTGTAGGCTTGGAGATTCGGCGTGCCGGCTTCGCAGTCCGGCGTGCGGCTCGCGCGGCCCCGCGAACCTTGACGGCCCGGCGTGCCATCAGATCGAGTGATGCCCGACCACGATGGTGACGCTGGAGGATTCGGGATCGAACACGATTTTGGCCTCGCCTCTCTTGAGCTGTGCCACCACTCGCGCCACCTTGTCCTCGAGCGAGAATTCCCTCTCACCGTAATCGGTGCCCTCACGCAATACAAAAGATTCTATAACCGCGTGCAGCAACTCTGCCGCCAATTCGGTGTAAGGGACTTCAACGGGTTCGGCGGCCATCGCTCGTTAGAGTATCACGCCACCCATCCGCTCCCGGTGTACCCGCTCCGGGCGTACCCGTTGCCGGCCTACACGCTCCCGATGTCGGTGCGCGCCAGCATCAGGCGCATGGCGGCCTCATCGCCTTCGTGTTGTTCACGCCGATCTGCGGCATGGCGCTCCTCATGGCGGAAGCGATCGACCACGCGGTTCAAGGTCTCCGCCTCGATGCGCTTCTCGCTCCACTGCGCGCGGCGCTTGTCGAAATCCTTGCGGGCGATATCGAGTGATCTCAGATGCTGGCGCATCGCCTCCCCCAAGCGGTCGAGGAAAGAGCGGTAGTTCTGCAGCTTCACCGCATCGATGGCGCCGCTCGACTGGGTGGAGTTGCGCACGTACTCGTCACGATAATTCTGCAACTGCGCGAGCTGGCGCTCCAAATCGGTGACCTTGCGTCCGGCCTCGGCCATGACACGGCTCAGGTCCTGCGCCGAGGTCGCGGCAATTTCATGAATCGGTTCAAAGCGTTTCGACTTCATCATGGGAAGCTCACTATCGTCCCGTTGCCGCGGCAGGCGCTGAGAACTGCGTCACGAGTTGCCGCAGATCAGCGTAACTACGTTCGATTCCCACCGGTTCGTACATGTCCTGGCGCAGGAATTCGAGCATTTTCGGCCACTGATCGACCGCCAGGTCCACCCGCGCGTCGGACCCGCGCCGATACGCTCCCACGGTGATGAGGTCGCGATTCTGCTGATAGGTCGAATACACCTGCTTGAAGCGGTTGGCTAAATCGAGCTGTTCGCGCGTGGCGATCTGGTGCATGGCGCGGCTGATCGAGGCCTCCACGTCGATGGCCGGATAGAGGCCGTTCTCCGCCAGCCGGCGCGATAGCACGATATGGCCATCCAGGATGGCACGCGCCGCGTCGGCAATCGGATCGTTTTGATCGTCGCCCTCCACCAGCACGGTATAGAAGGCCGTGATCGATCCGGCTCCGCGATCGCTGTTGCCGGCGCGCTCAACCAGCTGCGGCAGGCGGGCAAACACCGAGGGCGGATAGCCCTTGGTTGCCGGAGGCTCGCCGATTGCCAGCGCGATCTCGCGCTGTGCTTGCGCGAAACGCGTCAAGGAGTCGAGTAGCAGCAAGACCTTCAAGCCTCGGTCGCGAAAGTACTCGGCGATGGCCGTCGCCAGCCATGCGCCGTGCAAGCGCATCAGCGGGGGATTGTCGGCCGGCGTGGCCACGACGACGGCGCGGCGCATGCCGTCGGGACCCAAGGTGTTGCTGACGAAATCCTGGACCTCGCGGCCGCGTTCGCCGATCAGACCGACCACCGTGACATCGGCCTTGGTATATCGGGTCATCATGCCGAGCAGTACCGACTTGCCGACACCCGAACCTGCGAACAGTCCGATGCGCTGGCCGCCGCCGACCGACAGCAGCGCGTTGATGGAGCGCACCCCCACATCGAGCGGATCGCGGATCGCACGCCGCATGAGAGGATTCAGCGGCTCTCCGGTCAATGACACCCGATCGGTGCAGCGCAATTCGCCGAACCCGTCGAGCGGACGGCCCGCGCCGTCCAGTACCCGACCCAACAGCTCATCCCCCATGGCGACCGAGGACTCGCTGCGTGTCGGAATGACGCGCGCACCGGGCATCAAGCCGCGGATATCGCCCGTGGGCATCAGGAAAAGCTTGTCGCCGGAGAAACCGACGACCTCCGCCTCGATTTGTCTGCCTTCCGCGGTGTCGACCAAGCAGCGCCCGCCCACCGCCGCCTCGCAGCCCACCGCTTCCAGGGTCATGCCGACCATGCGATTGAGGGTACCTTCGACCACGAATTCCGCGGTGCTCGCCATGCGTTGGCGCGCTTGAACCAGCGCCTGCAACCATTTCTGCGGCCGCAGGCCTGCGGCGCTGGGTTCACTCATGGGACCTGCTCCGTGGCGCCCGCCTCACTCATTGGACCCGCCGCGCGGCGCCGCCGCCTGGCGTTCGGTACCCAGCAGCTCGCTCAAGATGCTGCCGAGCCGGGTCTCCAGGCGCGCATCGATACGCGAAGTCGCCGTCGTGATCTGACACCCGCCGCGGGCCATGACCGGATCCTCGATGATGGTCCAGGCACGTTCATTTTCAGTGGGAGACAGGTGCTGCTTGACCACCGCGGCATCCTCCGGATGCAAGCGTACCCGCACCTCGCGTGTCGCCACCGGCAGCGCGGCAATGGCCTCTCGAATGATGCCGATGATCTGCGAGGGATCGGTTTTCAATTCACGGCGCACGATTTGCCGCGCCAATGCCATGGCCAAGGTCAAGAGTTCGCGCTCTACTTCTTCGTCGAGCACCTCGAAAGGCTTGGTCAGGTCATAGAACATGCCGGCCAGCCGCTCCACCTGTGCTCGAACTTCGGCGCGGCCCGCTTCGCGTCCCTCCGCCAAACCCTGTTCGAAAGCCTCTTTGTGCGCCTCGGCCTGAAGGTCCGCGAGACCGCCCACGGTGGCCATTCTGGGCGACGCCGCGGGGTTCTCCATGTCCGGCACCGTCCACAGCGCGACGGTCGCGGCTGCCTTTGGGTTCGGATCAGACAAATTCGCCCGCCCCCTTGCCGCCGAGACTGATGGTGCCTTCCTCGGCCATGCGCTGGGCGATCACGATGATTTCCTTCTGCGCGGCCTCGACGTCGGTGAGTTTCACCGGACCGCGAGCCTCCATGTCGTCCTTGAGGATTTCCGCGGCTCGCTTCGACATGTTCTTGAGGATCTTCTCCTGCACCTCGGGTTCTGCCCCGCGCAGGGCCACGGCCAGCGTGTCGGAACCCACTTCGCGCAGCAGCGCCTGGATGCCGCGGTCATCGATATCCAGCAGGTTGTCGAACACGAACAACATGTCCTTGATCTTCTGATGCATCTCGCCGTCGGCTTTTTCGATCTTGCCGAGCTCTTCGCTGAGCTTGTCGCGCTCCATGGCATTCAAGATATTCGCCGCGCTGCGTGCGCCGCCGATGCGCCTCAATGCCGAAGGCGGTGCGACGTTGGCTTGTTTTTCGACCAGCTGATCGAGCTCCGTCAGCGCCGACTGCGGAACTTCGTTCAAGCTTGCAATGCGCATCAGCACTTCGGTGCGTAAGTCCTGGTTGAGCAGCGGCATGATGGCCGCCGATTGCTCCGGCTCCAGATGTGCCAGCACGATGGCGGCGATTTGCGGATGCTCGCCGCTGATGATTTGCGCGACGGCCTTGGCTTCCATCCATTTCAGGGCCTCGATGCCTTGGCCGGTCTGGCCATTCGAGACGCGGTCGAGCAGCATGTCGGTCTTCTGCTTGCCGACCGCCTGCGTCAATACCCGCCGCACGTAGTCCTGCGATCCGCCGGCGATGTTGGCCTTGGCATCGGCAACACCGATGAACTTGTCGAGCACCGCGCTCATTTGCTCGCGTGACACTTCCTTCAGCTCGGCCATGGCAATGCCCAATTTCTGGACCTCGCGCGCATCGAGCTGCTTGAGCACATTGGCCGCGTCCTGCTCTCCCAAGCTCATGAGCAGTATGGCGGCGCGCTGCGTGCCGGCGAGTTCGTCGTTAGCCATCCGCGGAGACCCAATCCTTCACGACTTGCGCCGCACGCCGTGGATCTTGTCCGACCAAAGTTCTTGCCGCCGCAATCTGCTGCTCGAAGCTGGGCGCGAGCTTGATGGGCTTCCCCTGGGCCGAGAGGCTCAAACGGTCGCCGTCGATTTCCTCGACGCTCGCCAAGACCCTTCCCGCCGGCTTGGTCAGCGACTTCATCAAAGGCCGGAGCACCAGGAATGCCACGACCAGCACCAGCGCGGCACCGGTGATTTGCTTGGCGAGCTGCGACACCCAAGGTTGCTGCCACAGCGGCGCGGCCTCGACCGGGCCCACCGCCACGCTGCTCTTGAACGCCTGATTCAAGACATTGAGCTGGTCGCCACGATCCTCCTTCAACCCGATGGATTCCTTGATCAGCTGACTGAAGCGCTTGATATCGGTGTCGCTCATCGGCGCGGTGGTCGCCTTGCCGTCGGCATCCACCTTCTGCCAATCGTCGAGCACCACGCCGACATTGAGGCGTTTCAATATGCCGACCGGCTGCTTCACATAGGAGAGTGTGCGATCGACTTCGAAATTGCGCGTGCTGCGCTGAGCGCTCGAACTCGGACCCGTGGTGGCGACGGTTTGCGCGCCGGCCGCCGTCGCAGGCGCCGGATTACCCGGGGTTGCGGCGCCCGGAATGTTGGGTGCACCCGAGGTTCCCGGCGGCTGATTGCTCAGGGCGCCCGGAATGCCTTCCGCTCCGTCGCCGCCCTTGCGCGTCTCGTTGCTGGTCTGCTCGCTGCGCACCGCCGTCTTTTGCGGATCATAGTTCTCGTGGGTCTCTTCGGTCACCGTGTAATCCAAGTCCGCGGTGACGGTCGCGCGTACGCGTCCCGGTCCGATCATGGGTTCGAGCAGCTCGATGATGCGCCGCTGGTAGCTTTCCTCGAGTTTGCGCGTGTACTCGAATTGGCGGGTACTGGCGGCCGCTTCGGCGTTTTCGTCCGGGGAATTGAGCAAGGACCCCGCCTGGTCCACCAGTGTTACGTCGCTTGCGGCCAATTCCGGCACGCTCGATGCCACCAGATGCACGATGGCGGCGACCTGGCCGGGCTCCAAACGCCGTCCGGGATACAACTGCAGCATGACCGACGCGGTGGCCTTGTGGGTGTCGCGCAGGAAAACCGACGGTTTGGGCAGGGCCAGGTGCACGCGCGCGCTCTGCACGCCTTGTACCTTGATGATGGTGCGCGCCAATTCGGTCTCGAGGACCGATTGATAGCGCGCGGTCTCCATCATGGAGCTGTTGCCGAGCGCGGAATCCTTCTGAATCATTTCGATGCCCATGGAGTCGCTCTGCGGCAGTCCCTGGCTCGCCAAGCGGATGCGCGCTTCCTGCACCTTGGATTCCGGCACCGATACCGCGCCCGATGGCGTGAGCTTGAATTCGATGCCCGCCGCCGAGAGCGCGTCCATGACCTGGCCGCTCTCGCGTTCGGAGAGCTGTCCGTAGAGCACGGTGTAATTTTGCCCCTGCGACCACAGCACCAGCCAGATCGCGGCGGCCACCGCGGCGGCAACGCCGGCCAGCAAACCGACTTGCTTGAGTCCCGGAATGTCGGCCAGTCCGCGCGGCGGCGCAGGAGTGGGGGTAGGTACGATATCAGCCATGGATTAACCCTCGCGGTGAGACACGCTCTGTCAAACCGACATGTTCATTACTTGCTGGTAGGCGTCGACCAATTTGTTGCGCACCTCGGTCATGGCGCGGAATGCCAACCCGGCCTTCTGCAGCTCGAGCATGACGTTGGTGAGATCGACGCTCTTGTCGCCGGCCTCGTAGGCATCCGCCAACCCGACGGCGTGGTTTTGCATTTTCGCCACTTGGTCAATGGTGCCTTTCATGATGTTGGCGAAGTCCGAGGGCTGCGCCGCCGTCTGCGGCGAGATCTGCGGCGAGATCTGCGGCGCGTCGGCAATGCCGGAGGCTCGCGCCTGTAGCGCGCGCATTTCCGCCAATACCTGGCTGATTTGTATGTTGCTCATGGATTACACCGTCATGAATTGCGGTTCGTGGGCGCGCGGTACGGCCAGGCCTTCCGCCTTCCATTGCTGCAGCTTGTGGCGCAGCGTGCGCGGACTGATTCCGAGCCGCTCGGCGGTGAGTTTGCGGCTGCCTCCGGTCATGCGCAGCGTGGCCAGTATCAACTCGCGCTCGCGATCCTTCAGATCGCTGTCCAAGCTCGAGTCGCCCGGCACGCCCGACGCGGCGCGTGGCGCAGTGCCCGTCATGGCGTTCGACGGGGCGCCCGACGGAAACCCCGCCGCAGCGGCCGGCGCCGCGCTCAATGCGGTAATCGAACCAGCGCCCGGCGCGGCGCTCGGTGCGGTGGGCGCCGCAGCCGGGATGCTCGCCGCGCCGGTATCCAGATCCGCGGCATCAATGATGCCGCCGGCGGCCAACCAAGCGGCGCGCTGCACGATGTTGTTCAACTCGCGCGCATTCCCGGGCCAGTCATAGCGCAGCAGCTTGTTTTCCGCTTCGGCCGACAGGTTCAATGCTGCCTGGCCTGCGCGCGCGCAAGCCTGCATGGCGCGGCGCGCGAGCGGCAGGATATCGCCGCGGCGCTCGCGCAATGCCGGCAGTCGCAATGACATCACGTTCAGCCGGTAGTAGAGATCGGCGCGGAAGCGCCCGGCACGCACCTCTTCCGGTAGATCGCGATTCGAGGTGGCGATCACGCGGACATCCAGATTGATGGTGCGTGTGCCGCCCAGGCGCTCCACCTCGCGCTCCTGCAACACCCGCAGAATCTTCGCCTGCAGTCCTAAGTCCATTTCCGAGATCTCATCGAGCAGCAGCGTGCCGGATTGCGCCTGCTCGAATTTCCCGGCATGCGCCGCGAGGGCGCCGGTGAAAGCCCCTTTCTCATACCCGAAAAGACTGGCTTCCAACATGTTCTCGGGGATGGCCGCGCAGTTGATGGCGACGAAGGGTTTGTCGGCACGCGGCGAATGGTCGCGAATGAAGCGCGCGTACACTTCCTTGCCCGTACCGCTCTCCCCCGATATGAGCACCGTGGCGTCGTTTTCCGCGATCTTGCGTGCCAACCCGACCAGGCGCTTGGATTCGGGATCCACGGCGATGAGTTCGTTAGGGGTGACGCGCGCGGCCAGTTGCCGCCGGGCCATGTCGATCAGTGCCTGGGCATCGAAGGGCTTGACGAGGTAATCGGTGGCGCCCTCGCGCATGGCCGCCACCGCCTGTGCCACCGTGCCATAGGCCGTCATCAGCACGACCGGCAGGTAGGGATGCAGGCGCTTGATCGACGACAGCAGTTCGTAGCCGTTGGCGCCGGGCATGTGCACGTCGGAAATCACCAGGCCGATGTCCTCGCAGGCCAGCAACTGCAGCGCGCCTTGCGCGTCGGCTGCCGCGAGAGCTGCCAGGCCGGCTGCGCGCAGGGTGTCGAGCAGTGCCTCGCGCAGCGCGGCATCGTCCTCGACCACCAGAACTGCATCGTTCAGTTTGCTCATGTCGGATCCTCTGCCGGAAGTTCGATGACGAAGGTCGCGCCCACACCTGAATCGGCGAGATGCACACTGCCCTCATGGGCCTCGACCACGGACTTGACGATCGACAGCCCGATGCCGTTGCCGCGCGCGCGCGTGGTGAAAAAGGGCTCGAAAATGCGTTCGCGGATCGAAACCGGCACGCCGGGGCCGTTGTCGCTGACCACGATTTGCGCGCGCCCGTTCGGCGTGCGCCGCGCCAGCAATTCCAAGTTGAGCGGCGCGGCGGCCGCCTGCAGTGCATTGGTCGCGAGATTCAGCACCGCGGACACCAGCGACGGCGCGTTGGCGCGCACCATCAGGTCGGGCGCCTGCGTCCGGATCGTCAGGCGAATCCCGTCGCGAAGCGCAGGGCGCAGCCACTGCGCCACCTGTTCCAGGAGCGCACTGACACTCACCGCCTCGCGCGCCGCGCCGCCGTGCGCGAAGGCCAGCATGTCGTTCACCAGCTTGTCGAGCTGCTTCAAGCTGCCGACCGTTTTCTCGGCGCAGCGCGCCAGATCCGCGGAGTTTCGATCCGACAGCGTCATTTGCGAGGCGTACAGCAACGCAGCCGCCAAGGGCGTGCGGATCTGATGGGCGAGGCCTGCCGCCAGTTCGCCCAAGGTCAGCAGCCGTTGCTGGCGCGTCAGGAAGACCTGCATCAGGTGCGCTTCGGTCACATCGGTCAACAGCACCACTTCGCCGCCATTTTCCAATTCGCGCCGCGACACGTTGACGAAGCGGCCGCTGCGCAATTCCGTGTGTTCGCCGATACCGCGCGGGTTCAGCGTGGCGCGAGCGCACACAACGCCGAACAGCTGGCCGAGAAGGGGTTCGCCCAAGAGGTCTAGCGCGGCGGGATTGTATTCTTGGATCTCGCCGCGGCTGTCGAGAACCAGCACGCCGCCGGGGAGGCCTTTGACCAGGGCCGATAGGCGCGCCGCCATGTGCTCCCTGCCCGCGTGTGCCTCGTTCAAATCGGCGCGAAGCTGAACCACCTGGCTGCGCAGGGAGTCGAAAGCGCCGGACAATTGTTCCGAGACCGATCCGAAGGCGAGGAACGCCGCCTGAAGTTCGGAGCGTCGGTTTTCAATCAGCTCGAGTTTTGTGGCTGCCATGCCCGAAGAACGAAGCAACTTCTGTGCCCTGGCGCTTTTTGTCACGCCCATCAACCAGTTACGGTTGCATCAGCGTCGCCGCCCACGGGCTGCGTCAATAAATTGTCACGCGCTCAAGCGGTACTTGCGCAGCTTTTCGACCAAGGTGGTACGCCGAATGCGCAGCAGCCGCGCCGCGCCGGCGACAGTGCCGTCCGCTTCGTCGAGCGCTTTGCGGATCAGCCCGATTTCAATCGCCGACATATGGTCCTTCAAATCGATGCCGCCGCGCGGCAGAGCGGCATCGACATCCAGCATTTCGTACGCCACCGCATCCCCATCTTCGTCCTCGTCATCGTCCGCATCGGCTTGTGCTGCCTGCGGCTCCTTGAGCACGGGAGCGTCCACCTTGGGCTCCGGGCGCGCATCGATCCGGCCCTCGCTGCCCAACCAGCCGGCGACGCTCCGGTATCGATCCGGCAGGTCGGACGCCGTAATGGTTTGCGCGGGAAAAAGAATGGCCAGCCGTTCCAAGAGATTGGCGAGTTCCCGGACATTGCCCGGCCATCGATTGTGCGCCAGGCAGTCCATGGCACTCGAGTCCAGTTGAATCTTTCGCCCGCCGCTCTCACCCTGGCGCTGCACCAGATGTTCGATCAACACCGGCAGATCGTCGAGGCGCTCGCGCAAGGGCGGCATCTGTATGGGAAATACGTTGAGCCGGTAGTACAAATCTTCGCGGAAACGTCCGGCGACGATGGCGGCTTCCAGGTCGCGATGGGTGGCGGCGATGATGCGCACATTACAACGCATGGTCTTGTTGCTGCCGACGCGCTCGAACGTCCGCTCTTGCAGCACGCGCAGCAGCTTGACCTGCATCTGCAACGACATATCGCCGATCTCATCCAGGAACAGCGTACCGCCTTCGGCAAATTCGAAGCGCCCGAGACGGGTCGACAGTGCCCCGGTGAACGCGCCTTTTTCATGCCCGAACAGTTCGCTTTCCAAGAGATCCGCCGGAATGGCGCCGCAGTTCACGGGCACGAAGGGATGAGCCGCCCGGCCCGACAGCTCGTGGATGTGCCGCGCCACCATTTCCTTGCCCGTACCGGATTCACCGAGAATGAGCACGTTGGTATCGAAAGGGGCGACTTGCTCGACCAGGCGATGGACGGCGCGCATGGGCCGCGACGTGCCGCTCGGCCGAAACCGGTGAGCACCGGGCTGCGTCGGATGGCCGCTGCGCACGTTCTGCGCCTGATGCAGTACGCAGGACAGGCGGCGCTGCTTGACGGGAGTTTCCAAATGAAACCAAGCCAGATCGCCGCTGCTCTCGGCGATTTTCGGCAGACCCTCAGCGCTTATGCAAATGACGCCAAGCGGCTGGCGCATCGCGCGCAACTGAGCCACGAGATCCGCCCCCAGGGCGTTCACCGTTTCACGGCGCGCCAGGACGGCGAGACAATCGGGCGTGTTGCAGTGCGTGAGCTCGCGCAGTTCAGCCACGCTGCGCACTTGCACTGGCTCCAGGTCCAAAAAGCGCAACAGGGCCGCGAGGGCGTTCCCCTCCGATTCTGTGGGCTCGATCACGATTACTTTCGTATCAACCACGATTGGGACTCCCTCCCATGAATCAAAGTGTGACGGAGTGCACATATCTCTCGTTCCGTCTTAAGCTTCTCACCTAACTCATTGACATTGTTCAATCAATGTTCAGTGCGAATGCATACTAACTGAGGAACTTGAGACAGAAGTCGTAGTAAACCCCCGCAAAGAGAGTAAGGGTAACCCTCAAAATAAACTGCGGAATTTACTAGCTAAACGCGGAAGTGTTCAGCTTGCGGCGAGGCGGGCACCCGCCACCAGGCGGCGATGATGCCTAAAAATGAGCTTCTCGAGCAGCTCGACCACCGCTTCGCTCGCACCTACGAAGCGCAACTGCGTGGCACGCGCCGCATCGATCATGCGATGCCCTGCCACCACGCAGGGAATTCTCAAGGGTTGAGGCAGCGCAGGATTTATGTAGAGGGAGAGCAACCCGGTGGCTCCCGCGGGGGGCGCAGGTTCGCCAAACCACTCCAGTCCTCGCGCGGACAGGCGCACTCGCTGAGGGGTGGGCAGTCCGCTGCTGCGCACGGCCAGCTCTCCCACCAGGCGCAATAAAATATTCACCTTGTACTCGAGGCGCTGTAGTTCGTGCAGCAACGCCGGCGATTCGTCCTTCAGCGCCTCATGCACCCGCACCTCGTCGAGCGAGGATTCGGCCCCGAGCAGCTGTTGGTTGTCCGCATTGAGCCGCGCCAAGAGTAAACCCTCGGCCAGCGTCCCCTGAACCCAAGCCACCGGGAGCGACTCTTCGAATATCAGACCATCGCCGAGAAATGACTCAGACATGGCACTCCAATTTTGGCAATCCGAACTGTGCTTAGCGCTGCAGCCGAATACTGGAATAAGCAGCCATAGCCCGGCGACCGACTGCGGCCATATCCATTTCGCGACCCTTACTGCGCCGTTGGTGCTCCAGCAATCCAATCGCGCGGTCATTCAACTGAGAAATTTGCTGTAGCAAAGCCCGATCAGCGGCGGCGTTTACTACCTTGGTTTCGAGGCGGAAGCACTTTAGCAGCTCCAATCGCTCGGCGTCGAGCAGCTCCACGGACCGCAAGTCCCCTCGCTCGGCCGCCGCAAACATTTCATGGGAAAGGGCCAGGGCGCGAAGCAAACCAGAATTGGCTTTGCTTTCCTTCATCGGGTTTCGACGATCTGATCCCAGCCGCTCTTCACCTCCAGGATCAGTGAGGCCACCTCAGCGACAATTCCCGCATCGTTGGTCGCATTGGCGAGCGTCAGACGCGCCAGCATGTAGACATACAGCGCGCGCAGGTTCTCCGCGATCTTTTGACCGCGCTCCATATCCAGCGTGTTGTTGAGCTGATCGATCAGGCGAATCGCCTTGCCCAGCGCCTTACCCTTGGTAACGACTTCATTGAGCGGCAGATTGTTCGCGATGCGGGCCATGCACCCCTGTGTGGTCGCCAAGTGCTCGAGAATTTGCTCGAATATGATCTGCACCAGTCGTGCGGGACTGGCCTCCGCGACCAATCCATGGCTGCGCACTGCGCGATATTGAGCCGCTCCTCGCTGTGCGTACATGGCTAGCCGCCAACGCCCAAGGTGCCGCTGCCCAAGCTGGTATTGCTGGAGGAGGTGCCCGATGCGGCGTTGGCACTGGGATTGAACTCGGCGTTGAGAAAGGTCTGCGTTTGCTTGAGAAGCGCGACCGCCTTGTCGGTGGCATTGAACTGCGCGGTCAGCGTGGCGGAATAGGCCGCCAGCTGCGCGTTCAGCGCCGCTTGCTGCTTCGAGACATTGGCCAGGCCGGTCTCGAGGCCTTTGTTGATCGAGTCGAGCAAGCCGCCTGGTTTCGTGTAGCCATCGACCAGATTGCTGATCTGGGTGGCGAGGCCATTGGCGCCGCCCAGCAAATTGCCGATGGATGCGAGACTGGCGCTCAACGCGTTGCCCAGCTTGGTGTCATCGGTGGCGTAGCTGCCATCGGTTCCGGCAGTAATGCCGAGATCGGTCAGGGACTTCACGCCGGACCCGTTCGTCACCTTGCCGAGAATGCTTTGCAGCTGGTTTTGAAATGCTTCGAGGGTGGCGTTACCGTTCAGCGGTCCCGCGACTTTGGTCGACGGGTCGAAGGCGGTAAGCGTGTGAATGCTGCCAAGCACTCCATTCACCGCGGTCACGAATTTGTCGATCGAGGCCTGAGCCGCGGAGGTGTCCGGACTGATGGTCAGCGTGGTCGGCGTGTTCGCAGCGGATGCCTGCTGCAGATTGAGGGTCACGCCCGTGATCGCGCTGCTGACCACATTGCTGGCACTGGTCGCGGCGAAGCCGTTGATCGAGAAGCTGGCGTCCTGAGCGGCTCGAGTCTGCGTGAACGCCAGGGACGAAAGACCGCCGTCGCCCCCCGATGGGGTAACCGTGATGACATTGGCGGCACCGGTGGTGGTTCCGGTCAGCACCAGCCGCGATCCGCCGGTGGTGGTGATGATGCTGGCGGTGACCCCCGGGTTGTTGGGCGCCGAATTGATCGCGGCGGCAATGCCGGCCAGCGAATTGTTGGTCGAGTCGATGGTGATCGCCGCGGAGGCACTGCCCACCGCAACGGTCAGGGTGCCGGTGCCGATGGCCGATGCGGTGCTCGTTACCGGTTGCGAGGTCAGGGTTGCGGAGGTGGCAAGATTGTTCACTTGCAGCGAGTATTGGCCGGCAACCGCATCCACGGTGGTAGTGGCCGTGGCGATGGTCTTGTCGGCCACCGTCGCGGCAAACCCTGCCAACTGCTTGGGGTCCTCGAGCGCCGGCAGCGCGAGCTTCAACGTGTCGAGCGCCGACGTGAAGGTTCCGTAGGCCGAGACTTGCGAGTCCAGCGTGTTTTGCTGATTCGTCAATTGCGTCGTTTGGGCGGCACCAAACGAGGCGGTGAGCGCCGACACGATGGCATTGATATTCAGTCCCGATCCAATGCCGGTTGATGTGATCAGGGTGCTGGCACTCTGGGCACTCGGTGGACTGTTGGGGGGAATCACTGAACTCATGGGGTGGGCGACCGTCCGTTACGTAGCTTATTTATCGGCAAGCTGTGCATGAACTTAAGCAAGCGGCGTACCAAGTACCGTTACGAATCGCATCTTCAGGCGTGCTGATTGACGATGGCCCCGGAAATTCCCACACTGCGGGCCAAGGCGGCAAACTCACTCACCGGAAATACACCGAGGACCGCTCCGTTGGCGGGATTGATCTGCTGGATGAGCTTGTCATCCGAATCCGGCGCCACGCGAAATTGATCGGGCTTGCCGGTGTCGTTGAGAAATTTATTGAGCAGCGCGACCTGGGTTCGGGCGTCGGTCGGAGCCGGCGCTGCCGGCGGCTTGCCGGGTGGCGGCAAAACTTTGCCGCCCGTGGGTACTGTAGCTGCCGTAGGCGCGTGACTTCCGTGCACGAGGCTGATAGCCGGTATTTGTACCGGGTGTCCGTCGCTGGCCATGGTTCACCTATTTAATTGACCTCAATTACCTCTTGCGTTCGAATTCCATTCGAGAACCACGGCTCGACTTGATGTCGAGCCGTGGGATTTATCTACTCTCCTCTAGAGCTATCGGCCGTTAGCCGAGAAGCTTGAGGATCAGCTGGGGCTGCTGGTTGGCCTGCGCCAACACCGAGATGCCGGCTTGTTCCAACACCTGTGACTTGGTCAGGTTGGCGGTTTCCGCCGCAAAGTTCGCATCCTGAATGGTGCTGCGCGACTGAGTCAGGTTCTGCGCCGTTGACTGCAGATTGCTGACCGCCGACGTGAAGCGATTCTGGATGGCGCCCAATTGGCTTTGGAACGCGCTGACCGTCGCGAGAGCCGCATCGACCGAGGAGATGGTGCTGTTGGCACCCGCCACCGTCAGTACGTTCTGGTTCGCCAGGGTCGCTGTCGCGCCCGAAGCCGTGGTGCTGAGGCCGGTGGCCTGACCGCTGGTGAAGCCCAACGCTGCCGATCCGCCGGCAGTGCCCACGTCGGTGACTGTGACTGGCTTCGAATCGGTCAAGGTAATCTTACCCTGGGCCGTGAACCCCGCACCGGTTGCGCCGATCGTGGTCAAACCAGTGCCGCCGGCACCTGCGCCGGTTCCCGCGGTGACGGTTTGCACGACATTGATGTCGCTACCGTCCGTGTTGCTCAAGGTAATCGCGCCGGCATTGGCGCCGGAGGCCACTACCGAGGCCGTGACGCCCGTGGTGCCCGTGAACAGATTGATTTGCGAAGCGACCGCGCTGCCGGTCAACCCGGTACCTGCAGTGGTGCCTGAGACATTGTTGCTGCCGCCAAAAATTACTTGACCATTGATGGTCAGGTTAAACGTGGCAGCCGTGGTGGCACCGCCTGTAATCTCGCTGAATGCGGCCGTATCTGTCTCGCTGGTGGCGGCGCTCGCCGTGATTCCCTGCAGACCGGCGCCGTTGATCGCAGCCGCCTTGGCGAACGCAGAGCCGGCTCCCTGGAAGGGCGTCGCGCCAACGAAATTAGCCGTCGGAGCAACCGTTACCGTAGATGTACCATCGCTCAAGGTTACCGTGGAGGTGCTGGTCAATGCCACACCAGGAGCGGCGTTGGTACCGACCGCCGTGCCGGTTGCCGTCGAGAACTGGCCGATCTGGTTGGACGCCACACCCTGCTGCAAGCTGACCGCGATGGTGTTGCCGACGTTGGCGCCGACTTGGAACACGGTCGTACCGCTCGAGCCGTTGAGCACGTTCAAGCCGTTGAACGTGGTCTGCTGCGCGATCTGGGTGATTTCCTGAATCTGCTGCTGCACCTGGTTATTGAGAGCTGCACGATCCGAGGCGCTGTTCGAGCCGTTGGCCGATTCGACCGCCAGGGTGCGAATGCTCTGCAAATTGTCGACGATGGTGTTCAGCGCGCCGGCAGTGGTCTGCGATTCCGACACGGCATCGTTCGCGTTGGCGACGGCCTGGTTGGTGCCGTTGATCTGCGTGGTGAATTGTTGGCTGATGGCCAGACCGGCGGCATCGTCGGCGGCGCTGTTGATGCGCAAACCCGAGGACAAACGCTCCAAGGCCTGGGACAACGAAGCCTGCGAACTGGACAGATTGTTCTGTGCGTTCAACGAGGCAATATTGGTATTGAGAACTAGTGACATTGATGACTCCTGAAAGTTTAACCACCGGCCCCTCTTAGGCCCTATGTGTGCACTTCACCCCCTCGGGCGGACCGGTGACACATTCCAACTCCTTATCGGATGGGTCTTGGGGTTCTTTAGCCCCTCCTGGGCTTTCCGAAGAATTTTTGTTTGCGCCAGGTCGCAGATTTGGCGACGTCGATGCTGTGGCGCGATGGCCGGGCACGGCCCGCCACGGACCCTCAAGCGAGCTGTTATCGGCCGGGCGGCGAAGTTTTGGAGTACAATTTTGCCCCGATTCCTGCCATCCCCTGCCAAACCGTGAAAACCGTCAAACGCAAAAGCCCGAAAGTGGGCTTTGTCAGCTTGGGCTGCCCCAAGGCGCTGGTCGACTCCGAACGCATCCTCACCCGCTTGCGCGCCGAGGGCTACGAGGTGGCCGCGAACTACGGCGCCGCCGACCTCGTGGTGGTCAATACCTGCGGATTCATCGATTCCGCGGTGGACGAGTCACTGGAGGCCATTGGCGAGGCGCTGGCGGAGAACGGTAAAGTCATCGTGACCGGGTGTTTGGGCGCCCAGCCGCAGAAAATACTCGATCGACATCCGCAAGTACTTAAAGTAACCGGCCCCCAGCGCTACGAAGAAGTGGTTGCGGCGGTGCATGAACATCTGCCCCCGAAACATGAACCCTTCGTGGACTTGGTTCCCGAGCAAGGCATCAAGCTCACGCCGCGCCATTATGCGTACTTGAAGATCTCAGAGGGCTGCAACCATCGCTGCAGCTTTTGCATCATTCCCTCGATGCGCGGCGACTTGGTCAGCCGGCCGATCGGCGCGGTGATGCGCGAAGCCGAACAATTGGTGCGCGCCGGGGTGAAGGAAATTCTGGTGATTTCCCAGGACACCAGCGCCTATGGCGTCGACCTCAAGTATGCGGCCGAAAGCTGGCGCGATGTTTCGCGGCGCGCCCGTTTCTATGACTTGGCCGCCGCACTCGGCGAACTGGGCGCATGGATACGCCTGCACTATGTCTATCCCTACCCGCATGTCGATGAGGTCATTGAACTGATGGCTGCCGGCAAGGTCCTGCCGTATCTGGACATTCCCTTCCAGCATGCCAGCGCCCGCATCTTGAAATTGATGAAGCGTCCCGCGGCGGCGGAAAATACCCTGGAGCGCATCGCGGCCTGGCGCCGCGTCGTCCCCGACATCACGATACGCAGTACCTTCATCGTGGGGTTCCCCGGCGAAACCGACGAGGATTTCGAGGAACTTCTCGATTGGATGCGCGTTGCGCAGCTGGATCGCGTAGGTTGCTTCGAATACTCACCGGTCGAGGGCGCCGCGGCCAATGCGCTGAAGGAAGCCCCCGTCCCCGCGGAACTCAAGGCCGAGCGCCGCGGCCGCTTCATGGAGCTTGCCGCGCAGATCAGCGCGCGGCGGCTCACGCAAAAGATCGGACGCCGGATGCCGGTGCTGATCGACAGCATCGACTTGGACAGCGACGTCGCCATCGGGCGCTCCGGCGGCGATGCCCCCGAGATCGACGGCACGGTACGCATCGAGGGCGCGCGCCGCGCCGGCGCTGCGCTGTCGGTGGGCTCGTTGGTCGACGTGCGGATTACCGGCGCGGGCGAATACGACCTCCTGGCGCGATTGATTTGACTGATTGATTGACCGATTCGATGTTGGCGACTGAGCGATCCTATGTTCTAACCCGGTGCGCAAGCACCCCCTTTCGGAGACAGCCTTGGAAATTTCTGCAGATAAAGTCGTACTCATTCATTACACCCTCAAGGACGACGCCGGCGACGTGATCGACAGCTCCGCGGGCGGCGAACCGTTGGCCTATATCCAAGGCCATGGCAACCTGGTGTCGGGTTTGGAGAAGGCGCTCGAGGGCAAGCAGGGCGGCAGCAGCGTGGCGGTGTCGGTCGTCCCTGAGGAAGGCTACGGCAAGTATGATCAAGCGTTGATTCAACGCGTGCCCAAGCGCAGCTTGCAAGGCTCCGGCGAGGTCAAGAAGGGCATGCAATTCCAGGCCAGAACCCCCGACGGCATTCGCCTGTTCACGGTCACCGGCGTCATGGGGGACATGGTGACGCTGGACGGCAACCATCCGCTCGCCGACAAGACCCTACATTTCGACGTGCAAGTGGTATCCGTGCGCGAGGCCACCACCGAGGAATTGGAACACGGCCATGTGCATGGCGTCGGCGGACATCACCACTGATCACCGATCGTGCGTGCACACCTCGGCTGGTGCACGGTTCGGCTAGCGAACTACTTCAGAGAAACTTGAACAGCGACAACCCTTGGGTCTGCGAGAAGGCCTGCAAGGCCGCGCTCAACGTGGTGTTTTGCTGATCGAGCGTGGAGATGGCGGAGGCGAAATCCAAGCTCTGCAAGTTGGAGATGGACTGCTGCAACTGCGTCTGCTGACTGGTCGCGACCGACTGCTGCGTGGTAATCGAATTCAAGCGCCCGCCGACGCTGGCGCGGACATTGGACGTCTGGGTGAGCGCCTGATCGATGTTGTTGATCGCCGTGTTGACCGAGTTGTTGAGGCTGGTCGAAGAAGAAGGACTGGTCACGCCCGCTTGCAGCGCCGAAACCAGGTTCTTGACCGTCGTGAACAGGCTCTGATCGGTGCTGGGCGCGAGGGTGAATGAATCGCCCGCGGCGGGCGTGCCGCTCAAGGTGACCTGCACGCCGTTGAAGGCAATGGTGCCGCCATCGGTATAGGTGCCCGAGGTGACGACGGTACCGCCCTTGGTGACCTGGTAGGCACCCGGCGCGGTAAAGCTGATCGAGTAGGTACCGCCATCGTAGGCTGCCGGATTCGACACCGTCGTCGCACCCACGATGCCTGACCCTGAGTTGCCGGCGGCGGCGGTAACCGCAAAGGTTCCATTGCCGGTCTTGATCTGGTTGAACACCGTGTCGCCGTTGTCGCCGTCAGCCACGGTCTGGCCCGCGGCGATCTGCACCTGGCGCTGGCCCTGGTCGCCGTTGTAAGTGGCGCCGGTGGCACTCAAGGTGAAAGGCTGGGTCTGATCGGCGAAGCCGCTGAAGATAAATTCGCCGTTGCCATTCTGTGTATTGGCCAGTGCCAGCAGGCTATTCTGGATCTGCACCGCCTGGGTCGCGATGGCGCTGCGGTTGGAATTCGTGAGCGTCCCGCTGTTGGCCTCGAGCGCCAGGGTACGCAGCGCCTGCAACTGCGTCTGCACCTGGGACAGCGCATTGTCCTCGGTATTCAGATTGCTCTGCGCGCTGGTGGCGTTAGTGGCGTATTGCTGGCTTTGGGCCAAGGCCTGCTGGAAATTGTTCACGGCTCCGGCCGCGGTGGGATTCTGCGACGCGGTGGTGAACTGCAGGCCGCTCGAGAGCTGGTTCTGTGTCTGGTTGATGCCGGATTCCAGCACCGAAATCGATGCGAGAAACTGCGTTTGATCGAGGCTTTGTGTTACGCGCATGTGAGCAGTTTCCTTATCGGCCGTTCACCGAATTGATCAAGGTCGTGAACAAGCTGTTGCCGATGCTGAGGGCCTGCGCCGCGGCTTGGAAGGCCTGTTGCCATTGCAGCAGGCTCGCGGCTTCTTCATTGAGATTCACGCCGCTCGTGGACTGAACACTGGCGAGGGCCTGAGCGTTCACCGCCGCCTGGGCGGTTTGCGCCGTGTTGATCTGCTGCGCCTGGCTTCCCAAGCCGGTGACCAATGCGCTGACGCCGCCGGTAATGCTGACGGTGCCGTTCAGAAGCACGCCGACATTTTGCTGATTTGCCGCGGCCAGTGCATTGCGGTTATCGCCCGTGCCGCCGGCATTGCCGGTTACCGTGAAGGTGTCGCCGGCGGCCGGCGCGCCGCTGATCTGGACCTGCCAGCCGTTCACCGCGATATTGCCACCGCTGGTAAAGGCCACCGGAGGACCGCCGTTGACCGAAAAGCTGGTCGGAGGATTGGCGAAAGTAATGGTGGCCGGTGCCAGCAAATTCGGATTGCCGGCATTGACCACGGTGCCGGCACTGATGCTGGCCGTACCGGCATTGCTGTCGGCCGCCGAGGTTTTGATCGCGCCGGCGGCGGCAATTTGCGACGGATTGGTGAGAACCACCTTGAGACTGCCCGCGGCCGTTGCCGTGGGTTGAATGAGAAATTGATCGCCATTGGCCGGAGCGCCGGACAGGACGATGGATATACCCGCGGCCGTGAAGGGGTTGCCGGCGGTGCCGGCGCCCGTGAGCGGGACGCTGGTGCCGTCGCTGGCATTGGTCAGCTTGGGCGTTCCACCGACAAAGGTGAGCAGGAAGTTGTTCGCCGTCAGCGCACCGAGCCCGTTCGGATTCACGGTGACGGCGGCGGTGACCGCATCGGTGTTGCTCGATGACGCCGTGGCGAGCGGCGCGCCGACGGAGAAAACGTTGGTGCCCAAGTTGCCGCTCAAATCCAACCCTTGAGCCTGCTGCGAATTGACCGTCTGCGTCAACGCCGTGGCAATCTGCCCCAATTGATTCAACGCCGGATTGATGACCTGTGCGCGGGCCGCCAGCAGCCCGCCCAAATCACCGGAGGTGATGTTGTTGCTGATCACCGCGCCGGAGGCGGCGGTGCCGATTTCCAGCTGCGACGCATTGAATTGGTTCGCCACCGTGGTCAGGGCAGTGGTCTGCCCCTGGAGCACTAGGGGCTGTCCATTGCCGACGAACACATTCAAAGCGCCCGAGGTGTCGGTCGTGGTGGAGATGCCCACCAGCTGCGAGAGGCTGGACACCAATTGATCGCGCTGATCGAGCAGTTCATTGGGCGGCTGCCCTCCCTGCTGCGCAGTGGCAACGACGATTTGGCCGTTCAACGTCGAAATCGCCTTGGCGATGGAATTGATCTGTGTCACATCGGCGGTGATCCGCGTGTTCACGTCGGTGTTCAACGAATTGAGTTCACCGCTGGCATTTTGAAAGCTGACGGCAACCGCCTGTGCCTGACTGACCAGCGCCTGACGCGCAGCGGTGGACGTCGGATTGTTCGCCACATTCGAGAATCCGTTGTAGAAGTTCTGCAGCGCCGTGCTCAAGCCGCCCACGCTGGTACCGAACAGATTGGTGATCTGATTGGTGTAACCCTGAATGGCGTTGAGCTGCCCGAGGCTGCTCTGCGAGGTGTTCAATTGATTCGCCGCCGCCTGACTGAAGGCGCGGCTGATGCCGGACACCACGACGCCGGCACCGACGGTCGCGGCCCCGTCGGATTGCGGAATGGCCTCGGTCAGGTTGACGGTTTCACGGTCGAATCCCGGCGTGCTGGCATTCGCAACGTTGTTGCTGGTGACGTTGATGGCGTTTTGAAACGCCTGCAACGCCGAGACGCTTATTCCAAACACATCTGACACGTTTCTCTCCGGCCGCGGCTTAAGCCGAAGCTACTTGAGTACCGTTGAGTATCGGCATCGCGACCAATTCCTATAATGCTGCAACGCGGACCGCCAGCGCCGCCTGCAAGGTATCGCCATTAAGGATTTGGTTTAACTTATTCGCATAGTCAGGATCGCTGGCGTAGCCGGATCTGCCCATGCCGGCAATGTAGGCGCCGGCGTTGCTGCCCGCGGCGAGCACGTCGCGATAGCGCGGCGAATTCTTCAGCAGGCTGGCGAAATCGTTGATGCTGTCCTCGATGGAACCGTAGGCGCGAAAGGCCGTGCGCTTCGGCGTCGCGACGCCATGGACGATTTCCACCGTATCCGCGGTTGCACGCGCGCCGCTCCACTCATCGCCCGCCTTGATGCCGAACATGTTGTGGCTCAATGAACCGTCGGCGTTGCGCGGCATACGCTGGCCCCAGCCGGTCTCGAGCGCCGACTGCGCGAGCATGGCCATGGGATCCACGCCCAGCGCGCCGGCGGCGCGGCGGATGGGGGGCAGCATGCGATGCACGAATTCCGCGGGGGTTTGTGCCAAAGGCGCCGCATCGGCGGCCGCAGCCGGTGCCGACGCCGACGTGGAGGCTGCGGACTTGACCGCGGCCGGCGCGCTCTTGGTCTCGAGCTGCCGCTTGAGCAGCCGGCTGATACCAAGATCGGTGTGCTGACTGATGCTCAAGGCCACCTGCTTGTCGAACATGTCCTGGTACATGCCCATGGCATTGCTGTCGGTTTGTTCGGCGGCACTCGCGTCGCGCATGCTCTTCAGCATCATCTGCAGGAACAAGGCCTCGACTTGCTGGGCCACCGCGCTGACCGCCTGCGGTGAATTCGGGTCGCGCTTCAATGCCGCGAGGGCATTGATGTCCGCGTACGTCGTGGCCGCGGAGGCGTCGACCGCTGTGTCGCCGAGCGCAGGGAGACCAAGGGTCGGGAGCGTCGAAGTCACTGAGGTTGAGGTAGTCATTTCAAATGATGATGAGTTCGGCCTGCAGGGCGCCCGCTTCGCGCAGCGCCTCGAGGATGGCCACCAGATCGCCGGGAGCCGCACCCACCTCGTTCACGGCGTGCACGATTTGATCGAGTTCCACGCCGGGCTTGAACAAGAACATGCGATTCGGAGCCTGATCGACCTTGATGGTCGTATTGTTGAGCACCACCGTCTGCCCCAGCTTGGAGAACGGATTCGGCTGACTCGCGGTCTGCTCCTCCTTGATGGTCACGGACAATGAGCCATGCGACACCGCCGCCGGGGTCACCATGACGTGGCTGCTGATGACCACGGTGCCGCTGCGTGAGTTGATGATCACTCGGGCGGGGCCCGCGCCGGGTTCCACCTCGAGATTTTCCACCGCCGACAGAAAGGCCACGCGCTGCGTCAGATCGATCGGCGCACGCACACGCACGGAGCCGCCGTCCATGATGGTGGCGATGCCATCGCCCATGCCCCGGTTCACGCTCGCCGCCAGCCGGGTGGCGGTGGTGAAATCCGGGTCGTTCAAGTTCAAGGTGATCGAGTCCCCTTGCGCCAGCTGGGATGGGACCGCGCGCTCGACCGTGGCACCGTTGGGGATACGGCCGGAGCTCGGCACGTTCACCGTGAGCTTGGAGCCGTCGGTGCCTTCGACGCCGAAGCCGCTGACCGTAAGATTCCCCTGAGCGATCGCGTAAATCTGTCCATCGAGCCCATGCAGCGGCGTGACCAGCAACGACCCGCCGCGCAGAGATTTCGCATTGGCAATGGAGTTGACCGTCACATCGATGGTTTGGCCGGGCTTGACGAAGGCCGGCAGCACGGCATGCACCGCCACCGCGGCAACGTTTTTCAACTGGGGTGTCACATTGGCCGGTACCGTAATGCCCAATTGAGCCAGCATGTTATTGAGCGACTGCACCGTGAAAGGCGCCTGACTGGTCTGGTCGCCGCTGCTGTCCAGTCCCACGACCAGGCCGTAGCCCACCAGCTGATTGGTGCGCACGCCTTGGATCTGCGCCATGTCCTTGATGCGCTCGGCTTCGGCGAGCGGCGAAGCGCAGAACATCATCAGCGTCGCAGAGCAAAACCCGGTGAGAATTTTCGTGTGCATGTTCAGTAGGGTGCAAAGACCGAGTTGAAGAATCGTGCCAACCAGCCCATACGGTTGGAGCTGTCGATCACGCCCTTGCCCGAATAGCTGATATGGGCATCCGCGACCTTGTCGGAGGTCACTGTGTTGTCCGTGGCGATATCGGCGGGGCGCACGACGCCCGAGACATGCACGAATTCATCGCCCTGATTGAGCTTCAGCGTCTTGTCGCCCTGCACCATCAAGTTACCGTTGGACTGTACTTCCATGACGGTGACCGTGAGGCTGCCGGCCAAGGTATTGCCTTGGGTGCTCGAACCCTCGCCGTCAAAACTATCGGCGCCGGCCAGGGTCGTCGTGAAGATCGGCACGCCGCCCGTGGTTATGGTTCTTCCCAGAACGGTGGGCCCGGTGTTGTTCACCGTGGTGGTCTTGGTGGTCTTGGTGACGGCGCTCTTGCTGGCGTTGGTGGATTCCGTCAAGCGGATGGTCAACACGTCGCCGACGCGGCGCGCCTTGAGATCGGCGAACAACTCGATCTGCTGGCCTTGTTGATAGATGGCGCCGTCGGTGCGCGGCGTGGGCGGCGGCAGCACTCGAGCCACCGCCGGATCCGGCTTGGGCGGCTTGTGGGGAATGAGCCCACATGCCGATAGCGCGCAACAGGCGAGTACTGTGATCAAGCGAATCATTGGATGTTGGTCGTCAGGAATTGCAGCATCTGATCAACTGTGCTGATGGCCTTGGAGTTCATCTCGTAGGCCCGCTGGGCTTCGATCATGGAAACCAACTCGGTCACCGAATTGACGTTCGAGGTCTCGAGCGTGCCCTGCGAAATCGTGCCCAGGCCGTTGGTGCCGGCGGTGCCGACCTGCGGCGAGCCGCTGGCCGCGGATTCGAGCAACAAGTTGTTGCCCGTGGGCTGCAATCCTTGCTCGTTGATGAAATCCGCCAACTGGACCTGGCCGACCTGGGTGCCCTTGGGGTTGGTCGCGGAGGTCACGGTCACGACACCGTCCGAACCGACCGTGACGGATTGCGAACCCACCGGTATGTTGATCGCCGGTTGCAGCGGATAGCCGCTGGCGGTGACGACATTGCCCTGGTTGTCCAGTGAGAAGCTGCCGTCTCGCGTGTAGGCAATGGTGCCGTCAGGCAAGGTGATCTGCAGGAATCCGCGCCCGCTCACCGACAAGTCCAGAGCGCCGTTGGTTTGCTGCACGCTTCCCTGGGTGTAGTCCTTCTCGGTGGCGACGATGCGCACACCCGTGCCCAGGGTGAGGCCCGTGGAGTATTGCGTGTTCTGCGTGCTCTGCGCGCCGACCTGCCTGATGTTCTGATACAAGAGATCCTGAAATGCGACGCGGCCTGCCTTGTAGCCCGTGGTATTGGTGTTCGCCAGGTTGTTGGCAATCACCGCCAAACGGGTGTTTTGAGCGTCGAGGCCGGTCTTTGCCGCCCATAGTGCAAGATTCATTGGCGTTTGCTCCTATTTACTGCGTCAGCATCAGGCGTTCGGCACTTTGTTCGTTGGTGTCGGTGGCGTTGATGCTCTTGATCTGAAATTCGTACAGGCGCTGTAGCTCGATCATGCTGATCAGAGACTGTGCCGCGTTGACATTGCTGGACTCCAGCACCCCGGAATTGATGGTGACCGTGTCGTCGGCTTTTGCCTTGCCGCCGCTTTTCAGGCGCAACAACCCGTCGACACCTTTCTGCAGGCTGGCGAGGGGTGGATTGACCAACTTGATGCGATCCACCTGCGTCACGGCAAACGGCGCCGAGCCCTGCGGGACCACCGACACCGTGCCGTCGCTGCCGATGTCCACCATGGTCGAGGGCGGAATGACCAGGGGTCCGCTGGCGGTCAATACCGGCAATCCGCTGGCGGTGGTCACCGCGCCCAGCGGCGACACCCGCAAGTCCCCCGCCCGCGTATACGCCTCCTGGCCGTCGGTGCCGCGAACCGCGATGAAACCCTTGTCGTTTATCGCGATATCCAGATTGCGTCCCGTAGTCTCCATGGTACCGCTGGAGAAGTCCGTTCCGTCATCGCCGGCCACGGCATTGACGCGCGTGGCATAACCCGGACCGTAGATCGGCTCGCTGCCGAAAGCGACCGAGTCGGCGCGAAAACCGATGGTGCTCAAGTTGGCGATGTTGTGGTTGTTGACGGCCTGCGCTTGCATGATTTGCTTCGCGCCGGTCATGGCCACATAGAGTGCTCTGTCCATGATTAATGATTAATGCGTGATGTTGATGACGGTTTGCGAGAGCTGATTCGACGTGGTGATCACCTGGGCGTTTGCCTGGAAGGCGCGCTGCGCCGTGATCATGTTCACGAGCTCAGTGGTCAGATCCACGTTCGAGGCCTCCAATGCGCCCGACTGTATCGACCCGAATCCCGCCGAGCCGGCCGTGCCCGAGATATGCGTGCCGGAGCTGAAGGTCTCGGCCCAGTTGGTGTCTCCGAGCTGCTTGAGTCCCTGTGGATCCGGGAAATTTGCCAATGCCAATTGGCCAAGCTGGGTCGACCTTCCGTTCGTATAGACCGCCGACACGACGCCCGTCGGATCGATCGATACCGTGCTGAGCTGGCCGGTGGAGAACCCGTTCTGAGTGATGGAAGTCACGGCGAAGCCGCCGCCGAATTGCGTGCTTTGAGCGAAGTTGAACGTCATGTTGAGCGGTGCGGAACCGTCCCCGGGATTGAAACCCGGGAAATTCAGTGCGCCGCTCGCCGGAGGCGTGACCGCGCCAGTGTTGGAGAACTGCAGCTGATTGGTGGTGGCATTGAGCACCCCATTGACCGTCATATTGACGTTCCACAAGCCCGGCGTGGCGGTTTGCGTGAAGAAGAAGGTTGCCGGGAACGAATTGCCCAGCGAATCGAACACGGTGGTGGACGTGGATTCGGTGTACGTGGCCGGGTTGTTGGGATTGAACGCACCCCCGGTGGGCGGCGTCGATCCTGCAGGCAAATTCAGGATCACGGTGCCGGCGGAAGTGGCCAGCGGCGTGCTCTGCGCGGTCTGCAAGTTGAGGTCCTGGAGTGCGCCGGTGTTGAAGCCCCCGGTGGTTGTGGGCGGATAGACCTGCAGCGCCTGTCCGGTGGCCGTCACGACGTTGCCGTTTTTGTCCTCGGCAAACTCCCCGTTGCGCGTATAGACGATGCCGACGCTCGGATCCTGCAGGGTGAAGAAGCCGTCGCCGCTGATGGCGAGGTCCAGGTTCGACCCGGAGGTACTGATGTTGCCCTGTGTGAATTGCTGAGCCGTGGTGGCGAGGCGTACGCCCTCACCGACCTGGGAAGTGTTGAGATTCACGGCGCCGGCAGCGAATACGTCGGCGAACTCGGCGCGCGATTTCTTGAATCCGACCGTATTGGAGTTGGCGACGTTGTTGGCCGTCACGTCCAGATCGGTGCTCGCCGCGGTCAATCCCGATAGTGCAATGTCGAAAGAAGACATGGTTTTCTCCTCAATGAATTAGTTTGAGATCTGCTGGACGTTGCTGAACGGCACACTGCCGATTCCCGCCACATTCACAGTCAGTCCCGTTGATCCCGCGCCCATGCTCACGCTCTCCACCGTGCCGTTGACCAGGGTGGTCGCCGCGGTGCTGCCCTTGGTGGCCCCGGCGTACTGAGCGCTCAGCGTGTACGTGCCCGGCGGAGCCTGCGTACCGCTGAGCGTGGTGCCGTTCCACGAGAAACTCGCAAGGCCTGCCGATTGCGCGCCGAGATTGATCTGGCTCACCAATGCGCCGGTGCTGTCGCTGACATTGAGCACCACTTGAGAGGTGTTCTGCGGGACATTGACTGCGCCGGTCACCGGGGCGCCCGCCGCCAGCGTGGCCGTGCTGCTGTTCACCAGTGCCTGATGGCCCAGCAAGGACGACGCCTGCAGCGCCTGGCTCGACGTGAGCGAACCCGACAGCGAGTTGAACGAGGTGTTGAGTGAGGTAATGCCCTGCACTTCGCTGAGCTGGGCGAGCTGCGTCAAGAACGTGTTGCTGTCCACCGGGCTGGTCGGATCCTGGTTCTTGAGCTGCGCCAGCATCAGGGTGAGGAAGTCGGCGCCGCCCAAGCTCGTGCTGCTGGCCGCCGGCGTCGTACTGCCGGTGCTGCCCGTACCGCCCGTCGCGGCAGTTCCCGTTCCAGTGCCCGTTCCGGCGCCTATCGGCGGCGTGGTGGCGTGAGTTGCGTTGATCAACATGGGTGATTACCTTTTGCCTAGTGGCCCATCGCAATGGTTTTGAGCAACAGATCCCGTGCCGTATTGATCGCTTCGACATTGGTCGCAAAGCTGCGATTGGCCGAGATCATGTTGGTCATTTCTTCGATCGAATTGACGTTCGAGCTGAAGACATAGCCGTCCTTGTTCGCCGCCGGGCTGTCCGGTTGATAGCGCATCAGGGGAGGCGCCGTGCTCTCCACCACGCCGAGTATGCGCACCCCCACCCCGGCATCCTCTTGATCGAAGCTGGCCGCGGAGTTGTCCATCATGGTTTGAAACACCGGATGCCGCGCGCGATAGACTTTGCTGGGATCGCCGTTGACGCTCTCCGCATTGGCCAGATTACTGGCGGTCGTATTGAGCCGAATCGTTTCGGCATTGAGCGCGCTACCCGCGGTGTTGAAGACATTGAATAGAGACATGTTTTCTCCTCGAGGACGTGGTTACTGGCCGTTTATGGCCAGCATGAACGACGCAATCGTCCCGTTGATGAACCCTAAGCTGGCCTGGTAGCGCACGTTGTTCTCCGAAAACGCCGCCTGTTCCACCGGCATTTCCACGGTGTTGCCGTCCAGCGAAGCCTGGTACGGATTGCGGTACTTGAGGTCCGCGGAAGCCGCCGTGCCGTCAGACATCGTGATGTGCGAGGCCCGGGTGACCGTCAACGGCAACGGTGCGTCGTCGGTATGGGCCAGGACCGCGCTGAAATCGATGTCGCGCGCCTTGTAGTTGGGCGTGTCGGCATTGGCGAGATTCGTCGCCAAGACGCCGATGCGCTGACCTTGCAGCAGCAGCGCTTGCTCATGGATACCAAATATGTTTTCGAACATGCGTGACTCCTCGGGTTAAGCAGTAGCAAGAGGTGTGCCAACACCATGCGCGGCCGCCGCGGCAGCGAGAACGGTGCGCGACATCGCAGAATTCGCGCCCTTGGCACACGATTTGGCCGGTGCGGCAGCCAAGGGCGGCAAGAACTTGCCGCAGGAGGCTCCCGGCGGCAGCTTAGAGGAAGGGTGGCCGCCGGCTTATAGGGAAGATGGCACGGCGCTTGCTACATCCCGGTCATCATGAACATAGCGCCAATATTTCGTCGCGCCCGCAAGGTAGGCCCTGCAATCGGGTCGTTGACGCTGGGGCTGCTGCCGCTGCTGGCCATCGGGCAGGTTTTCGATCCACAAGAAACGGCGCAGCTCGAGGCGCTGGCCAAGTCCGAAGCGGCGCTGCAGTTTCCTAGGCTCACGGATCGGCAACGCTTCTTGGTGGGACCTATCGAGGCGCGTCCTCAGTTGGACAGGTGCAGCCGGCCCATCAAGCCGGTGGTCGCCTCAACCCAGCATATGAAGGATCGGGTGACGATTGAACTGCGCTGCCAGGATGCGAAACCCTGGCACATCTATGTGCCGGTTCGAATCGTCGGCACCTCGCCGGTGGCCGTTGCGGCGCATGCCATCGTTGCCGGCACGGTCATCAAGGACACGGATGTCAAGACCGAGGAGCATGACGTGTCTGAGCTGCCACTGGGTTTCCTCGACGACCCCGCAATCGCCGTTGGGTTGACAGCCAGCCGGCCCATCGCGGGAGGGGCCTACCTCACCAATCAGCAGCTGGTGGCCGCCAAGGCGGTGCAGCGGGGACAGTCGGTCACGCTGGTCGCGGATGCCGGCGGCATGAGCGTGCGCATGGCAGGGCGTGCCTTGAGCGATGGCCTGATGAATCAGAGAGTTAGGGTCCAGAATCTGTCATCCGGCAAGATCGTCGAAGGGATCGCCCGCTCCGAACAAACCGTCGAAATAATTTTGCAATAGCCCTTCAGTGATCCACGTCACAGCCGATAATGAATTTAGCGGGCGGTCTTGGAGGAATTCGCTCAAGTTCGTCCAAGCCCCGACGATAACCATGCATGGGCGGTTGCGCCCCAGGAGATTGCGGTGACTGACAAGATCAGTGGAGTATCGATAGCCGAGCAGGTCGCGAAGCCTACGGGTTCGGGCAGCAACGCCGTTGTAGCTGATAAGTCGCAGGGAGAAGGATCGGTTTCCGCCTCGGCGCAGACCGCGGACCATGTCACCCTGACGGAATCAGCGCGCTCCTTGCAGAAACTCGAAGCAGCCGTGGCCAATGCCCCGGTTGTCAATACGGCCAAGGTGGCCGCCGTGAGACAGTCCGTCAACGCGGGCACTCACAAGATCAATGCCGGCCAGATTGCCTCCAAACTGCTGCAATTCGAGCGCGGCTTGAAGTAGCCCATGACCCAGGATGAGCGCCGCCGCTTGGAGGATTTGCTGGACCGGGAGATCGCGCTGGCGCGATCCTTGGCCGCAACCTTGGCGACGGAACGGCTCGCCCTCACCGGCCAGTCGCCGGCAGCCGTCGAACAGAGTGCCGCGGACAAGATCCGCGTCCTTGAATCCATCGAGAAGCTCGAGGAAGAACGCCGCGCGCTGTGTGCCGCACCGCAGAGCGCGGGCATTTCGGCCACGGTTGCAGAGCGCTGGCGCGATCTGATGGAACTCATGGCCGGTTGCCGCACCGCCAATGACGTCAACGGCCATATCATTCATGTACGCCGGCATCAAGTTCGCCAGTTGATCGATATCGTTCGCGGCGGCCCTTCAATGACTTACGGCCCGCAGGGCAAGACCTTTGCCAAGGCGCTGCGCGCCATCGCCCGGGCCTGATGTATGTTAGTCCTCAGCCGCCGTGCCGACGAATCGATCGTGATACAGCCCGCGGACGGCGTCGACGCCAACATGACCATGGCGCAATTGTTTGCCAACGGTCCGATCCAAATCACCCTTCTGGGCGGCACCGGCCGGCGCGTCAAGATGGGAATCGAAGCGCCGGAACAACTCGCCATCCGGCGAAAAGACGTCGACTAGCCTCGATTATTCGAGTCGATTAGCCTGGTTCTTCAAGGCGATTAGCCTTGATTCTTCAAGTCGCTTAGCTTCAAGTATTCCAAAGCAATTGGTTTCGCACGAAGACCTAAGGCCTGCTTCGAAGCTTTTTCGTGATTCGCGGATTGTTCGAAGCTAGCCGAAGCCATCGACCGCGCCGCGGGCAGGCTTTTACTTATCGGCGGCCGTGCTTACATATATTTGCCGCAATTGTCGAGTCCTTCGCTATCGCTTTGGAATGTGCATAATGGCGTTCCTAAAAACAATTCCATGAAGGGCTGTACGGATGGAGCGTCGACTGCACACCCGACACCGCGCACGAACAACCGTGTACGTGGTCATGTCCGGCCGAAAGAGCCGAATCTGCAAAGCCAAGAACTTAAGCGCCAATGGGGTGTTCGTGGAGACCGAGAACCTGGGTCTTCGCAAGGGACAACAGGTCCAATTGGCCTTCGCCATCAACTTAGGTCTGGTCACCAAGATTCATCGGCGTACCGCCATCGTTGCGCATGTCACGCGCGGCGGCACCGGCCTGATGATGGAGCAGTTCGCGGGCCGCTGAGCTTGACGCATCCTGTAAACTGAGGGGATGCCACCCTTCGATCCTCCCCGCTCGGATGCCATCCGTATCCGCGGCGCCCGCCAGCACAACCTCAAAAATCTGAACCTTGACCTGCCGCTGAACGAGCTGGTGGTGGTAACGGGCGTCAGTGGTTCCGGCAAATCCTCGCTGGTGTTCGATACCCTGTACGCCGAAGGTCAGCGCCGCTACGTCGAGACGTTCTCGCCCTATGCGCGGCAGTTCTTGGATCGCATGGACAAGCCGCAGGTCGACCGCATCGAGGGCATTCCGCCGTCGATCGCCATCGATCAGACCAACCCTGTGCGGACGTCGCGCTCCACCGTCGGTACCATGACGGAACTGAACGATCACCTGAAAGTGCTGTTCGCCCGCGCTGCGATCTTGCACTGCCGAGGCTGCGGCCGCGCGGTGCGGCGCGACACGCCGGCCAGCATCCAAGAACATTTGGCGAGGCTCGCGCGCGAGCACGGCGATCCGCAAGTGCTGCTGACCTTTCCGGTACCCATCCCCGAGAATTTCACCGAAGCCGAGATCAGGGGGTTGCTGGCAGGCCAGGGCTACACACGAGTCCATGAGAAGCGCGGCCATACGCTTCACGTGATTCAAGACCGGTTTCGCCGGTCCAAGGTGGAAGCGTCCCGCGCCGGCGACGCGATCGAAGCAGCCCTCAAGGTGGGTCAGGGCCGCATCGACATCTATCCGGTGGGCGACGACGCTTCCGGCCAAGCGGCGTCACCCTGGCGCTTCTCCTCGGGATTGCACTGTCCGGACTGTGAGATCAGCTACAAGGACCCGAGTCCCAGCACCTTCAGCTTCAATTCCCCGATAGGCGCCTGCGACACCTGCCGCGGCTTCGGCCGCAGCATCGGCGTCGACTATGGCTTGGTCATACCCGATACCTCGCTGAGCCTTCGCCAAGGCGCCATCAAGCCCTGGCAGACCGAGTCCTACGAGGAGTGTCAAGCGGACCTGATGAAGTTCGCGCGCAAGCGAGATGTACCGGTGGACACGCCGTGGCGCGATCTGACCGAGGCGCAGCGCGCATGGGTCATCGAGGGCGAAGGCGAATGGACCAAGAACGTGTGGTACGGCGTGCGGCGTTTCTTCGCGTGGCTCGAGACCAAAGCGTACAAGATGCATATTCGCGTGCTGCTGTCGCGCTACCGCTCCTACACCGAGTGCAGCGCATGCCGCGGCGCGCGCTTGAAACCCGAGGCCTTGCTGTGGCGAGTCGGCGATCCGGGAATGAACATCCGCGAGCTGATGCTGCTGCCGATCGACGCCGCCCGCGAGTTTTTCGCGGCTCTTCGACTGCCGGCGCTGCTCGATGACGCAGCGGCCCTGCTGCTCGAGGAAATACGCGCGCGCCTCAAGTACCTGACCGACGTGGGCCTGGGCTACCTGAATCTCGACCGGCAATCGCGCACGCTGTCGGGCGGCGAAGTTCAGCGTATCAACCTCACCACCGCACTCGGCACCTCGCTGGTCAACACCCTGTTCGTTCTCGACGAACCCTCGATAGGCCTGCATCCTCGTGACGTCGAGCGCATCGTCGGCGTCATGCACCGATTGCGCGACGCCGGCAACACCCTGGTGGTGGTCGAACACGACCCAAAGGTCATACAGGCCGCGGATCGAATACTGGACATCGGCCCCGGCCCCGGGGATCGCGGCGGTGACATTGTGTTCTATGGGCCCTTGCGCGACTTGTCGACGGCAAAGCACTCCCTCACGGCCGATTATCTGTTTCGCCGCAAACGCGTCGAGGTACGGCCTGGCGCAGACGCGGGGAGCACCGCCGCGGCGGGCAAAGATGCTGCGGCCGGCAAACTGTTCCTCGAGGGAGTCCGCGAACACAACCTGAAGGACATCGATGTCCAAATCCCGCTCGGGTGCCTGGTTTGCGTCACGGGAGTGAGCGGCTCGGGCAAGTCCACGCTGGTCCATGACGTGCTGTTTCCGGCGCTGTTGCGCGCCAAAGGCAAGCCCACGGAGAATCCCGGCGCGCACCGCACCCTGAGCGGCGCCGAACTCATCGATGCGGTGGTCATGGTCGATCAGAGCCGAATCGGCCGCACCACACGCTCCAATCCCGCCAGCTACGTCGGCGCCTTCGATGCCATCCGCGACTTGTTCGCGCGCTTGCCCGAGGCGCGTGAACGCAAGTACACCGCGGGCACATTCAGCTTCAATGCCGGCAATGGCCGCTGCCCGGGGTGCGGCGGCAACGGCTTCGAGCACGTCGAGATGCAATTTCTGTCCGACGTGTATCTGCGTTGCCCGGATTGCGATGGCCGACGTTACCGCTCGGAGGTGCTCGAGGTCCGGTTGTCGCGCGGCGGTTTTCCACCGAGGAGCATTGCCGATGTGCTCGAGTTGACCGTGTCCGAGGCGCTGGCTTTTTTCTCCCAAGATGCGGAGGTCTGCCTGCGCCTCGCGCCGTTGGCCGAGGTGGGGCTCGACTATCTGCGCCTCGGCCAACCCGTACCGACGCTCTCGGGCGGCGAGGCGCAACGCCTGAAATTGGCCGGACACTTGGCGGACTCTGCCGTGCGGCTGAAGTCGCCGCAAAAATCAGCGCAGGCGGCCGCCGCGAAAGCGGTATCCGGGAGCAAGGCGGCTTCCGGCATCGAAACCCGCCGCGGTTCGCTGTTCTTGTTCGACGAACCGACCACCGGTTTGCATTTCGACGACGTCGCCAAATTATTGCGCGCCTTCAGGCGCCTGATAGAGGCCGGACATTCTCTGCTGGTCATCGAGCATAATCTGGACGTGGTCGCCGCGGCCGACTGGATCATCGATTTGGGCCCGGAAGGCGGCGAAGCCGGAGGCCGGGTGGTCTGTGCGGGGACACCGGCGCAACTCATGCGTTCCGCCGGGTCGCACACCGGCCGCGCGCTTCTGGCGGAAGGCCTCGCAGGCCCGGCGGTGCAGGACTCCGCCGTGATGCGGTATGGCGATGCGCCGGCAAGCCCGCCCACCCACATCGAGGTTCACGGCGCGCGGGAGCACAACCTCAAGAATGTCGATGTGAACTTGGGCCTCAATGCATTCACCGTCATCACCGGTGTTTCGGGCAGCGGCAAGAGCACCTTGGCCTTCGATATCCTGTTCGCCGAAGGTCAACGCCGTTATCTCGAGTCGTTGAACGCCTATGCCCGGCAATTCGTCCAGCCCGCGTCCCGCCCCGACGTGGACGCCATATTCGGCATTCCGCCCACCGTGGCGATCGAGCAGCGCACCAGCCGCGGCGGCCACAAGAGCACTGTTGCCACACTGACGGAGATCTACCATTTTCTGCGGCTGCTGTACGTCAAGCTGGGCATGCAATATTGCCCGGCCTGCAATGCGCGCATCGAGCCTCAATCGGCGCAGGCCATCGCCGCGCGGCTGCTCAAGGACTATCGCGGCAAGAGCATCACCCTGCTGTCACCGCTGATCGTCGCGCGCAAGGGCTTGTACACGGCACTGGCGAAATGGGCTCGCGGCAAGGGCTTTGCGCATCTGCGGGTGGACGGCAGTCTGTTGCCGACGGCGAAGTGGCCGCGGCTAGACCGTTTCACGGAGCACGACATCGAATTGCCCATCGCTACGCTCAAAGTGAGCGCCGCCGAGGAGACCAATCTTCGCGACAAGCTCAATGAGGCGTTGCACCATGGCCAGGGCGTGGTGCACGTGCACTCAGGCACGGGCGCACACTTGGGCACAGGTGCGCAATCCGGCGCCGGCGCACGATCCGATGCAGCCGTATTTTCCACCAAGCGCGCCTGTCCGAACTGCGGCACCGGCTTTCCGGAACTGGATCCGCGTCTGTTTTCTTTCAATTCGAAGCATGGATGGTGCAAGAGCTGTTTCGGAACCGGGCTGCAGCTGCCGCAGTTCGACGCCGAGCAAAGCGGCGAGGAATCCCTGTGGCGGGAGGATGCAGAGGCGCCGCCTGAAGTCTGCACCGCATGCGCGGGCCAACGCCTGAATCCGGTGGCGCTGCATGTGCTGTTTCGCGGCCTCTCGATCGCCGCGTTGGCCGATTTGCCCGTGCAGGATTTTTCTTTGCATCTTGCCAAGCTGAAGTTGGCAGGCCGCGAGCGCGACATTGCACGCGACTTGCTGGCGGAGTTGTCCGCTCGCACCGCATTTTTGTGTGATGTCGGGCTGGGGTATCTGCAACTGAATCGCGCGGCGCCCACGCTGTCCGGGGGCGAAGCGCAGCGCATTCGCTTGGCCGCCCAGTTGGGTTCGAATCTGCAGGGGGTGTGCTATGTACTGGACGAACCGACGATCGGCTTGCATCCTCGCGACAATGTCACGCTGTTGAATACCTTGGACAGGCTCCGAGCCAAGGGGAATACACTGGTGGTGGTGGAACACGATGAAGACACCATCCGGCGCGCGGACCACGTGATCGATTTGGGACCCGGCGCCGGCACCCGCGGCGGGTCTCTGGTGGCACAGGGCACGGCCATGGAGCTTGCGCGGCGGGGCGATTCCGTAACGGGCCGCTGCCTGGCGGCGCCGCTGAAGCACGCCCGCTCGCGGCGCCGATCCGTCGATGGCGATACGCCGATGATCGAAATCCACGGTGCGACGCTGCACAATCTTCTCAAGATCGATGCGCGCATCCCCAAAGGGCGCTTGAGCGTGATTACCGGGGTCTCCGGTTCTGGCAAGTCCTCCTTGGCGCGCGACGTGCTACTGGGCAACTTGAAGCGCCTGTTGTCGCGGCCCGCCCACGGCAAAGGGCGCAGAGCCGATGCGCCACTGCTGGGCTGCGATGGCATCGGCGGATGGCAATCGATCAGCCGGGTTCTCGAGGTCGATCAAACACCCATCGGCAAGACGCCGCGCTCCTGTCCGGCCACCTATATCGGATTCTGGGATGCGATCCGCCGGTTGTATGCCGACGCCACCGAGGCGAGAATCCGCGGTTTCACTGCCAGCCGCTTCTCCTTCAACACCGTCGGCGGGCGTTGCGATGCCTGCGAGGGCCAGGGTATGCAACGCATCGAAATGAGTTTCCTGCCCGACGTGCAGGTGCTCTGCGATGTCTGCGGCGGGCGGCGATTCAATCCGGACACCTTGAGCATTCTCTTCAAGGGCAAGAATATCGGCGAGATCCTCGCCATGAGCGTCGATGATGCTCTGGAGTTCTTCGCCGCCCAGCGCAGCGTCCACCATCCCTTGAGTCTGCTGGCGGACGTGGGCTTGGGATACTTGAGCTTAGGCCAGCCCAGCCCGACCTTGTCGGGCGGCGAGAGCCAGCGTATCAAGCTGGTAACGGAACTTACCAAAGTGCGCACCGACGAGCTTGGAAAGGACATCGCGCGCCGCGAAGGACAGCACACGCTGTATGTGCTCGATGAGCCCACCGTGGGGCTGCACATGGCGGATGTGGAGAAGCTGCTGCGCGTATTGCACCGGCTGGTCGATGCCGGCAACACCTTGGTGGTGATCGAACACAATCTCGACATCATGGCGGAAGCGGATTGGATCATCGACTTAGGACCCGAGGGCGGCACGGGCGGCGGCCGGATCGTGGCGCAAGGCTCGCCGGAGTCGATCGTGCGCAAGCCCGGAAGAAGCCACACGGCGAGTATCCTGGGCGAATTTCTGCTCGAACGCGGCGTGGCATAGGCGGGTCAAACATAAGCAGGCCAAGCGCAGAAAGTCTCTGCGCGGCACGAAGGCGCACGCTCGACGGAGTATGATGCTGCATGGCGAAGAAACAAGAAGCCGTGGACAATCTTCTCGACGCCCTGGTATGGATGCGGCGTAAGGCCAAGAAGCACGAGCCGGTCGACGCTCTTATCGATGCGCTGGTGGGGATGCGGCGCAAAGCCAAGAAAAAGACGGCCCAAAAGACGCCACTCAAGAAAAAGGCCGGAAGACGGCGAAGTGGCGCTGGTCAATAATTCGTCAGTTCAACATAAGCGCCTGAATCGCGCTTACGTTTTGATGACAACGAACCGGTTATGCACTGAGTTATGCACCGGCATTGTGGATAACAACCACGCGTAACAGGGAAAGATCCGCGGCCGGAGGCCCGTTTCGCGAAAGTCAGAATCGTCCGTCAGACATCGGCCCCAATATTGTTGCGCGGCGTCGCAATGTCCCCATCCACGGACAGTGTATTCGCGGGGCGTACTGCCGGATACTTGATGAGATTCACGCGCTGGTTTTTGCAGACGGGAATCCAAAGTTAGTGGCCGCGGCAGGAACGAACTGGGCACCGGTGGGCGAAGGGGGATGAGTCTTTGACCCAAGTGCCGCGGCGACGAAATGCTAATGAAAGACTCTTTAAGCTAACTCCTGCGCCTTGCGAAGTAATCAGCGCGGATATAAAAATGCCACGCCTTATTTGAAGCATTTCGATCGCGAAAAATTCAGTGCGGCCGGCCGGGATACAGCCCTCCGCAAATTTGGGGAGATCACAACGATGAAGACCACAGCACTGTGTATGCGCGGCGTCATCTTGGCCGCTCTGGTGTTTCCCGCAATTGCCCTATCGCAGACGCCGACGCCTACATCTTCCGGGGCCGTCGATCCGGGAGTTCGTCCCGGAGCAATCAACGGCCAACCGGCAGCGACGCCAACGAGCCCGTTGCCGCTGCCATCCGTATCGCAGAACCTCCACCCCGTAGGTGCCCTGGAGTTCTTCGAAAACGGACTGGGACGCTTCATGGATGAAGAAGTCGTCTCGGGTGGTACGAACAATGGTTTGGGCCCGCGTTTTAACTTCAACAGCTGTTCAGGATGCCATTCTCAGCCGACCATCGGCGGCACCGGCCCGGCGAACAATCCGCAATTCCAAGTGATCGCCAACAACATCGTTACGTCGAGCAACACGATTCCGACGTTCATTACGGCGCATGGGCCCACGCGCGAAGCCCGCTTTCCATTTTTCGCCAACTCGGACGGCACGCCCAATACCAGCGCGCCCAACGGCGGTGTGGAAGACCTGTTTACCGTCACTGGCCGCGCGGATGCCGGCAGCTGCTCCATACAGCAGCCCAACTTTGCCCAGGCCCAGGAGAACGGAAACATTATTTTCCGTATTCCAACGCCGGTCTTTGGTGCCGGACTGGTCGAGAACATCGACGATTCGACCTTGCTGGCCAACCATAGGGCTCAGGCGAGCAACAACTTTGGGATCAGCGGTTCCTTCAATCACAACGGCAATGACGGCACGATCACCCGCTTTGGGTGGAAGGCACAGAACAAGTCGCTGTTGATCTTTGCCGGTGAGGCCTACAACGTGGAGATGGGCATCACCAACGAACTATTCGGTCAGGAGCGGCCTACTCCGGAAGAAGAGCAGGCTGGCGGCCTCCCGGCAAATTGCCTGAACTTGTCGGGTAACGGATATCCCGAAGACGCGACCAACTTCGTCGTGGGTGCCAATTCAGATCAGTCGGCCCAGAATGCGCAAGTACCTCCGGACACCGACCTGTTCGCCGAGTTCATGCGCCTGCTGGCGCCGCCGACGCCGTCGACCACCACGCCAGGCGGAGCCAGTTCAATCAGCGACGGGAAGAGCTTGTTTACCAGCATCGGCTGTTCGAGCTGCCACACGCCGACGATCAACTCCACCCAGCCGTCCAACGTCACGGCGTCGCTGGGGAACGCTCCCGTAAATGCCTTCTCGGACATCGAACTCCATCACATGGGGACCCGCTTGGCCGACAACGTCTCCCAAGGCGGGGCAGGCGGTGACCAGTTCCGCAGCGCGCCGTTGTGGGGCCTCGGGCAGCGCATCTTCTTCCTACATGATGGCCGCACGACCAACCTGCTGGCCGCGATTGCGGCTCACAAGAGCAGCGGTTCGGAAGCCTCACAGGTGGTGCAAAACTTCAACCTGCTTTCGAACCAACAACAGCAGGACTTGGTGAATTTCCTGCGTTCGCTGTAATTCGCTCAGTTGCAGAGGTGACTTCCGGGCGGGACAACCATGTCCCGCCCGCTTTTTGAATCTACCTGCCTTGAGATGACCGGCTCGAGGGACGTAATGTGCGCAATCACAATCCCGTTCTAGGACTCCTTGCACTGGCCACGTTGTGGCAAGGGGCCGCTTGTGCTGAGGGCGGCCCCCTTCTCGTGAAGGGCGCGTGGTCGAGTTCAAGCGATTCGATCACGCCGCTCCCGGAAGGCGGAAAGGTCGTCGATCACAACTACAACAATCAGTATTTTGGGCTCAGTTACAGCCCCTCCAGCGAATGGACGGAAGGGGATGGCGGGCCGCCGCCCTCGCCAAGCGGCTACTATGTCCTGGCGCAGATCGAGCCCGCGGCATCCACCGCAGGCGCAAATCCGGGGCATATGCTCATCGCTGCCCAGGATATGTTCTTCACCTTGGTTCCGGCCAATACTGCATTCGAATTGATCAACTTCTCCAGCCAGCGCCTGGACAGGGAATACAAAGTGGAACGCGCTCCCAGGGAGGTGCGAATCGCGAATCATTCATTCGTACGATTCGACTACATGTCGCCGGTGGCGAAATTGCATTGGCATGTGCTTGCAACACAGGTCCGCTGCCACACGATTCAGTTCGTGTTCACCAGCCATGACGCCAAGCTCAGGGACAACGTTGTCAGGAGCATGGACGCCATGAAGCTGCCCGCGAATGCCGGCATCACCGGGGGAAACGGCGGCGGCGACGCTCCACTGTGTATCAAGGACTTCGCAAATGCGGAAAACCTGATAACGCGCGTCGATCCGATCCTTGCCGAGCCCAGATTCAATCCGGTCCCCGTCCGGATCATCGTCGGCAAGGATGGCAAGGTGCGACACATCCACTTCCTGAGCGCCTTCGCCGACCAGGCCAAGAGCATTTCCGATGCGCTGTCACAGTGGCGGTTCAAGCCATATCTCTCGGAAGGAAACCCGGTTGAGGTGGAAACCGGCATCATGTTCGGCCGCATGCGGCGAACGGCCCAGTCACCAGAATCTGGGACGCGTGCTGCAACAACCACGCTTGCAGCAGCGTCGTCCCAGACAGGGGCTCGATGAAACAGGCCTGGCGCACCATCGAGTCCGAAACTCCCACTCTCGGGAGATGTTCGGTATTGGAGCCGGATGAGCTAATGATTGGCCCCGAGCAGGTCTCTAGCGTCGGTACCGCGCCTGAAGTGACCCCGGCAACTGCGCCCGACAAATTGCCGGAAACGCCGCTGGAACGCCGTGTGCGCGAATTCCTGGAACGAACCGAACCAAGGCCGGTCGTGACCATTCGCGATATGGCCGCGGCATTTCGGCTGAGCCGATCCCACCTGCAGAAAACATTCAAACTTCAAACCGGCGTTTGCATGGGTCAGTGGATCACCGAATACAAGCTGCAGAGGGCGGCGAGCCTTTTGGAGAACAGCAACCTGAGCGTAAAGGAAATCGCTTACACCATCGGTTATGAACACTCGTCCAGCTTCATCCGAGCATTCGAGCGGCGGTTTACCGAGGCTCCCACGGGCTATCGAAAACTGAACGACTGCAAGCGCGCAGCCCACCGATAGGACATTGCGGTAGTGCCGCCGGCGCGGAATACGAGCAAGGCCGCGCTAGGCCACGCGGCACAACAGCCCGCTCACTTGCGCAAGTAGGCGTCCGCCGCTCCGGCGAGCCGGTTCTTTTCGGTCAAATGGAATCGCGCGGTCTCCAGGCCGCGGTCGACGCTATCGCCCATTTCCGCGGGTACATGCGCCCTCACCCACGCCTCCAGCTCCGCCAAGGGTATGCCGCTCCAATAGGCATTCGGTATCTGCTGCGCCAGGATCAACGGCGCGTCCATCGCATAGGGCTGCAGCAACCGTTCGCTATTGTCCCGAAATACCCGCCATGACATTTCCTGATGCTCGCCGGCGAGTTGTCCTATCAATTGCAGTCGCAGCGCCTCCGCCTGCGGCTGGATCTCCGGCGACAATGCGATCTGCGCCGCCTGCCGCGCAAGATCCGGATCCCGCACCGTGACCAACGCGGCGTAATAGCGGCGCAACTCGGTCTCATCTTTCGCCGTGCGTGCAACCCCATGCAAGTTCTCGAAGGTCGCAGCGTCGGCGTATTGCGCGACGATCGTCAGAATCATCGCTTGATCGTCGGGCAATATCGACCTGCGATCCGTAAGGAAGGCCGCAAAGCGCTTGCGAGCCTCGTCGATGACGCCTTGATCTCGCCAACTGCCCAGCTCCCTTATGACCGTTCGCCGCAGAGCCTGCACATCGGGAGTCTCTCCCGGCTTCGCGTCCCATCCCAGCTGCTCGAACACCGGCCTCAATACCGAACGAGCGTAGGCGGCGAATGCATCGTGGCCTGCGGCACCCCGCTCATCGAATTCTATCGTCCCCAATGCGGCGGCTATCTGGGTCCACGCCCGGCTATCAAGAGTGGATCCCATGGACGCCACCAGCTGCAAATAGCTCGGTAAGGGGTCCAAGCCGGATTCGACCAGCGCCCATTGGTCGTCGAGCAGCGCAATGCGATCCGCATCCGGCAAACTGCGGAAATTCTTGGTGTTGATCGCCAGCGTCCCCTGGTCATAGCGGACTCGGTAAAACCCCAGTGCACCGGCATCGGCGCTCAACGGCTCGTCGCAACGGCCTGCAGGCAGGGTCGATTGATCTTGCGTCAGCAACGACGCTACCGGCGTTCCGCCAGGTCCGACGCGAATTTGCAGCGGAATTTTCCAATGCGAATGCTGGCTGTCGACTCCGCTCAGCAGAAATCGCTGCTGCGACAGTGTGAGGGTGCGCGCGCCCGAGGCGTCGCAGCCGGCGGTGACGTTCACGAGCGGAAAGCCCGCCCGCTCCGTCCAGTCCGCGGCAATGGCGCCTACGTCCTTGCCGCTGGCCGCGCTCAAGGCGCTCCACAGGTCGCTGGTTGCCGCATTGGAGAACGCGTGCGCGTGCATATAGCTGCGAATGCCGGTGCGGAACGTCTCTGCACCGAGATAGGCCTCGAACATACGCAAAATCGCCTGGCCCTTGCTGTACGTAATCAGCGGGTCAAAGGCATTGACCGCCTGCAGCTCGTCGGTCACATGTTGCTGGATGGGGTGCGAAGTGCTCCGGCCGTCGGCGCCCATGGCACTCTCCTTGTCGGCATCCTGGCCCTCCCACCACTTCCAATCCGGATGACGCAGCGCGGTTTCCTTCGCCGCCATCCACGAGGCAAAGCTTTCGTTCAGCCAGATGTCATCCCACCACGCCATGGTGACTAGGTCGCCATACCATTGATGTGCCATCTCATGCGCTTGGATACTGAATACCTCCTGGCTGTTTGCCACGGTGGTGGACGAGGACACCAGCAACGCTTGATCGTTGTAGGTGATCGCGCCCCAGTTCTCCATCGCACCCTGGAAGCCGCCGGGCACCGCGATGGAGTCCAACTTGGGCAACGGATACCGATATCCGAAATAGTCGTTGTAGTCCGCGAGAATTTTCTGGGCATTGTCGATGGCAGTTGCACCGTCTTTTTCCAGGCCGCGCACCGCCCAAACCCCGAACTTGACGCCGCCGCTCGTTGCCGCTACCTGCGCAAGATCGCCCGCGGTGAGTTCGACCAAATATGACGGCATCTTCGGAGAATTCTCGAATGTCGTGGTGGCCAGATTGCCGTGCACCTGGCGCTTGGCAATCGGCGTGTTCGCGATCACCGTCCAATTCTTCGGTACCGTTACTGTGAGGCGAAATGTCGCGCGAAACGCCGGTTCGTCCCAACACGGAAACATGCGCCGCGCGTCCGTCGCCTCCATTTGCGTCGACAGCATCAGTCCTTGCGCACCGCTGGGGCCGGCATAAGGCTGGGCAAACAGGCCGCGCGGCTGAGTTTCGATTTTCCCCGAGTAAGCGAAGCTCAGCGTGTGCATGCCGGGCGTTGCCGGCTTGGCCAGCGTCACGGTGGTCAATTGCTGCTCATCGTTCGACACGACGGCCTTGACGGGTTTGCCGTCCAGACGTACGCCGTGCAATGTCTCGTTGAGCGAATTGAATTGAATGGTATCCGTGGCGGTTCGCACGCGCACGAGAACGGACTCGCGTCCGGTCAGCGTGAGCGCCTTGATATCCGGCACGATGGCAACCGTGTAGCTGCTCGGCACGACATTCTTCGGCAGCCGCCCCGGCGCCTGGTCGAACGAGAACGGCGCCGCCGTTGCGGGCAAAACCGCCATCGCTGCCGCAGAGAGAGTCAAGATCAAACTATTGTTGATATGCATGGAACCGCTTTTGGTGTGTTATTGGGCTGCGAATAGTTACGGACTGAGTGGAATTCGCTTGGGCTTGGACGCCGACTTCGACGCACCAAAATCATCCGGCAACGGCGGGATGACCTGATTGGGATACCAGAAGGTCAAGTGGCAACTCTCGCAAATACCGTCCATCGCCGCGCCGGCATTCATCATGCCGGTCGAATCCTTCTTGTCGATGGAGGCGAGCATCTGTTCGCCGGCGTCGCGCAGCGCGCGCGCCAATTCGACGAAGGTGGCATGTTTAGCCTCGAAGACCTTTGCACCCTCCTCGGCACTCAACACACCCGACGTGCCCTGGTCGAGCACGGTGCTGCCGGGCGCCACGAGCCGGCGGCCATTCATGATGAGCAGATTGGTGCCCTCGATCAGCGCGATGGCGTGCCGCCTCGCCTCCCGCCACTCCTCGTCCGTATGCGGCTGATGGAAGACGGTGCCCTTGGCCGTCTGCGTAATGCTGACCGAATCCCACAGCGCGTCGGCCGCCGGGTCTATGACGGCATCCATCAGTTCTTGGATACTGGCCTCGAGCTGGAACGGCGGCGCCGCCGGCACCGGTGTTGGCGCGGGCGTTGAGGCAATCGCCGGGATCACGGCAGCGACTGGGCTTTTCTGACAGGCGCTCACGCTCAAGAGGGCGACAACCAAAACGCACACCGGAATCGATGGGCTTCGCATGCGGAACTCCACGGGTCGGACGTATCTATAAATTACAGAAACCTAGTTTGCCACAGCGTCGCTGTCCGAATTGGTTCGTTCGCGCGGCGCCCATTGACCCGGTCGCCCAGTGTCGCATCGATGAAAATGTTGCGCGCGCGGAACGGCGGGGGCGAATGCGTCAGTAGATGGAGGCGTACACTCAGCAGCTCCGATCCGTACACAGGTTCGGCGAGGGGCGCTATCGAGCGTGTCCACGCCGGAACCGCAATGGCATGCTGCGCGCAGGCGTACTCCACCATCGCAGCAATGTAATTGGCGACAAAAGGCGACAGTCCCGATGGCATGGGTGCCGCGATAGCGTCGCGAAGCTCGCCGGCGGTGAAATTCGAGAGCAATGAGTTAAGCTCTGCAAGCACAAGGCGAGCGGAAGCCGAGTCAATGCAACCCTTAATGCAGTCCCGAAACTGGGCAGCCGGCACCGCCTGCATGTTCACTTCGGCGCCGCCGCCTGAAACTCCGGCAATTCGCGGCAGGCCGCATCGATCGCCGAAATCCTCGGATAGGGATTCATATCTACCGCGAAACGCCGCGCATTGAACACCTGCGGCACCAGACAAATGTCCGCCAGAGTCGGGGCATCGCCATGGCAGAAGCGTCCCGTCGCAGCGTCCCGCACCAACCAACGCTCCAGCGCATCGAATCCCGTCTGCACCCAATGCCGATACCAGAGATCGCGAGCCTCCCGGTCCAAAGACAATTGATTTTCGAGATACTTAAGTACCCGCAAATTGTTGAGCGGGTGGATGTCGCTGGTGATCAGCTGCGCAAGGGCGCGCACGCGGGCACGCGCCAAGGCTTCGGCCGGAAGCAGGCGCGGAGTCGGATAGATCTCGTCCAGGTATTCGATGATGGCCACGGATTGGGTGAGCACGGCACCATCGTCCAGGCCCAAGGCCGGAACGAAACCCTGCACGTTGATGCGCAAGAACTCCGCCAGACGATGCTCGCCGGCTCGCAGGTCCTTGCTGATCGATTCGTAGGGCAAATTCTTCAAGGCCAGGGCAATTCGCACCCGGTAGGAAGCCGAACTCAACCCGTAGCCGTATAGAATCATCGAACGGAGTATATTGCACCGGCATTCGAATCTGACAGGACGGATTATTCATGTTCAAACAAGCCATCCTCGCGGCAGCGCTCTGCAGCACCCTTCTGGCCGGTCCGTGCATGGCGCACGCGAAACTGCAGAGCTCCTCGCCGGCCAAGGACGCTCAGCTCACCGAGCCCCCTAAAACGCTGACACTCACATTCAGTGAGGCCGCCCAGATTGGGGTATTGAAGTTGACCGCCAGCGGCAAGGACATCCCCATCGCCGTCGACAAGAACGCCAAAGCCAGCGCGTCGTTCACCTTCCCTCTCCCCACGCTCGCACCGGGAAGCTATACGGTGCAGTGGACGGCGGTCGCCGCGGATGACGGCCACGTGACCAAGGGTTCATTCGCCTTCTCGATCAAAGGCTAGGGCTGGGAGCCTGTCTGAGTATTCCGCGTGGCCGCGAGCGAGACGGACTGGGTGATCGTCGAGGCGGAGGCTTCGGACAGGCTTTGAGGCTCAAGCCTTGGAGCTAAGTGGCTGGGACGCGGCAGCCGTCGGCGCGAAGGCGGTCACTTACGCCACTACGCTCGGTGCCGCCGGAGCGATTTATTTTCTGGCCTACTGTGGCGAGCTCCTGCAGGAACCGCAGCGCTCGCGCATCAGGCGCCTGATCGGCATCTTAAGCTTGACCTCGGCCCTCGCGACCGGCGCGAAGATCCTGTTGATGTCGGCCACGATCAGCGGCGACCTCGCCGGCATGTTCGACATGAGCTTTGCAGGCATGATCTTGGGCGCAGGCGAAGGCCTGGCCTCGGGTGTGCGGATGGCGGGACTGGCTCTTTGTGCTTTGGCGGTCACCTCAAAGCATCGCTTCCATGCGTTGGCCCTCGTGGGCGCGGCCCTGGCGTCCATGTCCTTTGCCGGCGTCGGCCATGTACACGGCCTGCGGCCGAGCATCGTACCCAGCGTGCTCTTGTGCCTGCACTTGCTGTGCGCGGCGTTTTGGCTGGGCGCATTGGTACCGCTGTTGATCACTGCCCGCGACTCCAGGCCCGCGCAAATTGCTGCGGTGGCAGCGCGTTTCGGAAAATTGGCGCTAGGTGTCGTGGCAGTACTGCTCTGCGTCGGGCTAAGTCTCTTGTGGATGCTGATTCGCGACGCGACGCCATTCTGGAGCAGTGACTACGGCCGATTGATGGCCGCCAAGCTGTTCATGGTAGCCGCGCTGTTGGGGATAGCCGGAGTCAACAAGCTGTACCTGACACCCAGGCTTCTGCAAGGTCAGTCCAAGGCCTTCGTCCAGTTTCGACGCACCGTGCAGGCCGAGATGGTCGCCGGTGCATTGATCTTGCTGATCACGGCGACGTTTACGACCGTGACGGGTCCCCCGCGGTAGCCTGAAGTCGATCGGTCAAAGCGACCCGGCAAGATCCGCATAAAGAACGGCATTGGATGTACGCAGGTTCATTCCGAATGCAGAACGTATCGATTCCGTGATCAGCTTGCTCGCGGCGATCTCGTGGGTCCCATGCACATCAGCCGAATTTGCTGAAATCCGCTGCACGCCGCTCTGAAAATGCGTTGAAGGCCTCCTTGAACTCCGCGGACTTCAGTTGGCGCAGGAAATTACCGGACTCCTCGCTCATGCGTGCCAGCATGCCCTCCTGGTCGCGCATCAAAGATTTGGTCGCGACGACGGAGGCCGGGGCGCGAGCGGCGATGGCCAGGGCAGCCGCACGCGCGGCCGCATGCAGCTCGGCTGCGGGTACGGTGCGATTCGCCAGACCCCAGCTGACTGCTTTTCCCGCGCTCACCGGCTCACCGAGCACGAACATTTCAAACGCGCGGACATGCCCGATGCGCAGCGGCATCAACAGGCTCGAACCCGCCTCCGGGACCAGGGCCAGGTTGACGAAGGGCGCGATGAGCAGCGCATCATCCGCCATATAGACCATGTCGCAGTGAAGCAGCAGGGTGACGCCGATCCCCAGCGCCCGGCCGTTGACCGCCGCGACAATCGGCGTGCGGGAGCGCGCCAGCGCGGGCAGCAGCGGATTGGCATCCTCGGGCTTAGGAGCCGCCGTGGCATTGCCGATGGCAGCGAAATCCGCCAGATCGTTTCCCGCGGTGAACATGTCGCCGTTGGCCTTGATCAAGATGCAGCGGATATTCGGGTCCGCATCGGCATTCGCGATTTCCGCCCCCAGCGTGGCGTACATGGCGCGGGTCAGCGCATTCTTCTTGTCCGGCCGGTTCAAAGTGAGAACCAGGAGCTTTTCGGACTTTTCCACCAAAACATGCTGTGTCACAGAGTTCTCCTTATGATTACGGCGCTGGTCCGCTCAGTTGCATGGCAGCCAGAGGAAGAATGGTATTCCGATCAGACAGACACCGCCGAGACCGCCGACAGCGCCAACACCGCCGGGGCCGCCTGCACCGGTGTGATGGTACCGCCGCCACGGCCCCGGTGCGAAGATCGCCAGACCGACGCGCCAGACTGACGCGCCCTACACCGGCCAAAGCGAGACGGCGGTGGGTTCAGGCGTAGCTCCGGCTGACGAACCAAAACACCCCCAGCCCCACGAGAAATGCCGATCCGACATCGACCACCACCGGGCGGGGTAATACGAAATGAATCTTTCTGAAGGCTAGCACCAGCACGGCCGCTCCGACGACCAACGCCACCTGACCGAGTTCAACCCCTAAGTTGAAGCCGACCAGCAGCTCGGCCAGCCGCTCCGTGGGCAGCTGCAGCTCCAGCAAGTCCGCGGCAAAGCCAAAACCATGAATCAACCCGAACACCAGCGTAATGAGTACGCGCAATCGACCTGCATCACGAATATTGCCCGACAGGAGCAAATAATTTGCCGAGAACAATCCCGCGCCGAGCAGCAGCAAGCTCGGCAGCCCCCCGAAACCGAGGAACTCGAACACGGCCATGAGGCCGAGGCAAAGTGCGGCGCCCAGCGCGACCATCTTGGGTTGCCGGGTCTGAACGACGATGTTCTCCGCACCGATGAGCGCGATGGTGAGGGCGACCAGGGCATCGATGTATTCGGCATGCGGCCGGAGCACCCCGGTGACCGCCAGCGCGAGGGTCAAGCTGTGACCGACGGTAAATCCGGTGACCACAAAGACCAGATCCCGTAGCCGCCGGGATATCAGCACCAATCCCAAGAGGAACGCCATGTGATCCACACCGGTAAAGATATGCATCATTCCCATGCGTATGAATTCGAAGAAACTCGCATTCTTGAGGCGGCTGCCCGCGCCGCCGGTCACCTCGATGGTCTGATGATCACGGGTGATCAGCTGTTCGGTGAATTCCCCGGTGGCGGCGTTTTGCACCTGCGCGAAGTTGGTATGACCGGGGACCCGATCGAAAAAGGCGCCGGAATGAATCTGCAAGTTCGCGGCAGAATCGCACGTGAAGGTGAAGTCGAATTTCCTGAATCCCGGGAGCGCCGACAGCGGCTGCACCGGCGGAATGAGCGCACAGCGTTTACCGTCCGCCATTGCGTAGGTTCTTTCGACCAGGTAGTCGCTCAAGATGGCCGATGAAACCGGTGTCGTGCCGTCGGCCAGCCGGTTGGCCTCGATGTCGGGAATGGTCACGACCACGTCCACCGATCGGCCGTTGATTTCCCATACCGAATGCGACTGACTCCGCGTATGCGCATCGGCCGGCGGCGGCGCGGCTGCCGCCAGCAACAGACAGAGGATGGCGGCGGATCTCAACGCAAGTCGTCCGCGATGCGCACATTGGCGCGTTTGCGCAGGAAGGATTCATCGCCTGCCTTCAATTGTTCGATCGCGCGATTCCGATAGTCGGTCAATACCTTTGGATACGCCTTGGCGAAGTCCAGGCGCGCCGGTTGCGTGTTCTTCACCATGTACAGCACATGGATGCCATCGCTCAAAGTGATGGGTGAAGACGCCGCGCCCTCCGGCAATTCCCGCGCAATGGCAAAGAGCTGCTCACCCAAGTGAATCCGGGCGGCGAAGTAGAATTCATCGCCTATGGTCTTGCCCGAGTCGCGGCCATGAAGCCGCACCAGCACATCAGGCGTCGTGACCGTTGCCTTCAATGCCTCCTGACTGCCCGCCAGACGGGGAAGTTCATCCACGGGGAATAGCCAATCCCGGACATTCATGATCCCCTCCGCGACGTAGCGCTCGGGATGCTGCGCATAAAAGTCACGTAAGGTTGCCTCGCTGGGCTGGGCGGTGATGGCGCTTTCGGAAATTTCCAGCTCCACCGCATTGACCAGGGCGCTGCGCACTTCAGGATCGACCGACGCCAGGTCCAGCTCCTTGCCCCGCTGCACGAACAATTCTTCGCGGATCATGTCGTTCAAGACTTGCCGCCGCTGTTCGGGGGTCGCGTGGCTCAGGTCGACGCCGTATAGCGTCTGCAGAAGGGCGAGGAAATCGCTGCGGGAGATGGGCTGCTGATTCACCAGAGCCACATCTTCGGCCGGAACCGACAACGACGAGACCCCACGCACGGTGAACAGCGAATATCCGGCCAAACTCAAGCCTATGATCGCTCCCAGGGCCATCAGCGCGAACGACCGGCGGTTCACCTGCAGTGGATCTCGCCAAGATCCAGCCTTTACCTGCTCATGATCAGTCGGCATGGAATCCCTCGCGGTGTGAGATCGAGTACACATAGAAAGCCGTTTCGCGAATGCCGGCCGCGCTCAATGTCATGATCCAAGCGGGGCACACGCCCTGGCGACCCTGCGCGATCGAGAGGAAAAGCGCCTCGCGGCTGCCGTCGCCGTAGAGCGAGACGGCATCGGTCAAGTTCGGCGCACCAATCGCGGCGTCCCCTTTCGCATCCAGGGCATGACAGTCATAGCACCCCGCATCGCCGGCGTACAATGCCGCACCTCGCGACGCCGCGGCAGCGTTGGCCTCGCGGCCTTGTTGCCGAAGCAGAAATTCAATCAGATCGTCGATCTGGCCCGGGGCCAGCGGATGAATATTGGGGTCGGCCGGATTCGGCTGCGGCTGCCCATACGCCGGCATGACCGCCAGGCTCCAGGTCTTTGGATGGCGGAAGCGAATGCCGTACTCGATGATGCGCTCGATGTCCGCCACCCGCCCGCCGCCGTACAGCCAATCGCCGTCGGTGAGGTCAGGCACACCCTTGATCCGATCTCCGGCGCCCGCGGCGCCGTGGCATACGGCGCAATGAACCAGGAACAAAGGCTGCCCGCGGCGAACTGCGAAACGCCGCAGGTCAGGATCAGCGGTCAGCGCGTCGGGATCCGCGCGCAGCAGCCTACGTTCGGTTTGGCCGATCTCGGCGAACACGGCAGCGCCGATCAGGAAGGCCAGAATGATGACGATAGTGAAGCGCATGAAATCCAGCTCGAGCGATGCCGCGCCAGAACGATCAAGTGACGTTCAAGTCGTAAAGCCTATCCAACGTCCCGTCGCCACGATGGCGGTCCACAGCAGCAGCGACGTGCCGCCCGCCAACTTGGCCCGTCTGGGCGGCTGCGCTCGGTCCCATGCCTCAATATGGCGAGTCCCCAACCAGTGAAACATCGCCATGTTGATGCCGGCAAGCAGCAGGCAGCACATCTTCAGCCGGAACGGAACATTGGCGTAATAAACGAGCGCCTTGGACGAGAACAGCATCAGTCCCGCCGCAGCCGCCACCAGAAATGCCGTCCAGGTCCAGGGCAACATTTCGGCCGCGATCTCACTGAATGGGCGTTCGCGCTGGGCAATTCCCAGGAGGCGCAGGTCCACGGTCATGATCGAACCGACGACCAGAACCAGCGCGAGCACATGCACGGTTTCGATGGTGGGAAATAACCAGTCTGATTCGCGAATTGCGGTCGGAAACTTCAAGTCCTGCAGCCAGGTGAGCGCTTGTTCCACGGCCATGCTCATGACTTATACATAGGCGATCCAGCGTCCGGCGGTCACGATGCCGGCACCGATGATGATGAAGCCGACTCCGACGGCGCGGGCCGCACGGCGCCGCGCCGGCGACTCGCTCCAATACGTAAGGTCGCGGCGCGTGCGCGTCTGGACGATCCACAGCGCGCCGGCGAGGATGAGCACCAGGAGCATTTTGATCCGAAATACCCAATTGAGCAGTTCGCGCGCCGGCTCAGTGACGGTGAGCAGGATGCCGCTGACCAAGAGCACGGACAGCGCCGTCCAGATCCAGGGTGCCGAGCGGGCGGCGAGGCGCGCCAAGGGCTGCACGCTCCGGCTAATGCCGATGAGACGAAAGCCGATGACGTAGACGGTGGTCAGCAGAATCGCAATGGCGATAATATGCACCGTTTGCACCAACGGGACGAACCAGTTTGCCGACTGAAACGCCACGCTGATATCCGTCCTCGACAGCCAATCGCAAAATTGCTGAATCACATCGTCATCCGAAGCTCTTGGGAGAGCGGCTACTTTGAATGGAGCGCATCGTCGGGGCAAGGGTCCGCGTGAAGTATAGTCAGCAAATGTCATTCGGACCGCTGAAAACCCGCCGCACCCTGCTGGGACTGGGCGCTGCGCTGCTGCTGGCCTGGTGCGTCGGCATGCTGGCCCGCGGCTACTGGACACCGGACGAGCCGCGCGAAGCTGATCTCGCGTGGCGCATGAGCTGGCAGGCCGACCAGGCGGTACCTTTGCTGGCCGGCGAGGCATTCTGTGAAAAGCCGCCGCTGACCTATTGGCTGGCCGCCGTTCCCATCCGATGGTTAGGCCCACAGGCTTGGGCCGCGCGCCTGCCCAATTTGCTATATGCCCTCATCACGGCGCTCGGTGTCGGTTTGCTGGCCTCACGCTGCGCAGGCCGGTTCGCGGGGTGGGTGGGCGCGGCAACGGTCAGCACCTTCTTGCTGTCATACCAAGTCGCCATCTGGTTGGCAACGGATGCGCCGCTGCTTGCCGCCGTGTCCGTGGCGCTGCTCGGCGCCTACATCGGTTTCTACGCCGCCAGCCGTGCGCAGCGCCTGCGCGGCTACACCTTGATGCACATCGCGCTGGGACTGGGGTTCCTGAGCAAGAGCGCCGTCGTCTGGATGGTACCGGCGTTGGCCCTGCTCACGCTCGGCATTTGGGAGAAGCGCTGGCGCGAACTGATTCGCTGGGAACTGTACATCGGACTGCTGATTCAGGCAGCGATCATTCTCTCCTGGGTGTGGTTCGTGTACCGAGGCAGCGACGGCGTCGAACACTTGCGAATTTTCTTCTGGAACAACCTGGTCGGCCGCTTTGCGCCGGTCGACGCGCCGCCGGATTTGCAATACGCGATGGCCCACCGCAACACGCCCGGGAAGTATCTGATCGAACTCCCGGTTTATTTGTTTCCCTGGACCCTGTTGGTCATCGCCGCCGCCCGTCGGGCATGGCGGCAGCGGCGCTCACTCAAAGACCCGCGCGCCGTCCGCTTCGCGCTCGCCGCCTCACTGCCGCCGCTGCTGCTGCTTTCCTTCGCCGCCACGGCCCGCAACATCTACCTGGCGCCGGCGCTTCCGGGATTTGCATTGTTCCTCGCTTGGTGGGCTCGGGATATCCTTCCGGGCCCCGATCGCTGGGAGGTACGCGCGCTGCGCGCGACGGCCGCGATGTTGCTGCTGGGCGTCGCTCTTTTCGCCGCGGCACTGATCGTCATCGCGGGCGATGCCTGGAGCACCATGTCCGGTCACGCGTCATACATCACCATCTCGGCAGTCGGCTTGCTCGCCGCTGCGGTATTGGCCCTGCGGGCGTGGGCGGCGGCGCGCAACCAACCCGTGCACGCTCAATGGGCCCTGTTTCTGGCCTACTGCGTGCTGCTCATAGGACCTGCCTCCCAGGTGTACACCCAAGTGGACCGTTGGCAGGATCTGGGAAAGATCAGCCGTGAGATTGCCGCGGATACGGTGGGAAAGCCGCTCATTCTGCTGGCGCCGGATGAAACCACCCGCGCCATGATCGATCTGTATGCCAGGCAATCCGTCGACAGGATCGCAGGACCGCTCGATGCGGCCGGCATAGGCCGCATCCATGCGTTGGCGGCCGCTGCGCCCGACAGCCGTTTCCTCGTCCTACTGCCCGGCCAATCACCGCGACTGCCGTGGCGCCGGCGCGCGCCGGAGATGAGTGCGCCGCCCGCCTGGGCTGAGGCGGGACTGCGGATCGCGAAACACTATGCCCTGCCCAATGGCCGGCGTTATGCCCTGCTCGAGGTCACTCCTTAGGAGCCTTCCTCACGCGGCATACTTAAGACAGGCTAGGCCAAACCCCGATACAGCGCCTCGTATTCCTGGATCTGCCGAGTCCAGGAAAAATCCTGTGCCATCGCATTTCGCTGCAGCTGCGCCCAAATGCTCGGGATCGCAAACCAATCGAGCACAGTGTTGATCGCCCAGCGCACGGCCGGCGCATCATAATCGTTGAATACGCAGCCGGTACCACGGCCCGTGCCGGGATCGAAGTGCTGCACCGAATCGGCGAGGCCGCCGGTATTGCGTACCACCGGGATCGTCCCGTAGCGCAGACTGTACATTTGATTCAAACCGCAAGGCTCGTAGCGCGAGGGCATGAGGAAGATATCGCTGCCTGCCTCGATGAGATGCGCCAGCGGCTCATCGAACCCCGTCCGATAACTCACGCGGCCCGCAAAGCGCTGCGCCAGCGACTCGAAAAAACCCGAATACTTCGAATCGCCGCTGCCCAACACTACCAGGCCGAAATCGCGTGCCTGCAGCAGGTCCGGCAAGGCATCCATCAAGAGATCGATTCCCTTCTGTTCGGTCAGCCGAGTCACCATACCGATGAGCGGCCTGGAGGTCGCGATTTTCAGCCCCAGCGTTGCGGTCAACATCTCCTTGTTGATGAGCTTGCCGCGCAAGTCCTCGGGATTGAAATGCGCATCGAGGTGCGGATCGTGCCGCGGATCCCATGCCTGGTAGTCGACACCGTTCAATATTCCGGTCACGCGATCCGTGCGCTCGCGCAAGGCAGATTCCAACCCCATGCCGAGCGGCGTCTCACGGATCTCCCGTGCATAGGTCGGACTGACCGTGCTCACCCGATGCGCATGCCGAATGCCGGTTTTCAGCGCGTTGATCCCGCCGCGCCCGAAATCACCCTGATCGAGCAGCGCCCACACCGAGGCCGGCCCCACGTCGGCGGCGGCGGCGCTCGGCATCACACCCTGATAGCCGATGTTGTGGATGGTCAGCAGGGATTTGGCGCGCGCCAGAAGAGAGTCCGATGCGTACAGCGTCCGCAAATACAGCGGCAGAAAGGCGCTGTGCCAGTCGTTGCAGTGAAAAACCTGAGGAGAAAACCCTAATCGCCGGCAGCCCTCTAGGGTGGCTCGCGTAAACAGCAGAAAGCGGCGGTGCTCATCGGGATCGTTCGTGTACAGGCCGGGGCGATCGAACAATGCCGGACAATCGACGAAGTACACGGGTGCATCGCTGCCCGGATAAGCGCATGTCAGCAGCGAAAAACCATATTCGGTGTCGCCTATCCTCAAGGGGACTCGCTGGGCGCCGAGGACGGGCTGAAGGTCGGGGTAGTTGCGCCGCACGATGGGATACAACGGCGTGAAGGCGCGTACGTCGTGCCTCAAGGCGCTGACGTTGCGCACCAGCGCGCCGGCGACATCGGCCAGGCCGCCGGTTTTCGCGTACGGCACGATCTCCGAACTCAATAGGCACAGCTTCAACACCGACATGACTTTAGTCTAACAAGGCCCGATCGGCGCCGCGAGAAACTGGTGCTTGCCGGTCGAGTGTGTCAGGCTTGCGAAGCATGCGACACGCTGCCCGTAACAACACTGGACGTTATGTCAGCCGTTTAACCAGCGGAACCCTGGCAGTCATCATGGCCGGTGGCCGCGGCGAGCGCCTCAAGGCACTCACCCAGCATCGCTGCAAACCGGCTACGCCCTTCGGCGGAAAATTCCGCATCATCGACTTCGTGCTGTCGAATTGCGTCAACTCCGGGATCCGCCAGATCGCCGTGCTCACCCAGTACAAATCCCAGTCGCTGATCCAACACATTCAACGCGGCTGGAGCTATCTGCGCGGAGAACTGGGCGAGTTCGTCGAATTGATCCCCGCGCAGCAACAGATCGGCACGCATTGGTATCGCGGTACGGCCGATTCGGTGTATCAAAATCTCGAATTCATCCGCTCGCACAACCCCACGCATGTGCTGATTCTGGCGGGCGACCATATCTACAAGATGGACTACGGTCCGATGATCGCCTATCACGAGCAATGCGAAGCCGACATCACCGTCGGTGTCGTCGACGTACCGATCGAACGGGCGAATGAATTCGGCATCATGACCACCGACGACACCAATCGCGTGGTGAAGTTCGCCGAGAAGCCGCAAACGCCCGACCCCATCGCCGGCCATGAAAATTTAGCGCGCGCCTCGATGGGCATCTACGTGATCACCATGGACCGGCTCGAGAAGCTGCTGATCGAGGATGCGGCCAACGCGGCCACCCATCATGATTTCGGCCGCAACATCATTCCAGCGGCCATCCCGCGCCTCAAGGTTTTTGCCTACCCCTTTCACGATGTCGAGACGCGCGCGCAAAGTTACTGGCGCGATGTGGGTAACGTCGACGCGCTGTATGAAGCCAATATGGAGCTGGTCTCCCTCAATCCCGAGCTGAATATTTACGATCATCAATGGCCCATTTGGACCTACCAGCCGCAGCAGCCCCCCGCGAAGTTCGTGCTGGACGATGAAGGCCGGCGCGGCATCGCCGTCAACTCCATGGTGGCCGGCGGCTGCATCATCTCCGGCGCCTACGTGCGTCAGTCGCTGCTGTCGAACGATGTGCGCATCGAGGAAGCCAGCAGCATCGACAGTTCAGTGCTGCTGCCGAGCGTGACCGTCGGCAGGCATTGCAAAATCACCCGCAGCATTCTCGACGAGAACTGCGTGATTCCCGACGGCCTGCAGATTGGGCAGGACTTGAGCCTCGACGCGAAGCGATTCTTCGTGACCAAGCGCGGCGTGGTGCTGGTCACGCAGGACATGCTGCGCGCGTCGGCCGCCGGCGCGCCGAGTTCTTGACGAACCAATCAGCCCTATTCACGTCGTAGCGCAGCGGGAGGCTCCACCTTCTTGCCGTGATCCGCACTACTGAAATAGGCGGTCTTCATCCCAATGAACGTACTGCGCCCGGAGGTGCGGTAGCTGCCCTCGGTCATCTCGAATCCGATGTCGGAACCGAGGCCGTCGAATTGCTCCATGACGAGGTCGAAGCCTGCGTCGCGGATTGCCTGCAGCAGATGCTCTCGCTGAATCCAAAACGATTTACGGTTGTCCCAGGAAGCCCATCGGCGATTCTCGCGATCACGGAAGGCCCGCTCGCTCCTGAATTCCCGGCACCAACGCCCAGACAACCCTTCGTTTTGCGCCAGGCGCGAAAGTTTGTGCGTTGTCGTTGCGGTATTTTTCAACGGGATAACTCGCGAAATAGCGCGGCGCAGACGCCGTGGATGTATGAAACTGGGAGAATCGTTCGCTTCTGAAAAATGCGTCTGCAGAATCAGCAAGCGCTTGGTCACGCCGGACAATACGTCGAGGAATGCTCGGGGCCTATCAAGGTGATAAAATAACCCGCAGCAGAACACGGCGTCGAATGACCCATGGTTGGCAATATTCCAGACATCGTCGCGCACGAACTTCAGATTGGGCAACGAGGTTTTGGACTGTACGTAGCGGCATGCCTCGATATTCAATTCACGGACGTCGACTCCGAGTGCCTGAAGTCCCAACCTCGCGAATTCAACGGTGTACCCCCCCTCGAGACAGCCCAAGTCGGCGATGCTAAGGTGACTCTTTTCACCGGGAAATGCCGCATCGAGAACGCGTTTTGCGGCCAGAAACCAGGGATGGGCATCCATCGACTGGCCGGCTTCCGGTTTCGTGTAGCTTCCGTCGTCGAGACGTATGTTATGGGACGTAAAAGTAACCAACGAACGACTCCCTCGACAACTGTTTGCCTGCGACCGCAAGCTGCGCCGATATATAGTACTTGAGGTGGTGACCGGATTCTTCGGAAAAGGCCAGTTGGCTCAACTGCTCACTCGTATACCCAAAGGGCGATCTTGCGCATGCCGGGAATATTCATCTATCAGATTTTGAATCACTACACGAAGCCGGAGGATTTGGACCCAGGCTTCCTCGTGCTGGACAATTCCTCGAATCAGAGGCCTGATTGGTTCGAATATTGGCCGATCAGGACATTTTTGTTGAATGAACCGCTGGACGAGGAGTCCTTTTACGGTTTTCTGTCGCCGAAATTCAAGTACAAGACGAATCTGAGCGCAGCCGCCGCCCGCGAGTTCGTAAGCCGGGAGAGCGCCACGACCGACGTGGTCCTGCTGAGTCCGAGCATTCACCTCACCGCCTACCATTTGAATGTGTTCGCGTTCGGGGACACGGTTCATCCGGGCCTATTGAAGGTCGCCGACCGGTTTTTTCGGCACATCGGACAACCGATGAATTTACATGCCCTCGTCACCAATTCGCGGAACGAGGTTTATTCGAACTATATGATCGGCAAGCCCCGATTTTGGCGGGCCTGGCTCGAAATCGCCGAGCAATTATTCGCGCTCGCCGAGTCCCCGGATGATCCACTCGGTGCGGAGCTGCGCGCGCCCACCCTGTACCGAGGAGGTAACGGCGTCCAGATGAAGATATTCATCATGGAGCGCATCACCACATGGATTCTCGCGCGCGACTCCCGATTCGTGGCGCGTGTGCGCGATCCCTTCGTTGCGCGATCCCGCGTTTACAAGTTGCCGGGAGCGATCGTCTGCGATGCCTTGAAGATCGCATACGCGACGAACCACCGGGAGGAGTACAAGGATCTGTTTTATCTGGTCAGCAGAATCGGCAGGCCTTTGAGTTGGCTGATCCGAATCGGCACTCTGTTCGGTTTCAAACCCATCCGGGCGTGCGTAGCAGCGCTCTCGAGCTATTGGGTGAAAGCCGGTAAATCTTGAGTCCGTGCGGAGCGCGCCGTGCTCCCGTGCGGATCTAATCCCACAATTCCGTGAGCTTTTCACCTTTGATCGCGCGCTTGATCGCTCGAAACGTCTTGCGAAAGATCGGCGGAATGAGATCCAGGATTATCCCCCGCACGATCCTCGAGGCCCGGACTCTCACTTGGTGCTTTTGGGAAATGTAGTACATGGTGGTGTGCGCTTGCACCGCGGACTCCCAGGTATTCGTGTAGTAATACAGCGCCAGAGATCGCCGCGCGACACCGGGCGGTGTATTCAACGGTGTCGGATGACCGTGCAGCGCCTCTTTCACGGTGGAAAATATCACGCTGCGATTGAACACAGGGGCGACCGTCTTGCGCTTCGTCATGGTCGCGCGATCCCATAATTCCAGACCCCCCGCGTACTCGTCTTTCCAGTCTTTATTGAGATAAAGGAGCAGATTGATGCGTCGCTCGAGATTGTATTTCTTCAGGTGATTGAAATCGGCATGCACCTCGAGATAGCCGCCATTCTCGATCCAATGCACGCCGCCGCCGAAGTAGGACGGATCAGCGATCAAATTTTGAATTCCCGTCAGTCTTTCGAGATAGGCGAGAAACGGACCGGAGTTCAGGCACTGTGCCAATCGAGCGGTATTCGGGCCGACCACATCGGGGAAAAATGCAAACTTGTTATGGTCGGTCTTTCGGTCGAGAAATTTGGCATAGCGTTTGGATCGATCGACGGCATCTACTTCGGACAGCACCTCGCTCAAGTCTTTCGGATCGAAAAAATCATCGATCACAATATGAGCAAACGGCTGATTGGCCGCATAGACCTCATGCTCCTTGTCGCCGAGTTCGATAAGGGAGTTTCGGTCGGTTTGATAATTGATCATCAGGCTATTTTACTCCGATCCACGCCCACCCGGTTTCAATATCCCGCGACACGGTTACTCGGTCTCGAAAGCAGCTCTGTTCATTGCGGGCGCGTTCATTGCGGAAGCGCTCACTGCGTGGCGCGAGAACCCGCGTCGCGCAGTTTGAGTTTGGACCACGCCGCCATGACGCTGCCCGCGTCGATGCCGAGCATGCTCGGCTCTCCTTCCATCTCGCCGCGCAGCAGTTGCACGTCGGCACCCGCGGTGCCCGAGGGCCGGTACAGCGAGGGCAGTGCCCTGCCGAATAGCACGACCTGAGGACAGCCGACGCCGGCCGCGGCGTGCGCGGGCCCTGAATCCACGGTCACGAGGCCCTCGGCGCGTTCCAGCAGCGCGATCAGGCGGGGAATCGGCATATCGTCCGCCACATTGTGGACGCCGGGAACGCGGGCCAGGGCCTCGAGCTGCCGGTTCAGTTCGAACTCCGGACCAGTGCCGAGCAGCAGGATGGCGTGGCGGGGATGTTGCTGCCTCAAAAATTGCAAGAACTGCGACCAGCGCTCGAGGGGCCAGTACTTGTGGTTCACCGCCATGCGGCGCAGGCCGCGGCGCATGGTGCGTTTATTGCCGATCTGCATCAGCAGCAAGGGCTGCTCGGCAAGACCTCGCGCCCGAAGCCACGCCGCAAGCTCCATCCGCCGGCTCTGTGTCACTTCGAGGTAGCAGCCCGGAGCGATCGCATCGATGTCGGCGCGGTGCCCACCGGCCGGCGGCCGCGGCATGACCAGCGGCATGATCTGAGCGAAGCGGCGCCATTGCTCGGTGGCATGCTCACCGGGCAACAACCCGTGATCTTTCACATCGACGATGTATTGGCCGGTAATTCCCGAGCGCTCGAGGATCGGTCTGGCGGCACCATCGCCGTCGCAAAACCAGGTGGGACTTGGACCCCTCGCTCGCAACCCCCGCACCACCCGCCGCTGGTCTGGGTTCAGCCAGTAGGGCGTCTTGCGGCTGCGCATACTGAAGATCTCCCCCACTCCGGGCTGCCCCCGCAGCAACGGTTCGCTCCACGGACCGGAAGTGACGATATCGACGGGGACGCGAAATTCGGCGTACAGCACGCGGATCAATGCCGTCAACAGCACCATGTCGCCGAAAGCGCCGCAGCGCACCGCCAGCGGCCGCTCACAATGGCGCACGGACACCGTCAATCCCGGGCCTAACCTGAACTATTCATGATGGAGGACGCGGCAGGGTTGGATGGGTATTGTCCGGAGCGCCGTATCCATCCGTCCATCCAACCCTCGCTCTTCCGTTGGTCACAGCTAACGGATGACGCTGTCGCTGAATCTTTCCATTTCTTCCAGCTGCGGGCTGAATTGCAGCAGAAGGAGATCGACACCCACTTCCTCGAATTTGCCGATCTGATCCTGCACCTGCGCAGGCGTGCCGACCAATCCCGAGCGCAAGCCGCGGTTCGACACGGAGTATTCCTGAATGGACATCTTCTGCTCGAGCTGGGTCCCCTGCAGCCACTGCTGGTAGTTCGCGTAACCCTTGGCGTTTTGCTTCACGTCGGTGATGCGCTCGATCTCCTTGGCCACTTCGCTCTCGGAATTCCGGGTAAAGGCATAGCCCGCCACACCGAACTGCATGCGTCCCAATCCGAATTTTTCGCGTCGCGCGCTCATGTCGGCAATCTTGGCGGCCACATGTTCCGGGGAATCGCCGTGCATGACGTAGGCGTCGCATTTTTGCGCAATGAGGTTCTTCGCAGCCTCGGACTCGCCCCCGGCATAGATCGGCGGCCGTGGCGAGCGCAGAGGTTTGGGCTCGAGCACCGTATTCTGGGTCTGGTAGTACTTACCGGTGTGGTTGTAGCTCTTCTGCGACCAGGCGCCGTTCACCACGTCGAGCCATTCCGACGTGCGCCCGTAGCGATCGTCGTGGCGTTCGAAATCCACGCCGTACATGCGGGCTTCCTGCTCCCACCAGGAGGAAACCACGTTGAGCGCGAGACGGCCGCCGCTGATGTGGTCGATATTCGCGGCTTGCTTGGCAAAGAGCGCAGGCAAATGAAAAGTCGGCCGCACGGCCACCATCAATTCCAGGGTCTTGGTGACCGCGGCGAGCGCCGCCGAGGTCGACCAGGCATCAAGACTCGGCGCATCGATGCCCTTGATGTCGTTCATGTTGAGTTCTGCGATGAGCGAGAGATCGAATCCGATCTCCTCGCTGCGCCGTGCGAGCTTGCTGGTGTACTCCCAGGAAGCCTGCATGTTTTCGTCTTCGACGTTGCGCAGCCAGCCGCCGAATACCGGCATCCAATAACCGTAGCGAATGCCTTTCTTACCCTGCACGACGCACCTCGTCCAGCAGGAAATCGGCAAGATTGTCGATCGGGTTGAAGCCGATGACCCGCGGCGCATCGGCGACGAAATTCGACAGCGCGTTGATGTCGTAATAGTAGATCTGACCGTCCCGGTCATCGACGATGTACTCGATGCCCCCGACGTCGATGCCGGCGGCGCGCACGATGCGCTCGATGTCCTGGATCACCTTAGGCGGCGCCTCATACCCTTCGACTTTGAGCCCGGCCTTGGAGGCTTCGACCGCGCAGGCATTTTCCAGGCTTTGTCCGGTCGAGGTCTGGCAGATATCCGCCGGACACAGATCGAATGTTTGTCCGGTCAGGTGCACCTTGATGGCATAGATATATTTGAAACCGATGGTCTCCACCCGTGTGATGAAACCGCCACGCGCGGGGATGAACTCCTGGACCAGCGCGACGCTGTCGTTGCCCAAGTCCAATTGGCCCGCGGCAACCGCCGCGGCCAGTTCGGCCTTGTTGTTGAAGCGCGTGATGCCCTTGCCGCTACCGCCGGTATTGGCTTTGACGATGATGGGATAGCGCAGACCTTCGGCGGCGGCCGCGGCCTGGTGCGGCGAGTGAATGATCCGCGAAGGCAGGAACTTCAAGCCCAGCGATCGGAGCAGCGAAGCCTGGCCGGCCTTGGATATCTCGTAGCGAAAAGCCTTCGCGCCGTTGAGGACGCGCACGCCCTGCAATTCCAGATGGTCGAGGTAGGCCAGGGTATGGAAAATTCCAGAGCCGTGCTGGCGGCTGTTGGCCGACGGGCTCATGCGATTGAACAACACCTTGAACGCCGGCTTCGGCGCGCCGACGTCATAGAAATGATCGGGAATGAAGATCTTGTCGAATGGGGCTTTGCGCCGCTCGAGCTCGGCGAAGATCGGCGCGAACCACTGTGGGTGTTCGTAAAGGAACGCCAACGGCGCATGAGCCACCTGCGGGACTTCGGAAAACGCTACGGCACCGCTCGATATCGACATGACACACTCCTACGTTGAACTTCCGCGCGGACGCAAGAAAAACCCGGCCTCGGCCGCGCCACCTCACGCTCAAGCATGGGGGCGGGCGTGCGATTTTGCCGCAATTGCCCGGGGCCGAGGCAGCAAAATACGTCCGCCAGGCGGGCGTAGCGTCCTTTCGGTCATACCACTCGCACGCCCTGCCCGCACGGGCCACCTGCGTATAATAGGGTGAAATGGGTATCGGAACGGCTTTTGCCACCCCCGGGGGCCAAAATTTCAATGCGCAAGTCGTGCCTCATCCTGTTTGCCGCTGCGGCGCTTGTCTCAGCAAATGCCAACGCCTGGGGCGACCTGGGTCATAGGGTCACGGCCCTCATCGCCTACCGCCACTTGACCCCCAGCGCGCGGACTACACTCGACGCCCTACTGGCGGGCGATTCGGACACGCTCACGGGACCGGATTTTGCCAGCCGTGCCACCTGGGCGGACAAGTACCGCAACGCTCACCGGGAGACCGCCGCCTGGCATTTTGTCGACATCGAAATCGACGCCCCGGATATGGCCGCCGCTTGTTTTCATTTTCCCGCCTTGGGGGGTGCCCTCGCCGGCGCAGGACCCGCCAAGGACTGCGTGGTCAACAAGATCGATGAGTTTGCCGCCGAGCTCACGAACGCCACCACGCCTCGCGCCGAACGCTTGCTGGCGCTCAAGTTCTTGATTCACTTCATCGGGGATTTACACCAGCCGCTGCACGCCGCCGATCACCATGACCGCGGCGGGAATTGCGTATTGCTCGCGGCACTCCAAGGCCAGGCAACCAATCTGCATGCCTATTGGGACGTCGACGTGGTCGAAGCATTGGGGCATTCACCCGAGCAGATTGCCGAGAAGCTCGACGCCGGTCTCAGCGGTGCCGAGGCCAAGAAGGGGTCGGGCGGTAGGGCTGCGGACTGGGCGATGGAGTCGTTCGAGATCGCGCGGCGCGATGCCTACGCGCTGCACGACCTGCCGACCTGCCGACACCGCGGCGCAGTCGCGCTGTCCGCCGACTATGCGGCGCAAGCCCGGAAGGATGCCGCGACCCAATTGCTCAAGGCCGGCCTGCGCATGGCGGCCGTGCTCAATCAGGCGCTCGGCGCGTCATAGGATTTCCTGAAGCCCGGCAATGCGGGATGCCTCTCCATCCGGCACACCGGCCCGGCGCGCGTAGCGAGGCCATTGGCGAAGCACATCCGCGACGCGGCCCAATCGGCGCGCTGCGCCGTCGATATCGAATTGCCGGGCCACGATCAGCAGATCCTCACGGGTGATTTGCTGTGCCTTTCCATTCACCAACATTTGGTGCTGACGCGTCCATTTGTCGGGGCCTGGATTGTGCGAAAAGCTCATGTCATAGGCGGGTGCAAGGCTCCACGTTCCTGCCGGGTCCATGATGAACGCGAGATTCTTCGTGTGGTCGTCGCAGTTGCGCGCCATGACATTGAACGCGCAACGCAGCCACGCCTGGCGCATGGCCTCGGCGCCCAGATTCAACTCCAGTATCGTGCGAAAGTATTGCTCATAACTGCTCACATACGGAATGTTGAAATCAAGATGCTGCAAGCCGCATAGCGTTTGGACATGCAGCTTTTCGTTGCCGCGGCGGTCAAATCGGCGCGACATGAAATGGGCGCGCCCTCCCTCCTCCAGCAGGTCGCATTGGGACATGGAGATGCCGCACTCGATGGCCATCAAGTAGTGCGCGTATTCAATGCGGCCGAAACCGCGCGTCATCCCTAAGCGCCCGTCGTCCCCGACACCGTCGAACTTCAGCAGCCAGTGCTCGAACCCGGACGGCAAGTCGAATTGTCCGGACAAGACGCTGCGCGTTTTAGGATTCCAACCGATGACCGCTTTCGCACGGGCGCCACCCGCAGAACTCCCCACGTCGAGAATGTGCTGCGTCACTTTCGATGCTTCGCCGCGCAACGCGCGGCGCGCATCTTCCACCAGACCGGCGATTTGCAGCGGCATGGCAGCTTCGGCGGTGGCCGAGGTCGCCATGGCAGGTTCGAACTCCAGCGCACCCATGGCGCGCTTGCCGACATAGAGAAGTCTCTGCAGCGTCGTGATATCCCCGGCACGTGTGCCCTGCCGGGATAGATATTCATCGATCAGCGCGTTGCCGAACCGGTCCGGCAACGCATCGGCGATGAGTCCGGGCAGGCCGCGATACGTCTGCAGGGACAGCGCGGGAAAGCTGTAACGCGTGCCGATCGACGGCGGCATTGTCATGGGCGAGGGAGAAATGCCGGTGCGCACGAAATCTTTGGCGTATTCGAACTCGTAGTAGCCGGGCATGCCCATCAATGGCGCAACCGCCCCCACCCGTTCGCCCCAAAGCCGCACCTCGACGACGAAGATGTCAGCCATTGATCGAGATCCTAGCGTGTCGTCTTGCGGCGCGGCGCTCGTTGTCGCATGTGTTTTCCCTGCTCGGACTCCAATATTTCCATCGGGCTCGGAGTTGCGGGATCAGGTATCAATCCTTCGAGCCGCTCCAACAGGCCCATCGCTCGCATGAGCGCGATGAGATTTCGCAAGGTAATCCCGCCGGTTTTCTCGAAGCGGCGCAGCGGCGTGAGGCCCATGCCACTGCGTTTAGCCAACTCGCTGGCCGAGATGGCCGCGCCCTTCGGATCGATGCGCCATCGCTGCAACCGCTTCGCCAAGACGGCGCCAATTTCGCGATCGGTCAACTGAGCCGCTATTTTCATGATCCAATAATAGTCATTTATATGCTGTTATTCATAATAACGGTCTATTTTTAGGTATCAATCAAAATCTTGTCATTAGCGCTAATATTAGATATTTATCATTATATAACCTATATATACATCCAATAATAAACTATTAAAGCCTTAAAGAGGCAGACGACGTTAGCTCAACGACCCCCGATCGACCCATCGCGATGTTGACGCTAAAAAACTAATCTGTTAATTAATGAATTAGTTAATTAAAGAGATTCCCGATGGCAACTCCGCGAGCACCGCAGCTCGATGATCTTTTTTCGGCGCTCGCCGATCCGACCCGGCGCGCCATCGTCGAGCGGCTGCTCACCGTCGGCGAACTCAGCGTCGGCGACGTCGCCGTGCCGTTTGCCATCAGCACCCCGGCGATCTCGCGCCACTTGCAGGTTCTGGAGCGGGCCGGGCTGATCGAACGCCGGATCGAGCGGCAATGGCGTTTCGTGCGCGTTCGTACCGACGCCCTGGCGCCGGTCGAGAGTTGGCTTTCGCGCCAGAAGCGGCACTGGACGGCAGCGCTGGACCGGCTCGAGATTTTGGCCGCCGCGCAAACACCGGAAAAGCAGAAGTCATGAGCATTGCCGAGACCAGCGAGACCACGTTGCGCGTCGAACGGTTGATTCCGTCGCCACCCGAGGTTCTCTTTGCGTTCTGGACAGACCCGGCTCAGCTAATCAGGTGGTGGGCCCCTGAGGGTTACGAAGCCTCGGTCCATTCGCTAGACACGAGGCCCGGCGGCGGCTGGCGCATTACCTTGCACCGGCCCGACGGGAGTGTGTTGGCGATGAGCGGCATCTACCGCATCGTAGAGCCGCCACACCGCCTCGCCTTCACCTGGGCGTGGGAAGACGATAATGGGGCCCGCCGCCATGAAACCGAGGTGACGGTGAAATTCGAGGCGACACCCGGCGGGACCCGGCTCGCGCTCCTGCAACAGCGTTTCGAGAGCAAGCAGGCACGCGACAACCACAATGCCGGCTGGTCGGCCTGCTTCGACCGTATCGCGAAGATCGCCGCTTAATATTTATCGGGAGACAACCTATGGGCAAACCGGAAATCATCGGTTCGCTTCGCTCGACCTACACGCGGGTCGTTTGCATGGCCTGCGAGGAAAAGGGGATCGAGTACGTGTTGACAGAAACGCTGCTGGGCTCATCCGAGTTGTTTGCCGTTCATCCTTTCGGGAAAATGCCGCTGCTGCGCCATGGTGACTTCGAACTTTACGAATCGAAGGCGATCGCGACATATCTCGACCGCAGCTTTCCGGGCCCGCAGCTCATTCCGTCCGATCCGCGTCTTGCGGGCGTCGTCGAGCAATGGGTGTCGCTCGTCAATACGGTGATGGACGTTACCCTCACCCGAACATATCTCTTGGCCTATGCCGCGCCGAAGACCACCGATGGCAAGCCCGACCGAAAAGCGATCGAAGCGGTGGTGCCGGCCGTGCGCCAGCAGATCGGGATTCTCAACGAGGCGGTCGCCGAGACCGGCCATCTCGCGGGTGACCAATTCACACTCGCAGACATCAACCTGCTGCCGATCCTCTACTGGGTCCGGCAACTGCCCGAAGGAGCCGACGCTTTCGCCGCCGCACCCCATCTCGCCGCTTATTACGAACGTCATGCAACGCGGCCGAGTTTCAAGGCGACCACTCCGCCCTCCGGCCCACCCAGTCGCGCAAAGCCGAGTTAGTACAAGTCTCGCCACCGACGGCTCGGGGCACGTGGTAGACATGCGCTACCGCGATGACTTCCTACCGCTCACACTCCTAGTTGAGCGCAATCCCCGCCATTTCCGCCCCGGCCAACCTCACCTGCAGAATGTCCGCAATGGTGGGCGCTATCTGGCGCATGTCGATTTCGCCCAAGGATTTGGCCTTGGCGATATGCGGGCCCACGATGAAGAATGCCGAGCGCATGTCGGCGCGTTCCGGCACGTAGCCATGCATGCCTAAGTTGCCCGGCTTGACCACCAACGGTAGCGTCAGGCCGTAGCCCATCTCGTAGCCGCTGCGCAGCGAGATCAGGAAGGCAGCATCGGGAAAGCCTCGACCGCGCCGAATCTCTTCCTGGGTCAACACGCGATCGATGCCGTTCGCCGGATCGCTCGCCAGCTTGTCGAGCAGCGCTTTCACTTGGGCGCGCACCTCCCCGTCGGCCGGATCGGCCAGCATGACCGCGGCGCTGCCGCCCGCGGGCCAGAGCATCGCCTTCCAGTCCTTGATGTTGTTGTCCTTGTCGACACTGAACAGCCCCGTCTGCAGGAACGCGGCGTAGAGATTGACGTCGTGCTCGACGGCGGCGAATCCATGGTCCGATACGACGCAAATCGTGGCCCGGCCCGGCGCTTCATGTTCGGCCGCCGCCCGCAAAGAGCCCACCACCGCGTCGAGACGTTCGAGCGTTTCATTGGATTTTGGACTGAACGGACCCGACAAGTGTTCCTCGGTGTCGAGTCCGGTCAGGTACACGGTGAAAAAACGGGGATGCTTGGTCTGCAATAGGCGGATCGCGAACCGCGCCCGAATCTCATCCTCGGCAACCGTTTCCTGCATGCCTCCGGGATATCGGGCAAGGCCCGCGGAAAGCTCTTGTTCCAACCCCGGCGTGCTCAGGGCGCGCTGCAGCTTCAAATCGTCGTCGGTGCCGGCGCGCCAAATCTGCGGCAGATTGTAGGTGATGTTGGCGCCGACACTCACCGGCCAATAGATGTTGGCCGTTTCGAGATGGGCCGCCGCGGCGGCGTCCCAGAGCGTGGGGACCTTCACGTCCTCCGCATACCAGTACCATCCACGCTGATTGCGCAGCAGCGGATCGAACGTCGTGTTGCCGTAGATACCATGCGTGGCCGGCGATGCCCCCGTCAGCAGCGTGGTATGGCTGGGATATGTCAGAGTCGGCAGAACCCCGCGCACGCCCGTGGCATAGACACCGTCCGCCATGAACGCCCGCAGGTTCGGCACCTTGAGGTGATGGCGCTGCGCATCGATGATGGCCTCGGGCTTCATGCCATCCACGGAGATGAGCATCACCATGGGCGGACCTGCCACAGTGGCTCGACCGGCGACATTGGGTGCACCGACGGCATCGCCCGCTGCGACCGCGGCCATGACCGCGTGGGAACAGACCAGGGCAAACAAGCCCAGCAATCGAAGACCATATTTCATTTCTTTGCCTTTTCAATGTCGCGAAACAATTGCAGAAAATCATCCGCCGCCCGGTGCACATTGCGCTGCCAATCATCGGCAGCCGTGTGGTCCGCGCCGTCGGTGATGTATTTTGCGCAGGCAAACCTTGCATTTTCATGCCAGCACACCTTTGCCAGCGCATACGCCTCCATGTCGACCACCGCGCAATCTAAGTCGACTCCCGTGGTGGCGAATGAATCGCCGCTGCCGCACACAGCGGCCGGCAGGGAAAATACCGGTTCGAAGGTGAGCCTGGGGGGCGCCTCATCGTAGGGGGTGACGCCGAGTTCGAAGCCCAAGCCTCGCACATCCATGTCGCGCTGGACGAATTCGTGACAGGCCACGAGTGTACCCGCGGCGTGGCAGCGGCTTCCCGCGGAACCGAAGTTCACCACCCGCGGCAATCCCTCGCCGGCTTGCGCGTATCGGGACAGTGCCTGGGTGAGCGCGATCGCGGCATTGACCTTGCCCACGCCGCAGTAAAGCACCGGCACCCCGGCCGCCTCGAATACGCCCGCCGACTCCACCCGCAGGGCCATGACCACGAGGGTGCGCGGCAAGCTAGTACTCGATGCAGGCCCGCACCCGCATATTCCGCCAGGCATAGCCCGGCACGATCTTCAGATCGATGAGCGCGAGCAGCGCCTCGAGTTGATAACCGGCACGCTCGCACAATTCCGCGGCCGCGGTCATCGTGCCGCCGGTAGCCAACACATCGTCGACCAACACGACTCGGCCCTTGCCCCTTTGCATCTCCAAGACCCCCGACCCGTACTCGAGATCGTAGGCCACGTCGACCACCGGCGGCGGTAACTTGCCTTGTTTGCGCACCAACACGAATCCCTTGCCTCGGCGCGTCGCCAAGGCAGCCCCGAGAATAAAGCCCCGCGACTCCACGCCGGCCAGCGCGTCGATCCCGTTCCATTCCTCATCAGTGAGCAGCGCATCCAAAGCACGCAGGGTGTCCTCGAAGCGATCGCGCAACAACGGCGCAATATCGCGGAACAGGATCCCCGGCTTAGGGAAGTCGGGCACGTCGCGGATGGCATTCTTCAAATCGGACATAAGCGCTCGCTGGCTGACATCTGCGCAGTTTAGCGGCTAAACGGCTAAGATTCCCGGCCACGATGCTATCCTTATCCGTTGAGCGATGCGCGTCACGGCAAGAGCAAATGAACTACTCATGATTTTGGTCATCGATGTCGGCAACACGCGCCTCAAATGGGCTTGGCTCACCGACAAAGGGCTCTCCGATCAGCAGGCAGTGGTTCATCGTGATGCCAAGCCGGGCATTTGGACTTCTGCGCTGTTCGCGTCGGGGCAAAAACCCAGCCGAGTATTGGTCTCCAATGTAGCGGGACCGGTCATGGCCAAAACGCTCACGCGCCTGGCGAAGAAAGCCTTTCACGTCAACATCGAGTTCATCACCGCGGCGCGCGAGTACCACGGTTTGACCAGCGGCTATCTGGATCCGACGCTGCTGGGTGCGGATCGTTGGTTGGCGCTCATCGGTGCCTGGACCCGCGCGCAAACAGCGCTTTGTGTTGTGGACGCGGGTACGGCAGTCAAGGTCGACAGCGTGGATTCCCATGGCCAGCATCTCGGTGGCCTGATAGCCCCCGGCGTTCATCTGATGCGCGAGGCCTTGATGGGCAATACCAGCGACATCGCCAAGGCAGCCGGCAACAGCACGCCTTCGCTGGCCGGCATTCTCGCCAATAACACCATTGCGGCCGTGTCTCGCGGCGCCGTGTTCGCACTGGCCGGCATGGCGGATCGCGCCGCCGAGGTCATCGAGCAGAACACCGGCACCTTACCTAAATTGTTCATCACCGGCGGCGATGCCAACTTGATTTCCGCCACCATGCGCGTGCGCGGCGAGATCGTGCCGGACCTGGTGTTGCAAGGCTTGGCAGTCATTGCGGCGCAGCCGCGCTAGGCTTCGCATACCGGCTGCGTCGATTCCGCGGCGGCAAGGGATTGTCAGGCGCGGGGCACCGGCCGCGGCTCAAGTCTCGCCGATTGCCACCGTCAGTGCCGCTTCGAAGTCAGCGCCATTCGCGCGCAGCCGCTGCAATTCGCCCCGGGTCCATTCATGCTTGAGCTTACCGTCAATCAACACCGCCGCGCGATCCGCATAGTGCTCCACGATGTCCAAGGAATGCGTGGCCAGCAGCAGTGCCCCGCCACGCCGTTCGATTCTGGCCCGCAGATGGCGCTTGAGCACCAGGGCGCTCGCCGGATCGAGCCCATTGAACGCCTCGTCCAGGACGATGAGCAATGGGTCGCCCACCAGCGCCAACAACACCGCCAGTTTCTGGCGAGTACCCAGCGACAGCGTATCGACAAATGATTCTAGATAAGGCGTGAATCTCAAGCCCTCTGCAAGTTCCAACAAATCGGCGCCGATCGCGGCCAGTCCCTTGGCGCCGGCGTGCACCTCTAGGCATTGACGTGACGTCAGTAGTTCCGGCAAGGTATCGGGCGCGCAGCCATACCCGAGCTGAAGTTTCGCTTCGTAGGCGTTTCTCGCCAACGAATGACCGGCAATGCCTATGTCGCCGCCCGAGGGCTTCAGGCGGCTGACGATGCAATCGAGCAGCGTGCTCTTGCCGCAGCCATTGGGACCCAAGAGCACGAACCAGTCTCCGGCCATGAGGGTGATGGAAATATTCTCCAAGACCGTGCGCGCTCCATAGCCGGCGCGCAGCCCGCGCACCGCTAAAACCTCGCCACTCATGGCGTGCCCCTCGGCCGCTCATCCCGGAATCTCGCGCCGCCGAAACTCGCAAGGCATCCGATGACCGCCATCACCGACCCCACGGCGACGGACCTCCCGAAGGACGCCCCGAGCGCCGCCAAGAGCACTGCCTCAACGGCACCGGCAGCGATCATGACGGCAAAACTGGGCAGCAGAAAAATGCGTGTCAGGGCATGGACACGTATCGGCAACGGCGCGAGCCACCGCCGAATTGCGCGGCTCGCCGCAACGGCCGCCAGACACAACAGCAACAGCATGCCGGCCACGGCGAACACGGCAATCGCACCCAAGGCGGCGGCGGCCGTCGTGCCCAACGGCATCAGGACGAGAATGGGGACCACCGCGCGGGCCAGCATTTTCGGCTGCGCCCACGCGAACATCTGGCGCACCGGCCATAAGCCTAACGCGTTGAGCGACGGGCGAATCGGAGCGGCACGATGGGCATCGGCTTTGCGATGTGGCACATAACGTGAACCTGGCGGCAAATCCACGGGTTTCGGCACCGGCACCGCATAGCCGACCAAAGCGCCGAGCACGATGGACGCGCCCAAGATCGCCCAGACGGTCAGAAGAGCGCCGCCGCGGCCGGCGTGCAGCGACGTGAGCACGAGGCCGCAACTCAAGCCCAGGAGGGTGATCGCGCCCAGTGCCACCGCCGCGGGGAATGTCGCGATGATGAGCGACTCTAGGCGCGCGGCCGACGGACGGACCGGTACCGAGGCCAGCCATGATCGGGAAAATTCTGCCAGCGTGAGCGCTCGGCGCCGCATCACTTGCATGGCGCTCGCCAAGGCGATGCCGCCCCAAACCAGACCGTGCAGTCGCAGCCAATCGATTGCCTGAGGAATGCTTGCGCGCTGCGTGAATACCATCGTCAGCATTGCGCCGAGGAGTGCCGCCGTGAGTATTCGCCGACGCATCCTGGCAGGTGCCCCGGCATTCAATCGCATCAATCGAGCCGTCACGAGGCGGGGAGCGAACACTTACTTCACCTGCAGCTTGAGGGTAGCCGCGACCAGCGCCTGGGTATAGGCGTGACGCGGCGATCCAAATAAAGTTTCCGTGGAGCCTTCCTCCACGATGCGCCCATTTTGCATGACATAGACGCGTTCTGCGAGGGCCCTGACCACGTGCAGATCGTGCGACACAAACAAGTACGCCACGTTGAGCCGTTGCGCCAGCTCCGCCAGAAGCTTCAGGACCTGCTCACGCAACAGGACATCCAGTGCCGATAGCGCCTCATCGAACGCGATGACGGCAGGCTCAGTGATCAAAGCTCGCGCGATCGCGATTCGTTGACGCTCACCGCCTGAGAATTCCCGCGGCAGGCGCCGCGCGTCGGCCGCCGACAAGCCCACTTGCTCCAGCGCCGCGGCGACTCGGCGCCGGCGCTCGAGCGGCGAGGGCGGGGTACCCAAGAGAAAGAACGGTTCGCCGATCAGACGCTCAACGGTCCACCGTGGATCGAAGCTGCCGTACGGATCCTGGAATACTGCCTGGATGGCACGGCGCAGGCGGTACCGATCGGCGCCCTTCGCGGCGGAAAAATCCTCCCCCAGCAGGCGCACCTGTCCTGACTGCGCGCGCTCCAGCGCGAGAATCACTCGGAGCAGGCTCGACTTGCCGGCACCGGACTCCCCCACCAAGCCCACGGTCTCGCCGGCATGAATGCAGAGAGACACATCATCGACCGCGCGCAGTGGCGCAGCGGCATGCCACAGTGACCGGCGCTTGCGCGGGTATTCGCGCGTGATACCGCACACCTGCAAAACCGCCGCCGCGTTCGAGGGCCGCGCCGCGCCTTTCGGGCTGATCGAAGCCGCCGCGACCAGCGCCGCCGTGTACGGCTGTCGCGGCCGTAGCAGCACTTCCGCGGTGAGACCCTGCTCGACGATCTCCCCTAAGTGCATGATGGCGACACGGTCGGCAAGCTGCTTAAGGACGGCAAGGTCGTGGGTGATCAGAACCAGGCCCATGTTGCGTGTGCGAACCAACTCCCGCAGAACCGACAATACTTGCGCTTGCGCGATGACGTCCAAGGCCGTGGTCGGTTCATCCGCGATGAGCAGCGGCGGCGCCATCACCACGGCCATGGCGATCGCCACGCGCTGCCGCTGGCCGCCCGACAGCTCGTAGGGAAATCGGTCGAGCGCGCCTTGCTCGCCGGTCAATCCCACCAGATCCAGAGCTTCGCGCGCGGCGTGCCGGGCCTCCGAGGCAGACATCGCCCGATGCAAGCGCAGGGTTTCCGCCACTTGATCGCCGATGCGCATCAGGGGATTCAAGGCCGTCATGGGTTCTTGAAACACCATACCGAGATCGCGGCCGCGAACCTCGAGCATCTCGTCTTCGCTCCGGCTCAATGTAGCGCCGCGCAGGCGTACCGTGCCGGTGATCACCGCCGCCTGCGGCAGGAGCTGCATGATGGCAAGCGCGGTCATGGATTTTCCGGACCCGGAGGCTCCGGCCAGCCCGAGTATTTCCCCGGCACGCACCTCGAGCGACAAGTTCTTGACGATGCGCGTGGCTCCGATGGCGACACCTAGGCCCTCGATTTGCAGCAGCGGCGCGGTCATTCAGGCCGCTCGGTTCGCCGGCGCAGGCCCTCGCCAAGCAGATTCAACCCCATCACGAACAGCAGAATTGCAAAGCCGGGAAAGAGCGCGAGGGACGGCGCCAATGCCGTCAGGGTCTGCGCCTCGTTCAGCATGCGGCCCCAGCTTGGCGTGGGCGGCTGCGCACTCAGGCCCACATAGGACAGGCCCGCCTCAGCGATCACTCCCAAGGAAAATTGGATGGTGCCCTGAACGATGAGCAGCCCCGCCAAGTTCGGCAGGATGTGCTCGCGGGAAATTCGCCAGCGTCCCTTGCCCGCGACCCGTGCGGCCGACGCGTAGTCGCGAGTCCATAGTTGCAATGCGCCGGCCCGGGTCACACGCGCAAAAACAGGAATGTTGAAAATACCGATGGCAATGATGGCAGTGATCGCGCCGGGGCCCAGCACGGAGGTCAGCAGGATCGCCAGCAGCAGGGCCGGAAATGCGAACACCAAATCATTTCCCCGTGTTACGAGCTCATCGATGCCGCCGCTGTGCGCGGCGGCGAGCAACCCCAGCGGCACGCCCAGCAGTCCAATGAGCACCGACAACGCCGCCACGCCGACGGAAGTGCGGGCACCCGCCATGATCATCGACAGCACGTCGCGTCCGAGTTGATCGGTACCGAACCAGTGGTGTGCACTTGGCGGCAGCAGCTTGCCGGCAATGGAGAGCGCTCGGGGATCGAACGGAGTCCAGTAGGGAGCGATCAGCGCCACGGCGACGAACAGGCCGGTCAGGAGAGCGCCGGCGATCAAGCTGGAATTTCGCGGCGCGGCGCTCATGGGCCGTAGGTCGCCCGCAGACGGGGATTGACCAGCACGTACGCAAGCTCAACTAGGAAACTTACCACCACCACGGCGAATACCAGGATGAGCACCACGCTCTGAACGACGATCAGGTCCCGCTGGACGATGGCTTGAAACACCAATCGGCCCAGGCCCGGCAGAAAGAAGACATTCTCGATGATCACGGCGCCAGCCAGCAGGAAGGAGAATTGCAATCCTAGGATGGTGAGCACCGGCACCATGGCGTTGGGCAGCGCATGCCGCCACAGCAGCTGCCGGCGACCGGCACCCTTTGCCCGCGCGGTACGGATGTAGTCCTCATGCAGCGCATCGATGAGTGCGCCGCGCAGTACCCGGGCGAGGATCGCCGCCTGCGGCAGGCTCAAGGCAATCGCGGGCAGGGTAAGTGCCTTGAGCGCTGGCCAGAACCCCGCCTCCCAGCCGGGGAATCCGCCCGCGGACACCCAATGAAGCTCGACGGCAAACAGCAGCGCCAACAGCATTCCCAGCCAGAAATTCGGCACGGCCAGCCCCAGCTGAATCATGCCGCCCACGAGATCGGCACCATACCCTCGCCTGGCGGCGGCGAACAGGCCTAAGCCTAAGGCCAGCAGCGTGGACAGCAGCAGCGTGTACATGGCCAGCGGCAGAGAGACCTGCAACCGCTCGATCACCAAGGCGCGCACCGGAATCCGATAGGTATAGCTGGTACCGAAATCGCCGTGCACCAGTCCGGCGATCCACGCCACGTAGCGCTGCAGCGGCGCGGCGTCCAATCCCAGCTCACGGCGCAACGCGTCCGCCGTGCCAGCATCCCCCTGCAGCCCCATCATGTAGCGCACCGGATCGCCCGGTATGACTTGAACGATGACGAAGATGACCGCTGTTGCGACCAGCAGCGTCGCCAGCAGTATCGCAAAGCGCTGCGCGAGAAAGGCACTGCCGAAGCGGTGGGCCGCCAACCCCAACAAAACCAGGCATCCCGCCGCAAACACGCCGAAGGCCATGCGATAGGCCGGCAGCGGTTTCGCGCCCGCCGCGGAGAACTCCGCGTCACGGGCGGTCGTCGCGGCGCCATCGTAGCGAGCGCGGCTGACATCGACGACGCCCAGCACGTTGTCGAAGCCGATTCCCTGCAGATGCGCGTTCCAGATATCCAGCCGTGGATATTGAAATAAAAATCCATTCACGGCATCCAGGCTGAGCTTACGCTGAATCCGCTGCAGCAAGTCCCGGCGCCTCTCGGGCTCGACGCTGTCGTCCAGCGCGGCGATGAGCGCCTTGAACTCCGCATTCGAATAGCCGAAATAGTAGTCATCCCGCGCGTAGATGTCATAGTCCAGGGGCTCGGCGTGTCCGACGATGCTCATGTCGAACTGATGCCGGGCATAGACCTGATCCAGCCACTGAGCCCATTCCAGATCCTGGATGCTGACGCGGATTCCGATCTGCGCCAGTTGCGCGGCAACGATCTCGCCGCTGCGGCGCGCATAGCTCGGCGGCGGCAGCTTCAGCGTCATCGAGAATCCATGGGGGTATCCGGCCGCGGCCATCAGCCCCCTGGCCTTGGCCACATCGTGGGGGTACATGCCGGTGAGGTCGACGTAGGCCGGATTGCGGGGTGGGAAATGGCTGCCGATGGGCGTGCCAAACCCATACATGGCGCCGTCGATAATGGCGCCCCGATCCAAGGCGTGAGAAATGGCCCTGCGCACGAGCACATTGCCCAACGGCGCCACGCGCTCATTCAGCGCGAGCACGGTCTCCATCTCCGTGGTGCCGGCGAATACGGCGAAGCGCGGATCGGCCGCAAACTTCGCGAAGCTCTCCGGCGCCGGATAGTTGGCGAAGGCATCCACATCCCCGGCCATCAACGCAGCGAAGGCCGCGCTGGGATCGGCGATGAACTTGAAAGTGACCTGATTGAGCGCCGCCGGCGTACCGGCGAAATCCGGATTGCGCTCCAAGGTGATGGAATCGCCGCGCCGCCATCGCAGGAAGCGAAATGGGCCGGTGCCCACCGGTTGCCGGGCGTTGTTCGCCGCCGACTGCGGCGAGACCATCACCGCCGATCCGAAGGCCAGCGATTGCAACAGGCCGCCTGAGCGACGGCTCAGCCGCAGCTTCAAGGTCAGAGGATCGACGGCTTCGACCGCGCGGATCGCATCGAATCGCGACCGCTGCGGGTTCAGTGAACCCGGTGCCGCGGCACGGTCCAGTGAAAATTTGGCCGCGGCCGCATCGAAAGAGCTGCCGTCGTGAAAGCGCACGCCGCCGCGCAAATGAAATACGTACGTCAGGCCGTCGCCTGCAACCTCCCACGACAACGCCAGCTTGGGTAGCACCGACCCATCGGCTCCGAATTGCACCAGCCCTTCGTAGACATTGCCGTACAGCACTTCGGAGATGGCCGCGGCGGGATTCGCTGTGGGATCGAGCATCGGCGGTTCAAGCTGCATGCCGATGATCGCCCGCTGTGCGCCGGCTGGATTCCCCTGCGCACCACCGATCGAATTCCCCTGCGCGCCGCGGGCCGGGAGACTCATGAGCGCAGCGATGCTCAGCAACAAGACGGCGCAGCGCGCGGGACGGCTCACCGCCCGAAATGCCTGCGGCGTGTGGCCGCCGCCCGGGCGCGCGCCTGATCCGCCAAGGCAGTCAAGCCCAGTTCGGCGTAGACCACGGCGAGCATGGCATTGACCGGCACGCCATGCGGGTCGGCGGCGCGGCGCAACTCCAGCATCTGCTGCGCCACCCTCAATCGTCCGCTCCTGCGTGCGGCGTCGAGCGAAATCTGCGCGAATAAATCGCGCTGTGCGTGGCTGCCTCCGGCCTCTGCAATCCGCGGCAGCGCTGCACCGAGGCGATGCCAGGCTTGGTGGTAATCGCCGCGCGCGTAGGCATACAACCCTTCACAGCCGGGCAGCGCCACCTCGCGCCAAACCTCGCGGCTGAACTCAGGCGCCCGCTGCGCGCGCTCACGTACCGCCAGCAGCAGGGTTTCAGCTTGCGGACGGCCGGCCCGCGCCAGCCCGTAGAGGTATTGCAAGGTCAGGAATGGCTGAAGCGTGTCATTGGCGCGCACAGCAAGATAATCGGCAAGATCCGCCCAGCGCGAGCCCACCTCGATTCCGGCCATCTCGAACCTGGCCAGCAAGGAGATCGCGCCGACTTGATCCTGCGAATAGTCTTTGGCAACACCCCAGCAGTGCCGGTCATAGACCTCCAGTGCCTCGCCATCGCGGCCCTGGCTCAAGTAAAAGAGCGCCAAGTGCCACCAGATATGCGTCAGCATGAAGGAGTTCAGCCCCGACCAGGTATCCGCCGCGCCTTCCAGAAACAGCGCGCCCTCGTCCATGCGTCCACGCGTCAACTGTACGTGCGCCAGCGCATGTTGTGCCCAGGGTTCCTTGCGGCGCATCGCCAGCGCAGTTTGCGCCGAGGCCTCCGCCTCATCGAGGAGGTGGCACTGTTCATAGCCGAACGCCGTCATTCCGTGCACGTACGCCACGTCGCCGGTCGCGGCGCCGACCTTCAACGCGACGCGCAGCATGGCGGGCGCATTGCCGCGATTGAATTCGAAGTATTGATGCGTCTTGACGACGGCCAGGTCGCGCGGGAACTCGTCCGAGATCTGGTCGCAAAGACGAATGCTCCGAGCCATATCATCATCGCACCACGCACGCAGCAGTGCGACATTGAGCTGCTCGCGGCGAGTCGCGCGCGGCGCCGCGTGTTCGGCGGCCGTCAGATATTTGGCGGCGCGGAGGGTTGCCGACGGGGCCTCCAACAGCATCCACAGCACCCCGGCGTAGACGTTGGCCATGCAGCAATCCGGATCGGCATCCGCGGCGGCCAGAATGCGTTCGGCGCGCGTCTCATATGCCAAATAGCCCTCGATGAAATCATCGATGGCGCATAACGTCGCGTCGTGCTGTGCCGTGATCGCGTTGCCCAGAAGGTCTCGCCGCATGCGCGGATGATACCGGATGGGGGACGCATCGACGCCTTCGCGGACCCCGGAATATGTAGAAATTACAGCCACGCCGGCGCGCGATTTCCTCCGGCGCAATCCATGCGTAAACTAGGCGCCGGTCTCTCGTATCCCACCGTATTTCAAGGCCCATGATGCTGCGGAATTTCTTCATGCTTGCTGCATGCGCGTTGCTCGTCGCAGCCGGAATCGTGCGCGCCGATACGTCGCCGATTCCCGCGGCCGACTACACCGTGTCCAGATCATGGCGCCTGGGCGGCAGCACCGGCTGGGACTATCTCGCATTGGACGCCACCGGCGCGCGGCTGTTCGTCACCCGCGAGGAACGCATCGACGTGGTCGAAACCGCCGGCGGCAAACTGACGGGCAGCATTACGCATACGGCAGGAGTTCGGGGCGTGGCCTTCGCCCCCACACTCAAGCGCGGCTTCACCAGCAATGGCCGGAGCAATACGGTCTCGGTCTTCGAACTCGATACGTTGCACGTGATGCAAGAAGTGCCGGTCTCGGGAATGTCGCCAGATGCCATTCTGTACGAGCCGCAGCAGAATCATATCTTTACGGCCAACCTCGAGAGCTCGGACCTTTCGGTGATCGATGCCGGCACGCTGCAAGTCGTGGCGACCGTGCCGCTGCCCGGGACCCCTCAATCCATGGCGACCGACGGTGCCGGGCATGTTTATGTGAACATCAACAGTGTTCCGGGCCGCATCGCCCTCATCGACGCAAAATCGCTCGCCGTGAAGGCCAAGTGGCCGCTGAAGGAATGCGCCAATCCCACGGGGCTCGCCTTTGACGTGGCCAATCATCGCCTGTTCTCCGTCTGCGCAAACCAGGTCATGGCCGTCACGGACTCGGTGTCGGGCAAATCCGTCGCCCAGGTCATCATCGGCAGGGGCTCGGACGGGGCAGCCTACGACCCCGAACTCGGCTTGGTATTCAGCTCCAACGGCATCGACGGGACGCTGACCGTGATCCATCAGGATACCGCGGACGAATATCGGGTGATCGCAACCGTGACGACAAAGGTCAGCGCCCGCACCCTCACGCTGGATCCGGTCACTCACAGGATATACCTGGCATCGGCGCAATTCGGACCGCCACCCGAGGTGACCGAAGATCAGCCGAGGGCGCATGCCACGGTGGTACCCGACAGTTTTTCAATCCTGGTCGCTCAGCCCAAGTGAATTCAGCTGAGGCGGCGGAATCGATCTCGAGGCGCCCGGGTCGCATAGGTATGGCGCCCGGCTTGCATAGGTGTCGAATTACTGCCGCTTACCCCGGATGAACAACAGCGCAATGAGGGTGATGAGTCCGGCCGTGGACAAATAGTATCCGACAAAGGCCAACCCGTAGTGCGTTGCCAGCCAGTTCGCGATCGGCGCTGCGATCGAGGCACCGAGAATGCCGGCGAAATTAAAAGTGAGCGAGGTGCCGGTGTAGCGCACCGGTGTCGGAAACAAAGTCGCCAACGCACTGCCGAGCGGGCCGTAGGAAAGTCCGCTCAGCGCAAAGCCACAGGCCAGAAATACGAATACGGCGGCGCGGTCGTGCGCGCCGAACAGAGGTTGAAAGGCAAATCCAAAGGCAATGATCAGAACGGTGGCGGCAATCAACATTTGCCGGCCGCCCATCCGATCAGCCAGGGATCCCGCCACCGGGATGGCCAGGCCGAAGAATATGGCGGCCAGCATTTGCATGATCAGAAATTGCTGGCGAGGAAATCCCAGCGAGCCGGTAGCCCATCCCAAGGCGAAGATATTCGCGAGATAGAACACCACGAAAGTGGTGGTGGATCCTAAGATCCCCAGGATCAGTTGGACGGGATATTTCGCGAACACCACCGCAAAGGGCACGCGCACCCGTTCGCCCTGCGCCATGCTGCGCTTGAAGGCCGGGGTTTCCACCAACTGCAGGCGTATGTAGAGACCGACCGCCACCAGGACGGTACTGGCCAAGAATGGCACTCTCCATCCCCAGCTGAACAGTTGCGCCTCCGATAGACTGTTGCTGATCAGCAGAAAGGCGCCGATGGAGAAAACCAGACCCAGCGGCGCACCGAGCTGCGGGAACATTCCATACCAGCCATGCTTGCCCGGCGGCGCATTCTCAGTCGCCAGCAATATCGCACCGCCCCATTCTCCGCCCAAACCAATCCCCTGCCCCACTCGACAAAGCGCCAACAAGACCGCCGCGTACACGCCTATGGAGGCGTAGGTCGGCAACAGTCCGATGGCGATGGTGGAGATTCCCATGGTCATGAGAGCCGTGACCAGCGTTGTCTTGCGGCCGATGCGGTCCCCGAAGTGCCCGAAAATGGCCGAGCCGATGGGCCGAGCGACGAATGCCAGCGCGAAGGTTGCCAACGACTGTAAGGTGGCGATGGCCGGATCGCCCTTGGGAAAGAACAGCCTCGGAAACACCAGTACCGCGGCGGTGGCGTAAATGTAGAAGTCATAGAACTCGATCGTCGTGCCTATCATGCTGGCCAGGAGAATGCGGCGCGAGTGCCGCGCATCGGGCGAGGGAAGCGAGTCGAGCAAGGGGAACCCCGGCGATTTATTATTAAATTTTCCCGATAGTACACCAGCACCGCAACGTAGGCGCAGCCGAAAGATCAGGGCTTGCGAGCACCCAGGATTTGCAGGACACACATATCACCACCTCGCGGGATGTGAACCTAGAGGGGCGAGTGTAGTCCTAGAGCCATCAAAGGTCTTTGGAAAGGATCAATTTCAGAACCCAGCGATCGGTCGCGTTCGTCAAACCCCGTCCCACGCCGGCCTCGACCGCCAGCCACTTGGTGTTCACGTCGATCACCCCGAACAATTGGTGCGTCTGCTGCGAGGCCGGCAGAAAATGACTGACCCGGCCGAAGTCATCGTATTCCTCCAGCGCGATCTTGTACCTCTCCGTGATGGCCATCGCCACGCGAGTCTCGGGAACGAATTCCAGATTGGCGACGCCATTCCAAGAGTTGTCGACGATGGGATTGAAGATGAAATCGAAGCGCCCCACGTGAGCGCCCACGATGGGGCGGATCTCCGATGTATAGGTGCGCTCTTCCCAGTGCGCCGTGTTGAAGCTGAACTCGAAATTGACGCCGTAAAAAAAATCCCGCTTGTCCGCCTCCGGCGTGACGAACAGTGCTCTGAGCTTGAAGCCGTCGTAGGCGATGCCGTGGTTGCGGGTGAAGGAATAGAGCGGCAGATACAGACCCGCCTCGAACCAAGGGGTCACGCCATAAGCCCATTCCGCGACACCGTTGAGTGATTTGTCCGGCACGATGCCGCCCGGAAACGCCGGGGCTTCGCTGCCGCTCGGGGTGAAATTGTTGTGCAGGGTCAAATTGAAAGCGCCCGTCGGCGCGATCGTCGCGTCATACACTTGAATCTCGTCGGTCTGCGCCCGCACCGGCGATACTTGCGCAAGCACTGGCACCAGCATCGCGGCGCCCACCAAGCGCGGAATGATTCTCATTGGACTTCTACGCGGTCTCGACAATCCGGAGCGAGAGAATGGCGTTGTCGTACGGCACTTGGCAATGCCAATAGCCATGGTGATGCGAAAAAATCCGCCGCGCAGTCACGTGAGTGATCAGAAACAATTCTTATTTGCAACGGACGCAGTTAGCGCGTCGGGCGCAAGTACTTTTGATTGAAAAGTGCATGGCCTTGTAGTACTTTGCGGTACAAAGTTCATTAACGTTGCCCGCACATGCAAAGCGATTCCGTGCTGACCCCGGCCGCAGCGGCGCGCAGCGTACCGCCAAGCCAGCAAGCCTCCCGAATGATCCGTGCGGCGACCGCCGTCGGCTCGCTGCTTCTCCTGCTGATCTCGAGCCATGCACATGCCGGGTTCGATCACGAGTGGGCGCTCGACCAACGCGGCATCTGGGGACGCAGCTATCAGACCGGAGTCCAAGACGGGGTGATCGCCCTCGAATTGGCCGGCGCCCTGTGGCTCGGGAACGACGATGAGCTGGGCCACACGTTCTGGCAGACCATCGACGCCTCGGTCATCTCAGGCATCGGTGCGACAGGACTCAAATACGCCTTCAGCAGGGCCCGCCCCTACCAGGGGAACAATCCGAATTTATGGTTTCAGGGGAGCGGTCATCAGAGCTTCCCGAGCGGCGAGGTAACCTTGCAGGCAAGCTTCGTAACCCCGTTCATCGCCAATTACGCACGGGAGAACCCCTGGGTGTGGGCGCTGGAAATTCTTCCGGCGTACGATGCTGTCGCGCGGTTGAAAAGCCAGGCCCATTGGCAAACGGATGTGATCGCCGGGTGGGCATTGGGTTCCGCGGTGGGCTATTGGAGCTCGACACGTGCCACGCCGCTGTCGGTGCAGGTGCTGCCGCGCGGGCTGTCGATGGGGTTTTCCAAGCGATTCTAAGCTAAGACATGCAGGCCGGATTGGATGGGCCGGACTATCTCTGCATCATTACCACGCCGCTCAGGCCGAGTATTCTTCGGCTCATTTCCTTCGGCAACGCGCGCAGCAGCAGTCCATACGGCAGATCCCAGGGATATGGCCTGCCGATGCGCTCGGACTCTTCGGCCGTGGTCACGGTCTCGAGGGCTTTCCAGCCGTATTTCTCGAAGAAGCCAAACCAGTCCTTCACCTCGAAGAGGAATGGCGCGGCTTCGAGCTTCTTCGCCCAGCCCGAAGGCAGTCTGCGCTTGGGGGCATTGTCGAAATCCTGAATCCACCGGTGAAATGACGGGATTGCGCGCAGGTCATCGGCAAGGTTGGCAATCTCGGAATTCGAGAAATAGGATATGACGCCTTCGGTGATCACCAACACGCTCTTCGACGCCGCCCCGATACGTGCGAAGACCTCGTTGCGGGACGGGCGGTCCGATAAATCCATGCCGACGCGTTCCAGCCGGCAAACGGGTTCGTGCTCCGCCAGCTTGGCGTTCTTCAATTCGATGAGATTCGGAAAATCCACTTCGATCCAGCGAAGCTCGGCGGGCAGATTCATCCGGTAAGGCCGCGTATCCAGGCCCGCACCCAGATTCAACACGGCGTCGACCCCGGATTGCAGCGACTCATGTATCAACCGATCGATGGCCGAGGTACGCACGACCATGCCCCACTCCACCATGGACGCCCGCGGAATGGAGCGCGCGATCTTTCGGCCGCGCTTGCCGCTCAACAGGGCGGCGAGCGAATCGTTGAACACGGGCGTCCGCCGCTGACTCTCCTTCGCCCGGAAATGCGCCACCCAATACGCCGTGTCGGTCACATGAGTAACGGAGGATTCATCGATCATGCGGTTTCCACCAAAGCCAGGGTAAAACTCAAGGGGATAGGACCCTACGGATAGAGCCAGGGATAAAACTCTGCGGATAATACTCTCTCTGGGCGGGTATGCTCGCAGGCTCCAAGGGTGCAGCGAGAAAGGGTGGATGGGGCAAATGGCCGGCGTGGATATTCATTTCAAATGCACGCAATGCGGTAAATGCTGCCGGGACTCGAAGGTTCCGCTCACCGTCGCGGAGGCGATCGGCTGGCTGAATCGCGGCCACTCGGTTCAGCTGATCTGTGAAGCATCGCCCTGGCCACGGGGCCTGGCCGACGAAGATCCCGGCGCCGCCCACTTCAAGCGCCGCTCGTTCGCGGCGATGAGCGGAACCCTGCCGATGCGCGTCGTCGTCATCCTGGCCGCGAACAATGCAGGAGCCTGCCCCAATCTCTTGCCCGATACGCGTTGTGCAATCTATGCGGATCGGCCGCTGGTGTGCCGCATCTATCCGGTGGAAATCAATCCATCGATAGCGCTGAACCCGGCGAAGAAGCTGTGCCCACCGGAGGCATGGATGAAGGACCTGCCGGTACTCGAGCGCAGCGGCAGGACGATGAACGACGTGGTTCGCCAGGATGTGAGCTCATGGCGCGACGCCGACGCGGCAGATGCGCTGCTGAAGAGCAGGCTGTGCGTTGCGTTGAACATCATGGACGCAGCCCTGGTTCACGAAGCGGTGCTGATTTATTCGCCGCGGCCCGAGGCCCTGTTGTCCGCATTGGAGCGCGCCGTCCAAGCCCATGACGATGTACCCGTCCCTACCCAGTGGCGCTTCGTGTCGGATCGATCCGAAACGTTGGAGGATGTCGCGGCTCATGGGGGCATCGGGCTCCATGTACGCGACTCGGATGCCGTGTCCTATCAACACCTCAACTTCGCGCGCGAAGCCTTGTTCGGTCCCTACCTAGCCACGGGCTCCTAGCATCCCACCCCTCGTTGTCATGACATGGGCGAGTCAGCGCTGCTGCAGACGATCCCTGCAGTAGATGAACAAACTATTGCCGACCATGCTGACCGCAAACAAGGCCAGCGATGCCGGAATCACCTCGAACACCTTATGCAGCCCCAGCCAGGTTGCCGGCGACTCCCACCATTGAAGAAAAACCGCGAGCTTGCCGCCGGCGCCTTCCTTCACACAGCAATGCACCAATCCGAACCGGATGCCATCGCCCATGCCCACATGCATCCATTCTCCTTCGCGAAAAAAGCGGTAGGCCTGCGTGCCGACGAGATAGAGAAAGACCAGAAGGCAGCCGTAGCCGATGATGGCGCCAAGACCCGCCAGCGTCCCCAATAAAACGCGCCGGACACTCATGGCTGCGCACCCGCGGACGGACATCCTTTGACTTCGAGACGAACGATGCGGCCGGATTCGCCTTGCAGGTCGGAGGGATTCAACAGACTGTCGGTGGGCTTCAAATCGATGTCGATCCAATACACATTGCCGTTGCGCTTGCGATCCGCGATGCCCGGATTGAACCCCAGGGCCTGCGCTTGAGCGACCCGAGCCTGTGCGCGCTTGGGCTCGCTGTAGAGACCCAGCGATATTACCGGTCCCTCGTTGGGGCCCGGCATTTCCAGCGCGTCGTCGATGCCGCCGGCCTTGAGCTTGGCCAGCATCTGCTCGACCAGGGGGTGCACCACCGGAAGCGGCAGGTACACCCACACTCCCGCCCACACCTCACCATCCGCGACGCGCTGGCGCGGGTCATAACCGCCGCCGCGCAAGGTCGATGCAGCATGCGCGGCCTCGGACACGTCGCGAAACGGTCCCACGCTGATGCAACGCTTTACATTGGTAAGCAGTGCGGAGTTTCCGCCGGAACGCGGCGCATCGTCCGCAGTGGATGCCGCGGCGGGTGCCACAGTGGGCGCCGCTGCGGCCACGCCCGCGCTCGTGGCACTCGGCGCCGGGGAATTGCCGCCGGCTTCGCCGCGCGGCGCGCCGGAGGCCTCCGAGGCCAGCTTCAAGGTCCCGGGAGTGGGCGGCGCTACCGCGACGACCTCGGGCGCCTTGGCGATACCGCGCTGCCATAGGAAATAGCACACATTGGCAAGCACCAGGCACACAACCATACCCTTCAATAGTGTCACGCGTCACCCGCACTCAAGCGCAAGCTGGCCTCGCCGGAAACAAATCGTTGCAGGCCATCTCGGGTTTCGAGCAGCAATGCCCCATCCGAATCGACGCCGCGGGCAACCCCCCGGATCGTCGTGCCCCCTACAGTGACCTCCGCCGGGCGATCCCTCAAGCCGTCCAGGGTGGTCCACTCGTCCCGGAATGCAGAAAATCCCAAGCGCTCATACCGCACCAGCATACTCAAAAGTTCATCCAAAATGGCCCCGGCCACCGCATTGCGCGATGGCGGGGCCGCACATGCGTCCGCCGCCGCCGCCACGGCCGCGCCGCCGGCCTCGATTTCCCGCCGCGCCTGCGCCGGCAGCGACACGTTGATGCCGACGCCGATCACCACATGCGCCGGGCCTCCCGACTCGGCGCGCAGTTCGATCAAAACGCCCCCGAGCTTGCGGTCACGGAACCAAATATCGTTGGGCCACTTGAGCGTGATCCCCTGCGCACCGGCTCGCGCCAATGCCCGCGACACGGCAACACCCACCCCGAGGCTCAAGGCCGGCAGGGTCCGCACCACGTCGCTGCAGGTCCAACCGAGCGACATCGCAATGCCGCCGCCGAAGGGTGCAATCCAGCGGCGCCCGAGCCTGCCGCGGCCGGCGTGCTGCAATTCGCTCGCGCAGACATCTGCCGTGCCGGGCGGAGGCGGCGCGGCCGCGAGCAAGCGGGTGTTGGTCGAATCGACCTCGTACCGTAGTTCGAGACCATGCAGATGCGCGCGGCCCTCCTCCGTCAGTTCGGCCGTGATGCGCCTCGCGTCCAGCAATTCCACGCGGTTCGCGAGGCGATAACCCCGGCGCGCGACGGCATGAACTTCTATGCCGGTGGCCCGCAGGCGCTGCACGCCCTTCCAGACCGCGGCACGGGTTTGGGCCAACTCCTTCGCCAGCCACTCGCCGGAATGCAGCTCACCGTCCGACAACAGCACCAGCAAGGGCGGGTGTTCTATACCGTTCGGGGCCGAAACAACCATAGCCGCCGTACACGATTCTCTTTGCCGGCGCGCATGCGCGCGATATTGCTGCGATGGGTGAAGATGACGAAGACGGCCACCGCCGCGCAGAAGGTACAGAGCGAGAGGTTGCTCGGCCGCAGCAGGACGACCGCCACCGCCAGCACGACGGTGGCCATCATGGTGGCCAGGCCGACATAGCCAAAGAGCAGCAGCACGACGATCCAGCTCAACAGCAGCGGCAACAGCAAGCGGAAATCCATCGCCGCGACCACCCCGATCACCGTCGCGGCGCCCTTGCCGCCGCGAAATCCGAACCACACGGGATAGACATGTCCGACGATCACGGCGAAGCCGCATGCCGCCGTCAGCCACTCGCGCGAAACATTCAAGTCGATGCCGATGCCCGGCAATGCCGCCGACGGCAGCCACCAAACCGCGGCCATGCCCTTCGCAACATCGATGGCTAGCACCAGGAATCCGAACAGCTTGCCCTGGGTGCGCAGGGCATTGGTCGCGCCCGCGTTGCCGCTGCCCATGCTGCGGATATCCACGCCGCGCAGGCGACCCAGGATCAAACTGCCGAGCAAGGTGCCGAGCAAGTATGCGATGAGCAGTTTGACGCCAAGTTCCAGCATACGAGCGATTATGACTTAAGTGCCGGGGATCGCCACCATCGCCTGAGTCCCAGCCCGCTTCGGCAAGTGAATCTCCGCCAGCATGCAGCGCACACCGCCACCACCGATGCGCTCGATGGTGGGAATGGACACCGCGACCAGCGCCGCATGCGACTCCAGGATGCCGCGCTGCATCCGAGTGAGGCTGTTCAAAGCCGTCGTCGACAGCGCGATCAGCGTGCCCGCGGAGGACTCGAGTTCCAGCACATTGGCCGCGAACCGCTCCATTTGTTCCAGGGTGATTTCGACTACGGCATGCCCGGTGGCGCGCAGCATGGAAATTACGGCGGTGCGGTGCTCTTCATGGGGTATTGCCTCTGCGCAGATCACCGCGAACGCCGTGCCGATTGCCATCATGACATTGGTGTGATAGATGGCTCGCCCGCCGCGGTCCAGGGCATCGAAGGCCATCAACTCATAGTCCAGCTGCTGGGCAAATTCACCCAGGACGTCAAGATCGGTACGCGGTGAAGAGCAGGCATAGGCCACCCGATGCACCCGATCGAGCACCACACTGCCGGTGCCCTCGAGAAACTTCCCCTCCGCTTCCCGATGAGTAAAATCCACCGTGCGCGATACCCGAAAGGCGCCCTGGCGGATGACTTGCTCCAGGATGGCGTCGCGCCGTTCCCAACGCCGATTGAGCGCCTGCATGGGATAGAGCGCCACCGTGCCGTCGTGATGGAAGCTCACCCAATTATTGGGGAATATGGCATCCGGCTTGGGAGGCTCCGGAGCATCCGCGGCGATCAGTACTCCCACGCCGGCGCGCTCCAAGGCCAGCGCCACCGCCTCGAACTCCCCAAGGGCCGCAGATTGCAGGTCGGGGCCGGCAATCGTCGTAGGACGCTCCTGGAAAGCGTTGCTGGCGGCGGTTTGCGGATTGCAGGCGAAACGGGCGGGCCGCACCATGAGCACGGATCCGGCGCTTTGCGGCTCCCGGCCAGGATGATCTGCGAGCGACATAGGGCAGGCACTATACTAGCAGCCTGTCTGAGTATTACCCGTGGCTCACACGGACTTACTGACAGTTTCCAAGGTTTTTTCTGGGGTACAATGCGCAGATCGATTGCCAAGTCAATGGGGGCATTGGCCCTTACCGTCATCGCGCTGCAGGCCTACGGAGCCGGGCCGGCATCGCCGACGCCCGCGGCGAACCTCGTCAAGAGCTACCCTTTTACTTTCGATACGCTGTTGGAGGAGGCCAAACACCGAGCGGCGACGTCGTATGCACCGCAACGCAATAGCCTGCCGGCGGCACTGGACAAGCTCAGTCCGGAGCAATACCGCAGCCTGCATTTCAATCCGGATGCCGGCATTTGGCGGGCGGAGAAATTACCCTTCCGCCTCGAACTGCTGCGGGCGGCCTACAACATGCCCAGCGCCGTCACGGTATCGACCGTGGAGGATGGCATCGCCACGGACTTGGTTGCGACCCCCGCGATGTTTCAAATGTCCGGTACGATTCCGGCGCAGCTTGCCAATGTGTCGCTGCCCCTCTCGGGATTCAGGCTTCGCTTCCGGATCAATTCGAACAAGGTCTGGGATGAGTTCTTGGTGTTCCAGGGGGCGAGTTATTTCCGGGCGGTTGCCAAGAATCTTCTCTATGGATTGTCGGGCCGCGGCCTGGCCATCAACACCGGCGATCCGATCGGCGAAGAGTTTCCCGCGTTCACGCATTTCTGGATCGAGCGGCCGGATCCGCGTGCCAGCGCCATCGTCATCTATGCCCTGCTGGAAAGCCAGTCCGCCACCGGCGCATACAAGTTCACCGTCAGGCCGGGCGTGGAGACTCGAACCGAAGTCGAAATGACGCTGTGCCCACGCGCCGAAATGCGCGTGGTCGGCATCGCACCGCTGACCTCCATGTTCCTCTTCGATGAGACCAACCGCGGGCGCCTGGACGACTACCGGCCGGAGGTCCACGATTCCGACGGTCTGCAGATCGCCACCAAGAGCGGAGAGCAATTGTTTCGGCCGCTGGCAAATCCGCTCAAGCTCCAAGTCTCGGCGTTCACGCGGGAGATGCCGCAAGGATTCGGCCTGGTGCAGCGCTCCCGGCAGCAAAGCGATTTCCAGGATTTTGACGCTCAGTATGAACGGCGGCCCAGCGCCTGGGTCACGCCGCACGGCGATTGGGGTTCCGGGGCGGTCGAGCTGGTGGAGATTCCCTCGGGCCGCGAGACCAATGACAACATTGTCGCCTTCTGGCGTCCGGCACAGGTGCTGACCCCGAACCATCCGGTGCAGTTCGCCTATGACATTACCTGGAGCGACGAGCCCCCGCTGCCGAAGGGGATGGGCAAAGTGCTGGCCACGCGCTCCGGCGCCAGCATCGATCGCAAGCGGCGCGTCTTTCTGCTGGACATCGTGGGCGCCGGCGAGAAGCTCGACGGCCTGCGCCTCGATCTGGGCGCCTCGGCTGGCGCGATTTCAAACGCCAGCCTGGTCTCGAACGGCGAATTGCACGGCTTACGCGCCAGCTTTGAAATCGATCCGAAGGACGCTGAGTTGATCGAGCTGCGGCTGCGAGTCATGCGCGGCGATACCCCCGTGAGCGAAACTTGGCTGTATCGATGGACCTCCAGCTAGCCCCCAGCGCCGCGTGCGATGACGCCATCCCGGCGGGCGGAATGCCGCCGGAGGCACCTATGGGAATGCCGGCGCAAGACCTGCGCTACAAACCGTGGCGGACCGAGCGGCGCTTGATTTCGGCGGCCGTGCTGTACGCGCGTTTCATCCTGATCGCGGTCACAGCCGGGATCACCACGTACGGCGTCTATCAAATGCTGCAAGTCGTGCGCTTTGCGAGCATGACCTTCCTGCAGGGCACGATGATATTTTTCTTCGCCGTTTCCCTGGGCTGGATTGCCTTCGCCGCCGGCTCCGTCCTGGCAGGCGCCTCGAAACGGCGCGATTCGATTCCCGCGGATGGCAGCGCGGCGGGCGCCGCGCTCACCGCGCTGGTGATGCCGATTTACAACGAGGACCCGACCCGCACCACGGCGGCTCTGCAGGCCATGGGCGAAGCGCTGCAGAAGATCGGCGCCGAACGCAGCTTCGAAATCGTCATTCTCTCGGATTCCACCAACGCCGATGCATGGATCCGCGAAACGCTGAGCGTCGCTAATTTACGCGCAGCGCTGGGCGCCATCATGCCGGTGTGGTATCGGCGCCGCTGGCAGAACATCGCCCGCAAATCGGGCAACCTCGAAGACTTCGTCACGCGTTGGGGCGGCCGCTACGATCACATGATCGTGCTCGACGCGGACAGCTTGATCGATGCGCCCACCTTGAAACGCCTGCTCGATGCCATGCAGGCGGATCCTAAGCTGGGAATTTTGCAGACCGCGCCGCAGCTGATCGGCGCGAGAACCTTCTTTGCGCGCCTGCAGCAGTTCGCGGCCTGCGTCTACGGCCCGGTGATCACGCGCGGCCTGGCGGCCTGGTCGGGCGACAGCGGCAACTACTGGGGGCACAATGCCATCATCCGCGTGTCCGCCTTCGCGCAGTACTGCGGCCTGCCCAAACTCGAGGGCCGAAAGCCTTTCGGCGGTTTCGTGCTGTCCCATGATTTCGTCGAAGCGGCGCTCATGCGCCGCGGCGGCTGGAAGGTGCGCATGGCCACCGATGTCGGCGGCTCGTGGGAGGAGTCTCCACCCACCCTCATCGACATCGCCATCCGCGACCGCCGCTGGGCCCAGGGGAATCTACAGCACATGAAGATCGTCGGTGCCGCCGGCTTGCGGTTCATCAGCCGCATGCACCTGAGTGTGGGCATCATGAGCTACCTGTCCTCGCCCCTGTGGCTGGTGATGATCGGCATCGGTTTCGCTCTGGCGATTCAATCGCGGCTGATACGTCCCGAATATTTCAGCCACGACTTTCAGCTGTTCCCCACCTGGCCGCGGTTCGACGTCACGCTCATGATGGCGCTGTTCTGGTTCAGCATGCTGGTCCTGTTGATACCCAAGATGCTCGGGCTGATGCGCGCGCTGTTGTCCAAGCGCATACGGCGCGGCGCCGGCGGGGTCATCGGCGTGATGGCGAGCTTCCTGCTGGAGGTCGTTCTGTCGGCGCTGTACGCGCCGATACTCATGGTGGTCCAATGCCGGCATGTACTCGAAGTGTTCTTGGGAAAGGATTCGGGCTGGAAGCCGCAGCGCCGCGATTCCGACGGCACCAGCTGGATCGATGCCTGGCGCTTTCATCGGCGGCACATGCTGTTGAGCTGCGTTACGGCCGTGATCGTTTATTTTATTTCACCGCCCCTGCTGGCATGGGTGTCACCCGCGCTTCTCGGGCTTTTTCTCGCCATACCCCTGTCGAGGCTCAGCGGCAGCGAAAGCCTCGGTAGATTCCTGTCGCGTCTGGGACTGCTGCGAACGCCTGAAGAAGTCGAGACGCCGGCGCTGGTCGCGCGCCGCGAAGAATTGGTCCGCGCCGGCGAGGCGCTGCCCACCGATGGATTGCGTTACCTGGCACGCCACCGCGACGCGCGCGTAGCGCACATCGGCGGCAACCTGCCGCGCCCCCCCGATCCGCGCGGCCAGCCGAATCCCAACCTCTTTACCGCACAACAGAAGCTTACGGACGCTCGATCTTTGGATGAGGCCTTGCAATGGCTGACGCCGGTCGAACGCGTCGAGGTAGCCGGCACGGCGCGCCTCCTCGACCAACTGGCCCAGCTTCCCGACTCCGCCCAAACCTTCTCGATCTAGGACTCCACTCATGGTTCGTCGACGCGACATCTTGAAGACTGCACTGGTGCTGGCTGCCGGCCAACTGTCCCATGCCGAATCGGCCGACGCGGCAGCGTCTGCCGCGGCACCCACACCGGCCGCACCACCACCGGCACCCGCGCCTGCTTCGGGTGCAACGAATTCGAGCGCCGCGGCGGGAAACGGGCCGGCGAAGCCCTTTGACTACGCCTGGCTCAAAGGTCAGGCGCGCTTCCTCGCCGGCAGCCCCTACCAGGCCCCGAAGGAGGTGCTGCCGGCCTCGATGGCGGGCTTGACCTACGACCAGTATCAGTCCTTGAGATTCCGCAGCGATCACTCGCTGTGGGGCGATGCGGGCCTGTCTTTCCGCCTGCAATTCTTCCATGTGGGCCGCGGTTTCTCACAAGCGGTGCACCTTTACGAGGTGAACTCAGGTCAAGCCCGCGAAATACTCTACGACCCGGCGATGTTCGAGTTCGACAAGGCAGGCATCGATCCGGCCGTGATGCGCGATCACGCCGGATTCGCGGGCTTTCGCGTCCAGTGCATCACCGATTGGAAGGACGACATCGCTGCATTTCTGGGCGCTGCCTACTTTCGCGCAGTGGGCGAAGATACCCGCCAATACGGTCTGTCCGCGCGCGCCCTGGCCGTGGACACCGCGTTTCCGCGGCCCGAGGAATTCCCGCGCTTCACCTCCTTCTGGTTCGAGCGGCCGGCCAAGGGACAGGAATCGCTCACGCTATATGCGCTGATGGACTCTCCGAGCGTCGCCGGCGCGCTGCATTTTCAAATCACGCCGGGCGGCACGCTGATCATGGATATCGACTCGGCGCTCTACCCGCGCAAGCCCATCGAGCGATTGGGCGTCGCGCCCCTGACCAGCATGTTTTTCTACGCCAAGAACGATCGGCGCGGGGCGAACGATTGGCGCCCGGAGATCCACGACTCCGACGGCCTCTCCATGTGGACCGGTGCCGGCGAATGGATCTGGCGGCCGCTGACCAATCCCGCGCAGAATCATCTGAATTCATTTCTCGATGAAAATCCTCGCGGCTTCGGCTTAGCACAGCGGGACCGCAACTGGGATCACTACCAGGATGATGGCGTGTACTACGATCGGCGGCCTAGTTTGTGGGTGGAGCCCAAGGCCGGCGCGCACGGTGGCTGGGGCAAGGGCGCGGTGCAGCTGTTCGAAATTCCGACCGCGGATGAAACCTCGGACAACATCGTGGCGTTCTGGAATCCCGCCGAGAAGACCAAGGCCGGCCAGGAAATGCTGTTCAGCTACCGGCTCTACTGGGGCACGCACATGCCGTACGCATCCCCGCTGGCGCAAACCCTGGCCACACGCACCGGCATCGGCGGCACCGTCGGCCAGAAGCGCCAATACTATTCCTGGCATTTCGCGGTGGATTTCTCCGGAGGAGAACTCGGCGCGCTGCCGAGAGATGCGAACGTCGAGGCCGTGATCAGCACCTCGAAAGGCACCATCGAGCACGTCACGGCCCACTACGTCGAGGAGATCAAGGGATACCGCGCGCTGTTCGATGTGAGACCGCCCGAGGACAGCAACGATGCCATCGACTTGCGCATGTACCTGCGCATCGACAGCCGGCCGCTCACCGAGACGTGGATTTATCAATGGCTGCCGCCGCCGGTCAAGGATCGCAAGGCCGCATTGGGCTGACCGGGAGTTTCCCGGCTAGAACTTGAGCAGCCGCAGCTTCTGAGTGTCGCCGGTCGGGCGGCGCAGTTCGCTCTCGCGCTGTAAGTGCGGCAACGACTGCTTCGGATTCAGGATCACCCAGCGCCATTCATTCAGCTGCTGTTTGAGCAGCGGCAGCAGCGCGGGCGCGGATTCGGATTGCCCGCCGTGCCCGCAAGTCAGCATCGAACAGTACAGTTCGAAATACTCGGTGTAGAGCGTTTCGTACTGCTGCATCGGGTCGAGGAATGCCGGATCCTGCACCAGCCCGGCGCCGAGATGGTTGGTGCACAAGTAGCTGCATGCCTTGCGTACATAAACCGTATGTTCGGCAACCACCGCATGCTCATAGAGCAGCGTGCGATGAAAATGCGCCAGCAATTTCGCGCGTGCGCTGCCGCGCACACCATGCTTCTTGAGATATTCGAACAGCGCCTTGCCGTGAATCAGCCGCAGCGCCGCATGCCTGAGTGCACCGGCCTGATTGCGCAAGGCCGCGAAATCAGCCACCTGGCGCATCAATCCGGAATGCTCCAGCTCCCATGCACTCCAAGAGTCCGGCGTCGCCAGGATGCGCTGCGCTACCAGGCGCTCCTTCTCGTCTTGGCCGCGTGACGCGCGTTCGATGCGATCGGTGGATTCGCGCATGAGCCGTGCGTGAGTGAACGCGCTGAGTTGCACCAGTACCCCCCTCCGACACGCGCGTAGCGTTGTGAATATGTCGAATGGCGAGCTTAAGGTTGAATGCGCGCGATCGCTAAGCGTCGCCAATGCGCGACGTCAGCCATAGCGATCCGACAACGGCTTCGGCGGCTAGTGCCGGCGGGACAAGAGCCAGTGCGCGAGTGCGCGCAGCGACTCCGCGCGCTCGCCAAAGGGCAGCAGCGCGTGAATGGCTTGATTGTGGAGCAGGCGTACCCGCTGTTGCGATGCGGGGATACCGATGACCGCTGGATGCGTGGGCTTCGCCCGTTCGCTGTCCGCGCCGGTGGCCTTGCCCAGCAGTGAGGCATCGCCCGTCACGTCGAGCAGATCGTCTTGGATCTGGAATGCCAGACCGACGGCATTCGCAAACCGCGACAGCGCACCATAAAGGTTTGGATCCAGCGAGGGCGCGCACTCCGCCGCCATCAGCACGCTGGCGCGGATGACGGCACCGGTCTTTCGCGCATGCATGTCCTCCACTTGGCCGATGTCGAGCTGCTTGCCCTGCACTGCCAAATCGATCGCCTGACCGCCGGCCATGCCCAACGTCCCGATGGCCTGCGCCAACATGTCGATCAGACGCAGCCGCACGGCCGGCGACGCGGGCAACTTCGGATCCTGCGCCAACAACTGAAACGCCAGCGGCTGGAGCGCATCGCCGACCAGCAGTGCCGTGGCTTCGTCATAAGCCTTGTGACACGTCGGGCGCCCGCGGCGCAAATCGTCGTTGTCCATGGCAGGTAAATCGTCGTGCACCAAGGAATACACATGCACGAGCTCGATGGCGCAGGCGGCGGCTTCGACCTCGTCCTCGGTCAAACCGACGGCGTGCGCGGTGGCGAATACCAAGGCCGGACGAATCCGCTTGCCGCCGCCCAACACGCTGTAGCGTATGGCCTCATGCAGGCGCGCCGGCACCACCTCGGCTTCAGGCAGCCGTGCCGCCAATGCGCCTTCCATACGGAGGCGCCAGGTTTCAAGCTGCGTGCCGAATTCGTCTTCTTCGTCGTTCCGGATGCGTCGATCCGCCGACTCGCTCACGGCCCTCGGCTCACGCGCTTGATGTCGCTGAGCGGAATCGCCGTGACGGCGGCGAAGCGCGTGCCGCCATCGGTGTATTCGAAGGGCAGCTCGGGTGCCATCGGACCCGCGACGCGCGGCCCGCGCAGCGCCGTGAGCAATGCCTTCACCGGGTTGCTGAACGCATCATTGACCGCAGTTCCCTCGAACCCGCAATGGGCCATGCAGTTATCGCAGCGCGGGTTCTTGCCGACGCCGTATTTTTCCCACTCGGTATCTTCGATCAGCGCCTTGTAGGTGGGCGCATAGCCCTCGTCCGACAACAGGTAGCAGGGTTTCTGCCAGCCAAACACGTTGTACGTCGGATTGCTCCAGGGCGTGCACTGGTAGGTCTGATTGCCGGCCAAGAAATCCAAGAACAGCGCGGAGTGATTGAATGACCACGCCGGCTTTCCCGACGGGCGGCGCCGACGGCTGAAAATGTCGCGAAACAATTGTTTGCTGGCGTTGCGGCCCAGGAAGACGTCCTGCCGCGGCGCATGGTGATAGCTGTATCCCGGCGAGACCGTGATGCCCTCAACGCCCAGGGCCATGGCAGTGTCGAAGAACTCGGCGACATCCTGCGGATCTTCGCCGTTGAACAGCGTGCAATTCACCGTCACGCGAAAGCCCTTGTCGCGCGCCAACTTGATGGCGGCGACCGCCTTATCGAAGACTCCTTCCTGGCAGACCGACTCGTCGTGGCGTTCTTGGTTGCCGTCCAGATGGATGGAAAAGGTCAAATACGTCGACGGTTGATATTCGTCGATGTGCTTGGAAAGCAGAATGGCATTCGTGCACAGGTAGACGAATTTCTGCCGCGCAACGATGCCGGCCACGATCTGCGGCATCTCCTTGTGGATCAAGGGTTCGCCGCCGGGAATGGATACGATCGGCGCCCCGCACTCATCGACGGCGCGCAGCGCGTCTTCCACGCTCACCCGCTTTTGCAGGATCTCCTTGGGGTAATCGATCTTGCCGCAGCCGGCACAGGCTAAGTTGCACTGAAACAACGGTTCCAGCATGAGAACCAGCGGATAGCGCTTGTCGCCGCGCAGCTTACGCCCGGCAATATAGCGGGCGACCTTGTACATCTGTAGGAGTGGAATGGCCATGTCTTATATTACCAGCACCGTGGATTGGTGGTCGCGCCAGATTCGCGCCCATTCCAGCAGGAACCAGGGGGTAAAGGTTCGCCCCCCTTGCGCGGCCATCTCGCGGTTCAGGGCTTCGGGGCCGATCCAGCGCCAGTCGCGGATTTCGGCGGAATTCGCGCGGACCGGGTCACGGCATCGACCTGCGTACACCGAACAAAGTTCATTTTCCGCGCCGGTTGCGTCGAATTGGGCTTGATATTGAAATTTGTACAAAAAATGCAACGGACATCGAATGCCCAGCTCTTCGTGGAGCCGCCTCGTCGTCGCGGTTTCCAAAGTTTCCTCGCCACGCGGGTGACTGCAGCAGCTGTTGGACCAATACATCGGCCACAGGCGTTTTGACGCAGCGCGCTGCTGTATCAGCAATTCGCCGCTCTCATTAAAAATCAGCAATGAAAAGGCCCGGTGCAGCAGGCCGCGGCCCTCGTGGCATCGTTCCTTGCTCATAAGACCTAAGCTGCGATCGGCCTCATCGACCAGAATCAGCTCATCCGGATCAGCGCTCACGGTATTCATGGCGCGAATGATAGCGGCTCGGGCGGGCGCCTCGCTACGCAGGCCCTCCCTTCGCACTCCGCGTTCCGTAATCTTATCGTTAGTTCAACTAACGATAAGATCATGCCAAATAATTCTTATGATGAATTTGCTGGGAAGCGAGACTCGACAGGTCATTCCAGCCGCTCACTTTTCAGCGCACCGTTTTCGCGGAACCACTGGATGGCATCCGCAAAGGCCTCCGCCGGAGGGCGAGACCGATAGCCCAAGTCGCGCATCGCCTTGGCGCTGGAGAAGAACATGCGCTTGCGCGACATGCGCACGCCCTCCAGCGTGATTCGGCCGGCGCGGCCGGAAAGCTTGGCGTAACCCTCCGCGAAGTAGGCTAGGGGAAGAACCACGCCATAGGGCAGCCGCACCCGGGGCGGTTTGCGCCCGACCAGGGCCGAGATCACGCCGAGGATTTCGCGCAAGGTCATATCCTGTCCGCCCAAAATATAGCGCTCGCCGGGGACACCGCGTTCGTACGCCAGCAGGTGCCCGGCGGCAACATCGTCGACATGCACGATGTTGAGCCCAGTATCGACATAGGCCGGCATGCGGCCGGCGGCGGCATCGAGTACCAATTGTCCCGTGGGCGTGGGCTTTATGTCTCCCGGGCCCACCGGGGTCGAAGGACTCACGATCACCACCGATGTGCCTTCGCGCGCCGCGTCGCGGACCACTTCCTCGGCCAGATACTTGGAGCGCTTGTAGTGCCCGATCATGTTCGCGAGCGAGTTCGGCGTGGCTTCGTCCCCCGGCGTGCCGTCGGCCGGGATGCCGATGGTCGCGACGCTGCTGGTGTAGACGATACGCTGCACGCCCGCATGGCGCGCCGCGCTTAGGATATTGCGTGTGCCGTCGACATTCGCGCGATAGAGCTGCGAGGGATCCGGCGCACCCAACCGATAGTCGGCGGCCACATGGAACAGGCCGGCGCACCCTTCTGCCGCACGCTGCAGCGAATCAAGATCGGTAAGATCGCCTTCTTGAACCTCGACGGCTAGGCCCCGCAAGTTGCGCCGCTCTGAACCCCGGCGCGCCAGCACGCGCACCTGCCAGCGTGCGGCCAACAGCGCCCGGGCAACCGCGGCGCCGACAAAACCGGTCGCGCCGGTGACCAGTGCCTTCTTCAAGAGAGATGAGACCCGATGGCTTTGAGGGAGTGCAGCGCGATTCTGTAGCGTTGCGCCAGGCGAAACAATGCGGCGATGTCGCCGGGTGCCGCGGCCAGCCCTGCCGCCAAGCGACCGATGTGCACCTTCCCCGCGCGGCTGGCATTGACCACGGCGCGTGGCAGCTGATCGGCGGCGGTGTCCACAATGACCCGCACAGCGATGAAAGGCAGCTGGTGCCTGCCGGCAATTTCCGCCACTGCCGCGCTCTCCATGTCAGCCGCGACGGCTCCCGTCTCGAGAAACGCTGCGGCTTTGTCGGCGGGGGAGTCAATCGCCCGGGCAACCGTGAGCAGATTGCCTTCGCTGACCGCGCGCAAGGGACTCACCTCGGCCGCAACGCGTTCGCGCCATGGTGAGGATGCGAGCCAGTGTGTTCCTGCCTCGGAGATCAACTCGCGGGGTAGCACCACAGTTCCCGCCTTCAGCGTCGGGTCGAGGCCGCCGGCCATGCCGAAGGTCATGAGCGCGGAGGCGCCGGCATCGAGCAGCGCGCGAGCGGCCGATTGAGCCGCCTCGAGACCGATACCGCTGACCGCCAATAGCGCTCCGTCACCCACCCAGGCCAACTCGCTCAAGGGCGGAATTCCGGCTCGCGGCATCGAGGGTCCCAGCGCGCGTGCCTCCGCCGCGAGCGCCGCGACGACGCCCACTCGGCTCAATGACGGATACCACGACTCAAGCGGAGGTACTGCGGCTCAATGAGCCACTCCGCGCCACGTGAGATTCCGATATGCGGCCAAAGCCCACAACGGAAAATAAGCCGAATAGCCGTGATAGCGCAGATAAAACACCCGCGGAAATCCCGGCGCCGTATAGCTCGGATGGCTCCACAAGGCATCCGCCTGTCGGGTATGCAATAAGTACTCGGCGCCGCGGCGCACCGCCTCCGACCCAGCCTCCCCGGCCGACATCAGGGCCAGGAGCGCCCACGCCGTCTGGTAGGGCGTGCTGCCAAAGTCTTCCGCGGGCCGCGACTGCCAGGCATAACTGTCATTGCTCTCGCCCCAGCCGCCGTCCGCGTTTTGCCGACTCTTCAGCCAAGCCACCGCCCGCATCACCATCGGATCATCCGGCCCGATATGCGCCTGCGCCAGCGACATGAGCACCGACCATGTACCGTAGATGTAATTCGTTCCCCAGCGTCCGAACCACGATCCGTCGGCTTCCTGCTCTTTGCGCAGGTACGCAATCGCCCGATCCAAGGCAGGCTTGTCCTGCGGCCGGCTGGTGCGCGCCAGCACGGTGACGACCCGCGCCGTGACATCGCTGGTGGGAGGATCGAGCAGCGCGCCATGATCGGCGAAAGGAATCTTGTTCAAGTAGTAGCAAGTATTGTCGACATCGAATGCCGCAAAGCCGCCGTCGCGACTCTGCATGCCGACCAGCCAATCCAGCGCCCGGCGCACGCTCTCGGCGTAGCGCTCCGAATCGCAGGCCTGGTGCATGGCCCAGGCGACCACGGCCGTGTCGTCGAGGTCGGGATAGAAATCGTTCGCGAATTGAAATGCCCAGCCGCCGCCGGCGAGATGAGGACGCTTCACGCGCCAATCGCCGGGCTCGTCCAGGAGTTGCTTCGATTTCAACCAATCAAGCGCGCGTGTGGCAGCATGGCGGGCGGTGTCATCGCCTGCTTCCTGCATCGCCAGGCAGGCAAGCGCGGTATCCCACACCGGCGACACGCAGGGCTGGCAATAGGCGCTCGTGGGCCCCACCACCAACAGTTTCTGCAAGGCGCGTTTGGCGGTGACACGCTGCGGGTGTTCCGGCGGATAGCCCAAGATCACCATGGCCTCCAAGGCATTGACCATGGCAGGGAAAATCGCGCCGAGGCCATCTTCGCCGTTCAGCCGCTCGATCATCCAAGCCTCAGCCCGCCGCATCGCACGGTCGCGCAGACCGGCCGGAATCAAAGGATCGATCATACGGCCGACATGATCAAAGAGCAGGAAGGCCTTGGTGAGCAGGCCGCTGCGATGAAAATAGTGCCGCTCTTTCTCCGGCGGTGTCGTGAACAGTTCGCGGATGCCGATGTTGCGTGGATTTTTGGCCTTTGGCTTGCGCGTGCACAAGATGAACAAAGGCACCATCACGGTGCGCGACCAGTACGAGACCCTGCCGATATGGAACGGAAACCATTTCGGCAGCAGCATGATTTCTACGGGAATATACGGTACGCCGCGCCAGGGCAACTCGCCGAACAGGGCCAGGGCGATGCGCGTGAATACATTGGCGCGGGCAGCGCCGCCTCGCGCCAGAATCGCCGTGCGCGCCTTCTGCATATGTGGTGCATGCAAATCGTCGCCGGCCAGCTTCAGGGCGTAGTACGCCTTGACGGTGCAGCTCAAATCCAATTCGCCGTTGTGGTACAGCGGCCACCCGCCGTGCTCGGCCTGACAGGCGCGCAGGTGGTTGGCGAGTTTGCGCTCCAGCCCCACATCGATCTCGTCCAGGAAGTGCATCATCAGGATGTACTCCGAGGGAATGGTGCAGTCGGCCTCGAGCTCGTACAGCCAGTAGCCCTTCTCGTGCTGTCGCGCGATCAGCGCGTCACGCGCCTCGGCAATGGCGCGATCCAGCGGCGAGGTCTCCGCGATGCGCTTGAGCGTGTGCGCGACGATGTCGCTGCGCGCGTCCCTGAGCTCCGCGGGAAACGGAGTAGGTTTAGGAGCGGTTCGATTCACGACCCGGAACTCCCGTACCGGCGCCGCGGATGTTCCGCGTCGAGGTCGTTGTCCGTCATGACGTGCATCGGGCGCGGGCGCCGGATCTCAGGCAGCTGCGCCAGCGGCACACCCCGCGCCGCCGCCGCGAAGAAGCGCCGCAGCACCCAATCGCTGCCGATGAAGGTATTGGTTGCGAGCACGGTCATCTTCACTGCGGTTCTCGATACTTTGACCTGGGCACCGGCCGTGAACCCTGGGTTGTGCGCGATCTTGCGTAAAGTCAGTATGGCAAGGCCTATGGCCCATAGACAGAAGCGGCGAATGCCTTTCTCCTTGCCGGGAATTAATAATGTGTAATCCAGGGCATTGCGCAAATGTGCATGGGCAACGGCCACGAGCTCCGTCATGCCGGCACTGAAGCGCGGATCGGCGGATTCGCCGGAAAATTGACCCAGATCGATTCCGTGGCGGGTAAACACATCCTGGGGCAGCCAGCTGACGCCGCGGCTGCGATCCTCCCAGACATCTTTGAGAATATTCGTCATCTGCAGCCCTTGGGCAAAGGACGCAGCCAGCGCGCTCAAGGCCGTGCGCCGACGCGCAATTTCCGGGGAATAGTCGCAAAACAGGTCGGTGAGCATCTCGCCCACGACGCCCGCGACATAGTAGCAGTAATCGTCCAAATCGCCGGACCTGGCTAGGCCCTTGACGCTGGCATTGAACTGGAAGCGCGGCATGCCGTAGCACATGAGCTGCACGCAGCGCTTGATGGCCTCATGCTGGACTGCGCTTAGGCCGGAGGCGACCCGCACGACGCGGTCCATGTTGCTGACCAGATCGCGCTCCGTCGGCAAAGTGCGGTCCGACAGCCGATGCTCCACATCGCGGGCCAGGGCGGCGGCATCGCCGCTCCCGGCGACCACGGCACTGAATCGCTGCAGGAAAGACAGCGTCTCCGGAGCGGACAGGGCTGGTTCGTCCTCAATGGTGTCGGCAATTCTGCACAGCAGGTAGGCGCTGGTGACGGAAATACTGAGGGCAGGCGGCAGTTGCGGTATGGTCAACGCAAAAGTGCGTGAAACATGCGGCAAAATCTGATCCTGGTAGACCTCATCTGAGCTGACGGAATCCATGCGGGCAGTATCTCGGAAACCTGCGAAAATAGCACCATGTAGGCGGGTCAAACCTGGTGCAAATGCGCAACAGGAGGTTGTAGTCCATTGCCACGATAAGGGCCTGGCAGTATAAACTGAGCCGCTATGGACCTTCCGCCCGAAACAGCCTATCCGTTGCTCGAAACCATTGCCTCACCGGCCGACCTTCGCCGGCTGCCCGCGGCGAAATTAGCCGATTTGGCACAGGAATTACGCCAATTCCTCATTCACAGCGTCGCCACCCGAGGCGGGCATTTTGCTGCAGGATTGGGCACTGTAGAGCTCACGATAGCCCTGCATTACGTGTTCAATACCCCCAATGACCGCCTGGTCTGGGACGTCGGGCACCAGGCCTATCCTCACAAGGTGCTGACCGGCCGGCGAGACCAGCTGCACACCATCAAGCAGGACGCGGGCCTGGCACCCTTCCCCACCCGCAGCGAGAGCGAATACGACACTTTTGGGGTCGGCCACTCCAGCACCTCGATCAGCGCAGCCCTAGGCATGGCCGTCGCGGCGGCGCAACGCGGAGAGAATCGCCGCGTGGTGGCCATCATCGGCGACGGTGCGCTCACCGCGGGAATGGCGTTCGAAGCGCTGAATCACGCCGGCTCGCTGCCCGCCGATTTGTTGGTGGTGCTGAACGACAACGACATGTCGATATCGGAAAACGTCGGTGCCCTCTCGAATTATCTGGCGCGCGTGCTGTCGGGGAAGATGTACTCCCACCTGCGCGAGAGCGGCAAGAAGGTCCTGCGCCAAATGCCCACGGTGTGGGAACTCGCACGCCGCTCGGAAGAGCATTTGAAAGGCATGGTATTGCCCGGCACCTTGTTCGAGGAAATGGGCTTCAACTACATAGGCCCGGTCGACGGTCACGATGTGAACGCGCTCGTCAGTACCTTGAGCAATCTACAGAGCCTGCGCGGCCCGCAGTTTCTGCACGTGGTCACCCGCAAGGGCAAGGGCTACGCGCCGGCCGAGGCGGATCCGATCAAATGGCATGGACCGGGGCCGTTCGATCCGGCCAGCGGCATGATTTTCAAGGAAGCGAGCACCGGACCGACGTACTCGCAGATTTTCGGCAAGTGGCTGTGCGACATGGCGGAGCGCGATCCTTGCATCGTCGGCATCACGCCGGCGATGCGCGAGGGCTCGGGCCTGGTGGAATATTCCAAGCGCTTTCCCACGCGCTATTTCGACGTGGCGATTGCCGAGCAGCACGCCGTGACGCTCGCCGCCGGCATGGCCGTCGAGGGCTTGAAACCCGTGGTGGCGATTTATTCGACTTTCCTGCAGCGGGCTTACGATCAGCTCATTCATGATGTCGCGCTGCAGAATCTGCCGGTGGTGTTCGCCATCGACCGCGCCGGCCTGGTCGGCAGCGATGGCGCCACACATCAGGGCAGCTACGACCTCTCGTTCCTGCGCTGCATCCCTAACATGGTCATCATGGCCCCAGCGGATGAGAATGAGTGCCGTCAGATGCTGTACACCGGCACCACGTTGAGCTCCCCGTCGGCCATTCGCTATCCGCGGGGCAGTGGGCCCGGAGTGCCCATTGCTACGGAAATGACGGCGCTCCCGGTGGGCGTGGCACAGCTGCGCCGCGAAGGCCGCAGCGGGCTAGCGATATTGGCATTCGGCGTGCTGGTCGAATCGGCGCAGAAAATTGCCGACCGCCTGGACGCCACGCTGGTCAACATGCGCTTCGTAAAACCTCTCGATGAGAACATGATTGTCTCGATCGCCGCACGGCATCGCGCCATCATTACCATCGAGGAGAACGCCATCATCGGCGGCGCCGGCGCGGGCGTGGGCGAATTGCTCGCAGCTGCCGGATTGCAGCTGCCCATGCTGCACATCGGCATCCCCGATCGCTTCATCGAACACGGCACGCGCGATACATGCCTCGCGCGAGCGGGACTCGATCCCGCGGGAATCACCACGCAAGTGGAGCAGTGGTGGGCGCTGCAGGGTCAGACGCGCATCCGGTCGGTGGGCAGCGCTTAGCAGGAGCTGTTCAGGCTAGGGCTGACGGGTGGCGCATCAGCTCAGTTCCCGCTGTCCGCGATTGCCGCCTCGAGATCCTTCCAGGAGATCGGGCTCATGTGCATTCCGATCAGCTGCTGGGCATCCAATTTCTCGCGAATGACGGTGTCTCGAATCTCGATCAGCGATTCCGGATAGAGCAGCGAGCCGTTCGGCCCCAGCGGCTGAATCATTTCACCGGTGTGCAGCAGGCGGGCATCCGCAATGTAGGTCATGAGCATGGGTTCAGCTGCCAGGGCAATGGGCATGACCATCAATGCGTTCCTGCCGTGTCCTATCTGGGTGGGTCGGCTCACCGCGCGTATCACAGCCTTGGCCGGATGCGCCGACAGACGATCGGGCACGAGCGTATGCGGTGAGTCGAGAATGCGCCGTACCGTGCTTTCATTGAGGTCGCGCACATAAATCGGAATATGCCGTGCCGCGTACTCTCGTACCCCTGCGATATGCCAGAAGAACGCGGTGGACGTGATGACCGCCTTGATGGGACGCCCGGGGAAGCGCCGGGCTGCCTCTTCGATCACCTGTGCCGAATAGCCTGAGGAGATGGGTGCATCTATGACGACCACGCCGTCTTCCTGCTCGACCAGGGTTGTGTACCAGGACGCCGGTATCTGGACGACACCCGGGGCGATGGTCTCGATGCCTCGGTGCGGATCCGGCGCGCCCGAGATCGCCGAATTCAGAGGTATGTGATTGATATCCGTCGACCGCAGCCGATCGACTTGCTGATTCGTGCCGGCGCTCAAGCTGACGCTCGGATCGCGCTTAGGATCAATGACGGGAGTTCCCGTCAAAACGACCGTCTGCAGCAGTACGTCGTTTTGGTAAGTGTCCCACTGCGTTGGAAAGCGTAAACCGGCGCCGATATCCCACAACATGAACTCGGTGCGTTCGCGAATATCGCCCACCGCGTTCCTCGCAATGTCCGAGCTGGTCGCATGCGAAGAACCGAAGAACGCCTCCGCCGCCGTGATGAATTGGGTCTGAGCGTCCAAGAATAGTTTCACGCGAACCTGCCCCACCGAAAAGGACACGACATGCTGCAGGCTCTCATGAAGCTGCACATCCTGCTCTCTGCGCAAGTCATCGGCTTTGTCCGCCAAGAGGAGCGCACGGAGCGGATTGCGTGCCTGCCAACCGGGCCGTGCCAATGTGGCCCTGGTACGGACGATCTTGGCATCCTCGAAGTATTCGAATTGCTCCGCCGCTCCCAGCAGCAGATCTCGAACCAGGTGATGCGCATCGCTCCGCGACTCCGCAACCCTATCGCCGGCGGCGAAATCCTCTATGACCTCCGCCTCGCTCACACTGGTGGGATATGGCTCCCCCGTGTGCTCATTCTCAACGATATCCCGAGTCACCAGTTTTACATCGAATCGCACACGGTTGACCTGGCGCAAATCGATCTTGTGACCCATCACACGCAACGAGTCGGCTACGAGCTCATGCCCGGACAGATCGGCAGCTTCAGCCTCGACGACGCCAAAGCAGAGCGGCAGGCAGATCACCACGGCGGCCAGCCGGACCGTCAGAAATTTTTTGTGCTGAGCCATGGTTGATTAGCGATTGGGATTGCGCTCATCTTCGCGCGCCGTCGACGTTGCCCGGTCCTGGGACCAGGGTATCCCACTGCGCACCAAAGCTGGTGATAAAGTCTTCGAAAGCCGGATCAAATGCCTCTTGCCAATTGGCATCCTTGGCGACTTGACCATGATTGATCCCGTATCCTTTCACGATCGACTTCTGGGCTCCGCGAGCAGTGGTTACCGAAATCGTGCATTGAATCTTTGCTTCGAAGGTGAGCGCCCAAAACCCCGGAGTACCCCAACCCCAGAACTCGTCGACGGACACAGCCGCAGCAACCGGAGCCTTGGGATCAAGAGAGATGCCATATCCTTTCCGGCGCAACCCTTCTTCCACTAGCAGTCGGACTCTCTTGGTAACTGAATCATCGTCCTTCAAACCGATATCGCCCATTGCCTTACCCCAGGTATTGCGCTGACGCCCAATCATTCGATCCTTCTCCAGAGCCGACAACTTTGTAACGTCGCCGTCAATTGAAGGAATCGACGGATCGGAGGGCTTGTTCTCGAAATGTCGATTATCCGTAACCGACGCGATATATACCTGGCCTCGCGTAGCGGAGGATACAGCATGCGTTGAAATCGGAAGAGAAATCGAGCGGCGCCCAGTCACGCAACCAGCCTGAAGAACGATGGCGGCGCCAATGAGTGCAAGGATTGGAAGCTTCATGAATACTCCTGTATGTCGCGGCAACGGCGGTTTCGTCCTTATGGACCAGATTGTGTTTCTATTTGTGCGAGCCGATGGTCGTGATCATACTCACGTTGGTGCAGCAATATCATGATTCCAGACCCATTCCAACTTCTTCGGACGCCGAGCTCTTCGTGCCGTCCATGCGCTCGCCCAACGCCGGCAAGTTGGGTGGGTGCGCGAGTGGCGCGGGCGCAGGCTCAGCTCAAACGCCGAGAAATGACTTAATGCGGTCGGTCGCAGTAGCCGCCGCAGCGGTCACAGTCGAATAGCTTGCAGGCGTCAGCGGCATCCCATCGGCGGGAAGTTCGGTCACAGATGCGGGAGCGTTCGCCGGAAGATTGTGGCTCGCGGCCGCGAGCGCTGCCTGAATACCATTCGGTTCCCCGGATGCCAGGGTTGATACTTGAGCGAGCGTTGCCTGTACGGCCGAAGGCGTCAGACTTGGGGGGCCCAGGTTGGTCGCATCCGGGAGGCTGAGCGCACCAATGAGACTCGGCGCTGCAGCCTCGCGAGCGGTCAGCTGGCCCGTCCCGGCTAAGAACAGATCGCGCACCGTCTTGATGATGGAGGTGTGATCAAACGGTGTTCCGGTGCCATCGCCGCCTCGAGGGTTGCGAATCTTGCTGCCCGGGGGAATCCATGGCGAGACGATCACTGTGGGTACGCGGACCCCATAGGCGTTAAATTCAAACTGGTCCGGTTGCGAAACCCATCCGTCGGGTGGTGTGGCTGCTGGCGGCCGCACATGATCGTAACAGCCGCCGTGTTCATCATAGGTAATGATAAGCAACGTGTTTGTCCAGCACACGGAACTGCGCAGCGCGTTATAGACACTGGCGATCAGCGTTTCGCCGTGGACGACGTTATGGGGAGGATGTTCATCATTCGGGCTGAAAACACCGAACAGATCGGCGAAATATCTCGGTTCGATGAAGCTGTAGTTGGGCAGCGTTCCGGAGTGGGCGTCAGCCAGGAACTGCGAGAAGCCACGATAGTGGGTAACGGCATGTAACCACACGTCCTTCAGCAAGATGGACTGTGGCATGTCGTGGAAGTATACCCGCCAAGAAACTCCGGCGGCCTGCAACTGTCCGAAGATACTGGGAGCAGTAAACGGAATCGAGAAGTCTTTGTTGTTGACGCATCCCAAAGAGGTGCCGGTGTGGGCAAAGAAACGATTCGGCCAGGTCTGACACGGTGCTGAGGCATGCCACTGATCGCAAACGCCGAATGTTGTGGCCAGCGTACTGATCACGGGCACTTGATCCGGTGTGAAGTAATGCATGACGGCGGATGGCGCATAGATACCCTTCCCTGGCTGGGTTGCATAGCTCTGCGCAAAGCCACTCATATCAGCCGGAGTCTCCGGCCGGACCGGGGTGCCAAACAGCTGAGTATTCATATCTGTGAATAACTCGCCGGGATCCGGATCAGGAATGGTGGCGGTACTTGGTAGCATGCCCTTATCGTTCCAAACTCCGTATCCGGTGCTCTGGTAGTTGTTGTACTCGAGCAGCGTCAGACCTCGGTAATTCGCATCACCTGGGTACAGACGCCCCAGCATGGAGTCGAAGGACCGATTCTCCAACATCAGCACCACGACATGTTTGATGTTCGCCATATCAGCTGTTCACTTCCTGAACCTTGAACCCCACATAGCCCGCGCTGCTAATGCCCATCAGCGCCAGCAATGTGCCGTTGAATTCCGGCATCGCCAGATTGCGATAGACGGAATACAAGAATATGGCACCGAGCGCAGCCGTCCAGGAGACGACCTGGAGCCGATGTACCGTGGGGCCGTTGATATCCGTCGTGACGTCCTTGAACCATCCCTGGCTGACGAAGGGCCGCGTCTTGTCATGGTAAGTGCGCAAGATGCTGCCGCGATCGTTGATTTCAATCTGCAGTTGCGTTCGCTGTGGACTGGTGGGCGGCAGCGCTGCCAGCTGCTGTTGACGAACGATGATTTCCTGTTGCACACGCTGGACATCCTCGTAGGTGTTGAGTCCAAGCGCCTGAAGGGCGCAATTTGTAACATCGGCCGGTGAAGTCCTGCCAACATCCACAGCGATGGCCGCGGCTGCGGTGGCGCCGGATATTCCCATGAGACACAGTGCCTGGGAGGTCAGAACATTGGTGTCCTGCAGTACGAAAAACAGCACCACAAATGCCGCGAAGATTAACGTGAACCAGAAGGCCATCTGCGAGCGGCCCAGGCTGTACGGCTGCTGTGAGGGGGCCAACTGAGGCAGCAGATTGTCACGCAGCGTGGTCCTAGTGCGTGCATGACCCCACACGAATATCAGGACCAGCAGGATGGCCCCCGCTGCGAGGCCCAGATCCAAGCGCGTAAACACCTCCAGCCCGAAATGCGCACTCTCGGGCGCACCCGCAATTCTGTCGGATGGCCCCGCTCCGGACTGTCGCCCCAGAGACACCCTTACGTAGACATGGTCACTGCGTGGTGAACCCAGCAAGTCCCTCCAGAACGCGTCATTCACTGAACTTCGCTTCAATGTAAAGAGAACCGCAGGCTGCGACCGGTAGCTTGTGACAACCGCGGGATCCAGCCCCTTGATCTCTTCGTCATTGAGGAACAGAGCGTAATTCTTCGCGCCGTCAGGCAGGGGATGATTCAGAACCACCCACAACTTGCCATTGAGCCGGATATGACTTGGCTTCCCGTTGATAGAATCGCTATCTTGGGATTCCGCCAGAGATACTATCTGCAGGCCGTCTGCAGCAAGCGCGGTGGCGGACACCGCCGGATTGCCCGTGACCGCCGGAGACTGCGCGAGCGCGAGTGAGGCCACTACACATGGCACAGCGCCGGCACACACCAAAATTAATATCCCGAACGATCTTTGGGCGAATTCCGTGTTCATGTTGCCTCCAATCCATGGCTTTGTTGTTGTCGGCCCGAGTTAACAAGCGCCACTGTAAGCCCCTCCGTTCGTCCGCGCAATCCCATATGGACGAGCCCACCTTGCGCCGCGCCTTGTCGACCTACACGCGGCCCTCTGGAGATGACATCGACACCACAACGCATGCGTCGCGCGGACAGATTTGCGCCGCAACACGTAATTGCATGCTTGATCGGCGAGCAGATTAGACAAATAATCGGTCGTCAGCCCGCAGACCTATTGACCCGGAATTGGGTTAGGAATAGCTTCAATACCAGAAGCAAAAACTGCCGATGGATCAATTCAAGGATGAAATGATGATTGCGTTCTCGCCGCCGCCGGACCGGCATTCAACCACATCTTCTTCACTTCTGCCTTTTACCGTTAGGGTTTTCGACCCCACGATATTCCACGTTCGTGCCGCTCAATTGCAGCGGCGAGCATTCCATCTGGACAGACTTTGCCGGGCTAAAAACGGATTTTGCGCAAGTAGCAAGTTGAAGATGACGCGAACTACCTATGACTAATGACCCTGGCGAGCTAGCGACAATTGGGCCGACCGAGAAGGAGAAAACCGTGAATGAATTCCTCAATCCAAAGTCCATGGTGACACCCGGCATGGCCGGGGCACTTGTAATGTTTCTGTCTAACGCCGTCTGCTTCCAATTTCCAGAAATCGCTCCCCGCTGGGCGGCACTCTTATTGAGCTTTGCACTAGGCGGGTTCGTCATCACAGCTGCGAAACTACGCTACCTACAGGCCGCCGGCTTTTGGCTCATCAACTCACTGATCATATTTGCCGTTGCCGCCGGCTCAGCCGGGGTCGCTGCAAAGTCTACTGGAACTGTGTCGACAGGCGCGACCGCACTAGCGAGTTTCTTCATTCCCAGTGCCGTTGCTCAACCCGTCACGGCGACCATGACCAAGGCGCAGCTCCAAGCGCAATTGGATGCGGCAAATGCCCGCCTAGCCTCCCAACAACAACAACTTCTGGAGGCCAAAAAACAGGCTGAAGCCGCGGACGCGCAGACCAAGCAAGTGCAGGCACAGCATCAAGCGTTACTAGAACAACAAGCACTGGAGAGTCAGAAGGCCAAGCAGGCAGCGGCACAGAACGCCAATCGGTTTTTCAAGGCGTGGTAGTGAATGGCAACGTCATACAAGCGCACTCTCTGACTGATTTAAAAAAATGCTGAAAATGCGAAGAAACGCAAAGCGCTCTTCCATGTCTACCAGGTGGTTCGTAACACTGCGACCTATATCACCAAGCGCTCTTGAGGTCTCTTGATGCGTCCGGTATCCCGAGCTGCCCAGCTATAATCTCAAACGCGAATTCGTCAGTTCATTGGCCATCAAGGAAAGACATACATGGTGCGGATTAGCGTCTTGGCAGCAATATTGTTCATGACCGGTTGTGTCTCAATAGCCTCAATGGCTAATTCACCCTTAGTCATCAATCAATTGAAGATCAGAAGTGCCGGGTACACCGGGTGCGCCACGGACGAAAACGAAATATCAAACGTCAATCCCCGTGCTGACGGCAGCGGTACCTGGAATGCCACGTGCAAAGGCAAGACCTACCTTTGTTCACAGGGCTCGTCAGGTGGGCACGCCGCAACCTATAGCTGCGCCGTCGCGGTCAACTAAATTCAAACTGGCCTCAGGGCATCTGCAGGGTAGCGGTCAGATTCCGCTTCGGCACCTGGCCGACCGGAATTCGCGCAATCTCTTTGAACGACCTTGTATCGACGACAAACGTCATGTTGTCGCCAGCGGCGGCAACATAGACCAGCCCTCCATCCGGTGAGAAGGTGAGCCACTCCGGGTGCTGACCCACCGGGACACGAGCGAGCTCCTTCATCTCCGGGAGGGAGTACACGAAGGCGTATCCGTAGACCTTGCTCGTCGACCAGAGCTGCTTGCCGTCGGGTGTAATCCCAAGACCGTGCGCCGGCGCGCCCTGCAACCCGTCCCAGTTGGCCTCGACGCCGGCGATCGCCGGAAAGTCATAACGCTTTAGTTCCGTCCCGGTCGCGAAATCGACGGCGACGACACCGTGGTAGCCAGTCAGCTGAACGAAGATGCGGTTGGTCGAGCCATTGGGTTTCATTTCAAACGCCATCGGCCGAACGCCGGCAGTCATTTTGATCGTGCGCACCCACGTGTCGGTGGCGACGTCGGCGACGGATATTAAATTGTGAGTCAACGATCCCGCCACGACAAATTTCCCGTCCGGCGTGACATACACGTTATGAATGCCTCCGCCGATCGGGATGGTCATGACGTTCTTGAGAGAGGCGGTGTCGATGACATTGAGACCGCCCGGTTCTCCTCGGATGCCGACATACACCTTCCTGCCGTCCTGGGTGATCGCTACATTGTTGGGCTGTCCGGTCAGCGGGAGCCTGGCCACGACTGACAGACTGCGTGCGTCCACCACGTCGAGGGTGTGCAGCGCCTCGTCCGTGACGTACAGACGGCTGCCATCCGGAGCAGCCGCCACACCGTGGGCAATGCGAATGTCCTGGATGATCCCGACCACCTTGTTGGTGGCGGGATCGATGATATGAACGTTGTCGCCGGCCGAATTGGTCTGAATGACGCGGACAACCTTGTTCGACGAGGGTAGTGTCTCGCCTCTGACCCACGAGGCCAACGTCAGATACTCTGGATCCCCTGCGGCCCACTGCTTGCCGCCGCCGTGAAACCGATCCCCTCCGTCCTGACTCGCGAGCGGATGCTGGAGCAATCGGCTGGACTTAGGGTTGCCGGGCACCACAAACGCCGAGACCAGCGTGAAGTTCAAGCGCGATGCATCCTCCGTCCATCCGCCATCCTTAAGCGGCTGAAACTTGAGTCCCCCTTGCCCTTGCTCGTGGCACTCAACGCACGCAACGTTCCCTGGACGTTTCACCAGGAACATCGGCTCTATGCGCGCACGATAGTAGCCGAAATCAAGAACTGGGGGACTCGCAGAGGCGCGCTCCTGTGCTTCCACGATCGAGGCCGACAAGAGGACTACGAAGAAGACTAGAGCTAGCCGCGGCATAATGTCTCCGATCGTCGCTGAGGATCGTGGCGGTCTTCAAACCGGCCGCGTCACCAGCCACGCATGGACAATCCCGACAATGGATAGCACCAGCAATGCCAGTACCGCGATGCCGGCGATGAGAAACCCCGTACTGCGCTTGGCGGCATCCGCCATATAGCCCAATGAATACAAAACGCGCCCAATGATCCAGATCAGTCCTAAGCCAGGGGCCAAGTATCCCGAGACGACGGGATAAAGGGTTGCAAGCCAGAGAAGCGGCAGAAACAACACGAACTGCTCGAGAGTATTCATCTGCACGCGGAACGCGCGCTCGAATTCGGGAGCGCCGGTCACCGCCGGGGCTTGCACACCGTGCTTCCCTCGCATACGCCCCACGAGCATCATCGTGTAGAGACCCAGAAGTACGGCGAGTACCGTCACCGCAGCGCTCAACAATGTACCTGCTGTTGCCAACATGAAATTCACCTCTCCCTAGTTTGAACTCACAAAAGAATCGCGCAGCGGCGTTTCGGCGCCATCCTACAGCGGCAGCGGCTAACCCGGAGATTATGCCTCTCCGGTAGGTGACATCGATAGCCCTGGAAATCGTCTCATCGAGGACCCAAGATAGCGCTTGGTTAGAGAAATAGCGTTCGAGCGGCCCGTACCGGAGTACCCATGGAACTGCTGTGTAGAACCCCGACTGGAGAGCGGCTCGAGCGGTTGCTCGCCTCACCGCGCTACGTAGACGGCCGGTTCGTGAATACGTACACCCCGGAAGTGCAGAACGCCGGCAAAATGCCGACCCTCTCCGAATTGATCCTCGGCAGCGGCGAAGGGCGCAAACCAAAGGGCCGGCTCCCGACCGTCGATCCCCGTGAAACTTGGACGCAGCCGCCGTCGTCCGGTCTTCGCGCCACCTGGTTGGGGCATTCAGGCGTTCTGCTGGAAATCGACGGTTGCAGGATCCTGACTGACCCGGTTTGGGGGTCTCGCGTGTCGCCGCTTGCCGGTATCGGGCCCAAGCGTTTCCAGCCGCCGCCCGTCACCCTGGCGTCGATTCCGAAGCCGGATGTCGTGCTGGTCTCGCACGATCACTATGACCATCTCGACTACCCGACGATGCGCGCACTGCGCACTATGCAGGTCCCCTTCGTCACCTCGCTCGGTGTCGGTCTACACCTGGAATCCTGGGGCATAGCGCCGGAACGCATCGTCGAGCTGGATTGGTGGGAAGCGACCACTGTAGCCGGCGGGCTGCAGATCACGGCGGCACCGGCCCATCACTTCTCCGGACGTGCGCTACACGATAGGAATGCTACGTTGTGGTCGTCTTTTGCCTTTCGCGGGCAGAAACATTCGGTCTATTTCAGCGGAGACACCGGCCTCTCGTCCGCGTTCGCCGAAATCGGTCGCCGTCTTGGGCCCTTCGATCTGGTGATGCTCGAGGTGGGCGCGTTTCATCCCGCGTGGGGCAGCATCCACCTTGGGCCCGAGAACGCACTTAAAGCCTGGAAATACCTGGGCAGCGGCAAGTTGCTACCCGTGCATTGGGGGACCTTCAGCCTGGCTCCCCACCCCTGGGCCGAACCGGCCGAAGTTCTATACGCCAATGCACCGGAAGGGTTGCTGATGCCGAAATTGGGGGAACCGGTGGAACCGGTTCATGCGGAAAAGGTAGATCCCTGGTGGCGCAGCACGGTACAGACAGGCTCGCTGGGGTGTTTCTGGGAAGCCACACAGTCGCTGCTACTGCCGATCAAGGATTAACTTTTAGCGGCGGTACCAGCGTTCACGCGGAAAGCGATCGAATCGGTAACGATCGTAATCACGACGCCAGTAGCGCCCATGTTCATAACAATAAGGTCCGCAATAGACCAGTGCGTGCCCGAACGGACCGACCACGGCAACCGGCGGCACATCGATCCCCACTGTCAAATAAGGGTGTGCCTCTGCCGAAACGCTGGCACCCACACCTGCAACCAGAAGAGCAGCGCTCACTGCAACGGATGACCATTTATTCATGGCGGCGATCCTTCTATTGATGACCTCAATAGATAGAACGCGGCGTCATCCGGCACGTTGACCCCGTGCGAGCACGTTACTACTTGTTAACAATGCCAGAGTGAACGTTAGTGTTCCGCTCATGGCGCCCGGCACCTTCTGCATCCTCGCAGAATGGACAGGCCGCAGTGTCGCCAGAGATGGGACACTGCGGCCAGTGTCGTCTTTAATTCTTCGCAGTGCGTTTTGTCGCCAGCTGCTGAACCACGGCAAGCGCTTGCTCGGCATTGGCGTCGCCCCCTAGTCCGCCGATCGTCGCAACGACCTTATGATCCGGCGTGACCACGAAAGTCGTCCGCTCCGCCATGCTATGGCCGACCTCGTTGCCGCGGGTATCCTTCATGGCCGCGACGGCCTGTCCCTTATAGGTATCTGCGATTTGGATATCGTAGGATTTCGCGATCTCACCCTTTTCATCCGAGGCCACCGGCAACTTGCCGGCGCAATATTTAGGATCGGCCGAAAAGTCGTTCAAACGCGAAATGCTGTCGAGCGAAACGCCGATGACGGAAGCACCTGCCGCGGCAAACTTGTCGTGCTCTTCCGCAAACGTATGCGCCTGAAGATTGCAGCCCCCGGTAAAAGCCGCGGGATAGAAATACACCACCACGGGACCCTTCTTCAATGCGTCGCTCAGCGAGTACGTAAATTCCTTGCCGGCAAGCGAGGCCTGAGCTTTGAAGTCGGGTGCCGTGTCGCCTTGCTTCAAGGCGGCGAAACTTGGGCCAACGGCCAACACGAGCGACAGAAATCCTAGGACCTTGCTTTTCATATCGAATCCCTCACTTCTTGGCCGTTGATTAAAAGAACCAGAATTCACCAGCGCGCTCGAGAAAAATCGAAATATCTCTTGGCGCGGTCACGACATTATCAGGGTTCTCCTCCGTCTAGTCGAGCCGATCGCAGCGAAGCTTCATGGGTCTCGGTCAACCCCAGCCGCGGCTCTTAGTTGTTATCGCTCACAGCTGCCGAGTTCGGACCATGCCACGCCCAGCATCCCCGATCGCAGTAACATGCACACCGTGTCGCCCGTCTTTACCGCCGCATACTGGGAATACGGGACCATCAAGTCCTGGCCGCCGGCCGCCGGACCCCATGGGGCCAGGCTCAGGTGATAGCTGGTCCATTTCCCGTGGCTCACGTGTTTTCTGGTGACGACTACTCGATAGGTTTGCGGCGTCGACTGATCGAGTAGGGCGTTGACCTGCATTCCCGCGCCATATCCGTAGCCGCAACATAAAGTCACGAGCAACAGTGCTGTTCCGCGATGCTTCTTGAGCCGTGGGTCACACCAAGATGCAACGCCAACCAACAGGACGCTTCCAAGCACCGTCAGCAACGACGCTGCCTTCCAATCCACCGGAGCGACACGCTGCAAGATGCTCAACGCTAGGAAGAAACCTGGACTAAACAGGGCCAATGAGAGATCGGGCAGCGGGCTGTTCCGGGTTCCCCCAAAGCGATAGTAAGGCGCAAACTTCGCGACCAACAGGATGGCAACCCAGGGACAGGCGATCAGCATCCACGTCAGCGCATGAGTAGCATCGCGCATGAAGAAACTGGCAATGCCCAGTCCATAGACCGCAACGTTGAACGCAGCGGCGAGGCGGCGCAGGGTGGACGCCGCGATTCCATGTTCCTTGAGTGATGCGATGGCTTCGGTATGTTCTCGCTCGGTGGCTCTCTTCTTGCCAATATCCAGATCCGGCAGCGACTGGATCCAAATGCGAAAATCCTTGTCGGTCTTGAGGAATGTGGAAAGCTTGATCTTCCCCCGGGATCCAGGTTTGGGAACCAGCACCCATGCCGGCATCCCCTGGCCATAGTAGGAACGGCTGCGTCCTTCGATTTCGCTTCGCGCCAGGCTGCGTCGGCGGTAGATCTCAAATACTTGAATGGAATCCGCTTGCAGTGTGACTCGATATAGGAGAACAACCGCGAGTAAATAAACGCCCATCAAGGCAAATCCGGCACACAGAATGAGTACTGTTGCGATCTCCGCCTGCGCATGGGCATCTACGCTGCGCGAAAAGACGATCGCGCCGACGCAACTCAGCGAAATCATCGCCAGGCCGAGTAGGGATATCATCCATTTGCTCGCGACCGACAGTGCGTACATGCGGGGATACGCACTCGGGTTGAAAACGTCTTGAGCGTGAGCAGTCATGGTCCCTTATAGCAGCTGCGATTTTAAGCGGTATGCGATACAAATCGCAGATTCATGGTTCTTCGTCGATCCACCACCGTGCAGAAGAAGCTGGGCCGGGAGCACGTCGTTTCTCAAACCGGCCGACCCGGATGGCGGTACGGATTTCCCGCATCGAGGGACAAACATGCCCCCGATGCGATTGCTGCATGCCAATGGGCGTCACTTGCGGTAGGCTTCAGGCATGGCTGCACCCTCCAAAGGATTGAGCCGCGGGTTGGGCGCCCTCTTGGGCGCAGCGCCTACGGTATCGCTCAGCCGGGGCGGCGGCACGCTGCCCGTCGCGCTCATGCAAGCAGGTGCGTTTCAGCCGCGCCGCGAAATTCGTCGTGAGTCGCTCGATGATCTGGCAGCCTCGATCAGAACCCATGGCGTGATCGAACCCATCGTGGTGCGGCCGTTGCCTGAGCCTGCGGCCGGCGGTGCACGCTATGAAATCGTTGCCGGCGAACGGCGCTGGCGGGCGGCGCAACTCGCCGGCCTGTCCGACATTCCCGCCATCGTTCGCACGCTCTCGGATCAGCAAGCCGTCGCGGTGGCGCTCATCGAGAACATCCAGCGCGAGGAATTGACCGCGGCGGAAGAGGCGCGGGCGCTGAAACGCCTGACGCTGGAATTTTCACTCACCCAGCAAGAAGTGGCGGATTCGGTCGGCCGCTCGCGAGCCGCAGTCAGCAACCTGATACGGCTGCTGGAATTGCCGGAGCCGGTGCTCACGCTGATCGATGAGAATAAAATCAGTATGGGTCACGCACGCGCACTGTTGGGAATCGAGGAAGCTCCGGCCCGCACGCACTTCGCTCAGCTGATCGTTGAGCGAGAACTCTCGGTGCGCCAAACCGAGGAGCTCGTGCGCAAGGGGCGAAGCGAGGAGGGTCGGGCGGATCAGAAGAAGGCAACGACGCAGCCCGTCGTCAGCGAGGTACTAAAAACCGCCTCAGTTCATGTGCAGCTTCACCAAAAAAGCAGCGGCACCGCTCGGATCGTGGTTGATGTGGCAGACGCGAAGACCAGGGATACCATCGTTGCGGCGATCAAGAAGGCAGCCGAATAGAGATGCCATGGCGTAACGCAAGAGAGGCGGATGGCTCAACCCGCGAGGAAGATCGGCTGTGACCATTAATCTGATGGCTCTTTCTGGTGCCGGCACCATTCTGCTGGCGTTGGTCTTTTTCTATTTCCCCTGGCAATCATTTGTGATTGATCAGACGCGCCAACGACTTTTTGAAGTCAGGGATCAGTGGTTCGATTTCACCAAGAAATTGGATCGGAAAGAGACAAGGCCGGTGCTGCTGCGATTCGTGCAGAACTAAATTACATGATACGAAGGTTGCACGAATTTACGGTTCCAGTGTTGGCATCCTACAAATTACCTTTTGTATGTGGCGCCGATCTCTGTTGGCGCTGGCGTTGGTTCCGATGATCTTACCGTGGTTAGGCGGCGTGCAGAACGGCGCGGCGGGTCGAAACAGGTAACTCTGCGGCAACGAAGCGCTGGGCTGGATACAAATAATCTTCGCCGGACTCGTCGATGACCCTGAGATAGCCGGTGCGTTCCGCTTTCGCGTCCGGCAACGCAACATAAATCTTACGGCGCTCGAGGGATACCTCGTAGCCGGTGTTATCGAGGCAAATAAATAGACGTTTTGCTGCTTTTGCCATGTGTGCGCCGCTCTAAATGAACGTCTTAATCTTCATTTCGCGCTTTCCGATGCCGGTAGCCTCATACCAGTGTAACTCGGCCTGTACTATTTCACCGGATGGAAGGCGAATTTCTGCGAAGCCTTTGCGCTTACGCCACCGTCCACGGCCATATCGCTTACGTAAACGGCCCAGTTCGCGAATGCCCGAACCGGTAGCAATCGTTTGGGCCCCGGTTATGTCGCCAATGACATCGAATTCCATGCCGCATCGTTTCAGAGCACGCGGGCCTGGTCAACGCGAATAAGCCGCCTAACTGCCGACAGTCATACTCCGCATCAACGCATATAAGGCCGGCTCTCGATCTCACTCGCTTCCTGGTTGCGGCCCTGGGTGCGCAGTGCATCCGCCAACAGATGACCGGCGCCGCCGAGCGCCGATTGATCGCTGCTGGCCAGCGCAAGAGCCTTGCGACCACAAACTTCGGCCTGATGGGCATCGCCCTCCACCAAGCGAATCCTCCCCAACTCGATCCACAGCAGGGGATTGCTGGGCTCGATGCCCAGCGCCCGGTCGAGCGTCGATGAGGCGCCGAGCAGGTCGCCGCGTCCCTGGAGGGTGTGAGCTTGCGCCACCAGCGACTGAGTGGCGGGAGAGAGCCTGAATTCGCGCGGCGGTGGCGCCGGGCGTGGCACCGGCGGCGGCAACTCAGGGGCCGGCGCGTTTGGCGAGGGGGATGGCGGGCGCGCAAGTACTTCGGGGGCCGGCGAAGTCCGCAACGAAGCGGCACAGCCCGAAAGCATCAAGGCGGCGAGCGGCGCGATGAGGCCGTTCAATGAACGATACGGTCGAACCATGACTTGATCTTGTCACCGACGCTGGCAGGTTGCGAGGGGTTGCAGCGAGGATTGCCCGGCAGCACGGTATTTTTGGGCACAGCGATGATCACCGCGCCGGGGCTGCAGGCAGGCGTGGTCTCGAGTCCGTCATCGAAGCCGATCCATCGGTCCTCCGCAGAATCCGGGGCGACGGGCTCGAATGACACCGGTTTGAGTGCCGCCATGGTGTCGGCCCACACCGGCAGCGCACCGGCGGCGCCCGTCAATCCCGTAACGCGGTTGTCGTCGTAGCCCACCCAGACTACGGACAGGTAGCGACCGGTAAAACCGGCAAACCAGCTGTCGCGGGTGTCGGAGGAGGTGCCGGTCTTGCCGGCGATCACCAATCCTTTAGGCAAACGCGCCGCGGCTTCTCGCGCCGTTCCATGGGTGGGTACCAACATCAACATGCGCACCAGCTGGTACACCGCCGCCGGCGGTGCCGCCGGCTCGACTTGGACTTTGAACTGCCTGAGCGGCCTCCCCTGCTCGTCCAATACGGCGCGCACCGCGCGCAATCGGGCGCGAAAGCCGCCATTCGCCAGCGAGGTATACACCTGCACCACCTCGAGCGGCGTCATCTCGACGGTGCCGAGCAGCATCGACGGATTGAGCGTCACGCCGGATTCGAGCCCCAAGCTTTGCAGCGTGTCGGCCACCTTGGACAAACCCAAATCCATGCCGAGCTTGACGGTGGCCAGATTCAGCGACTCGGCGAGCGCCTTGGCCAAGGTGACGGAGCCGTTCACATTGTGTTCGAAATTCTGCGGCGCCCAAATGCTGCCGTCCGGCAGTTTCATTTCAATGGGCGCATCGTCGATCAAGCTGGCTGCGGTGTAGCGGCCGCTCTCGAGTGCCGTCAAGTACACCGCCGGTTTCACCAATGACCCGATGGGCCTGCGGGCATCTAAGGCACGGTTGAAGGTGCCGGCCGTGTCGGTCTCGCGCCCGCCGACCACCGCGACGACATCGCCGCTGTTGGGCTCGGCGACGATCACCGCACCTTGCAAGTGCCCGCCGCGAGCTGCAGCTTTCGCATCCAGGCGCTGTAGATCGCGCGTCAGCGCACGCTCCGCGGAAGCTTGGGCGCGCGGATCGAGGCTGGTGTACACCGACAATCCGGCCGCTGCCAGATCCGCCTCGGCGTAATCGCGCTTCAAATGCCGTCGCACCAGATCGATGTAGGCCGGCACGTAACTGCCTCCTCCCGGACGCAGGCCCAGCGGCGCCGCGGCCGCGCGCTGCGCGGCGCCCGCCTCGACCAGGTGCGCATCGGCAAATTCCTTGAGCACCAGGTTGCGCCGCGCGAGGGCGCGATCGGGATGTTTGCGCGGATCGTAGTACGAGGGACCCTTGACCAGGCCGATCAACAGCGCCAACTCGCCGGCATCGAGTTCGCCCAAGGGCTTGGCGAAATAAAATTCGCTGCCGAGCCCAAAGCCATGAATGGCACGTTCGCCATCCTGGCCCAAGAAGACCTCATTGAGGTAGGCCACCAGGATCTCGTCCTTGGAATAATGCGCTTCGAGCCGCAGCGCCATGATTGCCTCGGTGGCCTTGCGATCGAATGTCTGCGCGTCGGTGAGGAAGTAATTCTTCACCAGTTGCTGCGTGAGCGTGCTGCCGCCCTGCACCACCCGGCCGGCGCGCAGGTTGACCCAGATGGCACGCAACACGCCGAGCGTATCGACGCCGTGATGCTCATCGAAACGCCGATCCTCGATCAGCTTGATGCCCTTGCGCAGCAGCGCAGGAACTTCTTCCGGCGACACGACCAAGCGATCTTCGCCGTGAATGGGAAATACGCTGCCGATCACCGGCGGGTCCAAGCGGAACACCGGCAGGTCCGCACCATTTACTTCACGCATGCTGGTGATCGAGGACGCGTCGGCATGGATGGACACTCGCTGGGCATCGCGCTGTTCGTCGATGAAGCGCACCCGCCGGGCTTGAATGTCGAAGGCATTGCCGACCCGGCGATACACGCCGGGGCCTCCGGCCGGATCGCCGCGCCGATAATGCACCCGGCGCAATTCCTCTTCGAGATCGTCCGCCGAGATGGGCGCACCGGCATACAGCTCGATCGGCGCCGCATAGACATGCGCCGGCACCGACCAATGGCGACCCTGGAATTGTTGGGTTACCACACGATCCAAATGCGTGATCCACGCCGCCCCGACCACGGCAACAATAGCGAGGACCACAAAGATTGCGATGAGAATTTTGCGCCAGAGGCGCCGGCGGGATTTGGCCACTATCCTGAGCTATTCATGGCGATCGGTATAATTTTTTCAATCGTTGCATCCGTCTCTAAAGGTCTATTGTATTCAGAACGCCGATGACCGCTATTGCGCACGCCCGGCGCGCTCCCGTGCCTCGAGCAGTGCGATGATCTCACGGGAGTTTTGCCGCGTCGCCTGCTGCAAGGGAGTATTTCCCGTATTGTCGGCAACATGGAGATCCGCGCCGCGATCCAGCAGCAATCGGACCAAATCTGATCGGCCCTGTAGAACTGCGCGCATAAGCGGGGTGCGGCCCAGCTCGTCACGCCCGTCGATGGCCGCGCCCTGATCCAGCAACGCAACGGTTTGCGCGGCATCTCCCGATGCCACTGCCGACACCAATGCCGCAGGAGCCGGAGCGGTCCCGGATGAGACCTTATCCACTCTCGGGGCGGCGCGCAGTGCCGCACCGGCCGTCGGCTGTGACCTCATTGGTGCCGCCGGTGAACCCGTCGGGGGCGCTTCCAGCGTCACCTTCGACTCGCCCCTATCCGCCGATGAGACACTCGGCGGCTCGCTCTTAGCCGCCGGCGCGGCATTGGCCGACTCGCTCCTGCCCGCGGGCGCAGGCGACTGCACCCCGGCGTCGGCTTGACGCTGCGGCGGCGCCGGAAAATCGCTTCCGGGCGAAAGCGCGGTCGCTCGCGGGATGGTCTTCCCGGCTGCGGCTACGAGTGCGGGTGTGGACGATGGCGGCGCCGCCGATTCAAGCTTGGGCGCACGGGCCTTTGCGTCGAAGGATTGTTCTCGTGGCGCCATCGATCCAGGCCTGGGCGCGCTTGGGTTTGCACTGGAGGATTGTGCTCGCTGCGCCTCCGCTGCGAGTTGCTCCGCTGCGCGCTGCTGCGGTGGGCTATTCAAAACCGCAGGGGCGCCGCTGGAGGCAGCGGGTACTATCGGCCCGCTTTCCCACAAGCGCGGCGCAAACAGCAGGGCCGCCAACAGCGCAGCGCCTGCGGTTCCGGTGGCCGTGATTTTCCAGCGCGAATCGTTGGCGGCGGGATGGGATACGTCGAATTCCTGGCGCGCGCCCTCTGTGCGCTGACCGGTAGCGTGTTGTTCGGCGGCGCGCTGCCCGGCCGCATGCTGCTCGGCAACGCGGCGGCCCTCGGCGAGAATGGCCGCACGCACCGCGTCGTTTGGTGCGGTGCTCAGCGTATCGCTGGCCCGCCGGTAGCGTTCCAATAATTCCCGATCTTGTGCGTCGTCTTCGGGTGTCAAGCGTATTCCCACAGTAATTGGCGGAGTTTGGTCCGGGCGTAGCGCAGCCGGCTCTTGACCGTCTCGAAGCTGGACCCGGTGGCGGCGGCAATTTCCTCGACGCTGAGGTCGCCTTCGGCTTGCAGCAGAAACGCCGAGCGCTGATCGGGTGGCAGCTGCGCCACGGCATTCAGCAAAGCCGTGGCCTCACATTGCGATTGGACCTCGGCCGGCGGCTCGAGTTTCGGATCGGCCGCGAGGCTGTCCAATAAGCCGGCGCCTGGTGTGTCTGCGCCGTCTGCCTCCAGGCTTTGCAGCCGGCCGGTGGTGCGGATCAGGTCAACCATGCGGTGATGGGCAATGGTGAACAGCCATGTGGTGAATTTGGCCGTGGGTTGATAGCTCGCCGCGCGGCGCACCACGGCGAGCCAGACTTCCTGCATCAGGTCATTGGCTGCGGCCTCATCTCGTACATTGCGATGCAGGTAGCGGAACACGCGCGACTCGTGCCGTCGATACAGATTTTCAAACGCATCGGCATCGCCGCGCGCAAATCGCACCATCAGTTCCGCATCACTCTCCTGCGACAGGCTCATTCACGGGATTATCAACCGACCGGCGGATCGGGTACATACTTTGGCGCAACTGAACCCGGGAACGGGTTCGGGGCCGGCGGCCACACCGGCCTCGCGGGCACCACGCCCATGGCCACCAGGTTCTCGAAGCTGTCGTAACGAATCCTGATGACTTCGTTGGGCGTGTTCGACAAACGGTCGAACTGCGTGTCTTGCACATAGGATGCCTCGCGCGCGCCATGTCCCGTGCCGAGTTTTTCCGCCGGCGCCAGGTTCGACTGCGCCTGGATGGATTCTAACTTTGGTGTGGGAATGGCCGCCGCCCCTGCGCTCGGGCTCTGCCGCGCCCGCGCCTCGTCCTCGCTTCGGTCCCGGAATGACTCACGGGACTTGAAGTCCGGCGCATATATGGGCGCGCGGACGGGACGTTCCAGGAACAAGGCCACACCGATGACGCCGATATTGGCCGGGCGTCCGGTTCGTTCGGCATAGGATTGGCCGGCATTAATGAAATTAAAGGCGGCGATTTCCGCATTGCTCTTGCGCCAGCCGGTGATTTCGTAGCTCTCATCGGCGCCGAGCACATAGCCGCTCTGGCCCCATGCACCGGTTTCGCCGCTGATCACATTGACGCCGTCGACGGCGGTCACTGCCAGCAAGCGCTGATTGCGATGACTCTGAATCATGATCGAATAGCGTGCGCCGGGTCTGCCGGCGATCCAATACTCTCCGCGGCAGCGATACGTCGGTAATACGCTACCCGTATCGCGATCTATGATTCGGATGTCGGCGAGGCTGCCGATCGCCTGTGCGTCGATCACCACACCCATGAGTAAGATTCCCAGCCATGCGCGTTTCATATCGATCTCCGGTTGCCCTTTCCCCCTGTATCGATGCATCGGGCAAAAAGGGGTTAAGATTCGCGCAACTCATGCAGCGACTGCGCATGAACGATGACTCAACACCGGCGCAATTGCCGGGATACGCACGTCAGGCCCCAACAGGAAACGCCCCATGAGACCAGTATCCATTTCCGCCTGCATTCTTGCGCTCGCCGCAGCTTCGGTACTCCTCGGCGGATCAAGCGTGCTCGCGGACCCGGTGCCGCCGCCAGGGGGTGATATCCCCCAGGACTTCAAGATTGCCACGCAGGCGGATGATTACGTCAAACGCGAGGTGATGATCCCGATGCGCGACGGCACCAAGCTGTTCACCGTCATCATTGTCCCTAAGGGCGCCTCTCGCGCCCCCATGATTCTCAATCGCACGCCCTACGGGGCCCGCAAATTCACGGCCAGCGCCGAGAGCCCGCGGCGAGCGCTGGTACTGCCCTTGAGCTTCGGTGAACTGGCGGAGGCCGGGTACATCATCGTCTCCCAGGATGTTCGCGGAAGGTACAAGTCCGAGGGTGATTATGTGATGAACCGGCCCTTGTCGGGCGATCTGAACCATACGCCCGTGGATCATTCCACCGACGCCTGGGACACCATCGATTGGCTGGTGAAGAACGTCCCGGAATCCAACGGCAAGGTCGGCACGATGGGCACGAGCTACGACGGCTTTACGGTGTTGATGAGTTTGATCAATCCTCATCCGGCATTGAAGGCGGCGGCGCCGTTCAATCCCATGGTCGACACGTGGATGGGCGATGATTGGTTTCACAACGGGGCGCTTCGCCAAACCTACGCCGACTATATTTTCGCGCAAACGGCGGAGAAGTCCTCGGACTATAAGTGGATTGCCCCGCGCTACGACGCCTACGAGACCTGGCTCGGCATCGGCTCGGCCGGCACCCTGGGAAAGCTACTCGGCATGGATCAGCTACCCTTCTGGCAACGGCTCACCGCACATCCGGCCTACGATGCGTACTGGCGCGCGCAGGCCGTGGACAAGATTCTCGCCGCTCGACCTTTGACCGTGCCGACGTTGTATATCCATAGCCTGTGGGATCAGGAGGACATCTACGGCGCCACGGCGGCATTCGCCGCGACCCGGGCACAATCCGGCGCCGGCCACGACAACTCCTTTCTGGTGATCGGACCGTGGCGCCATGGCGGGGGCAACGGCGATGGCTCGTCCCTGGGGGCCATCAAGTTCGATGGCGACACCGGCCGCTGGTTTCGGCGCAACGTCTTGCTGCCGTTTTTCGATGCTCGCCTGAAGGATGGCGCCGCGAAGGCAGATATCGCCACGGTCACCGCCTTTGAGACCGGCGCAAATGTCTGGCGACGCTACGATCAATGGCCGCAATCCTGCTCAAACGGCTGCCCCTTCAAATCGGCGCCGCTGTATCTGTCTGCCGGGGCGAGGCTGTCCTTCGACAAACAGCCGGCGGCCTCGCCGGCATTCGATGAATATATCTCCGATCCGGCCAAGCCCGTGACCTACCGGCCGCGGCCGATCCGTCCTACCTACGCGGCCGATTCGACCTGGCGCCGTTGGCTGGTCGATGACCAGCGTTTTGCCTCGGATCGTACCGACGTACTGACCTACACCTCGGAGGTGCTAAAGGCACCGCTGCGCATCGCCGGGCAGCCGGTGGCGCATTTATTTGCCTCCACCAGTGGTACGGACGGCGATTGGGTGGTGAAACTCATCGATGTGTACCCGGACGAAGTCCCCGGTGAGGTGGAAATGGGGAGCTATCAATTGCCGGTCGCCATGGACATCCTGCGCGGCCGCTACCGCGATGACCCGGCCAACCCATCGGCCATTCCGGCGGGCAAGGTGGTTGCCTACACGCTGAAGCTGCCGAATGCCGATCATGTCTTCCTGCCCGGCCATCGGATCATGGTGCAGGTGCAATCGAGCTGGTTCCCTCTCTACGACCGCAATCCCCAGACCTTCGTGCCCAACATTTTCTTCGCCAAACCTGCGGACTACGTGAAAGCCACGCAACGCGTGTTTCATAAACCCGACGCCGCCAGCTACATCGATCTGCCGGTTGCGCAGTAACACTTGCCGGCGGGCATGCGCGACGCGATAGCGGTTCGGTGAGGCGCCAAGCGGTGAGCGCGAGCGATCGGCCGCAAGGAGTCCGCCTGATCCTAAGGCTCAGTGCTGGCCGCACTCCGTTCGGCTGTTGTCCTCGATGGCGGCGATGACCCAACGGCCCTCGATGCGCACCACGTTGGCAATGTCCCTGCCGCAATGATCGATCTTTCCGTCCGTCAGGAATTCGAAGGGTGCCCAGATGGTGCCGACGTCGGCGTCGATGAGGACCACGGCATCGTGGATGCGCTCCTCGCGGCTTTCCGCGCCGGGCTGTGACAGCCGATCGGTCAGTGCCTCCAGGGTCATTTGCACGGGCTTTCCCTTGCGCATTAGAACCGCCCCAGCGCCGGGCAGCAGCTGCGCCGTCATCGCGGCCTTGTCCCGCCTGCCCAAGCCATCGAGGAATGCTTGGAAGCAGGCCAGCGCGGCCTTCTGATCTGCGCTCAATCCCGCCGCCGTCGCTTTGAACTCGGCCGCGGACACCAAGCCGCTCATCACCAACGCCGCCAACATCAGGTACCGCATTTTTCAGGTTCCTTGCGTAAAACCATGAGTATAGTGGCGCCATCAGGGGATTGCGCCGAGAACCGCATCAGCACGATCACAGCAACTGGTTTGCCTGCCCGACATGTATTGGCCGTCGCCTTAGGCAATGCCATCGAGTTCTATGATTTTGTCGCCTACGCTTTTTTTGCCGCGCAAATCGGCCGCGCGTTCTTTCCCTCGGACAGCCCAACGACCAGCTTGCTGGCGTCTCTTGCCACATTCGGCGCCGGATTCTTGACACGCCCCCTCGGCGCGCTGGTATTGGGCCGACTCGGCGATCGCATCGGCAGAAAGCCGGCCATGCTCGCCTCCTTCATCCTGATCGGCGTCGGCGTGGTGGGTCTGCCGCTCATACCTCCTTACGCTTCCATCGGCATCCTGGCACCGATACTCGCGGTTGGATTCCGCCTGGTACAAGGCTTTGCCCTTGGCGGCGAGGTGGGACCGAGCACGGCCTTCCTGATGGAGGCGGCACCGCCGTTGCGGCGCGGCTTATACATCTCGCTGCAGGCCATGAGTGCGGATGCGGCGGTCATGGTGGCCGGATTGGTGGGTATCGGATTGGCGAGCACATTGGATGCCGCGCAGCTCGACCGTTGGGGCTGGCGCGTTGCGCTACTGGCAGGCGGCGTGATCATTCCGGTGGGACTGGTACTGCGGCGGACACTGGGCGAAACCTTGCAGCCGCCGCGGGGCGTCAAGCCGACGCTACGCAGTTATGGACGCATTGCGGCCGCGGGACTTGCGCTGCTGGCGGCGGCCACCACCACCAATTACTTGCTCAACTATATGACGACCTACGCCGGCTCGACGCTCGGCATGCCGGCGAAGATTGCGTTTGGCGCCACTGCCATCGTCGGCTCATGCGGCGTGGTTTGCGATCCGCTGGGGGGATGGCTGTCCGATCGATTCGGACGCAAACCTGTGATGATCATTCCCTGGCTGTGCCTGGCGGTGGCGGTGTTTCCGTGTTTTGCGCTGCTCGAGCGTGAGCGGACCGGTCTTGCGCTGTACGTCGCCTGTGGGATATTGGCCAGCGCCTCGACGCTCTCGACCTCCACCTCACTGGTGGCCATCACCGAATCGCTCCCGCATCGTGTGCGCTCCGGCGCGCTCGCCATCATCTACGCCTTGTCGATTTCCATTTTCGGCGGATCCACGCAATTCCTCGTGACTTGGCTCACCCGCTTGACCGGCAGTGCACTGGCCCCGGCGTGGTACATGATCGGCGGTGTCATCGTCGGCCTGATCGCGCTCTGCCTCATGCCGGAGTCGGCGCCCATCAAGGTTGGAATCGAGGGGTGCAGGGATGAATGAACCTTCAACGGCCGGACAGGAAGGCCGGCTGGACTCGTGGAAGAAAATCGCCGCGTATCTGAAGCGCGACGTCAGCACCGTGCAGCGCTGGGAGCGGCGCGAGGCAATGCCGGTTCATCGCCACCTTCACGACAAGCAGGGATCCGTGTACGCGTTCCGCTCTGAGCTGGATGCCTGGTGGGGTGGTCGCAGCGCAAGACTTGCTCGCGAACAAAGCAGTCGTGCCGAGACGGTGACAGCGGGCAATCAAGATGCGCCGCGCGCGCTTCGACACCATTGGCCGTGGTGGACCGCAGCCGCCGTGCTGGCCGTCGCCGGTGCGGGTGCGGAATGGTGGCACCTGGTGCGGACCGATTACTTTTGGAAGAACCCGCTGGGCAACGCGCAATATCGATTGCTCACCGACATCGAGGGCACGCAAAACGCGGCGGCGATGTCGCGCGATGGGAGCAAGGTGGCGTTTCTGTCGGATCGGGACGGACCGATGGACGTGTGGGTGACCCAGGTCGGCAGCGGCCACTTTCAAAACCTGACCCACGGTAGCGTGCCCGAGCTGGTCAATCCATCGATTCGCACCCTCGGCTTTTCTCCGGACGCGGAGCTGGTTTCCATCTGGACACGCCAGTCGGACGGCTCGAGACCTGAAGATATCAGTCTCCAAGCGGCGCCGGCCGCGGGCGGTTCGCTGCGGCCCTATCTTGGGCAAACCGCCGAGTTCGACTGGTCGCATGATGGGCGCCTCGTCTATCACACCACGGCGCCGGGCGATCCTTTGTTTGTGCAGGAACCCCTGCAGACCGCTGTCCGGCAGATCTATGTTGCACCCTCCGGAGTGCACTGCCATTTTCCGATTTGGTCGCCCGACAACGCCTTCATCTACTTCGTGCGGGGCGTACCGCCCAATGAGTGGGATATCTGGCGCGTCAGCACGCGCGGCGGCACGCCCGAGCGAATCACCTTTCTCAATACTCGGGTTACTCATCCGGTTTTTCTCAATGCGCGAACATTACTCTACCTTGCCGCCGATCGAGATGGTTCGGGACCCTGGCTGTATTCGATGGATGTCGAACGGGGAATCGCGCATCGCCTGACATCGGGCATCGAGCGGTATACCTCGCTGGCCGCCAGCGAGGATGCCGCCCGTCTCGTGGTGACTGTTGCGACGTCAAGATCGACGCTGTGGAGCGTGCCGATTTCGGATCGAGCGCTCACCGAGACCAGCGTTACTCGCGTCGCGCTCCCGAGTTCACACGCGACCTCACCGCGATTCGGCCCGGACAAACTATTGTACGTGAGCTCCGAAGGCGGACGCGAAGGGATTTGGAAGCTCGCGGCAGGAACGTCTTCGGAGATCTGGGGCGACCCCCATGCGCGAATCGCGGGCGCGCCGTCGATTGCGCCGGACGGACGCATCACATTCGTCACGAAAACGGATGGCCGCACGCGGCTGCACGTGGTGCACGACGACGGAAGCGATCCGAAAGTCATCAGCGACGCGCTCGAATTGCGGGGCTCGCCAGCATGGGCGCCGGACGGACAATCGATTGCCTGCGCGGTGGACCAAAATGGCACGCCGCGGTTATTCAAATTTTCCCCCAATGGCGGCTCTCCGGTCCTATTGGTGTCGGACTACTCGATCGATCCGGTGTGGTCCCCCGACGGGCTGTTCGTGGTGTACTCAGGGGCGGATGTGGGCACGACCTTTCCCCTAAGGGCTGCTGCTGCGGACGGCAGGGTTCGCCCGTTGCACAGTTTGATCCTGACTCGCGGCGCGAGACGCGTGAGTTTTTTGGGTGGGTCGAATACCTTGGTGATATTGCGCGGCGAGATCGGGAGCAAGAACTTGTGGCAGGTCGATCTCGACACCGGCATGCAACGGCAGCTCACCAATTTTTCCCGCAATTTTATCATCAAGGATTTCGATGTCTCCAGCAACGGCCAAGAAATCGTGTTCGATCGGGTTCAGGAGAGCTCGGATTTGGTGTTGATCGATCGGGTCCGCCATTGAACAGTCGTCAATGGCCGGCTTCCGGTCGGCCGGAGGGTCCCGCGGGGCCACAGGCGCATACCGCGGCAATGCGCGGTATTGCACGGCATGCCCTCTGATTTCGACGCTTGCCGTGCTTTGCAGCTTGCCCGGGCGCTTCATGGGCCCGAAGGTGCGCTGTCGGTGCGCTTTCCGCACCGGGAACAAGCCAGGGGGAGGAGCAATGAAGGTCAAACAAGTACTTATCGCGCTGACAGCGGGCGCCGCATTCGCCATGCTGGTTGGCGTTGGATCATTGAGTGGAATCTCGCGTGTGCTAGCCGATGACGATGATGCGTACCGCGAACAGTCGAAAATTCGCCGCGGTTTCGAAATAGCGCCGGTCCCATTGAATCTGCTGCATAAGAATCCGGAGCTCGTGGGACTAGGCAGCTACTTGGTCAACGCAGTTGCCTCTTGCAACATGTGCCACTCGGCCGGCACCGCGACGGAATTCGCACCGAACGAAAGTCCCTACTTCAAGGGAAGTGAGCCGGCCGTGGTCAATCAGTCCACTTACTTGGGCGGAGGCAGGGTCTTCGCGGCTCAGGTCGCCGGCGTTACACCTCCCATTACTTCCCGGAATCTGACACCGGACAAGACCGGCCGGCCTGTGGGCGGGCGCACATTCGAGGAATTTCTTTACATCATTCGGACGGGCACCGATCTTGATCACGTGCATCCGAACTGTTCAAGCCTGGTGACCACCGGCTGCTTCCCGGCCAGCGCGCCTTTTGACGGTGATCTGTTGCAGATCATGCCTTGGCCGTCGCTGAGGCATATGACGGAGCACGAGTTGCGCGCCATCTATGAATATCTCGGTGCCATTCCCTGCATTACGGGACCCACCATGGGTGTGCTGCACAACGATTGCATTTGAAACCGTGCCACAACTGAGCTGGACCGACCAGGAGCCCGGTGCGAGCCGGGCTCCTCGATCGATGCCCTGCTCGCGGAGTCGATATGCGGCGCATGCTGGCTCTGTGCATGGGTCTCGGATTGCTGGGGCCTCATGGCGCCGGGGCCGATCAAACACTCCTGATCAAACCGCTGGCCGAGAAGGACGTGTCGCAGTTGCCGGCAGGGCCGTTGTTCTGGCGGATCGAGAATTTCCGGACGATGGACGAGGCGAAGGCAGCCATGCGGGATTGTTCGCTCGTCGTCGAATCGGCCGGGAAAATTTGGCTGTTCACATTGGGAGCCTCCGGCGCCGCCGCTTCTGCCGTAGCCATCAAAGTAGCCGAGGTGGGTCCCATCCCCCGAGTGCCGGCCGCGCGATACCTCCTGCGCATCAACGACGTCAGCGGCCCACCGGGTAGCCTCACGCCGGTCCACAGCCACCCGGGCTCAGAGGCCTTCTTGGTGCTTGATGGCGAGCAAACCATCAAGGAAGCGCATGGAATCATACGCATCCAAGCGGGTCACGCCGATCCAGGGCACGGCGCTGATCAGGCGATGCAAGCCGTGAGCAGCGGATCGGCCGACCTGCATGCCTTGGTCATGTTTGTCGTCGACGCGGACAAGCCATTTACTTCGCCGGCTGCACTCCCTTGAGCAGATGGGTCGAATAAATGTCGCGGTTCGGACAGGCGTGCTGCTTTGAGCGCAATCGTCGACGCCGCGCACGGCGGCAGGCGTCTGGAAGCGGCTCAGCTCGGGCGCGCCGCCTTGGGCCACTTGTAGAAATAGTTCGCGAACACATAGCCCCAGGGTACGGCGACGATGGGCAAAATTACCCACAGGAACGGTGATGCAATGGCATCGGCCGGTGAACCTTCCAACGTGCCCTTTGACCAGAGTGGGTAAGCCACGATGATCAGCCATAGGACTTTATAAAATATCTCCAACAGCAGGATGGGTAGCATTTTCACGGGCCGGATGATTCCCAAACCCGCCAAAGTGGCAAAAGCCGTCCAGACGCACCACACCACGGCAGCGGTCGGGTCCCATGCTCCCTGGTGGGTGAGCACATGCGTCCATGTGTCCTTTCCAAGCACGAAGAACATCAAGATGAAAACCAGCCTCATCAGGTAGACGTGGATTCGGCGCACGTCGTCGTGGTTGGGATCACGGTGGAAAATCGCGGCAGGATTCAGAGCCATATCGATTCCCCCTTGAAAGGACAGCTGCACTTTAAACGGCCGACCGGGTTGTCGCAGAACCACAGCGTGGAGGATATTCACCCCGGTGGCAAATCGTGCGCTGAACTGTCGATTCCCCATGAACCCGCACCTCACCACCCGTTCACCTCAGCTCCCGAAACGCCTCCGTGGTTTGCGGATGCTCGGTGAGCAACGCTTCGATGCGTGTTAGGCGCGAAATAGTGGCCTTGCGCAAACTCGCGGGTGCGTCGCGAAAGAATTCTCTCAGGTTCACGCTTTCTTGCTCGACCAAGATCGCGGCAAGCGTCACTGCCTGGATGAGATCCTTCTCAGCTTTTGACGGTTCATGAGTGCGATGGGTGCTGGCGTAGAATTTATGCCAAATCATGCGCGTGACGGACGGCAGCCTGACGGCAACGCAATGTCCGCCGGCAAGCATTGCCGCAGATTGGCTGTCTTCCAACAAATAGTCGTAGTAAGGAACGGCCTGCGCATGCCAGTCGAGCTCTGGTACGGCGATGATATTGCCGAGCACCGATCCCGGCGCGAGGACATCCACTCGTAGCCCTTCGATTCCGCGCAGCATGACGGAGGTCGAAGGCCGATGACTTGGCATGCCTGGAACCCTTAAGAAAGGGAGTTGAGTCGCACGCATGCTGGACAGAAAGGGTACGGTGGTCGCGAGCTTCAAGGTCTTCGACCGCGCTACATCGATATCTTGAGTTCTGGCGACCGCGGCCAGGGCACCGTATTCGTTGAGCCAGCTCATGTAGGCCAGCGTACCCACAAGCACAAGGCCGGCTTCGAACATTCCTAGGTTGTGTAATTGGACCAAGACTGCGGCGACGCTTTTATCCGCGACCTGGAATCCAAGCTTCGCAAGCGCCGCCACCTGCTTTGCGGTCCACTCGGAGAGCTCGATTCGCGCGGTCATGGCTTCGTATGCGGCTTGGTCACCCTCGGGTCCGACAAAATCCTCGGATCGCTTCTTGGGAACGGGATAATAGGATCGATACCAATATGCATGGCCGGTGCCCGCCCTTTTCACCAGTGTCCCGGGAGTTCCTGGCAATAGCTCGCCCATCGCGCGGGCGCGCTCTTTTACCTCGGCGTAAAGCGTCCGAATAGGGAGTTCGTGGAAGCGATAGAGCGATTGCCGAGGGGCCACGCATTACCCTCTAAAAGTCAAATATAGTGGGTAAAAGGTCGCTGCCCGCCGGCGAGTCAGGCAACTACGGCGGCAATATGGACTTCAATGAAATCGTTGAGGGCCCCGTCGGTGGCTGCGTCAGTGCGTCGACTTCTCGCGGTCGCCCGGCTGGTAATCGGCCTCAACGTTTCCGGCGAGTTGGCTTTGAGTGAATAAAACGGGCTTAGTCTTCATGGACACGAACAGAGGCGTCTGGTCGGCGTAGTGAGGAGATTCCAGACCCAAGGTGGCGGAGCCGAACTGATTGATGCTGTCCGACGAGAGTGCACCCGACTTGTCCCAGGTGACGAACATGATCAGCGTATCACCCGCCGACGCGGTCAGGGTGCCGTCCGGCTGCGAAACGCCGTAAACGGCGCGATAAATGTCCGGTCCGCCGTCTAAACTTAAGTCGAGCTTGCCCCGACGGATACGGTTGACCTGACCCCACTCCGGATCGATGCGGCCGAAGTGGGTCTTCAGGGTTTTGATCGCGTGGCGCAATGCGTCGATGGGCGGCACGTCGGGATGACTATCCGAGTGCGCCGCTTCTGTGCGCATTAGCACCGCCAGCGCCGCGGCCCGGCTGCCCATGTTGGTGCGCCGGTCCCAGTTCTTGAGCAGCACCTGGGCGGCACTGAGATCGGTATCGGAGCCCGGATCGATCTTGATGACTTCGGCGATTTCCCGGGCGATGTCGGATCGGTCGCTGTACGCGAGATCAAATTTGTAGTTGCGGAACGCTTCGGCGGTAATGGCCGCGTCGGCGCCAAAGGTTTCCTGCGCCCGATAGGCTCTGTTGGTCATGTCGGTCTGGATGCCCATCGTGGGGCTGAAGTCTTCCGGCTTCAACGCGTCTTGCACTCCGGTGGCCTGGAATGGGGTGTTGTTGGAATTGAACACATAGCCAGACTTGGGATTCCAGATCTGCGGCACGCGGTCGAATGGCAGATAGCCATGCCAGATCAAGTCGGACCGATCGCCGGGCTGGACCTGCGTCCAGTCCCGTCCCTCGGCGCGGACGGGGAACAGGCCGTTGTAGACGTAGCCAATGTTTCCCTTCTCGTCGGCGTAGATATAGTTGATGCTCGGCAGGGCCTGCAGGCGCATCGCCGCCAACCATTCGTCGCGATTGGCTGCCTTGTCGAGGCGATAGTACTGCAACGACTGGCGCGCTTCGCCCATCCCGGCATAGCGCACCGCGAACACCCCGTGGTCGGTGTTGAGTACCGGTCCGTGGGCCGACCACAAAAGTGGGCGATGCACCGTCCAGATCAACGGCCCCCAAATTTTCACGCGAATGGCCGCATCGCCCTTCTCAAAATTCTTCCATTGGCTGTCCAATCGGTATTGGTCCGGGTTGGCGGGATTCACGTCCAACCGATACACGGTTGATACGCTGGGTGCGTTGACAGTGTTGGCCCAGCCTAAGTGGGCATTGTGGCCGTGAAGCATGAAGGGAGAGCCGGGGAAAAAGCCGCCTGCCACGTGCCAGCCCTCGCCGGAATCGAGCACCGCCTCGTACCACGCCACCAGCCCCGTGTAGGGCTGGTGCGAATTGACCAAGAGGCGCGTGGCGCCGTCCGCCGATTTCGATGCCGCCACGGCGATGCCGTTGGAGCCGATTGGGAGGGAGTTGGTGATGCTCATGGCGACCTGAGTCGCCTTCGGCGCTGGGGCCATGATCTTCCCGATCACATGATCGAGGCCATAGAAGAACGGCGTGCGGAACACGAACCCAGCGGCCACGTCCTGGCCGGTCATCGGCAACAGGCCATGTTCAACCTGGCCCGGATGTAGGGCAGCGTAATAATTGACCCCGTCGGCATAAGCCTTGAGGACTGCGCGTGCATCGGCCGGCAGGGCGGTCTCGTACTGCGATTCCACGGTCTCGCGCACCTTCAGAAGCCGCACCAAATAATCGGTCACCGCCCCCTTGGCGCCCTCGACGCTTGCCGACTGTCCGCGTACGATCAGCACGGACTGCTGGATGGTGGCGAAATCGTCTTCAGAGTGGGCATAGGCCAGCCCGAAGGCCACGTCCGGATCGGTGGCGCCGCTGATATGCGGCACGCCGTGATGGTCGCGCTGGATGCGCGCATGATACCGAGCCGCCTGTGCGATCAGGGTCGCGCGATCGGGCTCCGCCGGTTGGCTCAACCGATCGTGAGCGATCACTGTGATGAGAGCCACGAGCACCACTGCCGCGAGCGAAGCCGCGCCGATCTTCAGATATCTCATGACGTGTTTTTTCTCCCTTCGAACAGTTGTTAGAATTGGGAAAACTTGAAGATGCAGGGAATGACTTATGATTGGCTACGCCACCCTCGGAACAAATAATCTGGCTCGTGCGCAGGCATTCTACGACGCCTTGCTGGCGGAAATGGGAGCAAAACGCCTGATGGAATTGCCCCATGGCTTCACCATGTATGGAGCCAGGTTGGATCGGCCGGCACTGGCAATCACCCCTCCTTACGATGGAAAGGAGGCAAAACCGGGAAACGGCAACATGCTCGCTCTTGTTATCAAGGAGCGCGCAATGGTGGACGCACTTTACAAGAAAGCCTTGCAACTCGGCGGATCGGATGAAGGCGCGCCGGGCGTTCGCGGTGAGGAAGGCCCGCAAGCCTTCTATGCCGCCTATTTCCGGGATCCGGACGGCAACAAGCTCTGTGCCTACCGCGTGGGTCCGGCATAGCCACCAGCACCCCGAGCTGGTAGCCGGCACGGGGTGGAATCACCCCGGCGCAGACCTTGTCGATAAACGAAAAAACCCCCACCAACTTTCATCGGTGAGGGTTTCATTTCATCTTCATCAAATTAAGAGCCTGGCAGTGACCTACTTTCGCATTGACAAAGCCAACACTAGCATCGGCGCAGAGCGTTTTCACTTCCGAGTTCGAAAAGGGATCGGGTGGTTCCCACTCGCTATGGCCGCCAGGCAAACCGGTCGCAATGGGGGCTAGTCATGTCTAGCCCCCACCACTAATTCGCGCAATTTGTTTCGACCCCAGAAGTTATCCAGGTTTTGTCGCATTCAAGTCAATTGATCACTCCAATACGATTCGACGTTAGGCAAATCGCTTGGGTGTTATATGGTCAAGCCTCACGGGCAATTAGTACTGGTTAGCTAAACGCATTACTGCGCGTACACACCCAGCCTATCAACGTCGTAGTCTTCGACGGCCCTTTAGAGACCTTAAAGGTCTAGGGAGATCTAATCTTGGGGGGGGCTTCCCGCTTAGATGCTTTCAGCGGTTATCCCGTCCGTATATAGCTACCCGGCAGTGCCACTGGCGTGACAACCGGAACACCAGAGATACGTTCACTCCGGTCCTCTCGTACTAGGAGCAACTCACCCTCAAATCTCCAACGGCTACGGAAGATAGGGACCGAACTGTCTCACGACGTTCTGAACCCAGCTCGCGTACCACTTTAAATGGCGAACAGCCATACCCTTGGGACCTGCTACAGCCCCAGGATGTGATGAGCCGACATCGAGGTGCCAAACTCCTCCGTCGATGTGGACTCTTGGGAGGAATAAGCCTGTTATCCCCGGAGTACCTTTTATCCGTTGAGCGATGGCCCTTCCATACAGAACCACCGGATCACTATCACCTACTTTCGTACCTGTTCGACATGTCCGTCTCACAGTTAAGCACCCTTATGCGATTGCACTCTATGCGCGATGACCGACCGCGCTGAGGGTACCTTTGCACTCCTCCGTTACTCTTTGGGAGGAGACCGCCCCAGTCAAACTACCCACCATACACTGTCCCCAACCCGGATTACGGGCCAAGGTTAGAACTGCGAAGTTGTCAGGCTGGTATTTCAAGGTTGCCTCCATGAAGACTAGCGTCCCCACTTCGTAGGCTCCCAGCTATCCTACACAAACAAATTCAAAGTTCAGTGTAAAGCTATAGTAAAGGTTCACGGGGTCTTTCCGTCTTTCCGCAGCTACGCCGCATCTTCACAGCGATTTCAAGTTCACTGAGTCTCGGGTCGAGACAGTGGGGCCAGCGTTACGCCATTCGTGCAGGTCGGAACTT
>Ga0209166_10000018_pt1 | contig 261358 bp, 208 predicted proteins | sample Coa_R1_3_FD_187151 | JGI IMG/M metagenome (GOLD analysis project Ga0209166, IMG submission 187151) | Surface soil microbial communities from Centralia Pennsylvania, which are recovering from an underground coalmine fire - Coalmine... | ecosystem: Environmental > Terrestrial > Soil >...
CTGGAAGCCCGGATGATAGTCACAACCTATAATCAACATGTTCGGCTCCTTTCCTCCGAGCCCTTTGGTGGTTAGCGCTTCCAAAGTTTACTCGGGCCTGGGAGCCGACATTGTTTATGGAATCATTACGGTCTTGATGCCGCGCGGCTGGCGTCGGCCCGCTTGTAATCCTTGAATTTCACGATTTCGCGCACGTGAACCGACCCAGTCCGGAACTGGAGCGTGTCATCCACGCGGGCGTAGACAGGAAACCAGTTGCCGTCCACGATCTGCCGGTAACCGACAAAGGTCGGGCGGATATCCACCGGTTGATTCTTCTTACGAACAGTGTCGGGCACACTTTTTCCGCAGAGTTTTACGACCTGCAGGTCGCGGCGATCGACCCACACGCGTCCTTGAAAGTAACGCTTGTTCTTTTCTTCTTTCTTGGGCACGACGTGAAACACATAGGTATCCAGATCATCTACGTGCTGTTGCCCGGCGTAGGTCAGGTTGTATTGCGCTGCTTCCCCGGAGGTCAGGACCCATTGCATGAACACCCGAACGTCATTCATGTCTTCGGGTGACATGGAGATGTCGCGCAAGGTGGACTGTTCGGAGAAACTTATATTCTCCACTCGCTTCCCGTGGTCGTAAGAGACGTTGGCGATCTGGTGGAATTGGCCCGTGACGGCCGTCCCATCCAGGGTTCGCACCAGCACATCTTCGGTAAATTGATACTGGGAGCGTGCTGCCTGCACCTTGTCTTCCCCAGCCAGGAATTTTTGCGTGAGCTCCTGCACTGTCATATCTTTCGGCGGCGTCATGTCCAGGCCGCCGTTACCCTCGGCGCAGTCAGTCTGCGGGTATGCGACAGCGCAGAATGCGCTGAAGATTGCGAGGAGAATCGCTAACTGTTTCGGACGAGTCAACGTGCTGCTTGGGCTCAGCAGATCTGCTTTCACACCGGGAAACATACACCGAATGAATCCCGGGCGCAAACAACGGAACGTGGGACTTACTGCGCCTTCCCTCAAATATGCAAACTATTGCGCTCATCATTAAGATTTCTGTCTAAATATAAGATAAGTAAGAGATTTGCGTTGGCATCGCGGTTGCTTTGATATCTATGAGATTCGACAGGACACCATGAAAACCACATTGCTTGTATTCACGATTTTCTGTAGCGCCGGCGCTTTCGCGCAGGGCTACGGAGCCACGTCCAGCGACGCGCACCCCATGCAGATTATGGGGCACCCACTGCAGGCCGCTCAGGGAACCATGGGAGCCGAACACTCCCTGGTTGGAGGTGGTCCCAGCACGTATTCCTATGCCCAGGGAGAGCGTCCGCTCTGGGAGTTTGGCGAGATTAAACCGCAGGCTCCTCTCGGCGACGTCGCGCGTGCGGTCCGCAAGGAGAAAGAGACGGCCAAGAAGGCCGGGATCGTTTTCGAAAAACAGGGATCCTGAGCACGAGCGGGATGGTGCCACACGCCGTCCCGGATACTTCTGTTGTCCTCTCTGCAGGGATAGCCCTCTTGCATAAGATGGGGCCGCTGGCACCCACTGCACAAAACGGTTACCCTATCCTCTGCATCACACACATATCATTTAGATTGTTAAGAACCACAACCGCCCTTTCGTGTTGGAACGGCGGAATTGTTTCTTGTTCCCACGGGGAGGAAAACCAGGGATGAAGGTTTGCAACCAGCATGTGCTGCGGGTGTGTTTATTTTTCTTGGTTACGGTCCCGGCCTTTGGGCAACGGGTGACGTTGGGAATTGATGCAGGGCAAACTTCCGACAAGTTTGGCACGCAGCCTTCAACGAGCAGCTTTGAGTACGGCATTGACGGCCAGGTGACCGTCCTGAAATCCAATGAAAAAAAGGGCGGCCCCAGCATCGTTGCCGGTGGCGAGATCCTGGTTCCGGCCGATGCCGCGAATCATGCCAAGGAGTACGCAATTTATGGCGGCCCGATGTTCCAGGCTCATAACCTGACCATCGGGGTGACTGCGCAAATCCGAAAGCTTTTTCTTCCGGTTGCTTCGTTCGACGGCCAGGTTTTCAACCGCCAGAACATGGAGCTTCTCGAACTTCCGTTGACCATCAAATACAATTTCCTCAGCTCGAAGCATGCATTCGTGCAGGTGCAGGGGGCTCCCGAATTCTCCCCTCGTTTTCGCACCTCCGTTCCCAATCCTTTCTCGTTGCCCAGTCCTACGCTCGATCATGGCTATTTTCTGCGGGGAAGCGCCGGATACATCTTCGGCAAGTTTTACGCGAAGGCTACGTACCAGACACGCTATTTCAAGTTCGACTCGAATGCGGGCAATCCCAGCGGCCTCTACAACTGGCGAACAGACATGATCATGGGCGGCGTCGGATTCGCTTTCTAAGAATTCCTGAAAAACTCAATTCACGGCGCCGAAGATCGAATACTGGTGCGTGCCGACGATTTTCTTGATCCCGGCTTCCATGAACAAGTGCTCGAGTTGCGGATTGTGATAGAGCACATAGATGGGCCTTGGATGCTGGTGCAGAGATTGCTTGAGATTCTCCAGCGCGCGGCGCACGCCTGCTTCGGGAAAAGGGTTGAACAGGTAAATCAGCAGCGGATCCTCTGGCAAAGGGAAGTGCGTCGCATCGGCGTAAAAGCACTCCAGCGCACAGCACTTCTGAGAATCGCTTTGGTAGCGATGAAGATTGTCCTGGCAGATCTGGTGCAGAGCGGGAAGAAGTTCTACACCGACGACGCGGCGAAAGGGATATTCGGAAGCCATCAGCAATGTGCGTCCCTTGCCGGCGCCCAGGTCGAGAAATACGAAGTCAGCGAAATTGAGATTCGCATGTTGCGCCACAGCTACGAGCATTTCATGGAACAAACCCGGCTCCGTGGGCTGATACGGTGAGTGAAAAACTCCCAGCAGGCGATCGCGCCAGTTTACCGCCGCGCTGGTTGTATTGACGCGGTATTCCCAGTCGTAATCAATGTCCCCGTAGCGTTGCCGAAGCCGTCCAGGGGTGGATTCCCGCAGGAACTCCCAACACGCGCTGAGGAGTTGACGAGTAGCCGCGAGTCTTCCCCGGCGCAAGGAGATATCGCTCCAATATCGGCGGGCAGCAGAAAAAATACTTGTTTGGGGCGGGCTGGGGCGGTCCACCGGCATATTGTCCCAGATGTAAAGCGCAGCTCCTGAGAAAATCAAAGAGCGAAATCAGGCGCGGCTAAGAATGGGTGTGGAACTTCGGCGGGCCCGGCTTGTAATCGGCAGGAAACCCTTTCGTGATGAACGGGAAATCATCCGGCTTGGCCACCAGGACCTGACCATCCAGACTCAGGTCGTACGGGTTGCCATCCGGATCGAGAGGGATACCGCGCAGATGTTCCGCAGCCGCAACTTCCCATAAGCTCGCCGGGAGCCGCCCATTGTTCTGGCGGAATCGCTCCACTGCAGCTTGCAGCATGGTTACGTCTTCGTCGACCCTGATCGCGCGCAAGTGCTCACGGGCATTTTCGCGGATGTTTGCCTCGTGGCTCGATTCGTAGGTCGCGGTCCACAGCATCCGCGCGGTGGCGTAGTCGGCGCCGTGCTGGGCCATCTGTGCCGCCAAAATCTTCAGGAACGGGTGCGCGTTCGGAACGTTCGAGCCCTGCTCGAACACCTCGCCCGCTTTCTTGTAGTCTTTCAATTCCGTGTAGTAAACAAACCCGAGATCGTAGTAGAGATGCCAGTTGTCAGGATTGTGCTCAATCCCGTAGTTCATCAACCGAATGGCGCGCGCCGGTTCGCCGGCGCCGTTCGGTGGGCGCGGCGCCAGGAAACTGGCTCCGAACTGGTACGCCGGAATCATATGAGGATCGAGAGCGGTCGTGATCTCAAGCAGGGGCGCAAGCTCGTTGTACGTACCCCGGCGCAGGAAATGACGATGCCCGAAGTACTGCACGGTACGCGTCCAGTAAATGCATGCCATCAATCCATCAAAACCCAGGCTGGCGCGCTTGATGATTTTCGGAGAGGTGATGAAAAGAGCGTCGGAAATCGTGGCCCGGGGGCGAATCTCGTCAATGTGACGCAGAAGGAGGATGCTGGCGAGCATCGAGACTACGAGCCCAAGCGCCGCAAATATGGTTGTGCGCTTGCGGGCAGTCATCGGGCATGGCTCCGCGAGCGAATTCCGCCAATCATTTCAGGTTCCTGCGCTCGAAAATCAAAACCGCCCCGCACAGCGCCATCGCCGTATAGAACAATGCATAAAACGTGTTCTGCCAGATGAGCTGCGCGCCCACATGTTGTTCATGCGCCGCGGCACTGATGATGTTGAGTGCCGAGAAATTCGGCACCAGGTACGCCGCACCGGTGGCAACCCATCGGGTGAAACCGTGCGTCATGGCCGCGAAACCCCGCAGGTCTTCGGCAAAGCTGCCAATCACGAACAGCGAAAAGGCGAATACCGCGGAGAGCAGCGGAGAAGAAAAGGAGGAAAACAGCAGCGCCACAGCGCACACGATCAGGAATTCAAGGATGATGAAGTAAAGCGCGATCAGAATGGAAGTGTCCGTCGCGGAGAACTTATGCGCCACATAGAGCAACGCACCGAACACTCCGATGGCCATGAAGAAAGTATTCACCACCAATGTGCCGGCCAGCCCAAAGAATTTCCCGACAATGAACTCCCAGCGCCGGACCGGCCGGGAAAGAACGGTGTACAGCGTGCGCTTCTCGATTTCCTTGGAAACCAGCCCAATCCCAATGAAAATGGCAATGACGATGCCGAACAAAGACACTGCGGTGAGCCCAAGATCCACGACCACAAGACGCTCAATGTCGATGGAGATTTGCCCCACCAGGATGGCGGCGCCCGACAGCAGTAGCGCAAACGCAATCAGGTTGTAAAGCACGCGGTCGCGCACCGCTTCGCGGAAGGTATTCGATGCAATGTGAACGATTCGTGCGTTCACAGGGACCTCCCGGCCGTCGTTTGCGAGCTCTGCAGTTTCTCCACGAAATAGGCCTCGAGCGAGGTACGCAGCGGTGTAATCGCGATCAGGCGAATGTGCTCGCGGCGGAGGATGTCAATGGCAGCATCCTGCTGGTTTTCAGAGATGACCGTACGAACCGTGTCTCGGGTAACGTGGCAATCCGGGCTGAGCGCCTTCATCGATCCCGGAATCTGAGTGCCTTGCCAGATCACTTCTACTTTCCCTTGCACACTTGAGGTCAGCTCTGCCACCGCTCCGACCCCGCGCAACTCGCCTTGGTGAATGATGGCAACTCTATCGCAGAGCGCTTCCGCGTCAGACAGAATGTGGGTGGAGAAAAATACCGTTTTGCCCTCGTGTTTGAGCTGCTCCATCAGGTCGCGCACTTCCCGGCGGCCTAAGGGATCGAGGCCGGACATTGGTTCATCAAAAAACACCAGCTTGGGATTGTGCAGGATGGCTTGAGCAATTCCAGCCCGCTGCAGCATTCCTTTGGAAAATTTCCGCAGCTGCACGCCTTGCACATCGGTGAGACCAACCAGCGCGAGCACTTCTTCAATGCGCCGTTTTCGATCCTTGGCAGGCACTCCCGAAAGTTGGCCGTAATAATCGAGCAGTTCGTGAGCGGTGAGATAGTCGTAAAAGTAAGGCTGCTCAGGCAGAAATCCGATCTGCGCTTTCACTTCGGGATCTGTCCATTCGTGGCCGAGGATCCGAGCCGTTCCCGCGGTAGGAAAAACAAGCCCCATCAGCATCTTCAACGTGGTTGTTTTGCCGGCGCCATTGGGGCCCAGGAAGCCGAAAATTTCTCCATCTTCGACCGTGAGATGCAGCGGCTGCAGGGCTCGCTTCGGCCGCTTGCGCCAAAAACCCACCATGTAGGTTTTTTCCAGACCCAGAATTTCGATTGCAGCCATTGTGCGTGGCAGTGAGAAGACGTTCTTCAGAAATAATTATAAGCAAGAGGTGGCTGGGATGGCTTCCATGGCTGTTACGACGGTCACTAGAAGGGTTGCAGAACCTGAAAAGCGAATCTCGGATCGGGACAAGCAGCGGCGCGTCTCAGAGTGATATGAGACGCGCTGGCTTATTGAGCCACGGGAAAGGCAATACAGGATGCCAAATCATTGACTGGCAGGTCCCCAACGACCGACATCTTTGATCGCAGTATTCCATCATTGGTGGTGCAGAAATCGTGGTTTCCGCTGGAATGCACCGTCATAGGAGCGGCGGCGCCGACGAACGCGGTGTTGATCGTAGCGCCCGCCGTCATGATACCCGTAGCCAGATAGACATAACCGCTCTTGCCGGTGCTGCCGGGGATAGATGACGACAACAGACTATCGATTAAGCAGGCGCTCGTAGACGATGGCGCGCAAGGGGCAGCGCCCCCCAAAGATTTGATATCGGCCGCATAGCCAATCGTCGGGTAAGCGGTGTAATAGGTGACCTCAGCGCTCTTGATAGCGTTCAAGGAAGCGGCTGCAGAGGCTTCGTTGGCGGCTATCTTCGCCTGCAGCAAACTCGGGATTGCTATCGCGGCGATGACCAAAATAATTGCCACGACGATCAGCAACTCGATTAATGAGAACCCTCTGGTGGAACGCATATGATCAGCCTCAATCAGCACGCCTTCCCAGATATGTTTGCAGTTTCCTCGCCAACTCCCGCTCCCCACCGAGCACGGAGGCAATTGTCCAATCCCATGAATAATCAGCCGGTTACAGGCCAGATGACCAATTAAAACTCTCAATTTGGCAGACGGCGCTGACATAAGAAGGCACACCCTGACAAAAAGTGTCGAAATTGCGGCACATGCGGCCAATCTGGTTCTGGCGCGTTAGCGGCGCAAGGCAGCGGCACCCCTCTGAGCCTCAACGAGATCGGGAGACATTTTTAGCGCCAGTTCGTAAGCAGTGAGCGCTTGAGCTTTGTTTCCTGTTTCGGCGAGGGTGCGTCCGAGTCCCAGGTAGCCCTGAGCGTTGGGTTGTATTTTCAGGGAAACCGCGAAATCTCGCATCGCGTCCTGCAGCTTGCCTTGGCGTTCAGCCAGCAGGCCCATTCCTAGCCACGCGCTGAACTGGTTGGGGTTCAGTTGAAGGGATCGCTCGAAACTCTCCTGCGCCCTGCTGTCATCCCTGAGGTCGTAATACGCGGAGCCGAGGTCGGCATACGTGGTTGCCAGCACGCGCGCATCGCTTGTCTGGGTTGCCGCGAGCTTGAAGTGGGGTACGGCTTCGGCCGCCCGCCCATGCTGGTAGAGGTAGAATCCGATGTTGGTGTGGGCGACCGGGTCGGTCGGCGCGAGCCGGGCCGCTCGCACAAAATGCGGATAGGCTTCATCGGTGCGGCCCAGTTGAGCTAAGGCTCCGCCAAACTCGTCCTCGGCCACAAAATTGTTCTTCGTAACCCGGAGCGTGTGGCCCCATAAATCCAAGCTGCTCCGCCAATAACCGATTTGCCGGTAGGCGACAGCCGAAAGCGCCGCCAGTAACACTACCGCTGGTAAAGTTTTCCAGACCAGGCGCAGCTTCAGGCGTTCCGCAGCGTCCGCGATAGCCCAGGCAATGATCACAAATAGTCCGATCAGCGGGATGTAGGCGTAGCGATCCGCCATAGCTTGATTTCCGGCCTGCACAATTCCAATCACAGGCACCAGCGTTCCAAGGAACCAGAGCCATCCCACTGCCAGATATCTGTGGGCGCGGAACTTCACCACGAGAGCGCTGACGGCAGCCAGGAAGAGCAGCGCAATCACAGGCTTCCAGTTAGGCAAGGAATATCCGGGATGCGGATAGAGGGGAGCCAGTTTGGCCGGCCATATCGCTTTCCCCGAGTACAGCAGATAGCAATAGAATGCATTCTTCAGCCGGACGGCGAGAGGAAAGGACGAGACAATTACTGCGCCTGCGGCCCGCTGGGCACGAATCGTAACCAGAGCGCTGGCGGCTGAGAGTGCGAACAGGGGCAGCTTCTCAATCAGGAGCATTCCAACGCTAGTCTGCTGCGCTGGCATTTCGCCGGATTCGATCGAGCCATGGAAACGTCGAAGCGGCCAGTAATCGAGGAGCAGAAGCACAAAGGGCAAGGTTACTAACATGGGCTTCGAAGCCAGGCCGGCGACAAACAGACTTGCTACTGCCAGATATCGTTTCCAGTCCGGTTTTTGCGCATACCACACGTAGGCGCCCAGGGTAAGCAGAAAGAACATGGTGCTCAGGACATTCTTTCGTTCCGCAATCCATACCACCGACTCCACATTGACTGGATGCAGAGCGAATATGGCGGCGACGAAGAAGCTGGGTGCCATCCGCCGCGTAGCGCTCCAGAGGAAGAGAAATAGCCAAACCGCGCTCAGCGCGTGCAGAAGAATACTGGTGAGGTGATGTCCGGCGGGATTCAGCCCAAACCATTGGCAGTCGAGTGCGTGCGACATCCAGGTCAAAGGATGCCAGTTCGCTTCAGATGTTGACGTGAGCGCCCACTTGACTGTCTGCCAACTCAGCCCAGACTGGACCTGAGGATTCTGGGTCACATAACGGTCATCGTCGAAATTGATAAAAGGGAAATGAATTGCCTGCTTGTAAACCGTGAGGGTGAGTACGATGAGAAGCAGGGAGAGAGCAAGCGCCCGCCTTCCGGGCGCAGCGAACATGAAGTCGTACCATGCGCGGTTGCCCGGTTCGGTTCTTAGCTGTTTAGCCGGCGCGGTTGCGAACAAGCGGGGCGTCCTCCACAGTGGCGATTATATTGGGCTTCGTTCGGGCGAGGTTCGCGGACCTCTGAGAAAGAGCACACAGGTAACAATCGCCGTACGTGAGTAAGGCCGAAAGGACCGGGCTTTTGTGCCCGGTCCTTCCGGCCTTGTTTCCTCCCCGTGCAATCAGTGTTACTGGTTGAGCGGGTTAAAGCCCAGGATCGCCGTCTCGTCGTTCGAGCAAGAGCCAGCCGGATCGACGCGAACCACAGCGTCTTCTTCCGCGCAGAAACCGCGAATACCAGTCTGGTTGATGGTCAGAGGCGAAGACTGAATGGTGTAGCCCACGGAAACGCCACCCGCCTGAGTTCCAGCACCGGTGTTGAACGAATATCCGCTCTTGCCGCTGTTCTTCGGGTTGCCGTTGTTGGCCAACACGGAGTCGATCAAGCAAGCCGTCGTCGAAGACGGGCTGCAGGCTGCTCCAAGAGCGCCGCCCAGAGCTGCCAACCCAGTCGCGCCGGTCGCATAACCAACCGTCGGATAGGCAGTCTGATAGGTGACTTCAGCTGTGGTGATGGTACGAACTGACGCGACAGCAGACGACTCATTCGCCGCCATGCGGGCGCGCAGCAAGTTCGGAATGGCGATGGCGGCAATAATCAGGATGATCGCCACCACGATCAGCAACTCGATAAGTGAGAAACCTTTTTGCTTCCGCATCTCTTTTTTCCCCTCGTATTCTGTGTTTGTAGCTGTTCTGGTCGTGTATGACCCAGTCAGCGTCAATAGTGCACTTGGCTCTCCAAAATCGCTAGTTACCTTCGTTCTAGGACGCGCCCTCACAAGCGCTTTATTTTCAGTAGTAAGGCCAAGTTTCGCGCGCCATTATCGGAGCCGAATAACCCTAAATCGTCCACTGCTGGCAAAATACGGCAACCAGTCTGACAAATCCCGTCAGTTCACCGCTTGCTCCTTTAATGAACGGTAAAGTCCTGCCGACTTGCGCGGTCGTAGATCACTATTCAAAATTTTACCAAGGAAATTCCATCCCCGAAGGCGAGTTCGGGTGGAACCGCCCGTCGCCGTCGGTTGTTCGGGTGCCCTCACAATTAATGCGCGGGTAAAGCAGCATCGAAATTTGCATTTACAATGGCCTCGCTTTCGATAACGCGGCGATGGCCATTCCCGACCCCCTTCTGAAAATCGACGCAGACGTCGCGCGAGCCTGGACGATTCCCGCGCAGTTCTATACAGCGCACTCGGTTTTTGAACAGGAGAAGAGGCAGATCTTCTCGCGTACGTGGCAAGTTGCAGGGCACAGCAGTCAGATCGCGAAACCGGGTGACTATTTCACTACAGAGTTGGGGGGCGAGCCTTTGTTGCAGGTACGGGGCAGCGACGGCTTGCTGCGCGGCTTTTACAACGTGTGCCGCCACCGCGCCGGCCCCGTTGCGGTCGGTTGCGGATCCCGGAAAGCTTTTCGCTGCGCTTATCACGGGTGGACCTACGGTCTCGAGGGAAACTTAATCACGGCCACGGAATTCGAAGGCGTGGATGGGTTCCAGCCCCAAGAGTTTGGTCTCGTACCGGTTCGAACCGAGGAGTGGTTCAATCTCGTATTCGTCAACTTCGACGCGCAAGCCCCTCCATTGCGCCAATTTCTGGGGCAGGTGTGCGCTCAGGCGGAGAAATTTCCGTTTCATGAGATGAAGCTGTTCGAGCGGCGTACTTACGATATGAAGTGCAACTGGAAGACATACGTGGATAATTATCTGGAGGGATACCATCTTCCGACCGTACACCCCGGATTGAATCGCGAACTTGATTACAACGCTTACATGGTGGAACCGTATGAGCATCACGTGCGGCAGTTCAGCCCCATTCGTGGCGCCCAGCCCGGCGATTCAACGCCGCGCCGTTACCAGCAAACCCGGGAGGGCCTGACTGCGGACTACTTTTGGATCTTTCCCAACTGGATGCTCAACTGCTATCCGGACAATGTGTCGGTGAACATCGTGTTGCCGTTGGAGCCGGAGCGTTCCCTGGCCATCTTCGAGTGGTATCTTCCCGAGAAAGATCACACCTCTCCCTCCGCAAAAGCATCCGTTGAGTTCAGCCATCAGATACAGATCGAAGATGTGGCGATCTGTGAAGCCGTACAGAAAAACCTGCGCTCCCGGAGCTACTCCCGGGGACGCTTTAGCGTGACTCAGGAAAAAGGAGTACACGCATTTCATCGCATGTTTGCCGAAATGATGAATCGAAGCTGACCCCTGCGCGTGAGCCAAGTGGCCGAAAAGCACCAGGGTTGGTTGAGGCTGGCCAATTCTTCAATTTTCGGTTCTTTGCGCTTCTGTGAGGCCCTTGCTTTCCACTCAAAACAAAGCACTTCTGTCCTGGCCAATTCGGAGGCTTTGGCACGCCGCTTGCCTCTAGTAGTTCGAGAGTTTTTATGCGGATTCTTACAGGCAAGTTCGGTTTCACGGGGTGTGCCATGAAAAACCGGTTCATAACTAAATTAGCGATTGTGTTTTTAGCCTGCTCTGGCGTCTTTTCGATCGGCGCCTTTGCCCAGACCAGTGATCAGGGCCCTGGCCCGTCAGACCAGCCCAGCGCTCCTATGGAGGTCGGTCAGGATCAACCGTCAGATGCGCAGGCGCCAGACTCGCAGCCGATGGACGCGCAGGGTCCGGACATGAACGATTCGAACGCGCAGCCGACTGACGCCCAGCCCGGAGGTCCTTCCGGCGAAGCTCCCGCTCGTACCGATCAGGGCGTGGCTCGTGTGAGCTTGATTCACGGCGATGTGTCGACGCAGCGCGGGGACTCCGGCGACTGGTCGGCAGCGGCCCTCAACCAGCCGGTCATGGGTGGCGACAAAGTTTCCACCGGAGATGACGCGCGTACCGAATTGCAACTGGATTTTGCCAACACTCTCCGCCTGGGGCCGAATTCCAAAATCAATGTCGCGAATCTGACGCAGAAGAATATCCAGATTCAATTAGCCGAGGGCATGATCAATTACACGGTCTCAAAGGACAGCGATGCCGAGCCCGAGATCGACACACCGAACGTTTCGATTCATCCCGCGCATCATGATGGGGTGTTTCGAGTGGAAGTTCGTCCCGATGGAGACACCGTCGTGATCGTGCGTCAGGGCGAGGCGCAGATTTCGACCCCGCAGGGGAGCACGGAGGTTCGCAGTGGAGACATGGCGACCATCCGCGGCGACGCTAATTCAGCGCAGTACAGGATCGCTGCCGCGCCTGATCGGGACGATTGGGACCGCTGGAATAGCGATCGCGATCACATCATCCGCGATGCCAACTCCTGGCATCACACGAACCGCCGCTACACGGGGACACAAGATCTAGACGCCTACGGTCAATGGCGCAACGTTCCCGATTATGGAGACGTCTGGTATCCCTCTGAGTCCCAGGACTGGGCTCCTTATCGTGATGGCAACTGGGTATGGGAGCCTGATTACGGGTGGACCTGGGTGGGGTACGAGCCTTGGGGCTGGGCGCCTTATCACTATGGCCGCTGGATGTATGCGGGCGGCGCCTGGGGATGGTGGCCCGGACCGGTGTGGGCGGGATATAACCCGCTGTGGGCTCCGGCCTACGTTTCTTTCTGGGGCTGGGGCGGTGGTTTCGGGTTCGGTTTCGGTTGGGGTGGCTGGGGCGGCTTCGGCTGGCTGCCACTCGGACCATGCGACTGGTTCCACCCATGGTGGGGCGGATACCGCGGACGCTTCGGCGTGGTCAACGTAACCAATATCAACATCACCAACATCAATCGCTATGGTGGTATTGCGCCGTTGCATGGTGGAAACCGCTTCTCGAACATCAACAATCTTCACAACAATCACATTCTCCGCGCGATGTCGACGGTGAATGCCGGACATTTTGGTGCGGGTAGAGTGAGGGCTGTGGCCGCAACCTCGCAGCAGCTGAGAGGAGCGCGGATGATGGCCGGCAACCTGCCGGTGGTTCCATCGCGCGCCAGCCTGTCGGCCAGCGGGCGTGCGGCCTCGCCTTCCACCATGCGAAACGGTGGTTCGCAACGTTTCTTCGGATCGCACAACAACCTGGCTCGGCCGGTTTCGTTCCAGCAGCAGACCGCAAGTCTGAGGCAAACGATGCAGCAGAACCATGTGGGGGCGGTTCCAGCCGGCGGCCGGGCGGGCAACCAGTTTGCAGCTCGCAGCACGAATTCGATGGGGCGGCCCAGTGCCGGCATTCCGGCGAATCGCGAAATGAGCAACTTCGGCAACCGTAACACGGCGAATCGGCAGTCCTCGGTGGCGGGGGCAAATCGCGGCTCATTCAGCAATCCGAGCAATCCGAGCACTGCACGCTCGAACACGATGCAGGGGGCGCGCAACGGTTCGTCCTATCGTCCGTTCACGCCGCCGAACTCGAATGCGCGCTCGCCTCAATCCGGGTTTGCCGGGTCACGCACCTCGACGCAAGCCGGATCCTCCTCGGCGGCGGAAAGTCGTGGTGGATACCGTCCGTTCAATGCGCCCAGCAGCAACGCCCGTTCCGCTCAGCCGGGCTTTGCAGGCTCACGGACGCCAGAGTCCAACGCGCGTCAATCTGCTCCGGCAGAGAGCCGCGGAGGCTATCGCCCGTTCACGCCGCCCAGCAGCAATGCTCGTGCAGCTGAGCCGGGCTTCGCGGGTTCACGCCCAAGCCAATCGGCACCGGCTCAAAATCGCAGCGGATACCGTCCGTTCACACCACCCTCGGGCAGCCAGTATTCGCGTGGTGAATCGAATGCCCCGGTGTCGCGCGGCAATAGCAGCTACTGGAATCGCACAGCGCCGAGTTCTGCGGCACCACGTGGAGGTTATTCTGGCGGCAGCTACGGACGCGGATCCTCCCGCCCGCAACTCGACATGCGCCAGCCAATCGCGCGTAGTCCCTATAGCGGTGGATATTCACGTGGCTCGAGCCCTTACGGTGGCTACCGGGCGCCGAGTTATAGCGCCCCCCATGGCTCTCCGAGTTACGGGGCTCCCCACGGCTCTCCAAGCTACGGCGGTTCCCACAGCGCGCCCAGCTATGGAGGAGGAGGCCGTAGTTATGGTGGAGGCGGCGGTCATGCTCCCAGCGGCGGAGGTGGTGGTGGACATTCCGGCGGAGGCGGTGGCGGTCACTCCAGCGGAGGTGGTGGCCACTCGGGCGGTCATCGCTAGAAGCTAGCTCAAAAAACCGACCGTTTTTTACACGAGGTTGTACCTGAAGTGAACGTCAGAGGCGAGAAGGGGCGTGCTTAACCGCACGCCCTTTCTCATGGTTCGAAGTCCATCTCAGGGTTGCGGGTACGCGGGGCTATCCGGTGACGGCTGGTCGTACTCGCGGCCGTATTTGTTTTTGTGGGCCATCAGGATATCCGACTCGGCCAGACTGAAAGTTCCCAGCGTGGCTTGATCCGGAACGACGGTGATCTCGCGGCTCGCGGCGCGCAGCGCGTCCGCGGGCACTTCGGAATGGAAGATCTGCAGCTCGTACCGACCTGGAGGGACATTGGGTATGCTCACATCTCCGCGCGCATCCGAAATTGCGAAATACGGCGTCGCTAAAGCGATGACGACCGCGCTCATCTCCGCGTGGATGTTGCAGAAGATGAATGAAATGCCGGGCCGGTCGAACTTGACGACACGAGTGCTGCCACTCTCGTACAGACCCAAATCAAACCGCTTCCCTTCGAAGAGCGAAAACACGTTGTGAAAGAACGGATCGTGATTGGGGAATTCCACCCTGCCCCCAACTGGAATGACCAGAAGCGAAGGATGAAAGCTTTTGTTCTTCTGGACCAGTTTTGGAATGTTCGAAGGGTCCTGTCGCGGGGGATCGACGGTGCCGCTAACCGGCGTCAGCCAGACCACCGCTTTGGACGCGTCCTTGAGGTGATGACCGTTTTTGGTCAGATCAATGTGCGCTTTCAGGGGAGCCTGCTGGCCCCAAGCCGCCGCGGCGCAAGCGAGCATTATGCAAAGCGACATCCGCCGATAGAAAAAGCTGATCATCAGAAGAGAATACCGACTGCCAGATTGAGTTGATTGGTTGAGTTGCTATCGGTATAGACGGGGAAGGTGCGCAATCGTCTCAACTCCGCCGAAAGTAAAAGATCGGACCGCGGCCGAAATACGACATTCGCCAGCGCACCGCGATTTCTTCCCAGGATTGGGGCGAAATTGTTGGCATCGATGGCAAACCCGCGGACAGCACCGGCATAAGCATTATCCTGCGCGACAATACCGTTCAGTTCGATCTTAGGGGTGACTTGGAATTTGAGTTGCGCCCATCCCCCAATTGAATCCAGAGCGCGAATGGGAGTCGACCCGTATGCCGGATTGCCGCCAAAGACGATGCTTCGCCCGACGCTTCCGCCCAATCCGCCGATACCCCGCCCGCGATAGAACTCACCCGACAAAGATAGTCGGGGACCCAGGGGAATTTGCCAATCGGCCATGCCTGCCCATGCATCAATATAACGCCCCCAAGTCCAGTCCTGGCGGCCATAATAGCCGGCGATCCCGAAGCTAAGCGGGTGGCTGTTGACTGGATGGGACCATGCTGTCCGCAAGGCATACGCCGGTTGCCCCGATTGCTCTCCCGCTTGCGTATAGCGATAGAAGGGATCGGAGGGGAACTCCCAATCCAGATTGTCGAGGACCCCTGCCTGCAGCGTCAGTGTCTGCTGGTCCGAGAACTCGAAGCGGTGCTCAACACGCAATTGCGGAGTCCATGCCCACAGGTTTCCGGCATAGCCGAACGTAGGCGTGGCCAAGGATGCAAAGGAGGTCGGGGTGAGCGGGGAGATGAATAATGAGTCCTGTCCGGCGATGACGGATGTATGTTCCCAATCCAAGCGCACACTGGCAGTTTGCAGGCGCGCGAATCCAAAGTTGACACCGTTGCCGGTCGCCGGAAATCCTCCGGCGAAATCCATCTGAATGTCGCCCGAAGTTTTTGCGCCCGCTAGATTCGGCCCAAAAACCTCAAGCCCAATCTGGGACTGTCGCAACGTGGCTCCAATCGCTGCCAACGAGCTCCCCGGGGTCACGGGTTCTGAGATATCAGGGAAATCCACGCTGTTTGTGCCGCCCACATTGCGGAACGCGTTCATCAAGACGATGCCATGCAATCGGGCGCGATACTTGGAGGCGGTTTCAACTTTGGTCTGATACTGTTCGTCAATTTTCGCACCCATCAGGGAAGAGGAGTCTTCCAGTTTTTCGACGCGTTCTTCCAGTGATTTCGGATTTTGAAGAGTTGCATTGCGAACGGCTGGAGCGGCTGCATTCGATTCATCCGCGGGTGCGGATTGCGCCGCGACCTCGGAACCCGGCGCGGCAGACCGCTCGAGCAAAGCCCGGGTGGACGTAAGATCCTCGCGCAGTTGCATCATTTCGGCGCGTGACTGCGCGTTCTCCGCCCGCATCTGTTCTACCAGCGTGCGAAGTTGCTGGACCTGGTCCTGCAAGTCGCGCATGGAGCTGGAAATATCAGGAGGCGTTGCAGACGCAGTCGAAGGTTGCTGCGCCAGCACGAACAAGCTGAACAGAATGACCGAAGCGGCCGCGAGCGCGGCCCGGCGAAGAGCACAGATCCTATGGATCTTCACACTGTCCTCCTACATCCTCCAGGGGTAAGGCACATGGGAAGACCAGGACTGTGCCTATGGACCCGGATGAGCGAGCGAATTCTGGCTGGCGTTATCTGACGCCGTTGGGACCACAGAAGGCATCACCATGGCGGGCTCGGTAGCTGAGCGCGATTCCTGCTGTGCCCGCGCGGGCAAGACGATGCGAAAAATTGTTTTGCCCCGCGGGGTGCGCTCGGTGAAGATCTCGCCCCCATGATCTAAGACAATTTTTTGTACCACGGCCAATCCCAGCCCAGTGCCGTTTTCCTTGCCATAACTGACGAAGGGGTGGAACAGTCGCGAACGGATCGACTCCGCAATGCCGGGACCGTTGTCGGCGATTTCGATCGTAATGGTGCCGGAAACTTCGCCAGCCGTGACCTCCACGATTCCTCCGGTTGGCGGTGAAGCTTCGCACGCATTCAGCAACAGGTTGTACAAGGCCCGCTCCAGTTTGCGCTGATCGAACCATCCTGAAACTTGAGGTCCGCACAAAACATCGATGGAACGGTTATGGTGGCGCGGGTGCAAGCGGACGGCCTGCACGGAGCGCTGGATAGTCTCTGAGATGTTGGCGTAGGCCGGAGTGAGCGATTCGCGGGTGCGGGCGAACTCGAGCAGGGAATCGATAAGGTCCGTCATCAGATTCACCCCGGTTCGCACTTCCTGATATAACTCCTCACGCTGCGCGGGCGTGAGATGGCTGTCGCACAAGAACTCCGAGTTGGCGACAATCGCCGCCAGAGAATGCCGCAAATCGTGCGAGATCGAACTTGCCATCCGCCCGATAGTTGCCAGTTGTTCTGATTCAAGCAAATCGCGCTGGCTTTTGAGCAGGCTGGCGCGCATGCGGCCGAAGGCGTGCGTAAGTTCCGCAACTTCGTCGCCTTCACGGGAATCCAGGGGATGGTGGAAGTCTCCCACTTCGAGCGCGCGCACTCCTGCCACCAGATTACCGAGCGGCCGGGTGAATGTATGGGAAAGAAAGAAGACCAACGCGCTGCCTACCAGGATCGCCGCCAGCCCCAACAACAGCAGGTACCGGTTCAACTGTCCCAAAAATTTGGTCGCCTGATCGTATGAGCCGAGCACGCTTAAGCGCACCGGCAGCGTACTTGAGTTGGACATTTCTAGGGAGGCCGCGAGGAACCGTTCCTTGCCGATCTCGACATCGCGCGGTTCTTCCTGAATCGAACCGGTGACCAGCGCCTGGATATTGGCGCCGCGAACCTGGTCGGCAGGCAAGGTAGTGGCGACGATCTCGTTTCCACACGAGAACGCTACCTGGCTGCCTGCCACTTTGCTGACCATCCCGGCTAACCGGTTGTCAATTTCATAACCAATCACAAGGAATCCGAGCAGGGTCCCATCCGTTCGCGAGCCGCGATAGATGGGCTCGATGAAGGTCTGATAGAGGTGATGGTCGCCGACCCACCAGTGGCTGGAGGCATCGCGTTCTTCTTCCATCGACTGGTGAAAATACTTTTCGGCTGCCTCGCGGGTGAACCCCGGCGTCTTGGTATGCAGGGCGACAACTTTGCCTCCGCGATCGACCAGCACAAACAGATCGTTATTGGCGATTTCCCACACAGATTGTGAGGCATCCTGAATGGTCACCGGATCAGGACCAGTCATGATGGCGCGGGTGATCGGAAGGTCGGCCAGCAGGGCCACGTCACTGGTGAGCATCCGCTCGCGTTCGTGGCGAAAGTCCTGGAAGGCGGCTACCGAATTGCGCAGGTTCACCGCGATACTCTGCCGGACGTTGCTCTCCACGCTTCTGCGCACCAGAAGGAGACTGGTGGTCGTGAGTCCAGCCGTTATCACCAGCATGGACAGCAGAAATCGCGTTCTCAAGCGCAGTCGGGGGAGCCTGGTTGCAGGATTCTGAGTGGTCGACGAAGTATTCACGGGCTCGGTTGATGGGTTCACAAAATCAGCGGACGAACTTATACCCCATGCCATGTACTGTGCGGAAGTGTACCGGACTGGACGGATCTTTCTCCAGTTTCTGGCGGAGCTTCAGAATGTGGTTGTCGACGGTCCGCGTGGAAGGGTAGTTCTGGTAGCCCCAAACCTCGTTCAGCAATTCGTCGCGGCTGATGACGCGGTCCGCATTCTGAACGAGAAACTGGAAGGTCTTAAACTCCTGGGCCGTCAAAATGACCGGTTTGCCCTCGCGCTTGACTTCCATTTTCTTGAAGTCGACGGAGATGTCATCAAACGTTACCACCTGGACATCCGGTGCGCGGGTTGTGTGGCGTAGCGCGGCTCGAACCCGAGCCAGCAGTTCCCTCGGGCTAAACGGTTTTGTGACGTAATCGTCCGCCCCCAACTCTAGAAGCAGAACTTTATCCGACACATCGCTGGCGGCACTCAGCACAACAATCGGAACCGTCGGGGCAAGGGCCTTAATTTCCTTGCACACGTCGCGGCCCGAGACTTTCGGCAAACGAAGATCGAGCACGATTGCCGCGGGAGCGGAGGATTGGAAGCTGTCGATGGCAGACTGGCCATCCGATTGGACCTCGACCGCGTACCCTTCGGTCTCAAACAGGCGCCGGAGCGCCTTTTGCACCGCCGGATCGTCTTCCACAACCAGGATCCGGCCTGCAGGTCGAGGCAGTGGCGCAGGATTGATCACTTTTGCGAGATTGAGCGGAGCAGCAAAATTCGCCATAGCGTTGTTGGAGCGGGTGCGGGAATACTGCCCATCCGACCTCGTTCCGTCCCCCAGCAATACCGACTCCTCGAAGCTTACAACGTTTTCCCGCAGAAACACCCGCAGAAGGGCCGTTTTTGACATTCTTTTTACAAATTCGCGTTCCTTTGGAACCCTGCTACGGAAGCGCGTTTGCAGCCGCCGGCCGCGATAGCGGCCCAGTCGCGCGCTGGTGGAAACAAAGCAGGGAGTCAAAGAGTTAGCGCCGCTCTCGGCGACTTACCGCGTGCAGCAAGCGTTGTGTCCGCTGGCTACAGTATTTTGCTTAAGAACACTAAGTTTTTCGCTGTATGGACCGCGAAGGTCGGCCATCCTACGCTACTCAGGCTGCTTGTCAGTTTTGCACCATCTTGTGTCTTGCAAGGAGTCTTCCGATGATGTCCCCGAAAGTTGCGGTAGCCGTCGTAGTTGTGCTTTCTTGCATGTTCCTGCCCAATATAGCGTCCGCCAGCAGTAGCACGGACTTCAGCAATTCAGGAGGTACCCTGTCGGGAACCACCGCCGGCTTGACCTTGACGGGTTCGATGCTCGTCGCAGTGAACGGTTATAACGGTGGCGGCATGGTGACGGGCGACCTCGGTACCGTCTCCTTCACCACCGGAGCCCTAAGCAGCGGCGACCTGCAGATGGGTGGCACGTTTGCCGCAGGTGGCACATTCACGATTAGCGGAAATGGAACCGGGGGGCTACCCAATGGTGTGGTCTTTTCCGGAACGTTCTCCGGACCTGTGAGTTGGACCCTGACGACCCTCGGCAATGGAACCCACAATTACACGCTGACTGGCGTTGTGACCGGCACGATGGGCGGCATGACCGTGAATGGCGTGACCGTGCAGTTGACTATCAATACCGGCAAGGGCTTCTATAGCGGCTCAACCACGATCTCCGGCGGAGATACGACCGTAACAACGGCTGTGCCCGAGCCGGCGAGTCTCCTATTGTTCGGAACGGGAGGGTTGAGCATGTTGGGTTTGTTGCGCCGCAAAGCATTCGCCCGGTAACTCCTTTTAAATTCGGCAAAGGCGCCCGCATGTAAGTTGCGGGCGTCTTTCGCTGTCCGCAAGATCGGCAGCGACGCTGCAATACTTTGTGAAGTCCAGTGCCTGGCGTCGTGGACTCTCCACGGGAAGATAACCACAGAGGGCACAGAGGCTCACTGAGGAATTCCTGTGATCTCTCTGTTCTCTGTGATGAAGATTGCCTCCGTGCCCTCTGTGGTGTTCGGCTGTGTCGTAGAATTGGGCTCTTGCCCGTCCTGTCTGAATTAGACGATCTGATTGTGGTGCTTGTGCGCCCGCGCAATCCCCTGAACATCGGCGCAGCCGCCCGCGCCATGAGCAATTTTGGCGCGCGCCACTTGCGCCTGGTGAACCCCTACCGACTTGCCTTTCGCGATGCGCGTTCTGCGGTGGGAGGGGCGGCCTTACTCAAAAAAGCGGAGGAATTCAAGACCGTCGATGACGCGGTTGCAGATTGCTCACTCGTGATCGGAACTACCGCGGTGGGTCAGCGAACCCTGCAGCATCCGCCAAAGTACCTGGGGGATGATGTAAGCAAATCCGTGCGCTCGGCACTTCGCAAGGGGCGGGTCGCAGTTTTGTTCGGGTCCGAAAAGACTGGTCTTTCGAACGAAGATTTCAGCCGTTGCCATTGGCTCTGCAACATTCCCACGCACGAAGACAACATCTCCATGAACCTGGGCCAGGCGGTCGCAGTTTGCCTGTATGAACTGGCGCGGGATACATCGTCCGAGTCGGCATCGGAAAAGATCGAGCCGGCCACAGCACGACAAACCGAGGAAATCACCCAAGGCCTGATGGAGGCACTTCGCATCAGCGGTTATGTGAAACCGGGAACGGATGCGATGTTCGAGAAAAAAACCCGCCAACTTATCCTGCGCTTCGGATTGGAAGCCTACGATGCCAAGCTTCTTCTCGGTATGGTCAGGCAGATCGGATGGAAGCTGCGCCAGTTTCCGAAGCGTTAGCGCGCGAGTCGCTGCGAGGAAGCCTGCGTCGATGTTTTCCGGAAGTGAAATTGTAACAACCATACGCTCGCCGCCGGCTGGCCACCCGCAAGGGGCGGCGAAAATTCCCAATGTTGCGCCGCGGCCAAGGCCTTGCCGGCAAAGTATCGGCTGGGGCCGGCATTCTTGAGGTTTGCCGAGGTCACTTTGCCGGATGAACCGACATCGACCCGCACGGTGACTTTGATTGTGCCCCTGATCGTATTCTTTGCACTCTGCGGGATGTCAGGAATCACCTGATGGATCACCTCTCCACCCGACGACGGTGTCGTCGCTTCGTGGGGAGTTGCCGCTGGTTCGCGGGCAGGTGAGGCCGGCAGTGCGGCTTGAGTAGCCGGTTGGGGTGTCGCGTCAGAATTTTGGGCCGATGTGCTCTTCCCCCGCGACCACAGCACGCCTAATCCAATGAGCACAGCCACGAAGATTACGAGAGCGATGGCTAACCATGGCCGGCGATGGACCGAGCGCGGAGGCACAGGCAGGGGCTCGGGCCGGTGCGGTACCGAGCGTGCCGGGGGTTGCAATCGAGCCTGAATTTGCGCCAAAGACGGACGGCGGTTCGGATCGAGTTGCAGGCATTCCCGCACAATTCCGCGATACGGTTCGGCAATGGTTTCGGGCAGGGTGGGATGGCCGATGGCCGTGTCTTCCGCAATGGTTACATTCTGCGTGATGGCGGCAACCAGGGTTACGCCAAGCGACCACACATCGCTGGCCGGAGAAACAATCCCGGCTGCGGTCTCGGGAGCGTCGTACACATCCTTGCGCCTGCGCGTCTCGTTCGGTTCCGCCATCGCCATCACTTGATCCGATGAGAGCTTCAGTTGATCGCCAACCGCGAGCACGTTCGAGGGCTTGATGCGGCCATGCACGAAGCCCAGCCCGTGAAGATACGCGACCGCGTCCAGAAGCGGAGGCAGCAACTCCGATACCTCTCCCGGAGAGAGCGCCCTATGAGGAAGAATCTGCGATAGATCTTCGTCCGCATATTCCATAACCGCGTACACCAGGGGCGTCTCATCCACTACACATCGCGCTGCCTCGAACATGCGAATCAGGTGAGGATGAGAAAGCTGCGTAGGGGAGCGCAGCTGGGCGATGCGGTGAACGGCATCTTCGCCCTGCAACTCGATCAGCTTGATTGCGACCTTCGGCGAATTCACGGCCGGCAACTCAGTTAGAAAAACGGCAGTGTGCTCGGTGCCGCCCAGCAGCCGGCGGAGGGTGAATTTCCCCTCAACAACCTGGCCTTCCCATGTTTTCCAAGATTCAGGTTTGCCCATGAACGGCTTCCGCGAACCATCATTCTATGCCATCAGTTGGAATGCGGCATATCCAGAGGTTCGCGGAGCCATTTCAATTTGCGTGCAGCTTCACCGGCTCTTGTAGCTGAACGTCACTTTGGTTTCTTCATCGAGCACCAGAGGGCGGACGAAGCTAAACGAGGTTCCCGCTCGCGGAACATCGATCGCAACGGGCAACACTCCGGCAACGCGCTTTTGCAGGTTCACCACATTAGCCGAGGCGCTTTCGCTGACTGCCCCCGGAGCCAGACTCTTAGGGCGATCGTAATCCCGCCTTCCGTTCTCAGACGTCGAGACAGAACTCGACATCGTCTCCAATTGAGGGGCATTCGCGGTGACCTCTACCGTCTCGGATACCCCCGCCACGTTAAGGCGGAAGTCGTACATGGAGGGCTGGCTGGAGTCGTAATTCATGTTCACAACCATGCTGTTGAATCCCGATGCCTGTGTCTGCGCCTTGTAGTTTCCCGAGGGTAGCCCTGCCACCACCCAGCGGCCCTGCGCGTCCGTCACCGCCGTTCGGGTGACGCCAGTCTGCTGCGAGGTTACCGTGACGCGCGCGTTCGCAACCACAGCTCCGCTCTGATCTGTGACGTAGCCTCCCATCTGACCGGGAGAGGTCCGAAACATGAATGTGTTGCCCGCAGGCGCCTCGCGCTCATTCCCCGCCACAAGCTGCTCGTGAAACGCCGGAGGCACCCGGTTGGCGGCAATTACATCCCCGCCAAAATCTTTTACCTTATAGCGATCCGGGAGGAAGATCTCCCAGTTCAACAGGCTGATGGGAATATCCATATTCGGCAAGGTCAGTTCCGCGCCGCCTTTTTTCGCGAACGGAGCGCCGGAATGCATGAACACGAACGAAACCGTATACGAATCCACGGTGCGAAAGCCGGGACGCAATAGGGGCACGCGGCTTCCGTCCGGCCCCTGCACTGGCTTCACCCGCTCCCCGGCAACCTCGGCCGAGAGGATGCTGGCATCCTGAGGCAGCGCCACCTTCAGAAACGGCTGCGCCTGGTTCTTCACGACCAGTCTCACTTCGGTTAGCGACTTGCCCTCCGAAGTGACCAGCGTCGTCACTTCGGCGCTCTCAGCCACGGCGGCAAGTACGCTTCCGTCTGGAAAACGCACCCAATCAAGCGCAAGAGTGGGCATCTCGCCTGGCTGGCGGTGATAGCGGAAAGCGGCTTGCGGCGGAAAATGCGCCATGGATCGTAAGTACGGACTCGCTTCTTTCACGTCCATGCGCTTGAGGCCGCCGCCTTCGGTTGCTTTGATTTCCATAGTCCCGGCGCCTTCGACCAGTACTTCGCCCGTCTCGCGCTGCGTATTCTTGAAACTGACAAACGGCGCGGTCGCCGCCGTGCCGTTGAAGGAGCGCTCCATGGAAATCAAAAACTCGTGCGTGCGCTGCCCAGGTGAGTTCACTTTCAGAGTCATAATTCCGGCCTGATTTTCAGTGGAATCGAGCGTAGAGCCCGTGACTCCGGTAACCTCGTAACCGGCAGGCAAGCTCACCTGAAATTGCGCCGGCTCGCCCTGCACAACTGTGATATCCGCCAGGACGGCAACGTGCATCTCGGCTTCACTCAAAGACACGAGTGTTTTCGCATCCGAAAGAAATCGCACTTCACGCGGCACGGTGGGTGCGACCACTTCTCGTGTCGCCCACCAGAACGTTGCCGGCTGTCCAGGAACGAGGGTGGCTTCGATGGTGGTCTGGCCATTCTGGGATTTTCGATTCGTGATCAAACCAGGATTGACGTTCGCCAGGGTGTGGTCACCGGGGATTACCAGCGCAAGCTCCACGCTTCCTGCCGCCGGTGCTGGCAGCGTGAACGAAGCGCGCCCAGGTTCGATCCGCAAGGGGATGCCGGTGTCGAGCGCCACGGAAAACTCTCCCGGCCCCGGCAGCAGCGCAGCATGTGCGCCGTTTTCCTGAATTAAGGGAATGCCTTTGCCGTTCTGATCAGCATCGAGAATCGTAATGCCGCTGGTCAGCGGAACTTTGCTAAATCCTTTGCGGAAAACTTCTCCCGCCAGTTCGATGGTCCCGCGAACCCCCTCGCTCTCCACCCGCAGCTTCACATCGGCGTGCTTGATCGAATACGGAAGTGGGGCCACGTCGGGCTTCTTAGGGGGCTTTGCGGCCTGTTCTACCAGCTTGTTGTACTCGTCGAGCGTCAGCGTGACATTGCCCGGATCGGGCAAGGGCAGCGTAGATTTCTCTTGCGCCCAGCACACCGACGCAGCGCACATACAGCAAACGAACAAGAAGACAAACGTTCTGCTTTTCATCGCACACCTCTCTTTTTGTCGCGCTGGAAACTGAATTCCGCTGCTGCGGGCTGGTTCTCGCTGGTGAGTTCTGAAACCAGGAAGATGGACGGTCCGAACGCGGGGAAGGGGACCGTGACGGGCAAGATGCCGGTTACTTTCCCTGCCGCTGACTTGGTCTTGAAGGTGTCCAGCAAGGCCTGGGTAGCGTCTTTCTTCTCTTTATCGTCGGCACTCTGGATTTGAGCGAATTGCTCCAGACGGTCCGTCTGCTTCGGAGCCGACACAATCCCACCCATCACCGCATCTCGTGTTTCGCCGGCCGGCGCTGCCAAGGCGGCAGAAACCGGATTCTCATACTCCTGTGTGCGAAATGTTCCCGGCTCCGGCGTCACTTTGAACATCGGCGGATAATAGAACAGCATCCCAGTGCGCGAGATTGGCAGATCCAGCGCCGGAAGGGTCACGGTTTCGTGTCCCTTCTCGTCCCAGGCCGTCGCCTTGCTGAGATACAGAATCCCGACCACGAATGCGGGAGCGTCCTCTCCTCCTCGAGATTTTTCAAGAGGCAAGAGCAGGCCTCCGTCGGGAGATTGCCCCGGGCGCACCGGCTTTTCTCCAAGGGACGCGCTCCACAGGGTTGCTCCCGCCGGCAGAATAATCTTCACGAAATTGCGCTGGTTGTTGCGCACGGCATAGCGCGCTTGCACCAGTTCTTTACCGTCGGTGCTCATGAGCACGTCGTAGCGGGCTTCTTCGATGTTCGCCATCAAGACCGCTTGCTGGTCGTAGCGTGCAACATTGAGCGTCAACGAACGCACCGCCCCCGCTTCTCCCGCGCGCGCCCGAAATGCAACCAGTGCCGGAGACTGCCGGCTGGCGACCATCTCGCCCAAGTCGGTGGCATCTGCATCTTCCAGCCCCTCCGTTTTCTGACTCTTGATCTCACCTGCTCCCAGAATTTCCACGGCCACTCCACCGGTGTCGCGCTCGGTGTCGAGCAAGCGGAGCAAAGGAATATCGATCACTCCGTCTCGTGGCAGCCGGGCTTCCCCGTTGATGACAAATCGCGCGCTATGCTCGAGGGGCTCCAGGAAAGTTACGGTGAGCTCGCCATTCTTCATTTCCCAGTCGGCGACCATCGCGCCTGAGACCTGGTTGATCGTGATCTTCCCGGGAAGCTGGATTCGCACGGCGCGCGCCGCTCCCTGCAGAATGTCGAGATTTGCCTCGGCATAGATGGACGTCGAGTCTTCCGCGAGGCTTACTAGTTGGGTGAGCGACCCGCGCAAGCGCAGCGGCAGTTCGACCTGATGGTTCTCTGTCTTCTTGCGCCACGTGAACGTCAAAGCTTCGTTGCCGCGGCCGTAGGCCAGCCACTTGGTTTCGCCCGCACTCTCGGATTTTTCCGAAAGCAATCCCCCGCCGACTCGCAGATCGATGCCTTCCCGCGGCAACTCGACCGCAGCCCTGGTCACGCCAGAATCTGTCGAAGGCAGTGAAAGACTCTCGTCGCCGGTTGCCGAAACCACCGGCATGTCGATCTCCAAGGTGATTACCGAACGGCCGGCATGCGACAACAGCGCGCAGAGATGCGTTCCGCCCTTGCCTTGGGCCGCCGGCACAAGCGGCACCAGTTTGCCGTCGAGGCGGGCCTCGCGCACCAACAATCCCGTGGGCACCGCCACGCGTACCCAGCCATCTTTCAACACGTCAAACGTGAGGTTGGCATGACCCGACGCCAGGTCGCCGAGCACGTGCAAGTCATAATCCACCCGTGTCAGCGTTGCGTCTAAGGGTGGCGGTTCGGGATTCTGTTCCGCGGGATATGCCTTCGCCCGCAGCACGCGGTATTCGTCGACAGGAATGACGACCCAACCCGCAAGGTGGGGAGGTTCAACCGACTTGTCTTGAGCTCGCGCCAAGGCGGAGAAAATCGAAGCGGTCACGAGGCAAGGAACGATCCATCTCAGAGCCGATCTTCTGAGTGCGGAAACATTTGCGAGAATCGACTTTTTCATAGTTCAACCCTCACTCCAGCTACTTTGGGAAAACGCGTGAATCGGGAGATCTACGGGGGAGCGGCCATCCAAGTAGGAATGCGCGGCAGGACGTAAGTTGCAGGCCAAATTTGGTGCGGTTACCTTGGATTTCGGGGCGGCGCTGTCACGGACGGCTGTCGGCGGGCGTCTCCGCCCGCTCCGTGAGCGGCACCTCAGACATGCTCCTCAAAGCCCGGTCCGCTCCCCCTCTGCTGTACCATAGCAATTCGCCGGAATTGCCCGGCGGAGGTAGCGCTTGGCTTTCAGCACGGAAAAATCCAGGCAGGCTTACGAACGCACACTCGGCGTTCTGATCGAGGCCAGCAGTTCGTCGTCCCGCGGTCCCGCGAATTTCGGCAAGTATCCCATCTTCATGCAGCGCGCCCGCGGCTCGCGCATTTATGACGTCGACGGCAACGAATACATCGACTGGATGATGGCGTTCGGCGCGTTGCCTCTGGGCCACGCACATCCTGAGATCGTCGAGGCAATCACCGAAGCTGCAAGCACGGGTGCGCACTTCGCGACGGCCACTCCCGTCGAATTCGAAGTCGCCGAGATGATCCAGAAGATTGTCCCGAACGCAGAGCGTGTGCGCTTCGCCAATACCGGAACCGAGGCTGTGATGGCCGCGATCCGGCTCGCACGGGGCGTGACCGGCCGACCGAAGATTCTGAAGTTCGAGGGCCACTACCACGGCTGGCACGACGACCTGCTTGTCAGCTCCAACGTGCTGCCGCCCGCCGCTCTCGGACTCCGCACCGATCCCGTGAAGATTGCCGACAGCTCCGGGCTGAATCGCAGCGCACTCGACGATACTGTTGTGGTTCCGTGGAATGACGTGCCCGCGCTGGAACGTGCGATCGCGAACCATCCCGGACAGATCGCCGGCATCATCACTGAAGGCGTGATGGCCAACATGGGCGTGATCCCGCCAGCGGATGGATATCTGCAGTCACTGCAGAAACTCACTCGCGCACAAGGAATTGTTTTCATCCTCGACGAGACCGTCACCGGATTCCGCATCGCTCCCGGCGGCTGCCAGGAGCACTACAAGCTCTCGCCCGATCTGGTGACGTTCGGCAAAGCTTTGGGATGCGGGTTGCCGGTTGCCGCGCTAGTTGGTCGTGCTGAAATCATGGACGCGCTGCAATGGGGCGGCGTCCTGCACTACGGCACGCATAACGGTTCGCGCATCGGGATGTTCGCCGCGCGTGCCAACCTGCGGGTGCTGACTCGAGATAAGAACGCCTCCTTCCGGCATACGTGGAAAATTGCAGAGAATCTTTGTGCCGGACTGGAGCGTTTGTTTCGAAAACAGGGGCGGGCGGCCATCGTGCAAAATGTTGGACCGATGCTTCAAGTGATGTTTACCGATCAGCCCGCTATCCGTGACTATCGCGACTTCTGCCAATACGTCGACCGCGCCGCCTTCCAGAAATTCATCCTGTCATTGTTTCCATATGGAATTTACGCCTCGCCCTCGGCGGCGTTGCATTCCATCGTGACGCTGGCCCATACCGAAAAAGATGTCGACCTGACGATCGAAGCTGCGGGCAAGGCCCTCGATGCCGCGGCCAAATCACGCGCATGAGCACTCCCGCCACAATCGGCGTGCGCGCGGCCCAGCTTCTTTCGCTCGACGGCAAAGTTGCGGTCGTGAGCGGCGGAGCATCCGGCATCGGACGCGGGATTGCTCTCCGTTTCGCTGAGATGGGAGCTTCTGTCGCCGTCCTTGATATTGACGAGGCGGCGGCCAAGCACGCTGCGAACGAAATCGTAAACCACGGCGGGAAAAGCCTGGCTCTGAAGTGCGACGTGCGCAAAGCAGCCGACTGCGGTCAGGCCGTAGAGACCGTCGTCAAGCAATGGGGCAAGATCGACATCCTGTGTAACTGCGCGGGCATCGCCATCCGCAAAGATGTGGTCGAGCTCACTGAAGACGAATGGGACCGTGCTCTTGACGTGACGCTCAAGGGAATTTATCTGCTCTCGCATGAAGTCGTTCCCCACATGATCCGCAATGGCGGAGGCAGCATCATCAACATCGGCTCAGGATGGTCGCTCAAAGGCGGCCCCCGCGCTGCTTCCTACTGCGCGGCCAAAGGTGGAGCGCTAAATCTGACCCGCGCGATGGCGATCGATTACGGCAAGCACAACGTTCGCGTGAACTGCGTTTGTCCCGGCGATGTCGATACGCCACTGTTGCGCGGCGAGTGCATCCAATTAGGCGAGGACCCACAGAAATTCATGCGAGAAGCGGCAAACCGCCCGCTGGCCCGGGTTGGCACGCCGGAAGATGTCGCCAATGCGGTTTTATTTCTTGCCGGTCCCATGTCGAGTTGGATCACGGGTGCAGCGCTGGTAGTCGATGGCGGCGGCCTCGCGTAACCTCTGACTGCCGCCTGCGAGGGCAAGATGCCCTCGCGACACCCGGCGAGACGCCGGCGCTACATGCTTCTCCGTTGCCTCGCTGCTTCGTACAAAACGATGCTGCCCGCTACACCGGCATTCAACGACTCGACCTGCGGTGCGTGTGGAATTGCAATCAGTTCATCCACTTGCGCCAGTACCGTGCGAGGTAATCCTGATCCTTCGCTTCCGATAAATACTGCGGCAGGCCCTGCGAGCTGCGTTTGATCCACCGGCATGCCCTTATGCGAAGAGGTCGCGATTAAACGGACGCCCTGCTCGCGCAGCTTCGCAGAAATTTTTTCCAGTCCGCCCGCCGCTTTCGCCAGCACCACGGGCAGCCGGAACAGCGATCCAGCCGAAGCTCGGATGACTTTCGAGTTAAATGGGCTGACGGTGCCTTCGCCCAAGACGACGCCCGCGCTGCCAAAAGCTTCTGCGGACCGAAGAATCGTTCCCAGATTACCCGGATCCTGTAATCCCACCACCACGATGACTGGCCCTACCTGTAATCGCTCCAAGACATCGTCGAGCGAGAACTCCTTCCATCGCACCAGCGCGGCCACGCCCTGGGGCGTCTCGCTGGGGACAACTCCGTCAAAAAGCTTGTCCGGAAGCAAAGAGCTTTCCACATGGCTGCCGATCTGCGGCAGCAACCGTTCCGCCAGGTTCTGCGCCGATTCCTTGAAGAACACCGCCCGGAAGCGGAGCCCGCTACGGATCGCCTCCTCGACAATGCGGACGCCTTCAATCGCGCAGTCGCCGCCCGCGGTGCGTTCCGCTCGGGCAAACGCCTGCCGCAACTCCTTGACCAGCGCGTTATGCCGGCCTTCAATCCGCCGGAGTCGCTCCCGGACACTGGCTCCCGCGTCGGTGCTTCGAGTCATATCAGGCCTGTCCCCCGGTCACTGCATCATACCTCTGCGTTCATCTTCCGTCCCTTGCAGTATTATGATAGGTTCCGCACTCTAACTAATCAGGTCTATGGCAGTTTGAGAAGGGAGCACCGGTGCGTGCCGAGATCGTAAAAATTAATTCGGATAATCCTGAATTATCTTTAGTCAAATACGCCGCCGACCAAATTCGTTCCGGCGAAGTGCTGGGCATGCCGACGGACACGTTCTACGGGCTGGCGGCCGACCCTTTTAATCTACGCGCGGTCGATCGGGTGTATGACATCAAGACGCGCTCGCGTCACAAGCCGCTGTCGTTGCTCATCGAGAGCGTGGATCATGCCGAGGAACTGGCCAAGCCCTTGCCTGACGAATTCTATGCGCTGGCGCGGAAATTCTGGCCCGGGCCGCTCACCATCATCGTCAAAGCCGGATCCCGCTTGCCGCTGAAAGTCACCGCGAATACCGGCAACGTCGCCCTGCGTGTGCCGAACGCAAAGATCCCGCTGGCCGTGGTCACCGCGGCAGCGATCCCCATTACCGCGACGTCCGCAAATCTAAGCGGCGCGTCGGAGTGCACCAGCGCCGAACAGGTTCGGGACCAGCTTCAGGGACGCATCAACATCATCGTGGACGGCGGCGCGTCCCCGCGCGATGTCGCCTCCACGATCATCGACTTGAGTGACGAGACGGACCGTTGGCGCATTATCCGCGAAGGCGCGATTCCTTCGGACGAGATTTCGAAGTTCTTTGCTCAAGGATGACCAACGCACCCGCCAACCAGCCTTTCGTAACGCGCTGGTGGGTTCGTCTACTGATTCTTGTGGCTGGAACGGTCCTCTTGTTCCTGGTCGTCACCATGGTGCGCATCGTCGAGACCGCCGGGCGACAGGAAATCCGTTCCGCCGACGCGATTGTGGTCTTTGGAGCAGCGGAATACTCCGGCCATCCCTCCCCGGTGTTGCGGGCCCGCCTCGATCATGCCCTCGATCTGTTTCACCAGGGGGTTGCTCCAGTCGTGATCACGACGGGCGGAGCGGCTTCTGACCCGTTTTTTAGCGAGGGCGGTGTGGGACGCGACTACCTGATGCATCATGGAGTTCCAGAGCGCAGCCTTATCGCTGAAACCCAGGGGCGCGACACCTGGCAGTCTGCCATCCGCGTCGCCGTCATCATGCGCGCCAACGGCCTGCATAGTTGCATCGCCGTGAGCGACGCATATCACGTCTTTCGTATCCGCAAATTGCTGGAGTATGAAGGCATCGGCCCCGTCTATACCGCGCCTCGCCTGGACACGCGCCCGCACAGCATTTTTCAGCGTGGGATTGCCGCACTTCGGGAGGCTACTAGCTATTTGTTGTGGAAGCTGGGAATCACGTAACTGGTTCAGTTCGTAATTGCGGCCAGCCCGTGTACCGATGCGATTTCGTAATGGGTTGCTTTTGCGTCGAATCTTGCGAGATGTTTCCTGCGCTCTTCAGGGATGATGGCGGTCTCGTAATCGTCATGTCCGGCCGCAGCTCGAATCGACTCGAGCGAGTCGAATAGCAAGATGGTGATGAACTCCACCTCGGCTCCCAAATTCCTCCGCAACAGGTAGCTGCCCGCGTAGCCCTTCGCCTGGCTGATGCCGGGCAGAAGTTCGGGCTTCAACATAGCTTCATAAGAGTCCGCATGCTCGGGCTTGGCGTATCCGTGCCACACTCTGGCGATCATTCTGTCCCCTTTACCATGACATCCGGTTGCGCAGTTCGGTAATGTGCGCCACGTGGTGCCGTCCGTGCCAGGCATACAACGCGAGCGTCTTGTCCAGCGTCATCGAGCCAAGATCGGGATGCCGGAAGGTTCGCTTCCACTCCTCCGGACCGAGCAAGCGCAGCAGTCGCACCCAGCGGTCGTGCAGCGAATCCAGCAAAGCCAGCGAAACTTCAATCGGCGTGGCCTGCACATCCGGCGTTTTCGCCCAGCGGTCTTCTGCGTAAGGCTTGATGGTTGGTTCATCCTCCGTGAGAGCCAATTTGAAGCGGACATAAGAGTTCATGTGGCTCTCCGGCACATGGTGTACGACTTGGCGAACAGTCCATCCATCAGGGCGGTAAGGCGTCTCAAGTTGCTGCTGCGAAAGCCCCTTCACGGCCGCCCGTAGCCTTGCAGGAGCTTCCGCAATCTGCTCGCACAAAGTCCGGCGTTGCTCTTCGCTCAACGGTCCGTCGTAAGTGAACTTGCCAATCGGATAACGCAGGTCTGTCATGGTTCCCCCTGAGTGTGATTTTTGTAGATGATCGTTGGTCCTTCGCAGGTGCAAGGAATCAGGTCGGATCAGTTTCTCGCCCGGAGAACGCCGCTATGCGCGAATCCAACCTGTAACTACTACATCTTGTACCCTGCTGATTTTAGACCCATTCACTCCGGCTTTGAATTTCGGTTCCCCATTCCTGTGGTTTAGTGCATCAAACAAAGGTTCTACGCTAAACTCACTCTGCCATTGAGTTTAGAACCGTCCCCGGCGAGGTGCCTGGCCGTGCCGGGGAGAATGCCCCGAGGATATCTATGCCGTCATCGACCTGGTCTGGCCATCTAACGTTCGGACTCATCTCCATGCCCGTGCGCCTCTTCTCTGGTGCGCGCAGTTCCGGGATCTCGTTCAACATGTTGCACCGACCTGACAAATCGCGCCTCAAGCAGCAGTACGTTTGCCAGGCCGACGGACAGGTGGTCGATCGCAGCGAGATTGTCAAAGGGTACGAGTTTCGCAAGGACGAGTACATCATCATCGAACCCGAGGAGATCAAGAAGATCGAGCCGCAGACGGCCAAGACCATGGAGATCCTGGAGTTCGTGAAGGCCAGCGACGTCGATCCTGTCTACTTTGAATCTTCGTATTACATGATGCCGGAAGAAGCCGGGCGCCGCCCCTACGCACTGCTCACCAAAGCGCTGGAAGAGAGCGATTACGTCGCCATCGCGAAGATCACCATGCACAATCGCGAATACACGGTTTTCCTGCGTCCGCACGAAGGCGGACTCATGCTGCATACCATGTACTACTCGGATGAAGTGCGCAAAGTCGAAGGCTTCGGCGCCCCCGATGTGGAACTGAAAGAGGCCGAAGTCAAGGTGGCGCACCAGTTGATTGAAGCCTTAGCCGACGAATGGGACCCGGAAAAATACCAAGACACGTTCCAGGAAAATCTCAAGAAACTGATCGAAGCCAAACTCGAGGGCGGGGAAGTGGCCGCCGTCGAGAAGCCGAAGAAGCTCGCGCCCGTGGTGGATTTGATGGCCGCGCTCAAGCAAAGCCTTGCACAAATGGAAGGCAAGAAAAAGCCGGCAGCCACGGCAAATTCCGAAGAAAGGCCAGAGAAGCAGGCTGCCAAGTCGCGCCGGAGCCGCTAATTCAGGCTTCGCTGACCAGCTTTCTGTTCCTGATGGCGCGAGTTTCATGTTGTATGTCTCCTACATAGGCATCCCCGTATCCGCGGTAAGGCATCCTTCCTCTAGCCGGCAGCCAAAGTTCATCGCTTATCGCTGCATGCTCGGCGCTGGCTAGCGCATCCGTGCAGCAACCGCTACAATAATCGATTCTGTCATTTGAACCAGAACTCTTACTTCGGGGTGCCGATGAGTTTTAGACGTGTGAGCGAGCTGGCTGCCTTGGCAGTCGCATTGCTGATCTGTGTGGCTTGCGGCGACGTCTATCGTCCAGTCGTGATTCCCATCAACACGATTCCTCCCAACCCGCAAAATTTTCATGCCGTTTTTGCCATCAGCACCAATGCTCCCGGTAACCCGGGCACCGCGCAGCAGATCGACGTTTCCGGAGATTCGAGCATCGGCGTGGCCAATATGGGCGTGAATCCCACCCACGCGGCTATTCTGCCTAACAATCAGCGAGTCTTCGTGGCCAACGCCGCGGGAGACCCGTGCAACGGAGTGGATGTCATCAGCTCGTTTACTCCCGCCGGCGACAGCCCGATAGCGACCGGGCTCAATAACCCAATCAATTTCACACTTCCGAACGTGGGCACCGGGCAATCGGCTTCATCCGGAATCTCAGCCATCAGCGAAGCTGGCAACCTGGTGACGGTCACGCTCAGCACGCCCATCGCGAACGCGGTCGCGGGAGCCTCCATCGTGATTTCCAACGTGGTCATACCGGGAGGGGGAGCTAACGCGTTCGCCTACAACGGATGTTTTCCCATCGTGGCAGCCAGTGGAACCACCATTCAGTACGTGGATTCGACTGCGGCTCTGACTTCGACCGCGGGTGGAACTGCAACCTTGCCCGCCTTTTGCAGATATCTTCCTGACTACGTCGCCACAACGCAGACAAATGCCGTGTATGAGGCGAACTACGGCTCGGAGGGCGATCCCAACTGCAATCTGCCCAGCACAGATTCGGTAGCATCCCTCAGTCCGGCAACGAATACGGTTACCCAGATTGGTTATCTGGCGGCAGGTTCCCACCCTATCGCGATGGCCGAGACGGCCAACGCGCAGAATCTGTACGTGCTCAACCAAGGTACGGACAGTCTGGGGAACCACACGATCACGGACATTTCTCCGACGGACCTCTCTACCATCGCGAGCATCGCGACCGGCACTACGCCGGGGAGCACTCCAATCTGGGCGGCTGCTCGCGGCGATAACCAGCGCGTGTATGCGCTCACACAGGGAGACATCGCGACTCAAGAAAGCGGGAAATTGCTCGCGATCGATACTGTTAGCAATACAATCCTCCCGGCGCAGGCAAGCCTTTCCCAAGTTGGCGTCGCCGCGAATTTCCTGCTTTATGACCCACATCTGAACCGGTTGTATGTAACCAGCGGAGGGATTCCGAATCCCACGGCAGCGAATTCAGGTGACGCCGCGGTCTATGTTTTCTCCACCACCGGCGGGACCGATTCTGCAGGCGCAGCCAACGACACACCCACGCTGCTGATGAAAATTCCAATGACGATCGGATCCACGGCTTGCCCGGGAGGATGCCAGCCAGTCTCTGTCGCGGCGCTGCCGGATGGTTCCCGTTTCTATGTCGCGAGCTACCGCAGCGAGACGAACTGTGCCGATCCGGCCGTCGGCGCAGCCAACCCCTGCATGATCCCGATGCTGACGATATTCGATGCGCTCAGCATGACGGTGAAGCCGGCAACGTCGCCGCTCGCTCCCTCGATGTCTTTGCTGACCTCCCCGCAATTTGCCGCGTCACAGTACGCCGTTCCAACGGTCGCATCCTGCGTGCCTCCAACCCCCTATGTACCCGGACCGGGCTCCACGCGCTTCCGCATGTTTACGGCCGCATCCGCCGACAGCAGTCATGTCTATGTCAGCATTTGCGACGCAGGAGTGATTGCGGACATCAGCGCTGTCTCCAGTTCCATTGCAGCCGGCGCCACCAACACGCCGGATACGCTGGTCTCGGATGTACCAACGCCTTTCAGCGCAGCGAGTCCGAGTCCCAGTGGGGAACCGCCCACGCAGAATCCGGTTTTCTTGCTCACGGGACAGTAGTTCAAGGATGGAAAATGCAAAAGGCCTCGATATTCACCGAGGTCCTCTGCGGAAGCGGTGTGCTCTCCGTCAAGGTCACAATCCGAGCGTTGTATGAAGAAGTCTAGGCTTTGGCTGGAATTTCTTCTTTGACTCCGTCGCGCGCGGTGTAGTGCGAGTCCACATATTCGTCCAGAATTTCAATGAATTCCGCGACGATGCGGTCGCCCTTTAGAGTGGTAAACAGCCGCCCATCCACATACACCGGGGCCTTGGGTTCTTCGAACGTTCCGGGCAATGAAATGCCAATGTTGGCGTGCTTCGATTCTCCCGGGCCGTTGACCACGCAACCCATAACCGCGAGCTTCATTTCTTCGACGCCAATGTAGCGCCCTTTCCATGCCGGCATCTGCTCGCGCAGGTAGGACTGAATCTGCTCGGCCATTTCCTGGAAGAAAGTGCTGGTCGTGCGGCCGCATCCCGGACAAGCCGTAACTTGCGGCGTGAAGCTGCGAATTCCCATCGACTGCAGAATCTGTTGCGCCACGCGGACTTCTTCGGTGCGATCGCCGCCCGGAGCCGGTGTCAACGAGACCCGGATCGTATCGCCAATGCCTTCCTGCAGCAGCACGCCCATGGCCGCGCTTGAAGCAACCACGCCCTTGGCTCCCATGCCTGCCTCGGTCAGACCCAGATGCAGGGGATAATCGCAGCGCGCCGCCAGTGCGCGGTACACGTCAATCAGATCCTGTACCCCGCTCACCTTGGCGCTCAAGATGATCTGATCGGCCCTAAGGCCAAATTGTTTTGCCAATTCTGCCGAATTCAGCGCGCTCACCACCATTGCTTCCATGGTGACTTCCCGTGCGTCCTTCGGTTCCTCCAGCTTGGAATTCTCGTCCATCATGCGCGTCAGCAGCGTCTGATCGAGCGATCCCCAGTTCACCCCGATCCGCACTGGCTTCTGATGCTTCACCGCGACTTCGATCATGGTGCGGAAGTTCGAATCGCCGCCGCGCCCAATGCTGGCATTGCCGGGATTGATCCGGTATTTAGCCAAATCGCGCGCGCAGTCCGGATACTTGGTCAGCAGAATATGGCCGTTGTAGTGAAAATCGCCGATGATGGGGACGCGCACGCCCTGCTTGTCGAGTTGCTCGACGATCCGTGGGACGGCGGCGGCTGCGTCGTCGTTGTTGACGGTGACGCGCACCAATTCCGACCCGGCGCGGGCCAGCGCTGCCACTTGTTGCACGGTCGCGGAGACGTCGGCAGTGTCGGTGTTGGTCATCGATTGCACCACGACTGGTGCATCCGAGCCCACCCGCACACCCCCAACCAGCGCTGTAACGGTCTTTCTGCGTTGAATCGTCGCCATAAGGGAATCTCTATTTTATCACGGCGAAAACTGCCATCCGCTGGCGGCCCCGGAACTTGACGGGAGCTTCCTGCGGAATCGCTTCAAGGATGGTGCATGTCTGCCCGGGGCTGCGAAGCACTGCCACTCGAACGTAAGGCATGAGTCGCCGGTGACCGGTAACGAGACAATAAAATTGCCCGGTCCGGAAATTACGGAATTCGTAACAGCTTCACGTTTGTCCACCTGGACCATCAGTCCCGCTGTACGATCGCACCACCTCTTAGCGTCCTTGGCCGACTCCGGCCCAGAACCATTGAGTATGCGCTTCCCCCCATCGAGTGTTTAGTCTGTCTCTAATGGAGGTAATCGAATGAACCATCCCATCAAGCCTACTCGCACCGAGAAGAAACCAGTCGCCATCCATCGCGACGCACCCACCGCACCAACATGGCCCAGCTATACAGGAACGTCGCAGTTTGTTGGCACGAGTCCCAGCGGTCGCGTGACGGTATACGTCGACCCAACCCTGGGGGCACAAGGCATACAAAATGCTCAGGATTTGCTCAACGACGCTGATCGTGTGGTCAACGCCAATGACGGAATCTTTGGAACTACCGGAGGTCCTGTCAGCGTAATTGTCTTTGCTCTGGGAGGCGCGACCGACGGCACCGGCGGCGCCGACCACATGGGCTGCGATTACACCACCGGAAATGCCATCGAAGTGGATGCTTCGTTCGGGAATTCGGCCCGCGTATCCGCCCTCTTCGAAGCCGAACTGAGCGAATGCTCCATGAACGGAAGCCTCTGCGGCGAAAGCACCGGCGAAGCCCTATCCCGCTGGTGTGCGGCCGTGATCGGCAACAACGCACTGTCGGACTTTGCTACTGCACCCCAGTGGTACTCCGATGGCATGCAGGATTATGTGAACAACACCGACAACACCGACCAGAACGCCGACAGCACCGGATGCGGCATGGCATTTCTTTCATGGATGATCGGCAGCCAAGGCTACGGCCTCGAAAAGATTGCCCCAGCCATGGTGAATCTGGCAGATTCCGGTACGTTTGCCCAACTCTATGCCAGTCTAACCGGCGACAATGCCGCGAACGCGTGGACCAATTTCCAGAATGCCATCGGCAACCTGTCGAATGGCATCACCAATGACGACCCCTTCAATGGATTGGCGCAACCCGCTCAAATGACGCATCTCGCTCCTCAGACTGCAGAGTTGGTAGGCAGAGTGTTCGCGTCGATGGTGGCCGATCTGAGCGCGGGCCGCAACGCCCAGCAGCTCGCGGCCAACGTGCGCGCCGCAATGCTGCCTGCATCGCGACCGAAAACCGGCGCGGTGTGCCAGCCCAAGTCGAAGCGCTTGCTTCCGCCCGGCAAGGGCGGCAAGCGCGTAAAGACCGCATAAAAAATCAGCCGGCGGCGTGAACCGTCGGCTGATAATTTTGAACCCGAAGAATGATCTCATGGCAGCTTGTCAGCCAGCCCCGGAATCGTCTTCATCAGGTCGTTGTAGATGACCATGACCGCAAACAGAACCAGGAAGACGAAAGCCGCCTGGTAGACGCGCTCCTTGATATTCATGCTGATATCGCGGCGCATCAAGCCCTCGATCAGCAGGAACAGAATCACGCCGCCATCCAGGATGGGAATCGGTAAGAGATTGAAGATTCCCAGGTTGAGGCTGATTGCCGCCGTTAAGCTCATCAGCGGAGTCCAACCCTTGCGCCGCGCCGCCTCTCCGGCGGCCTGGCCGATGCGGATCGGGCCCTCAATCGACTTCATCGAAATCTTGTGCTGCACCATCTTCTTCACGAGCTCGAGAATCAGCAACCCGCTCTGCTTATTCTCGTGAAGCGACAGCTTCAGCGCTTCGGCAAAGGGAAGCGTCTTCACCTTCATCTGCATAGTGCCTATACCGATCCGGTACCACTTGTCCGCAAGCACTGGCTGCACAGTAAAGGTTTTTTCTTGGCCGTTGCGCCGGACAGTAATTTCGATAGGCTTGTCTTTGCTGACCTTCAGGCTCTCGACCATGGCCGCCAAGGCCGGCACCGGCTTGCCGTCGATCGCGAGGATCTGATCGCCTTCTTTTAGGCCGGCCTTCTCAGCGGGCATGCCACTGACGAGGTCGGTAATCGTAACTGTGTTCTCCTTAGGCGCCCAGCCGGCATAGCCGATCTGGTCCACCCCGGTCGCTTCGGGCACCACGGTTTTGTCGATCAGCTTTCCGGAGCGATCCACCTGCACCGCGAGCGGTTGGCCCGGGCTCAGCGCTTCCTTCAGTTCAACTTGCTCCCACGTGGGATTCTCGACACCGTCAATGCGCGTGATGCGGTCGCCCACTTCAAATCCGGCCTTGGCCGCTGCGGTATCTTTCAGCACCCATCCGATCACGGGAGGCTGATCGTACACAGCCGGATATTCGTAGTGAATCATGTACACCGTGGTCAGCAGAACAATTGCCAGCAGAATGTTCATTGCCGGTCCGGCAATCGCGATGAGGAAGCGATGCCAGCGCGAGTGGTTGAGGAATTCCCGGGGATCGTCGGTCCGCTGATCCATAGGATTCTCGCCGCTCATCTTGACGTAACCGCCGAGAGGAATGGCGTTGATCCGATAATCGGTCTCGCCCTTGCGGAATCCGATCAGCCGCTTGCCGAACCCGATGGCGAACTGCTCCACCCTTACCCCAAGCCATTTGGCCACTGCGTAGTGGCCAAACTCGTGAATCAGAATCATGAAGCCCAGGACGGCTACGACGGCGACGAGAGAGGTCAAAAAATCAGACATGGTTGAGGTACGGATACTCCCAAAGATTAGATTCCAAAACTACACAAAAGATGTTGCCCGCGGCTGTTCAGTTTTTTTCCCCTTGTTTACGAGGTTTTGGGCGGCCCCTCGGGCTTCAGCGTCGGCCTCCAGCACCATTTTAATAGACTCCAGAGCCCCTGAACTTGTCGCCGCAAGAACGTCTTCGATGATCCTGGGAATCTGGTCAAACTGTATGTTGCCTGCTAAGAACGCCGCCACCGCCACTTCGTCGGCCGCGTTGAGCGCTACAGTTTTAGCGCCGCCCGCTTCGGCCGCCTCATACGCCAATCGCAGGCAGGGAAATTTTTTCAGGTCCGGCGGGTTGAAGTCCAGATGACGCAAGTCACTCACTGCGAACTTCATATCCGACTCAATCCGCTCCGGATATGTTAGGGCATACAAAATCGGCAGCCGCATGTCCGTGACCGAAAATTGTGCAAGTATGCTGCCATCCACAAACTCCACCATGGAATGAATTGTGGATTGGGGATGGACAATTACTTCCACTTTGGCTGGCGGCATGTGAAAAAGTCTGCATGCCTCGATGACCTCGAATCCCTTATTCATCAGGGTTGCAGAATCGATAGTGATGCGGCGTCCCATTTTCCACGTGGGATGGTTCAGCGCCTGCTCCACGGTGATGGCCGCAAACTCCGACTGCGGCGTATTCCGAAACGGCCCGCCAGAAGCCGTCAGCCAGACGCGCGCGACTTCCTCCATGCGCCCGCCGCGCATGCATTGATGCACCGCATTGTGTTCGCTATCAATGGGCAGCAGCGCTACGCCTTTTTTCCGCGCCTCGGCGGTGATCAACTCCCCGGCAGCGACCAGGCATTCTTTGTTGGCCAGCCCCAGCGTTTTTCCCGCGCGCACTGCCTCGTAGGTAGCTTCGAGTCCGGCGACTCCGACGATCGCGCTGACTACAAAATCAACTTCAGGATGCGTCGCCACCCGCACTGTACCAGCCGGCCCGTGTACCACCTCAATTTCTTGCAGGCCATCTTTCTTGAGCCGCGCCCGCAATGCATCGGCATCGGCTTGTGCCGCCATCGAGATCACCCGGGGCTTCCAGCGCTGAGCCTGCTCAAATGCCGCGTCCAGATTGCTGCCCGCGGCCAGCGTCAAAATCTGAAAGCGATCGGGATAGGACTCAGCCACGCTGAGCGTGCTGCGCCCAATCGAGCCGGTCGATCCAAGGATGGCGATGCGTTTCATGAGGAGGATTCTAAGAACCGCTAAGACCCTATTCTACGATGCTCTTAATCGGGGGAGGGTGCCGAATGTAGCGTCGGCTGTCCCGCGGCGGCTTCTTCCGCCAGAGACTACCTACTGCATCACGCGCCAAGCCGCGTAATACCACAGCACCGGGGCTGCAAACAGCAGCGCATCAATGCGATCCAGCATGCCTCCGTGACCTGGGAGCAAAGCTCCCGAATCCTTCACGCCCGCTCCACGCTTGATCAGCGACTCCACCAAATCTCCCAATTGCGCCGCCACATTCAGCACAATCGTCAGCACAATGACCGGTCCCATCGCCGGCTGCTCCAGCCCGAACAGTCCATCCCGCCGCTCGATCAATCCGGCGCGCAGTAAGGCCGAGCTCAACTGCAGCGCATAATGAAACAGAAGCCATCCCACCGCGACGCTGGCAATCACTGAAGCTGCCGCGCCTTCCCAGGTTTTTTTCGGGCTGATGCGCGGAGCCATCAAGTGCCGCCCCATCGACTTTCCCACGAAGTACGCGAAGATGTCCCCGGCCCAAACCACAAGCAGCAAATACAACAAGTAAAACGCACCCGCCCACTGCTGCCGCAACTGCACCAGCATCGCCAATGGCAGCGCAATGTAGGTGAATGCAAAAACCGAAGCCGCGGCTGCCGGGTATCCTCCGCGCAGGGGCTCATCCCGCATGGCGCGGGTCAGAAAGATGAACGGAGCGATCGCAGCCGTGAATCCCAACGCGACAAGAAACTTTCCCGTCGAAAGCAGAGGCGTCTCGCCGCTAGCGGTGATCGCCAGAATGGCGAATAACAGTCCTGTAAACAGGTACGTGGGCCACATTAGCGGCTGTACGCCATAAGATTCCGTGAGCTTCAGGAATTCATGAATCGTGAGCAGAGCCACCACGCCCGCAAACACTGCCAGCACCGGCACCGGCGCCCGCAGAATGAGCACCAGCACAATCGGAATCAGAACGATTGCGGTCGCGATTCGTTTGAGCAAGGAAGTAGTGAATGGGACGGCTATGATGTTGGCATGAATCCGAAGTTTTCACCAGAGCGACTCAAGAAGAAATAGCTTCCTCTGTGTCTTCTGTGGGGATGCTGGGGGACGGGGTGTGTTTGTCGGCGTGATTCAGTCCGCCGTACCGCCGCTCGCGTTTTTGATATTCCGCAATGCCCTCGAGCAGGTGCACGCCCCGAAAATCGGGCCACAACGTCGGAGTCACATAAATTTCCGCATACGCCAGCTGCCACAGCAGGAAATTGCTCAGGCGCATCTCGCCCGAAGTTCGCACGACCAGATCCGGATCCGGCAGATGACGGGTATAAAGATGCCGCGAGACTGTGCTCTCATCAATGCGCAGATGCTCGAGACCGCCATTCTGCGAAGCCGCATTGACCATGGCGCGAAATGCGTCCACCAGTTCGCTACGCGCGCTGTAATTCAGGGCCAGAGTCAGCACCATCCCCGAATTGCCAGCGGTCGCCTGTCGCGCCCAATCCATGCGCTCCTGCACATCAGCGGGCAGTTCGTGCTGCCGCCCGATGTATTCCAGCCGGACATTGTTCTTGTTCAGCGTCGGCATTTCAGCCTTGAGGTAGCGGCTCAGAAGCCGCATCAGGAATCCGACTTCACCGGCGGGGCGTTTCCAGTTCTCTTCAGAAAATGCGTAAAGCGTAAGTGCGGGAATATGAATGCGGGCCGCGGTTTCCACGGTCGAGCGCACGGCCGCGACCCCGGCGCGATGTCCGGCCACTCGCGGCATGTGGCGCCGTTTGGCCCAGCGCCCGTTGCCGTCCATGATGATGGCGATGTGTTTGGGGAGCCGCGCCGGATCCAGCTTCCGGTAAACTTCGGTTTCCTTGCGGTCGAGCCCCGCGGGTACTTTGTCGTGCAAAGTGGCCTCCCAACAGAGGCTACCACAGCGGAGAAGGAACTTGCAATGACACTGGAGGATGTAGTGACCGCCGTCCCCGGCTGTCATGGGGCAGGAGCCGACGTCAGCTTATCGAGCTTCTTCCGGCACGACCTTCAATTCCAGTTTCTCGGTCCAGCGCAGCACGGTTATTGAGCAACTCACGCCTACCCGCACTTCAGTCAGCAGGCGGTGCAGATCGTCCACGCCGGCAACTGGCTGGCCTTCCAGCGCCACGATAATGTCTCCTGAGCGCAACCCCGCACGTTTTGCCGGGCTGTTCTCTTCGACCGAGAGCACCAGTGCCCCGGTGTCTTTGGCGAAGTCGTAGAACCGTACGACGCGGCGGTGCACCGGAACAGTTTGCCCGGAAACTCCCACGTAGCTGCGCCGAATCCGGCCGTCGCGCAGCAGACGGCTGGCCACAAATTTTGCCGTGTTGATCCCGATGGCGAAGCAAATCCCTGAGCCGGCAAAATCGTCGCAGTATTCACGCCAATCACGCGCCCGGCTGAATCCACCAGTGGGCCGCCCGAATTCCCCGGATTGAGCGAGGCATCGGTCTGAATGACATCGTCAATCAGTCGCCCGGAATACGAGCGCAGCGAGCGGCCCAGAGCGCTCACCACGCCCGCCGTCACCGTCGACTGAAACCCGTAAGGGGCACCAATCGCAATCGCGACCTGCCCAACCCGCAGCCGCTGCGAATCGCCCAACTCCGCAGCGACCAGGCCCGGCTCATCGACGCGGATCACTGCCAGGTCGCTGGCCGAATCGTCTCCGATCAGGGAGGCAGCCATACGGCGTCCGTCGGCGAACGCGACCGCAATCCGGCTGGCATCATGTATCACATGGCTGTTGGTCAAAATCAATCCGTCGGGAGTGAATACAAACCCTGAGCCGCCGCCCTGCCGCTCCCGTGGCTCGCCGGAGCGCGTCCGTGCCGCCTTCTGATGCACTTCAATGTGCACCACAGAAGGGCCGACGCGTTCGACTGCATCCGTAACGGCAGTCGAATATGCATCGAGCAATGGAGCATCCAACGTGTTCGAATTAACGTTTTCCTGGAGGTGCTCACGCTGGCGGGCTGTTAGTGCCTCTGAATCAGTGTGCCCGATAAAGGAAGGCAAATGCCCAACCTTTTCCAAGTTCATGCTGGATAGATGCGGATCGATCTTTTGGGGATTCAGGCGCTTGAATTCACCGATTCGAGCTATCGCACAGGCAAATGGTAGACTGTGCTGCCATGACGGAAAACAGCGCGAGGCGTCCCAACAGCGCTCTTTGGTTGGGCCTGTTGCTGGCGGTTCTTGGGGTCTTAAGCAATGGGTTGACCTTTCTCGGTTTTCCAGCGAGCATCGTCCCCTGGATCAGCCTCGTGCTGCCAGTAGTCGGCTTGGCGTTTGTGCTGCTGGGCCTCTGGCGTGCGTTCGCGCAGCCAACCGCTTACAAGGGAAAAATTGCCGGCACAATCGTGGCGATTCTCTCGCTCGTTTTCTTGACCGCGGCCGTCGCGTATTTCTGGGGTGCGCGAAAACTGCCACACTCTGCGGGCGCCCCGGCGGTAGGGCAGCGCGTGCCGGATTTCACTTTGCCCGATAGCAGCGGTCAGCCGGTCTCCCTTTCCCAGTTGTTTGCCGCCCCACCGGGTGGCGTAGCGCCGAAAGCTATCCTGCTGGTTTTTTATCGCGGATATTGGTGACCCTATTGCAACCTCGAGTTGCGAGGGATCGAACACAATCTTGCGGAGTTTCAGGCGAACGGGATTCTTCCTGTGGCGATCAGCGTGGATCCGGCTGACACCTCCGCCAATCTCCGCACCAAGAAAGGTTATACATTTCCTTTTCTTTCCGATCCGAAGGCCGAAGTAATCCGCCGCTACGATCTGCTCCACCCCGCCGGCAGCCCCGAGGGCCATGATATCGCCCGGCCAGCGGAATTTCTGGTGGACCGCTCGGGCGTGGTGCGCTGGGAAAATTTCACCGAAGATATCCGCGTCCGGCCTCGAGCAGACCAATTGCTGGCCGCCGCCCGATCCCTGCCATAAACGAACGATAGCAAAAAGCCGGAACCATTGCTGGTCCCGGCTTAGTGTTGGCTGGTTGCCCGGATAAAACTCGCTGAAATCGTCGAACCAGACTCTATCGGCAAACGTGGTGAAACCCTGATTTGCCTAAGCACTCCTTCGCGGCCGCACCGTCATGTCCCGCACCTGCGTCAGAATGCTGGACATCTGCATTCCATTTAGTTGCGAAACGAACGGCAGGAGTTCGGAAATAAATTGATCTTTCATCAATTCGCAGATTTCTTCCTGGCGGCTGCGCTCGCCGCCGCTGAGCAGTTCGGGCACAGTGACCTCCAGTGCGCGCGCCAGCCGCTCCAGGGACGACAGCGTAGGCGTGGCTTTCTCGTTTTCGATCTTCGAAACGTAGGTGCGGGGAACCGCCATCCGCCCGGCGAGCTGCCGCTGGCTCAAGCCATTGCGCAGCCGCAGCGAACGGATCGAGGTCGCCAGGTTGAGATGTCCGCGGCCATTGCCGGGCATCGGCATCAGCACCGGGGGCGCGACCGCAATGGGTTCGGGCTCCGGTTCCTCGTCCAGAGACGCGTGGCAGCGTCGGCAATTGTTATTGGATGTGCGGAACTGAACTAACAGGCAGTGATCGCAACGAACGACTTCCCTAGAATCGACCGGGGCAAGAGTCGTGGCCATCGGGTTGTGGGAGTGCCAGAGCTAGCAACTCCTTACAGCCGTGCAGGAACTCTTATGGGGGAGAGGTTCAACTGCAGGCTCAATCTGCGGCATCGAGCCTGTGGAAGTCAAGGGTAAAATGCACAAAAAGTGCGGCAGTTCCGGTAGCATAGGCAAACCAGCCCACGAAACTCCGCAGTAAACAGGGGAACTAATGATTGATCGTGAATCCGCGTGGTGTTTACTAACTGAGTTCACCCAATCTGAAAGCCTGCGCAAACATGCTTTGGCCGTCGAAGCCTGCATGCGGGCCTGCTCGAAAAAGTTTGGCGACGGATCATCTGAAGCCGAGAACCTTTGGGGCGTCGTCGGTTTGATCCATGACTTTGACTACGAGCGCTGGCCCACGCCCGAGGAGCATCCTTACAAAGGCAATGAGATTTTGAAAGAGCGCGGCTACTCCGACGAAATCCGCCGCGCCATCATGTCGCACGCGGAATACTCTGGCGTCAGCCGCGACACGCCCATGGAAAAGGCGCTCTTCGCCTGCGACGAACTCGCTGGATTCATTACCGCGGTCGCATTGATCAAGCCGGGGAAGTCTCTGTCCGAAGTGGATGTGAAATCCGTCCGAAAAAGGATGAAGGATAAGGCCTTCGCCCGGAAAGTGAATCGCGATGACATTATCAACGGCGCCAAAGATCTTGGCGTCGATCTGGATGAGCACATCGCATTTTGCATCGAGGCCATGAAGCCGGTCGCCAAGGAGTTGGGGCTCGACGGCAGTGCCGCTAAGCCAGCGTAGCGGCAAAATCGAAACCACGAAGGACACGACGTTACACGAAGGAACCCCTTAGATAACGAATTCCTTTGTGGAACGGTTTTTCTTTCCAGCGACAAATTGATTCACTACGCGAATCAGAATTCACGTGCAACACGGAGTTCTTTCGCCGATAATCTGCTGTCCCCATGGATTCGTCCCAGAGCGACCTGGAAGCCGTGCGGCAGCTGCTCGCCGAATTGACGGCGCGCGTGTACCGTATCGAGCGCACGCTCGGACTCGATGCCGGCCGTTCAGCCGCGCCCGCGCCAAGGCCGGAGGACACCTCGGCTGCCCCGAAGGCTGCTCCTCCACCGACGATCCAAGCCCAGGCAGGCGCTCCGGCGCCCGTACCGCCGCGTCCACACTATCCAGTTATTCCAACAGCATCAGCGGCGGAGCCGGTTCCACCTGAGATCGATCTCGAGTCGCGCATCGGGTCGCACTGGCTGAACCGCATCGGCATCGCCGCGCTGCTGATCGGGATTTCCTACTTCCTCAAGTTCGCCTTCGACAGCAACTGGATCGGCCCCACTGGCCGGGTGACCATCGGAATTGTCGCAGGGATCGCCATTGTCATCTGGAGCGAGCGTTTTCGCCTGCACGGCTATAAGGCTTTCTCCTACTCGCTCAAAGCCGTCGGCATTGGCGCGCTGTATCTTTCACTCTGGGCCGCGTTCCACGTCTACAGCCTGATTCCGAGCGGCATCGCCTTCGCCATGATGTTGATCGTCACGGCGGCCACCGCCGCCATGGCCTTGTCGCAGGACGCGCAAATCCTCGCCGCGTTCGCGCTCGCTGGAGGATTCTCCACACCGCTCCTGCTCTCCACGGGCGAGAACCGTGAAATCGTCCTCTTCAGCTATGTGGCCATTCTCGACGTGGCCACCTTGCTTTTAGTGAGCTTCAAGCCGTGGCGTCGCCTGCTGGTCATGAGCTATGCGGGCACCCTGCTGCTATACATGGGATGGTACGCAAGCTTCTACAATCGCAGCCAACTGGAGCTCACGCTCGCATTCGCCACCCTGTTCTTCGCCATTTTCGCTGTCGCTCCCTTGGTTACCCTGCAGCCCGAAGGCGAAATCCCGCTCCTGGCCTCGATTCCCGCAGTTCTTGCGTTTGTGAATGCCGGAGTCTATTTCCTCCAGGCCTACGTGATGGTTGAGGAAGTCGACAAGACCTACATGGCCTGGTTCGCGCTGGCACTCGCCGCGATTTACATTTTTCTCAGCCGCCAGGTGCACGCCAGAAATCTCTCGCCCCATGCCTCCCGCATTCTCTATTTCCTCCACCTCGCGGTGGCGATCGGTTTTATCACCATCGCGGTAGTGGGCTACTTTGCTTGTACCCCTAATATCTTGTTGAGATCGTCGTCTGGGTTTGGTTGGGTTCCGGTCACATGGCACTTTATTTCTTCAGTGAACTTGCAGAGAAGAGACAGTTGCACGCAGATATGAATTAAAGCCCGCCGAACGCTCCACAGGAAGTAAAGCATTACGAGCAAGAGGCCGATCACGATTAGATCTGTCATTTAAGCCGCTCTTTCGTCCCTCCGCTGTTCATGGGCTTCCCAGAGGGCAACCAAATCCTCTACGCTCCAAAGCCGATCCGCCACGCCAGCAGCCATTGCTGGACTCATCCGAAGTGTACGATGAATTTTGATGAAGTTGTAGGCGAAATAGTTCAGCGCAACGGCAGCCGCGTGATTCTCCATCTTGCGCGAGAACCCATTCGACAGGCGCGTATAGCGACGCATTGTGCCGCGTGTTGTCCAGTTTTGCCTTTCAACAAAGCTAGTCGAAACATGCTTTGGGTCAGGGCGACCGCTGACTTCCTTCATCTCGCAGCCGATGCACTTCGCGGGAGAATAGCGAGTATCGGGGTCGCCAGATGCGCGATAGATTTTGTGTAGTTGAGCAAAGTCTGCCTGTCCGCCGAATGCATCCTCTACCACATTCAAGTAGGTGCGGAGTTGATCTGTCGTGATTTGCACACGCCCTATGACGCGTTTCGCAATGTCTTCCACGAACTCTTTAGCGGTCGCCAGATCGCGCTGACCTAGGCGCCACGAGGGCACCAGCTTGCTGTCAGCATCAATGCATACCCAAAGCCATACGTCACCAGCATCAGGATTCTTGCGGGCAATCTCCTCAGTCCGATTCTTTTCTTTGCAATAAATCCACGCCCACTGCTCATCGAGCTGGAGCCTTTTCGAGTGCAAATTCCGGAACGCCCTGTCCTGATAATCGGCGCACACTTCCCCAACCTCAACTAGTAGACGCATGACGGTTTTCTTCGCAACGCCAGTCATTCGGACTGTTGAGCGGATGGAGCAACCTTCGATCAAGCAATTAATCACGCGGGCCCGAGTCTCCGAAGTTAGGCGATTCATGCTATGTATTATGCGTGAGCGGTTACGGATGTGTCAAGCCTAACTTAGGGACAAAAAATAGGCTGCCGAGTAGGCAGCCTGTGGTAGTATTAAATCAGCTTCATAGGCGGGAGCGTCCCGAATTGCTTCCTAGGGCGAAACGGACGCGCCGTTGGAATCGAGGTGACGATATATATGTTAGTCTCGTCGCCCCAAAGAGGGGCGAGGGACTGGGGTCAACTCTTTCCCTGAAAAGCTTTGGCTATTTGGGGGCGTCTTGCTAGCGGACTGTCCCCATTAAGCCTTTATAGGATACCACGAAAACCCGCATAAACATGGGGTATTTCGCGTTACCAAAGGGGGTCACCTATGTCTGAACCAAAAATGAAATTCGTCCAGTATGACGCCGTTATCGCCGACCTTGAAGCGCAGATCGCGGAACTGACAACCGCGCTCAAGGCGATAAAACGCATACGCAGTCTTGGGGTCGGCATTGGGCACGCTGTAAAGGACACGGGGGGTGTCGCCGCGCCTGCACTAGAGGTCATACAGCATGGCCCATCCGATGATGACGACATTCGCTCCGATGCGTTTTTCAGGCTAACTATTGGGGATGCTGCGGTGAAATATCTGCGCAAGTGGGCAGGCCGAAGGCCGCAATCGGTCAATACCATTATTGACGCGCTGGCCCGTGGTGGAATGAAGGGCAAGGGCTATCAAACGGTCTATAAGACACTCGTTCGGCGGGCGAAAGAGAAGGGCGACGTTGTAAATGTGCATGGCGATTGGGGCCTTCAAGAGTGGTACTTGCAGGCGTCATCGTCAGAGCCTGCAAAAGACGCATAAACAAGGTGGAAACGAATGAAACGCTGGTTTCGCGGATTTAGGCAGGCTAAAGATTTACGTGAGCGCGAGGAGCGCAGACAGGCAAAAGAAGAACTCGGAAGAGAAGTCCGTTCGCTGATCGCCAGATACGGGTACGAAGGCGAGGCAATGTACCGGAGATTGCTAAAAGACAGATTTCCCAAAATGACTGAGGCGGAAATAGAGGAAGACGTTAAGCTGTACCGCGTCGCCGTGAGTGAGCGAAGATCGCAGAACGCAGATTGGCGATAGCCTTCTTCGTGCGTTTGATAAAAGTTCGGTGAGACTCTTGTTCGGCAGCATCATCGAGCTTTTTATCCAGACGTTCTAATAATTCTTCTTCTGCGCTTTTGTTCCGAACTGGAGCAGTCGCCATCATGGGGCCCTTCTTTGGTGGTAAATCGCTGGCCATACAGTGTACCCTAAACGTCAATTGGGCCTATCACCATTTTACTTCGGTAACCTGTGAGATTACGATTGGCCATGAACGGGTTGCCGCAAGTCGTTAAAAATCAAGCATTCTTGCCAGTTTTGACCTTGTTGGCCCACTTTGCACGCGCCGCTTTGCTGGCGCTAGCACTTCTCTCCTCTGGCGTCATCTTGGCAGCTCTGGCAACTCCACCCTTTTTGCCCCCCTTGCTTCCCATTGCACGCATAAAACGTAAAATTTCCGCCCTGGTTAATTCGTGGCCGTCCGTCTCTGAAGTGGAACGGTTGACCATCTCAAACGCAGCTTGATTAACATCTTTGGAAGGTTTTTTTGTGCGTGACCGCTTTTGCATACCGACAGTATGCCATGCGACCCGATTCGCGCTCAAATTCAAAGTAGCCCACTACCCACCATCGCCATTCCGATTCGCCTCGACGCCCACTGGATTACCATCGGATGGTTCGTCGAAGCCGGGGTGCTGATGTGGGTCGGTAGTCGCATCAAATCCGATTTTCTCGATGTTCTCGCACTGATCGCCCTCATCTTGGGCGTCGTTCGTTTGTTGGTGTTCGATAACTTCCACACCACGCAGCTGATCTTCAACATGCGGATGGGAACCTACGCCGTGGCAGTCATGGTTCTTGGAGCAGTTGCGTGGTACGGCAGCAAGCGCCAGGATGAGGCTGCGCGCGGGGTCGCCGCTACTGCTATTGTCGCCCTCAACATACTTGCCCTCATCGCTCTCAGCCGCGAGGTGTCCGACTACTACATTCGCCAGATGGCGCTGTCGCACCCCACGACCAACCAGTGGAGGGCAGGATATGAAGATTTCCGCCGCCTCGAGATCTCGCGCGACTTCACGTATTCCGCTCTATGGATGGCATACGGCGCCATTCTTATGGTCATCGGCTTCGTGCGGCAGAGCGCATTGGTGCGCTGGCAGGCTCTGCTCCTGATCGCCGCTACGACGGTCAAAGTCTTTGTCTATGACGTTTCCCAGCTCGACCGCCAGTACCGCATCATCAGCTTTATGATCCTGGGCGCGTTGCTGCTGGCGATCTCTTTCGTTTACCAGCGTGATTGGCTGAAGCTGTCGAGCAAGACTCGCGCAAAAGGCTCCAGCGCATGAAAACGATAGCCGCAGCGTTCCTGCTGGCTACTTTCCTGCAGGTGCCCGCGCGTCCGGAGCAAGCGATCGCGTATTTCACCAACGTTCGCGGAGTCCAGGTCTCCGAGCCTTCGCGCCAGAATTTCTTTATTGTCGACGAAGAACTCTGGAACCATTCCCGTCCCGACCTCGGAGACCTGCGCCTGTATGACGGAGATTCTCCCGTTCAGTACTTTCTCTCAGAACAGCGGACGGGAGTCTCCTCGGAAGAGATCGAAGCCAAAATTCTCAACCTGGGCAGCGTGTCCGGACACACCGAGTTCGATCTGGACGCTCAGGGGATTGCCGAATACGACCGCATCCGGTTGCGCCTTGATGCTCACGACTTCGTCGCGACCGTATCAGTGTCCGGCGGAAACGCGCCGGGCAAAGCCGCCGAAGTCGCGCTCTCGCCGTCCACGCTCTACGACTTCACCAAAGAGCAACTCGGCGCCAATTCCCAACTCAAGCTGCCGACCTCCAGCTTCCGTTATCTCCATATCAAGCTCTCTCCCGGCATCCGCCCCGATCAGGTGAAGGGAGCGACCATTTACAACCTGCGCGAGCACCAGGCTTCCTGGACCAAAGTCGGTTCCTGCTCCGCGCCGCAACAGCAGGGTCGCATCACCCTGATCTCCTGCGATGTGCCCCCGCGCGTGCCCTTGAATCGCCTGTCATTCCAAGTCGATCCCCATCAGGTGAACTTTCGCCGAAGCGTCAGCGTTGAAGACGGCAAAGGCGTACAGGTCTCCAGTGGCGAGATCAGCCGCGTGCGCGTCAACCGCGCGAGTACGCTCGTCACCGACGAAGAAATGGCCGTCAATCCTCTTAGCAATCCCGGCCAGCTTACGATTCGTGTTGATCATGGCGACAATCCGCCTCTTGCCATCACGAGCGTGCAACCGATGACGCTGGAGCGCCGCATTTACTTCAATCCCCAGGGCAAGTCCGGCCTGAAGCTCTACTATGGCGATGACAAACTGTCGGCCCCGGTTTACGATTACGCGCAATTTTTTCATCTCGAAGATTCTCCCGCCCAGGCAAAGTTCGATGCCGGAGCCCACAACCCGCAGTACACGGGACGTCCCGACGAGCGGCCCTGGTCCGAGCGCCATAGCGCGATTCTATGGACCGCGATGCTGATCGCAGTTCTTGCCCTCGCCGTCGTGGCGCTGCGTGGTTTGCGCGGTCAAAGTGCTTCCTAATTGCCAATAAGTGCCTGCCATAAACAGAACCTAGCGACTAATTGCCTCTTGCGTATTCCTGATCTCAACTTACCGGAGCTGTGCTAATATCTGCTGTCATTTAGGGCAGGTTATCGTCCCTGTACGACCGTCGAATTTCCCTCTGGAATTTGTGCTTCTGAAGGCCGGGAGAGCCGTCGAGTATGCCGACCACCAGTTCCACCTCGTCGACTGCGAAAGTCATTTTGGGTTGTGCCAAGTGCGGCGCCAATATGCCCGACGGCGCGCAGGTGTGCCCCAAGTGCGGCAATCCCGTCGCCCTGCCGCCGAAAGAAGTTCCTGTCGTGGAATTGCCGGCAACTTCCACACCGCCGCCGCGACACAAGAGCCGCCGCCGCATCTTCCTCTGGCTCTTTCTCGCAGTCATCGCGGCGACGACGGTTTGGGTAATCGGGAGCGACGACCCTTACGCCCAAGGTATCCAGGAATTTGTCGGATGGAAACACGACCAGACTATTCTCGAGACTCCTTTCTCCGTCACTGCCCACAACTTCCGCTATTACAAGTTCGCGTTGCCGGAAGGATCTACCAACGTCACCATCATGGGCCAGTTCACCGTGTCTCCTGACACCACTAAGGCCCATAAGAGTCCGGAGAAGGATGCCGAGGATGCCATCGAGGTTTACGTCCTGAGCGAGGCCAGCTTCGCGGTCTGGCAGAACGGCTACGCCACCAGTTCCGTTTACGAGAGCGGGAAGGTCTCCCAGGGGACTGTCCAGTCCGAGCTTCCTGCCGGAGCCGGTGTCTACTACCTCGTATTCAGCAACAAGTTCGCCGCCAGGAACGCCAAAAATGTGAACGCCACCTTCCTGCTCCGCTACAAGAGCTGGCTCCCGGAGTGGTTCCGGAGCCTGAAAACCAGCCTGTGGAACTGGCTGGGATTGTAGGCCGACAGTTGGCAACTCACTGATTACAATCTACTTAGGTGTCACTTGTTACGAAAGCCCCAAGCTTCCCGTTACTTGCCGATGCTGCCCAGATGATTTTCACTAGCAGAGAAATGCACAAATGCCAGTGCCAGACCTCGGACAGTGCTCGGGCTGTGCACGCATTTGTCAGTACGTAAATTCTGGTTGGTATCTGGAGGAGTGAATCGTGCGTAAACTTACGGTCGTTGCTTGCTTCTTGGCGCTGTTCGTCGCGTCTGCCATGGCAGCCGAGACGGAAAGCTATCCCAAAGCTGAGATTTTCGGTGGCTATCAGTACTCTCACCTGGAAGGCGGCATCAACGCCAATGGCTTTGATTTTGCTGCAACCGGGAACTTCAACAACTACTTCGGCATCACCGCTGATCTGGGTTCTTCGTTCACAACGCAGAGCGGCGTGAGCCTCCACAACTACAGCTACACCTTCGGTCCGCAGCTGGCGCTGCGCGCTAACAAGGCGTACACGCCTTTCGTGCACGTTCTGCTTGGTGGTGACCATGCCTCGGCTTCCGCGGCTGGCGTTACCGCGACCGGCAACGGCTTTGCCCTGCTGGCGGGTGGTGGAGCGGACTTCAACATCAACAAGAACTTCGCCTTCCGTGGCGCGGCCGACTGGATGAGCTTCCACAACAACGGCGCGTCCAGCAGCAAGAACGTTCGCATGTTGATGGGAGTTGTGATCCGGTACTAAGTTGTTTCCGCAAAAAACAAAGGGCGGCTTCGTGCCGCCCTTGATTTTTTTTATCGCACCGTCAGCTTACCGCATGGTCTCTTCGATCTCTGAAATCCAGTCTGGCCGCTTGAGCACCTCCCGCGGCTTCGGGCCATCCGCGGCGCCCACAATCCCATCCTGTTCCATGAGATCGATCAAGTGCGCGGCCCGTCCGTAGCCGATCCGCAAGCGTCGCTGCAGCAGGGAGGTAGAAGCCTTGCCGAATTCGACGACGAGTTTGACGGCATCGGCGTACATCGGATCGTCTTCGCCCTCGCCTTCCGCTCCCGGTTCTCCGGTTCCACCGCCCGCAGCAGCTTCGCGCTCCTCTTTCGGCGGTTCGAGGAACTGCTGCTGATATTCGGCGATCGCCTGCGACTTCCAGAATTCGACCACCGCAGCGATCTCCTTCTCCGTCACAAAAGGTGCGTGCAGACGATGTACGCGCGCCGATCCCGAGGGCAGATACAGCATGTCGCCCTTGCCCAGGAGAGCCTCTGCGCCATTCGCATCAAGAATCGTGCGCGAATCCACTTTCGTGGCCACGCGGAACGAGACCCGGGCAGGGAAGTTCGCCTTGATCAATCCCGTAATCACATCCACCGAAGGCCGCTGCGTTGCCAGCACCAGGTGGATGCCGACCGCGCGCGCCATCTGCGCCAGCCGTGTGATCGACTCTTCCACGTTACTTGAATCCAGCATCATGAGGTCGGCCAACTCGTCAATGATGATGACGATATAAGGGATCGGCTTCTCATTCGACGCTTCATCGAACAGGCTAGGCGTACCGCCCTGATCAAAGAGGCGGTTGTACTGATCGATGTTGCGCACGCCCTTCGCGGCCAGCAGTTTCAAGCGCCGCTCCATCTCGCGTACCGCGTTGCGCAGCGCATTGGCGGCAAGCTTGGGCTCGGTAATGATCGGGGTATAGAGGTGCGGAACGCCTTCGTAGTTGCCCAGTTCCAGCCGCTTGGGATCGACCAGAATCAGCCTCACCTGGTCGGGCGTCGCCTTGTAGAGAATGGACATGATCATGGCATTGATGGCGACGCTCTTGCCCGCTCCGGTCGATCCGGCGATCAGCAGGTGAGGCATTCCTGCAAGGTCGGCGGTGACGATGCGGCCGTTGATGTCTTTGCCCATCGCCATCGTGAGCTTCGACTTCGAGCCCATGAACTCCTGCGACTCAATGTTCTCGCGCAGCCAGATGATTTCGCGCTGCCGGTTGGGCACCTGAATGCCAACCGTGCTTTTGCCGGCCATGCGCTCAATCAGGATGCTCTCGGCCTTCAGCGCCAGGCACAGATCGTCGCAAAGGTTCGTGATGCGGCTGTACTTGATGCCGGCTTCTGGCTTGAATTCGAACGTCGTTACGACGGGTCCGGGATTGATCTGCGTGATCTGCCCGTGGATCTCAAACTCGGCATATTTCTCGGTGAGCACCTGCGCCAGCAGCTTGAGTTCGTCGGCATCGACCGCCTGCTGCTCGTCGGGACGCTGCAGAAGGCTGCTTGAAGGCAGCTTGTATCCGCCGGCGATCTTCGGCATCGTGGTCTTGGCTTTGTGGCTGCTGTCGGCGCGTTCGGTGACCTCGGGATCAGACGCCGCTTCCGAGGCAGCAGGCAGCGAGTCGGCGAGAATCCCTCCACTTGCCCGTTTTGTAGGCGTCGGCGTGCCTTCTTCTTCCGCCATCATGCGTTCGATGCCGGTGCGGCGCGTTTCAGCGGGGGCAATGGCCGACGCTGGCCGCGAAGGGATCAACTGCGTCTTCACGACAGGCTTCGAAATTCGGCGCTGGTCCAGCTCTTTCTGCTGCCGCTTGCGGAGCCGTTCTAACTTCCAATCCTTGTAGCGGTTCCAGAGCGCGGTGGCGAACGCAAACCGGGTTGGAGCCCACAGCTGAATCGCCGAAAAAGAGAAGGCGGTCGACAGATAGAGTGAAACTGCGAGAATTGTTGCGCACACAATGTAAGCGCCCACCAGATTCAAGTAGTGAATCAGGAAGTCGCCCACCACGCGGCCCATCAGGCCCTCGATAGGGATCACGTGCATCCAGCGCACCTGTCCCGGCAACAGCGCGAGCAGCGCGGGGATGAACATCATCAGCCAGATTCCGCCCAGTGTTTTTGCCAGGGGCGATTGCACTTTCATGGAGCGGAACCAGCGGACGCCGAGCATCGTCGGGAAGATGACCAGCAGAAATGCTCCGATGCCGTAGAACTGCAGCATCGCGTCGGCGGTGTAGGCGCCGACCACGCCGATCCAGTTGCGCGCGGCGTGGGATCCGGTCAAAACCGAGGCGCTGTTCCACGAAGGATCAAGCGGCGAGTAGGAAACCAGTGCGAGGAAGAGGAGGAGCGCGGAGACACACATCAGGAATCCGACCAGCTCGTTGAGCCGGCGGTTCCCCGTGGGCACAAAAATCGTTGCCAGATAATCCATGAAGGCCGGATCAGTCGCCGAAGACACTCCTTCGGCGCAACGGCCAGAGCCCTTACATTATGCCAAGAAGCAGGGGTTCTCACAATTGGGTAATTGTGAGGTGGTGTTTATGTGGTTATCTCCTAGAGGAATCAGCCCTCTTGCGGCCATTGTGTGCGTGATCTCGTTGCTATTCCAGTTGTCCTACTACGTAATACTCCCGGGTTGACTTGTCAGGAAACTGAAACTCGTAGACCTGCCGAGAATCGTAGTTGCCTCTGCCGTGCTCGTCTGTGACTAATCTTGCCTTGTAATCCCCAAGTACCAACAGGTCTTGAACCCCCAGAACCGATTCGAGTTCGTATTTCTTGCCGTCGATTGTGACGTTCAGATATTGGTAGCGAGGGGCAGATTCTGAGTGTTTTACCGTTCTGCTGGCGCTGACATGCACATTGATGTTGTATTCAGCTTGCTTCGCTGCTGGTGCGCTCCACACTGAATCGGAAAACAACAATACCAAAGCCAAAACTTGGTGTTTCATGGCACCTCCTGGTAGGCGGAACCTGGCAGACGAGTTGCGAATGCTCGGATCTTAATCTTCGCGATCGCGACTGATTAGTGATGAATCCCATAGCACTCATCGTGGGGTTGTCTACACGAGCCTAGCTGCAAACACGAGCACGAGTATTCCCACGATGATCCGGTAGAGCGCGAACGGGGCGAAACCGCGCTTGCGCACGTATGCCATGAACCACGCGACCGACGCGTAGGCGACGATGAATGAAACCACAAAGCCGATGGCGAGGACGATCCAGCCATGAGCATCGATCTGGGAGACGCCGATGGGGTTCTCGCCTTTTCCGCGCAGCGACTTGTACAGGGTATAGAGCGTCGCCGCGGCCATGGTTGGGATCGAGACGAAGAACGAGAATTCCAGCGCCGAAGCCCGAGACATGCCCGCGATCTGTCCTGCTGCGATGGTGGACATGGAGCGCGATGTTCCCGGGAATACCGCAGAAAAAATCTGGCAGAAGCCGATCCAGATGGATTGTCCCAGGCTCATGTCTTCCATCTTCCAGGTATGAATGCGGCTGTTTCCGTTCGGGCCGGCAGCTTCGGCTTTGGCGTTCATGGCGTCCACAACCCACATTATGATTCCGCCGATCAGCAGCGACCAGCCGATGATGACGATGTTCTCCAGGTGTTTGCCGATCACTTTCGTCAGCAGGAACGACGGAATCGCCGTGACCACGAAAGCGGCCGTCGTCAGGCCAAGAGGATGAGTCAGTGCGGTGCGGTTCCCGCTCTCTCCGCGCGGGAAGGTTGAGAGAAACTTGGTGATACGGCTCCAGAAATACACCGGCAGGCACAAGATCGCGCCCAGTTGAATCACGATGGAATACATCTTCCAATAGCCATCGGAGAGGCTGATATGCAGCAACGCTTCCGACAGGCGCAAATGTGCGGTGGAACTCACGGGCAGAAATTCGGTCAAGCCTTCGACAATGCCAAGAATGAGCGAGAGCAGATAGTCGTGCAAACGTCCTCCGAGTCATCAACCAGAAAGACACGAATCGATTATTTGGTGAACGTCGTGCCCTTTGTGGTTAAGGAAGTTAAGAGAACCCAGTATCTCAGAAAAGCTTCAACCAGGGAGTTTGTCGGTTGAGTCTGCCGATTTCTTGCGGCGGCCGATCAGTGCCGCGATGGTGCCGTAAAGTGCGGCGTTAAGAATTCCGATGACGACCCAGAGAAAATAGAACGAGCTTGTGCCGACTTCCGGGTTGACGGTAGGAGCCAACAGCAGCGAAGGCGGGCAGAGCACCACAAAAAAAATCATCATCGCCGAATCCCGCGGAGCCTCGGCGACAGAAGCGGTCACCAACTGATACGCGACGAATAAGGCCGTGATTGAGAAGCCGAGCATCGCGAAACGGAATCTGTTGTGAAGATGGCCAGCCATCGAGGCATTCAATCGGTCGCGTTGCCAAAGGTTGGAACGCCCTGCTGAATGTAGAAGATCAGGTCCTGCGCGCGCAAGGCCCATCCGCTTTGGGCATATTGATTGACAATCTTCTGGGCCGTCGCCAGGGCGCGGTTCTTCGCCTCGTCGGATTTCTTCTGATTGCCTTCGGTGCGGTAGATCTCGATCAGGGCTGACTGGCGCAACGCGGCGTCATAGAGGGCTTCGGGAGCGGCCGGTGACTGCTCGTGCTCCTTGGCATATTTCTCATACATTTCGGATTCTTTCTCCGGGCATTTGGACGCGCCTTGCCAGTCGCCGCAAAGCTTGTTTTCGATCAGATGGAAGGCGGCGAGATCTGCCCATTTCGTACCGGGATACTTCTTCATGACGAGCTTCATCCATTCTTCGTCGATCATCCCGCGCAGGTAGGCCTCGCGTTCGCGGGCGGATGGGCGCGTCATGATGTCGGAGCGGTCCATTTGCCAGCGGATGTCGGCGGCGCGATACAGCGCCTCGGCCGCGAGCGGAGACGTGGGGAACAGGTCATAGATGCGGTAGTACAGGCGCATGGCGTCTTGGGCAGCGTCTTTGCGTCCGCGGCGGCGGCTGGCCTCGTCTTCGGAGTTTGCGGCCTCGCCGAAAATAATCTTGTCGCCGTTGGGCGTCGACATCGTGACTAGGGCTTTGTTCGCGACCCATCCGGTAATGGTCTTGCCTTGCGACTCTTCGTCGTCTTCATCCTCGTCTTTGCGGGGCTCGCGGAGGATGGCTTCGACGTGCGTCCAGCCGGGGCTGGAATCGATGATTACGAGTTCGTGCCCGCGCGCAGCTTCGCCCAGCTTGGCGGCATCGGCGCTAGGAGCAACGCGGATGGTTTCCTCTTTTACCAGGGTGCCGCGTTGGGCTTGCGCCAAGGCAAGCGTCGTCAGAAGTAAGAAGAAAGCAGCGACCAGCATCACCCGCCATTTCATAATCTCGATTATTCGCTGGAGAGAGCATTGCTTGCAACGTCCGCGACCGGTCGCGCTGCCCTTGAGGCTGAAATAGAGACGGTACGTCCCGATGGCGGAATCAGTTTTCCATAGCCTTCCACAGGCGGACAGATCTACTTGCGTGTACGGATGACCACTTTTTAAGAGCGGCGGAGCTCTTCCAGCATAGCGGGCTCGATGTTGCCGCCGCTGATGATGGCGACGTTCAATTTTGTTTTCGGAAGTTCATCGCGATGGAATAGGAATCCCGCGACCGAGACCGCGCCGCTGGGTTCGGCGATCATTTTCGGATTCTGCGCCAGGAGTTTCATGGCTTGGCGAATCTCATCCTCGGTGACCGTGATGATGTCGTCGACGTAGGCGCGAATGTGCTCGAAGTTGATGGGACCGACGCTTTGCGTGCGCAGTCCGTCAGCCAGGGTGCGCGAGACTTGTTTGGCGGGGAACTGAACGATTTGCCCCGTGCGCAGGCTGGCCTGGGCGTCGGCGGCAAGTTCCGGCTCGACGCCGATCACCTTCACTTTTGGATCCGTCAGCTTGATCGCTGCGGCCACACCGCTGATGAGGCCTCCGCCGCCCACAGGGGAGAAGATAGCTTCTACATCCGGCAGATCTTCGATAATTTCGAGGCCGATCGTGCCTTGTCCGGCGATGATTTTCTCGTCGTTATATGGAGGAACGATGACATACCCATGTTGGGCTGCGAGTTCTTCGGCCTTATTTTTGCGCTCGTCCGATCCGGGCCCGACCAGGACGATCTCAGCCCCGAGTTTCGCCGTTGCTTCGCGCTTGATTTGCGGCGCGTTGTTGGGCATCACGATCAGAGATTTCACTTTTAATGCGCGAGCCGCGTAGGCCACCCCCTGAGCATGATTGCCGCTGGAATAGGAGATGACGCCGCGCTGACGCTCGGTTTCAGAGAGTGACGCGATTTTGTTGTATGCTCCGCGAAGTTTGAAAGCGCCAATAGGCTGCTGGTTTTCGGGTTTGAGCAGAAGGGTGCGCGGGTCTTCCGCGCAGAGCGGGAACTTTAGCAGGGACGTGCGGACGGTGACGCCTTGAAGACGCGATTGGGCGGAGTTGAGATCGGAGAGTGTGATCATAAACTTCGCTATTAGCATATCGCATTGAACGGCCTCGGGCATTTGACATCACGATGCCTACGCTATAGCATCATGATGTGCGAACTACTTTGACCCTCGACGATGATGTCGCAGCCTTGTTGAAGAAAGAAGTCCGCAAGTCTGGGGAGCCGTTTAAGCAAGTGCTGAACCGGTACCTGCGACTGGGCCTGATTGCCTCGAAACAGCCTGCCCGTAAGCCTTTCAGAGTGAAACCCTTCAACCTGGGATTGCCTCACTTTACTAAGGTTGAGGAACTACTCGAATACCTGGAAGGGCCGGAGTACCGGTGATCGTCGTAGACGCAAACCTGCTAATTTATTCCTACGACGTAAAGTCGACTGATCACAAGAAAAGTGTCGCGTGGCTCGAGGCAGTGCTCTCTGGCAGAGAAGCGGTCGGACTGCCGTGGCCCTGTATCTGTGCTTTTGTCCGGGTGGTTACCAACCGACGATTGGCGGAAATGCGGGTCGCCTTAGAGGCAGCATTGGGAGCCGTGGAAGAGTGGCTTCAATCGCCCAATGTACAGATCCTCGTGCCTGGGGACAAGCACTGGTCCGTGTTTCGCCGGATGGTGGTCGATGGGCAGGCACCTGGCGCTCTAGTAAGCGACGCGGAGATTGCAGCGCTTACGATTGAGTGCGGAGGAGTGCTGCACACTGCAGACCGGGATTTTGCACGGTTTCCTGGGCTGCGGTGGGTGAACCCGCTGAGCTAGACGTCAACCGGGTATACAAAGAGGAAACAGCATCGACGTCTGTGCAGTTTTGTTTTTACAAAAACTCTCTCCAACCTGCTCTCCGTCAGATGAAAGTGCTTGATCAGTCTTCGTAGCTTATCCGAGCGTGCCATAGGAATGACGAGCAACAGATATTTCTCGCCTTGGCTTTCTTTAACCCGACAGAGTGGATTGGCATCGCGTGATCCTGCAACTAGATCTCTAAAATCACGGGCATGATCAGCGGGCGCTTTTGGGTTTGTTTGGAGATGTAGCGCTTGAGATCGGCGCGGATCTTTTCTTTGATGACGCCGTAGTCGGCTTTTTCTTCTTCGCTGGAATGCGCGAGCGTGTCTTCGACCATGCGCTTGGCGCCGGCGAGGAACCCGTCTTCGCCGATGTTGAAGCCGCGGGTCACAATCTCCGGCGCGGTTTCGACTTCTCCTGACAATTTATTGATCGCGATGATCGGCAGCACGATCCCGTCTTCGCTGATGTGGCGGCGATCTTTGATGATGAGGTCTTCGACCACATCGGTGCGGCTGCCGGAATCGATGCACACGCGGCCGACATTGATGCGTCCGGTTTTGCGCGCGCCTAGTTCGTCAAATTCGAGAACGTCTCCGCTTTCGATCAGCATCACTTTGCCCACCGAGCTGCGCATCGCAGCGGCCATCTCGGCGTGCAGCTTCAATTGCCGGTACTCGCCGTGGATAGGCACAAAATAGCGCGGCTTGACCAAATTGATGATGAGCTTGAGTTCTTCCTGGCTGGCGTGTCCGCTGACGTGGACCGGCGGTGAAGTGCCATCTTCGTAGATGACGTGAGCCTCGCGGCGGAAGAGATGGTCGATCATCCGGTAAATCGTTTTTTCGTTGCCGGGAATGATGCGGCTCGACAGCATCACCGTGTCGCCTTTTTCGATCTTGGCGTGCTTATGATTATCGACGGCAGCGCGGGAGAGTGCGGACATGGGCTCGCCCTGGGTGCCGCTGATCAACACGCAAACTTTTTCCGGCGGAAAGTTTTTCATCTCGCCGGGATTGATGAGCAGACCTTCGGGAATTTCGATGTAGCCGAGGTCTTCGGCGATCTCAGCGGAGTTGTTCATGGAGCGGCCAATGAAAGCCACTTTACGTCCGTGCTCATGCGCGAGTTGGACGGCAAGATTAATGCGGTGGATCGACGACGAGAAGCACGAGATGAAGAGCCGGCGCTTGGTGTGAGCGAAAACTTCGTCGAACTTACGGCGGACGGCGCGCTCGCTGGGGGTGTATCCTTTGCGCTCGACGTTGGTGGAATCCTGAAACAGCGCGAGTACGCCCTGTTTGCCGTATTCGGCGAAGGTGTGGAGATCGAAAAGTTTGTTGTCTGTGGGCGTTGGATCGACTTTGAAATCGCCGGTGTGGATCACGACGCCCAGGGGGGTATGGATGGCGAGTGCCACGCAATCCACCAGACTGTGCGTCACCTGAATGGGATGGATGGTGAAGGCTCCGAGCTTGATGCGCTCGTTGGCGCGCATCTCGCGGAGGTCGGCATCATCGAGCAGGCCATGCTCGTCAAGCTTGTCTTCGACATAGGCGAGCGTAAACTCGGTGCCCCAGACGGGAACTTTGAGTTCGGAGAGCATCCAGGGCAGGGCGCCGATATGATCTTCGTGGCCGTGAGTGAGGATGATGCCGCGCACGCGCTGGCGGTTTTCGATGAGATAAGAGATATCGGGCACGACAATGTCGACGCCGAGCAGTTCGGCCTCGGGGAACATGAGGCCGGCGTCGATGACGATAATGTCGTCGCCCCAGCGCACGGCCATGCAATTCATGCCGAACTCGCCTAGGCCGCCGAGCGGTGCGATTTGCAGTCTTCCAGATGGCATGGATAAGGATGATGCTAGCACAGGGATCAGGGGCTCGGGGTCAGGGATTCGCGGCGAGTGCAGTGGTCGGTGGCCAGTGATCAGTGAGTTCCGACAGTAGCCACTGATTCTTGTATTTCCAATCGATTCTTGATCTCTTCCGTCCTGGCGTTGTCTTCCACCGATCACTGATCACCGGCCACTTAGCGCTTGCCTAAGTCCTTCACCGATAGCATTCCCGCGTGGCGTGCGGTAAGGTGGAAGGAATGGCAGAGGAGCGCAAGTCGTGGCTACGACGACGGGCCGAGACCGCGCTGGCGGGAGGTCTGACGCGGGCTTACTCCACCGTTCGTGTCGATCCCGACAAATTTCTATTGCAATTGCGTGCGGCTTACCGCGTGCCGATCAGCGGCTATCACGGTGTTTTCTCGCTGCAGATCCACGAACTCGACATTGTGGCGGAATCCATTATTCGCGGAGGAATGAAAGTTGCGGCGGTCGAAGGCGCGGGATTCGGACTGGGCGGGCTGATTACGGTCGTGCCCGATCTGGGGATTTTGTCGGCGATCACCATGCGCACGATTCAGAAGCTCAGCCTGCTGTATGGATTCCAGTTCAATACGGACGACGAGATCGCCGAATTGTGGATTGCCGCGGCCAGCGCGGCGGGCGTGGACATCAGCCGCGAATTGATCGAGAAGGAAGTCATCAACAAATTCGTCCCGAAGGTGATTCAGCGAATTGGGGCCAGGGCGAGCACTGAAGTCGTGGAAAAGTGGGCGGGGCGGATGATTCCGCTGGCCAGTTCTGTCATTGGCGCGGGGCTGAATTACTGGTTTGTGAGAGCCTGGGGAGAACGGGCACGAACGCATTTTCGGGAACGGCATTTGCTTCTGCGGCAGCGGGCACAGGATGCGGTAAATCCGCGGTTGATCGAACCGGGTTTGCCGAGCGGGGCAGGATCATAACCACGATCAACATTTGTGCGCGTTGAAGCTGCGAGCGCGAGACGCGCTCGTATCAGCCGGCGGGACGCCGGCGCTACGGCTTACTCGATGGTGCTGCAACGGGGCCGTCCACATCCTGCCGTGTGATACAAAAGTAACAATGCCTGTCTTTTCTTGTGCAGCCATTCTTTTTGATCTGGATGGAGTGCTGGTGGACTCCACGCGCGCGGTGGACCGCGAATGGCGATTATGGGCGCGGCGCAAAGGAATCGATGGAGATGCCATCATGGCGATTGCGCACGGCGTCCGTACAATCGAGGTGATCCGGCAAGTTGCGCCGCATTTGGACGCCGAGGCCGAGGCGGCGGAAATTGAAAATGAAGAAGCGCACGATCCGGACGTCGTCGCCATGCCGGGGGCGCTGGAGCTTCTGCAGACGATTCCGCTAGGACGATGGGGCGTGGTCACGTCCGGTTCGCGGCTGTTAGCCAGCGCGCGCATGCGCTTCTGCGGTTTGCCGGTGCCGGAGGTGCTGGTCACTGCCGATGATGTGACCAACGGAAAGCCGCATCCCGAGCCATATTTGAAGGGAGCGCAGTGGATGCGAGTCAGTCCCGCGGAATGTTTAGTGATCGAAGACGCACCTGCCGGGATTCAATCGGCGAGAGCCGGCGAAATGAAAGTGATCGGGATGGCCAGCACGTATGCGGCGGAACGATTGGCGGAAGCCGATGCAGTCGTTCAGAGGCTTACGCGGATTCAGGTGTCGCCGAATGGCGCGGGTAAGTTAGTGATAAAGGTTTAGCGCCAAAGGCTCCGCGGTGCGCCAGCGTGTTGCGCCTTGCGGCTTAATCTCAGACAAAATCATCGCAAACCAGAACTTCGAAATCAGCGACGCGCCTGAAGATTGGATCGTTGGTGAGCATGGCTGTCGCGTGCGCGTGTACAGCTGTGGCAGCTTGCAGCGCATCTGGCGTTCGCATGCGGTGCAGTGCTCGCATTTCCGCAGCAAGAGTGGCGACCTCAAGGCTTGGGGAAATCCACTCCAGATTCGGGTATGTCGAGAGCAGGGTATAGCACTTCTCCGCGCTCTGTAGATCTGACTCCCGATACGGTTTCACCAGCAACTCAGACATCGTGATCACTGATGTAACCGCCGCTGAATGGTTGGAATCGAGCCAGGAAAAGACACAGTCGGTCAGCGCGATATATTTCGGGTTGGCTTCGAGGTGGTAGATGAAAATACTGGTGTCCAGGGCAATACGGCGGTGACGGCCAAGCGAAATCCGGAGCCGTTCTACTCCCAACTTTCACGTTCCTTGCGAACGTATTCCTTCTCGTAACGCTGTCGCACCAAGCCCCGAATCGCTTTGCTATACGATTTCGGTTTCTCCAGAATGACGATCTTCCCACTGAGGACGCGAACTAGGAGTTTGTCGCCCGGCTTAAGTTGCAATGCTTCGCGGGCCTCACGGGGGATCACGATTTGGTTCTTCGAAGAAAGGGTGGCTTCTGCCATGCTTTACATTTTACCACAAAGTAAAGCGAGGGGTTACGGATCTTATCTGAGCCACTCTTCCAGCTCGATGCCACGGTCGGTTTTCTCGTCGCGGTACTTCACGATCACAGGCGTGTACAGCGAGAGATTCCACTCTGCGGCTTTGCCTTTCTTGACCGCGCGGGAGCCGGGAACCACGACCGCATTTTCCGGAACTTCCAGAACACCATCGACGGCACGATAAACTTCGCCTTTCACTAAGTCGTAAAGGGGAGTAGAGCGCGTGAGCATCGTGCCGGCGCCTAGCACGGCTCGGGCACGAACTAGAGTGCCCTCAAAGATACCGCAATTACCCCCCACCAGAACGTCGTCTTCGATGATGACCGGTGCGGCGTTGACCGGCTCGAGCACGCCTCCGACCTGGGCGGCGGCGCTGAGGTGCACGCGCTTGCCGATCTGCGCGCAGGAGCCGACCAGGGCGTGCGAGTCGATCATCGTGCCTTCGTCGACGTAGGCTCCAACGTTGATGAACATGGGCGGCATGCAGATGACCGAAGGCGCAACATAAGCCCCTGTGCGGACAGAGGATCCGCCGGGAACCACGCGCACACGGTCAGCAATCGAGAACTGGCGAGCCGGGAAGGTGTCTTTGTCCACGAACGAGAGGCCGGCGGTCATGTCAGCGAGCAAGCCCAACCGAAATCCAAGCAAAATTCCTTGCTTGACCCAGGTATTCACCGTCCAGCGGCCCGGACCTCCCGGCACAACGACTTTTTCGGCGGCGCGGATTTTCCCTTCCGTGAGCTGGTCGCGGAATTCGAGGAACGTCTGGCGCGCTTCGGGATCGTGCTCGACTTCGCCTTGCGCAGACAGGCGCTCGATGGAGGATTTCAGGGAAGACATGCGAGAGAAAGTATAAAGGAATGCAGAAGTAAGAAGTCAGAATGCAGAAGTGAGAAGTCAGAATGCAGAAGTGAGAAGTCAGAATGCAGAAGTGAAACCAAACTTGTTAGGTGCCGGAAGCATACTTCCACATTCTGACTTCTTACTTCTGACTTCTTGTCTCACACGCACTTGCACTCGCTGCGAATGAGGACCCCGGTCATCGTGTGGGCGGCTTCTCGGGCTTCGGCGAGGGTGGTGTATGGGCCGTGCCAGCGGGAGTGATTGGCGTCGTGGCCCGAAGGACGTCCTTTGCCATGACTGCACTGGCCGCAGGTGCCGCGGTGCAGAACGATCTTGTGCGGTCCGGCAGCCCAGTTTTCGTAGATGAAGAAGTCGTGAGCTTCGGCAGCGTGGCCGGCGGGCTTGCTGATGAGTCCGACCTCGGTAGCGACCTTTTGCAGGCGCGAGCGCGTGTCGCGGCGCATGGGTACCAGCGGCAAGCGATACACTTCTTCGATCTTGCCCATCATTGTAAGTACGGCTTTCACCGGCAGCGGGCTGGACTCGATGAAGTTGGCCTGCATCAACGGCAGATATTTGCGGTGCAGGCTGCGTGCAGTGGTCCAGTCGTTGGCCAGCGCAGCGCGCGCTAGAGAGGCCATTTCGTTGGGGATTTCGTTGGAAGCGACCGAGATGATTCCGACGCCACCCAGTGCGATCACGGGCAGCGTGATCGCATCATCGCCCGAAAAAAACAGAAACGCTTCGGGAAGGGAGCTAATCGACTCGGCAATTTGCGTCATGTTGCCGCTCGCTTCCTTCACTCCAACGATGTTGGGAGTCTCGGCCAGACGCGCCAGCGTGGACGGTTCAATATTCGCGGCGGTGCGGCCGGGAACGTTATACAGAATGATCGCCTTGTTGGGAACGGCTTCGGCGATGGCTTTGAAGTGGCGGTACTGGCCCTCCTGCGTAGGCTTGTTGTAGTACGGCGAGGCAGTAAGAATCGCGCTCACACCGGGACGGGCAGCGAGTTCCCTGGCTTTTTCTACAGCCTCGTGAGTCGCATTGGATGTCGCTCCGGCGACGATAGGCACTCGCCCTGCTGCGACTTCGATGGTGGTATCGATGACATGCAGCCACTCGTCATGGGTGAGTGTTGGGGTCTCGCCGGTGGTGCCGCAGGGAACAAGAAAGTCAATCCCGGAGTCGACCTGCCAGCCGACCAGATTGCGCAGGGCTGCGTCGTCGATAGAGCCATCCTGCCGGAACGGGGTGACGAGAGCGGTGCCACAGCCACGAAGTTGCATAGGGATAAGATAGCGCGAATAAGACTGTTGGGGAAACGCTGGGGCGAAACATCAACAGGCAGCGTTTACGATCACGACATGCTCGGGCTCGATCCAAATAGAATCCACGCAAGATTCTTTTCCCAGAACCTCGCCGACTTCCAGTTCCAGCAAATTTCCCTGAAATCCAATGGTTGGGAAGACTCGACGACGCACTGTTCAAAAAGACTTCGGGTGTGCATCTGCCCGTCAGGCAGGCCGGAGGGGATTGTCACGACCCGGACTCTATCGCCTATTTTCATGGCTTTTTTCGTTCGATGGCTCACAACTCCCTCCAAACCTCCTTGAAATCGTAGAAACCTTTTTTGCCGGCGAGCCATTCGGCGGCGAGCACGGCCCCTTCGGCGAAGCCGCGGCGGTTCTTGGCATCGTGGCAAAGGTAAATGCGGTCCGCGTCAGACTCGAGGACAACTTCGTGCATTCCGACTACTTCGCCTTCCCGGAAAGACGTGATCTCCAGATCTTCGGGGCTGCCGCTGGCTTCGCGCATCAGTCGCTGGATTGCGATGGCGGTGCCAGAAGGCGCGTCTTTTTTGTGGGCGTGATGGCGCTCAAAAATTTGCCCAGAGTAATTGTGGCGGAGGGCGGCAGCGGCGCTGCGGGCGGCGTCAAAAAAAAGATTCACCCCAATGGAAAAGTTCGCGGCATAGACGAATCCCGTTCCATGCTCTTCGACGAGTTGTCGAATGCGGTCGAGTTCGTTGTACCACCCGGTCGTGCCGACGACCATGTTCTTGCCGGCACGCACGCAGGCTTCGATATGCGTCACGACAGCGTGAGGTGCGGTGAAGTCGATGACCGTGTCGATGCCGCGCAGGGAATCCGGCGACAGCGCGGCACAGGCGATGTTCTCCTTGGTTCCGGCGAGAACAAGAACGTGTTTTCGCTCCGCAGCCACTGCTGCCACGAGCGATCCGGTTTTTCCGCGGCCCAAGAGTAGAAGATTCATAAATAGTTCCTCACAGCTTATCGCACTCGCTGCAGCCCATGTTGAGCGTGCTTGATAGAAATACCTGATTGCGTCGCCTCGCAATTTATTCCCTACCGCTTTATCCACGGCAACGGATTCCATTTGACAACATCCGAGATTGGCACCGCATCCCATAGCGACGCACGTATGGAGGTTTCATGGATCAACATCAACTCATCATTCTTGTGACATTCGTGGTGATCGCCTTAATTGTGATCGCGGCGATCGCCTATGTAACTTCGCGCAAACGGCGCAGCCTGAAACTGAAGGAACACTTCGGTCCGGAATACGATCGTGTTCTGCAGCAAGAGGGGGATCCGCGGAAAGCAGAAGGCGTACTGGAGTTTCGCGAGAAGCGGCGCGAGAAGTTCAAAATTCGTTCGCTAAGCGCGGCCGACCGCTCCAGCTTCAACGTGCGCTGGAATGAAGTGCAGGCGCGCTTTGTCGACGATCCGCGAGGGGCTGTGACCGTGGCAGACAGCCTGGTCACGGATGTCATGCAAGCGCGCGGATATCCAATTGGAGAATTTGACCAGCGGGCAGCAGACCTGTCGGTGGATTATCCGAGGATTGTCGAGAACTACCGGGCAGCGCACGAAATCGCGCTTCGGCATAGCGCGGGCAAAGCCAGCACGGAAGACTTGCGCCAGGCCATGGTGCACTACCGGGCGCTGTTTCAGGAATTGCTCGAGGAACATCCAACCCAATACAGAAAGGGAGCATAACGATGGCGACACCTTTGAGAAAAGATCAACCGGAATTTGATAATGAAGAAAACATCACCACTGCCGATCTGGCGAAAGGGAAGCGGCCGGAGCCTGCCGGTGAAATACGAGGTCCACAAGCGGTCGCGAATGAGCGGGCGGCTGACACGTCTTCTCGCGCGGATGGGACTCCCCTGTTTTCAAATAACGAACTGAACGATTTGCGGACGCGCTGGAAGGAAATCCAGACCGCATTCGTGGATGAGCCGCGCAAGGCCGTGGAACAGGCCGATGGGCTAGTCGCATCGGCCATGAAGAGACTGGCAGAGGTTTTCGCTCAGGAGCGGTCAGGGCTGGAGCAGCAGTGGGATCGCGGCGACAACGTCTCGACCGAGGACTTGCGGGTAGCGCTGCAGCGGTACCGGTCGTTCTTTGACCGGCTGCTGTCCGTGTAAGAATGACCACGTAGCCCCGGACGCATTCGTCCGGGGCTGTTCGTCTAGATCTGAACTTCAAGGCGTGCGGACGAATGCGTCCGCCGCTACATGGCTATGTTTAGGCGAAGACTTCGTGGTCTAGTTCCGAGAAGAAGGTCTTGTGCAGGCGTTGAATTACGTCTGGGACTTCGTCCTCTTCGATGACGAAGGTCAGGTTAATTTCTGAGGCACCTTGGGAGATCATGCGGATTTTCTTGTCCGCGAGCTCGCGAAACACCAGTGCGGCGATTCCCGGAGTCTCGCGCAGGTTCTCGCCGACCAGGCAAACGATGGCTTTGCGGCCTTCATACTTCACGTCGGCCAACTTGGCGAGGTCGGCGGCGAGAGCCGGAATCGCCTGGTTCGAATCTACTGTGAGCGAAACGCTTACCTCTGAGGTCGAAACGACATCCACGGCGACTTTGTGACGGTCGAAGGCCTCGAAGATCGTACGCAGGAATCCGTGGGCCAGCAGCATGCGCGGGGCGGCCACGTCGACAATCGTGATGCGCTTCTTGGCGGCAATCGCTTTGAAAATATTTTTTGTATGCGGAGCCCGGGTGGTGATGCGCGTGCCTTCGCAGGATGGATTGCGCGAGTTCAGCACATAGACGGGAATGTTTTTCTGGATCGCGGGCAGTACCGTTGCGGGGTGAAGGACCTTCGCGCCGAAATAGGCTAGCTCGGCGGCCTCGTCGAAGCTGATGACCTTGATGCGCCGGGCGTCGGGGCAAAGTCGGGGGTCGGTGGTTAGAATGCCGTCGACGTCGGTCCAGATTTCGATGCGCTCGGCCCCGAGTCCAGCACCGAAAATGGCGGCAGAAAAATCGGAGCCGCCGCGTCCGATTGTCGTAGTGATCCCGGCGCGATTAGCTCCGATAAATCCTCCCATGACGGGCACTTGCCCGGACTGCAACAGGGGCTGAACTTTTTCCTGCAGACGGGCATTGGTTTCCTCGTATTGAGGAACGGCCTGCATGTAGGCGTTGTCGGTGATCAATACGTCGCGCGAGTCGACGTGAACGCCGTTCAAACCGCGGGCGGCGAAGGCGGCAGCGACGATCTTGCTGGAGAGCATCTCGCCAAAGGCGGCAACGTTATCCGTGGTTCGCGGGGTAATTTCGCCGACGGCCGAGATGCCGCGCAGAAGTTCATCGAGCGTCTCGAACTCGGAACCCAACTCGGAATGGAATTCAGTAAAGCGGGCGGTGCCCAGCAGTTCACTTGCCGCGTTGTAGTGGCGCTCCTGCAGGGAACGGCAAAGCTTGAGAGCAGTTTTTCGTTCGCCCGCCCCGGCCGCACGTGCCATAGTCAGCAGCGTGTCCGTAACTTTCGCCATCGCGCTAACGACTACCACCGGTTGCTGAGCGAGACGGCCTTGGACGATTTCTGCGACGCGATCGATGGCTTTGGCGTCTTCCACCGAAGTGCCGCCGAACTTCATGACGATCATCGGCGGGGCTCCGGCTGGAAGGCGAACTGGGCGCGGTCATCGTAACGTGCGGGGGCGGGACGCCCCCGCGACAGCCGGCGAGACGCCGGCGCCACCGACCCCGACGCTGCGGTGCGTCGCGTCATCCCAGGTATCCCTTGGCTTTTAGTAATTCCGCGTTCAGGACGGCGGCCCCGGCGGCCCCGCGGATTGTGTTGTGGGACAGCACCGTGAACTTCCAGTCGAGCACGCCGCAGGGGCGGAGGCGCCCGACGGCAGTGGTCATACCCGCACCCATGTCGATGTCGAAGCGGGGTTGCGGGCGGTCGGAAGCTTCCAGATACACGACCGGACGCTCGGGAGCGCTTGGCAGCTTGAGTTCCTGAGGCTCGCTGCGATAGGAATTCCAGGCGGCAATGATTTCTTCGGGCTTCGCTTTCTTCTTCAGGCGAATGGAGACTGACTCGGTGTGGCCGTCTTCCACGGCAACGCGATTGCACTGCGCGCTCATGGCAAATGCGCCGGGAATGACCTTCGAGCCGTTGAGTTGGCCGAGGAGCTTGCGAGTTTCCTCTTCCATCTTTTCTTCTTCGTTCTTGATGAAGGGAATCACATTGCCCAGGATGTCGAGCGAGGCTACGCCGGGATATCCGGCTCCGCTGATGGCTTGCATGGTTACGGCCATCACGGTGTCGAGGCCGAACTTCTGGTGAATCGGCGCGAGGGCTAGAACGAGCCCTATAGCAGAGCAGTTGGGATTGGTGACGACGTAGCCGCCGGATTTCTTGCGCCAGCCCTGAATGTCGATCAGCTTGATGTGTCCGCCATTGACTTCGGGGATGACCAAAGGGACGTCTTCCTGCATGCGCAGGGCGCTGGAATTGGAGACCACGGCGCATCCGGCGTCGGCGAAGCGCGGCTCGAGCTCAGCGGCGATAGAGGAATCGAGCGCGGCGAAGATAACTTTAGGCGCACCCTCGGGGGTGGCGGGAGAGACCTGCATCTTTCCGACAGATGCCGGAATCGGCGTTTTGAGACGCCAGCGCGCAGCCTCGGAGTAAACCTTGCCTTCGGAGCGGTCGGATGCGGCGAGCCATGCCACCTCGAACCAGGGGTGGTGTTCGAGCATCTGGATAAATCTCTGTCCTACGACGCCGGTAGCGCCGAGTATGCCTACAGGAATTTTCTGATTCATAGGGGTAAAGGGAATTTTATAACAGGCGAGCCGTTAGAACCGGCAAGGGAGTGCGCGCCCGATTACCAAAGCGTTTCCGAGTGGGATTGTCGTGCTTGTGTGCGGGTGAGTTCTCACAAAAAAAATCGACTGACGATGCGAGCCAGGCAGGGAAGCGCGGAAGGTCCGTTAACAGCCGGTGACACTCCGGCGCTACAGGACTTGCCTTCGTTTGCCGATAAGGAAACTGGAGGCATGCTATGCCTGAGTTACGCCAGAATTTCTTTACGAAAGAATGGGTGATCATCGCTACGGAACGCGCCAAGCGTCCGGAAGAGTTGGCGACGCATCGCGCGCTACAGCCGGCACCAGCGTTTGTGGAAAATTGTCCTTTCTGCTCGGGGAATGAGGACAAGACGCCTCCCGAGCTCATGCGTATGCCTGCGGCTGGACAGCCATGGAAGGTGCGGGTGATTCCTAACAAGTTTGCGGCGTTGTCGAGCGATCTGCAGCCGGCGCGCAGCCTTCAGCATCTGCGGCGGCGCATCGACGGGTTCGGATTTCATGAGGTCATCGTGGACAGTCCGGACCACTCCCGGTGCATGGCGCTGCTGAGCGATGAGGAAGTGGCCGTCATCCTGAGCGTCTATAAACAGCGCTACAACATGCTGAGCCTCGATCCCCGGGTGAATCACATCACAATTTTCAAGAACCATGGAGTCGATGCGGGAGCGAGCCTGGCGCATCCCCATTCGCAAGTCATTGCGACGCCAGTGATTCCGAGCCAGGTGCGGCACCGGCTCTTCGAGGCGCTGCGCCATTACGATGACGTGGGGGAGTGCATGTTCTGCCACATGGTGGAGCGAGAGGTTGAGGACAAGACTCGGATCGTGATCAAGAGCGAACGATTCGTGGCAATGGAAGTGTTCGCCTCGTCGACGCCGTTTGCCACCTATATTTTTCCGCTGCGCCACATCGCCAGTTTTGGCGACATTTCGGAGATGGAGATTGCCGACCTGGCGCGTGTTCTGCGAACCTTGCTCGCCAAGATTTATATTGGGCTGGAGAATCCGGACCTGAACTTCATGGTGCGCAGCAGTCCGGCGGAGTACAGCGGGGCGCGGCATTATCACTGGTACGTGAGCGTAATCCCGCGCCTGACTCGCGTCGCCGGATTCGAACTGGGATCGGGGATGTTCATCAATACGGTGTTGCCGGAGGCTGCAGCAGAGTTTCTGCGCAAGGTCTCGATCGAAAAGGGGGCGGGGACGGGACGGTAGCCAGCGAAAATTCGGAAGTGAGAAGTAAAAATGCAGAAGTAAGAAGTAAGACGGCAGAAGTACGAATGCGGTAGGGAGAAAGACACTTACTTCTGCATTCTGACTTCTGCATTCTCACTTCTCTAGGTACGGTGCGTTTCCCGGCCGTGGTAGGGGAACTCCGAGAGCGGGCCAAACTTCTTCTTTTCGGCATAGAGTCGCCAGCGCCGGAAGACAATGCGCAAGCTGGCCATCACCGGGATCGAGAGATAGATGCCGAGGATTCCGGCGACTTCACCGCCGGCCATCACTCCGAAAATCGCTGCCAATGGATGCAGTTCCACGCTCTCGCCCATGATGCGCGGGGAAGAGACATAGTCCTGAATAACCCGCCAGATGCCGAGAAAAACGATAAGAACCAGCCAGTGATGATAAGCCATCAGGAGAGCCACGCTCACGATGACCAAGCCCGCGACCAGCGGCCCGATGACCGGAACAAATTCGAGCACCCCGCCCAGGGTGCCGAGTACGAGCGCGTAGGGCACTCGCATCGCTCCCAGGAAAGCGGAGTAGACGAGCAGGGTTAACCCGGCCAGAGTCAATTGCGCTCGGATGAAGTGCGCCAGCATCTGGTTCAAATCATTCAAGACATTTTCCAGGAATTCACGTTGTGGACGCGATTGGATCGTGGAAAGCAACAAGTCGCCGAACGAGCGGCCATCTTTCAGGAAAAAAATCGAGAGCAAGGGGACCACAAAGAAGAGCCACGCTTGCTTGGCGACGTCGGCCACCCGCAGCCCTATTTTTTGCGCCAGCCGCGAGATGTCGTCCTGATGACTGACGAGGAAGGATTGCAGGAAATCCGTGGTGGCGCGGCTCCAGCCATGCTCGGCTCCGAGTTGATTGGCGATCTGGCCGGAACTGAGCCGCGTGAGCAGGGAGGGCAGCGATTGGCCGAGGCGCGCGCCCTCCCGAGTGACCTTGGGTCCTACGACCACAAAAAATACAACCACCAGAGCCAGCAGCAACGAGTAGATGACAGCGATGGCGCGTCCCCGGCCACGCAGCACGCGCTCCAACTGCGCGACCAGGGGGCTCATCAGGTAAGCAAAAAAGATCGCGAACAGAAAGGCAATCAGGGTCGCGCGGGCGACGTAGAGGAAACCCAAGCCCAGCGCGAACAGCAGCACCGTCACCAGAACCCGCGCCGTACGTGAGTCAGTCAGCAGCAATAAATTTTCCAGGGTGCATCTCGATTCTGCCGCCGGACGGACTGCAGCTAATCCCGGACCACTTCCGTATCATCGGCAGGAATCGAAACCCGCATCAGTTTGAACTGATCGTGATCGTCCACCCACAGGGCCCAGTCAAAGTTCTCACCTTTCAGGCTCAAGCGCAATAACTCGCGCTCCGCACCGCGGATATTGACCTTTTCTTTCCCCACCAGTTCCATGCGAACGTGAATCGAGGTGCGGTCCTGCGGAATGAGTACGCCGAAGTCTCCAGGACCTTGCTGGCATTTGAGGTTTCCGCCTTCCGACTTGCAGTCTCCGGCCAGATAGCGCCAGGCCAGAACCTCGCGGTGAACGAAAAAATTGTTGTCGAGGATGGCCGAGGTGCTGGGCATGAGGAAGGGTTGTTCCGCGGGTTTGTTCGAATTGGGAGCAGTGGTCTTCTCGATCAGGAAATCGTTGTTGGGGAGCACAGTGAGGGAACCTCCCGAGGCCTCGCTCCATTCGTAGCGCAGCAGTTCTCCTGTGGGCGTGATTTCCAGGTCCGACTTTTCGCTGATAGGGTCAGCGCCGACGCTTTGCTTGATCTGAGACTTGATGATGCTCGTCCCGTTTTGCTGCTGAATGGTAAAAGTCTCGGTTGCAACGCGTTGCCCTTTGACGAGTACACCAAAGGAACCAGAGTCCACGGTTTGGGGAGCAGATTTGGCCTGTTCCTTCTTATCGGCGGCCCGGCTGATGACGAAGACACCGAGGGAGAACAACACGATAAACCCAACGTTCCGGATGCGTACGGTTTGAGACTTCACTCGACTTCTCCTTCTTCGGTACGGGTCACGATTTCGGTAAGGCCAAAAACTTGCGCGATCTCGGCGGCGACAGCGTCCACGGATCGTTCGCTGGTTGAAACGCGGGTTACAGCCTTCGAATAACCTTTTCGCCGCGCGTTGTACAATTTTCGAAACTGCTGTTGACTGCGCAGCAGAGGACGTTCGATTCCGGCCGCGGTGCTTTGTTTACAGCAGCGTTGCCACAATTCGTCGACAGGCGCGTCTAGAAACACGGTTGCAACGCCTGCACCCTGCAGAAGCGACGCATTTTGTTTTTGGACGAACGCCCCGCCTCCCAAGGCAACCACCCTGCCGCTTGTAGCGCTCAACTCGCGCAAGAGATGCTCGAGCGCAGCGTGCTCGGCGCGGCGAAATCCCGCTTCACCGGAATCCCGGAAAATTGCGGCAACGCTGCGGTTTTCGCGGTTTTCGATGCGGTCATCCAAATCCTCGAACCGCCAGTTCAAGCGTCCGGCGAGTGCCCGGCCCACGCTGGTCTTGCCCGCGCCCATGAACCCAACCAGAAAAATCGCATTTGGCTGAGCAGCAACACTCTTCGGCTTGCCAACACCATCGCGCCGCACACGAGTGCGCGCGGTGACGCCGGCCGCTTTGCCAGAACGCTTCTTCAAACGATCCGGGTTCTTTCCTTTATTCTATTTTGCGGAACGTTTTCTGAGGTGGATTTTACCACTGAAGCTGCGCAGCACTACCGTCGAGGAGACCGCCGCATGACCCATGGTACCCCAGAAGGCACTTCCTTTTTCGATTACGTAAGGAACGTGCTGTTTGGGTTGGAGGTGAATATCGTCGTGCACTTCGCCGCGGACCGAGCGGGCGCTCACGTCGGCGGAGGTGGAATCAGGCACCAGAGCTTCGATATCACCGCTATGGCTAGTGAGCCGGTATTCGCCGCTGTCACCAAAATCGCCGATGTAGCTGATGCCTCCACTGGTGGAAATTACCTGCACCAGCGGACCGGTAACTTCATTCAGAGTTACATTGCCGCTCAGCGAATCGACTTCGACGTGGCCCTGCTGCACGTTCGTAAGCGTCACGGGTCCGTTCAAGGTCTTTACGTGCACATGCGCATCCGCGATGTCGCGAACGTCAACCGTCGCGCTGGCGCCTTCCAGGGTCACATCGCCGCGCAGCTTTTCCACGTGCAGGGTGCCGGTACTCGAATGCAAGGTGACACTGGCATCGGGCGGGACCAGGATCTCGTATTCGATCTTGCCAGACTGGGCGTCGGCCCCGGGCAGAAGGTGGGAAACAACTTCGACGCGGTTTGCGGTGACGTTATGGTCCACTTCCACCTTGTCGGAGGACAGGACTGCGTTGACGACGATGAAGTTGCCTGTAGAGGGCCGGACTGAAATCGAACCGTACGGATTGTTGACCGAGATGCCAGCCTTGGGGCCCACGTTGAAGCGATATTCCTTGTGAGTCTCGGCCGCGAGTGCTCCAGCGGTCAGGGTTGTAGCTAATGCTAGGCCAAATGCCGCCCATTCGATAACACGCCCAGTCATATGGTTCCCCGAAGTCCCGTCTTAACTGTGTTGTCGCGCCCGCACAACGCCCAACGGGCGCAAGAAATGGATCCTAATTATGGCAGAGAACGATCCAATGCCAAGTCAAAAAGCATGGCTTTTTGCTCATACGCTTCCATCAGCGAGCGATGGGCTTCTGAATCGTTTGGATCGGCGGCAATACTGCTCTTGGCGTCCAGGATGTACTGGTTCACCCGCCGCAGATTTTCGGTATATTGCGCCTGCAGTGCAGGCGACTGGTGCGCGATCTCCTGGATAAGATCGTCGTCGTTCAGGCCTGCAACAGCCGCATCGGATTCGAGGCCATCGGATGACCCAGAACCGACGTATGCGTTATTCGCGATCTGATGGGCTGGCAAGTGCTGCCGGACCAGGATACCCGCACTGACCAGCAAGGCTGCCGCCAGGGGCAGCAACCAACGCCAAGCCCCGGCCGCATTGAGCGCCGGGAAGAAGGCAGAACTTCTGTGTTGCGGCCGGACCAGTCCTTCTTTGCGCAATGCAATTTCAATGGAGTTCCACACTCGCGGACTAGGCTCATGGGCCGCGCGCAGTTCCCCGGCTGAGCAGGCGATGACCAGCAATTCTGCAACCAGCGCCGCGCATTGCGGACAGCCGCCTAAGTGAGCGCGTTGTGCCGCGCTACTCCCCGTTTCGTTTTCTGCCAGACTTTCTTGCAACTCAACGCAAGTCATACTGCTCTCCCCAAGCCTCTGCTGCCTCGATATACCGCTGCCTGTTCAAGTCCTTCAGTCCTTCCGTCCATAACCGCCGATCTAACGCCGGCTGGTCTCTACTTAGTTATGTCTTTCCCCTACTTAGTTGCCTGTATTGCGCTTTAGGATTTCTCCGCTTTTTCCGCTCGATTCATCCGCAGCAGATCACGCAACTTCATTCGAGCTTTATGTAGCTGTGACTTGCTGTTCCCGATCGAACAGCCCACGATGGTCGCGATCTCGTTATGTTCGTAACCTTCGACGTCGTGAAGCACAAAGATCGTACGATAGCCAGGAGGGAGGTTGTCCACTGCCTTCTGCAACTGAAGCCGGTCAATGGATCCGGCCAACGCCAAGTCTTCCGCCCCGAAATCCTTCTTCGGAGTATCTTCCTCGCCCACCTGCGTGGTTTCTTCCAGCGAAACCACCGGCAGGCTCTTCTTTCTAAGATGCATCAGCACCACGTTCACCGATAGCCGATGCAGCCAGGTTGAGAATGCCGATTCACCGCGAAAAGTCCCAATCTTGCGAAACAACTGGAGGAACGCTTCCTGGGTTAAATCCTCGGCCTCCGCCGTATTGGATGTCATGCGCAGACACAACGAATAAACCCGCCGTTTGTGCTTATCGTAAAGATCCTGGAACGCCTGGGCGTCCCCTTGTTTGGCTCTTTCGATCAGCCCGGCTTCCTGCGAATCGCTGGCCTGTCGCTGTTGTGGGTCGGTCAAGTTGCCTTTTCCGGCCGCACCCCGTGAGATGCGGCTAAATATCTTTACGTTGTATGGCTTGCGGACAATCGAGAGAAAACTAAGGTAATGGCTGTATTCAAATTATCAGAATAATTCTACCGTTCTTTGGATTCGATTGCGGCCTGCTTCGTCGCTGGAAATCCTTTGCTTATGCTGTGTTGAGCGGCTGAATTCTTCTGCTATAAGCCCGATCCGCAAATTAGAGTCGCAATCTTCGAAAATTGGTAACTTTTAAGCGCTCGGCTGTGCGTCTTTTTTGGTGGTGATTGTCTCCAATCCGTGCCCGTGAGGGCCCAGCTCTCTTTGCCGAAGCAGGAAGGCGAAGGTCAACCCCAAGAACCCTAAGATCGAGAAGATCCACATGCCAAGGTTGTAGCCACCCGGATTCTCGGCTCCAGCATGGCTATGGTCGTTGGCCCAGCCGATCATCAGGTTGAAGCCAGCCAAACCTATATTTTGGATCATGGTCATCAGGCCATAGGCTGTGCCTAGTTTCGACTGCTCAACCAGATACGCGACGGAGGGCCACATCACCGCAGGGATGAGGGAAAAGGCAATTCCCATCATGGCCATAGTGAGGAGCAGGATCGGCGGCAGGTGATGTGCTATCAGCGAGAAGTGGCCGTTCTCGGTGGATGGGAGGTACACCGTCACGTAGGTAGCGGAACGGATGTAAGCCATCATCAGGTAGACGGGGATCAGCAGCAACGATCCCAACATCATCAACAGCGCCCGTTTTCCGAGTTTGTCCACGAAAAGCCCAAACAGAGGCGTGCCGAACATGGTGAACAAAGTCAGCATGCCGACCAGGTCTCCGCCAGCTTCGCGGGTGACGTGGTGAGCGTCCATGAAGAACTTGTACGCAAAAGTCTCAAAGGGAAAAATGCCCGAGTAGAAGGTGACGCACAGTGCCACGATATACCAGTACGACAATCCAAACGCTTTGAGATCGCTGAACACGACCTTGTCGGTGGCTCCGGCGGGACCGATCTGGTATCTCTTCTCTGCGTAAACCTCAAGCGCCCAGTAAATAGAGGCTCCCACAATGCAGAGAGCCCCAAATCCCACCGAGATCAACAAAGGAGTGCGCCAGTAAGAATAGGCGAACCCCGCCCAGGAAGGTGATTGCTGGGCGAGCAGTGTTCCCGCCCGCGAGATCATCAGGTTGATGCCGAAAGCGAAGCTGAGTTCTTTGCCGCGAAACCACTTTGCGACGGCTGTGGTGACGGCCACGATCAGTGATTCTGCGCCGAGCCCGAACAGCAGTCGTCCGGTTGCCATCACACTCAGCAGACTGGAGAGGCAGGTGACCACAGAGCCGAGAAAACAAAGTACTCCAAAAATGAAGATGGCCTTTCGAGTGCCAATGCGATCGACAATATAGCCGCCGATCAAAACCATTACGACGTTCGGGATGCTATAGATCGCCTGCAGCAGACCGATATTGGAATCGGAAAAACCGAGTTGTTTCGTGAGCAGGTCGGCAATGGGGGCAATACAGTCGTAAACGTAGTAATTGCCAAACATCGTCAGGCTGACGAAGATCAGCACCAGCCAGCGGAACGGTCGGCTGGGTTCGGGACGAGTGGTGTCGTGCATGCGGGCCTTTTGGCGAACAGATTTGCGAGCAGAGAAGATTAGCAGAAACTAGCCTTGAACAGTGAGTTAAGGCCCGTGAGCAGCGGGCTCGGAAGTGGGCGAGAAGATTACTGCATTGCTGTGGGTATTAGCTTCCAACGTAGCGTGCGTACAGGCTGCGCGCGACGGCTGTGTCAGTGGTGCCTTTGATAATGGCGCGGCCATCGGGAAACAGCGTCATTTCGTAGGACTCATGCCAGAATTTCAAGACGAAGTCGTTGTGGCGGACCGTTCCGTGAGGCTGGAGTCGGCGGTCCATCTCGGCGAAGTCGACAGGTCGTTGACGCTCATGAATCTGGACCGAGTTCCTTCCGCAAAGGGTAATGTGCGGACGCGCCGCACCGGTCAGATGGATGAAATTGCGTTCGCCGCAAGCGCGGCAGCCAGGGCGCGGTTTGGCCGCTGAGATCTCGGCGTGTTCGTTCGTCCACAGGTCGAACGAGAGCAGAGTTCGCCGCAGCTCCGGGCTTGCGGTGCCGCCGACCAACAATTTGAGTGCCTCTGTGGCGGCGATCGAGGCAACCAGATTGACGCAAGAATTGAGAATTCCGGAAGTCTCGCAAGTCTCGACCATGCCGCGGGGAGAATCCGGAAAGATGCAAGCCAGGCAAGCCGTCTGACCAGGCACGACATTGAGGGTCACGGCATAACTTCCGACCGCAGCCGAATAAATCCAGGGAAGTGATCGGTCAACCGCGTAGTCATTAATCAGGTACCGCGTCTCGAAATTGTCCGTGCCGTCGAGAATTAAGTCCATGCCCTCAAGCAGCGGTTCAATATTGGTCGGGATGAGATCTTCAACTTTCGGTTCTACGACGATGTTGGAATTGAAGGCGGCGATCTTTCGTGCCGCAGCGATGGCTTTGGGCAGGGACTGAGCAGCATCCGCCTCATCGAACAGAGACTGTCGCTGCAGGTTACTGGGCTCGACGTAGTCGCGATCAATGATCCGCAGAGTGCCCACGCCCGCCCGTGCGAGCATGCCAGCCAGGGCAGACCCGGTCGCTCCGCAACCGACAATGGCGACGCGCGCCTTTCCCAGCTTGCGCTGACCGGCTTCACCAATCCCACGAAACAGGATCTGACGCGAGTAGCGTTCGTCCATCCGCGAATTTCGCGGCGAACCCAGTTCAGGTTCCTTTGGTTTTTCCTGTGCCAAAGAGGTCACCAGTGTGCGGCGGCAAAACCATTATTATAAATGGCTGGGTCGAGTGGAGCTGAAAGCGCAGAGAGCACTGTGGTTGTCCCTCGAACCCATGCAACGACAATTTGGGCGGCTTCCATCGAAGTCAAAGAGCGCCTGAATCCAAGGAACCTTTGCTGAAACGGTACGCCACAGTTCTAACCGCGACAATCGTGCTGTGGGCTGCGCTTCTACCATTCCGTGCTGCGGCACAACAGGTCTCGGCACCTCCGCCGCTCAATTCCCGGTACGAGGGAAGGACAGTTGACAGCGTGGAACTTCCCGAAGTCTCCGAGCATGACCGCGGCCATCTGTTGCAATTGATTTCGCAAAAAGCCGGCAGCCCGCTGCAACGCGACAGCATCCGCGAGAGCATCCGTGCGCTTTATGCGACTGGGCGGTTCGCGGACATTCAGGCCGAGGTTGCGCCTTCCGGAGAAGGCATTGCACTGACATTTGTAACGTCGCCAAACTTTTTCGTCGGCGCCGTGAGGGTAGAAGGCGCTCCCACGCATCCGACCGCAAACCAGATCCTGAATGCGTCAAAACTCCAACTGGGAGAGCTTTATACGCATGACAAGCTGAACCGCGCCCTGGAGAACATCCGGCAACTGATGCAGGAGAATGGCTATTATCGCGCACGCGTGACAGCAGAGAGCGCCTCGAACGCGGCGACGCAACAAGTGGATGTGCTGTTTCATGTCAGCGCCGGATCGCAGGCCCAAGTGGGCGAGTTGAAGGTCACCGGAACATCCAATCTCTCATCCGGCGACGTGCAGGGCATCTCGCACATGAACCCGGGGGACAGGTTGACGGCAGCGCGGGTGAGCGGGTCGTTGCAGCGGCTGCGCAAGAGGTTTCAGAAACAGAATCGGGCTCTGGCCCAGGTCTCCATCGCCGAGCAGAATTACCATTCGGAGAACAACAAGGTCGATTTCACTTTTCAAATCGATCCCGGCCCCGTGGTTTTGATCTCGGCGCAGGGATATCACATCAGCCGTGGCACATTGAAACGCGAAGTCCCCGTTTACGAAGAAAATGCCGTCGATGACGATCTGCTGAACGAAGGCAAAACCAACTTGCTCAATTACCTGCAAACGCGTGGGCATTTCGACGCGAAGGTTGAAATCAAAAAGGAGATTGGTCCGGGGGTTATGCGGGTGATTTACATCATCGATCCGGGCCCGATCCACAAGCTCGTGCTGGTCAAGATCACCGGAAACCAGAACTTTCTTGATAGTGCGACTTTGCGGTCTTATCTGCAGATCCAACCGGCCCATCGGCTTCTCAGCCACGGGAGATACAGCGAGGCTCTACTGAAGGCGGATGCGGCCACATTGGAAGGACTCTACCACTCGAACGGTTTTCGCCAGGTCGCGATCAAGACTACTGTGGATGATAACTATGATGGATCGTCAAACAAACTTGCGGTCCTTATTGCCATCGAAGAAGGCGAACGGACGCGGGTGGGCGACGTGCATGTAGTGGGCAATGCGAAAGTTCCGCTGAATGAACTGCCGGAGTTGACGATCCAGCCCGGGCAGCCCTATTCCGAACAGGATCTGGCGAACGATCGCGAAAGAATTCTGGGATTCTACTTCGATCACGGTTTCCCTAACGCTTCGCTTGAGATTACAACCGTTGCTTCTACAAAAGAAGCGAACCGGCAGGATGTAACGTACACCATCGAGGAAGGAGAACGGTTTACTGTGGATCAGGTTATGGTTGCAGGGACCGAGCACACGAGGGGTTATGTGGTGCATCGGGAATTGCAGGTCGAGCCCGGAGATCCGCTCAGCCAGCAGGACCTGCTGAATACGCAAACCCGCCTTTATAACCTGGGAATCTTCAGCCAGGTCGACACTGCGGTGCAGAACCCGGAGGGCACCGATCCGCAAAAAAACGTGCTGGTGCAGGTCGACGAGGCGAAACGCTATACGTTCACGTACGGTCTCGGATTTGAATTTCAAACTGGGCAACCGGCAGGTTCAAATTCGCCCAGCGGAGCGACCGGGGTAAGTCCGCGAGTTGAATTTGACGTGACGCGGCTCAACTTGGGCGGGCGCAATCAAACTTTGACTTTCCAGTCCCATGTTGGAAGGCTGCAGCAGCGGGGGCTGATCAGTTACACCGTTCCCAAGCTGTTGAACAGCGACAAGTGGAAGCTGATCTATACGATTTTTTACGACAACAGTTTGGACGTTGCGACGTTCACCTCCCAGCGGCTGGAAGGGAAAATCGATGTACGGCAGCAGATCGGCAGCGCAGGCACCGAGCCCGGTACGCGGCCGGGACCCAGTTCGATCACCTACCGGTTTGAGTTCCGAAGGGTGAAGGCGAGCAACTTTGCCAGCGGGTTCAACCCGGGAGAAATTGCGCTGTTGTCGCTTCCGGCGCGCGTCGGAGGCCCGGGATTCACGTTCATCCGCGACAAGCGCGACAATCCGCTGGAGAGCACGAAGGGCAACTACTTCACGCTGGATGGCTTGGCGGCGTCTCACTACTTCGGATCAGAGGCAGATTTTGGGCGACTGCTGGCGCAGAATTCCACCTACCAGGTGATCGGGAAGGGAAAGCCTGGGCATCAGTACGTATTTGCCCGCTCTACCAGCATCGGCCTGCAGCAGCCGTTTCTGGGTACCAGGGTTCTGCCTCCGGGTTCGTGCCCTCTGAACTCGGCGGGGGAGCCAACCTGCACCGACATCACGACCATTCCATTACCCGAGCAATTCTTCGCGGGTGGCGGCAACTCCCACCGCGGTTTTGGGTTGAATCAGGCAGGACCGCGCGATCCGAACTCGGGCTTTCCGCTAGGCGGCACGGCGTTATTCGTCAATAATCTCGAACTACGTTTTCCGCCGACATCATTGCCTTGGCTGGGCGAGGGATTCGGTTTCGCCGTTTTTCACGATATGGGGAACGTCTTTACCGCGCCGCATGACATGTTGAAGGGGTTGCTGCGCTGGCATCAGCCAAGTACCCAACCGTGCTTGTCCAGTGGTACAACGACCTCGCAGTACTGTACGGCATTCAGCAACTCCGGCTATGATTACACTTCGCACGCTGTGGGAGTGGGCGTAAGATACAAGACACCCATTGGGCCGTTGCGTTTTGATTTCGGTTACAACCTGAACCCGACCCGCTATTTCCAGACGGTTACGAATCAAGATCAGACGACCACGCTAGAGACACAGCGCCTTCGTCATTTCAACGTATTTTTCAGTATAGGTCAGCCATTCTGATGCATAGGTTTTACGCCAATCGGAAAATCGGGGTGCTGTCGACGCTGCTCCTTCTCTCCATGAGCCTGATGGTGGCCTCGGCAGCACGCGCAGCCGACGTGATCGACCGTATTGTCGCCACCGTGAACGGCCACATTATTCTGCAAAGCGACTGGGAGGAGGCGCTGTGTTACGAGGCGCTGTTGAGCGGGCGGTCTCCGGCACAATTCAGCGACGATGATCGCCGGGCCGTGCTCGACAGGCTGATCGACCAGGAATTGTTAGGCGAGCAAATGAAGTCGGCGTCGTTTCAGCATGCATCGGAGGCCGAAGCTGCGACCCAAGTTGCGCAGGCCCGGAAGCTGTACCCTGAGGCCGCGACAGCGGAAGGTTGGGACGCAGTGCTGGCGCGATACGGACTGACCGAAAAAGCTCTGACTGCGCACGTGCAACAGCAGATTGACTTGATGCGGCTGGTGGATGCCCGTCTGCGCCCCGCTGTGCAGATCGATTCGAAGTCGATCGAAGCTTATTACCGCGAGAAGTTTGTTCCGCAGCTCAAAGAATCCGGCGGCGGTGAAGTGTCCCTCGCCGATGTATCCGGCAAAATCCGCGAACTGCTCACCGAAGAGAAAGTCAATGAGTTGATGGTTTCGTGGCTGCAGTCGCTGCGTTCGGAAAGCAAAGTGAGCGTTCCGGGCGCCAGTGAGTCCCAGGGTGAGGGAGTGCAGACGCGTTGACCGAACCCGCCGCCAGACCACGCCGCTGGTGGAAATATCTGCTGATTGCCGCCGGCCTTTTTGTCATCGCCGTTCTGGGCGCTCTGTGGTACTCAACCACCAATTCTTTCCAGGTTTACGTGCGGGGCAGGATCATCCGTGAACTTGAGCGCATCAGTGGCGGACGCGCAGAAATCGGCAGCTTTCACGTGGTTCCTTTCCACCTGCAGGTCGAGGTGCGAAATATCACCGTTCATGGGAAGGAAGGTCCGAACGAAGTTGCCCTGGCTCACGCCGACAGCCTGATCGCGCACATGAAAGTGATCTCGTTCCTGCGCACGGAATTTGGCTTTACCGCGCTGGCTCTCGAGCATCCAGTCATCCATATTGCGATTGGCCCGGATGGGGCAACCACGAACGTTCCAGGCCTGCGCGTTGTGCCGCCAACGCCTGCCAACGTACGTGTGGACCAGTTGTTCGCTCTCTCCATCGATCACCTCTCAGTCCACAACGGGGAACTGCTCTGGGGCGACCGGAGAATCCCACTCGATTTTTCTGTGCAGGGCACGAACCTGCAGATGGACTATTCGTACCTCCGCAACCGCTACGAGAGCCATCTCTCAGTGGGGAAGGTGGATACTGCCTTCGAAAATTTCCGGCCTTTTTCCTGGATGACCACGATTGATTTCAATCTGTCGCACACCTTCGTCGATGTGGAATCGTTGATCTGGAATTCGGGGCGATCTTCTGTCTCCATGAGCGGCCGCATTGCCGATTTCAGCAATCCGCGCATGGACGGAAGCTACTCCGCTCAGATCAATCTGCAGGAGATCGCAGCCATTGCCCGGCGTCACGATTTGCATTCCGGAGTGGCGGACCTTAAAGGGGCAGGTCATTGGTCTTTGAACGATTTCACCACGGCGGGCGCGGTAATGCTGCGCGATCTCGCGTGGGAAGAGGAGCAGTTCTCGCTGAAGAGAACTGGACTGGCCGCGGATTACCAGGTGACCGATCAGCAGGTCAAAGTCTCGAAACTTCGCGGGACCCTTCTTGGCGGAACCTTCACCGGAGACGTGCAGATCGATAATTGGCTGCATAGTGTGCCTCTGCCAAGCTCTAGCAAGACAAGGAGGCAGGAGTTACCCGAGGTTGTCGCCGCCCGGCCGCCACTGAAAAAGGGCGAAAAGCCAAAGGCGCCCGGTGTCCAGAACGGCGCAGTGCATTTGCGGTTTCGGGATGTGTCGGTTGCGGAAACGGCTTCAGCATTGGATGTGCCGGCGCACCCGATTGGCCGATTTCGTCCCGTGGGTGCAGCCGATGGCACCGTTGACGCTCTTTGGAAAGGTTCCCCGCAAAACGCAGAGGTTGCTTTCGGCTTTGATGTAAGCCCACCAGCGCACGCCGCGCCCCGCGAATTGCCCCTGACAGCGCAGTTTCAGGGTAAATACCGGGCGGCTAACGATTCGCTGGAACTCGCGCGATTCGATCTGTTTACCCGGGCCTCAAAGATTCAAGCTTCCGGGCTGCTGGCTACATCGTCCACGCTACGCTTCTCAGTTTCAACTTCGAATCTGGAAGAGTGGCGTCCTCTGGTCAAAGCGCTGGGCGGTCCGACGAATCTGCCCTTTCGGGTCGACGGAAATGCAGTGTTCAACGGAGTGGCTGCCGGAACATTTTCGTCGCCAACCCTGGCCGGAACGCTAGCAGCAGAAGATTTTGAATTCACGGTTCCGGCTACAACGCAGACACCGGAGACTCAGGTGCATTGGGACTCTCTTGCGGCTAACCTCCAGTTCTCCTCGTATGATCTTTCGGTTCGCGGGGGCACCTTGCAGCGCGGCGACACCAGCGCCGATTTCGAGTTGAATGCTGCGCTGCAGAAGGGGCAATTCACCGAGAACAGTCCCTACACTGCCCGGGTGAATTTGCATCATGTGGACGTGGCATCGACGGCAGCTCTGGCCGGCTTCGATTATCCCATTTCAGGGACGGCGGATCTGTCCCTGCAAGTCTCAGGAACACGCGCGCACCCCCAGGCGCAAGGGCACATCCAGGCTACGAATGCAGCAGCTTACGGAGAACGGATCGAAAAGTTCGATGCCGACCTGCACGTGCGCACCAACGAGACTTCGCTCAGCAACATACGACTGACTCATCAGGATGCGGAAGTAACGGGAACCGCGGCGTACGCACCGGCCACGCGCGGGTTTCGGCTCGATCTGACGGGCAAGAACTTCGACCTTTCACGGGTGCCGCAGATTCATCTGAACCCTCTCCCGATCGAAGGACGCGCGGATTTTACCCTCAAGGGCAGCGGGACTGTCGACTCTCCGGTCATCAGCGCCGATTTCCATGCGCGCGATCTGATCTTCGATCACGAATTTTCCGGTGGCCTGAACGTACAGGCGACGACCCAAAATGGGCAACTGCATTTGACGGGGCAGTCTCAGTTCACTCACGGATCGGTTGTGATCGAGGGCACCGTAGGAATGCACGGCGACTTTCCCGCCACGATCACCGCGAAAATGGATGGTCTCGACGCGGATGCGTTATGGCACGCTTACCTCGGCGATCAGCTCACAGGGCACTCCGCAGCAACCGGATCCGTCACCATGCAGGGACCGCTGCGCTATCCGCGGCAGTGGACGCTCGACGGTTCGGTAAACGCCCTTGCCTTAGACCTGGAGTCTGTCGTGCTGCACAATCAGGATATTGTGCGCTTTACCTTCGATCATCAGACCATTCACATCGCTCCGGCGCACTTAGTGGGCGAGGGAACGGATGTGACCGGCCACGGATCGATCCATTTCGCGGGGAATCAGGAACTCGATCTGACGGCGGATGGTCACTTGGATCTCAAGTTACTCGGCGCATTCGATCCCAATTTGACTGCTTCGGGCTTGACGACGATTCACATGAACGTCGGCGGGACGCTCCTTCAGCCTCTTCCGCAGGGTACCGTCCAAGTTAACAACGGAGCGGCGAATTATGCGGGGCTGCCGAGCGGTTTGAGCGAGATGAATGGGTCGCTCGTGTTTTCGCGCGATCGCGTCCACATCGAACAACTCACCGCGCGTACCGGCGGGGGCGCGGTAGAGTTCAAGGGCGATGCAACCAATTACAACCGGCAGATGAATTTCAATCTGACCGCGATCGGCAAGGATGTGCGGTTGCGCTATCCCCCAGGTGTGAGTTCCACCGCGGATGCCGAGTTGCACTGGATCGGAAATCGCTCTTCTTCAACGGTGTCGGGCAGTGTGATGGTGACGAAGCTGGCGGTGACTCCGGGATTTGATTTCGCATCCTACCTCGAGCGTAGCCGGCAATCTGCTTCGATCACGCCAGCAAACTCGCCGTTGTACAACGTGAAGCTCGATGTCGCGGTTAGTACGGCACCCGAATTGCAGATGAAGACCGCCGTGGCCCGGCTATCGGGCGATGCGGACCTGCGCTTGCGGGGCTCGGCGGCGCGACCGAGTGTGCTGGGCAGAGCGGACATTCTGGAAGGGGATGCGACCTTCAACGGAATCAAGTTTCGCCTCGAACGCGGAGACATCACTTTCGCCAATCCCGTTTCGATCGAACCTCAGGTCAACCTGCAGGCTACGACCCACGTGCGGAACTATGACCTTGATGTCTCAGTGACAGGAACTCCCGATCGGCTCGCTGTCAACTATCGCTCGGAGCCGCCCCTGCCGAAGTCCGACATCATCGCGCTGCTGGCCCTGGGCCGTACCAGTGAAGAATCGGAGCAGTTGCAGGAGCAGTCGGGGCAATCGCTGTTTAACGATGAGGCCACGAACCTCATCATCAGTCAGGCTATCAACTCGACAGTAAGCAATCGGATGCAGAGGTTGTTCGGGGTCAGCCGGATCAAGATTGATCCGCAGGGGCTCACGACCGAGACGAACCCCACCGCCCGTGGGCCGCAAATCACCATTGAGCAGGAGTTCGCCAACAACCTTTCCCTCACCTACAGCACCAACGTTTCGCAGAGCGCGGAGCAGATCATCCAGGGCGAGTACTATTTCAACCGCAATATTTCTGTTGTGGGCACGCGCGATCAGAACGGGGTGGTCAGTTTCGACGTGCGCATCCGGCGCCGCAAGAAATAAAATCTTTAGAGGGCGCAGTTCCTCGATCCGGCATGACTTCCGCTGAAATTGACGACGTGTATTTGGCCCTGCGCAGGCGCATGGTCGAGTCGCAATTGCGGGCCCGCGGGATCGCGGACGAGCGTGTCCTCGCGGCGATGCTGCGTGTCCCGCGGCATGAGTTTGCGCCGGAGCGCTATCGCGACCAGGCGTATGAAGATCATCCCTTGCCCATCGGCGAAGACCAGACCATCTCTCAGCCTTACATCGTCGCGAGCATGCTGGACGCGCTGGCGCTGTCTCCCGGTGACAAGATCCTTGAAGTCGGAACGGGTTCGGGATATGTCACTGCACTGGTGGCGGAACTGACGCGCGAAGTAGTGTCCATCGAGCGTCATGCGAGCTTGGCTGATCGCAGCCGCGAACTGTTGGGGCGTATGGGATACACCAACGTTCGCGTGGTCGTAGGAGACGGTAGCCGGGGATTTGCCGAACTTGCTCCTTATGATGCCATCATCGTTTCCGCGGCAGCCCCTGAACTGCCGCATGAACTGCTCCAGCAGTTGGACGAGGGCGGGCGCATGATCATTCCCGTGGGCTCTGGCGATGCTCAACAACTGCAACTCATTCAGAAGATAGATGGGCAGCCGCGCACCACGTTACGTGAGCTTTGCCGGTTTGTTCCGCTGGTTCCTGAAAGTCTGCCTTAGAGTAGGTCGAAGGTCTTCGGAAGAAATCTTCGGTGTGCTCAAGCGAACAGATTTGCAGCATGGATTGCGGATTCCCTAGCCCCTAAGATCTACGACCCGATTCCCAAGCGAGGACCAGAGTGTCCTAATTTAGGGCACCACCTGCCGTAGCGCATAGCTGACGGCTGCCCGTTCCATCCGTTACAATCAATGATTAATCTCTGCGGGAATTCCGAACAAGCGTGACCCCAGCCTCCTCCAATCCGATTACGTTCCAGGAGCTTATCCTGAGGCTGCAGACTTTCTGGGCGGAACGCGGATGCGTGCTGCAGCAGCCGTACGACGTGGAAGTCGGGGCGGGCACGATGGCTCCCGAAACGTTTTTGCGGGTGCTCGGACCGCAGCCGTACAAAGTTGCGTACGTGCAACCATCGCGGCGTCCGGCCGATGGACGATATGGCGAAAATCCCAACCGCCTCTATAAGCACATGCAATTGCAGGTAATACTGAAGCCTCCGCCGGAGAACGTACAGGAGTTGTATCTGGAGTCGCTAGGCGCGATCGGCATTGACCTGCGTCATCACGACATCAAGTTCGAAGAGGACAACTGGGAAGCGCCGACTTTGAGCGCGTGGGGCGTGGGCTGGCAGGTTATGCTCGACGGCTTGGAGATCACCCAGTTCACATACTTTCAGCAGTGCGGCGGACTCGACTTGTTTCCGATTTCTGCCGAGTTGACGTATGGCCTGGAACGCATCGCGGCATTTCTGCAGGATGTGGATTCAATCTACGACATCGTGTGGGCTCGCGATCCTAACACGGGTAGCGTGGTCAGGTACGGTGAGGTGCGATTGGCCGACGAGTTGCAGTTCTCCGTGTATAACTTTGAGGCCGCGGACGTGGAAAACGCGTGGAAGCATTTCGACTTGTGTGAGTCGGAATGCAAAGGGTTGATCGAGAAGTATGCGGCCCTTTCGAAAGACAACACCGCCGGCGACGGGGTCAGGCACGAGAAGTCACGTTTTCCGGTGCTGGCCGCGTATGACCTTTGCTTGAAATGCTCACACCTGTTCAACATTCTGGATGCCCGCGGAGCCATTTCAGTGACAGAGCGCGCGGGCGTGATTGCGCGAGTGCGCGCGTTGGCCGTTGGAATTGCGAAGGCCTGGGCGGATCAGCAGAAGGGCGAGGCGGAGGGCGAAGAGCCGAAGAATCCTGAGCGGGTTTCCGCGAAGAAGCCGAAGGCCAGGAACGAAGCTCTGTCGCCGGTGGGATCGTAGCGCCGGCATCTTGCGCTCGCAGCGTAGGCGGGAAGGCCGTCGCGAGAGCTACTAAGGACGGCGGCGCTACTGTGACCCACATCACATTCGTCGGCTCAAGGCCTTGAGACACTGGATAGTTTGAAAGCATGCCAGATTTCCTGCTAGAGATCGGGTGCGAAGAGATTCCGGCGCGCATGATTGACGCAGCCTCGCGAGAGCTGCGCGAGCGTGTCGGCGGGCTGCTTAGCCGCGAGCGCTTGACCGGCGGCGAGGTCACGTCATTCGAAACGCCACGGCGCATCGCGATCATGGCGGCCTCCATTGCTGCTGCCCAAGCCGACGTCACCGAACAGCTCAGCGGACCTTCCACCAGCGTCGCGTACAAAGATGGGCAGCCGACGCCGGCAGCGTTGGCGTTTGCCAAGAAGGCTGGAATCGATGTTGGCAAACTGGAGAGAATTACGACTCCCAAAGGCGAGTACATCGCAGCCAAGGTCACGAAAAAAGGCCGCAGCGCCGCCGACATTCTCGGCGAGGCGCTACCCAAAGAAATCGCTACCATCTACTGGCCTAAGAATATGTACTGGTGCAAGCCGAATGAGCGTTTTGTGCGCCCGGTGCGCTGGCTTGTTGCGATGCTCGACGGCGAAAGCATCCCGCTGGAATTGGCCGGCATTCGGGCGGGGAATCGTTCGCGGGGACACCGCGTCTTAAGCGGCGGCGAGATCCCAATTCCGCGGGCTGGGTCCGCCTACGTTGAGTCCTTGCGCGCGGCAAAAGTGCTGGGCCGTGCTGAACGTGAGCACGTAATCCGCAAAGCTCTCGATGCGGCTACGCGTACCGTTGCCGGGGCGCGCTGGCGTGAAGACCCGACGCTGCTGGATAGCGTGGTGAATCTGACGGAATACCCGTCGGTGATTCTGGGCGGCTTCGATTCCCAATTTCTGGCGCTGCCGGAAGAGGTGCTGGTCACGGTGATGCGCGATCACCAGAAGTATTTTGCGATGGAAGATGCGCAAGGCAAACTTCTACCGTATTTTCTCGCTGTTCTGAACACGGATGGCGATCCGCAAGGTTTGATCCGGCATGGAAACGAGCGCGTGTTGCGGGCGCGCTTTAACGATGCGAGCTTCTTTTGGGAAACCGATCAGAAGAAATCCCTGCTCGAGCGTCTCGAGTCGCTCAAACATGTGACGTTTCAGAAAGATCTCGGCAGCTATTACGACAAGACCCAACGCGTGCAACGGCTTTGCAGTTGGCTCAGCGAGATTCTCAAGCAACAGGGCCTGGCGGTGCGCCCGGGCGTGATTCACAAAGCCGCGTGTCTGGCCAAGACCGATCTGACCACCGAACTGGTGAAGGAATTCACGGAATTGCAGGGAATTGTCGGGGGGCTGTATGCGCGGGCGCAGCAACTCGATCCGAGTCTGCCTGAGGCGACACGTTTCGCTATAGCCGATGCAATCTACGATCATTACAAGCCGGAGTCGACGGACGACAGTGTGCCGCGATCCATGGAGGGAGCGGCGCTTTCGATCGGCGACAAGGCGGACACGATCGCGGGGATGTTTGCGCTGGGGCTTGTCCCAAGCGGATCAAAGGATCCGTTTGCGCTCCGCCGGCAGGCCAATGGAATCGTGAAGATCATCGCTGAGAAGAAGCTCCCGCTGCGCCTTTCGGATCTCATGCGCGACGCCCGGTCCGGGTATCAGAGATCTGAGGTGGAAAAGAAATTCGTGGACGATTCTAAGTTCGCGGATTCGGTGACGGCTTTTTTTCGCGAGCGACTGGAGTTCTATCTGAAAGACGTATGCGGGTACGCGTATGACGTAGTTAAGGCGGTGCTCGCAGCCGACGCGGAGGATGTAGTGGACTCGCTGGCCCGTGCCGAGGCCGTCAAGAGCGTTCAGCATATGGCTGAATTCCAGGCCATTGGCGCGGCTTGCAAGCGCATGCGCAACATTCTCCGGCAGGCGGCGGAAAAGGGAATACGCCCATCTGCGAAGTTCGAATATCTGCCTGAGGCGGCTCCCGAAGAAAAGAACCTGATGGCTTATCTCGAACAGGCTGGGCCGAAGGTGGAAGCGCATCGCAGCAAGAAGGAATATGTCGATGCATTACTTCTGCTGTCCACGATGCGCGAGCGGGTCGATGCATTCTTCGACAAAGTGATGGTCATGGTAGACGACGAGCGCGTGCGGGCGAACCGGCTGGCTTTGCTGCAGACGCTGTTGAAAGAGTTTTCCACGATCGCGGACTTCTCGGAGATCGTGACCGAAGGGAAGGCGTAAACGATATTTTGCAATTGGGTAATTTGGTTATTGCGTAATTGAAAGGCGCCGCCAGCCGCCGTTTTCCGATTACCTGATTGCTCAATTGCAAAATTGAAGTGGAACTTAGTGCGAAAGATATTCACTGAAGCGAAATTCTGAACGACAAAGGACTCATAAATGGCCACAATGACTCTTCCAGAAACTGAAGCGAAAGAAAGTAAGACGAAGCAGTCCGCCACCAAGTACGTTTATTTTTTTGGCGGCGGCAAAGCCGACGGCAACGGCAAGATGAAAGACGTGCTCGGCGGCAAGGGCGCTGGCCTCGCCGAAATGACCAACGCGGGCCTTCCTGTGCCTCCCGGGTTCACCATTCAGACCGAGGCTTGCCGCGAATACATGAGAGGTGGGCTGTCGCCTGATGTTGACAGCCAGATGGATGAGGCTTTGGCGAAACTCGAAGCACTACAGGGGCAGAAGCTCGGCACGGGCGAGAATCCGCTGCTAGTGAGTGTGCGCTCAGGCGCGAAGTTTTCCATGCCGGGAATGATGGATACGATTCTCAATCTTGGCTTGAATGACAAGAGCGTGGAAGCGCTGGCCAAGCGCAGCAGCAATCCGCGCTTCGCCGCCGATTCCTATCGGCGCCTGATTCAGATGTTCGGCAATGTCGTCCTCGATATTGAAAAATCGGCATTCGACGAAGTATTCGATGCCAAGAAGAAGCAGAAGAAAGCCAAGCTCGACACCGACCTCGACGCGAAGGCGCTGCAGGAAGTAATAGCCGAATACAAGAAAGTCGTGAAGAAGCACGCCAAACGCGACTTCCCGCAGGATCCGCACGAACAGCTGGTCATGGCGCGCGACGCCGTATTCCGCTCGTGGCAGAACGATCGCGCCAAGCACTACCGCCGCATTAACAATATCGACGACATGCTGGGCACAGCGGTCAACGTGCAGGCCATGGTTTATGGCAATCTCGGCGACACCAGCGGAACGGGCGTGGGTTTCACCCGAAATCCTGCGACCGGCAACAACGAGTTCTATGGCGAGTTCCTGATGAACGCGCAGGGCGAGGACGTGGTCTCAGGCGTGCGTACGCCAGTGCCGATTTTTGAACTGAAGAAGGCCATGCCCAAGGTGTACGACCAGCTTCGCGAAATCACTACGCGGCTGGAACAGCACTACAAAGACATGCAGGATTTCGAGTTCACGATCCAGGACGGCAAACTCTACATGCTGCAAACCCGTAATGGGAAGCGCACGGGGCTGGCGGCTGTGCGAGTCGCGATCCAGATGGTGGACGAAGGTTTGATTACGAAGGAAGAAGCAATCTTCCGAGTTGAGCCGAACCAGTTGTACGACTTCCTCGTGCCACGGCTGGATGAAAAAAGCACGAAGGTGGAAGTGCTCGCGACCGGTCTGCCAGCTTCACCGGGAGCGGCGGTCGGCCAGATTGTTTTCACGGCGGATGCGGCAGTGGAAGCGGTTCACAAAGATGGCAAAGCGTCAGTGATCCTGGTTCGCGCCGAAACCACGCCGGAAGATATTCACGGCATGGAAGTGGCGAAGGGCATTCTGACTTCGCGCGGTGGAATGACCAGTCACGCAGCTGTGGTCACACGCGGCATGGGCAAGTGCTGCGTGGCTGGGGCAGGGGACATCGACATCAACGAGAAGACCCGCGAAATGAAGGTCAAAGGCCAAATTTTCAAAGAGGGCGATTGGCTTTCGCTGGACGGTACGACCGGCCGCGTGATCAAAGGCAAGCTGGGGACGATTCCCGCAAGCTCCGATGATCCGGAACTGCAGAAGTTTATGGAGTGGGCCGATCCGCACCGCACCATGAAAGTCCGTGCAAATGCTGACATTCCGCGGGATGCGATCCAGGCCCGTACATTCGGAGCCGAAGGCATCGGGCTGTGCCGCACCGAGCACATGTTCTTTGGCGAGAAGAAGATTCCGCACATGCGCGCCATGATTCTGGCGGACAACGAGAAGGATCGCAGGGCGGCATTAAAAAGATTGCTGCCTCTGCAGCGCGATGATTTTGCCGGAGTCTTCAAAGCGATGGACGGGTTGCCGGTGACGATTCGCACATTGGATCCGCCACTTCACGAGTTCCTGCCGCGCCGCGAAGACTTGATGGTGGACATCGCCACGCTCTCGGACATGAGCGGAAAGCAAAAGTCAGAACTCGTGAAAAAGTACAAGGACTACGGAGTCAAAGGCGCCGGCGATTTGAAGAAGGCGTTGCCGGCTTTGTTGGCTCGGGTCGAACAATTGCACGAGTTCAACCCTATGCTCGGGCACCGTGGCTGTCGCCTGGGCATAACGTATCCCGAAATTACCGAGATGCAAGCGCGCGCCATCTTCGAAGCGGCGGTGGATTGCACGAAGAAGGGCATCAAGGTACTTCCGGAAGTGATGATTCCTCTGGTCGCAACTTTGAAGGAAATGGCGAACCAGGGAGCGATCGTCCGGCGAGTGGCCGAGGAAGTCTTCAAAGAGAAGGGCACGAAGATCGAATACATGGTCGGAACGATGATCGAATTACCGCGCGCGGCGCTGGTCGCGGACGAGATCGCGAAAGAAGCCGAATTCTTCTCTTTCGGCACCAACGATCTTACGCAGACCACGTTCGGATTCTCCCGCGACGATGTAAACAAAGTGCTGCCCACTTATCTGGCCGAAGGCATCCTGAAGCAGGATCCCTTTGCGGCGCTCGATCAGGACGGTGTTGGCCAGCTCGTGAAAATGGCGACCGAACGTGGGCGCAAGTCCCGTTCGAACCTGAAGGTCGGAATCTGCGGCGAGCACGGCGGAGAACCTTCATCGGTGGAGTTCTGCTATCGGACGGGGCTCAACTACGTGTCCTGCTCACCCTTCCGGGTGCTGACGGCAAGGCTGGCGGCTGCTCAAGCGGCGGCGGCTGAGAAGTTGAAGGTCGAAGGCGGAAGAACCAAGTAAGCTCAACCACACGGGCGCATGGGTTCACAGCTCTGCGCCCATTGTGGTCATTGCACTCTTTGCAGCCTGGCGATTAATTTTTGTGGAAGGCTTTCGTCGGATTCCGACCACAAGCGGCGCGAGGTCGCGCGCGTTTTCATCTCTAGCTTCTTGCTGAACTCGATCAGTTTGAGAACATTCTCGCGGATCTTGGCTTGAGTCTCGTCCGTGAGTTCCACATTCTCCTGCACAAATAACGTATCCAGTCCGAAATCAATCTGGATGTGGCCGGTCTCAGCCTGTGTTCCGTCGTCGAACTCTTCTCCCTGCACAATGAACTGAACCGGGCTTGGAATGAGCTGCCAGTGGCCGCTTTCGTCAGGCGTCCAAAGATCCCAGTACGCGTCGAAGACATAGGCGTAGTCGTCGTGGATCAGGTCGGCGGCGACAATGGTCGCTTGCTCGGGCGAAATGCCGGGTGAAAAGCGGCGTTCCAGGACGCTCGCCTCGTTCCATGAGACGGGCTGAACGGCCGCGTACGTGATTCCAGGACGCTGCTGGGAAAAAGGAAACTGCTGCAGCACCGCGAGCATGTGGGGCAGCATTGCGGGCCCTTCGAAATCCGAGAACCAAAGGCTCAAGAAAAGAGGATCAGGCATAAAGGAACGGAAGACAAAGTCGCACTTCAATTGTAAATGCCACGAACCGCGGCGCCGTGGAACCAGCCTAATCAGCGGGAAAGGCGGAGGGAAGTTCGCTGGGCAGGATTGGACTACGGTCGGCAGAAGGGCCGGCCTCGCCCTCCTTGATCGGGATTCGAACCCTCAGCAGCGTACCCTTTCCATTCGACTCGATCTCCAGAGACCCACCGAGTTCCTTCAACCTCTCCCGTATGCCGGCAAGGCCGACGCCGACGTGTCCTGTCTTCCAGAAGCGATCGAGAATTTCTCGCGGGACTCCCACGCCAAAATCTTTCACCGTGAGTACCACATTGAAGTTGTCTGCGGTGACGCGGACTTCAACGGCATTACTGCCAGAGTGGCGATGAACGTTGGTCAGAGCTTCCTGCAGGATCCGGAACAGGGCAATTTCCGTCACCCGAGGCAACCGATGGAGATGATCCGGAAGATCAAGATGACTGACGATGCCGCTCCGCCGACCAAATCCCTCGACGTACCATTTGGCGGCGGAGGCGAAGCCCGCTTCATCCAGCAGAGGCGGATGCAATAAGTGAGAGAGAGTCCGAGTATCGGAGATCGAGCGATCGACCAGAGCTTGAGCATCACGCAAGTGCGGAGACTCCAGCGGGCAATCCTGAGCCAACATGTCGAGACTAATTTTGGCAGCCGTAAGATCCTGTCCCAGACTATCGTGCAGTTCGCGAGCGATGCGGCGACGTTCTTCATCCTGCACGCGAAGCAATTTCACCGACAGGCGGCGCAAGGCAGCGGTGCGTTCCTCAACCAAAGATTCCAAGACATCGTGAGCGCGGCGCAGAGCTTCTTCGGCGGCCTGGCGTTCGCGAAGATGATCGCGGAGTTCGTACTGGCGGCGGCGGGCAACCAATGCGCTACGTACCGCGCTCACCAGTGTAACCGGCCGCAAAGGTCGCTCCAGCAGTGTCACATTCCCAAGCGGCGCGCGGGAGCGTACGGCGGACTCTGTGCTGGCGGTGCTTAATCCGCCGCCGGTGAGGACAATAATGGCAAAGTCCGACCAGGGCGGCTGATTCGAGATGCGTTGCGCTAAAGCTCCAATCATGCCGCTCTGGAGAACTTCTTCCGTAATGATGGCCGCCCCGCTGTTTTCGTTGATCGCGGATTCGAGTTCTTCCAAACTATCCAGCGTATAGACGGTCATCGCAGACTGCCGTAAGACCCTGGCAATCAGGGCGGCATCCTTGCCGAACGGAGCAAAGACGAGTATGGGGAGATCGCTCGTGCACACTTCAGCCATTGAGCGAACCTTTCCCGATCAGGGGAGCGAGCGACGTAGGACTGCCGGAAAGAATGCCTTGAAAATCAGTCAAGGGCGCTCCCACCTTTATGCCACCGGCAGCCAGGCGAAGCTCGCGAATCGAGCGCTCGTGGGCGCCGCTGCGCTTCTTCATCATGGAGATCGCTTTGCGAACTTCTCCCTGGTTTTCGAAATATCGAAATATCAGAATGTTGTCCGCCAGGTAACTCACATCGATGGGAGTCTGCATGGCACTGCCCACCAGCCCCATTTGGGCCAGGATCATCAGGGTCAAGACGCCGCAGTTATTCAGATAAGTGAGCAGTTCGTGCAAATGGAGCGCCAGAAATTGTTCCCCGGGCATCGCCTGCAGAAAGCCGTTGAGGCTGTCGATAAGAATGCCGCGGACTTGCTGGTGTTCCACATACTCGCGGACCAGGTTCACGAACTCTCCTGGCGAGACCTCTGCGGGATCAAGGTGGTTGATTTGAATGCGTCCGGAGCGCACGTGAGACTCCAGGTCCATGCCAAGTCCCGAGGCCCGTCCCATTAACGTACTCACAGTCTCTTCGAAGATGAATGCGGCGGACTTTTCGCCTCGTTCTGCGGCGGTCACGAGCCAGCGAAGGGCTAGTGTCGTCTTTCCACAACCCGCCGGCCCAATGAACAAGCTGCTGGTCCCGCGACCTAGGCCTCCTCCGGTCAAATCGTCAAGCTCGGGAATGCCGCTGCTGGCCCCAGAGATGTCCTCGTTTCGATCTCGATGTTCGCCTGCGATCAACCGGGGGAACACGAGTACCCCGCCGCTGTGAATCATGTAGTCATGATAGCCCTCGCGAAAGGCAGAGCCGCGAAGCTTGGTTACTTCCAGGCGGCGCATAGTTTTGCCATATTCGCGCGCGACCCGGCCCATCGACACTACGCCGTGTACGATGCTGTGCAACTCCAAATCGGCATAACGGCTACTGCGATCATCCAATAGGATGACAGTGCAGTTCTCAGGCGCATATTCCTTCAACGAAAGTACCTGGCGGCGATAGCGCAAAGGATCCTTCGCGAGCATGCGCACTTCAGAAAGGGCGTCAATCACCAGCCGGCTCGGCTTGCGGCGGTCCACTTCCGCCATGATGGTTTGCACGCGATCATTCAATTCAACTTCAGCGGGATGAAACACCGTGTATTGGCCGTCGGGTTTTAGATCGTCCTCGCTTGGCCTTACCTCGAAGACCGCCGAACTGTCCACATTGAGTCGATGGGTGCGGGCGACCGCAAGCAGTTCGTCCCGCGATTCAGACAGCGTGACGTACAGGACCTTTTCGCCATTCTTAAGCCCATCAGCCACAAATTGGAGTGCCAGAGTTGTCTTGCCCGTCCCCGGTTCTCCCTCAATCAGGTAAAAGTGGCCAAGAGGAAAGCCGCCACCCAAAACATCGTCAAGTCCAGCACAGCCTGAGCTACAGCGAGTCATTTCAGATGTCAGTTGTTCGTTCAACATGAATGTGGCGCTACAGTCCTTTCTCGTATCGTCTGGTTTCCCGCGCGATTGTACGGCTGCGCTTGCAGCCGTAAGAGAAGACGTGCGCGGAGCCCTTCCATTTTTTGGGCAAAGTAGTTGCTGGTAAATACATTGTTTTCCGTAATTAGCAGGATCCCTGTTCGAGTGAAGGCAAGAACTGTTGTCAGGAACCCTTAGCTGGACTCGGGAGTCGCACAACTGCAAATCTGGCGCCGTGGCAGCGTGTAGTCGAGTTCATCGGTTCGGGTGCCGGCTTCTTTTGACAGCCCTCGGAGCGACTGCTACCATGAATTGTTTCTGGCAACCTGCCTCTTTTACTCCGTCCCCGTCGTCTAGCTCGGCCTAGGACATCGCCCTTTCACGGCGGTAACACGGGTTCAAATCCCGTCGGGGACGCCAAATCTTTTCAAGAGCTTGCGGACAATCGCTCGAATATTCGAAGGCACAAAAAGGCACAACTCTGGCCGGACTACGAGAAGCGTTGCCGTCCGGCCACCGCCGTTTTCGCGCATTTCGAGCATGTTTTTGCAGGCACAAATAGGCACAGCTTTCTTGCGGCGTATCACCCTGCCGTGCGCAACATCCGGATCACATCGCTCTGAGCTTTACGTTTATGAAGCGTGACCGCTTGCGTATAAGTATCGAGCGTGACCCTGCTGGAAGCGTGACGAAGTAGCTCCTGGGTGACCTTTATATCGGTCCTGTTCTGTCTCAGCAGAGAAGAATACGTGTGGCGGAAAGTGTGCCAGCCTATCGGCTTCAAAATCCCAACCGTCAGGGCAGCAGGCCGGATGAAAGTTCGCATGATGCACTGGCCCCAATAAGGATGTTGGCCGCGCGTCGCAGGACTTGCGAATACCCAATCATCCGGACCTCTGAATCGTGTTTGCTGACGCCATAGCAGGAGAGCGTCGGACAACTGCGGATCTAGTGGGATTGGTTTCTGGGAAGCTTCCGTTTTGCATGGACTGATGACCTGAAAAACTATCGATCGAACAATGCTGACTTCGTTGGTTTGAAAGTTAACGTCCCGCCATTTCAGGGCAAAGAGCTCGCTCATCCGCAAACCAGTCCCGAACGCAACGAGTACGAGCGTGCGTTCCCTTAGGGCCAGCGCGGATAACAGACGCTGAACCTCGGAGGGAGTCAAGACGACTGGGACGGCCTTGCGTTTCGCACTTTGTCGGACGAGCTGAATTGGATTTCGGTCACAGATCTCGTAGCGAATTCCATGATTGAAGAGCACGCTCATCAGGTTCCGAATCTTCGCGCAACTGGCTCTGGCTAGCGTCAGTGACCTGAGCCAGAGTTCAACTTCTCCGGCATTAACGCGCACCAACGGGTAATGTCCCCACCGAGGCAGAATCCATTTGTTCAGGTAACCCTCGTACGTCACCTTGGTGGAGTATGTTTTCCAAACAGTGTCAGGTCTTAGCTCGCGCTGCCTGTAGTGCTCAACCAGCTCGGAAACCGTGGTGATGTTCGCTTTGGCTCGGGCATCGCCCGCGTTAATGTCAATGCGTAACGCCGAGACTGCCTGGTGCGCGGCCGCTTCGTCTACCAGCCGGTCGACCGAGCCAAGCACGATTCTGCGATGTTTCCGCTTGCCGTTGCCCGCGAGTTCTCGCCACCGAAATTCCCAGACGTCCGGTCCTCTTTGTCGCTCCGATCGTATTAAGCTTCCGTTTTGCATGAATCTCCTTTCAACCGCTAGGTTCTTGCCTATATCTCGGGATCACGCTTTACAGGCACAATCCAGGCACAAATTGTGTGCCGCGGGCGCCTGAAATTACCGATAGACATTGAAGGTCGTGCGCCAGGTTATTGCTTTGCTGCGGAAATAACTGCGAGGCCGAACTGTGGGCCAGCAGTCCGAAATCGTAATTCCAAGGCTTCAGTCTACCTATTTGCATGACGTGCATCTGTGAGTGAGGCGAAATTAACGATTTGATTGTTACCAACGAAGGGCAGCGCGCATCTATTTATATCGTAAGGCGATGGTTTACTATCGACGTGCCGTGGAGGCGCTATGGTGAAGAATGCGGTAGAGCACAAGCCTCTCGAATCGACTTCAACCCTGAACCGGCTCCCTCATTTGGCGGACAGCCTGTTGCACTTCAATTTGACTGACGAAGTCCGCCGATTGCGCGAAGAAGACTCATGGACCCGCGGTAGCGGACGTAGCTCCAAAACGCTTGCGAAGTACCCAGATTTTCGAATCGTGCTCGTCCTGATGAAGCCTGGCTCTGAAATGAAGGAGCATCACGCGGACGCGAGGATCTCGATTCAAACCATCCAAGGCAAAGTTCGTCTTCAGCTTCCGGACAAGGCTGTCGATCTCGGCGGCGGCGAATTGATGTGCTTGGAATCGGGAATCGCTCACGACGTGAAAGCACTTGAGGAAAGTGCCTTCCTGATAACAGTCTCCTGGCCTGGAGGAAGTGCGGAGGAGCGGCACGCGATGAGCTGAACACCGCATCAGCAAGTTCGATACGACAGAGGAGGCTTTCATGGCTGCTCAAGGGATTCCTTTAGCGGGTTTTCGGACTAGATTGAGGAGTCGCAGTAGTGTCGCCGAAGGCACCATGGCCTTTCACTTCGCTAGACCCATGGGGTTTAGTTTCAAAGCTGGACAGGCGGCGGATCTTACGCTACTCAATCCCCCCGAAACAGACTCAGAAGGAAATATCCGCATCTTCTCAATTGCCAGCCCACCCTTCGAAGAGCAACTCACGTTTGCTACGCGTATGCGGGACACAGCATTCAAACGATCCTTGAAGGGCGTGCCGCTTGGCACCGAAATCCAGATCGCCCCGCCTTCCGGTTCTTTTACGCTACACAAGAATGCAAACAAGCCGGCGATTTTTCTCGCGGGCGGGATAGGCATAACGCCGTTTCTAAGTGTCGTTCGCCAAGCCGATCACGACCGATTACCGCACAAGATGTACTTGTTCTATTCCAATCGGCGACCGGAAGACGCACCCTTTCTGGAAATTCTCCAAGGTTTGGAAAAGACAAACCCGAATTTTCGACTTGTCGCCACCATGACGGAGATGGTCCGCTCCAGCCGGCAATGGAACGGTGAGACGAGTCTCATTGACGGAGAAATGCTGACTCGGCATGTGGGAACTCTGCTGGGGCCGATCTACTACGTTGCCGGACCTCCACCCATGGTCGCGGCGATGCGCGAGATGCTGGTTGGCGCCGGCGTTGATGAGGATGATGTCCGAACGGAAGAATTCGCTGGGTACTGACCTGGCACCCAGACTATTTGAGGCTACCAATATGTTGGCAAACCGACCTAAGACCAAGATTCTCGTGGATGGAGGCGATCCTGAAGAAACACGGAAGGTCAAAGCTCTACTTGGCTTCGTCGATGGACAAACCACAAATCCCACGCTCATTGCCAAGAACCCTGGCATTCGGCAACGGATCACCTCGGGACAGCGGCTGAGTTCGCGCGAAGAAAATGAAGCGTACAAGAAGATCGTTCAGGCTCTTTCACCAATGGTCGGGGACGCTGGCGTTTCGATCGAGGTCTTTGCTGATCTGAACACGAGTGCTGAACAGATGCTCGCCCAAGGCGAAGAGATGTTCACGTGGATTCCCAACGCCTACATCAAATACCCCTGCACACACGAAGGCTTGCGGGCTGCGGAACTATCAGTGCGCAATAACATGCGAGTGAGTATGACATTGTGTTTCTCGCAAGAGCAAGCTGCCGCGGTGTACGCTGCCACGAAGGGTTCACGAGAGCCCGTGTATGTTTCGCCTTTTGTCGGGCGACTTGATGATCGCGGCGAAAACGGGATCGATGTAAGTCGGGAACATCAAGCGCATGTACGCGAACGGAGATGGCCACGTTCGCCAGCATCCGACACCTCGACCACCTGCTTGCATCTTTCGCGCTGAACGTAGAACTCGTCACAGTTCCCGCAAAGGTACTGGGAGAATGGGCCGCGAAGGGGTTCCCGCTACCGCCGCCGGGATTCAATTACAAGGGATTGGATAGCAAAGGCAACAATCTGAAACCGATTCCGTATAAGGAGCTGAATCTTTCTAGCCCATGGGATCGTTTCGACATAGCTCATGAGCTTACGAAGAAGGGTATCGAGAGATTTGTCGCCGACTACGAGAGCACGCTTCAACGAACGGCATAGGAGTCGGTCCAGGCAAGAGATAGATAAGGAGAAGTCTTGATGTCTGCCGTGGCGCCCGATCTGCGAGGGAAGATCTATCGTGAGCGGCGGCTCATGCAACCTGCTGAGACTACTGAGTTCTTGCGTCGGCAAAAAGTTGCCAACGTCGGCACGGTAGATGTAAACGGCTGGCCTTATGTAGTACCACTCGTCTACATCTACGAAGGGGGCGACCTGCTTTACCTTCACACAGGCGATCACCAAGGACACTTCCTCACCAATGTGCAGAACAATCCGCGGATATGCGTTGAGGTCTCAGAAATCGGGGACCTGCATCGTGGCAAACCCTACGCCTGTAACTCTGCTTTGGTGTACACGAGCGTCGTTGTATTCGGTTCAGTCCGCATCCTGCACGGTCCAGAATCCCGCGAAAAGAAACAGTGGTTCCTAGATCAGCTCTTGGCCAAATACGGTCAGCCCGAGTGGACATTCGAACCTGGATATCCCCTGATCGATCGGATCATCCTCTATGAACAGAGGATCGAAGTGGTGACGGGCAAGCACAGCAGCGGCCTGTACCACTAGGAGAGTAGTGCAATGCTGCAGGCTGAAATTGGAAGTGCAAGAGTTACGGCAGGAGAGAGTCTCCCGACCCGCGGCCACCTGATGCCAGATTTCGCGTTGCCTTCGAGCGATGGCAAGCAAGTCAGCCTGTACGACTACCGTGGGCGTTCTAACCTGGCACTGTTTTTTGTCGGTCCCGCCCAAGATTCTGCCAAGAACCAACTGCTTAGTGTTTTGGCCGAACGGTACAGGGAGATAACTGACACAGATTCGGAGGTCGTTGTTGTGGTGGCGGAATCCACTGAGCAGGCGGATGAATTTCGCCGCGAACGGCAATTCCCGTTTCCGGTTCTGGCGGACGCGGATATGCACGTTCACAACTCGGTCGGAGCATTTGGTGCGCAGGCGGTCCCTGCTGCAGCACTCTACATTACTGACCGGTTTTTAGAGGTATTCGCCACGTGGCGCACTGGCGCCGACGAGCGTCTGCCTGACATTTCGGATGTCCTTTCCTGGCTCACTTATCTGGACAGTCAGTGTCCTGAATGCACACAGATCGAGTGGCCATCTGACGATTGAACCGAGGTACAACATGATCAAGCTGAAGCGTGTATATGACTCGATGGGAAACGATGATGGCAAGAAGTTTCTGGTTGAGAGGTTGTGGCCACGGGGGGTGAAGAAGACGGCGCTTGCCAATGCCCTCTGGTTGAAGGATGTTGCACCGAGCACCGAGCTTCGGAAGTGGTTCGGCCATGATCCCGAAAAGTGGGGGCAGTTCCAGCGTCGTTATCGAGCGGAAATAAAGGAGCACGAACTAGCGATCGAGCCTATTCTGCAGGCTGCTCGACACGGCACTGTAACCCTGCTCTACAGCTCTCACGACACTGAGCACAACAATGCGGTCGCCCTCCGGGATTATCTGGAAAGGAAGCTGGGGTCCGATCGCGAATCGAAGCGTGGCAAGTCGGCGGCGTAGGTCCGCTTTCTGACCCCGACCTGACTCTGTCAGACGAATCCTCTTCTGTCGCCATACGTGCTCAGAAGGGTTCCATCCTTTAACAAAGGGTAAGACTTTTTCTACGCCGCCGCGGAACACAGCGGGCAAGCACCGGAGTTGCGGTATTCGACCACCGCCTCCAGTTTCCTGGCCAGCATCTCGAACCCGGCATGAACGTCTTCGCCGACTTCGCGTTCGACACTCTCGAACTTCTCTTCAAGATCTTGTTGTTCGGCAGGCGAGAGGTTCTGCTGCGCCAGTGGGAACAACAGAAAATCCTCCTTCCAGATGTGCGCAGGGTACAACTCGACCAACTGCTGGAGCAGATCGATAACACGGTATCGCACCGCTGTGGGATTGTGGACGTAAACTTCTGCCACTTTCGCCAATTGCGCAACCAGTTGCTTGGCCGAGCGATGCTCCCTTTCCAGGGATTCCAGCTCGCGTCTGGTGCTCACGTTGGCCTTGGCTTCCAGCAGAGGAAATAGGTGCTGCTCTTCCTTTTCGTGATGGCATTGATCGGCAAAAACCCGGAGGAATTGCACGAGATCAGACAGCACACTGGGATCAACTTGCTTGCCGGAATCGAGCAGGTCCGCGACTGCACTCATGCCTGCCACGACTTGCTGAATGACGCGATGATCGTGCCTCAATTCATGAATGAAGTCATTCATGGAATGTCTCCTTCTCCCGGTCAGGCCGGGTAAGAATTAACAAGAACGTGCTTTGCCGAATTGCCTCGACATCGTGAGATACGTCGCGGTCGAGCGCCAGCAGTTCTCCCCTGGGCACTTCCACCGTTGAGTTGGGGAGATGTAGACGTACATGACCCGCAAGCGTCAGGATGGCAAACCGAGCGCTGGTCTTGTGCTGCTTGAAACGGGTTCCAGTCTTCATTGAGACCAAGACAATGCGGAGATCAGGGTACTTGACGAGCGTTCGGGCACTGCGACCGGAACTCGTCTGCCACGCCTCTTCCTTCCACATGCTTTGTACTTCATTTGGAATCAATACCTGCAGCAGCGAGCTTCCGAGGTGCGGCAGCCGGTTCAGTCCATAAGGAGATTCTTCGATGTGTGCAGTAACGCACTGGGCAGCCATATCTTTTATTCCTCTCGGTAAAGTTACTCGGCAGCGACGGCGCGGGTTACCACGGGATTGCTACCCTCGGGAAACCGCTCCAGGGGAACTAGAGAAATTCCTTCGCGCAGGGAGAACCGGAGCGAGTGCTGGTGCGAGCAATCACCACAAAGCCAGAAGAACACGCTGGCTTGCGAGGGTTTGCTCGCACAGATCGCATTCGGAACATCCCTGCACGGTTCCACGGGCCGCCGTACATCGAACCGGAACAGCTGTCCTCCGCGGAGGTAGTGGAAGGGTTTTCCGCACTGTGGGTTGGAGCATTCGGTGATCATTGGCAACTCCCGCCGTTACGACCGGCTGAGGCCAATGTGCGGCAGGAAAGGAAAAGGCACAATGAAGCGTTCGTACCGAAACCTGGGACAGGTGTACGGGGACTGGTCAGATCAGCTTGCGCTGAATGGCATTCATGACTGCCTCCAGGCGGTTGTGAGTGCGGAGTTTCTGATTGATGTGGTGAAGGTGATTACGGAGGGTTTGTGGGCTGATTCCTAAAGCCTTGGCAACATCGTCGCTATCCTTGCCTTCGGCAAACAAGCGTAAGACATGCTTCTCCTGCTCGGACAGTGCAGCAGCCGGTTCCGCGCGCACAGACGCTTCGGCGAGCGAGCTGACTTGCTTCGACAATTCCAGCATCTTCTGCATCAACTCTTCATTTTTCTTCTGTTCGGTGATGTCGTGGGCCATATGTACCAGCAGGCGACGGCCGGTGCGCTGATTGTCGAACACGATGGTGGACATATTGACCCACAACCGTTCCCCGGAGCGAGTTTTGACGCTCATGTCGAAATTGGGGATCTCGGCATTGCCTGCGGTGCACTCAGTCACGCTGCAGTGCTGATGGCATACCCGTGTACCCAAAGTTCCCATGCCCTCCAGAATGTCGTAGCAGGTCTTGTGAACCGCTTCTGCGCTCGAATAGCCCAACAGTTTCTCCGCAGCCTTGTTCCATGACAGGATCTCGCCCTCCTCGGTCACCGAGAAGGCAGCATCGGTAGTGCCCTGAAGTAATGTAAATAGCTCACTCTCCAGCATTTAGCTGCTCCTGTGACAACGGACTATTCCGATGGTACGGATGCTCCATTGAGGTCTATCGCCTCCCGATACAAGTATAGGTCAGCCGGCAACCGCAGATCGACGAGATGAAAAACGATAGGCCGGCTGGAAAAGACGCAATTATGAAAATGAGGCTTCATTGTCGAATCTTTGTTGTGAAAGCTATCGTCAGCATGCTCTCCCTCATCCCCGCAACAGCGACCCTCACAGCTCAGGAAATTACACACAGCGGATACCAGGCAAAGGATCCAACCAAGATTGTCGACATAGTGCGTGACCCATCCGACGTTCCTCCGAGCGTCGGGAACAGACAACCAGGTGTAGTCCACATAACACTCACCGCTGAGGAGGTAGTGGGAACACTCGACCCGACAGCCCGGAACGACCTACCGCTATTGGACGTTCAACGGAAAAGTGCCTGGCCCAATGGTTCGCGTGCGTCAGGGAGACACAGTGGAAGTAACCCTGCGCAACGCTGCCGACAGCCACATGGGCCACTCGGTTGACTTTCACGCGGCACTCGGCCCTGGTGGAGGAGCTGCGTTTACGCAAGCGATCCCGGGCCAAGGAAAAACGTTCACATTTCAAGCGACAACGCCGGGGCTGTTTGTCTATCACTGCGGCACTCCGATGATTGCCGAACACATCGCCAACGGCATGTACGGATTGATTCTCGTCGAACCGGAAGGTGGACTTGCGAAGGTAGATCACGAGTACTACGTGGTGCAAGGAGAGATCTACACCTCTGCCCCCAAGGGTAAAGCTGGAATGCAGCAATTCAGCGATGCCAAGCTAATGGACGAAAGCCCGGAGTATTTCGTGTTCAACGGAGCAGTGGATGCTCTGACGAAAACTCACCCAATGCATGCGAAAGTCGGAGAAACCGTCCGCGTCTTCTTCGGCGATGCAGGCCCGAATGACACGTCATCGTTGCATATCGTTGGCGAGATCTTTACTCGCGATTACCTGTTGGGGTCTCTGACATCGCCTGCCTTGACGGGCGTCCAGACCGCCGGTGTCCCACCCGGTGCAGCTGCCGTACTCGAATTTAAGGCCAGTGTTCCGGGGCAGTTCGCCATGATGGACCACGCCATGGCACGCATGGCAAAAGGGCTGATGGCAACTTTTGAGATTACTGGCTCCGAAAATGCGACTCTGATGCATTCCGGGCCGGCTCTTGACTCGTCTGCCTCCAGTTCGCCTCGTCTCTCAGGCATGACCGAGGCTGACGCGGCAGCAAGCCTGACTGAGAACCAGGCTAGTTTGGGAACTGCCGAGAGCAATCCTGCCGTGGCAGATATTGCCGAACTCCATTCGAATATGGACATGCACAGCGCAATGATGCACGAGGGCAAGTCCGCGCACTCACCTGCCGCCAGCCATCCGGCTGAAATTTCGTCCACGAAAGCAAAAACAAGGTCCACTCAGCTGAACGGGTGCCTCACGATATCCGGGGACGGCAAGGCGATGCTGCGACTACTCCAGTCCTCAAAGGTCTATCGCGTGGAGGCACGGCCGCTGTTGTTCTCGCAGAACGCCAATCATCTCGTCCATGTCACCGGGTACCTCGGCAGCGTAGTTGAAGTGGAGGATCCCAACATTCCCAGTTTCGTGGTGGACACATTGGAGCCACTCGCCCCGAACTGTTCCGTGCGGCTTTCCGCGGCGGCAATCCGCTCGATGTTGGCCAAGCTTACTGCGCCAGTCGCGCAGGGAACGGTCGGCATGACGGACATGGGATTTGTGCCACCAGCCATAACGGTGAACGTTGGCACCAGGGTCGTTTGGAGGAACTCTTCGCAGGTGATTCACAATGTGGTAGACGATGCCAGCAAGGCCTTGTCCAGAGTGGATGTAAGTCTGCCTTCGGGGGTACGTCCGTTTGACTCCGGCTTCCTGCAACCAGGACAGTCCTTCTCCCGTGTTTTTAGCGAACCAGGTATCTACCACTACGTTTGCACCTTGCATGAAGCATCGGGAATGAAAGGAGTGGTCATCGTCAGGCCATCACCGGTGTTGGCGGCCCGGCGGTAGCTCTTACAGAGCTGGCTATTGGTCTGGGCAAGCCGTTCACTACATCTAAGAATGAGAAAGGCAGGAAACACAAATGAGTTCGAACACAATTGCGCGTTCAGAAATCGCTGAAGCAGAAGCTTTCTCGCTGTCAGCTTTGGTGAACTACCAGGATGGCGCGGTGGTGAGTCGGGTCGTCCTGAAGCGTGAAAAAGGAAACGTCACCATCTTTGCCTTTGACGAAGGGCAAGGATTAAGCGAACACACTTCGCCATTCGATGCGCTCGTGCAGGCTGTTGAAGGCGAAGCGGAGGTTACGGTCGCTGGCAAACCCATAGCGCTGAAAACAGGCGACGTGGTTCTACTGCCGGCCGAAAAGCCGCACGCGGTGAAAGCGAACACGCGCTTCAAGATGGTGCTCACCATGATCCGGTCGTAGAACAGAGCATGTGATGTTCCGCGAGCGACCACACTCTGTTGCATCTGTGACAAAAGTCCTCGTCTCGCTGTTACGCGGAATCTAGCATCAGAATGTGAGCCCCTCAACCGGAATTCATGTATGGCTAAGCACAACATAGCGCTGAATCCAAAACATCCTGAGCGTATTTGCTGGGGCTGCGAGAAGTTGTGCCCCGCTAATGACCTTCGCTGCGGAAATGGAACTATCAGAACTCAACACCCAGTTGAGCTGTTCGGTAAAGATTGGATTGAATGGGAACTCGATACTCAGGGTGGTGAGGCTGAGCCAACGATAACGTAAGGTGAAGTGACCTCCTATGTCCACCCTTCCTACACGCATCGAGAGGGAAGCAGGCAGGCGGCTAGCGGCCAGCGAGATCGTTAACATCACTGCCGCACGTGAGAGAGCACTGTCCCGCATGCTGATGCTGTACATCAGCACAGGCGTGTTCTTCATGCTCCTTCCGGGGACCTTTCTCGGAGTCTGGAACTTGCTGACGATCAGCAGTCATCGCGCGGCAAATTCCGTTTCCCCGGCATGGATTCAGGCACACGGCCACGCACAAATCTTCGGCTGGATCGGCAGCTTCATTCTTGGAATCGGATTTTACTCAATTCCGAAGTTACGACGCATGGGGTCGTTTGCTCTTGCGCCCGTGTGGTGCGCCTGGGGACTATGGACCTCAGGTGTCGCCTTGCGCTGGTTTGGGAGCGTCTATCCATGGCATTGGCGCGTGCTTGTCCCACTCTCCTCGGTCTGCGAGCTGGTTGCCTTTCTTGTTTTCTTCCGTATCGTTTCCGGCCACCGTGCCGACCATTCCGGGAAAGCTACATTGGATGAATGGGTTTTTGTTGTAATTGCAGGTTCAGTCGGGCTGTTACTGACATTGCTAGTCAATGCTGGCCTCGCCTTTTTTCTGTCGTTCCAAAGTGCGTCACCTGAAGTGCCGCCCAACTTTGATCAACGGCTGCTTGTGCTTGAGACCTGGGGATGCCTGGTGCCTTTTGTGTGGGGATTCAGCGCCAAGTGGCTACCGGTGTTTCTTGGTTTGCGGCCGGGGCGTGGACGAATTCTCCTGCTGGCCGTTGCCTTAAATTCAGGCGGCGTCTTGCTCGCACTTGCAGGTGCAATGTTGCCGGCCACCGTGTTGCTCCTGACGGGGTTAGCCATCGCCATTTCAGCGTTACGTCTGTTCGAACCGTCGGAACGATCAGCCAAAGTCAAAGGAGTTCACTCAAGTTTTCCATTTTTTGTGCGGCTTGCCTACATATGGGCGTTGATTGCGGCATTCTTAAACCTCTGGGCCGCAATGAGCCGGGATTCCTCCGGCATTTGGGGCGCCTCGCGTCACGCTTTAACTGTCGGTTTCCTCGCGACAATGGTTTTTGCCATTGGCCAGCGTGTACTTCCAGCCTTTTCAGGAATGCGGCTACTGTTCAGCACCAAGCTGATGTTTTTGTCCCTGTTGCTGCTCGCAGTCGGATGCCTGCTGCGAGTCAGTTCAGAAGTATTGGCGTATCAGGGCTTCGTTCGATCTGCGTGGTCATGGCTTCCAACGTCCGCAATTTGCGAAATGACGGCCGTCACACTGTTCGCAATCAATCTCCTCACTACGTTTGCACGCGAGGCGCCTGGTGTGGGAACGCATCCTCTTCGCGAAGCGGAGTAATTACGCTGCGGCAGAACGGGACGTTTCAGATGTTAGGAAGCAGATCAAAGTACTCGTCATCTTCGTTCTTCCCGCCTTCTCCAGCGCCCAACTGTTTCTCTGACTGGATAAACTCGATTCGCTCGATCCACTTGACCATCTTATAGCCGAGCTGATTCTCCACTCGGAGCCGCAGGGGAGCGCCATAGACCTCTGGAAGTGGTTGGTCATTCATTCGAACAGCGAGTAGGCACTCCGCCTTGAGCACATTCTCCAAGCTCTGCGTGTCGTAGTATGGGCCACCGTAAAGCGCCTCGCCGAACGAAAAGAATGCCACCACCTTGGCCTGCGGTTTTGGGCGAACGAGATCAATCAGCGCCCGCATCGGAATCCCGCCCCATTTGGCAATGCCGCTCCAGCCCTGAATGCAATGATGCATGGTGATGTGCTCGACCATGCCCAACTTCTCGATATCTGCAAGCGAGAGCACGACCGGATTTTCGACCAGTCCGCCCACCTGCAGCTTGAAATCCCGAAATCCACGCTCGGCGAGATGTTTCCAATCCTCTCGCACCGGCATCTTGCCGTTAGGCCAGAAGTACGGCGAGACATCCTGCTCCGAATAGTTCTGGTGCGGAACCAGTCGGTTCAACGTGAGCAGTTGCATAGGGTACGTTACTGTTTTCAGCGCGTGTTGCAGATCACGTGGATGGTTCCATGAAATGTAATGCGCTGCGATCCATGAGAGGAGAACCACAGCAATTCCCACGAATCCCAGATACATCCCGATCGGATTCTGATCATCCGTGCCCATCACGATGTGGTTCATGTTCCTCGCAAATCCTGTCATCACAACCAGTGTGACGTGCACAACAAGAAACGCCAGGAAACTGAGCATGGTGAGGAAATGGATGGATCGAGCGGACTGCCTGCCGCCAAAGATCTTGGCGTACCAGGGAAAGCGATTCACCACCGCCGGTGACATAGCGTACCCGTCGCAATGGCCAATGGGCCAAACACAAATACGACTGTGAAATACGCGATCTGTTGGAGTGCGTTGTAGCCATAGAAGCCGTTCGGCTCCGGAGGCATGTGGAAGGTCGCGTAGTGTACCCATGTATTCCATGCCTGCAAAAGAACCGTCAGGGATGTGGGGACGATCCGCCGCCACTGCTCGGTATCGAACAGCATGATGATGAAGAAAATACCGGTGAAGATGAATCCGTGGACGTCGATGAAGTGCCAAACCCTCGCAATGCCGATGGTGTGCCGGTAACCGGGCGTGCCAATCATCGGCGACAGATAGCGGGAATCATCTTTTGCCGTCCAGATGCGATCACGAGGAACCTTGAGCGGCGTGAACCGGATCCATTCGCTTCCGGGCGTACAGTCATCATTGAAATAGAGCCGTGGATGATCAAACAGGATTGACAGGCCGCTTCGGATCAGGAGCATCACGAAAAAGAAATTGAAAAAATGGCAATAGCGCACCCAGAGCGGAAACCCGTGCGGCCCAGCGAAATTGTTTGGATAGACCTGAGGCACCGGAGGAACAGCAGGCAAACCGGCTATTGCAAGTTCAATCCAAGCGGCGAAAACTGCGGCAATAACCACCACTCCGATTCCAATCAGAATGGATGGACTAATCCAAATGCGAAAGCGGCGGTCTTTTGGGTAGTGCACGGCCGCGTGCGCAGCATCAAAGGGAATCATAGCTGAACCACGAACCTTGCTCCCGAAAGCACTCGGATCCTCCCCTTAATAGAAGTATAGTCGGCGAAAAGTTCTCCAGTGTTGCATGATCGTCTCAGCAATCAACCCACTCGCACAGCAAGCATTGATACGGAGCCGCCGTCCACGCCTTCAACAGGGAATGTGAGCGGCTCGGACGAGGTGCGAGTGCCGGCAACATAAAGCAGTGGCAAGTAGTGATCTGGCGTGGGTACTGCCAGTTCCGCTTCGGTTCCGAGCTGGTGCTCGTAATTTATAAGTGGCTTGTACTCGCTGGCGAGGAGCGTGTCGCGGACGCGAGTTTCAAACGAGATCGCCCAATCGTACGGCTCGGGCGCGTGACGTCCCCAAGCATACGCATGCAGATTGTGTACGATGTTGCCACTGCCGAGGATGAGAATGCTTTCTTCTCTCAGCTGCGCCAAGCGTTTACCGATCTCGTAGTGAAACGAGGGCGGTTGGGTTTCATCAATGCTCAGTTGGACAACCGGGATATCGGCTCGTGGATAGAGATGGAGCAGAACCGACCAAGTACCGTGATCGAGACCCCAAAGATCATCGCGGCGCACTGGCACAGGCGCGAGCAATTTCTGGATGCGAATAGCGAGGTCAGGGTCGCCGGGCGCGGGATATTGCACCTGATACAGCTCGCGCGGAAAGCCGCCGAAGTCGTGGATGGTCCTTGGCGCGGTGCTCACGGTGACGGCTTCGTCTTCGATATACCAATATGCCGACACCGAAAGTATCGCCTTCGGCCTCGGCAAGGCCGCGCCAATCGCCGCCCACCGCTGCGTATAAGGATTTACCAGCAGCGCGTTCATCGGGTTTCCGTGCCCAATGAACAACGCTGGCATGCGCTCGGCCATTATTCCCTCGTCCTTATGCTGCTTGTTGTGCTTGATCCGGGATTACGCCGATTTGCCTTAGCATTCCCATGAGATCGTAGAAAAGATTTTCTTCCACGATCTGGCCCTGTTCGTTCCAGCGCGCGACTGTACAGAAGTCGATGTGGAAGCTTTTCCCTGTGGGCGGGATGACGGTTCCGTCGGGCATAGTCATTGCGCCCTTCATGGTTCCCCTGAAATCGGCGACGGTGCATGTCCATTCACCCTGCGCCAGCATGATCTTGTACGGATTATTAATGAGATGCTGGTCAGGGAACATCTTGAAAAATGCGATCGCTTCTTGTTCGTGGGCGTCCGCGCCGTGTGTGGGCGGCTGATTGGGCCATCGTACAATGCAATCCTTCGTGTGGTATCTCCGAAATGTCTGCAAGTCCTGTCCGTTCCACGAGTCATCCAGCTTCTTCATGTTTTGCAGATTGGTTGCAGCATCCATAATGCACCTCCATGAGTCGTCGTTAACGGCCCATGTATTTAGGCTACGTCTTTGTCGTTGTGCAGGTACTCCGCCGGTACATCATCTTCGGGTACTTCGCGAGTTCTGACCTCAGAAACGTCGGGCGGCTTGGCGTCTTCGACGCCCGCAACCGCTTCCGCTTCAAACGCATTTCCTTCTTCCACTAATTCCTCGACGCTTTCAGAATCTGCATCAGCAACTTCGGAAAGCTGCTGAAGATCGCCAGACTGACCCGCGGATGCTGGTCCGAGTTCATCCTTCTTCTTATGTTGTTTTCTCTCAAACATAAATACACCCTCCGCAATTTATATGTGTCGTCTCAAGCAGCCCGACGAAAGGTAAGGTTGCGCCTCTAGGCCACTTTCAGGATCACCTTACCGCGTGTTTTGCCGCTCTCGCTGAGTTCCTGCGCTTGTTTTGCTTGGTTGAGATTCATGGTTTCGCTGAGTCGAGGTTTAACTGCGCCCTTTTCGACAAGACTTGCGAGTTCTACGAGGTCTCTGGCGTTTCGTCGCATAATTACTTGGACTGCACGAATTCCAGCACGTTGGGCCGTCGATTCATCGATCGGCTGAACCGTGGTGGCAAGTACTCCGCCTCTCTTAATCACACCATAGGAACGTGCGAGTGTGTCTCCGCCTACAAGATCGACGACGGCGTCCACTCCGGTCGCCTTATGTTCGAAACGCTCGCGCCGGTAGTCGACAATTTCATCTACTCCCAAGGATTTGAGGTATTCAAGGTCGGCACTGGCGGCAGTGCCGATCACCCGAGCACCCAGATTTTTCGCGATCTGCGAAGCATACGAGCCTACGCCGCCGGCAGCGCCGTGGATGAGAATTGTCATCCCGGATTTGGCTGCCACTACATCACGAGTAATCTGTAATGCGGTCGACCCGGCCGTAGGCAGCGCTGCTGCTGTCGTGAAATCCAGGGTGTCTGGGATGGCGGCCACAGTTGATGCTGGAGCGGCCGCGTACTCGGCATAGGTACCCTGTGCGAATCCAAAGACCCTGTCACCGGAAGCAAATTGAGTGACATTCTTCCCGGCCTCGACGACTTCGCCTGCGAAATCCTGCCCCATGGTGATGGGGAAATCGGCAGGTCGTACCTGCTTCATGTAGCCTTGCCTGATCTTCCAATCGATCGGGTTTACGCCAGCGTCTCGAATTCGGACGAGAAGTTGATCATCTGTTATCGACAAACGCGGAACTTCTTCCAGCTTCAACGTGCTGGCGTCACCATATTGGTGGATGCGAACTGCTTTCATTGTGACCTCCAGAAGAAAAGATCGTAAGGAGAAGTGGGTTGCTGGTTTGTCGAGGACGAAAACGTTCACGCATGACAGCAGGTGATCTCTCACGCGTTCAATTCTGCAAATATACATCCGACGCGCTCCTGTTTGTCCAGAATTACGGATCCTGGACTTGGAAAATCGAACATAGTCCTGTGCGAGTCTTGCAGAAGGCGTTTAGATATCTGCCGGTGATACCATCAGGCGTTCAGAAAGGGTGGCTACCCTTGCTGATCACTCGACATCGAAAACCATGCACCCCCTTTTTCCAACCGAGGTCTCGAATGGGCAGCAACTTCTTTCGCGCACGGTTTTGTTTCTCCATTGTCGCGGTCGTGGTTGTTCTTGCCTCCGTGTCACTTCAGGTTCAGGCCCAAGCAGTGCCACTCGATCCAGCAAAGCTGCCTCGCGTCGGCACCGTGGATGAGCGATTTGCTTCATACAACATCGAAATGGCAGAGGTGACCGGCGGGAACTTCTGGAAACCATACCACGGCCAAAACTCGGCTGTAGCAGGGAGAAAGCCAACCGAATCAGCGTCAACTCCAGCGGGCATGGACCCGAACCTTTATCAGTATCGACCACCCATCAATCTAACGAACCCTCGTCTGCGGAAGCTCGCGGCCGCACTTGGACCTGCTTATGTCCGAGTGAGCGGCACGTGGGCGAATTCGGTTTATTTCGCGAGTTCAGAGAATCCTCCGGAGAGAGCTCCCACAGGCTACAGTGGCGTGCTGACGCGAAAGGAATGGAAGGGAGTTATCGATTTTGTGCATGCGGTCGATGGCAAACTCGTAACTTCTTTCGCTACCAGCACCGGTACGCGCAACGCGCAAGGCGTGTGGACACCACAAGAGGCCAGCGCATGGATCGAGTACACGAATTCCATCGGAGGACAGATCGCAGCCGCCGAGTTCATGAACGAGCCGACGTACGCTGCCATGGGCGGAGCGCCGAAGGATTACAACACCACTGATTACGCTCGCGATATTGCGGTATTCAAGCCGTGGTTGAAAGGCAAATCCCCCGGCACGGTTTTTCTGGGTCCTGGGTCTGTGGGTGAAGGACCGTTCGCGATTGCCATGGCTGGAATGCTGCATACAGAAGACCTGCTTAAAGCGACCGGGCCCGTATTCGATGTTTTTTCTTACCACTTGTATGCCGCCGCGTCCCAACGATGCGCAAGCATGGGTGACAGAGGCCAGACCACAGCGGCCGTCGCGCTATCCGAGGATTGGCTTTCCCGCCCTGAGAAAATTGACGAATACTATGCGAGCCTCCGCGATCGCTTTGAAGCTGGTAAGCCTTTGTGGATTACCGAAACAGCCGACGCAGCCTGTGGAGGAAATCCGTGGGCTTCAACGTTCCTTGATTCGTTTCGATATTTAATCGAGCATGCCAGCTTGGCGCGTCGGGGCGTGAAAGTCATCATGCACAACACGCTGGCAGCGAGCGACTACGGACTGCTCGACCAGAACACTTTTGAGCCCAGACCGAATTACTGGGCGAGCTTATTATGGCGCCGGCTTATGGGGACAACTGTGCTCGATTCGAAAATCTCCGTTCCAGTCAACACCTACGTGTACTCTCAATGTCTCAAAGGTGAGAGCGGAGGTGTAACGCTCCTGATCATCAACGCTGACCGGCAGCACACGTTCGAGCTGAACTTAGCGACAGTCAGCGAGCGCTATACACTGACTGCGGAAAAGCTGGAAGACACAACTGTTGAGCTGAATGGGAAACCACTACGACTCACCAGCAGTGGAGATCTGCCACAATTCGGGGGAGAGCCAGTCAAAGCCGGGCGTATAAGCTTTGCGCCTACCAGCATTACCTATCTACCTATTCGAAAGGCTGGCAACGCGAATTGTCAGTAGCTATCCCGAGAGGTATTGAACTATGGCGGAAACGGCACATGAAGCGCGGACGATTCTTGCCAATCTGGGAGCGTTGATTCCCGATCTTGAATCCGTTTACAAGGACATTCATTCCCATCCCGAACTGTCGATGCAGGAGAACCGGACAGCCAGCATAGCCGCGGAGCGACTCCAGTCGGCAGGCTATGAGGTAACCACAGGCGTTGGAAAGACCGGAGTAGTCGGAGTACTTCGCAATGGCGAAGGCCCGGTTATCATGCTCCGAGCCGATATGGACGCGCTGCCGGTTTGCGAGGCAACCGGCCTGACGTATGCAAGCAAAGTAACTGCCAATGAAAACGGCAAATCTGTACCGGTGATGCATGCCTGCGGCCATGACATGCACGTAACGTGGCTAATTGGAGCAGCCACATTGATGGCGAAAAGTCGCAACGCATGGCGAGGTACGCTGATGCCGATTTTCCAGCCAGCGGAGGAAACTGGCACCGGCGCTCAAGCAATGATTGACGATGGCCTGTTCAAGCGCTTTCCAAAACCGAACGCAATACTCGGACAGCACGTTATGGTCGGGTCCTCAGGCGTTGTCAGTACGCGCTCGGGCGTGATCACCTCGGCCGGAGACAGCCTGCAAATCCGAATGTTTGGCCGCGGAGCTCACGGCTCGATGCCCCAATCAAGTATCGACCCGGTTGTCATGGCTGCTGCAACTGTGCTTCGCCTGCAAACCATTGTGTCGCGGGAACTCGCTCCAACTGACGCAGCCGTGGTCACTGTCGGATCGCTTCAGGCCGGGACCAAAGAGAACGTGATTCCCGACGAGGCCATTATCAAGCTGAACGTGCGTACTTTTGATGAAGACGTTCGAAAGTACGTGTTGAGTGCGATCGAACGCATCGTCAACGCTGAAGCTGAAGCGTCGAGGGCACCTAAGAAGCCGGAAATCACTCCGCTCGATCATTACGCGTTTGTGAAGAACGATCCAGAAGCGACAAAGCGTACAGTCGATGCCTTTCGCACCTTCTTCGAATCGGACCGAGTGAAAGACACGCAACCGACGACAGCGAGCGAAGATTTCGGCTCATTTGGAACCGAGTGGCAGGTCCCCTCTGTCTTCTGGTTTGTGGGCGGAACCGATCCGGAGACATATGCCAAGGCTAAGAAGTCTGGCACAATTGCCGATCTCCCGACCAACCACAACCCGCGCTTCGCACCTGTTATTCACCCGACTTTGGAGGCAGGCGTCGAGGCACTGGTCGTAGCTTCTCAAGCCTGGTTGACGGCATGAGCCAGATCGGAATTGACAGTCATCATGTAGTGACTACTTTTCTGGTCGTCTTCGATCTTACTGGGACATTCATCTTCGCTTTGAGCGGTGCAATCGCCGCCGTCAAGCACAGACTGGATGCATTTGGAATTCTGGTTCTATGCTTCGTCACCGGCAACGCCGGTGGGATTACGCGCGACATCATGATTGGAGCTCTTCCACCCGCAGCGATCAATGAATGGCGTTATGTCGCGGTCTCTATCGTGGCCGGAGTGATTGTGTTTTTCGGCTATCCGGTCATTAATCGACTCAGCAGTCCTGTACTGCTGTTCGACGCTGCCGGGTTGGGTTTGTTTTGTGTTGCTGGCGCAGATAAGGCGCTGGCCTTTCACGCAGGGCCGGTTGCTGCAATCCTTCTCGGCATGACGACAGGAATCGGCGGCGGGATGGTTCGCGATGTACTCGTAATGGAAATTCCTACTGTGCTGCGCACCGAACTGTACGCGGTCGCTGCGCTGCTGGGCGCAGCGTTCACCGTCGGTGGCCAGCGGTTAGGAATACCAGTGCATGTGGCGGCGCCTCTCGGAGCGGCGCTCTGCATCGCACTTCGTCTCCTAGCGCTCCGCTACGCCTGGCACTTGCCGGTTGCCCGCGTAGAAGCAATCTCGAGTTCAGAAGACGAAGATCAGGCTGGGCGCGCAGGAAGGTGAGGTACTCATGCCATGAGGTGCCGGCGGTGTCACAAGCTGTTATCGATGAGGAGATCCAATCTCTTGATTCGGGCGTGCCAGCTGCTTTCGCAATTAAAGGCGAGTATCATGGCTCGGTCGGATGAACCCGCCCCGTAGTCATTAACGCAGAGGGTCAACGCAATGGCAAGTCTCCCCACTCCACAGCATAAACCCTCAGCTGGAGATCCAATTCCTTCGAAATGCTCCATCATCGAAATTCACGTGTCCGAATTGAAGCAATTGTTCGATGCCATCGATCCATCGCCATTCCGGGAGCGTGACTTGGATCCGAAAGCGGAGGAATTCATCGTGGGGTGGGCCAAAGATCTGCCCCGTGACGCTTCGCTTGCGCTAGTAGTAGATCTTGACCGGGAGGCAGGTTTGCCTAACGAGGCTGCAGTTCTCCGGGACGCCATCCACGAATTCTTTCGGCATCGGGCGGAAATGTATCGACGACGCCTGCGAGAATTGTTCCGGCTCGGTCGGACGAGCCTGTTGATCGGCATAGTTGTGTTAGCGGCGGCCATTGCCTTGGGTGACTTTCTATCGAAGCTTATGAAGGGCAGCGGTCTTGGCGAGATTGTTCGCGAAAGTCTCACAATCGGCGGCTGGGTTTCAATGTGGCGGCCTCTCGAAGTCTTTCTCTATGATTGGTGGCCCATCCGCAACGAAGCGAGACTCTCGGATCGGCTCGCCGCGATGCCAGTGAGAATCCGATACACGAACACCCTCGGTCGCGATGCCTGGCGGGTGGATTGGCCCGTAGTCTCACCAGGCAGTGAGAAAAAAGCGATTCAAGGCCAGCCACGCGCGGTGATCCAGGAAGTTGATACAGCGTGACTCAATCATGAGTACATCGGCCGGAGGCCTTTCGGGTCACCACTCAGTCTGAGGCCAGCGATGAGCACCTCAAATGTGTACAGCAAGGACAGGGCATGGTCCCAGCTGTATTACCCGGTAGGTAGTCGAGCCAAACACAGCTAGATCGAGGGAGCCACGACCGCGTACTCCCATGGCAACGATATCGGGATGTGCTGCTTTAGCGAATTGTGAAACGCATCCTTTGGGGTGTTCCTACCCGGCTGCGCCAATTGAGCCGCAATCGAGAATATGAGCGGCATTTTTGGCAGCGACGATTTTAGTGCTCGGAGCCGGCGCAAAGAAATCGAGATCTGCATGCATCGCAATGCGGTCACGGCGGAGTACAATTTCGATCCCGTGCACGCCGTTTGATTCCAGAAGGAGGTGCCGCAGTGAGAACCTTACTTGTCCTCAATGTCTGGCTGGCACTTTGTGCCGTCTCTCTCGGCCAGACCAATCCTCGGGATGTTCCCCAGCCGCCGAGCGCTGAACTGCAGAAGTTCGAGCCTTTCTTGGGCAAGTACGAAGTCTCAGGCGATTATGCGAATTTGCCCTGGGCCGGCACGCTTGAACTGAAGAAAGTAATCAAAGGCTGGTACATCCAGCAGATTATCCAGATAAAGTCGCCGGGGATCGATCGCGAGTTCTGGGTTCTGGCCACTTGGGACAAGGGTGCTCAGAGGTATCGGTTATGGGGATTTCAGACGCTTCCCAGTCAAGTCGAAGGGGGCGTGCGCTTCAAAGATGACGAGATGATTACGGAATTCAGCTATCCCGCTGCCGATGGTCAGAGTGCGATCTCTACAAACCGGTACAAGTTCATTGAGAACAAGGAATTGTTGGTCACATCGTATCGGCAGATCGGAAATGGGCCAATCGAGAAGATCGGCACTCTTAAAGGCAAAAGAATAGGCACGGAGTCGGAGTCCACGAACACATCCAGCGAAGCCGAGCTGCGCGGCTTCATGACCGAACTCCGAAAAGCAAGCCTCGAAGGCGACGTGGACACTATCGCAAGCTCGATGACTGACGATTACGTTCAAACGGACATCAATGGCTACCGCCAGGACAAAACCACATGGCTCAATGAATATTTCAGGCCGCTAGCCGATCTGATTAAAGCCGGCAAGTTTCACTGGGATGAGTACGAGAGAACGAATCTCCAGTTTCGAATCCACGACGACTGTGCCATTGTAACCGGCGATTTGCGCCTGAAGGGAACCGGAGCGAAGCCCGGACCGCAGCACACCTGGCTGGCCGACCCAACTTCGAGTTTTAGCGGTACTCTCCATTTCACCCATGTTTACTTGAGGCACAACGGAAAATGGTTGCTGGCGGCCTTGCACAATCAGATAGTGCCATCATCTGCAAAATAGCTACTCTTCGCGCAGGAACGGTTTTACCGGTGGATCTCCGCTACTGCGGACTCGATGCCGAAGAATGGAGACGTTGACGCCACGAATCACGATCGACCGGAATGCCCCCTTTCCAAATTTGCAGAATGTCGCGTGTCGCCGCTATATCAGTCGTCGCGTCGCTATTCAAAAGCACAAGATCGGCCCGCATTCCGGGAGCGATCCGACCACGATCCGTTAGATGAAACGCAGAAGCCGGAATAGAAGTGGCACCTGCTAAAGCACGCTCCGGCGTCAATCCGGCTTTTACGAGATACTCCAATTCGCCATGCAATGAAATGCCGGGTGCTGTACCAGGATTGCCAGCGTCCGTCCCAGCGAGAATGGGAACCTGATTCGCAGCAAGCGGCGGGATCGCCTGCATGGAGAACATACAATTCTGTGCCGGCCCTCGATCGATATTCTTCTTCAGTTTAGGTAGGTATTCATCGGCTACATACGGGCTCAGCTTTGGGTCATCGAGAAGCTGCTGCCCTGGACTTTGGTTGCATACACTCTCCAATACGCTGAAGGTCGGGATCACGAATGCGTGGTGCTCGGCGACAAGCGGAGCAAATTTTGGATCAACGGTGTCTCCGCCAAAGACAAACAAGTGTGCTAGTCCGTCTGCGCCGGACTCTATGGCGTCGAAGGCTTGCTGTTGAGTATGGATATGCACCACGGCCAGCTTGCCTCGCGCATGCGCCGCCAAAATCACTGCCTGGAGCGTTAGCTTGTCGATGCTGGGTCTACCTCCCCCATGACCGGTGTCGCCGCCGTATTCGTAGATAATCTTGATGAAATCAGAACCTTCGGCAATCCGCTCATCAACCCATGGTTGGGCGTTGTCGGGACCAGTAAGAGTGGGGAACTTCAGCCCGTATTCGGTGCCGTGCCCGCCCGGTGCGGTGGCAACGTAGCCGGAGGAGACCAGATCTGCGCGGTCTGCAGCTTTGCCCGCGCTTTGTTCGGCCTTGAGCGACTTCATTAGCTGCAAATCCATCAACATCGAAATGTCGGTGGTGACACCGAAAACCGCAGATTGCTCCAGCTCTCGCCTCGAATGTATGTGGGTGTGGGCATCGATCAGTCCCGGAAACAGGGTCTTGCCTTTAGCATCTATGACGCGAACATTCCTGGGGATGTGGACGTGAGATCCTACGCTGCTGATCGTCCCTTTCAGATGAGCACCGATCCTCGTGGAATGACTCGCTCTCCATCGAAAATCTTCGCATTTTTGATCGCGAAATCCTGAGCCGCTGCCAGCGCTTGGGCCGCGATCAGCAGTGATATGAGCCTTCTCCATCGCATGATTCACCTCACCCGTAAGGGAACGCTTTGACTATTGCGGAACCCAGCTATCACCGCGAAGCAGGCGCACTTCGTCCAGGTTGTTCGTGCGCTTCAGCAGTTCGAGAATTTCCGCTGCCTGCAGCCTGCGCCCTGGAGCCTTGTCAGCATTCGCCGTCGAAAGCGCTGCCAGCGCCATCCCGGCTGTGTCTAGCGATAGGGCTCGGGCATCTACCTTGTCCAAAGTGTCGGTAATGGCGTGATGATTAGTATCGTAATCGCCAGGCTCGGTGTTTAGTTCGACCCCGGGAATACCAAGAGCGATGAAAGGCTCATCATCAGATCCGACTTCGCCATCCGGAAGCAAGTGGTTGGCCCCGATAGATCGTAACGGCTCCATCAGGTGCGTGAGCGGCTGGAGCAGATCGTGGCGCCCTTTCACTCCAATGCCTATGGGCAGCTGTGCTCCGCCATCCATCACGATGAAAATGCGATGTCTGTTCAATTCAGCGCTGTGTGCTTCGAGGTAGGCTCGCGAACCGAGACATCCCTCTTCTTCTCCCGAGAAAAAGACGAAGCGAATCGTTGCCATTGGCTTAATGTCCATCGATCGCAGAATCCGCGCCGCTTCGAGGACCGCGGCGACACCGGATCCGTTGTCGTTCGCCCCTTGCCCCCAGTCCCACGAGTCAAAGTGTGCGCCTACGACCACGATGTCCTTGCCAGTGCCTGGGATTTCAGCAATGACGTTGCGCTCGCCCGCTGGCACCGATGGAAAATCGTTATGTACTTCAAGTTGAAGCCGGACTATTGCTTTTTTCATGAGGCGGCGCAGGAATTCCGTGTCTTCCTTGGCGACGGACAACACCGGTAGCGCAGCACGAGGGTAAATACCGTACGCTGACGTGTAGAGCATGCGGTGCGGCTTATCTGACGGGATAAGCATTGCAGCGGCACCCGCGCTCGCGAGATCGCGAATGGCTTTGGCCCGCAGCACTATGTAGTCACTTGAATACGAGGTGCCACCTGTTTCAATGTTCACGATGACAGCTGCGTCACGAAGATTTTCGACGGGCACATCGAGGCGTCCATCTGGCGATATGTTCACCTCGACCAGTCGAGCCTGCACCGGTCCATTTGTCCCCGGAGCCCAGCCGTATGAGCCGATAAAAAGAGTCTGCGAAACGGGGCTTATTACCCTCGCTGTCGCCTCACCCCGCTTCCATCCGCTCTGGATGGGGTATTGCTCGGTGTGGGCATTTGCTAGTCCCCCATCGCTCAGCGCTTTGAGGATCAAGGATGCCGCCTTGGCCGATTCCGGGCTTCCAGTTACTCGGCCGCCAATACGGTCGGAAAGGACTTCGAGAAATTCCATCGCGCCGCTGCGTCCGATCGAAGCGCCGACGATCCGCTCAACATCCGCTTGATTGATGGCGGGTGACTGCGCTACCGCCAGGGGGGAACCAAAAAGCGCAAGTATAGCAAGCGCCTTCAGCATTTTCTTCTCCAGGTGTTCGATGAGTCGCGAAGCAGAATCAGAATACAAGGAAGGCACACGGCCTGCCATCCGAAGGGAGTCTGTCGGGATAACCCGTGAAACATTCCCTGTGCACTGCTGAAAGGCTCGCCCGCCGGGATAGGCAGCGAATGGTCGGCACGCAATTGGAGAGGTGATTTCCGGGTCGCTCGTCAAGCGCTCCTCGGGCTGTAACAAATCACTGGTTCTTGACCGCGTTCTCGGCACCAACCAACAAAGAGTCGAGCGCCTTACGATCGAGCATGCGGCCCCGCACAATCACAGTTTCAATTTTCTGCGTGTTAGTGATCTCCTGCAGAGGGTCGGCAGACAACAATACCAGATCAGCAAGTTTCCCCTTCTCAACGCTGCCAAGATCTTTCTCCATACTCAGAAACCGTGCTGGATTGATGGTCGCGCTTTGCAACGCTTCCATCGGTGTTAAACCGGCGCGAACCAGCAGACTAAGCTCATCGTGCAGTGAAAAACCAGCGTAGGTGTACGCCTGATACCAAGCCTCATCCGTTCCGGCCATCACGGGCACCCCCGCACGGTGCAACTTACCGGCTATTCGAAGCTTTTGCGCGTGGAATTTGGCGAATTCTGCAGTATGAGTGGACGATTTCGCTTCGTTGTTCCAGCGCTTTTGAACCGAAGGAGGAATGTATTTCAGCCGTGGGTCGCTTGTCACCCGAGCATCAAATCCGCGCGCATTCGCCCAGACCGCAGCAAAAGTGGGAACCTGCCAGGTCCTGTTCTTGGCGAGATGCGCGAATACCCTTGCGGCTTTCGCATCGTCGTAAGAATCTGTGGCTTCGAAGACCTCTAACCGAATTCGATCCAAACCATCCAGGTTAGGCCCGGCCTTGAGCATCTCAGCCCGCAGTTCGTCCTCGCGCTTTGAGCACGAGAGATAAATGCCGAACATGTGCTCCATGCTGTTCATGCCCGCGTCAGAGGCTTCGAGCGCGGAGACCGAAAAAGGAACGTGGCCGGCGAAAGGAATCTTCTGTTTCTTCGCCTCGTCCGCGATGGCCAGGAACGTATCCTTCGACAACCAAGAGTAAACCTTGACAAGGTCAGCTCCACTACTTTTCAGCGTGTCCACCTCCGAGCGTCCCGCTTCAGGCGCGGTAATGGCAAGGAAGTTCGGGCGCAGCGGTTTCGGACGGCCATCGAGGATCGGACCTGCCGCAACAATGATCGGTCCGAGTCGGGCACCACTTCGGGTGTCCTTGCGTAACTGACCAATCTCCGTCAACGGCATCGATGTACCCATGTCCCGAATGCCGAGCACGCCATTTGCGATGAACATCGGGAACATGCTGTCCAGTCGTTCCGGGAAAAGCGCGTGCACATGCATGTCCCACAGACCGGGAATGAGATATTTGCCCTTGCCTTCGATAATTTGTGCATCCAAAGGTGGATTTGCGCTCTTTGCCGCCTTTACCTCGGAAATGTGGTCGCCGGATATAACTACGATCCGATCAGGCAGTTCTCTCCCTACAACCGTGTCGATCACGGTCACGTGAATGATGTAGATGGGCGCAGTGGAGGCTTGGAGCGTAACGCTCGACAAGGTCTGCGCCGCAATTATCGAGGTAAACGAGAAGAGCGCAAGTAAGAGACGGAAGAGCAACGGTCGCATCGGCACCTCTTGGAAGCGAGCCTGGTCGTAAATTCGTGATGGATCATAGGACAGCCGTGGAGAGTTGGCAAACCATGGCCGGAGTATTATTGGTGGCGCTCATCGGTTGCTGTGGGCATGGTGGTCTTCGAACGGAAAGGGACCGATACTCATATGAAGCGCGCCATCCTATGTGTTTCGGTATTCTTGTTGTTTAGCAGCGTTCTTTCGGCTCAGACAAAAAATAGCCGAGCGCCTCTGAACACAGAGCTTGCGCAGATCTAGCTGATGCGCGAGAAGCTACATGGTCGGTGAAATCCGCTGAATTCCAAGTCCCCCCATTCACCATTTCTGCGCGAGGCGAGTCACAGAACAAGATCACCATAGACGTCCCGTTCTGCCGCGTCGCCGGAACAGTGAAGCCGACCACCGAATCCGAGATTCAATTCGAGTTATGGCTTCCACCGCGAGCGAAGTGGAATAGCAAGTTCGAGGGCGTGGGCAACGGCTCCCTCCGCGGGGCAATTGAATATCAGCGCTTAATGCGAGCGCTGGTGCGCGGTTACGCGACTGTATCCACCGATAACGGCCACCAAAGCACCGGGTTCGACGTCAGTTGGGCTCTTGGTCAGCCAGAACGGGTCATTGACTTCGGTTATCGAGCCCAACACACGGTCACACAGGCAGCAAAGGCGATCACCCAGCGGTACTATGGACGTGCTCCGCAGCACTCTTACTTTGTCGGATGTTCGCAGGGTGGCCACCATGGCCTCATGGAAGCCCAGCGCTTTCCGGAAGATTACGACGGCATCATTGCCGGAGCGCCGGTTTACAACTGGGCGGGCGAAATGACCGAGCAGGCATGGAATGTGCGCGCCCTGCAGCGGACGCGAACGGGACCGCTGTCCAAGAAAAAGCTTCAGATCCTATACGACGCCGTCGTGAAGGCTTGCGGTGGTCCCGACGGGTCAGTCGCAGATCCGCAGCAATGCTCATTCGATCCCGCTGGCCTGCGGTGCGCGGCTGCGAATGAAGGATCCTGCTTAAGCGATAGTGAAATAGAAGCGGTGCGGCAGATGTATGCAGGTCCGAAAACCTCCACCGGCGTCCAGCTTTATCCGGGACTGTCGCGGGGTAGTGAAATTCAATGGGGACTGCTCTGGTCGGACCCGAAGCGCATGGGGGGCTCATGGCTCGGTTTCTATCAGTTCATGGTCTTCGAAAATTCTGCCTGGGATCTCTCAATGATGGACTTCGATCATGATTACTCTCTTGCCAAAAATAAACTTGGCAAAATCCTTGATCCGGAGAATCCCGACCTGGTGCAGTTTGCGGACCGTGGTGGGAAGATCATCGTGTATCACGGCTGGGCCGATGGAATGGTGCCGTCGCAGGTCTCCACTGATTACTACGCTTCAGTCACGGCAGCGATGGGTTCCGCACGAGTGAAACAGTTTTATCGTCTGTTTATGATTCCAGGCATGGGGCATTGTAGCGCTGGCCCAGATGTGCTGTTCCGATCTGAAGACGCCACTGCGATTCCGCTCAAGCCTGATCGGGACATGCTGGTAGCCCTCGAGCAATGGGTGGAACACGGCCGTGCTCCAAACAGCTTTGTGACGTCCCGATTGAGCAATGATGGTGCTATCGAACGCACACGGTTGGTCTGCCCCTACCCGACAGTCGCGAGATATCGCGGTGAGGGAGACGCTACGCGAGCGGAGAACTTCACTTGTTCCACGAAATGACCTGCGCCGCCCACGGGCCTCGTGACGCGTGATCCAATGTCCATCCAGCGTTTGGGGCGTCAAGTGCCCGGATACGGCAACTTGGAAACTAAGGGTGCAATGCGCACTCGACCGAGGGTTCGATAAGGGTTCGATAAGACTTCCAAAGCGTTCTTTTGAGCTCTAATGATTGCGATCCGTGCCTTTGGTTTCTGTTACTTACGACCGGGTGCAATGCTTTCACGGCGGTAACACGGGTTCAAATCCCGTCGGGGACGCCAAATCTATCAAGAACTTGCGAGCAGCAACTCCCTCCTGGTCGTTTGAATCTGGACCGGCAGGAACCCGCTGATTTATATGGGAGCCTGAGATTTAGCCCAAAACGATGCTACGACAAGAAAGGCGAAAGGTTCGGGAGTGGCCCAGGTTATGCTTTCCTGCGGAGAAACCATGCCAGAAAGCGCTCAGAAGAATGCGACTGAATGATGCACGTAGCTAAATGGATACTAGTACGCTGTGAAGCAGGGCCGAAAACACAATAAGGGTGAACGACAATGTGCCGTCGTCTTCTTTCGCAAATGCGCGGCTCAATTTGTCGTTCGCTCGCGGCAGGCGTGACGCCAATCATGAAATTGCTGCTAATGGTCGAAACCTGGAACGCACTTCATCGCCTGATCCATTGCCGCGACGTGCAGTGCCTAGCGCATATTCCCTAACCAGCCTGACAAGGGCCAGCACTGAACATTAACGCCCACCTCGGGGACTATATTGAACGTATCCCAACGACAAACCTAGATAATATTCTTGCCAGGTGCTCGCCTGATACAACTCCGCCGCCGCGCTCAGAATCGTGGGTGCGGTGAATTACAATACATCCCATTGAGTTTGAATCACAATCTTAACCTAGGAGGATGATACGGATGACGGAGCTTGGCGGAAGGGTTGCTCGGTCAAGCCTCCGTTCGGGATCTTTGGGCGCCACAGTCGCAGCTCTTTGATCTCAACCCTTATGCGCTCCAGGTACTTTCGGATGTTCGCCCCGGCGGCAATGTTGTCCCTGCTGCTGGTTGGGGCATGCAGTGGGCAAAATACGACGCTGATCAGTCTTGACCAGGCCATTAATCTAGCGCTGGCGCACAACCATTCCATAAAGGCTACACGAAGTCTGATTCTTCAGAATCAAGCTCAGGAGATCACCGCGAACCTGCGCCCCAATCCGACTCTCGGGGCGGACAGCCAGTTCGTGCCGTTTTTTAGCCCGCAAGATTTTTCCGGAACAAATCTGAACGAGACGCAGCAGTTCGACATCGGGATCGGGTACCTGTTCGAGCGTGGTCACAAGCGGCAGCATCGGTTGCAAGCAGCTCGTGATCAAACCGCCGTCACGCGCGCCCAGGTAACAGATGCCGAACGAACTCTGGCTTTCAACGTTGGCCAGCAATTCGTCAGCGTTTTACTGGCGGAATCCACTCTCCAGTTCGCGATTGAGGACCTGAAAGGTTTTCAGCGAACCGTGGACATCAGCGAGGCGCAGCTCAAAGCTGGATACATTGGCGAAGGCGATTACCTAAAGATCAAGTTGCAGCTTCTGCAGTTCCAGACCGACGTATCCTCGGCACGCCTGGCGAAGGTGCAGGCGTTAGTCAGCCTGCGCGAATTCCTGGGTTATAACGCGGTCCCGGCCGAGTACGACGTGATTGGCGATTTGGCGTATCAACCACTCCAAGCGAACGTGGCAGATTTGCAGACAAAGGCGCTGCGCGAGCGGCCTGACTATCGGGCTGCGGAATTGGGGACAAGGGCCGCACAAAGCCAGATCCTCCTGGCTAAAGCAAACGCCAAGGTGGACGTCAATGGCACATACGACTTTACGCATGTCTCCGGGGAGAACACGGCTTCGATCTTTGTGAATTTTGAGTTGCCCATCTTCAATCGCAACCAAGGAGAGATCGCACGTACGAATTATGCACTTACGCAGGCACAGGAGCAGCAGCAAGCGGCAAGTGATACTGTTCTCTCCGATGTTGCCAATGCCTACGAGGCGGTTAAAAGCAACGACGAAGTGGTGCAACTCTATACTTCCGGGTACCTGAAGCAGGCTCAGGATTCGCGCGATATCAGCGAATATGCCTACAAACGCGGCGCCGCCAGCCTGCTGGATTTTCTCGACGCAGAGCGCAGTTACCGGTCCGTTCAACTGGCCTATCGCCAGGCGCTGGCTTCTTATATGACCGCATTGGAACAGTTGAAGGAAGCGGTGGGGACGAGGAACCTTCCATGAAGCTGTGCAAGAGCCTTCACGAAGGGCTGGCGGAACTTGTCGTGGTATCGGTGGTCATCGCGGCTTTCTCTGCTTGCGATAGCGCTCGACCGAACGCCCCGGTGAACTCCTTGAAGAACTCAAACAGTGCCGAACTCTTTACCATTCCACCGGAGCAGATGGCGCATGTACAGGTACTGACGGTCCAGCCAGCAACCCTGACTCGCACCCTTCGGCTGACAGGGGCCGTGGCTTACAACAGCTTTCACACAACCCCGGTGATCACGCAGGTGAGTGGATTAGTCAGCAGGATCCTTGTCGTCCCCGGGAAGAAAGTAACTCGTGGACAGGCCATGTTGTACGTGGCCAGTCCGGACTACTCGCAGTTGCGCACGAACTATTTGAAGGCCAAGGAGGCCTACGCCCTAGCCCAAAAGGCCGACGCTCGTGCCCGGGATTTATACCAACATCAAGCGATTGCAGAACAGGCTCTGGAACAGGCGGACGCGGCCGAGGTACAGGCGGGCGGTGACTTGGCGGCGGCCCAAGCCGCATTGAAGGTCATGGGGATCAACGATCCGGACGAACTCGTAAAAGCCCCGGCTTCATTCGAAGTTCCAGTGAAGGCTCCGATTGACGGGCTGGTGGTTGAGCAAGATGTCTCCGCCGGACAACTCATCCAGCCGGGTACGACGCAATGCTTCATGATTTCTGACGTCAGCACAGTCTGGGTGCTGGTCAATGTCTACCAAAAGGATTTGCCATACGTAAGGGTCGGAGATCCTGTGACGATTCAAACCGATGCTTATCCTGACGTATTCCACGGCCGCATTGCGTATGTGGCGGCTTCGCTGGATCCGAACACACGGACGCTGCAGGCACGCATCGAGACCAATAATCCTGGCGAAAAACTTAAAAAAGACATGTACGTTGTGGCAAGTGTCGATGCAGGCACGATTCCCCATGCAATTGCGCTTCCTGATGCCGCAGTTCTGCGCGATTCAGAAAACCAGCCTTTTGTTTACGTCGCCGAATCTTCGAATCAGTTTGGCAGACGTTCCGTGACGCTTGGGGAGACCATTAATGGGCAGACGCAGATTACCAGCGGGTTGAAAGCTGGCGACCAGGTCATTGGGAATGGCAGCCTTTTCTTGCAGTTTGCGAATTCTCTGCAGCGTTAGAGGTATGAGGCAGCATTTTTGAGCCGGATTCAAGAAACTCTGGCAATCATGGTACCCAAGATATCGGAATGATCCACCGAATAGTCCAAGCGGCCCTACGGCAGAGATTCCTGGTGCTGATGTTGACCGCTTTCATTACGGTCGGTGGGGTCCTGTCATTTCAGCGGATGCCCGTGGATGCCTATCCTGACCTGTCGCCTCCGCAGGTCGAAATCATCACCCAGTGGCCCGACCATGCCGCCGAAGAGGTTGAACGACTGGTCACACTTCCTCTTGAACTCCAGATGAACGGCGTCCCCCGCATGGTGGTGATGCGTTCCATCTCCCTTTATGGGCTGTCGGATCTCAGATTGACGTTTGAAGAGAACGCCGACGATTACTTTGCGCGACACATCGTCTTTGAGCGACTTGCACAGGCCGCACTTCCGGCTGGCGTGACCCCGAACCTTGCTCCCCTATTCAGCCCTAGCGGCCTGGTGTATCGCTACGTGCTGGAAAGTCCTGACCGCACTCCTCAGGAACTGAAAACGATTGAAGATTGGGTGGTGGAGCGATCTTATCGATCGGTCCACGGCGTGGCGGATGACTCGGGCTTTGGTGGAACCGTGATGCAATACCAGGTGCTGCTGGACCCCGCACGCTTGTATGGGTATCACCTGACAATTCCGCAAATTACGGCCGCTCTCGCTGCAAATAATGCGAATGCCGGCGGCGGTTTTTATTCGCAAGGAGGACAGTTCTACTACGTTCGTGGAATCGGGCTGATACGTAACACCGACGACATTGGAAACATTGTGGTGGGCGCGAACAAAGGCGTACCCATTCGTGTGAAGGATGTCGGAGATGTAACCATTGGGCATGCGCCCAGGCTCGGTGAATTCGGCTTTCAAAAGAACGACGATGCCGTCGAAGGCGTCATCCTCATGCTGCGTGGGGAACAGACGCAGAACGTGCTCAAGGGAGTGGAAGCAAAGACTGAGGAACTGAACCGCCAGATATTGCCCCCCGACGTCAAGATTCATCCTTATTATGACCGCAGCCAGTTGGTGGACTTGACCACCGACACCGTGGAAGCAAATCTGCTTCGCGGCATGTTCCTGGTTTTGATTGTGCTGATCTTCTTTCTGGTCAGCTTCCGCGCCGCTCTCATTGTGGCTCTGACCATTCCTCTCTCGCTTCTGTTTGCCTTCATCGTGCTCCACGCGCACGATGTAGCCGCAAATTTGCTCTCCATCGGCGCCATTGATTTTGGCATCGTCATTGATGGCACCGTCGTGATGATTGAAAACATTTACCGCGAATTGGCGCTGCGGGAGGGACGGCCGTACAAGCTGAACGAAGTTATTCTCGCGGCAGCAAAAGATGTGGACCGGCCGATCTTCTATTCTGTTGCCGTTATTCTTGCCGGTTATCTGCCGATTTATGCGCTCAGCGGGCCCTCGGGAAAACTGTTTCATCCGATGGCTGAGACCATGTCATTTGCGTTGGTCGGTGCGCTCATCTTAACTCTGACGCTGATTCCCGTGCTCGCCTCCTATTGGTTCAAAAAAGGCGTGCGCGAGAAACCGAATCGCGCATTCGAATGGATGAAGCGGAAATATGCAGTCCAATTGGACTGGGTCCTCAACCGGCCGAAGACGACCATGGTGATCGCGGCACTGATCTTCGGAGCGACGTTGCTGCTCGTGCCGTTTATTGGCGGCGAGTTCATGCCGCACCTCGATGAAGGCGCGCTCTGGGTGCGGGCTACCATGCCTTACACGATTTCCTTTGAAGAGGCGAGCAAAATTGCTCCCCAGATCCGCGACATTCTGATGTCGTATCCGCAAGTGACGGTCGTGGGCTCAGAGTTAGGCCGCCCCGACGATGGCACCGACCCCACCGGCTTTTTCAACTGCGAGTTTTACGTTGGATTGAAGCCATACAAGGACAAGTCTTGGAACGGGGAGATCAGCGAGAAAAAGGAACTCATCGAAGCGATCAACAAGAAACTCACTACCTTCCCGGGAATTATTTTCAACTACACCCAACCGGCGGAAGATGCCGTGGACGAAGCCTTGACCGGCCTCAAGAGTTCTTTGGCGGTCAAAATTTACGGTGAAGATTTGAACGTCCTGCAGGACAAAGCGATTCAGGTCAAGAACACGCTCTCGAATGTACCTGGTTTTACCGAGCTTACGGTGGTGCGAGAACTTGGCCAGCCTAGTCTGCTCGTCGATGTCGATCGAGACAAGATTGCACGTTATGGGATTAACGTTGCGGACGTTGAAGCCGTCATTTCAGCCGCAGTGGGTGGACAGGCGGTCACGCAAGTTATTCAAGGAGAGAAGCTGTTTGATCTTGTGGTCCGCATGCAACCTCAATTCCGCAGCAGTGCACACGAGATCGGGAATTTGTTGGTGGGCACACCCGATGGGCAGCAGATCCCGCTCAGCCAACTCGCGAATATTACGCAGGGAAACGGCGCCTCGTTTATCTATCGCGAAAACAACTCTCGCTACATCGGCGTGCAGTACAGCATCGAGGGACGTGATTTGGAGCGCGCGGTCCGAGACGCTCAAGCAGCAGTCAAGAAGGCGGTTTCACTTCCGCAAGGGTACCGGATGGAATGGGGTGGCGAATACAGCCAGTTCCTCGAAGCCAAATCGCAAATGTATTTTATTGGCCCGTTAGCAGTCGTGATAATTTTCATGATCTTGTTTGCGCTCTATGGAAATTTCAAATTCCCTGTCACGATTGCCCTGGGTGTAATCATGACGGAACCGGTGGGCGCGCTGGTTGCTCTCAAGCTCACTCATACTCCTTTTAGCGTCTCATCTGTCTTGGGGCTTCTCGCATTGCTCGGGGTTTCAGTGGAAACAGCCGTTATTCTCGTCTCCTACATCAATAAGTTGCGCCTGGAGGGAATGGACATCCGCACGGCCACCCGGGAGGCTTCGCTATTGCGACTTCGCCCGATCATGATGACCGCCCTGGTTGCCTGCCTGGGATTGCTACCGGCCGCGCTTTCTACCGGCATCGGATCGGACACCCAAAGGCCGTTCGCGATCGTGATCGTCGCCGGCCTCATTTCCCGCCTCTTCATCGGGTTCTTCGTCAATCCGGTGTTGTACGAGATGGTTGCTCGTCCGGGCGATGTGTTGCAGGTCTGACGGAGACCACCGTCAGACAGCAAACTCACCCAGTCTCGAATGCACCATACCTCGCTGGATCCGAGTTCGTGGGGAATGGGGATTCTGAAAATTGCGCCCGCTCAGAGCAGACACAACCGGCGAGCGCAGTCCGCCATGATCTCTGCCTCCCAGGCGGAACGCTTCGGATTCTGGGGGTGTGTCCGATCGCTGGGAATCCGCCCGATCAGATTCAGGAACACCGCGGCAGAATGTTTGTACGCGGAAACGGGAGCGCGAAAGGCAACGTTTCCCAGATACTGCAGGGCGTCGGAAAGGGCGTAGTACTCGGGGTCCCCGGCCTCCCAAAGCCGGTCTCGCGCGGCGAATTTCTCCGGCGCAAAGGCCGCAAGCCCCAGCAAATAGTCGGACCCGTATTCAATCATGTTGATTCCAAGATCGTTCCCGGTGTAGATGCGGAACTCCGACCGGTTTGCATCGCGAAGAGCGAGTCGTTCAAGTTCCAGAAGACGGTTGAGGGATGAGTGCTTCATCCCCTTGATCTCTGGGATGTCCATCAAGCGCCGGAACGTCTCCGAGTTCCATATTTCGCCGTTGGGCGCGAACATGGATCCCAACTCGAATGCCAAGATGTGCGGATAGCCTCTGCATATATTCCGATAAGTTTCACCGATCTCTGCGGGAGACTTGCCGTGCAGACGGGCGGTCTGGAACAGTATAGGAATCCCACCAAAACGAACGATGGTATCGATCTGCTGTCGGTAGAGTGCGACGATGTCGCCGCCGCCGAGATGTTCAATGTAAGCGCCGGCCACAAACGGAATCCCGCTCCCGAGACCCTGCCGCGTCCACGTCAGTACTTCTTGTTTTTCTGCATCGCTCAGGTAGTTCACATACCCGGTATCCATATTTACCGCGTTCATCAGCCCGGCGCGGTGTGTAGAGATCAAGTGTTGCGAAAACGCGTCCACCGCGACCCTGCCGTCTGTGTCGTAAGGCAGCAACGCCGCGGCCATTCCCTGTATTTTGCGTCGCGGTTTCTGGCGCGCGAGCAACTCGTCAATGGTCATCCCTCTCATCATCGTTTGATCCACCATGGGCTCGCCACTGCGGGGAAAAACATCATGTCAGCGGTTCTTCGCGTCGTTCAGTTTTTCGGCCATCTCGGAGTTTTTGTAGTACTCGTCCAGCGGATAGCAACCAGAAGGCAGTCCGTTCCGTGGCGCCGTGGTGCAATCGCTGAAGGTTCTGCAAACACGCTTGCGTTGTATCTCGCTGCCCTCTGATGCGACCCAGAGGAACTCGGGATAGGTCAATACCATTCGGCCGAGCCCTACGAAGTCGACCCACCCTTCGCGCACAGCACCTTGTGCCACATAGGGTAAGAAGTCCTGCAGGTAGCTATATCCCGATCCAACCATGAGAAGCTTTGGGAACAGGCGCTTTAACTGACGTGTTACTTTCATCTGGCGGGCAACTCCGATCAACGGGTCTTCGGGCGGCAGATATCCGTCAGAAGGTGGATACAGCGCCGGACGCTGGATGTGCGGATTGTAGTAGGGGCTGCCGGCGGTGATATTCACCAGCTGAATTCCGAGCTCTTGCAATAGTGATAAAAAACGCTCCGGCTCAGTCAAGTCGCTATCCGTCGGGTCGAGCGGATTCACGCCGAAACCCCAGCGGTAGGGGAGTAACTCCGGGCGCGTCTCCGCAATTCCGGTGGCGGACTTTCCATTCACGCTCTGAGTCGGTTCACTGCGGAATGGCACGGTATCGATCGCCGATAGACGCACTCCGATATGCAATCCTGGACACAGCGCGCGGATGCCTTGCACGACCTCGCAAAGAAAGCGCGTGCGGCCTTCGAAGGTGCCGCCGTAATGCCCCTCTCGGGTGTGAGCGCTCAAAAATTCGTGACCCAGGTAGCCGTGGCAATGCTTGATGTCTACGAAATCAAAACCCAACTGCCAGGCCATAAAAGCGGCTCGATGAAAGTCTTCGATGATGGATGCAATTTCTCCGTCGGCGAGCAGAGGGTAGTCGGGAGGCAGTTTCAGGCGATGGTCGAGAAATGGATGGTGATAGAGAATGCGTGGTTCCGGGCGGGAATGCTCATTGGGGCGGCAGTACCGGCCGGAATGCGTCAATTGCAAACCGATGATCAAACCATCGTCAGAACCAGTTGTCAGAATATGCTCGTGTCTTAGAACATCTCGCAGCTGTGCAAGAGCCTGCTGCGTGCGCGGCGCCGCGAGAAGCTGGTTTGGGTTCGCTCGCCCTTCGTGGGAAACGGCAACTGCCTCTCCACCCCAAATCAGCTTGCCGCCACTACGGCCGAACCGCTGCCATCGGCGAATAGTATTCTCCGAAGGGGCCCCATCCGGAGTCGCGTCCCAGCCCTCCATGGGCTGAACGGCGATACGGTTGCCGATTCTGAATGGCCCGCACTGCAGAGGCCAGCGCAGCGGAGATTGGGCTCCTGTCACGATCTGGGCGTCGCAGGGGATTTCCAGGTCGAGCGCCCGCACGTGAGACTGAAAGCTCTCAACGTTCTTCAGACTCCCCATGCGGGGGATTGCTCCAGGGCTCATGCTGCCTTCCTTCGGCCCGGTAAACCCAAAACGGCAATTCCGCCGAGCAACGCGACGCCCACCAGGACAAAACAACTCTCGCGGTAGCTTCCACTCGAGTCTCGTAATCGGCCTATCAACCAGGGCGCAACCGCATCTGCAATGCCGCCAGCCATCAGGATCACGCCCAGCAATCTTCCCAGGATTTCAATCCCAAAGATTTCCGCTGTGATTAGTGGAATGATCATGTAGTCGCCACCAAGACCAATCCCAAATATCGCAGCGGAGACGTAGAGCGTTAGGCGCGTAGACCCGAGGAATAGCAGAGGGATTCCCGCTGCGACGAGCAGATATGTCAGCAGCATGACGTGCTTCTTGGAAAATCGGTCAGCGAGCCAACCAATGAGTAATCGGCCCGCAATACTGAAGGCCAACACTAGCGACAAGACACTTGCCGCATCCCGCTGTGTGAAGTGCCGGTCGATACTCAAGAAAAGTTTCAGATTCTGCTGCGTGCCGCTAACTGCGGCAATCGAGCACATACTCCCCAGGGTAAGCAGATAGAAGGACGATCGCTTGAATGCTGCCATCGGGCTCGGGGACGTGGGCGAGGCGGCGGTCGTTCTCGCGGGGAGTTCCTTTAACAGGAGTACCAGGGGTAATGACACCACCACAATCAGCACGCCGAGAATTCTTAGAGACGCCTGCCATCCGAAATGTTGTGCGAGCACGTTTGATATCCACGGGACTGTTGCTCCTCCGATGCCGATTCCGAGATAGGCGAAGCCCATCGCCTTTCCTCGCGATCGATCGAACCACTCCGTCAAGAGGACCTGGTTGGGAAGCGGCCCAGCGCAAACATAGCCCAGCGCGTTGAACAAGTAAAAGAAGTAAAACAGGCCAAGGCTTGAGATCGAGCCCAGTCCCACCAGAGCTCCCCCCGCCATCAATATTCCAAAAATCATCAGGCGACGCGGCCCAAAGCGGTCGACAACCCAGCCTGCGAGGAACCCGAAGACAGGACCCACAACAAGTTTGCTCAGCGCATTGCCTGACGTCACCTGAGCTCGCGACCAACCGAACTGTTGGACCATGAAGTCGTAGTAGAAAGGCAGGCCCCAAAGGGAAATCCCAACGATGAAGAAGAGCACTACAAAAGCTGTCGCCGCTGCCTGGTACGCCTGGCGCGGGTTTGCGGGAGAACGATTGGGTATTGGCTCCGGTCCTCTTGACCGCTTTTCGAACGATGCCGTCGGGGCAGTTCCGCCGATTCCCGGTCCAGTCATGGGCTGTCAGTGTAACGTAGACGGGATTAACACGACGTGCGATTCTGCAGGATCAGGTTCCAGAAGGTTGCTGAAGCGGCAGGAATGAAGATTGTTCCACTCCTGCCGCTCCGGCTGACGTTTGCTAGCTCAGATGCTTCACTACTGTACTGTCACGACAACGGTAGCCGTCGTGCGCCCGAATTGATTGGTTGAATACAGAGTGTAGGTGGTTGAAGCCGACGGTGTGACGACGACACTCGTGCCTCGTACGGGTCCGGCCTGTGGATCGATGATGTTATAGGTGCTGTTGGTGATGCTCCAGCTTAGAGTCGTTGGCTGGCCCGCCGTAACCGTGGATGGATTGGCGGTGAAGCTACTGATTGTGGGCGATGGACCGGCGGGAACGTTTGCAGGTGTATAGATTGTGCCAGTCTGCACCACTTCGAAGTTCGAGGCGGTGATCTGCTTCAAGAGATTCAAGTCGGTATTGTTCCAGCGATTGTCGGGCGCTCCGCTGATGAAGATTCCGCTCCCATTGTCGGCCAGAATCAAACCGTACTTTTTCATGGCGGTCAGAATCACCTGATCATCCGAGGGATAACTCGAAATATCGAAGGATGCCTTGAGGCGAAGGCGCAGGCCCATAGGCGGAGCATTCGGATCCGTCGTGGTGGATGCCCAGTGAGTGGCGGGAAGGACGAACGCCTTCTGCGTAGTGGGTATAGTGAATCGCAGCGCGTGGTTAATGGCCCCCGCGGCGACCTCATCATATCGGGCGAGACCGACGAAGATCGGTAAGCCCGCCGCATCGGCAGAGGTCCAGGTGTAAGGACGCTGCTCGTTAATGGTCATATCCCAAATAGCTGTGGAGTCGGCGCTCCATTGCCCACTTTTCAAGTTGGCATGATAAAGCTCGTAAAGCCAGCAGCCATCTTTTTCGAGCACCAACACATGACGATCACCGTTGCCAGGTTTGGGATAGCCTTCGATCAGCGCGTTGGGGGGAATTGGTTCGGGCCCTGGATCGCTTTCACTTGCGAACGTTCCCAGGGTCACCGTTACTTTCGCCTGAGTTCCGGCTACGACTTGATAGGGAATACCAATCGTCTGGTTGTGAAAGGTGCCCGCGCCGAAATCCGGATGGAGCGTTACCGTGCTTCCGATGTAGTTGATGTAATTGGCCGAATTGGGATCGACCGGCGAAGCGGATATGTCCGTATTCCACAAGCTACTGGATGGAAATGGTACAAAACCATTCAGGCTCGTGAGCTGGCCCACGGTCATGCCAGCGCAGGTTCCGGCTTGAGAGAAAGCGGCGCCACAGAGGAAAAAGATAACGGTGAACGTGAGAGCGAACGAGCGATGCAGGTGGTGTCTCATAACGTCTCCTTCAATCGCTGCTGAGCAGCAGTTTGGGATTATGTTTGCGCTCCCGAAGTTGGGATCGCGACGAAGACGAGAGGGCGCACCAATGGAAAAGCAACCGGGTCCGCTGCCGGCGACAGAAACGATTGCGCAGTGTATCATCGAAAAAGAACGATTGATTGTTTTTATTTGCTATTCCTTCCGGATTTTCTATAAAACGAGATGTATTCGAAAGAGAGCATAAGGAAATACAGTATGCGCCGCGAGTTAACGCTCAAAGCAACCGAGGAGCGTTAACAATGAGGATTGCAGATTTTGCACAAAACCGAATGAAACGCGTGCTCATTCTCGGATTATGTGCCTGCGCTTCGTGGGCGGCCGCTGCGGATGGACCTCCTGCTGACGCTTTCCGCATATTTCCGCCCGCGGCAAAAGAGGCGCCGGTGATAACGGCATATCTGCAGTATCAGACCGAAATGGCGTGGCAGCAAGACGATGAACGCCGTAAGGAGTGGAGTGAAATAAAAACAGAGCAAGATTTGCTGGCTGTGCAACGACATGCGGAAGAGCGTCTGCTCGCCATGTTGGGCGGGCTCCCGAGTGAACGAACTCCACTTCATCCCCGCATCACGGGGAAGATTCAGATGGATGGTTTTCGAATCGAGAAGCTGATTTTTGAAAGCCTGCCTGGAGTCTATGTCTCTGCGCTGGTCTATGTTCCCGAAGATGGGAGCGAGAAACATCCTGCGATCCTTGTGCCGGCGGGGCATGCCGAGAACGGGAAGATGCATTACCAAGCCCTATGCCAGCGGTTAGTACAGCGGGGATACGTCGTCATCGCATGGGATCCCGTGGGGCAGGGCGAGCGCAGCCAGTTCTGGGATGCAAAAGCTGGCAAGAGCCGATACAACTTGATCTGCGCCGAACATGCGGTGCTGGGCAACTTGGCGTATCTTGCCGGGACGAACCTGGCGCGATGGGAGATCTGGGACGGTATTCGGGCAGTAGATTACTTATTGACGCGGCCCGAGGTGGATCCCGAGCGCATCAATATTACCGGCACCAGCGGCGGCGGGTTTCAGGCTGCACATATCGCCGCTTTGGATCGTCGCATTAAGGTTGCGGCTCCTTCCTGCTACATCACTGCGCTCCCTATGCGCGTGTACAACCGCATTTTCCAGGATCCCGACAGCGACCCCGAGCAGGATCTCTATGGAATGATCTCGAATCACGTGGACAATGCGGGGCTTCTGCTGATGATGTATCCGCGCCCGGTATTTGTGGCGGCGGCAGTGCTCGATTTTTTCCCGATCGAGGGCGCGCACAAAACGGTCCGTGAAGTGACCGAACTCTACAGCAAGTTCCAGCATCCGGACCGCATTGGAATGGCCGAGGGATACCATGGCCATGAGTTTTCCCCCGAAAACCAGGAAGCAGCGATGAATTTCCTGGACCACTTTAACGGCTTGCCGCTACGGCGAGGGCTGCCGCCGGTGAAAGAACTCGACGACAAGACATTGCAGTGTACGCGTACCGGCCAGGTCATGCTCGAGTTCGAGGATGCGCGCTCGCTGATGGATGTGATCCGCGAATACTACGTGCAGCATAAACTGCCCGGCGAGACTCTCAGCCAGCTTTATTACTCCGATCGCTACCCCCGAATCAACTCGTGGTCAGTCGCTGAATTCGAGGGAGAGATTCCGGGGCGGGAAGAAATTCGATGGGAAACGCGAGGCAGTTCTCAGTTCAAAGGAGTCACCATCGATAAGTACGTGCTTCATCACAGCAGGTATCTCGAATTGCCGCTTCTTTATTTCCATAAGGCCGATGGTGTCCAGCGTTCGGTGCTGTTGTGGCTCGGGAAGAACGGGAAAGCTACCGCGCAAGACTGGAGCAGCCTGACGAAATATCTGGATGCAGGTTATGACATCGTTTCTGTCGATCCGCGTGGGTTGGGCGAAACGCGAATGGCCTACAAGGCGGCATCGCCAGACGACCCAGCGCTGGCGCGATTGGATTTCGATCGCGCGTACGCAAGTCCAATTTCGGGGGTTCTGGCGGATTATGTCTACAACTCGATTTTGACCGGCAGGCCCTATTTTCTACAGATGATTGAAGACGTTGAAATTGCCACTCGCTTTTTCAAAGCGCAGCGAAACATTCGAGCCGAATTTTCCGTTGCAGGTTCGAATGGCACGTTCACGCTGGCCAGCGCGATCTCTGAAACGTTACCGAACATCAAGCTACTCTCTGAGCCGGATGGAAACTTCATTCCGTGGTCGGAATTGGTCAACCAGAAAACTGAGCTATGGCCCATCGAGTACCTGCTACCCAGCGGGGCATACATTCACTAAGACCAGTGTCCAGCCGCGGCTAGCTCTTCGCAACCGTTGCCCTCAGAATCTCTGCGAAAATTACTGCCCATGTACGGTAGGCAAGATCAGGGCTGAGGGATGTTCCGCGTCGTGATAAATCGAATTAGTGGCTGGCACAGGCTTTCGCGCCGACGACGCATCCTCGCCCGTGTTCAAGTTTCTGTCGAAACGAGGAAAGTTACTGCTGCTGATCTCGAGTCGAAGGCGATGTCCCTTGCGAAACAGGTTGCTGGTTGACCACAGGTCGAGGGTGAATTTGTAGGTTTGACCCGGATTCAGGAAGGTGGCCTTCTCCTGCGACTCGCGGTAACGCGCTCGAATAATTCCTTCCGTCAGATTCTGCGCAAACCCGTCGGGCCACACATCAACCAACTTGGCCGTAAAGTCGGTGTCCACAGCGGAGGAACTGGCAAACAGCTCTGCCGTGACTGGCCCTGTAACCTCCATATCCTCGGAGAGCACAGGGGTAGAGTAAACGAGAACATCGTTACGAGCTTCCACCGGACGCTGATCGCGGGGTCCGGGCGCGAGATGTGTGGAGTCACAGCAGAGGGGACCACCGGTGGTGGGCGCCGGATTCGCCGGATCATATATGTAATGATCGGCCGACTCGGCACGCGGCGCTGCTGAGGAGAGAACGCCGTCTCCGCTCACGGAATTCGCTTTTCCTCCCGAGTGTAAGAAATAGCGTTCCTGCCGGGCGCGAGACAGCGGCCAGTCGTCCTCGTCCCGCCACTGGTTGGCTCCCATCACGAAAATTCTCACTGGTTGTGGGGTCGCGAATTCGTTGGCTGCGTTCTTGAAAAGATGGTCATACCAACTCAGAATTACATCATCCTCTTCGACGACAGCCGAGGCGCCAAAATCGACATCTCCGATCTTGCGGCCAGAACCAGCGTGTCCGCCGATCATCAACAGCAGCCGCTGCCCCTGGCGCGCGGCATCGCTTCCGCCATGGAGCTTGACGCCGACATAGTTGCGCAGCGAACCGCCCTGAAAAATGTCGTACCAGGCAGCGACCGTCAGCATCGGAACCTTGATATCGGAATAGTGTTCCTCGATGGACCAGCGCTTCCAGTATTCGTCGTAGTTAGGATGGGCCAACCAGTCGAGGAAATAAGAAGCTAGCGTGCGAGTCAGGTCGTTACCTGCGCTCGATGGAACATCAAAAAGCGGATAGGTGTTGAGCGGGAGTTTCCAGATTCCGTTCAGTGCGTTTGTGTTGCTCCGCACCGAGCGATTGAGAGTGTCCTGTGCCAGACCGGAAGTCCACGATTCATTGAACCATTGTTCGAAGGCCCCGCCCTGATAGGTCCACCCGTCGTGGTAGTTACTCGCGGTGACTACCGGACAGATTCCGGCGAGGTGCGGCGGGTGCGCGATGGCTGCCAGCATCTGCGTTGCGCCGACGTAGGAGCCACCAAACATGCCGACCCTGCCATCGGAGCGGGGCAAGGCTGCCGCCCATTCGATCGTATCGAAGCCGTCATTTGTTTCATTCTTGAACGGGTACCATTCTCCGTCTGAGGTGTAGCGTCCGCGAACGTCCTGCACGACCACGATATAACCCTTCGCTGCGGCTCTTAAACCGAAACCGGATGAGTTGTTCTTATCGTAGGGAGTGCGCTCCAGGAGAACCGGAAAGCTGCCCTCGTTTTTGGCCGGTAGATGTCCGCTCGAAGAATCGTTCCATCGCGCATTTTGACTTCAACACCGTGTTCCACCGTGACGGCGATCGGTTCCGCGGCGGAGGCGCCCCTTGCGACGACCGTCAGGCCTACGAGTGCGATGGTCAGAAAACTTCTGTGCATGATGGACATGAAGGCTCCTTGCATCGGATTGCCGATGATTTCATACTTGCCATTCAACGCTCACTAGCCACCAGCTTCAGCAAGCCAAATTTTTCGGGAACGTGAAACGTCTTGCTCATGGGCGGTTGCCAGGTTATCTCGTGCCGCTGCTCTTGAGGTCCCTGACTGCGGAACAAGTTTAGGCGCAATGTGCTTCCCGGCGCCGCTGGCCGTGTGTCGATTGCCGCCAGCGGGATCCGCATCGCGGCATACCAGACATGCTTTTGCGGATCGATGCTGGCAACCGCTTCGAACCCTGAATTCCACGTCCAGCCATCCTCGTGATGAGGATTGTGGAGATTTATGTCGAGATCGATCCACTCGCCTTGTGGCGAAACTTCGAATTCCTTGTAATGCTTTATGTCCGCGAAGTCCGAACCGACGAACACCTCCGCGACGTCCCAGTTCCAGAGCTGATTGGTTTCCTGGCGAGTGTTCGGTTCGGGCCTAAGGTGAAGCTGCTCATAGGGGCAGATAAATAAGAAGTACAGGTTGTCTTTCGTCCAGCGCGAGCGCACCTCGGTGCGATATCTGGGGACATCCTTTCCGAACGAGTCTTTCTTCATGAAGACGGGACGTGCGGCTCTCCAGAAGGGCAAAGCCGGATCGAGCTTTAGAGACGCATCTTTGCTTGCGGAGGTGCTCTCGAATACGGCTTGAGCCGAGACCAGCATGGGACCGCTAAGAAGGATAACGACAAGAGTTCTAGCGAAGCCATTCATCCAGGTGCTCCTCTACGAAGGCATCATCCCGCAAATGCGGATACGCTTTGCACACGCGGTCGATTTCTTCCATCTGGCCCGGGGAGAGTTCCTCATGGGGATCAAGACACCAGCGGCCTTCCAGCAGGCCTTGACGCCGCAGGATCTCATGTATGCCCGGAATACATCCACGAAACTGGTGAGCGGGATCAAATATAGCCGCGTTCGCGTCGGTAATCTGCTGGGCAAGTGTGAGTTGTTCGCTGAAGATTCTGCCGGAATTGCTTGTTGCCATCGCAAGGTGAGAAACCGCGGTGTTTGTCCACACTGCCCAATGCCCTAGCAAGCCGCCGACGATCCGAATCCGTTGGTTCGCGAAAGCAAAAGGTGTAAGCAGGTCGTTCAAGATGTTGTCGTCGTTGCCGGTGTACAGCGCGACTTCGTGGCTGCGGCCCGATTCAGCCAGCGCGCGCACCACGTCGATGGTCTGATAGCGATTAAAGGGCGCGATCTTGATCGCGACCACGTTGTCGATTTCCATGAACTGGCGCCAGAACTCGTAGGGGAGTAATCGTCCTCCGACCGCAGGCTGCAGATAAAAGCCCATGACCGGAACCACGGAAGCAACAACTCGGGAGTGTTCGAGGAGTTCGAAAGTGCTCTCATCGCGCAAGGACGCAAGACTCAACAATACGGCATCGTAGCCTAACTCTTTGGCCAGTTGCGCCTCGCCTAAGGCTTGATCGCGTTGGCCGCAAACCCCGGCAATCTTGACGATTTCATGGCCGCGACTCTCTTCCTGGGCGAGACTCAACACTGGTCGCAGTAATCCAAATTGCGGATTACGAATCGCAAACTGAGTGGTGTGAACCCCCACAGCAATGCCTCCCGCTCCGGCCCCCAGATAATATCGTGTTAGAGCGCGTTGGCGGCGCTCGTCCAGCTTGCGGTTGCAGTTGAGAGCGAGAGGATGGGCTGGAATCACCATGCCTGACCGGAGTTTCTCGCGCAGCTGCATCAGAATTTTCCGTCCCGCGTTTGGAAGTGTGTCGGCTTATTCAGCATGACACCGCCTTGGCGAATCCAATCGGCGATCCATCCAATCATCTCGCTGGGGCTAGCCGTGGGCTGACCAAAGAGTGTTCGGGCCTTGGCGGCGTTGTTGAGCAGTGAGGTGGAACCTTCGGGTTCAGGAAGAAATATTGGTTCGGTTCCGAAGTGCCGGCCAAATTCGATTGCGACTTCGCGAACAGAAAGAGTTTCGGGACCGGTGATGTTCAAGACAAACGGCGGCGACTGGCAGTAAGCAAACGAGCGCAGACACCAGGAGTTGGCGTCCCTCTGCCAGATCACATTCACGTAGGGCATCGCTAGAGAAATAGGACGGCGCTCGAACACGGCCCGGGCAATATCCACCAGCACTCCGTAGCGCAGTTCGACGGCATAGTTCAGGCGCAGAATTGCCACGCGTGTTCCCCACCGGTGCGAGCCGTTCTCGAACATGCGTTCGCGGCCCAAAGCCGATTGCGCATATTCGCCGACGGGGCCGACGGGAGTAGACTCGACGGCTCCGCCCTCCGACACGGAGCGTAAGGGATACACGTTGCCGGTCGAAAAGACGACGATGCGGGAGTTGCGATAGCGCTCCACAACCAAGCCGGGCAAAAATGTATTCATCGCCCACGTCAAGTGTTCCGCGCCGGAAGTCTCGAATTTCCGCGCAGCCATGAATATCACGTTCGGAATCTCGGGCAGGCGCGACAGTGCTCCTGGTTCCAGCAGGTCGCAGGATATCGTTTCAATTCCGTGCGCTGCAAGCTGCGCGGGCAGGCTGTCGTTGCTGAAGCGAGCCACCGCGACGATCCGCAGGTGAGCGCCGGCAAGGTCCGCGGCGCGACGGGCCAGACGAGACAGGCTCGGCCCCATTTTGCCCCCTGCGCCGAGAATCAGGAGGTCGCCGTTCAAGGCTGACATTGCGGCGGCATCGGCCTCAGTGGGCTGCGAGAGGCGCGCTTCTAATTCGTCGATATTTTTGATAGTCGTCACTAGCCCAGCTCAAACCCTGCGATTGCATAGATTGAATTGTTGTCCGCGTGCAGATCCTTTCCGCGCACCATGCGCTGAAGGTGTCTGCTAGGCGTAAATGCAAGATCACGCGCAATCGCCACCGCGCCGGCATTCGTCGGCAACAAATCCCATGAACAGTCCCGATCACCTGCGGTCAGCGTTCGTTCGATCAGCACTCGAGCGGTTCTGGGCGAATGGCACACCGAGGGTCCGAGGTAATGCGAATAACGCCCGGGCCGCGTCAAACAGTATGAACCGTTCATAACTAAGGGAGCCTGACCTCGCCGTGCGAGCTCCTCTAACAGCTCGGAGCGATCGGCTCCAAAAGCACGATGGTCTGCCATTCGCCAATTCTCCGGGAGCGTGTCGACGATAGGAACCGCCGTTCCTGTGGTTTGCCCAGTCCCAGCCCTGGTCCAGCGTTCTACCGCTTGCTCGCCGCGGAATCCCATCTTTTCATAAAGTGGCTGGCCTTGATCGGTGGCATCGAGCTTTACAGTTTCAATCGCCGTCCGATCGGCCATGCTTAGCGCCTGCGTCAGCAGGCGTCGGGCAAAACCTCGTCCGCGATAAGATTTCTTGGTGAGAACCATTCCGACCCATGCTAGGCGCCGTCCGTAGCACAGCAGGGTCGTCGTCGCGGCCAACTCTCCATCTACCTCGATGGCGAGACAGCCTTCCGGAGCCAGGTCCATCAGCATGCGCCAATCCGCGGCAGTCTGATTCCATCCCGCTTGTTCCGACAATTCCATCGCTGCCGGAACGTCTTGTGCGGACAGCCTGCGCAAAATTGTGCCCGCACAATCATTCATGGTTCCAATTCTCCCGGAACCAGCGCGTAAAGTGCGATCGAAGTTCGCACAAAGGGAAATTACCATTGCCCGTGAGGGTAGGCTTCCCGCCTTCTGAATTCTTACGCAGATCTTTGATGTGTGCGTAGCGAATGCGTGGGCCCAGAAGAGATGCGCCTTCTTGCGGCCGTTCTCCCGCTTCGAGGAAACAGTTTGCCAGATTCCACACGGCCCCGACTTTCAGCGACCTGGATTCGGTCAGGCTCCAGCCGTCGCAACACCGAGAATCCCAAGAATAGAATGCTTGCGTTTCATTTCCAATATGACTTCATTTCATGATTTGTTTACTTTTCCCATCGAACTGTGATACAAGCGCGCCTACAAAGCTTTCGCAGTGGAGGTTCACCATGAGGTCCGTGGCTCGCTTCGCCTTCTTCTTCCTCGTATTGTCAGCGCTGGGTACCTTCCATTTCCTGTTCGCGCAAGGAACTGACTTGGGCACCATCCGAGGCAACGTAAAGGACGCGAGCGGTGCCGTGATTGCGAACGCGAAAGTCACCATCACCGACCTTGATACCAACACTTCCAGGCAGAGCGACACGAACGGAGCGGGTGATTTTGAGGTTTTCGGTCTGAAGTCCGGCCGCTACAAGGTCTCGGTCACTGCCAACCGAATGACCACACAAGAAATTAACAACCTGGTTTTGAATGGCAGTGCGACCGTTGGGGTGAACGTGACTCTGCGCGTGTCGGGGGGCGGGGAAAAGATTGAGGTCTCGGCGTCAGCTGTGACTATCAATACCGAGAATCCAACCATCAGCGACACCATTGGTCATCAGTCCGTCATCGACCTGCCTCGCGACACTCGCGATATCTACTCGTTCTTGTATTTAAACCCGAACATTACGCAGGCGGATGCCAGCGGAGACGAAAACTTCAAATTCATAGGCGGCCAGAGTTACGGTGGTAGCTTTTCGGTGGACGGTCAACGCTCGAACGGAGGCATATTCGGCCAGCCAACCGACAGCAAGCCTTCTCTCGAAGCCGTCGACGAACTCAACGTCCTCTCTAACAGCTTCAGCGCCGAATACGCGGGTACGGCGAACATTCGCATTACCACCAAACGTGGGCAAAATCAGTTTCACGGTTCGCTTTTTTACAATAATGCCAATTCGGCATTGGCCGCTCTCTCGCTGCAGGATCTTGCTGGAATCGCCGATTTTCAACCGAACGCATTTGCCTCGAAATATCCCACGCCTTATTTCAACATCAACGATCTCGGAGGATCCATAGGTGGTCCGATTAAGGGCCTAAAACGCACGTGGTTTTTTGCGGCTTACGAACGGGACTACGACGTTTCGCCTGTGAATATCTCGACCACAAAACTTCCTCATCCGTCGCTTTGGACAGGTGATTTTTCCGGGATGACCGACAATAGCGGGGCCACGCCCGTGTATAACGAACCCGATGTGCCCGCTGGTGTCGTGCTCACAGCCCAAGAGATTGCCACTGATACCGTTGGTGGCGCTGGCCAGCAATTTTTGCAAATACCGTCACGGCTCTTGAACCCGTCAGTTCAAACTCTGATCACCAAGTACTTTCCGCATATCGGCGTAACGGCGCCTATTGATCCTTCGACTGGCCGGATTCCGAGTTTTCAGACGCAGATGCCGGGACGGGATACGCTCGACACCGGTTCTCTGCGAATCGACCATGACTTCAGCGACAAAGACCACGTTTATGCCAGCTATAACACGTCAGCGGACACAAACGCGATGAGTCCAGTTGTAGCCCCGTATACCGGACTTGGCCTAACGCAAAACAATCGTCAAAACCAAACCGTGCAACTCTCTTACACGCGCATCTTTAAGCCAACCCTCGTCAATGAAGCGCGTGCCGGGTTCAACAAGGAAAATTTGCTGAGGCACAGCAACACCACGCTGGAAGGTTTCCTTTCCAGCATTGGTTTTGATGCGGCAGATATCGCCGCATATGGTTCGGTGGTCGGCCAATTTGCGCTCAGTACGTTCGGGCATCCTGCCATCAACTTCAGCAACACCTTTGCGACTTTCACTAACGGCGGGCGCAACACATATCGACCGGAGGATCAGAATCTAATCACTTTCGGGGACACACTGACCTGGGTACGGGGAAAACATAATTTGCGGATGGGAGCAGATTTTGTTCGCAATCAGGCGGTGGACGGGTTTGCTCTGAACCGCGGAAATCCCCGAGGCTCGATGACCTACTCGAACCCCAGTGCCTGTGTCGCCGACCCCTGTTTTGACTCCAATGCGGACCCATTTGCAGAGTTTCTGCTGGGCTTGCCGCCGACGAGCGCCAGTTATGTGTTGCAGGCGCGGCCTCCCATGAATGTCCATAACTGGGAGGAAGGATACTACGCGCAGGACGACTGGAAAATTTCGTCAAGGCTTACATTGAATTTGGGTCTTCGTTATGACCTGATCACCCCTTTTGTCGAAAAGAGCGACTTGCTGATCAACTTCGACCCCAATGGCAAAAATCCAACTGGAAATCCGGGAGTCTTCATCATCCCCTCCTCGAAGACTTTGCCCTACCTCGACACGCGCATTGCCAGCTACGGATATATCACTGCTGCACAGGCCGGCTTGGGCCGTGGCCTTGTCCGTACTGACAAGAACAATTTTGCGCCGCGCCTGGGCTTTGCATACAAGCTAGGGGATAAGTCAGTTGTGCGCGGGGGCTGGGGTGTTTTCTATCCTACCTCTGCGGCGCAGGGAATACGGGACGCTATCGGAACTAATCCGTTCAATCAGGGCGTCACATCGCGAACTACGCTCGAGGGATGGCCGAGCCCGTCGCAACACGGAATCAGTCCGATCACCGGCGGAACCCTGAAAGGGTTCGGCAATTCTGTGACCGCCAATGCCATACCGTTAGGCATCCAAAGCCCGCGAATCCAGCAATATAACGCCACTTTCGAACGCGAGATCATTCGTGATGGAACTTTGCGAGTGTCTTATCTCGGCACACACATGGATGGCTTGATTGCAGGCAAGGACTTGGATGAACTTGCTCCGAACACGACTCCTTTCGGCACAACCCAAGGGGACGGTGTCACGATTTGCGATCCAACGCAGGGAGACTGTGCCTACTCGCCTGCCGACCTGGCTCGACTGCCCTACCCCCTGGTCGGAGAGTTTCTGCTCACCTACGGAAACTTCGGGTATGGAAATTCAAATTCCTTCCAAACCGAATTCACACGACGTTACAAGAGCGGCCTCATGCTGGATATGTCCTACACGTACCTGGATCAGAAGACCAGCGCGCTGGATACGGCCAACTCCAGTCTGGGAGGCATTGGGTACAACCCATTTAGCCCCAACTCGGACTACGGCACCGACGGTTTCATATCCAAACACCGTTTCATTGCTTATGGACTTTACGATCTGCCCATCGGACGCAGCCACAGAATTGGCCATTCGTTTTCCCGTCTGGCTGACACTTTGATAGGCGGCTGGCAGACGACCTTCAACATGTTTGCCAAATCTGGACAAGGCTTTACACCGTTCTGGGTCTGCGACGACTGTGATCCGGTAGAGCCCGGTAACATCGCGGTTTCATCGATCGATGCCGTCGGAGATTTCAATGCCGAGCCTTCATTCCGTCCGTTGGTGTTGAACAACAACATCAATACCGGGAAAAAAGGCAGCAATGCCATCATTTGGAACTCCAGTGCATTTGGTCTGCCCTCGGTCGGAGCAGACTTGTTAAGCAATCCAGCCGTTGCCAAAAGAAATATGCTGACCGGCCCGGGCGCATGGGGGGTAAATTTGGGTATTCACAAAGCCTTCCCCATCGGAGAACGTGTGGTTGCAACGCTCGGCGCCGATTTCGATAACATTTTCAATCACCCTCTGCTTGCACCAGATTTCAACTTCGGGGGCGGTGGGGGCACCTTCTCGCAATTGGGCGACTTTAACATTACAGTCGACCAAACCACCGGAGCGGTGCTGCCGATTGCAGCTTCCGACGTCAATATCAATCCTCTTTTTGGGCAGCTGACAAATAGTTTCCCGCAGGACGGTGTGCAAAGCCAACGGACCATTCGTCTACGGCTGCGAATCACGTTCTAGTTGTCGGCATGCTTGATATAGGGAACTGGACTGGCTGCACTTCGCGTGAGGGCGACAGCGACCTGATCCGATGAGACTTCATCTTTTTCATGCAATTCTCATCGTAGTGTGCTTGACGAGCGCCTTTGCTGAGCGGCCAGGAGATTTTCGCGTCATTGGGCCGGGGGGCGGCGGTGCGATGTTCAACCCCACCATCAGCCCACACGACCCCAACACCGTGCTCGTGTCTTGCGATATGACTGGTTCTTACATTACTCATGATGGCGGGCGCACCTGGCGCATGTTCAATCTGCGGGGTGTGGTGAATTTCTTTGTCTTCGATCCTCTGGATGCCAAGACCATGTACGCCCACGCGACCGGTTTGTGGCGCAGCACGGACGCCGGCGAACACTGGAACCTGATTTACCCGAACCCTTCCGCAGTGAAGGGCGTCAAGATGAGTTCGGACCACTCCGACGAACAGATCCTGGCCGATCCCGATCCTTTGAGCACGATTGCAGCCCTGGCGATTGATCCCTCCAACTCACAAGTTCTTTATGTGGCTGCCGGGACGAAGGAGGGCCCATTCCTTTTTGTTTCGCACGATTATGGAAAGAGTTGGCAAAAGCAGGTAACCGTTCCCGATCTTCCCCGCCGAATTTGGGTGGACCCGCATTCCCCGGCGGATGCACGACGATTATTTCTGGCAAGCACTCACACGGTCGCCGTGACTGGCGCGGAAGGTGTTCGCAGTATTCCGCTTCCGGCGGAAGTCAATGACGTTTCCCTGGGCTTTGGTGCTTCGCAACCGATCCTTTATGCCACCTCTGAAAAAGGAATTTTCATTTCGAATGATGGCGGCACGGCATGGCACAAGAGCGAGTTGCCTGGCGCTGGCGCGAAAGTGCGCGCAATCGCCACCAGCCTGCATCATCCGGAGACGGCCTATGTCTCCTACGACCATCTGACGCTTGATGGAAATACGTGGTCGGGCGTCGCCAAAACTACAAATTTTGGAGTTGACTGGCAATTGGTGTGGAAAGAATCGAGCGAAGCGGCAAAGAACGTACATGACGATTGGATCACCCCCCGCTTCGGGCCTGATTGGGCAGAAAATCCTCTGAATCTTGCGGTGGCCCAACAGGACGCCAACTTAGCCTACGGTACCGACCTCGGACGAACCATGCGGACCAGCGATGGCGGCGCCACCTGGACAGCGGTGTATTCGCGCAAAGTCGATGACTCTGGCTGGACGAGCTTAGGTCTCGACGTCACCACCAGCTACGGGATGCATTTCGATCCCTTCAATCCAAAGCGCCAATTCATCACCTACACCGATATCGGGCTCTTCCGCAGTGAGGACGGCGGCGTTTCGTGGACGAGTTCCACGGCCGGCGTGCCCAGGGAGTGGATGAACACGACGTATTGGATCGTATTCGACCCTGAGGTGCGTGGACGCGTGTGGAGCGTGAACAGCTACACCCACGATCTTCCTCGCCCCAAGATGTGGCGGCACAACTCAGTGCTGAATTACAAAGGCGGCGTGTGCAGCAGCGACGATGGCGGCAAGAACTGGACCAAATCAAACACGGGCATGGACGAAACCGCGGCGACCCATATTCTTCTCGATCCCACGAGCCCGGTGAATGCGCGCGTGTTATACGTCTCCGGTTTTGGCCGCGGTGTTTACAAGAGTTCTGATGGCGGCCACACCTGGTCGCCGAAGAACACAGGGATCACACAAGAGGAGCCGTTCGCGTGGCGCTTAGCGCGAAGCTCGAATGGCACACTCTATGTTGTGATCGCGCGCCGATCGGAGGATGGAACCTTCGGGAACGCCGGCGATGGCGCACTATACCGGTCAACTGATGGAGCAGAGCACTGGCAGCCAGTTTCATTGCCTGAGGGCACGAACGGGCCGAATGGCCTTGCGATCGATTCCCGGTCGCCGGATCGTCTCTACCTCGCGGCCTGGGCACGAGCCTCGGGAGAACACGGGGACGGCGGCGGGATATTTCTCTCCGAGGATGGCGGCAGGACTTGGAAGCACGTACTCGACAAAGATCGACACATTTACGATGTTACGGTTGATCCACGGGATCCCGATGTACTCTATGCGGCAGGTTTTGAGTCGTCCGCCTGGCGATCGGCCGATCGCGGGCTGCACTGGTCTCGCATTCCGGGATTCAACTTCAAGTGGGGACATCGGGTGATTCCCGATCCGCTGCACCGCGACGAGGTCTACATCACGACCTTCGGCGGGAGCGTCTGGCACGGTTCGATCAAGGGACAACCTCTGCCCGTAGATATCGCCACGCCAGCGCTTGAGCCTGGACAATAGCCGGAGGCTACGCGTGATCAATCGTCGTCAGTGGTTGTATGGAATGGGCCTGATCGCAGGATGTGGAAGTCAAGTCGGGAAGGCCACAGGTACGGCTGCTAAGAATGAGGTGCCCGCCGCAACCAAACCGGCACCTTTAGAGCTTTCGCAGTATGAGCCAAGAAGCATGCTCCACGTGCGTGAATCCTACGTCGAGCGTTCGAAATTTCCCGGCATTGACTTCCATACTCACATCTCGGTTTCGACCAAATCAGAAAAGGGAGTGGCACTCTCCCCCGATCGTCAATATTTGGGAACTCCCCAGGAACTGCTCGCCGTCATGGACCGCAAGAACATTCGGGCCATGGTCAACCTGACTGGTGGCTATGAAGCTGGCCTCGCCGACACCGTAACGAAATACGACCGCGCGTACCCTGGTCGCTTTTATACCTTCACCGAGCCTTCCTACTCTCGTTTCAAGGAACCGAATTACCCGACGCTACAGGCACAAGCAATCGAGCGCGCCCATCGCGATGGAGCTCGCGGACTGAAAATTCTCAAAACGCTGGGACTCTATCTTCGTGAAAATATCACCTCGGGCACACTGGTTAAAATTGATGACGCTCGTTTTGATCCCATGTGGGACGCTTGCGGACAACTCAAAATTCCCGTGGCTATTCACATTTCTGATCCGGTAGCATTTTTCACGCCGACGGATCGCTTCAACGAGCGCTACGAAGAATTGAATAATCATCCCGACTGGTCATTCTACGGCGGAGACTTTCCCAGCAATGCGGAGTTGATAGCCGCCCGCGATCGCATGATTGCCCGGCATCCGAATACTCAATTTGTGACGCTGCATGTGGGCAACTTCGCGGAAGACCTGCAAAACGTAAGCGAAAATCTTGACCGCTTTCCGAACATGTCAGTCGACATCGCCGCGCGTATCGGCGAGCTTGGCAGGCAGCCCGTAACCGCCAGAAAGTTTTTCGACAAGTACCAGGACCGAATCCTGTTTGGGACGGATGCGACCCCACACGGCGACCAGTATCCTCAACAAGTGTTTAACGACCAGTTGTACGAAATCTATTACCGGTTCCTCGAAACCAACGACGAATATTTCGACTACGCTCCGGCGAAAATACCTCCGCAGGGACGCTGGCGAATCTACGGCATTCAGTTACCCGACACCATATTGCGCAAAGTCTACTTTGAAAACGCTGCGCGGCTGCTGCGACTTTAGATGGCCATCTTCTGGCAAATCGCCTTCTTAGGATTAGCGGCCTCTGCGTTGGCCGCTCAGTCGGAGGTGCGCGTCTGGCAAGGAACGCTCACCCTGCCGACTTACGAAGAGGGGCTGCCTGATCCCAATCCGCCTTTCGACCAGTTGACCACTGGGCGGTTCAACTATCCCTATACATTGCGCAATAACTTGACCAGCCGTCGGGTCGACCATGGTTGGCGGGCGATTTATCTCGAGAACGAATATCTGAAGTGCTCCGTCTTGCCCGACATCGGTGGCCACCTTTACACCTGCATCGACAAGATTTCCGGCAAGTCGATGTTCTACGCCAATCCCTCGATTAAGAAGGCGGCCATCGCTTATCGAGGCGCCTGGGCCGCATTCGGAATCGAATTCAATTTTCCGGTCTCCCACAACTGGGTCACGATGTCGCCCGTCAACTTTGCGTTTGCAAAGCACGAGGATGGCAGCGCCTCCGTGACCGTCGGCAACATTGACCGTGTCTATGGGATGGAGTGGACGGTGGAGTTGGTGCTCCGGCCAAAATCCACCGTGCTTGAACAGCGCGTTACGCTCAGCAACCGCAGCGACCTCCGGCATCGGTTCTACTGGTGGAACAATGCTGGAGTTTCGGCGTGGGATGACTCACACATCGAGTACCCGATGCGCTTCGTGGCCACCCACGGCTTCACCGAAATCCACCCCTGGCCAGTGGATCAGGATGGCGTGGACTACAGCATTGTGCGCAATCACACGAAAGGTCCCGTTTCGATGTTCAGCTATGGAAGCCGGGAAAATTTCATGGGGGTGTGGAGTCCGCACACCAATACGGGGACTGCACATTTTGCGGACTACGAAGAAGTTCCGGCAAGAAAAATCTGGTCCTGGGGAGTTGATGCTGACGGGTTGGACTGGCGCAAAGCCCTCTCCGACGATAACAGCGGATATCTCGAGGTGCAGGCGGGCCTGTTTCGCAATCAGGAGACCTATGCTTTTCTTGAGCCTCGCCAGGTAATTCACTTTTCGGAGTATTGGATGCCGGTGCGAGAGATTGGTGGAATCTCGCGCGCCAATCTTTCGGGAGTAGCGAGCCTTGTCCGGAAAGAAAGCCGTCTGATCATCGGATTCAATGCGAACCATCCCATTCCACGGGCAACTGTGTCCATCCTGAAAGGCGAGCAGCAGGTTTTTCGCGAGACGGCCGAACTGACACCACAACGCACATGGATGCATGAACTTCCGAACGCCGACTCGCAGGCCAAATACACGATTGCGATCCAGGATGACAAGGGAGCGACTCTGCTGCGGCAGACTGAGGGCGAATACGATTGGACTCCGGAGTCAGAGGTTCACGTTGGCCCTCAACCGACATACCGCGCTCCCGATCCCGACAAGCGAACCGCTGATGACTGGATTCAACTGGGCAAGGATGACGAACTGAACGGTCGAAATTTGAACGCGCTCGAAACTTACAAGGAAACGCTGGCAAAGTTTCCGGACAGCTTCGAAGCGCGGAAGTCAGCTGGGCGTCTGGCAGCTGGGCTGCTCCGCTTCGCGGAGGCCAAAGAGTATCTGGAGCCGGTGCATGCCCGGGATACGACCGACACGGAAATCTCCTACTATCTGGGGCTCGCCTACGATGGCTTGGGAGAGGCCGATCATGCGCGCGCCGCGTTCGAACAGGCAGAGCGCCTTCCGTCTTTTTATTCTGCGGCTGCTCTCATGATGGGCGAGTGGCTGGCGCGAAAGGGCGACCTGCGCGGCGCCGAGCGCCATCTGGCGGACGCGCTGCGTGCAGATCCTGACGACCTTCGCACGCTCGAAGAGTTAACTGCGGTGAAGGAAGTTGCAGGCGAGTCCGAAGAAGCACGTGCGATGGCTCGCGAAGGGCTGACTCGCTTTCCGCTCAGTGCTTTCCTGCGAGAAGAGCTCGGGACCCCCGATCTTGCCCACCTCGCCAACGACTCCAACCGCGTGCTGAACGTTGCTGCAGAATATATGCGGCTGGGCCTCTGTCAGAAAGCATTGAATGTGCTTTCGAGACAATACCCGGCATTGGTTGGTGATCAGAGTGAGCCTGGTGCCGTGGCTCCGGCGGATCATCCTATGGTCGCCTACTTCCGCGGTTTCTGCCGGGAGAAACTTGGTCAGTCAGGAGCGAACGATTACCGCGCTGCCGGTAAGCTGTCGACGGCCTATATTTTCCCTAGCACTGCGGAGGAGTTTGCCGTGCTGCGTGCCGTCCTGCAAACGAATCCCTCCGACGTTACTGCGCACTATCTGCTGGGGACGTTTTATTTCTCCCGCGGATTGACCGATCCAGCTCTCGACGAATGGGCGAAAGCTCGCGCGGCAGGCCCTGAGCCCCCCGTCTTGGATGCGAGCATGGGCACGGCTTTGCTTCACATAAAAAATGATCCTGAGCAGGCGCTCTCCGCATTCCGCGCTGGGTTGCGCAGCGATCCCTCCAATATCGCGATCTACCTTGGCATAGATCAGGCTCTGAGCCTGCTGAACCGGCCAGCGCACGTACGGGTGGAAGCGTTGGAAAAATATCCGCAGATGGACACCGCTCCGCCGCCTCTGATCTTCGAACTGATTCTCAACCTGGCGGAAGCGGGAAATTTTGAACGCGCTACGCAACTCTTTCACAACCGGTTCTTTCCTCGTGAAGAAGGCGGAACCAACGTCCGCCAGGTGTGGATCGAAGTGCAGTTAATGCGCGTACTTTCTTCGGTCAGAGAAGGACGTTGCGGCGATGCGCTGGCAGGTGCTGAACACTTGGGCTCAGAAGTGCCCGGGCTGGAGTTTACGCGCGATGGGCTTGAGCCTATTCTGCAATCCGCACGCACCAGCTACTTACTTGGTACCGTCTTTGCCAGTTGCGGAGAGGCGGCCAAGGCCAAGGCAAAATTCGAGCTCGCGTCCTCCTCCTCTGGTCCAGACCAAGCCAAGTGGGCTTTTTCGGCAGCGCGAAAGTTGCCGGGCTTCAATGAGGCGCAGTGGCACGATCGCCTGCAGGCTGCGCTGGAACAAGCCGAGAGTCGCAGCGATACCAGCGGTTACCCGAGCTGGTGGGAATACTCGGCCGGATCCCTGGCCAAGGAACTCGGGCAGACTGCGGAGGCAACTGTGCGATTTCGAAAGGCATTGCTGCTGCCCGACCGCATGCTGGCCTATCACCTCACCAGGTTGGCGATGTCCGAAGCTGCCCCGTGATGACTTCAACTTTGGATTTGCGCAGAGGATTTGATGCGCAGGCGTGACTTTCACGGCGCTGGCCTTGTCCGTGCTGGCTGAGAGATGGCCGTTGCAGGTGCAACTTCATATCAGACGCCCTTCCGCCAGCCACGATCGTTCTCACTCTTTAGTTCTATTGTAATTGAGCCGTTGTGGTTGAGCGGCTGTTCGCATGCCCAAGCAATCGGCTTTTTCACGCCAGGACGAATCTCCAGCTCAGCCGACAGAAAAACTTTGCCACTGTAATCTTTCGGGAGCAGAAACGAAGCTTGCCGCAGCCCGCCGCCATGAGGATGCCCCGCATCCAGCGCTCCCCGCAAGCTCAACTTCTTGTCGGGACTGTCCAGGTTCAGCCAGAGAACTCCTGGAACCCCAGCCGCTCCCCGGTTGCTCACGCAGACGATCAATTCAAAAGTGTCGTAACGCTTGCGTTGCCATATCCACGAAGGCCGGAGGCGGTATCCCATGCTGGTGCGCAGGCGTTCAAATCCGCGAGGATACATTTCGTTGTAGCGCGCCAGGTTGTCGGCCTCGGTCCACAGCGCCCAATAATTCGCCCGCAGGTCCGGAACGTGCAGCATGTAGTTCTCCAGTTCGTTGATTCCGGCTGCATCCAGTTTCAGTTTCTGCGTATCGTATTGGCGAAGGTAGCCGTCTTCCATGATGGCCGCGATCCACGGTGGCCGGTTGGCTATTTCGTCGATCTGAATGGGCTCTTCGACAATAATGCTGTCGGAGCGCATCCAGGCACCTGCCCGCACCGCCATGTCGAGTACGGCGCGATTCCCCACGTTGCTGATGTCGGGCTGGGTATTGACCGCGACCGGTGTTTTTTTCCATGTCTCCAACTGTCGAGCCGTCATGCTCACGAAGGTTCGCTGCGCCGTCACGAAGTCGGGAAAAGGATTGGGATAGTTGCTGGTGTGTCCCTCGCCCCAGAAGCCGTACTGCATCAGGTCCATCCATTCGATCAAGGGATTGCCTTCAAACTCCGCGACCAGCAGGTCGTTCAGCTCTGCGAATGCTTTCTGAAATTCCGGATGATCATAGCGAGGTTCAAGGTATTCCGCGTTTCCCTTTCCGGGGATGCGCCCGATTGGAACCAGCGGCACGCGGTCGCGCAGAAAAGGGGGAAGAGCAACTTGTTCCGGCTGAAACGCTTCGTTGGAAAGTTGAACGCGAAACGCGACGCGAAGTCCTTTCCGCTTGGCCGCATCCAGCGTCAAAGCCCAGACTGGATCGAGATCGAGGCGTCCAGCGCGCGACTGCACATTCCGCCAATCACATCGGATATAGAGAACATCCACGAACGGCAGGCTCGATATTTTCTCCACGTGATGTTCGAGCGATTCCCGGCCAGCCCGCGCCGCCAAAGACGGTCCGCTCTCTTCCCAGGCATAGCCGACGAGACCAAGCCCCGGATTTCGAAGAGGCTTTTCGGAAGGCGTCGTAAACAGCACCGTTTGCCAGCCTTGGTCCTGATCGATGTCAAACGGACCCTGGTCAAGGCGGTCTCCAGCAGGCGGGGCGAAGCCGCAATTACAGTCCTGCAGACGAGCAGCGGCAACTCCGCCTTGCGCCAGTGCGGGAAGCAATACCGCCGCTTTCAGGAGTTCTCTACGACGCATTTCCCTGGTTTCCTCCCAGCTTCAATACCTTTCTATTGCTCATCCTCAAGCACCCGGAAACCGCGCTTGGGGCATCGGCGGTTCAAAACCCACAGCACATATTCGCGCGACGCTGAGATTGTTGTTTTTGATTCAAGCCCTCTTTAGTTGTCTCGACAGATGCAGGCGCAGACGATGAACTCTCCACTTCAATGATCGCTCGGAACATGCGTTCCTGCGGTAGCGGGCGGCGCGAACGGCCGAGCCGTCAGCGGCTATTTTGCGAGGATCGGCGAAGTACGAATGCAGCTTTTGTTTGCTCATGCCTGGAGTTGCAAACCAGTGAGGGACGTGCTCGAGCAGAACGCTGACGTCGGTAAGGATCTTGGTTATGCCAGTGCCGGTGGCCGGACAGACATTTTCGGCGGCATCGCCGATCAGGACAACGCCATCTGGAGGTTCCCCCTCGGTGCGATAGAGGTGGGTGATCGAAGCCTCCATCTTTCCCTCGATTCGATATTCCCCGATGGCGTTTGAGAGATTTGGCAGAATTCGGGGCAGTTCGCGATTCGGATCGCGAACGAGCCGCTGCGGCCATGTGCTTCCAGCGCGCGGGAAAGCAAAAAGATTCGCGCGCAGCATGTCCGCAATGGGGAAGAGGGAAATGTAGTCGATTCCGGTGCGCGGGGTCATCAGCGAGCAGGTGACAGCATCGAATGGAAACGGCCCTCCATTCGCCGGCACGAGATTGAATCCAATGGCTATGGATTGAGCCTGAATCCATGCCCTTTTCATCTGCAGGCTACCCAGGAGTTCCCCGTTCAAGCCGCAGGCTAGCAGGACTAAGCGGCAAGTAAGCTGTTCGCCGGAATCGAGCGTCAGGACCTGCAGGTCTGGACCGCAGGAGATGTGCACCACCCGTCCAAGTTTGGACTCCACTTGTGGGGGAAGGCTCGCTCGCAGGGTGTTAACCATCTCACGATAACGGATTCCGTACTGCTCAGTTTCCGTGACCTTGAAGAATTTTCCGCCGTAATACGATCTGACCTCGCGGATGCGGCTGGCCTGAGGTAACAGCGTCTGCAGCAGCCCCAAGCTGCGAAGCAACTCGGCCTGGTCTGGTTCAAGTTTGTCGGCTTTAAACACCGGGGGACAGTTGGGGCGAGGGTCTACCAATGTAATCCGGAAGTCCTCGCCCAGCTTGCGTGCTGCGGTCACGCCCGCCAGACCAGCGCCCACAATCACTATGTCCGAGTGGTGAGAACCTTGCGGCAGTGACAGAGAACGCCTCCCAAAATGTTCCGGCGACGGATTAGCAGCAATTCGCTAAGCTAAGACCAAGTGCTGAATTGTCGCTCAACATCGCGTTTCACACGTCGTTTCATACGGCGCAATGACTGAATGATAAAGCTTTTTAGGGTTGCTCGGGAGAATACGACCCATGCCAAAGGCGCCGAACTTTTTGCCAGCGATTTCTTATAGCGTGCGTCGCCGACTAGAAAATCATATTGTTTAAAACCGTGATCCAGATAATGCTGGATGGCGCAGGCATGGGTCACCAGACCTGGCTTGAGGTGTCGGTCGTGGGCATAGTTGAAGCCACTTTGAAAAAAGTAAACTTTGCCATTTTGCACGAAATTGTAGAGGACGCCGAGCGTTTGGTCTCCGGCCGTCACTCGCAACAGGTGGATGCCGCCCTTCGGGTAAGCGGAACGAATGAGCGCGCGGTGGAAGTCCAATCTCCGTCCCGGTGCGAAGGCCCCTGCCTTGCCTCGATATTTCCAGATGGCCTGGTGCAAGCGGCACATTTCGTCGAAAAACAGCTCTGCCGTTCCCAGGTCAGGCGCGACCTCAATCTTGGGCGCACCACAATCAGCGTAGTGTCTCAAACTCCGTCGAATCTGCCCTCGCGTATTGGAGGAAAGCGACTCCAGATAGGACAGGCCTGAAGCGCGCAGCGCATCAAGGTCCACAAAAAAAGTTGAGCGCAAATTGATCGTGGAAGGGATATCCGGAAAAGCCTTGGTTTGGAGCGCACTCAAGACCGCTCCTGGACAGATGCCTCCGATCGCGAACTCATCCCATGTCAGAGTGTGCAAATAATTTCCGAGGGCTGCTGCTACGGCGGCCTCCTTTCCGGGGAGACACAGAATATTGTTGAATTCCATCAGCGTCCGCTCTGCAACCGGCTCACCGCCGCTGTTCAGATACATCCGCAATACTCGAAAGGGCCCACGGGACTCAAGCATGCAGGTCAGCAAGCACACCGCGACAGTGCGGCCCTGTTCTTCGAAGGCCAGCAGTTGAAAAGGAACGTGCGCCGCGAATACATCCAGCCAGGCGGTCATCCATTCGGGGCTCAGGTAAAACGAAGAATAAGGAGAGTTGTGGGCAAGTTCAGACCAGATGGGGGCTAACGTCGGCCAGTCGCGAGCATCGTGAACAGAAATGGTGATTACACTAGAAGGGATTACCTCTCTGACTGAGGAGATTGCAGATAACGAGGGCTCCCCTCGTTCCGACTCCTTAACTAAATTGTGCATAAAAAGTGGCGGACTGCGCTTACAAGAGGCATGTAGGATTCATCTCCAGCGCATCAAGTTGCTTATTCGCCGAGTAAGTCCTTCGAGTTCCTCTCGTAATTCAATACCTCTGCTTGCCTGCAGGGGACTTGATCGTCCATTAGCGCCCATTCTCACAAGCACTAAACAGCTTGAGCAACTGGGGACTCCCCCTGTTGAGCCGCCCGCAGGTGCAAGGTGCGAACAGCACGGTCGATACTATGTTCGGCATTGGGAATGTGTGCCATCGGTAGTTCTTGGTATTACTAATAAGTTAACAGAGACGAGACGGTCTCAAGCGGCCTGGCGAGCTTGACACGCCGATTTTGTCCGATTCTGCAGTTGATCTCGCTCGCGGGCGATCAACCTGCTCTCTTTTGAGAGTTAGGCCTAATCTGCTGATTGGGGCTCAGAATGCGCATCTGGATGGGTGGTTTCGGCGCTGGATTGGCTACGACGGTTTGCACCCAGCTCTGAGCTTGGCGCCACCAGCCGTGAAACCTTTCTGCTGCTGTGGAAATGGTAATCAAGGGAGTCCATCGACCTACCAGGTGCGCTTCTCCAGGTTGGACGGTGATGCATCGAGTGTCGACGCGCAATCCTACTCTCATAGCTTTTAAGGCACTTTCTTTTCCGCTCCAGAGCAGTGCGACCAGGCGGTCGTGATCCTCCGCGGAGGTTTGCGCCACGAGGATTTGTTCTTCGTGTGTCAGGTAGTCTTCGATGAACGCCTGGCTGTGCGGCTCAATGAGTTCCAGATCGCAGCCCAGCTTAATTCCAGCGCCGGCAATCGCGCAGATCGCGCGTCCAGACCTGTGGCTGATGGATATGGTCGCATCTGCCGGCTGATCTGAGACGAAAACCTGGGGCGAGCCCGAGGGAGCAGCGCGGATTTCGATGTCCGCGAGAGCATTAGCCTGAACCGGAACGCCCTGAAAAATTGCGAATGCACACTTCGCGGTCCATCGGCCTAGCCGCCATTCCATCAGGCGCTTGGGGAATCGCAGTGTTTGAAGGTCACGCAATTCGCTGGGACCGAGCCATTCATTGCTCTCAGGCACGTCGGCTTCGCTCTGTTCGAGCCAATACACTTCCATGCCGCCGCTGTGATGAAGTTGCAAAGTCACTGATACTAAGCGGCCTCCTCAACCAGAACTGCCGATTTGTCGGCCAACGCTGCTTCTTCCTTAGCCATTCCCCGCGCCAGGGCATCGATCAGATACGGGCGCAGTCTGGCGGGAGGAATGATGCAATCGAGCGCGCCCACCTTGAGCGCTCGCTGGACGCTGTGTACGCGATCGAACTCGGCTGCCATTTCACCCAGTTTCTCGGAATGGACGATCTTGAACAACTCGTCCCAGCGCGTGCGGAGGCGGCCCTTTTCCGGTCCCTCGGCCTTTTCCATGGCTTGCAAGAGTTCCTGCAATCGCGGGTCCTTGCGGGCACGAGCTTCCACTTCGGTGGCAAAAACCACGGCCGCCGCCGGAGCACCGCCAATCACCGACGCGTAAGTTCCTTCCAATGCCGCCACTTCGAGTTGATCATTCAGGGCTCGGGAGAAAACTACGTAAGCTCCGCCGTGGTAGCGTGAGACCACACAGAAAACAGCCGGGCCCTTGAAATTGACCATGGCGCGGCCGATCTCGGCACCGTACTCCAGTTGCAGGCGGCGCATGGATTCCGGAGAACCATCAAATCCAGACAGGTTGGCAAGAAGCACAACCGGCCGGTTGTTGCTGGCTGCGTTGATGGCGCGCGCCACTTTCTTCGAGGACTGTGGGAACAGAGTGCCCGAGGTCCACTGGTCAGGGCCGTCGGCGGGCACGAATCCGAGCCGCGGCAATTGCCGCGATTCGATGCCGATCAGGCAAACAGGGAAGCCGCCAAGATGCGCATCCCAGACAACTGCGGTTTCGGCGGCGCGCATTCCAGCCCAGCGTTCGAGTGGAGGATGATCCTGGTCGATCGCTGCCGTCATTACGGTACGAATGTCGAAAGATTTCTTGCGGCCGGGATTGGTTTCGTCGGCAAAAATGTCTCCGACTCGTGTGAAGCCTTCCGAACCGCTGACATGCGGAAATTCCTGAACGTCGCGTTCGATCGGATCAGTGGTGGCGGCGAGTCGTGGGAAGCGTTCGCCGGGCATGACATATGTGTGATCGTAATGGCGGAACAGAATGTGACAAGCTTCGTCGATATCGTGAGCCCAATATTGCGCCTGGCCGTTAATACCCATGATGCGGTCATATCCGCCGATGCCCTGGTTGTCCTCTGCCGAAATCCCCCCGGAGTAATCCAGCGCCCGTTTCCCTGTGAGTACCATGGCGGCCTTGGGCGTCATGACCAGAATGCCCCGAGTGTGCATCAGCATGGTGGCTTCGGCGTTCCAGTAAGGCTGGGCTCCGACATTGATGCCGTTGACGATGAGATTCACCTCGCCTCCGGCTTGGGTGAAGATGACCAGGCTGCGCAGAACACGGGCAATCCAATCCATGTTTTCGACGCCGCTATCCATGGAGATCTTGGCGCCTGCGGAAATGGGGAACCACTCCAGAGGCACTCCCATCTCCTGAGCCAGGTCGATGGCCGCAATGATGCGGCGGCATTCCGCTTCGGCAAGGGCTCCCAGGTCTTTGCTGGGATCTCCCAGAAGCATGACTCGGGTCATGCCCTCGGGATACTTGCTGGTGAAATTTCGGATGAGGCCGACAATGATGTTTGCTTTGTTCTTGCCATAAGGCCGTTCCACTGGCATTAATTGACCATCAGAGGCGAGGTCATATTCCACGAATTCCCCCGAAGGAAATTCAGCTCTGGTATGTCTCTGGGCGGGCGTAAGCATGCGGATGATTTCGTATGGATAAATCATTCCGCGCTGGCGCATGCGGACGACTTTCTGGTCGTATTCAGTGAGCGGACGCATGGCTTGCATCTTATCGGCGGAACGGAAAGTGATGAGCATGCCACGGCCAGCGGGGTTCGAAATGCGGACCGTCATATCGCGCAATTCTCCGGTGGCAGGGCTGGGAATCCGGGCGCGGATCACGACCTGCTCCAATCCCAAACCTTCTGTGGAAGGAGCCAATCGGCGCACAATGTCGCGAAATTCCTCGCGTTCCAAATTGAACGGTTGCCAAATGTAAAGAAAGATACGATTCCAGTGGAGGCGCTGATTCGTCGCTCTTCGTGACTGGAACAGGCGGATCGCAGCGACAGCCTCGCTCAGCATGCGTTCCAAATGTGGCAAGGCCACGATCCGGCCTGACTCGTTGCGCAGTGGTGTGATATCGCGCACTTCTGCGCAGGCAAACAGGCGCTCGTCTTTCGGATTGTCCTTGGCAACGGCGCGCAAAAGATAAAGGTCTTCAATGGACGGGAGGCGCTCGATATTGAAATTGCTGAGCCGCCAGAAGTGCAGGCGCTTGCCCATCATCGGGTGGAGACCGCGATAGATCTTTTCTTCCTCATAACCGTTGGGTCCGGGACGATAGGTAAAGTGCTGCATACCGCCGACACCCTCGCTGTAAGTCGTGCCGGCTACTTCTACAACGATGCGCCGGATGGAGCGAGGAATGCGTGCCTGGTTAAGAATGCTGCAAATTTCCTGCTGTGTGGTTTCTGGATCGGCCGTGCCGCCGGAGTTCCAGACGTAAACGTCAGTAACGACATCACGATCGGCCGGGACATCAAGAATCAGCGGGAATAGGGCAGCGATGGTGTCGGAAAGCTTCGAGTATTCGCAGTGCGTGGTGAATACGTGAATGCGCTTACCCTCGTGATCGTATTCAGCGGAAGCATAGCAATGCCCATCGCGTTCGAATGATTGGAATTCCTGCAAAGAGCGAATCCGGTAATAGCGCCACGTAATTGCCTCTAACATCTGCCTGCGCAAGCTCACCGAAGCTGTCGGGAAGCGGCTGCACAAGACACTCACCAGAGGCTGGGGACATTCCATCAACTCGCGGACGCGCTCGTGACAGTCGGGCGCATCGGGATTCGCCGATAGATACGCCAGTTGCTCCTCGACCTTGTCGTAGACCTTTCTGCGGGCGCTCTCAAACAAGGGATGATCGAAGTACCGATACCGTACCTCGCGCGCGAGATCACTGATCGTGGGGAACTGTCCATTGCTCATCGCGATCATGCGATCAAGAAGGGAATGGAAGGACTGCCCAGCGGTGGCCGAGAGCTTTTCCACGGAGTGCAGCCGCCGCTCAAGAACGGCGAGCACGGTCGAAATCTGCGATTCGACTCTCTGATGAGACTTGCAGATCCAAAGCAGGCTTTCTTCCAATTTTGGAAAGCGATCAAGGGACTGCACTCCGTAATGAGACAGCGCACGCCGCAGCGCACTCACAAACGCAGGTGGCAAGCCGTCGCCGGCGGTCTCGAGCATACGCAGGTAAGAGAAAAGATAGGCTTCTGCGCTCGGTTCCTCGCCGCTGGCATGGTGGTTCACCTCCGGTTCACGCTGGAACAGGCAGCAGATGTCGACGAAGATGTTCAGGATTTCATCTTCAATTTGAGCCGTTTCACCCGTGCGCGCTTGATCTTTCTTCCACTCAGCGATCAATCGCGCCGTTTCCTTAGGATCGACATCAAAGCCCAACATCAACTGGCGCAGTTCGTCTAAATGATTGTGACCGGTTGCGGTTTCATGAGGGGATTGTTCGCCGCTAGCCGCGGAACTCCCAAACACAACTTCCGGTTCCGTCTTGGTGCATGTGTCATCGCTTGAGTCGGCCTCAATCTGCACCAGGGGAGCACCCGTATCCACCTGCACATTGCGAATCGTCATCACGTTGCGAACTTTGCCGGAGAATGGAGCCGTGATTTGCATCTCCATCTTCATCGCTTCCAGCACGGCCAGTCGATCGCCTGCCGATACTACATCTCCGGGTTTGACCGCGATTGAGACTACGACAGCCGGCGAAGGAGCGTGGACAATGCCGCCATCATCCCGGTCAATACGGTGTGAGATCCCATCGACTTCGATCCGGTAGCTCAAACCCTGAATGGCGGACACGATATGAAAGCGCCTGCCGAAAACAGTGAGCCAATATTCGAACTGGCCGAGACGGTCAATTTCAGCATCGATGCGCGATCCATTCACTTGCACTCGATATCGTCGAGGACCCAAGCGGTAGATATTAGCGGTATAGCTGCGGCCGCGGTACCGTAGTTCGGCGATGCGGCCGACTGCGCTCTGCACGTGTGGCCTGCCGCGAACGGCTGAAGCGTAGAACTGCGCTTGTTCGACCGCAAGCTGCGCTTCATAGACTTCAATAGCAGCCTGGAGCAGGGCGATGTCTGCGTAACGTCGCGAGAGGTGTTTTCCCTCAGAAGCCAAATGGTCGAGCCAGCCATTATGGACACCGCCGTCTTGAACCTCGCGGCGGCTCAGCATCTCAAGCAGGAAGCCTTTGTTGCTCGCTCCTCCTTTGATCACGACGACGCTTTCGCGAAGTGCCCGTTGCAACCGCGACAGGGCCTCGCGACGATCGCTGCCGTAGGCGATGATTTTGGCGATCATCGAATCGAAATCAGGGGAAACACAGTCTCCCTCTGCCACGCCGGTATCAATGCGCACCCCGGGACCGGTTGGAACTCGGAAGCGTTCTACCACTCCGGGGGATGGCGCAAACCCGTTGTCCGCATCTTCTGCATTCAGGCGCACCTCGATCGCACTACCAGTTGTGCATGGTGGCTCTCCGGTCAGGCGCCCCCCGCGGGCGACATAGATTTGCAATTTGACTAAGTCCAGACCCGTGGTGCATTCGGTGACTGGATGCTCAACCTGTAAGCGGGTGTTGATCTCCATGAAGGAGAAGCGCTGTGTCTCTGGCTCGAAGAGAAATTCCACGGTGCCGGCATTGTGATAGCCCGCGGCTTGACTCAAGCGAACGGCTGCTTCACGAAGCTGCCGATCTTGCGCAGCAGAGAGCGCAGGAGAAGGTGCTTCTTCCATAACCTTCTGGTGACGCCGCTGAATCGTGCAATCGCGGACTCCAACGGCCCAGGTCGTTACAAAATGATCTCCAATGACCTGTACCTCAACATGACGCGCGTGATGAACCATTTGCTCGAGAAAAACCGTCGGATCGCCAAACGCTTTGAAAGCTTCTGTGCGTGCCGATTCGAAGGCCTCGGCAAGTTGATTCTCAGAGCGCACAAGGCGTATGCCGTGACCTCCGCCCCCGGCGGTAGCCTTCAGCAGGACGGGATAACCGAGACGGGCTGCGTGTTCCAGAGCATCGTCCAAAGTTTCCACGGCGCCGCCGCTCCAAGGCGTGACTGAAACTTGCGCCTGTTCGGCAAGGCGTTTAGCTGCGATTTTGTCCCCAACAAGGCGCATGACATCTCCGTTGGGGCCGATGAACACGATACCCATTTCACGACAGAGGTCCGCGAAATCCGCTTGTTCCGCGACGAACCCCCACCCCACCCAGACTGCATCCGCACGCGCGGCAGCCAACGCCCGTTGCAGGCAGGCGTAGTCCACGTAACTGCTCTTCCACTGTTGCGTGTTCTCGTCGAGAACGCGAGTGGGGCCCAGACACACAGCCTCATCAGCTTCGCGCACGAACATCGCGTGGCGCTCGGGTTCCGTGAAAAGCGCGATGCTGCGAAGCGCTGTCCCATGCTCCAGGTTGAATTCGCGAGCTGCATGGATGAAGCGCATGGCAGCCTCGCCGCGGTTCACGATGGCGACGCGCTGGAATTCAAGATTCATATGAGCCTCGAATAAACACGATCTCGGCACCGCAATCAGGCAGCCACCAGATCCGGCGCCATCGCTGATTGCAGAGCTTTCAGTTTCTGAGGATCAATCGCGCCCGGAACAGAAATCGTGTGATAGCCCCGGAGTTGCACGTGGCGCTTTCCGCTCGCATCCACGATTTCGGCATCGAAACTGTCTTCACCGGCTTTGCGAGTGACTACTGCATGTAAGGGTGGATTTGGAGCATCAGCGATCTGCTGCGAAAATGAAACATGATCGATGTGCAGTGGCAGACCCATGCGCCCCTCGATGCCCATCTCCCAGATTCCGGCGGTCTGGAAGCAAAGCTCGACCAATCGCGGTGAAACAAGAGTGGCTGGATCCGACGGATGATGGTTGGGCGGCAGTTTGTCGGAGAATGCGCCGACGATCCGTTTACCATCCCACCACGCCTTCTCCACAACCTGGTACGCAGGGCCGTGGAAGTACAGCCGGTAAATATCCGAAGAGTGAATTACATTGCCGTCCGGCTTGATGGGCGTTCCGGCCAACTCTTTCGGTTCCCGCGCCAGGAGCACGCGAGCAGTGAAGTGCGTGGTCGCTTGTGGTTGAGATTGGTTAGGCAACGAGCGGTATCCGATCAAGCGGCACGCTGCGACGATCTCATTGCCCTCCGGATGAATCACCGTTTCGACTGTAACGGTGCGGGGTTCATTGCGATAAAACTTAAACGGAGCCAGGAAGTTGACGTCCTCCATGGCTTGCACGTACCAGTTCGGAAGGAGAGCCATCGCGGCTTCGGCGAATGCCTCGATGCCCATAACTCCCGGCAGCACCGGGGTGCCGTCAATCTGGTGGTCGTACAGGAAAGGTTGAATTTTCGGATCGAGCGTCGTTTCGATTGTGAGCGGGGCAAAGAGGCCGGCGCTGACAATTCTCCCAAGCATTGGACGTGATGGCACTTTCTGCTGCGATACATCCAGGCCACCGGTTTGATCCCACTCTTTCAGCAGGACTCCCAATCGTTGTCCAACCACGATTTCACCGCGCGTTCCGCCTGCAGTCAGCTCGCGACGAATCAACGGCACGCCCGCTTCGGGAGGCAGCATGTCGATTCCCGCCGTCTCCATTATTTTCGGGATAGAGCCGCGGGTGGCCATACCGATTACGCCCCACGCAGTCCAGTCGATCGCTATAGCGCGAGTCGCCGGGTATGTGGCGCGCATGCTCGAAGTGATTTTGCAGAGCAAGTCATTTGCCGAGCTGTAATCCGTCTGACCCGGGTTACCGAAGCGTCCGGCGATGGAACTGAATGCCACGGTCGCGCCAAGCGGCATATCGCCGATCACATGGAGCAGGTTGAAGAATCCGTCGCTCTTGACGTCGAACACCAGATCGAATTCTCGAGGCTCTTTTTCTGAGAGGGCACGGCTGCGGTCAAGGCCCGCAGCGTGCAGCAGCACGTCGATTTTGCCGCTCTGCTCACGCACTTGGGCGATGATTTTCGACACCGCCTCAGCATCTGTGAGGTTGACACTGAAGTAGCGGACCGTCCCACCTGCGGCACGAACTGCGTCAATTGCGCTTTGTGCAGCCTGAGCGCGTTCGAGGGCGGCCAACTCTTTTTCGACCAGAGCAGGTGTTGCGCGCTCTCCCCGCGCCTGGATGCGCGCAAACAGATCGCGCTTGAGACCCTCTTTATCGACGGCGAAGCGCTTCAGATCAGGATTGTTTGGATCGGGCTCGGGCACCAGATCGAGCAGGTAGAACCTTCCGCCGGATGCGGCGGCGAGATCTGCGGTGATCGCCGATACAATGCTGCCGGCCGCCCCTGTAACTACGAAAACGCTGTCCTTATTCAAGGTCAGTCCCGGCTGGCCGTCGGCAGCGGGCCGTTCTTCCAGGCCGATAGCCCAGCGCAGGCCGTTCTTATAGCCAATTTCGACGGAGCCAGGATCTCGCAGTGTTTCTTCCAGAAGCGATGCAGCAATTTCGGAAGGGTTGCAATCTGCCTCGAAATCGACCGTCTTTGCCGCGATGTTGGGACGTTCCCGCTTGTACGTCTTCGTGAAGCCCACGACTGCCCCGCCGAGTGGCGCGACAGCGCCACGTTCGTCGTAGCCGTGCTGACCGCCAAGGCGCGTCGCCGAAACCAGGAACGTGCCGGGTGCCGCAATCTGTTCGTAGAGCGCGCGCATGGTAGCGTAGAGCGACTTGACCCTCACCCGCACCGACTCGCGCCATGTGGTTACATCCATATCGCGCAGGTTTCCTTCGATATCCAATGCGGGCAGCCAATAGACACCGTGCACTGGTCCGGCAGAGACCCAGCCTCTGAGCAGGCCGCTCAATGCATCTGCCTGCGGTCTGCCTTCGATACGAAGGACCTCGACACCACGTTCTTGAAGAAGCTTGGAGAGAGCATCTGCAACGCCGCCATGATCCGGCATTACAATCACGCGATCTCCGCGTTGCAAAGTCGCGCCAGTCGGCTTGCAGAGATCGAGCGCTGGACGAAGTACCGGGACAGGGACCCTCCTAGGGATGCTATTCGCCGTATCGAAACTGAGCGGCACTGGTCGAGCAGCAGCCACTGTAGACTGCGGCGCCATCGGTTGAGAGGACGCCGTGGCCGTCGAAATCGCGGTCTGTTCGTGTAGCTTTTCAGAACGCGTGGGCAAGACTGCTCCTGAGCGATCCTGCGCGAACTTGATCACGTGCGCCAGGGTAGGGAAGTCGCGGAGCTTCAGATTCTCGTCACGAGGAATGTTGTAGGTTGCGCGGATCGCCGCGAACATTTCTGCTTGCTTGACCGTGTCGATGCCGAGGTCCGCCTCGAGATCGAGGTCCAAGTCCAGCATCTCTTTTGGATAGCCAGTTTTCTCTGCGACAATATCCAGAACTTTTTCTTTGATTTCATCGAGCGAGGGGCCAACTGGCGCCACTGCGCTCACCGCCTGCTTCTGCTCGACGACCGCAGGCTGCGGCGCAGCAACGCTGGCAAGGTCGGGACGCTTCTCATAGACGAATCGAATCACGTGAGCCAGTGTGGGGTAATCCCGCAGCTTCCGGTTTTCATCCCGCGGGATGTTGTAGATCTCCCGAATGGCGGCGAACATCTCCGCTTGCTTGACGGTGTCCACGCCAAGGTCAGCTTCCAGATCGAGGTCCAGGTCCAGCATGTCTATCGGATAGCCAGTCTTCTCAACCGCGAGTGCCAGGATGCGCTCTTTCACAACATCCTCAGATTTCGCAGTAGGCTTGGCTGAGATCTCCGAATTGCTTTCAGCGGGTATCGAAACCGATGTGGGTGCTTCGACTTTCACAATGGCCGGAGCTGCACTAACGATTGTGTTCAGATCTGGCCGCTTCTCGTGCACGAATCGAATCACATGCGCTAACGTCGGATAGTCCCGCAATTTGCGGTTTTCATCACGTGGAATGTTGTAGATTTCCCGAATCGCCGCGAACATTTCTGCTTGTTTGACAGTATCGACTCCAAGATCGGCTTCCAGGTCAAGATCGAGGTCGAGCATGTCTGCCGGATATCCTGTTTTCTCAACCATCAAGGCGAGGATGCGCTGCTTCACCGGATCGTCACCACTTTTGGCCACTACGGGAGCTGAAGGTGCCGGAGTGGCGGCAACTTTAGATTCGGGTTTCGCCGGTGGTTGCACCGGCGCCGACGGGCTGACTGCAACCACTTTCTGATCTATCGTTGGAACGACGGTCACCCGTGCGGGTGGAGCAGGTTGCAGGGTCGAAATCGGATCCAGTTTTGGTGTTGAGGCAACAGGTACTTCGGACGTCGGAGTCGTTATTGCTGGTTTTGCAGCCTGCGCTACGTTCAATGATGTTGCAGAAACTGCCTGGTCACGCACTCGCAGAGTTCGCGAAACAACTTCCAGTTCGGCCTTTGGGTGGCCGGCGATGCGTGCCAGCCAATTGTTCCACGTAGTTTGATCGGTCACTCTGTACGAGTGCCCGAGCGCATTCGGGTTCCGTCGTAGGCCATCTTTCGTGGTCACCCAACGCAGCAGGGTCATGCTGATCTGTGAGCCGAAACCGGCGCCGAGCCGCAGCGCGTATTCGATCGGATAGATCCCTCCTTTGGAAAGGTTCAATGAACCCAGTTCAGGATCAACCTCTTTGAAGTTCGCTACTGGCGGGACAATCCCGGTTTCAAGCGACTTCACCGCTAATACGTCTTCGACTCCAGCACCCATGGCATGCCCCGTGAAGCCTTTCGTATTAGCGATCACGATCTGGTCGGCGGCGCTGCCAAACACTTTTCGCAGCGCATGGATTTCTGCCGCGGCGCTTCCGCCACGCGCCGGAGTGTAGGTTTCGTGAGATACGAAGACCGTGTGGGGCGCGATCTCCTGGCGCTGAATACCGCAGTTTGTCTCCGCCTTGCGAAGCAGATCTTCCATGACTGAGCTGATGTGGTTGACATCGAGGCGGGTTCCATGAAAAGCACTGTTTGCCGTGACTGCGCTCAGCACCTGGCAGATCGGATGAAGCCCTCTCTCACGGGAGGATTCTGCGCTCTCCACGACTAGGCCCGCAGCGCCCATGCCGATGATCATTCCGTGTCGCCGCTTGTCGAACGGGACGGCTGCTTTCTCTACGTCTTCGTCAGTGGCGGCGGCGCCGCTGGCTAGGAAGCCCGCACCCATCCAATCGATCAGGTTGTCGCTGGTGACGTCATCGGCGGCGACAACTACCACGCGGCGACAGCGGCCGGCGCGAATCCAGTCTTCGGCGAGCGAGACGGCCTGGGTCGTGCTAGCGCAAGCGGAGTTGATTTGGGTATTGGGACCGCGCGCCCCGATGAACTCGGCAAACTGCGAGTGCCCCATTGGCAAAATCCTAAACAGGAAGCGGCGATCGAAGACGTAAGGTTCCTTCGCAAGGACATCGCAAATCTCCTCGATCCGCCGGTCGATCTCTTGTGCTAGCAGGGAATCGCCATTGGTTCGATCGCGCAGGCTCTGCAGCGCCGTCACTTGCTCCCGGCGTGCCCGATCGGCAGCGTGGCGCGACATCTCATCCGCGAACGAATTCAACCCGGGAAACGCCGAGGCGAAAATTACGCCCGTGTCATCCCGCAAGCTTTCGGGCAATGCCCATCGGTCCGGAAGCTGTGTGTTTTTGGTAGTGGTCTTGTAGCGCAAGACTAAGGGAATTCCGGCATCGCGCAGCGCGTCCAGGCCTACGGCGATAGCAAGCTTCGTGACGCGGTCCAGGGCGGCATTACGGTCGGCGGAGATGCCGAATTCACTCTCCAAGTCGAAAGCACCACCGCGGCCAGCGAGCTTAATTACGTCCGCCACATCGGTAATCGTCTCGAAAGCGCCGCCGTTTTCACTCTTTACCAGGCGGGTGATGTGCTTATCGAGCATGGCGCGCCGGAAGCGAACCGGAATCGAGTCGATGAACTGATCCCCGCGCAGCAGTCGCGCCAGGTTGGCGTCGTCGAAAATATGATCCGTTCCAGGCAGGCCCAGTGCTGCTCCGGTGATCGCCACCGGTTCCGTGCTCGGAGCACGTTTCTCGCCCTGATAGAGTTGCCACCCGCGTTCGAGAACGTCAGCAAACATCTGGCCAAGTTCAAGGTAGTGATTCCCGTTCACGGGCGTGCCAGCCACGGTTCGCGGTGCGGCTTTGGCCGTTTCGATCATCGGGGCGATAGGCTGAGCAGTTTCGTTCTTCGCACTGGGCGATACAGTGGGCGCTGCTATCTCTGTTGCGGCCTCTCGAGTTCCTTGCCCCAACCCGGCGGCATAGAGACAGCACAGCGCCTGGTTGAAGGCTGGCACATCGCCATTCTTTGGATGGTTCGTAAAGAGCGAAACCACGTCGCCGCGCGAGCCCAGCACATCTTCCGCGAATCCCTGCAGCGCCTTCTTCGGTCCCACTTCCACAAAGACGCGCGCTCCCGCTTCGTAAAGAGTGCGCAGTCCTTTCACGAATTGCACCGGAGCCGCCACCTGCTCGGCGAGGATATCGATCATCTTCGGCACAACGCCGGATCCGGTGGGATAAAACTCGCCGTTCGTATTGGCAACGATCGGCAGTTGCGGCGCGGCCAGATGCAAGCGTCCCAACACTAGCCGCAAGGGTTCACTCGCCTTAGACACAATCGAGGTGTGGAATGCATGGCTCACGGAGAGAGCGGAAACCTCGTATCCCGCATTCTGGAAGGCTTCCATGGCTTGTTCCACCGGTTTGCTCGCGCCTCCGATGACGGCCTGGTGTTCGCTGTTGATGTTGGCAATCACGACATAACCATTCACGGTTTTGAGGATGCGTTCGATTTCGGTGAGTGGCGCGAATACAGCGGCCATGCGGCCGTTGTCGTTCATTGCAAAGGCCGTCATCTCGCGCCCGCGAGCGCTCACTGCTTCCAGCGCGTCTGCGAAGGGCATGCCCCCCACTGCGACTAGCGCTCCGTACTCACCTAAGCTGTGACCCATCGTGAAATCGGGGGTGATGCCATAAGCAGCAAGCAGCCGCGTTAACGCAAAGTCGGCTGCGAGCACAGCCGGCTGCGTAATGGCGGTTTGGCGCAGATCATCTTCAGCTTTCGCGACCGCGTCCGCGTCCGTTTTGTCCACGAAGATAAATTCGCTGAGCGGCTTGCCCAGCAGCGGTGTCATCACGCGATCCGCTTCGGCGAAAGTCTGCGCCACAATCGGCTCCGCAGCGCATAGCGGCCTGAGCATATTGACGTATTGCGATCCCTGGCCGGGGTAGAGAAATGCGACCTTCGGAGCGGACCCTCGTCCGCGAAAGATGCCTTGAGCACGCAGCGCCTTCCACATTGCCGGCTGGTTCGCCGCCAGCGCTTTGAGAGCGTTGCTTGCTTTCTCCTTCAGTTCCGCAGCATCGGCATAGTCGATGGCAATGCGCTCAGGCGCGCGCAGGTCCGCTTCCGCAGGCGCCGCCGGGGCAGTAGCATGCCCCGCTGCCGCATCCTTTTCTACTGCTCGCAGCCGGTCAGCCAGCGCTCTTTCCGATGCCGCGCCCACAACGAGCGCGCCCCGCGCTTTCTCCATTACTTCAGCAAGCGCGTGCAAAGCCAGTGCCGCGTTATCGGCCCCGACCTCAGGATGACGGGCGTGGAGTTCCTCGAACTTCTTTGCTTGCTCGTGATAATGCTGCCCGCGGGTCTTCAGGTGGATCTGCCAGCGGTCGCGCGCGATGGTCATCTCCATGATCTCGGAGGTGCCCTCATAGATGGTGGTGATGCGCACGTCGCGCTTGATCTTCTCCACCATGTACTCATGCGTGTATCCGTATCCGCCCAGCGCCTGAATGCTGGCCTCGGCTGCGGCATTTCCAGCCTCGGTCGCCATGTACTTAGCAATCGCCCCCTCTGTATTCAGGCTGCCTTCCTTGCCGGCATCGATGCGCTCGGCCGTTTCTTCAATGTAGGAGCGCGCCGCTTCCAATCGCGCCACTTGCGGCACGATCAGCTTGTGCGTGTAGCCCTGCTTCTCCGAGAGCGGCGCTCCGGCCTGGATGCGCTTGGTGGAGTAGGGTATCGCTCGATCGAGCGCGGACCATCCTGCACCCAGACCGAACGCGGCCACCATCAGCCGCGTGTAGCCAAAAACCGCCTGCGCCTGAATGAGACCCTGCCCCTCGATGCCGCCGACCAGCCGGTCCGCATCCACATAAACATCGCTGAAGGCAAGCGCCGCCGTGTTGCTCAGGCGAATGCCATGCTTGTTCTCGGGTTCGTCGTGGGTGAATCCCTTTGTGCCCTTTTCCACGATGAACCAACTCGGTCCGCCGGGCGTATTAGCGAGCACGCTATACGCGTCGGCGATGCCGCCATTGCTGATCCACTGCTTATTGCCGTTGATCTTGTAGCCAACAACTTTGCCATCGTTCACCACCGGATCGGCCGTAGTCTTCAGCGCGCCAAGATCGCTGCCCGCCTCGGGTTCGGTCGCGCCATAGGCAAACAGAATGCCTTCCTCCGCGATGCGGCTCAGCCAGTGCTTCTTTTGCTCGGGAGTCGCGCCGACAGTTATAGGATCGCTCCCTAGAAACGTCGCCAGCACAGCCGTGGCAACTCCCAGATCAATGTGTGCCATTTCTTCACACACCAGGTACACGTCGAAGGCGCCGCCGCCAAAGCCGCCGCAGTCTTCAGGGATAAAAAGCAACTGAATGCCCAACTGGTCGGGACTGCACATGTCGTGCACGATGTCCACCGGACACTCATCCCGTTCGTCCAACTCGCGAAGAGTCTCGTCGGGCAGGCGTTTTTTCGCGAAGTCTCGAAGCGACTTCAAACTGAGCTTCAACGTCTTGGGAGTAATCATTGACTGTTCCTCACTTTGCGGCGACGCCGCGCATTTCCTGAACTTTGCTGGTCAACTGCGGCAAGAACTCCAGAAGGTCGTCGACAATTCCAACATCTGCCACCTGGAATATTGGAGCTTTGGGGTTCTTGTTGATGGCGATGATGAACGGATTGCCTTTGATCCCGGCCAGATGTTGAAACGCGCCGCTGATGCCGCAGGCCAGATAGACTTTCGGCTTCACCGTCTTGCCCGATGACCCGACCTGGCGGGACTTCTGCAGCCACTTGGCATCGACCACCGGGCGCGAGCAACTCACCGCGGCGCCCAGAGCTTCCGCCAGTTCCTCTGCGATCCCGACGTTATCTTTTTCTTGAATGCCGCGGCCAATCGAGACCAGCACGGCATGCTTGGTGATATCGACGTCGCTGGATTCGGCAGCGATGGTTTCGAGATAGCGGCGCCCAGCCGTTAAGGCACCCACCTCTGCCGATTTATCGATCACGACGCCAACCGGCGCAGGACCTTCCGCGGCTTTGAATGCGCCTGGGCGAATGGTGACCACCGCGCCCGACGAGAGGTCGCACTTTACGTGCGCGCTCACTTGCCCGCCGAATTCCTGGCGAACCACTTTGAGTGAGTGCCCGTCGACGCCATCGATTCCCAGCACGTCGGAAACAAAAGCTGCATTGAGCTTGATAGAAAGTCCCGGCGCCAGATCGAGTCCGAAGTGGTCGTGGGCTACGAGCACGATGCTGCCCGCGGGGACGAGTTTCACCAACGCCTTCCGGATCAGTTCCGCATTCGGGTAGGCAAGCGCTTCATTGGAAACTTTCCATATTTCTGGGAAGGAGGCCTGAACGCCGGCGCATACTGAATCGAGTTCCGCACCGAAACCCGTCACAACTGCGATGGGAGCAGCCGTTGCGTCGATCTTCTTCGCTGCTGCCGCCAGTTCCGCAGCCGAGTCGTCGGCCACGCCGTTTTTATGCGAGATATAAGCAAAAATGCGTGCCATTATTTCAATCCTCCTTTGGCTGCGATTAGCTGCAGAACTTCTTCGGCATTCTCTTCCCGGCTCTTGTCGAGCATGCGAGCCCCTTTGCCCAGCACCGGTAGGAAATAATCCACACGGGTTACCTTGGCCGCTACGGCACCAATCTCGCCTGCATGGAAGCCGAGTTCCGCGGCGCCATGAGTGGGGATGGGAATCGATTGCACGGCGCGGATGCCCTTCATTCCGACATAACGCGGTTCGTTGATCCCCGTCTGGATCGAGAGCACGCAGGGCAGATCGATTTCGCTGACTTCCTTGTTGCCGCCTTCGATTTCCCGGCTGATCTTCAGCTTTCTTGCCGTCCAGAACCTCAATCCCGGTGACCAGCGACGCAAATGGATAATCCAGCGTCGCCGCCAGCATTCCGCCGACTTGGGCCCCGCCATCTTCTGCCTGCACGCCGGTCAGGATCAGGTCGTATTGGCCCTTCTGCACAAATGCCTTCAGGATCGACGCGATCCCGCGCCCGTCCGATCCCGCGAAATCCGGATCGCTGAGCAGAATCCCGTGGCTGGCGCCCATCGCCATCTCGCGGCGCAGGACCTCTTCGTCATCTTCCCCGCCTACCGTGACCACGCTGACCGTGCCGCCGACTCGGGCGACGATCTGCAGGGCTTCCTCGACCGCATAATTGTCCGGCTCGTTGATTGAATAGACCAGGTCATCGCGCTCGATGTCGTTTCCGGAGCTGTTCAGTTCGATTTCGTTCTCCGATGTGTCAGGTACTCTTCTTACGCAAACCAGTATTTCCACGTTCACCTCCCTATCGCGTACTCCTGAGAAACCTCTATCGGCCGTTCTTCCGGTACCGAACTTGTGCGAACCATCTGCTGCTCAGCCAGTTCTGCCAAATCGATGGCGCTCATCTTGCCTTCAAGGCCTGCAACTTTGATCGCGTCTTCCAGATTCGTCATGCAGAAGGGACAAGCAGTGACGATCACATTCGCCCCAGCTTCGGCGGCCATCTTTACGCGCTTCACGCCGATCCGCTCTTCCTCTTTCGGCTCATAGAACAACATCAGTCCGCCGCCACCGCAGCAAAATGAACGATCGCGCGAGCGCGTCATTTCAACTCGCTGCAGCCCAGGGATTGCGTCGAGCACATCGCGCGGCTCTTCGTATACCCCGTTGTGCCTGCCCAAGTAGCAGGGATCATGAAACGCATAGACCTTGTCACCATGAACCGCGCTAAAAGTGATCTTGCCGGACTTCACCTCACGAGCAATGACCTGGCTGATGTGCTCCACCTCCGGCACGTCGGCGTAATCATGTTTCAGCGCGTTATAGGCATGCGGGTCGGCTGTGACGATGCGTTTTACTCCGGAAGACGTGATGGCCTCCGTGTTGTGGTCCCGCAGCGCCATAAACAACATTTCTTCGCCGAAACGCCGTGCTTCGTGGCCGCTGTCTTTTTCCATGGGGCCGAGAATCCCGAAGTCCTCTCCCACATGATCGAGAATCTTCGCCGTCGCCCGAGCAATTGACTGCATGCGGTCGTCGTAGGAAGTAACACTGTCTACGAAGTACAACGTGTTCGCGCCGGGATTCTTGTCGAGCCTTCTGACTTCGCAGGTCTGCAGGAAATCCTTGGCATTGGCCCAATCGGCCTTCTTCTTCTCCATCTTGCCGTACGGATTGCCTCTGCTCTCCAGCGCCTTCAGCGGCTTTTGCAGAGACTGAGGCACATTGCCGTCATCCACCAGGCCGCGCCGCAGGTCCACAATCTTGTCGATGTATTCCACCAGCAATGGACATTCCGCTTCGCAAGCTCCGCAAGTCGTGCACGACCAGATTTCATCGTCGGAATAGATCCCGCCGACCAGGGCCGCACCATTGCCAGTTTTTCCAAACATGGAATAGTGCTGAAACGCATAATCCCGCGCTTTGATCGTCAGGAACCGCGGCGACAGCGGCCTGCCCACCGCATTCGATGGACAGTTATCCGAGCATCGCCCGCAATCCGCGCAGGAGTAAAAGTCCAGCATCTGCTTCCAGGTGAAATCTTCGAATGTCTTCACGCCGAACGATTTCACCTGACTGAGCTGTTCGTCGCTCACCCCCCATCGAACCGGCTTCAACTTCTCGCGATCCAGCTTGGCGAAATAGATATTGAACAGCGACGTTTCGACATGGAATTGGATTCCAAACGGCCGGTAGCAGAGGAGAAAGTAAAAGGCGATCTCGTGGACCAGGTAGCCGGTAAAGCACAAGGCTCCCAGTACTGCGGGCGATGCCGAAAGCAGGGCAACGCCGAACAGCCACGGGATCGAAAGAAACGCCCCAATCTCAGCGGGTTGATGCAGTTGTACGGTCGCAGCAGCTTTCGATGCTTCAAACAGGCTGTCGGCGAGCATCAGAACCGCAATCAGCGCCAACAGGAAAATGGCATCCGCTTTGTGGGCCTTGCCGAACTTTGCGGGCACCTCATAGCGCACCGGTTTGAAAACGGTCCTTCGCACGATGGCGACGATCATGCACAGGAAAACGACGGTGGCCGCGTAATCCGTCGTGACCTCGTAGATGTGTCCTGCTGTTCCGGACAATCCAGGCATTACGAAGCCGTACGAGACGCCGACAATCAATACAGTGAAGGCGCGCAGCGCCAGTAGAATGAAGCCCGCAAAAATCAGAATGTGAAGTGTTCCGGCTGCTTTATAGCGCGGATGCTTCCACTGTCCCAGCCAGTACTTGAAAACATTGCCTAGTCGTGCGAGTGGATGGTCGAAGCGGAGGTCGCGCTGCCCCCTTAGCAAAGGGATTAGTCGCCGCCAGACGATGTACCCGAATGCGACAACGCCCAGAACGTGAACCAATATGAATAGCGCATGTCCCTGGTTCAGCCAGGACATCAGTTGCGGACTAAATGGAACGCCTTCCATCTCGCTCGGCACCTTTCCGGATGGTCGAGGTTCTTGTATGAGCTAAGGCTGCACGATTCTTAGCGATTCAATGGTGAAGAGAAGTAGCTTCCTTCTCGTGATTGGTCTGCCGGCTCGCGCTCAATACGGAGTCGCAGCGAGCGTCTGTGAGTTGGCCGAAAACAGCAGATGATTCGGATGGTTTGCGACGGTGAGTGGCGAGCGAATTCCGCGACTGCTCCTGCGTTCTAGGTCTCGCGATCACACCAGTTCCCTTGGGAGTAGCTGGATGGGATCGTCCCCGAGAAACATCTCGCTCGATAGACTTTGCCGTCCGTACCTGGCGAGGCGGCAAGACTGCTAACCGGATACAACCGTTCGCTTTCTACGCGTAGTCGATGGGATGCTTCTCGAGCCAATGCTCGTCTCGCACTCTGTCAATATTCTTCAGTGCGCTGCTGGCTGCACTTGTGGCTAAGAATCGGTTTTCCCAAAGCAAACCCGCTCCTAAGCCGATCAAGCCGCCCAGCAAGCCTGACGCCAATACTTGTGCGGCCGATCGTTGCCGCCTTCCGGGGCAACTGGTCAACAAGCCCACACATGCGCCGAGCACCGCGGGTTGTAAAGCCTTTTGAAACGACTCGCGAAAAAACGGAGTAAGAGGCCTACCATTCAAGAATGCTTCTCGGCCGGAACGAACTCCCTCCAGCCCAGAATTCAAAACCCTTCGACCGTACTCAGCTTCTGATTTAGACCACTCGGATAAAAGCATGTTTTCTCACTTCCGGTCGAAGGACAACCACTGAAGTCACTAGACCATAATGTGAACGGACGAGTCCGTAGCCATTGTCACGAATGGCTGTGATGACAGTCACCCCACCACGGCAGGATGGGAAGGGTGGAACTTTTGCGTAGTGTTTATGCGGCCTCACAGTGGTTAGACCGCCGTACCAGTGTCCGGGGGCATGCTTTTATTTCGCTTTTTTTCTGTGCCAGCGGCGCGAGTTGTTGAGCGCAAAGTTTATCTGCGGTGGAGAATGCGCCGCAGTCAAGATCCAAAAACTGTTTTTTGCTTACGCGTTGACTTTCCCGTATATTTACGAACGGTTACATTTGGTTTCGAGATAGTGCGTTTGCCGGGAGAATCGCCAGGCGGGAATTCGGAAAGCGGGCTGGCGCGTGCTGAAGGCGGCGAGGTGAAAGATGAAGATGCATCGCAGGCTGTACACGGCTTTTCTGCTGTTTTTCATGTTTGACACGGCTGTTTTCGTATTCGCGCAGCGGTCGCCGGCGCGATCTGACAAACAGCCGGTCCAGACCTTGCAGGAGAAAATGATTGGCGTGTCAATCGATCCCGCTGATGGCTCGTACAGCATTTTCGATCCTATTTCTCGCAAGGAGATCTTTCATTCCCGGCCGGCGGTTCAAGTCGATCATCATTGGCTGCACAGTAGCGATTATCCTCGTCATTCCGCGGCACGCGAGAACGCTAACGATGAACTTGGATCAGGAATGCAACTGACGGTGACGAATGCTGGACTCCAGGGCCAACCGGACCTGATCTACTCTGTGCGATCTCACTCGGACCCCGATTTCGTGACGGTCACGGTGAGAGTTCATAACACTGGCTCGAATCCGATTACCGTCCAGGCCCTGAGGAGCGTTGATGCGACGGGTGCTCGCATTGCTGACCTTGGCGCCGCCGGTGTCTCCGATCGCGTTCTTTCCGACAGCTTTAGTGAAGATCGCCCGGGTATCGTAATTCACGATTTGGCCGACGCTACCGATGGAATGCACCGCGCTGTCGGCAGCCAGCTGATCTACAACCGCGAAAGCAAACGAAATCTGTTCCTGGGTGCCCTTTCTTCGGAGAAATTTCTCACCATTCTTCGCTTGCATGTCGACCGCGACCGGATCTCATCCTACGAAGTCGATTCGGCTGGAACCACCGAACTGCTCAAGGAGAACTCGCTTAAGTATTCTTCGCCTGAAGATCAGATCGAGTTGAGCCTGCCGGTACCGCCGAATGCCGATTTATCTTCCGAACCGTTGCTCATCAGCACGGGCAACGATTATCACCAGCAGTTAGAGGCCTATGGCGCAATTATTCGCCGGCTACACCATGCACGCGTGAGTCTCCCGAGTTTTGCGGGTTGGTGGAGCTGGACTGCCTACTACTTCGGTCTGAACCAGGGGACGGCGCTGACCAATGCACAGTGGCTCTCCGACAACTTAAAAAATCTCGGCTACACCTTTTTCCATATTGATGAGGGATATCAGTACGCACGCGGCGAGTACACCACCGCGGATGCCACTCTCTTTCCGGGTGGAATGAACCTTCTCGAAAGCAAAGTTCGGGCGTTGGGGCTGACTCCGGGAATCTGGACGGCTCCATTTGAGGTGTCCGAGCGCTCCTGGTTGTATGAAGACCACAAGGACTGGCTCGTTCACAATGTGTCGGGAGTTCCCATTCATGCCGGCTGGGTCATCGAGAACGCCCGGATCGACCAGCTCTATATACTCGACTCCACCAACCCGGGCGCGCAGGACTATCTCAGGAAGACCTACACAACTCTCACAAAGGATTGGGGAATTCGCTACATTAAGCTCGATTTCATGGACGACAGCGCGATCGAGGGTTCTTATTACAAGCCGAACGCCACGGCTCTCGAAGCCCAGCGCATTGGGCTCAGGATTATTCGGGACGCCGTCGGAGAAGATGTCCTGCTCGACAAGGATGGCAGCCCCATGCTGAACCCCGTGGGCATCGTCGACACCGGCCGTATTTCCGTCGACACCGGACACAAGTTCGGAGCCAGCAGGGAAGCGGCGCCGGGAGTTGCTGCGCGGTATTTCATGAACCGCAACTTTTACATTGCCGATCCGGATGCTTTCACGGTCTCGCGCCAGACGATCAATGAGCAGGAGTGGCACGGAGGCCAACATCCCCTCAGCCTCGACGAAGCAAAGGTCTCGATTGCCTTAGCTGCAATTGCTGGTGGAATGTACGAAATTGGCGATGATCTGCCGATACTCGGCGCCGATGCTGACCGGCTCGCGCTGGTCAAGAATGAAGATCTCTTAAATATGAGCCGCCTGGGTCGGGCTTCGCGGCCGCTGGACTTGATGAGCTATGCGCCGGAGGATGAAATGCCGAGCACTTTCTTATTGCAAGAGAGTAAGCGAGTCGCGATGCTGACTGTCTTCAATTGGACGGAGAAGTCCAGAGAACGAAAATTAGATCTGGCTCGCGACTTAGGATTGCCCTTGGGTGGCCACAATCAAGTGACCGATGTCCTGGACTCCACCTCCGGCGCCGCAACCAGCAATGCCGAGACAATTTCGCTGCAACTGCCGCCGCATTCGGTGAAAGTCCTGAAGATCGTAGACACTTCCGTTGCTGCGGCTGCTCCTGTCGTGACCCTCCACCTACCGGAAAAAGTCGAAGCGGGCGTGGCATTGCCACTCTCGGCCGAAGCAGACAGCGCCGGCGTGCCGGTTGTGGCGTATCGCTGGGACTTCGGAGACGGCACGCACACCGACGGTACCGCTGTAACCCATACCTACACGCATGCCGGAGATTTCCTGATCCGGGTAGTCGCAAGTGGGCTCGACGGCATTCCTTCTGAGAAATCAGCGTCGATCACAGTCTCCGGAAAAATCAACACGCGGTTTGCTCCATCGAAGAAAGTCCGACTTGATCAAACGTCGCAAAGGCCCTAAAGACGGGTAATAGCAAGCTATCAGCCAGTGTTGGCACCATAGAATTTCTGGAAATCAGGAACTTCTTTCTCAAAGTACAAGGTATTCAGCATATCTATTGACAAGTCGACCCCGACGGGCCAGAATTCTTAGCCAGTGAAAGCCTCCCATGAATCACCTTCCTCTTGGGGCGCTTGAATTTACATTACTCGGCTCAAGCTAGCACGTGTAGTTCTAACCGCTGCAGTCATGCCGGATACACAAACCCGGCGGACTCGGCATTGCTTCAGAAGCGATGGGCCCGACAATTGGGCTGCCATCTTCGTCAATTGTTCGTGTGATGGGGTGCAAAATATGAATCATCTCTTGCGCAAGATGTGGCGGGACGACGATGGCCAAGACATCGCCGAATATGCGGTTATGCTGGCCGTCATTCTGGTATTGGTGGTCGGCACCATTCGCCTGGTCGGGAGCAACGCGAACAATGTATTTTCCTCAGCAGCCAGTACTCTTCAGTGACGCTGCCCAGAACAACAGATCAGTGGTTCGTCCCACCAGATCTGACTGACTCATAAGGGGATAGCTCGCAGCGGGCGCAGCACGGCACGGCGCGTGCCAAGCCCCGCCATTGGGTCACAATCCCTATTCAACTGTAATGTCGCCTAAATCGTACCAGCCGTCGCTCTGGCGTCCGGCAATCGCCAGTTGAATCGCTGGCGTGCGGGTCGTGGGGTCGAGCAGAGCTACGCGCAATCGGTATTTTCCAGGTTTGAGGTCCCAGGGCACGGCTATGGTGTTCTCGTATACGGAGTCGCCTGGAAGCCATTGCCGGATGTCTGCTTCAAGCGGGATAACCGCCGCTCCGATTTCGATCGCCAGCAGATATTCGCGGTACACAGGTGCAACCCCGGCATTGAACCACCACATATTCAATAGAGCCATCGAGCCGCGGGTCAAGCGCGTGGGATATTCCAGTTTCTTAAGGACGAAACGGTACCCGATCTGCTTCTGAAACTCGTCAAAAGCTGGTTTCCATTCCGCCGGAATATGGCTCGATTTGATGTTGATGGTCGAAACGTGCCAGCGCAGCGCTTGATCAAGGATCGGCTTCAAAGAAAAGCCCCACTGCTTCCACGATTCCGGAACCCCGCAGGTCTCAAGCGACACCGGCGCGGTACGCCAAACATCCTGCAGCTTTCCGCGCGCGATCTGCTGAGGATAGAGATCGAGCATGTGGGCGAAGTTCCTGGACGGACGGCCCATGTCGCCCCAGCAGTCGAGGCGCCAGCCAGCGCCTTTCTTTGTTCCGTAGACGAGCGCCGGCAGTTCGTCGAAGTTCATTAGCAGCACTGTGCGAGGGAATGCTCGAAAGTAAACATCAATGAGCTGTTGTTGTACTGGCCACTCAGGCAGATAAGGTCCCCAGCCTTCCCCCCAGTATCCGGCTGTCGAAATATCCACGTGGTCGAGATCTGGATGGCCGTCATAGCGCTTGCCCATTTCTGTGACGATCGCACTCCATGACTTGACATATGCCGGATCAGCCGAATCAGGAGACCAAATTTCACCATCCTTGTCGGGCGGTTTGTTCGCACGGCGGGCGCCGGAACGGATGTACCACTCGGGGAGTGGATGCTTGTTGTCATAAGGCATCAAGCGAATGGCGAGCCTTTGATGATGACGATGTGCTCCGGCAAGTGCGGTATCAATGATTTCCCAGCGGTATTTTTCGGGTTCCGGCTCAAGCTGCGACCAGAACCAGCGTAGATATGCGACGCTCGAACCGGGGAAATCTACAGTGCCAGGCTGCGCGTCAGGAAGCACTGTCTCCGGACCGACTTCGGACCATGTCACGCCTTCGTTCAATGCCTGCCCAGAAAAGCGATTGAACGTCTCAATACCCATCCCGGGATTTACCAGAATGTCGTCGCTTTCGATCGGCCGGATCACAGTTGTTTGAGCCGCGGCAGGGAACGAGCAAAGTAGGATAACGAGCAGAGTGAATCCTGTCGTATTCATTGAGGAGTCGATTCTTCCCGCGTTGCAATTGCGTATTTGTGGAGCACCGTCTGAATGTGATGCCGAACCATCTGAGAGGGCGAGGCGTGAAGCCGCCCCGCCCGAATTACCTCATACTCAAGCGGTAAATACTGGCTGACCAGGGTTATCGGAGGAGGAGACTTCGTGAGGTTTCCAATGAGCAGTTCGATTTGCGCCTTCACCTCCGTATCATGCCAGTAATACCGGCAGCGATCACTGTAGCTGTAGAAGCGAGAAAGCCGCAGTTGGCCTTCATCCCCATGATAGTAATCGCGCCAATAGCCCGGGTTGCGGAGCATTGCGGATTCAAGAGCGTCGCGAACACTCGAGACGCGATCACCTCTTCCTCGAAAAATCTCGGATTCAATGGATGACAGCGCGAAGATAGCTTCTCGAAAAGCAAAAGTCAGCTCCGGACCGACTTTGAGAATCGCAAAATGGTCTTCGACCAATTTCTGGAGAGACGAAGGAAGCTGATAATCAGTCGAATGGGCCTCGTACACCATTACCGGGCTGGCAGGCAAAGCGTTGCTAAGAGCTTTTGCTTTCTGCCGGTCATAATCGAACACATTGCTTTCGCCGAATTCGACTCCGGGTTGAACCACCAGTCCGATCACGCGTTCCCACGCGCCATTCAACCCGCGTTTTTCGAAAGCTCGCTTGAAGGCATCCAGAGTTGAGACAACATGTTCAGGACTAGTGGTCGAAATTGATTCCTGAGCCTGCGATTCGCCACCTGGAGCGGGAACTTCCGTCCCCACGACATAGAGCAAAGAAGGTGAATTGGGCGCAAGTTCGCGAAATGTGTTTTCCGCCGTCTCACACAATTCGGCTGCGCGTTCTGCAACAGTTTGCTCGTCGGGCCCGGACTTGGGATCATCCCCGCAAGCCATGCTGGCGTCGAGGTGGATCTTCTGATATCCGGCCAGCACACAGCCGCGGACCAGGTCGTGCGCCTTCTCCATCGCGACTGCGGCAGCTTCACGTCGCCATGGAAATGGCCCAAGATGGTCCCCGCCCAACAGGATGCGATTACCGGAAAGTCCAGCTTCGGCAGCCGCAGTTCGAACAAAAGCGGCGAACTGCTTAGGATTCTGCCCCGTGTAACCGCCAAACTGGTTCACCTGGCTTGAAGTCGATTCGACGTGCAGGACCGAATCGTTTTCTTTTGCCTCGTGCGCGGCGGCCGCGATCACGTCCGGGTGCGCTGAACAGACGGCGTAGACTCCGACCGGGTCTGACGAGCGGTTTCGCCGTACGATGTCCTGTAATCGTGTACCGGGCTGCTCAAAATGACGCGAAGCTTTCAGTTGATTCACACTGTTAGTTTCTTATAAATCCAGGTCGTTGCACTACACTGCCGTCCATCCTCCAAACTCTGACACAAACCCGATTCCGGGACGAACGGAAGTACTTTCGAATCGCTGCCCGGCGCTTGAAGGAACTCCCACAATACTCTGAGCCGGCGTCTCATGTTGCCCAAAAAATAGTGCTGTAATAATTCACCCCCTCGGCCGTCTTCAGTCGTGAAGGCGTTGAGGGAGGTGTAACCTGCAAAGTACGCTAGCCGAGGAACCAATAATCGCGATTCCCGACGAACTCGAGCGAGTTTATCGAGCCTATCATGGCTTGGTTTTCCGCACCGCCTATCGAATTCTCGGCAACGCTGCGGACGCTGAGGACGTGCTGCAGACTGTGTTTCTCCGTCTGCTTCGCCGGGATCCCCACACCGCCGTGCTTGAAAAAGAGGAGAGCTACCTGCGGCGGGCAGCCATTAATACTGCCATCGATTTGATCAGAGCGCGACAAGCGCATCAGACCGTGGAACTCCTGGAAGAGCCGACAGGTCCCGCCCACGATTCAGGCGAGCTGCGGCAGGTTTTGGGCAAGGCGCTGGCACGGCTCAAGCCGCGTCCGGCGGAAATTTTTGCATTGCGTTTTCTTGAGGGATTCAGCAATCCGCAGATTGCGCGGATGCTTGGACTTTCACAGGTGCTGGTGGCAGTCGTCGTCCACCGCACTCGGCAGCAGCTCCGCAAGGAACTGGGCGTGTACCTAGGAGAGAGATCATGAAAAACGAGAAGTTCGACCGCATGCTTTCGGAAATTCGAAATGAAGAGGTGGACGACCAAGTCGTCGCGCAGGCTGGCCAGCGGGTCTGGAAATCAATTACGGGAGGCGATTCGACCTCCACCCTTAGTCCACACACGCTGCGAAACTGTGGGGATTTTCAGGCTCTGATCCCCGCATACCTGGGAAAACAGCTCGCTCCGGCACGCGCTTTCCTGTTTGAAGATCACGTGCATGCGTGTGTTGCCTGCCGGCATGCACTCGAGCACGCTCGGGATGGAGAGGTGCAACGGGTATGGCGGGTGGAACCTCAGCGTCGCCGTCCGATGGCATGGGGCTGGGCGATGGGTGCGGCTGCAGTTTTTGCCGCAGCACTTGCCGTGATCGCGTTCGGCAACGGGATGCTCCCCGGGCAGCACGTCGTTCGGGCTTCCGTGCAAACGGTCGACGGATCGCTGTATACCGGCGCCGGCGCGGAAATGCGGCTGGTTCAGGTGGGATACGAGATCAGAAGCGGGGAAGAGGTCCGCACCGCCAAGGGATCGACTGCCGTGGTGCGCCTGCTCGACGGGTCTTTGGTCGAGATGGGCGAGCGCTCTGATCTGTCAGTATCGCGCGCCTGGAGGGGGACGACGATTCATCTGGACGGCGGGCAAGTGATCGTGCAGGCAGCCAAGCAGCGCTCAGGCAACCGCTTGTATGTCGCGACCGATGATGGGCTCGTGTCGGTAAAGGGCACAATCTTTTCAGTGAACCATGGGACCAAGGGATCACGCGTGGCCGTAATTGAAGGCGTGGTTCGCGTCGACTACGGCGAGACCACGACCGATCTGCATGCGGGGGATGAGGCGACCTCCGGCCCCAGCGTATCGAAAGTTCCCATTCCAAACGAGATCGCGTGGAGCAAGAACTCCGCGAAATATCTGGCGCTGCTGGGCGACTTCGCGGTGTTGCAGAAACAGTTTGCCGCGATTCCCGGGCCCGGGCTGCGTTATAGCTCTGATCTGCTTCCCTACGTTCCCGACCACACGGTCGTCTACGCGGCGATTCCGAACTTGGCAAACACTCTGGGCGAAGCGACCCGGCTTTTTCAGGACCGGTTGCAGCAAAGCCCAGCGTTGCGAAACTGGTTGAAGCAGCAGCGAAAAGGCAATGGCCCAAAGCTGGAAGACGTGCTGAATCAGGTGAAGACGTTCAACAGCTATCTCGGCGACGAGATTGTATTTGCCATGGCGAAGGATGGAACGGAATATGCGGCGCCAGTAGTGCTGGCGAGAGTGCGGCAGGGCGGGCTGGAAGCCTTCCTGCAAAAAGAAGGCCGCAAGCTGAGTTCCGACTCGTCGCAGACTGCGCTGCAGGTAGTGCATGACCCGTGGTCGGTCGCGCCGACAGCGAACCGTCCGCTACTGGTTTATGTCAATAACGATATGTTGATTGCCAGTCCAGATGTGGCGGAGTTGCAGCGTACGGCGATGCGCGTAAAACAGGGCAGCGCCGGCGCGTTTGCCGAAACCCCGTTCTATCAGCAGATCGCTCGCTCCTATCAGCAAGGGGCGGAATATCTTTTCTGCGCCGATATGGAACAAATCATGGCGCAGAACGTACAAGCTGGTAGCACAGGCCATGAATTGCCGCCCGGCATTGGGGACGTACGGTACCTGACGATGGAACATCGCGAAATTGCCGGCAAGCCTGAAAGTCGCGCTGACCTCATGTTCGCTGCGCAGCGGCAAGGCGTCGCTTCGTGGCTGGAGGCACCCGCATCCATGGGATCGCTGGAGTTCGTTTCACCCAACGCCAGCATGGTAACGTCTGCGGTGATCAAGAATCCGCGAAGCATCGTGGAAGAAGTTTTCAAAATGATTGGGAGCGGCGACCCGCGTTTCACCGAACATCTGGCCGAGTTCGAATCCAAGACAGGCGTGAACGTGCTGAACGATATGGCCGCGCCTCTGGGCGGCGAAGTCACCATGGCATTCGATGGTCCGATGATTCCAACGCCACGATGGAAGCTGATTTTCGAGGTGTACGATCCCACGACATTGCAGTCCACGATTGCGAAACTGGTGGACAGCTTCAATCGCGAAGGTAATGCGAAGAGATACACGTTGCAGTTAACTTCGCGGCAGGTGGGATCCCGCACGTACTTCACGATCACCAGCCCCAACCAGCTGAATGCCGAGGTGGACTACACCTTTGTGGATAGCTATCTGGTTGCCGCGCCTGACATAGCCACCATTTCCCGGGCGATTCAGTCGCGCGAGGCGGGATTTACGCTCACCCATTCGTCCACCTTTCAGGCTCTCTTGCCAAACGATGGCTACACGAATTTTTCGGCAATCTACTATCACAATATTGGTCCCGTCGTGGGCCCACTCGTCCAGCAACTGAAATCCAGTGGAGCTTTGACCCCGCAGCAGCAGCAGTCGGTCGATGCGCTCACCGCAAACACCGCGCCGGGCTTGATCTATGCGTATGGCGAGCCTGACCGGATCGTGGTGGCGAGCAATACCGGCTTCATGGGATTGGATCTGGGCACGCTGTTTACGATGGGCAATAATGGACCGTTCCTGCCGCAGATGTTGTTGGGCGGAGCAATGACTCGTCCGTCCCAGCCAACGCAATGAGTACCACGGTACAACGCGGAGCGGTAGCCGGTGCGAGTGAGCAATCGCCGCCTGCCGTTCCGCTTGCGCCGCTGGTGGAAATGCAGGATCTCTCGGTACGGTTTGGAAACCGGGAGATCCTGAGCAGTCTCACGGCTACTCTGCGCGGCCGTTCGATTGGGCTGCTCGGTCCAAACGGCGCCGGGAAGTCCACGCTGATCAATACTCTCCTCGGCTTCTATAAATCTTCAGCGGGTTCCGCTCGCGTCTTTGGGTATGACATTGGGACGGAAGTGCGAAAGATTCGCGGGTTGGTCGGCTACATGCCCGAGAATGACGCGTTCATCTCGAAGATGAGCGCGGTTTCGTTCGTTCAGATGATGGGGGAACTTTCGGGCTTACCACCGGACATGGCTCTGGAACGGGCGCACGAGGCGCTGTTCTACGTGGGATTGGCGGAGGCGCGATACCGAAAGTTGGGCACCTATTCGCTAGGCATGAAGCAACTGGCGAAGCTGGCCCAGGCGATCGTTCACGGACCAAAATTGTTGATCCTCGACGAGCCGACCAATGGCCTGGACCCGTCTGCGCGGCAGCGCATGATCCGCATGATCAAAGACATTCGAGACGGCAAGGAAATGCGCATCGTACTGTGCTCGCATCTTTTGCGGGATGTCGAGGATACCTGCGACGAGGTTCTCATCCTGAAGCAGGGGCGGATCGCGCATTACGCGAATCTCGATGAAGAGCGCAGGGCAAACAATCGGTTTCTGGAACTCGAGACTTACGGCGCCAATGGCGACTTCACGGAAGCGATCGAGAAGCTCGGTTGTGAATGCGCAGTGAGCGCAAATCGCATGAAGATCATTCTGGTGGACGGCGTCGAAACGCGGGATATCTTCCGCCTGGCCGCGGAACGCCAGGTTCGCATCCGGCGCATGAACTTCCGGCGCGATACGCTCGAAGATATTTTTCTGAAGGCCATGGAGAACTGAAAGCTGAGAGCCGACTTGCAAGGCTTAGCGCTGTGGCGGAGGAGCAGGAATGGCTGTTTACCGTCGTAATTACAAGCCATATTCGGGGGCGCTGACTCCGGCGTGGTCGCGGTGCCTCGTCCTTTTTCGCTACTCGCGGCGAAACCTGTTCCGCTCCAAGTTTTTGACTGGATTGTTTGTGGTCTGCTTTTTCTATCCCCTTGCGTGTTTCCTGATGATCTATCTGGCTCATAACGCCAGGTTCCTTGAGGAGCTAGGCTTCGCCAAAGGTGTGCTCACCATCAACAATCAGTTTTTTTTCAATTTCATGGCGGTGCAGCTAGTGTTTGCATTTCTCCTGACCGCCTTTACGGGGCCGGGACTGATTTCACCCGATCTTGCCAATGGTGCGCTGCCGCTTTATTTTTGCCGTCCCTTCTCCAGAGCCGAGTATGTATTGGGCAAGTCGGCGGTGCTGGCCATTCTCCTTTCGCAGATCACCTGGGTGCCGGGATTAGTTCTCTTCTTCGTGCAAGCAAGTTTGGCGGGATGGAGTTGGACCTGGCCGCATCTTTGGATAGCCGGGAGCCTGGTACTTTCTTCTTTGATCTGGATTGCAATTCTGTCGCTGCTGTCGATGGCGCTGTCGGCTTGGGTGAAGTGGAGGATCGTGGCGGGCGCCTTGTTGCTCGGGGTGATGTTCTTTGGAGCCGGCTTCGGACAAGCCATTAATGCCGTGCTGCAAACCGATTCTGGGAATTTTTTCAACCTTGCCTTCCTGATGGGAACGGTATGCAACTCATTGTTCCGGCTGCATTCGCACGAAGCGATTTCGGCCCTTCAGGCTTGGGTCGCCCTGCTGGTGTACTGTGCAATCTGTCTCGGCTTGCTGATGCGAAAAGTACGCGCTTACGAGGTGATCCGGTGAGCGATCGCATCCTCTTCGAAGACGTGTCGAAGTTCTATGGTGAGATTTTGGGCGTCAACCGGGTGAATCTCTCGATTCCGCCGGGGATTACCAGCCTGGTCGGGCCGAACGGCTCGGGCAAGACAACATTGATGAATTTGATGACGGGCTTGGTCCGGCCCACGCGCGGGCGGGTCGAGATACTCGGATACCAGACCGACGATTCTGAAAACCTGTTCAAAATTCTTGGATACAGCACGCAATTCGACGCGTTCCCCAAAGGCCTCACTGGATTTCAGTTTGTGTATTCCTATCTGCGGCTGGCCGGCCGGGACAGGGAGAGCGCGGAGCAACTGGCGTGGCGCGTAATTGAGCGAGTGAATCTGGTCGATACCGCCCAACGCAATATCGCGGGCTACAGCAAAGGCATGCGGCAGAGAATCAGGCTGGCACAGGCCTTGGCGCACGATCCCAAGGTGTTGGTGCTCGATGAACCGCTGAACGGACTGGATCCGCTCGCGCGTTCGGAGATGATTGCCCTATTCCGTGCGACCGCTGCGCAGGGGTGCTACGTCATCATTTCCAGCCACATTCTGCACGAAGTGGACGTGATTTCCGATCAGGTCGTTTTGCTGAGCAACGGCTACGTGGTGGCCGAAGGTCAAATTTCTACCGTGCGCGGCGAGATTCAGGAACACCCGACGCAGATTTTGATCCGCTGTAATCATCCGCGAGAACTGGCCGCCAAGATGTTGGAGAACGAGCTTACGATCGAAGTCGCCATCCACAAGGACGAGCGTGGCTTGCTGCTGAAAACGCGGGACGCCGACCGTTTCTATCTCGCGCTGAACGATATGGCGTTGAACGGGGTTGATATTGAATCCATCGCTCCGGCGGATGACGACGTGCTCTCCGTTTATGAGTATTTGATCGGGAATGAAGAGGCAGTCCGATGAAGCGACTCTGGTGGGCGCAGATCAAAGCTGTAGTCCGGCTGGAGATGAGGAAGACCTTCTTTGCCAGGCGAGGTCTTTGGATTTATGCGATTGCCGCCCTGCCGGTAATCCTATTCGTCGCCTACGCGATTGCGACATCCACGCAGCAACACCGGCGAGCGACCGTTGTCAGCCAGAGCGAGAGGCGGCTGACCTACCAGGATCTGCAGACAGTGAAGCCGGGAATGCCCAGTCAAGAAGTGATTGCGCTCCTGGGAAAGCCGCCGATTCGCTTTCACTGGACCGACCGCCAACCAGCGTCCGCTGACCAGAACCCTGAAAACGAGACGATGGTTGAGGTTCAGCGCGAGCAGTATCACTACTCTGACGGTCAGAACGACCTGTTTGTCGAGTTGGCGGACGACAAGGTTGAGTCCATCAATCTTGGAGAAGGCAGCAACCCGAGGCAGGATTCGATAGTTTTTGCCGGCGTCTTCCAATTCTTCTTTTTGCGCCTGGCGATTTTCTTCGGCTGCCTGGGAATCTTCATGAATCTGTTTCGCGGCGAGATTCTCGACCGCAGTCTGCACTTCTATTTCCTGGCTCCAGTCCGCCGTGAAGTCGTGATGGCTGGAAAGTTTCTTGCCGGCTTGCTGGCTACATGCACAATTTTCGTGACCAGCGAAGTGCTGCAGACGATTGCGTTCCTTTGGCACTTTCCTGCGAGCGCACGCGTTGTCTACCTCTATCACAATCATGGTCTTGAACACGCCGCGATCTACCTTGGGGTTACGCTGCTCGCCTGTATCGGATATGGGGCATTCTTTCTGGTGGCGGGACTGCTGTTCCGGAATCCAATTCTGCCCGCAGCGGCGATCTTGATCTGGGAGTCAATCAATCCGTTCTTGCCCGGAATCCTCAAGCAGTTCAGCGTGATCTATTACCTCAAATCATTATGCCCAGTGGACATCCCGAGTGCACCGGGTACGCCGCCCGTGCTCTCGTTGCTGATCTCGAACTCGGATCCTGTGTCGGCGCCGGTGGCGGTGCTGGGTATATTTGGGGTCACGCTGCTTGCCCTCTATGCATCGAGCCTGCAGGTCAGGCGCATGCAAATTAACTACACAACCGAATGACACTTCTGTTTCGGTAGGTTCAGTTCGAGGTCCGAGACCCGGACCTCATGCCGGACGCAGTTGCTCCGCGTCCTCCGCGCCAAACTCAGCGATCTCTGCGGTTAGGTCTTTGTGTCGTTGATCCACAGCGCTAGAAGCGCCGATGGCACTGATTCCTGAGGTCCGAAGTCCGAAGTCCGAGGTCCGGTGATTGGCTAATCTGGCGGGGCGTTGTGTGCAGCCTCTCTGCTCTTGACGACACTAATCGCCACCAGAATGATTGCGTTGTTTGCAATCACCGGACCGTAATGGTCGGTGTAGTCTTCATCGGCGCCCCTGAAGCCGGTCGTCCCATCTAACCTGAGCTCCGAGACTGCTTTCCCGGGACGCGGGTTCTCCCACTCATAAGCAAACATCGTGATCGCTCTTGTGTCTGCCGCGCTCACGATGATTGGGTCCGCTCCATAGCAATAGTCGCGATCCAGTTTGCGTGACTGCCAATTCCACTCGGCGATATCGACGCCGTAGCGAATCGGAATCGTTTCCGTGTATCCATCTTCATATCGCGCTTCGTACCATCCGAGCAGGTCTTCGGAATCGAAGACATCCCATAAGAGACGATCGGGTTCGCGATTGGCCGCCGCTCTTGCACAAGCATGTAAGAACAGAATGCTGGAGAAGTCTGAGTCGATGCGAATTCCGCGCACAGAGGCAGGAAAAGTCGTCGTCGCCTGGTTCCCCGTCGTAGCGACAGCAATCGCAGCTTTTCCACTCGATGTGCTCAGGCGGAAGGGGGCTTTGCTGGCATAAACTGTTTTGGTTTTTAGTGTCCGCAGATCGCAGTCAATTAGCCCCTCTTGCCCCGCTGTATTGAAGTGAGGGGAAATATCAATTGCAGAGAATTGTGACTCCGTGCTGCTCGGTGGACGACGGCCGCGAAATCGGCTCCGAAGGTGTGGCATGCGGGCCTGCGCCAGGTCGGATAATCGCTTGCCACTGATCACATCGCCATGCCACAGGATATTGCCGCATCCTATAACGTCTGTAATTACGGTTCGCCCGAAGTTGGATTCGCTGGTCGCAAACCACGCCGAAGGTGCGCCTCCCAAGATCGTCCTGCGTTTACTGCGCACCGCATAGTTCTCAATCGACGGAGCGAAGTTCCCATACACCTGCTTGAACCCCATTCCGTCGAGGATATCCTCATTGTTTTCCGCTTGCTCCTCGGTCCACTCGCCTTCCGCCTTGGCCCAGAACCAATTGAAAAGGAGAATGTCCTTGGGGATAAGCCGGTTTACTTGCTCGGGCGTCATGCCGCCTGCGACTTTGTAGTTCCACCCGTCGGGTGCACGCTTTGTACGAAGACCCTTGCCGCGGACGCTCTCCAGAAGCATGTCGCCCCACATCGCCATGTCAATGTTCTTCTTGCGCAGATAGGAGCGAATGCGCGACACGTCCTCTCCGTACCTCTCTCCGATATCGCGATCTCCACACTTCGGACACAACCCTATAGGAGCGAATAGCTCGTCATGACCAACGTGCAGCATCCGTGGCTTCAGCAGGTCGATGTACTCGTCGTAGACCTCGAATAGCAGGTTGTACGTGTCCGGATTCGAGGGGCAATACGTGTCGGGCCATTTGTCTCCCGGCACTTCGGAGAGCTCTTTGTGGCGAGTCAGAAGATAGTAGCTGTGGGTGAACGAAGGCAGCTCGGGAATCAATTCGATCCCATAGGAACGGACGTAGTCAGCCAGTTCCGCAACTTCTTGCTTTTCGAGAAAACCGCCGTCGGCTGTGTCCTGATGGCAGGAATTCTGCTCGCGACCGTGCAGCGATCCGGGCGGGTAGTTGCGCCTCGAGTAGTTCGTATCCAATACCAGTTCACGCCAACCCGCATTGAGCTCGGGATGAGAGTCGAGCCGCATACCGGCGTTGAGTTCCATGATCAGCGTGTTGTACTTCTGTGCCGCGACGAAGTCCCGAATGAACCGTTTGAAGAACGCAATATTCTGCGGCCCAGGGAGATACAGCTTTAATCCGCGAAAAGGTTTTTCGGGACGATCGAAAACATCAAGGCAGGGGAGGCTGGGTGCGCCAGCTTCAGAAGATATCAACTGCCTCAGGGATTGGAAGCCGTGGTGCAGGCCTCGAGAATCAGCACCAGATAGGACCACGACATTAGGCCTGACATGAAGGCTGTAGGCCTCGGGCAGGGAGGCAACTTGGCTGCCCGGTGCTCCGATATCGTCGAGAGCGGCACGAATGAATGGAGACGTCGACATCCCCATCCTGATCACACGAGCGCCCCGCGGGACTGCAGACGAGGATTTGATCGTCAGGATGAGCCCGAGCCAGTCCACTAGCTCGTCACGGAGTCGCCTGGCGGTCAGGAGTTCATCATTTGTCACATCCGAAGAAATGGCTATGAGGACATCGTCCGAGAGGCGGAAGCGTCCTTCGCGCAGCGAGACAGAAAAAGGAACAGGAAGAATCGCTGCTTCTTCGGAGGCCGGGTTTGCTTGCGCAGGCACAAGGGCGGAGTGCGCTTTGGCGGAAATTCGCGCCGCCAGCAGACTGCCGGCCGAAACCAGAAGAAATTCGCGTCTTTTCATGGGGAAACCCAGTCGTCGCGATCAGCTCGAATCATATCCGACAGAGCCAAGCGGCGGAAACCGGCAAAGGGCATCGAGTCATCCTGACGCGTTCTACACCTCTTGCACGTCAATGAATTGGGCTCGGGGTATATACTTTCTCCCAGGTTTTCAGGGGGTATTGCTCCCCCTCCCTTACTTCCCCGCGAGCAGTTGACATGCATGAGCGCAAGCCATCGCCGAATTCGCCTGATGGCTCGACAGGGAAGCGCGAGCGTGTGGATGTTCCTGTCAAGGAACAGAGTTCCGGTTCGAATCTTCCGTCCGGTTCCGACACTCCTACGGTGATTGAGTTTTCGAAGGATGCTCAGGCCGCGTTCGATCCAGAAGCCGCAATTCTCGATGCCGAAGCCACAATGGCAGAAGGGAACTCGGCGTTCAATTCTCCCCTGCCGGAGCGCAGAAGCACACGTCTGCAGGTTCGCCCCCATCACCTCGAAGTCGGTACAGTTTTAGGCGGTCGATACGAAATTCTGGACCTTCTCGGCGAAGGTGGTATGGGAGCGGTGTACAAAGCCCGAGACCTTGAACTCGACCGCCCTGTCGCGCTGAAGACGATCCGTCCGGAGCTTGCTGCCAGTTCCTCGATGCTCGCCCGCTTCAAACAGGAACTGCTGCTATCCCGGCAAGTAACCCATAAGAACGTGATTCGTATTTACGATCTGGGTGAATCCGACGGCGTTAAGTTCATTACCATGGAGTTCGTCGAGGGGCGCGACCTGCGCTCCATCCTCCACGAGAAAAAAAAGCTTTCTCCGCAAGAGTCGGTGGACATCATGCGTCAGGTCTGTGAAGCCTTGGATGCCGCTCACGGCGTCGGCGTGATTCATCGCGACCTGAAACCGCAAAATATCATGCAGGAAAACGGCGGGCGGATTCTGGTCATGGATTTTGGGCTGGCACGCATGCAGCAAGGCAACGGGATGACCCAGACCGGTGCTCTCGTAGGGACGATGGCGTATATGTCTCCCGAACAGGCGCTCGGAAAAGAATTGGACCAGCGTTCCGACCTCTTTACCGCCGGGTTAGTTCTTTATCAACTGCTGACTGGAACCACGCCGTTCAGGGCGGAGAGCGAACTCGCCAGCCTCATCAAGCGCGCCCGGGAGCGTGCGGCCCCAGTATCCGACCTGGACAGGACAATTCCGGGCCGCTTGAGTGCGGTAGTCAGTAAGTGCTTGGAACTCGATCCGGCGTTGCGTTATCAGACGGCCACAGAGATGTTGCGGGATCTCGAGGCGTGGCAGGGTAAGGTGGCTGGCGCCACGTTGGGTTTTCACACCGATGTGAAGCCTTGGGCCCAGACAATCCCCTGGCCGATGCTGAGCGCCGCGGTCACTCTGCTGGCGTTGATGATCGTGGCGTATGTCTTTCGCGGCCGGCTTTTTTCGCCACCAGCCAAGCCAGCGGAAATTGCCCACGCCCTTTCATTGGCGGTAATGCCCTTCCACAACGCTTCAGGGGATGCTTCATGGGACTGGCTGGGTTCCAGCCTCCCTGACTTGCTCAGCAGTGATGTAGGCGAATCGACGCATTTGCGGAACGTTTCCGCCGATCGGGTTCAGCAAGTGTTTCACGATCTGAAGATCTCTCGCAATTCCGTATTGGATCCGTCCACGCTGGCGCGGATCGCGCAGTCTACGAATGCCGACACTCTGGTTTGGGGACGGTACACGAAACTAGGGGACGGGATTCGTATTGATGCGATCCTGCAAGATCGAAAGCACAATCGAACCATACGGCTGAAATCAGAAGAGGCGAGCCAAAACGAAGTCTCCACTGCGGTAGACGCTTTAGCAGCAACGATCCGCCAGAACCTCGATCTTTCACCGGACATGCAGAAAGAGCTGCAGGCGCAGTCGTTCAAAGCGAGCTCCAGATCGGTCGAGGCCTTGCGTGATTACACAGAAGGCGTCCAATTGCTGCGGCATGGCAAAAATCTGGAAGCCCAGAAACGATTGCAGGCGGCCACAACTGAGGATCCGCAGTTCGCGATGGCCTACTCGCGGCTCAGCGAAGCCTACTCGGCGCTCGGCTACGATGCCCAGGCAGAGCAGGCCGGACGCCGCGCGGTAGAACTGAGTCAAGAACTGTCGCCGTCGCAACGAAGTTTTATTGCTGCCAGTCTGGCCCGCGTCATGAAAGACAACAAAAACGCCATCGAAAAGTACGAGAATCTGGCCAAAAGTATGCCCGAGAATTCTGACGTTGAACTCTCGTTGGGCGCGCTATACACGGACACAGGCGAATACGACAAGGCTCGCATCCAGATCTCCAAAATCCTGCAAGCGGAGCCTAAGAATGCGCGAGTATTGTGGCAGATGGGCGCCTTGGAAATCATGAGCGGCAACACCGAAGCCGCATTCGATCCATTGAATAAGGGATTTTCCGTGGCGGTCCAGACTGACAACCTGGAGGCCAAAGCGCTGATGCTGCAGGCCATTGGTGTGGCTTACAGGCTCTCGAATAAGCTGCAGGCAGCCCTCGACAACTACCAGCAGTCGCTCGAGATTAACCAGCGCCTCGGCCAGAAGTGGGGAATGGCGGCCAGCTTAAGCGAAATGGCCCAAGTCTATTCTCTGCTGGGGAAGCCCGACAAAGCCCTGGACAGCTTGAACCAGACCCTGAAGTTGGAGCAGGAAATCGGTGCCAAGAAAGAAGCTGGAGACACGCTGATTGACCTTGGCAATTTCTATGGTGACCGTGGCCGACATGATCAGGCACTGCAGATGTTCAAGGAGTCGCTTCAGATCCAGCGCGATTCGGGCGACGAGAACTACCAGGCTTTGTGCTTGAATGATATTGGCGACACGTACTTCTCGAAAGGTCAATACCAAGACGCGCTCACCTATTTCCAGCAGGCGCTTACCGTACGCGAGAAACTGAAAGTGCCCGACGCCATTGCGAGCACAGTGCAAAGTCTGGCGGAGACGAACGTGCGGCTCGGTCAATACGATCAGGCCGCAGGGCTTTATCTGCACGCACTTGACCTTTATCGGAGCGCCGGCGACCAACGCGGCGGCGCCGCGGGTTCCGGTCACCTCGCTATCTTGTTCATTTACGAAGGCCGGTCGGGGGCCGCGGTGAAGTCCAGCGAAGACGCGGTGAAGACATTTCGCGACCTGAAAGAGAAAAGCCCAGTCATGGCCGAAATGCTGAAAGCTTACGGGGACGCTTTGGCTGAGGCGGGACGCTTCGATGAGGCGCAGAAGGCTCTCGACGAGGCGCTTAGCCTCGCACGAGAACTCAATAGCCAGGACGTGGTCGCCGAAGTGGTTGCCCTTCAGGGCAAGGTCGCCCTCTATCGGGGCGATTTCAATTCGGCCCAAGCGTTTTACACTCAGTCGCTCAATCTTGCCTCCCGTACCAAAGATCGCGAGAAGGTGGCCGTCTCCAAGATCGGCCTGGCTAAAGTCGACACTGCCAAAGGGCGCGCACGACAGGCGGTGGCGAGCTTGAAGAGCTTGGGTCTCGAAGCCGAGAGGCTCGGGTCCCCGTATTTATCGGCCGAATGTGCAGTTGATTTGGGCGAAGCGCTGTTGGGGACGAAAGACTATGCCGGAAGCCGGCATGCGCTCGAGCCCGCCCTCAATACCAGCGAAAAGCTCGGAATGCGGATCCTAAGGGTCCGGGCCCATTACTCTCTCGGCACAATCCTGCGCCTCTCCGGAAATTCGTCGGAAGCTTCGCGGCATTACCAGCAGGCGCTCAGCTTGCTGGAAGAAACCCGCAAAGAACCCGGCGCGGAAAAGGTTCTCCAGCGCGCGGATTTGGGTTCTCTTTACGAAGACGCTACTCGCTGGGTGGGACAAACCAAGAACTAACTAGGAGCCGTAAAAAAGGGCACGACCTCAGTCGTGCCCTTTGCTGCGTCGCAGATTGCTTCACGGATTCAGCGTGAAGGTGGTAGCGAAGCCGGACCCTGACCACGTAAACGTAGAGTATGTCGGGCTCGCAGTCGAATAGCCCGTCGGGAACCCGGTAACCTTCATGGTGTAAATCTGGCCCGTACTCAAGACCCCGCCCGTCGTCGCAAAGTAATAGAACCCCGTAACGTCGGTGGTTGCGGTGATTGTAGTTGTCCCAAAGATGCTTACCGTGGCCCCCTGAATGCCTGCGCCGCTCGAGTTCACAACGTAACCGGTGATTGGATCCGCCATCATCCCCACCCGGAGCGTCGTAATCAGACTACTGGCATCGCTAGTGAGGACGCTTGCCGGGCTACTGCTCCAGCCTGGGCAGGTGCTGTGGATATGTTTTCCATTCTGAGCGTTGACTTGATTGTTGAACGCGGTCAGCGTGTTAATGGCGTCCTGGTTGTCGCCAGCGTTAATGTAGCCTTGCGCCGCCGACAGCTTGCTGGTCAGTGCATTGGCAATACCGGCATTATCGATGCAACCAGAATTGAGCAGAATTGTGACTAGGTTGCTGATGCTGGTGGTATCGACCACCACGTTGACGGTGACGAATGCGTAATGGTTCAGCGAACCGTTGACCCCGTTCACGTCCAGAGTAAAGGAACCCGGCATCACGGAGGGCCCAAGGCTCACCGTCAGGGTGGAAGACGTTGGAGATGTCGAGAGGTTCGGCGTAATCGTGGGGTTCATCGTTGCGGTGACACCGGTCGGCGCTCCGGAGACGCTTAGCGTTACCGGCAAGGCAAAGTCGTAAAGCCCACTCATGGACACAGTAGAGGTCGCTGACCCGCCTACGCCTATGTTGAGCGTAGTAGGACTCGCACTGAATGAGAAATCGGGCTGGTTCACGTCGAGGATGGTAATGTCAGTGTTGAGTTTCTGCGTTGTGCAGCTGGTGGTGCACGTACTCCCGTCGGGTGACTGCGGCATGATTGCCCAATTGTTCTGACCGTCGTCCCCAATTACCAGGCCCGGGTTGACGGGCGCTGGCGACGCATAGTTGTTATTGGCATTGCTGACGAGGATAGGCCCTGATCCGCCCGTCACGTTGCAATGGGCCTGCTGGGTGCCGCCGCAGGAGCACTGCGCCTCTTCAACGATGCAATAGTTCTTACCATTGACACTCAGCTGCGCGCAGGTGGTCTGAGGTGGAACCGGGGTACTGCACGCTAGCCCAGGGTTCCCCGGTACGCTGCACCAGTTGGGGTTCTGTGGAATGCCGGGCAGCCGGGTTGAGTTGAACACCGTCGGATCCCAGTATTGAAACTGGATGGCCATTGACGGGTTTGAGGCGCAGGAAAAGTCCGTAGTCGTGGGAAACACGTACGTCTGGTTCGTCCCGCTGCCGCCTGGGTCCGTGAATTGGTTGGACCCGCCTTGGCTGGTCGGCTGCGACGGGGTGGTGTACGTGGCCTCCGGAGCGGCGGGGGTGGGGGAGAACGTCCAGCTTAGAATGCTCTGGGTCTCAAAACTTCCACCGGTTGCACCGGTAAAACCAACATAAGCCTTTCCCTCAGTCAATGAGAGCAGGGTTCCCAAGTCCACGCTAACTCCGCCCGGGTACATGTCAGTGCCGTCCACAATGACATGAATATTGGCGGGCGAGGCGGCAGAATACTTTATGGTCACGGTATGCACGTTGCCGTCGGCCAGGTTCGATGAGGTAAGCACCTGAGGGCCCCACGTCGAGTTGAGGGGACCGTCCCCACCGCAAGCCTGGTTATGATGCGAGGTGTTCGGTCCTGTACCGCAACTCTGCACTGCTACGTGGCTTCCCGCGAGATCCCAGGCGTTTTGATATACGTCGAACTCGATCGCTAAGCTGTTCGGGATGCCTGCACCCGTGCTGGGGTCTGTGCTTCCGTCTGCGTCACCGTACCCGAGCGCGCCACCATTTCCATGGGTATAACCGATTGCGCCCGTGCTCGCATTTTGGATCACGAACGTGATGCCATCGGCGGGAGTGGTGGAGGGGTTGGTGAATTGGAATTGGAAATTAGTGGTAAACCCGCTGTCGACCGCTTGCGGGGTGCTGTACCACGCCGACCCGGTCTGATTACCGGAGCTATTGGTGAGTTGCAAAAATACCGGATCCGGATATTCCCCCGTGAATGTTGTTGAACCGGTGCCGCTACCATTCACACTGTAACTGTTTAGCGTCAAGCACAATTGGTTCGAGCTGAAGTCTGGGGTGTACGCGGGAGAAGAGGGGCAGTCCTGCGCCCAAGCCTGCAGTCCGCCCCCAACAGCCGTCAGCAGAATAAAAACCACAGAAGCGAATCCAAGGGGCTTTGAAAGCAAATTTGCGAAGGTTCTCATGGCACACCCTCCCAGCAAGATCTGAATAAATTCCGTAGAGCCCGTTTGACACAATCCTGTTACTCAACGAGTGGTACGTTGAAAGGTGGCACTCCACAATGGAGCGCAAAGGCGGAGGTTTGCATACCCATTCTGCTTACGGGGAAATAGATCTTCTTGCGGACGTCGGTATCGGGGGGAGTCAGCAGAATCTACGCAAAGGACAGGACAACCCAGGCGCGTTCAGCCGGAACCCAAGTCCAGCGCCGGAATTGTGAACCTCCGGGATCGTTCTGTCAATGACAAAATATCCCGTATCGCCGGAAAATGAGCCGTGTCGTTTAGGGGATAGGAGGAACGAGGTGTGGAGGATACAGCAGATTTCACACAGTTGTTCCTCGCGCCGGCATTCGCATTGCTTTCATTGCCGCGCGGTACAACTTTTTTGCGAACAGGGCTTGGTCATGAATATGTATAGTGTTCAACTGCCGACACAGGAGATCGGATGACTGAGAATAGAATGCGTGGATTCGCAAAGGCGAGCATCCTGGTGTGGGTACTAATCTTGACCGGAAGCCTTCCCGCACAGAAGCCCAACGCTGGCCTTGTCCTGATCCACGGTCACATTCTCACAGTGGATGACAACGATTCAGTGGCCCAGGCCCTCGCCATTGATCACGGCGTTATCGTAAAGATTGGCAGTGATGACGAAGTTCTGCACTTCGCTGGCACTGCTGGCGGCACACGTGTGATCGACCTTCACGGACACACGGTAACCCCCGGCCTTATCGACACACACGCCCACATCGCGGATGGGGGCGTCAGCGAACTTTACGGCGTAACACTTTCAGACGCGACTTCGGTCGCCGAGATCGTCTCCCGAGTAAAAGCCAAGGTCGCAATGGTCAAACCGGGCGAATGGATCGTCGGCTCAGGCTGGGACGAGGGCAAGCTTGTCGAACATCGTTACGTCACCGCCGCGGATCTCGACGCTGTGTCCCCGAACAACCCTGTTTGGCTCACCCATACCACCGGGCATTATGGAGTCGCGAACTCCGCCGCCCTCAAGCTGGCGCATATCAATGCGGGCTCGCCCGATCCGCCAGCCGGCACCATTGATCGCGACGCCCACGGCAATCCTACCGGGGTGCTCAAAGAAGACTCCGCCATGGCGCCCGTCGTGCACCTCATCCCACAAACTACGTTGGAGCAGATGCGGCAGGGAATTCTTCACATCCAGCAGGTGCTGCTCAGTGAAGGCCTGACCGCTGTCAAGGACCCGAATATCTCCCAAGCTCATTGGGACGCCTACAAATCTCTCCTCGACGAAGGACGTCTTAAGGAGCGTGTCTGCGTCCTGTGGTATGCCGGTTCGTCGATGGATAGTGCTCGCAAGGCATTGGCGGAAGTGAACTCCGTTCCTCGTCTGCCGGCGACGCTGGGCAACGACCACCTGCTCTCATGCGGGGTCAAGATGTTCATGGACGGCTCCGGCGGTGCCCGCACCGGCTGGCTTTACGATGCCTGGATGCGAAACGGCACGACTTCCGACGTTACCAGTTCGGGAGCACCGAATTACGGTTACCCACAAACCGATCCCGCCGTTTATCAAGACATGGTCCGCCTGTTTCACCGGAATAAGGTCCCGGTCGGCACGCATGCCGTTGGTGATCGCGCCATGGACTGGGTAGTTGACACCTACGCGCTGGTCGAGAAGGAACAGCCTCAGCCGGGGCTGCGGCACAGCATTATCCACGCCAACCTGCCGACTCCGCATGCTTTGGACGTGATGGCAGACCTGCAGAAGAAATACGACGCGGGGTACCCAGAGATGCAGCCGGGATTCATGTGGTGGATCGGCGACATCTATGCGGGCAACTATGGCCCGAAACGCGATCAGAGTCTCGAACCGCTCAAGACTCTTCACGCACGCGGCATTCTCTGGTCCGGTGGGTCGGACTACTCGGTTACACCGGTCGCGCCCCGCTACGGCCTTTGGGCGTCCATAGCGCGTCAAACCGCCAAGGGAACCTTCGGCCCCACGCCTTTCGGAACCGCAGAAGCCGTTGATATCCATACTGCCCTACGCAGCTACACAGCCTGGGGCGCCCGCCAGATGTTCCTCGAAAACAAGATCGGCACGCTCGAAGTTGGCAAACAGGCTGACCTTGCTGTTTGGGACAAGGATCTTTACGCGATTCCTACCGAACAAATCAAAGACCTGAAGTGCCTGATGACCCTCGTTGGCGGCGAGGTTGTCTACACCTCTCCTGACTCACCAGTGACCGTGTCTGTGCGCTAGCAGATCGCGCGGGCCGGCGTCCGAGGGCTTTAAATGTCATCTCGGTCGCGGAGCTGTTGCTTTCGTGCTTCCACTCCGCGAACAGCGTTGCGTAATTCTTGGTGATGTAATCCGCGGGACTCACATCGAGCTTCTTGGCCGTAGCGTCGATCCAGCGCGGCGGTCCTTCGATCTCACAGAAATCTCCGATGGGAGTTTGATCGACGACCACCTGGCCTTTGCCATCGCTCCATTCCGCGCGGAATTTCTCATAGCGAAACGACGGGGAATAGCCCAGCGCGCGCAGAATTGCTTCCATCTTTTTGCCGTCGGAAACTCCCGTTTCCAATTCGACGCGGGAACTGTGGCGGCTCACCTTGCCTCCGCTTTTGTGGGTCAGCTTCCACGAGGGCCCGTAGCTCCTCAGACGCAGCAATTCTCTTCGTTTCCGCAACTTTTGCCCCGGCAGGTCGTAGAGTGTATTGATTTCGCGAGTAGGAGGAGTCTCTATCCGAAATCCTGCAGCGCGCAGCCGTCGCCGGAGCGCACCCAGATTGCGGACTCGAAATTTAATCTCAATTTCCCGCTGCATGTATGCAGTGTATTACGAGGGTTGTGCTGCGGGACGGGACGGGATCGCGGAAATCTTTTGAGACACATTCTCCCAGTTGACCTCCTCGATCGGCCCCACCACCAACGTCCAGGCAAGCGCGCCCAACCACGCCATGGCCGCGGTGATGAGGAACGGCCAGTAGAACAGTCCTGTCCGGTCGAGAAGATATCCGGTAAGCGCCGGGGCCACAGGGCCGGCAAAGTTTCCGACAAAGTTCTGCAGGCCGGTCCAGCGTCCGACCATCTCTCGTCCCGCCAAAGTCTGCGGAATCGCCCAGGTCGCGCAACCACTGATTCCGAGAGAGGCCCCGGTCGCCGCCAGCATCCAGGGGAGCAGATCATCGGGCACGAGCGCGGTCAACGTGATGAAAATTCCAACGCCGGTGCATCCCAGCGCCATCGACGCCTTGCGCACAAATGTGGTGGAGGATCCCGCGGTGATCCAGCGATCTGAGAGCTTTCCCCAAACCGTGGCTCCGATAGCAGACATCAAAAAGAGCAGGCCGCCCTCTCTCGCCATCGTAGTCATCGAAAGATGCCGGCCTCGCACCAGATAAAAGGGCAGCCAGGTCACGAGAAAATACAGGTAGTAGTTAACGCAGAACTGGCCGAGGCAAGTGCCCCACGCCGACCGTTGTCGCAGGATAGGAAGCACTCCCGACCACGGGGCGGCCGGGACGCGAGAGGGTTTCGTCCAGCGCGGCATCCATGCGCACCACGGCACCAGCCAGAGCAATCCGGCCAAGCCCAGCGTCACGAAAAATGGCCGCCAGCCAAAACGCCCGACAATGTTTCCGCCGACCATAATGCCAATCGCGGGACCGAGCGCCAAGCCTCCGATGATCAGCGCATTGGCAAAGCCGCGGCGCTCCTCTCGGAATTGATTGCACAATATTTTGCTGTAGGAAGGAAATGCGACGGATTCTCCAAAACCAAGGATGACGCGGATCGTCAGCAGGGCCGCAAATCCGTGCAGCACCCCGGTTATCGCAGTGGCCACTGACCACAGAAAAAATCCTGCGGCAAATACCCACTTCACATCGAAGCGGTCCACCAGCCATCCGGCCGGCATTTGCATGAGAGCGTAAGTCCAGAAAAAGGCGGAGAGGAGAGTTCCCAATTGCGAGGCAGACAGTCCCAGTTCGTCTTTGATGAGCGGCGCAGCAATGGAAAGATTGCTGCGATCGATGTAATTGATAATCACCGAAAGGCTCATCAGGAAGAGTACATGGTTCATGGAGGAATGTTCTTGCGAGATACCGACTGGGGCGGAGGCAGGGGGACTGGCTTTCTCGCGACTAGCGGTATGGGTCATCGCAAAGCCGACCAATTGTACACTCGCTCGAACTGTCGGTTGCGCTCTTTGTTATGATCTTGCCGCAGACCGGGGCTGATTATGAAAAATCTATTCGAGCCAGACGCCACCCAGGAAGTCATCTCGCGCATTGACCACCTTTAGGCCACTTCACAGAGACATTGGGGAAAAATGGACGTCGCGCAGATGATGGCACACTGTTTCTGCCGCCCTGGACATGGCTTCGGGGCAGATCAACCCGCCGCGAATGTTGATAGGAAGGCTGATCGGCGCCATGGTCAAGCCGATTTACACGAACGAAACGCCTTTTTCGAAGAACAGCCCGACGGACAAGAAGCTAGTCGTGTTGGACCAGCGTGATTTTCTTCGCGAACAGCAAGAGCTGAAAATGAAAGTGCGCCAGTTTCGTGAAGGCGGGGATGCGCAGTGTACGCGCCATCCGCACCCGTTCTTTGGGCCGTTAACGCCGCAGGAATGGAGCCGCGGAATGTACAAGCACCTGGATCACCATCTGCGGCAGTTCGGCACGTAATGCTCCTGGCGGGGTCGAGGATCAATCTGAAAACGTCGGCAACTTCACCAGATCGTCTTTCGGCACCGATTCCAGGTGACCACCGACTTTACGCCAAGCGGTCAGCCCGCCCACAATCACAAACGTGTTGAATCCTTTTTCCCGCAGCAGGTGCGCCACCCGGGCGCTGGTCGCTTCGCGCGCTCAAGTACAGTACAGGTAGATATCCTTGTCCTTCGGCAGATTCTTGATTTCTTCGTCAAGGTTATTAGGCTCAATGCGGATCGACCCCAGGATGCGCTCGGCTCCGACGTCGTAATATCCATGGCTGCGGACGTCCGCAATCAGAATGCCGTCGGATTCCCCCGCAGCCAACCGTGCAGCGAGTTCCTGCACCTGCACGCGCGGCACTACCCGGTACTCCCGATATTTGAGCGCTTGCGCTACGCGATAGAGCGCGTAAACCAGCAGCGCCATGGTGAGAATGACTTCCATCACACGCCCCGCGGCATGGAAATTGTTCAGCGTAGCCGCCAGGAAATCGCGCGAGATAAATCCGACCAGAAGATAAGTCACCGAGTAGAGCAGGGCTCCAGCGAAATCGAGCTGCAGAAATTGCCAGAAGCGCATCTTCATACTGCCGGCCAGCGGCGCCGCCATGGTGTTGACGCCGGGTACAAACTTGGCAATCACCAGAGTTGCTTTGCCTCGTTTATAGAAGGATTCCGCGGAGCGCAGCATGCAGGTCTCCGGGTTCATGGAGAGCCGGCAAAGGAATCCCAACAGGGCCCATCCCGTGTAACGCCCTAACCAGAACTGTGCGATGTCTCCAATCATTAGCGCGGCCATAGCGGCCAACAGGACCGCCGTTCCCGACAAGGTGTGGGCAGCGGTGGCAGCGCCAGCGGCAATCAGGGCAATTGCCGCCGGGAAGGGAAAGCCCATTGCCTCCGCCAACAGCACGGCGAACGTCAGGGCATAGCCATGGCGCGCCATCATCGAGAGCAGGTCGTTCATTGCAGGTAAATGGCTTGGATGCGGAGGCCCCAGAAAGGTTCCAGTATAAACAAAGCCGGACGGGGTCCGATGGATCCCGTCCGGCTTCATGTACGAGGAGCGAGTCTCTCAGGAGGACTTCCTCGACAGGGTGAGCAAAGCGGCGGCTTGCACTCGAAGTCTTTCCGGCCCTGTCCGGGCCGGCGCGTCGAAAAACCAAGGCGCCTTTCGTCTAAAGCTTCGACTGACGCCGCCGCCTGTCGTTGATGTTCGTTCGCCGCAGACAGGACCCTAAGCGACCTGCCTTTCTCAGGTGCCAAGGGGAGAGAAGTGAGGTCGCGTGATCCGGCCCCACCGCATGCCAGTGCGTCTCGTTAACCTTCCACCGGCGAAACTCCCATCAACTGACCGCATTTTGCGACGCTTCGGAAGAAAAATCTGTGGCGACCGTCACCCATCATCGTGACCATGATCAAGATGCTTTTTAATGGTTTTTCGTGCTTCGGCTCACAAGCTTTGGCTGGTAGGAAAATCCTCAAGCGGCTGGGAATGAAGCGGTTTGCGAAAAGGCTTATTTTTCTCTCGCCACCACGAACTCCGGCGCCCACAGCAGAGCGCGTTTGATCTCAGAATCCGGGAATGTGCAGATTGCCCTCTGTGCCGACTTGGCATAGCGGGCTGCTTCCGTGCTCGCCGCCTCCAACGATCCATAGCGCTGCAGGATCTCGAGAATCTGCCCATGCGTCACGCCATTGAAGGCCCGGTCGCGCAGAATCCTCTCGATTTTTGAACGCTCTTGTAGAGTGCAACGCTCGAGCGCATGAATCACCGCCATGGTGACTTTGCCTTCGCGCAAGTCACTGGCTACTGGCTTGCCCAAGACCTCTTCGGAAGCGGTCAAATCGAGAACGTCATCCACAAGCTGAAACGCCATTCCGAGATCATGCCCATACTTGGCCAGCGCCTCCTCCTGTTCGGGTGTTGCGCCGCCGAGGATCGCGCCCAACCGCATGCACACCGAAAACAGGCAGGCGGTCTTGCGATAGATCAGATCGAAATGCTCGTCTAGAGAGATCGTCTTGCCGAGTCTCTCCAGTTGCAGCAGTTCGCCCTCGACCATCTGCTGCGTGAGTTCAATGAGGGTGTCGAGAATACGAAAATTTCGCTCCCGCACAGCGATCTTGAACGCCTGCATGTAGAGCCAGTCGCCCGCCAGCACGCACTTCGAACTCCCCCATTGCGTGTTTGCGGAAGGACGGCCACGCCGTGTTCTGGCCTCATCGATTATGTCGTCGTGAACCAGCGTCGCGGTGTGGATGATCTCCATCACTGCCCCTAGACGAACCGCTCCTCCACCCTCGTAATTGAGCAGTTTCGCAGAAAGCAGTAACAAAGCAGGCCGGATTCTCTTGCCGCCGCCAGCCCGCAGGTATTCGCCGATCTCGGTAATCGCGCCGACGTCCGAGACCGTATCGCGCCCGAACTCGTCTTCGAGGGCGATCAGATCGTCCCGCAGTAGGTCGAAGACTTCTTTTCCGTTAATGGTGGCAGGCGCGCTCATGCTTGCAAGTGCTGTTCACCACGGAGGCACAGAGACCAAGAGAAAAGCAATGTGAGTGAACAATCCTTTGCCATCTCCATGACTGCGTGTCTTCCTGGTGAAATCAATTCGTCCGATAATTCGTAAACTGCAAATCAATTCCGAAATCGTGCTGCTTCAGCAGGGCGATTACTTCCTGCAGAGTATCGCGATCTTTGCTGCTGATCCGTACCAGGTCCGCTTGAATCGAGGCTTGCGCCTTTTTCTTCGAATCCTTAACCAGCTTTACTATCTCGCGGGCCTTCTCAATCGCGATGCCTTGCTGCAGGGTAATGCGGCGCTTGGACGTTCCTCCGGCGGCCGGTTCGATGGCGCCATAGGTCAAGGCTTTGAGCGAAACCCCGCGTTTCACCAGCTTCTGCTGCAGGACGTCGTTCACAGCCTTCAACTTGTATTCGTCCGCCGAGTGCACCGCGATCGCATCTTTTTCCAATTCGATGTTTGATTTCGAATCCTTCAGGTCGAAACGGGTGTGGATCTCCTTCAACGCCTGCTGGATGGCATTCGACACCTCCTGCATGTCGACTTTGCTGACGACGTCGAAGCTGTTATCGGGCATATATTTCTAATCTTTCTGAAACAAAGGAATCTTCCCAGAGAGTAACAGAACTCGCGGTTTACGAGGCAGGAACTTTGCTTTCAACCATTTCAGATAATTTGAAAAAATTGTAGAAATTGCGGGCGGTCGGATCGCCCATGGCTTCCATCGAAATCCCACGCAACTCGCCCAATTGGCGCGCCGTTTCCTGGACGTAGGCCGGCTCGTTCCGCTTTCCGCGATAGGGCACGGGAGCGAGATAAGGGCAATCCGTCTCGATCAGCATGCGGTCGAGAGGAACCTGAAGGGCGGCGTCGCGAATCTGCTGTGCTTTGGGGAATGTCACATTTCCCGCGAAGGAAATCATGAAACCCATGTCGAGCGCGCGCTTGGCCTGCTGCCATTTTCCGGTGAAGCAATGCAGGATGCCGCCGATTCCTTTCATCGCCCATTCCGACTGGATCAAGCCGAGGCAGTCATCCCAGGCATTGTCGCTGTTATCGGAGGGCCGGCAGTGAATGACAATCGGCAGTTTTGCCGACGCCGCGAGTTCCATCTGCCGCACGAATACCTGCTTCTGGATGTCACGCGGAGAGTGATCGTAAAAGTAATCGAGTCCGATCTCTCCCCAGGCGATTACCTTGGGATGCCGCGCCAGTCGCTCCATTTCCGCGTAAGCGTGTTCGGATGCCAGCCTGGCTTCATGGGGATGGATCCCGATCGTCGCGTACAGGAACGGATGCTTCTCCGCCAGTTGGATCCCTGCGTCGAAGTTCGGAGGACCGTCGCCATTGCCGATTGCGACCATAGTCCGCACTCCCGCCTCGCGCGCCCGTGCGATCACCTGCTCGCGATCGGAGTCGAACTGCTTGCCATCGAGATGGGCGTGAGAATCGACGAACATCGAGAAGCGGACCTCGGACTTCAGACCTCGGACTTCGGACCTCAGACCTCGGACTCCAGACCACAGGCCCAGGGTCGGAAGCCTGAGGTCCGAGGTCCGAAGTCCGGGCCTGGTTTTCTACTTGAGTCTTGCTCCGACCGGTACATCTTCCAGAAAGCTAGCCAGCACCGGCTTTCCGCCTTCTGGTGAAGCAGCGACGATCATGCCGTTTGATTCCATCCCTCGCAACTTCCGGGGTGCCAGATTTGCGACCAGCACGACTTTGCGCCCCACCAGCGTTTCCGGTGCGTAGGCTTCGGCGATCCCGGCAAGCACTTGCCGTACTTCGGTGCCGATATCGACTTCCAGCCGCAAAAGTTTGTCTGCTTTGGGCACGCGTTCGGCAACCTTCACCACGCCCACGCGCAGCTCAACCTTGGCAAAATCATCAATCGTAATCTTGTTTCCATCCTGCGAAACCGCGGCGGGAGTTGGGGCCGCCGTCCCCAGCGCGATTCCCGGAGCGGTTTGCGCACCTGGTGCTTTCGGTGCGGGAGCACTCTCTTTGGTTTCTTCCACTACCGGTCCTCGTTGCTGCTCTTCCATCTGCTGCATCCTTTCAATGGCGCTCTTGTCGGCGCGCGGAAAAACGGGACGCACGTCGCCGAGCTTCGTGCCCAGCTTCAGTTGTCCCCAAGCCAGTGTGTTCAAGTCGAGCTTCTGAATGTTGCCTAGCCCCATCTGTTCCCAGATTTTCGCGGTCGCTTCGGGCATGACAGGATGCGCCAGCGCGGTGGCGATGCGTAGCGCTTCCGCCGAGGTATAAAGCACGGTGGCCAGGCGCGCCCGGCTCTCGTCATCGTTCTTTTCGCCCAACGCCCACGGCTCGTTTTCGACAATATATTTATCAACGGCAGCGACCAACGCCCATGCCGACTCTAAAGCCCGCGAAAATTGGAACTGGTCGAACATCGTCGAAAATTCGCGAATCGTTTTCCGCGCGGTCTCGGCGATAGCGTCATCGGCTGGACTTCTCGCGACGCTGTGCGACGGATACGGCACCTCACCTTTGAAGTACCGGTTGATCATGGTTAGCGTGCGGCTGGCCAGATTGCCGAGACCGTTGGCGAGATCGGAGTTATACCGCTGCACCAGCGCATCGAAGGAAAACGATCCGTCCTGTCCGAAGACGACCTCGCGTAGCAGGAAATAGCGCAGCGCGTCCGCCCCCAAGACGTCGAGGATGGTTTCCGTGCGCACGATATTGCCGCGCGACTTCGACATCTTGCTCTCTTCAAACAACAGCCACCCGTGGGCGACAATCGCCTTTGGCAGCGGCAAACCCGCAGCCAAAAGAAATGCCGGCCAGTACACGCAGTGGAAACGCACGATCTCCTTGCCGATCATGTGCACATCGGCCGGCCAATATTTCTTGAATGCCTCCTGCGCGCCCGAGTGCGACGATCCGTATCCGATGGCGGTGATGTAGTTGGCCAGCGCATCGAGCCACACGTAGATCACATGCTTTGGATCGTCGGGCACCGGAATGCCCCACGAGAAGGTGGAGCGGCTGATCGATAAGTCGCGCAGACCCGATCGCACAAACGAAATGACCTCATTGCGGCGAGTTTCCGGGCGAACAAAATCGGGGTTGGCGTAGAGTTCGAGCAGTTTGTCCTGGAAGGCCGAGAGCTTGAAGAAGTAATTCTCTTCATGAACGGTCTCTGTGATGCGCCCACAAGTGGGGCAGGGATCGCCCGGTTGCGCGCCATCGACGTAGAGTTCGTCGGACACGCAGTATTGGCCGGTGTAAGTGCCCTTGTAAATGAAACCGTTATCCCGGATCCGACGGAACAGTTCCTGCACTCGCTTCTTGTGGCGCTCTTCGGTGGTGCGGATGAAGTCGTCATTGGAAATCCCCATCCGCTTCCAGAGCTTGCGGAATTCGTTGGAAATCTCATCCGCGTATTGCTGCGGCGTCTTACCCGCAGCCTGGGCCGCACGCTCGATCTTCTGCCCGTGCTCGTCCGTGCCGGTCAAAAAGAATGTGTCGGCGCCGAGCAGACGCTGCCGGCGCGCGATCGTGTCGCAGGCGATTGTCGTGTAAGCGTGACCGATATGCGGCCGCGCATTCACGTAATAAATCGGGGTCGTGATGTAGAACTTCCTGTTCATAATTGTCTGCGAAGACTACCGCGGCTCTGTTTGTGTTTCCCTGTGTTCTCTGTGGTTAAGGTTTTTCTGCGAGCAGATAGATGCGTGTCGCTTCCTGCATCACCGCCTTCAATGGAACGTGATGCTCGCCTGCGATGCGCCGGCAATCTTCGTATTCGGGCGCATAGTTAGTGATGGTTCCGTTCATGCTGGCAATCTTGATGCGGACTTCGCCCCATTGGGTGCGCACATTTTCCCAGCGGCGCGCCAGGGTTTGCCGTACTTCCTCGCGCCGCCGAACGCCGAGCGTCGTGGTCTCCGCAAAAATCAAATGGGCCAGCTTGCTGGACTGCTCGGGCTTACACAAAACGGTTAAGAGCGTTCCTGGACGATTTTTCTTCATCTGCACCGGGACTCCGAAGACGTCCAGCGCGCCTTCTTCGAGCAACCGATCCATTACGTAACCGAACACCTGCGGGTTCAGATCGTCCAGGTTGGCTTCGAGAATCGTGATGGTCTCGGACTTTGTTTTTGCCTCCGACTGGGCAGCGCCCTCTCCAATCACCAACCGCAACACGTTCGGATGTTCGGCGAACTCTCGCGATCCAGCGCCGTAGCCTGATTTTTCGATCTTCATCTCCGGGAACGTTGCAAAGCGTCGCGCCAGCGTTTTGACGATGGCCGCGCCCGTGGGCGTCACTAGCTCCGCCTGCACCCCCGAGGAATACACCGGCGCACCCTTGAGCAACTCAACCGTCGCAGGAGCGGGTACGGGGAAGGTCCCATGCGCGCATTTCACGGTTCCGCCTCCAACATTCAAGGGCGAGCAGACGATCTCATCAACGCCGAGAGCCTCCGATCCGACCGCCGCGCACACAATGTCCACCATGGCATCAACTGCGCCGACCTCGTGGAAATGCACACTCTCAACAGGCACGTTATGAATCTTTGCTTCCGCTGCTCCCAATGCCTCAAAGATGGCAACAGCAGTCTTCTTTGGCGACTCGGAAATCGTAGAGGCAGAAATGATGGTACGAATCTCGTTCAGGCCGCGATGCAAATGCTCATGCGCGTGTGACGGGTGCGCCCGCTCCGTCGAATGTTCGTGATCATGACCGTGCTCGTGGGCGTGCGAATGTGGCGCGTGCTCGTGTTTCGCATCTGCGGAGGGTGCCACATCCTGCTTGGCCCAGTACTCTTCGCGGGGCATGTCCTTTTCGCCATCAACCCAGACGTCCACCTTCGTTGCCGAGATCCCGCTGCGCATCACCCGCGAAATTTCCAGCTTCGCTCCCACGCCAAGTGCTGAAACCGTTTCTTCCAGCAATCGCGGGGACACTCCGGCATCCACCAGCGCGCCTAGCAACATGTCGCCGCTGATACCGGAAAAGCACTCGAGGTAAGCGATGCGCATAGAAGATTCAACCAACCACGGAGGCACTGAGACACGGAGAAGAGGCAGTATTTGTGCTGAATGGTCTTTCTCAGCGCCTCTGTGTCTCCGTGGTGGTCCCAATTTCGACCGAGTTTTCATGATAGGGAACCGCTTGTTGATGCGTCAAACGTAGCGCTCCCGTCCACTCTGTTAAAATCGCTGTTTCTTCAACAGCTTAGAGGGTTTCCTTGTATCGTCATCTAGAACATCGTCTTGCCCAGCGACTGCGGGAGTATTTGCAGCAGCGGTATCCGAAGGCGGCGCTGCCTGCGGTAGTGGTCGAACAACCCCCGAAAATTGAACTCGGCGACTTTGCCATTCCTATCTTTCCGTTCGCCAAGCCGCTCCGTTCGGCCCCACTGAAAATTGCCGAAGCCATTCGGACTGAAATCGGTTCCGTCGAGGGCATTGCCGGGATTCAGGTGGCGCCCCCGGGCTATTTGAATGTAAAAATCGACCGAGCGTTTCTGGCCGCGGAGCTCGCCGCCGATCGGAAGCCGCCCGCCAAAGTTCCGCCGGGAAAAATTCTGGTTGAGCACTCCAGCATCAACCCCAACAAAGCGGCGCACATCGGCCATCTCCGCAATGCCATCCTTGGAGACACGTTCGTGCGGCTGCTGCGCTATGCCGGCAGGGAAGTGGACATTCAAAATTACATCGACAACACCGGTGTGCAGGTTGCCGACGTGGTGGTCGGATTCACCCACCTGGAGAAGAAATCACGCTCGGAGATTGAGGCCCTTAGCCGCCAGCCCCGATTCGATTACTACTGTTGGGATCTCTACGCGCGCGTGTCGCAGTGGTACGAGGCTGACAAGCAGAATAAACAAGCGCGTTTGCAGACGCTGCACGCCATCGAAGACGCGGGCAGTGAAACTGCCGCGATTGCTGACTTGATTTCCCTCGCCGTGCTTCGCCGCCATCTGGAAACTATGGACCGGCTGGATATCGAGTATGACTTCCTGCCGCGCGAGAGCGAGATCCTGCACCTGCATTTTTGGGATGCGGCATTCAAGAGACTGAAAGAAATGGGGGTACTTACCAAAGAGACTTGGGGGAAGAATGCTGGTTGTTGGGTAATGCCACGCCCGGGGCGTGTGTATCTCGATACCAACGAAAACGGGCATATTCATACCAAAGGTGAGGCAATAGAGATAGATCCGAAGGAATTGATCGTCGATACCTATGTCGAGAACGGAAACACTGGAGTCAGGATTACACACGTCCCAACTGCAAGAACGACGAAGTCGGACCGCGCGGCATCGGTAGAAGAAAACCGAAGGATAGCGCTGGACACTCTAAAGTTCGAGTTGTCTGAGACACAGAACCAAAAAGTCATCGTTCGCTCCAATGGGACCGTTGGCTACGTCGGCAAGGACATCGCCTATCACATGTGGAAATTCGGCCTGCTGGGGCGCGACTTTGGGTACCGCAAGTTCTATCTCTATCCCAACCGGCACGATTGCTGGATTTCAAGCACAGATGGCGAGAAAGATCATCCTCATTTCGGAGATGTCGCCGAGATCTACAACGTAATCGACGCGCGGCAGTCGGAGGCGCAGAACACGGTCATTGAAGCGCTCCGCGGCCTAGGTCATGGCGAGGCCGCCGATCACTACACTCATTTTTCCTACGAGATGGTGGCGCTCACGCCGCGCTGCGCCGCGGAACTGGGCTACGTTCTCAGCGAGGAAGATAAAGCCCGCTCCTACATTGAAGTCAGCGGGCGCAAAGGATTCGGCGTAAAAGCTGACGACCTGCTCGATCAGCTGATCGCCTCGGCGAAGAAGGAAGTCGATTCCCGTCATCCGCAGTTGAGCGAGCCTGAGCGCCTCGCGATCGCAACGCAGATCGCCATCGGCGCGCTGCGCTACTTCATGCTGAAGTACACCAAGCAGTCGGTGATTGCCTTCGATTTCAAAGATGCGCTCAGCTTCGAAGGCGAGACCGGCCCTTACGCGCAATACGCGGTCGTGCGGGCCACCAGCATCTTCCGCAAGGCCGGGCTCGATGCCGATATATTTTTGGGGGAAATGTCTACCAGACTTTCAGCTGCCGATCTGCAGAAGTATCTCTCGGGCGACAGCGCCAATGATTTCTGGGAGTTGTGGCTTACGTCGTCCAAGACCTCCTATGTGATCGATCAATGCATCGCGACCACCGAGCCCGCCTACCTGGCCAAGCACGTATTTCAGCTCGCGCAGCTTTTCAACACCTTCTATCACCGCTATCCCATCCTCAGCGAAACAGACGAGAAGCGGAAGCAGTTCCTGCTCGCCTCGGTTGCGGTCGTGCGCCGCGAATTGATTCGCACACTGGCCGTCATGGGCATCACCGTGCCTCCGGTCATGTAAATGTCATGTAGAATGCCAGCGATCGCGACGCGAGCCTCTCGACTGCAATGTTGCAAGCCATGAAAGCATCTGTGCCCGCGCAGCACTGGGTTCGCCGAATCCTGCTCGGCATATTCTGGCTGATCCTTTTTGCGGCGATTGCTGGAGTCCTTTACGAGAACATCTCCGAAGCGCGCGACCGGCGTTTTAATCCCATGCCGGGCAAACTCGTGGACGTGGGTGGACGCAAGATGCACATCAACTGCACCGGGCAGGGGATTCCCACCGTGATCCTCGACTCCGGACTCGGGGACTCGTACGTTTCATGGCACAAGGTGCAGCCGGAGATCGCAAAATTCACGCGCGTATGTTCTTACGATCGCGCTGGAGTCGGCTACAGCGATCCGAGCAACGAGCCGCGTACCAGCCAAGTGATCGCCGAGCAACTGCATGCACTCCTGCAAGCGGCGCAGATTCCTCCTCCCTTCGTTCTCGTGGGCCACTCCATGGGCGGATATGATGTGCGCCTCTACGCCAGCCTCTATCCCAACGATGTCGCCGGCATGGTGCTGGTGGACGCTTCCCATCCCGACCAGGAGAATCGTCTTCCTGCCGAGCTCAAGAGCATGGAGGGAAGCTGGATGCGTGAGGCCGAGTTTCTCGCCTATAGCACGCCTTTCGGAGTCCCACGCCTGCTTGGTTTCTGTGATGACAATCCGTCAGGTCGGGCTGCGGACTGCAACTTCCATACCGCGCGCGAAGGAGTGGAGGAACTGAAGGCTTTTTCTGCCAGCGCCAAACAGGTTGCGGGCACCGGTGCACTGGGCGACATGCCGCTCGCGGTGCTCTCGCACGATCCTGACAAGCCCTCCAGTGACTTTTCCCCCGATCTCAACCAATCAATGAATCGAGTGTGGGATCAGATGCAGGGCGAATTGGCGCATCTCTCCACTCGGGGTACGCGTGCAATCGCGAAAAACAGCGGGCATTACATTCAGAGCGACCGACCCGACATGGTCATCGATGCCGTTCGGAATGTGACCGAGCAAGCCCGGCAATCGCATGCGGCCTCCACACCCGGCCAACATTGATTGGTCGTTGCTCCGGATCATCCGCGAAACCTGCTAACCTCTTTACTCACTTAACCCGCTTTGAACGCGGCACGCTTCGGCATCTCAGGAGCACATAATGGAATTCAGGGATCGGCCTAAAGCTCTTCCAACCGCTCTCATTGTGTTTCTCTTCTTCTGCACGTTTCTATCGATCATTGCCCGCGCCCAGGAGTCCGAGCCTGCCCAGGCACCGCAACCTGCAAAGCCTCGCCCGGTAGTTGGCCTTGCCCTGAGCGGCGGTGGAGCGTTAGGTCTGGTCGAAATCGGAATCATTCAATGGATGGAAGAAAATCACATTCCCGTCGACCGCATCGCTGGAACCAGCATGGGCGGAATCATCGGAGCGATGTATGCCGGCGGCATGACCCCGACGGAGATGAAAACATTCGCGGAGAAAATCGATTGGGATGAGGTCCTCCAGCCCGAGCCGGTCTACGCGCAGCTTTCCTATCGCCGCAAGCAGGACCGCCGCAACTTTCTCATTAACGCGCCGCTCGGGTTGAAACACGGCCTGCGCGGTCCCAATGGCCTGAATCCCGGGCAAGGAGTTGGCCTGCTGCTCGACCGCATTGCATTCCCCGAATCCGGCATTTCCAGCTTCGACGATCTCCCCATTCCTTTCCGCTGCGTCGCGACAGACATGCAAAGCGGCGAGACCGTGGTCCTGCACAACGGCCATCTGGCTCAGGCGCTACGCGCGTCCATGGCGATACCCGGCGTGTTCACTCCGGTGGAACTCAACGGCCGCATGTTGGCCGATGGCGGCATGGTACAGAACATTCCCGTAGAAACGGCTCGCGGTATGGGCGCCGATGTTGTGATTGCGGTCGAACTTCGCCTTCCGCCCGGCGATGTTAAGGAACTGGGCTCGCTCGCCGGAGTCCTGTCGCGCGCGGTCGACGTCATGATCACGCAGAACGAGCGGCTCTCGCTGGCGCTGGCAAGCGCAAAAATCAGCGTCGACATGAAGGGCTACTGGGTTATGGATTACAACAAAGTAGATCAACTGATCAGCCTCGGTTACCGGACCGCAGTCAGCCAGTCGGACGCCCTCCTGCCCTATGCGATACAAGATCCGCACGAGTGGGAGCAGTATCTGGAAGCCCGTGAAGCGCGAAAGCACGCGCCGATCAAGAGAGTCGACGCCATCGTAGTTACTGGCGCCGACCCAGATGCAGATAAAAGAATTCAACAGCGGCTCAGCAAGGACCTGCACAAGCCGCTGGACTTGCACGCAGTGGAGACGCAACTCACCCGCATTGCCGGGCGCGGAGAATTCGATGACCTCGGCTATGAAGGATTCATGCAAAACGGAGTTCCCGCCTTGCGCGTCACGGCTCACGAAAAATCTTACGGTCCTCCCTTTGTCGACTTGGCCGTGAACGTTGCAGGCTCCGGCGTCGCGGCCTTCGACTTCTCCGCCGGCGCTCGCGTGACTTTCATGGACATTGCCCACCACGGCGGCGAGTGGCGCAACGATCTTCTGTTCGGCTCGAGCAATCTTGCGGCGACGGAGTACTACCAGCCTGTCGGTCAATTTGGACTGTTTGTCGCACCCTATGCTTTCGCCTCCAAGTACGCCCGCAATTCCTTTACCGGCCTGACCCGCGTTGCCATCTTCGGCGATGAGCGTGCCGGCGGGGGACTCGATATCGGTTACGATTCGGGGCGGCGCAGCGAATTCCGCATCGGGTATGAATTGTTCGACGGAAAATTGGACCCACTGGTCGGTGCGACCGGTCTCCCCATTGTCCACGGCACCACGGGACAATTCCGCGCGCGCTACGTCTTCGACGGCCAGGACAGCCCATCCGTCCCCAGCAAAGGCAGCCTCGTCGTGGCTACGCTTTCACGCGTGCTGCAGAGTCCCGGCCTGCCGCACCCCATTTCGCAAATGGAACTGCAGACTTCCAATTTCATTCCCCTCAGCGACAAGACCTCGTTATTCAGCGACATCTCAGGTGGAACAACGTTTCGTGGCTCCGCCGGACCGTTTCAGATTTTTCAACTCGGTGGACCTTTTCGTCTCGGCGCATATTTCCCCGATGAGTTTCTGGGCGACCACTACGCCTATGCCTCGCTCGGCTTTCGCCGCGATCTGTACAAGCTGCCGCAATTGGTTGGCAAAAAAATCTACTGGGGCGGCTGGTACGAAGCAGGCACCGCCTTTGGTACGCTAGTCCGCGAGTCTGGCCCTGTAGCCGTGCGGGGAACATTCAATCTCGGAGTCATCGCGGACACCATCGTGGGTCCAATCGCGCTGGCGGGGAGCGTCAGCCCTACCGGGCAGAGCCGCGTGAACTTCTCCATCGGGCGCCTGTTTTGATGCCCTGAGCTAAACGGCAGAAACACGCTGGCAGTTCCCTCAGTCTGCCGTAGATTGATATACTTCGCCCTTCGTTCAAAAGATTCAGCTGGAGGAACTGGTGCGCCTGCCCCTTTCTTGTACCCTCGTTTTACTGATAACAATTTCGGCCGTTGGGCAGCAACAGATCGAACCCGCCCCGAAACCCATATTCAAGCTGCAGCAAGTCATGATCCCGGTGCGCGATGGCGTTCATCTGCAGACTGCGATTCTCACGCCGATCGATCAGAAAGGGCCATTACCCATTCTGTTCCGCCGCACACCTTACGGAGTCCCTGAGAAGGCGCCCGATCAGATGCCCTCGTCACTGAAGGAATTCGCGGAGGACGGATACATATTCGTGATTCAGAATTTGCGCGGACGCTTCAGGTCGGAAGGCGTGTTCAATCTTTCGTCGTGGGTCGACCTGAACGATCCCAAAGCCACCAACGAGACGACTGATGCCTACGATTCGGTCGAGTGGCTGATTAAGAACGTCCCCAACAACAATGGCAAGGTCGGCATGTTCGGAGTCTCTTACGATGGACTCACCACCGCACTGGCCCTGCTGCATCCGCATCCGGCGCTCAAAGCCATGAGTGAGCAGGCCTCTCCGGTCGATCAATGGATGAACGACGACGATCACCGTTACGGCGCCCTCCGCGAGAGTTACGACTTCGAATATGCCGTCATGGAGCAGGCGGATAAGAATAAGAACACGCATTTTGAATTCGAGACCTACGATACCTATCAGTGGTATCTCGACTTGGGGCCGCTGACCAACATCAATGCGAAATATCTGCACGGATCGATTCCGTACTGGAACTCAAGCATCGACCACCCCGACTACGACGAATTCTGGAAAAAAGAGGCCTGGGTGCGCCAGCTCCACGCCTCAACCGTGCCTAATCTGAATGTAGCTGGATTCTGGGATCAAGAAGACCCGTGGGGTCCGTGGCAGATTTTCAAGCACGCCGAAGAAAACGATCCGCAGCATACCAATTTCATTGTGGCCGGCCCGTGGTACCACGGGGAATGGCAGACTCCCAAGGGCGACAGCATCGGACTGATCCCGTTTGGCGGACACGAGACCGCGCGCGAGTTCCGCGAAACGATCGAAGCCCCATTTTTCCGTTATTACCTGCATGGCAAAGGTGAAAAGCCGGCTTGGCAGGCGAGCACGTTTCAAAGCGGATCGAACGCGTGGCACACGTATCCCGTTTGGCCCCCAAAAGAGGCAAAGAGCACAAACTTGTATTTACAGGCCGATGGGACGCTCTCGTTCACCGCGCCCCAGCAGAGTAGCGAGCACGCTTATCGCGAATACGTTTCCGATCCGGCGAATCCTGTGCCCTACCGCCAGCGGCCTATCTCTCCGACGTATCCCGGCGGTGACTGGCGCACCTGGGAGGTCGCCGACCAGCGCTTCGTCGATCACCGTCCCGATGTGCTTTCTTTTGTCAGCGCGCCTCTGGATCACGATCTCACCGTCACCGGTCCTTTAGCCGCCGACCTTTTCGCCTCTACTTCTGGGACCGATAGCGACTTCGTCGTCAAGCTGATCGATGTGTTTCCCGAAGATGCGCAGAAAAATAATTGGAATTTGGAAGAAGGCCCAAAGCCGGGCCAATATGCACAATCGTTGAATGGATACGAATTGCCCGTCGCCATGGAAGTGCGGCGCGGCCGATATTTGACGAGCTTCGAAAACCCTCAGCCGTTAGTGGCCAACAAGCCCACAGAATGGAACGTTCCGCTCCGTGATCATGACCATGTATTTCTGAAGGGACACCGCATCATGGTGCAGATTCAATCCACCTGGTTTCCGGTCATTGACCGCAACCCCCAGAAGTTCGTGCCCAGCATCTACAAAGCGACCGCCGCAGATTTCATTCCCGCCACCCAGCGCATCTACTGCTCACCTGAACTCCCTTCGCACCTGGTATTTCCGGTGATGCCATAAAGAAATAGCGGCGGCCAAAATGTACCGCCGCCAAAAAGTAGCGGCGGCGTCCCGCCGGCTGTCGCGGGGGCGCCTCGCCCCCGCGTCATGCAATCCGGACTCCGGCCGCTGAACTCTACTTCCCGCCAGCCGTGCTGTGCTGACCCAGCCACGAAGCCAGTTGCGGTTCCTGCTGCGTCTTGAAGTCCACGCAATTATTAATGCGCTCAATCGACTGTTTGTAAGAGCGCTCTGCCGCCGCGACCTTATGAGCAGTGAAGAATTCCGTCACCTGGTCGCGCAATCCCGCATCGCAGAATGAGCTGGTCGCCTGCACAACCTGCGCGCTCGCGAATGGTCCTCCGGCCTTCTCCAGTTCAGCCCAGTGCTGGCGAATAAAGTTCCACGCCAGTTCCTGTCCTGCCGGATTCCTGAGCACGCCAGTAACTAACTGCAACGCGTCTTGCGAACGTACATCGGGAGAGATCGCAAAATCGAGCGTGCGTTCCAGCAGTTTCGGGTCGGTGAAGTCTCGCAGCGTGAAAAAATAGGTATAGTACTCTTCCGGCGCTTTCGCGTTCTTCATCGCCGTCATCACTTTGTCATAGAAATCCGGGCCACCATTGATCGCAGCGATAGGAAGCGCGCTGGCGGCAAGTTCGTGATCGACTGAAGATGGATTGGCCAGAGCCTCGTCTGCGATCTTCCGTGCCTCGTTCAGGGCCTCGGGATCGCGCGCGTCATAACCAAGCGCGTAAAACAATCGTGCCCGAAGTGTCTTTTGCTCATCGGTGTCGCCCGGTTTCGGCTCCCATCCCACATCCTTCATGATGGGCGATAGCAGCCCCTGCAGCCAGGTCCGGTACGTGTCTCGATCGCTGTCGTTCAGCATGTAGCGGTCGATGAAATCCAGGCCGCCGAGAAGTTCCTCGAGCACAGCGCGGTTGCGATTCGGTTGCAGGCCCTGCGCGAAGGCAAGATAGTCCCCGACGGGCTCACGGCCTACACGCACCGAAGCCCAGAGATCGTTCTCGAGAGAAATCCGCTCAGCTGGACTCAGCTTTGTCTCGGCGCTGGCGGCGAGATCCCGTACCACCTCGGGTTGGTAGCCAACGCGGTAGTATCCCGCCGCTCCCGCGTTGCCCAGCACCCAGGTCGAGCATCCGGGAAGCGTGACGGTTTCTTCTCTCTTGGTCAGCAGTTCGCACTTGGGCGCTTTGTCAGCCGAGCCTCGCAAGCACAATGGAACCTCCCACAGTTGATCGTTCGGCTCGGAGAACTTCGCACGGTCAAAGTAATACCGCTTCTGCGAGAGCGTCACACTCGTGGAATTGCCCGCGCATTGCGCCTTCACGTTGATGATGGGTAGGCCGGCCTGTTGTACCCAAGTCGGCATGATCTTGTCGACGGGTTTCTTCGAGGTCTGCGCTTGCGCGCCCCAGAAATCCGCCGCCGTCGCATTCGCATATTGATGCCGCTTCAGATAGGCATTGACCCCCGCGCGGAAAGTCTCTTCTCCCAGGTAGGACTCCAGCATATGCAGAACTGCAGCGGCCTTTCCATAGGCAATACCGTCGAACAGTTCCTGAATCTGCGCCGGAGTATCCGCGTCCTGGTGGATCGGGCGCGTGTTCGCCAACGAATCGACGTTCATCGTCCCGGCGGTACCGCTAACGTCGTCGAGATTGAAATTCCACTCAGGCTTCCATGCCTGCACGGGCTTGCTCGACATCCAGGTGGCGAAACCCTCGTTGAGCCACACGTCATCCCACCACTTCATCGTGACCAGATCTCCGAACCATTGATGCGTCATCTCGTGCGCGATCACGCTGGCGATCGTCTTCTTCAGATCGATCGATCCCTGCTTCTCATCAATCAACAGCAACACGTCGCGGAACGTGATGCAGCCGGTGTTCTCCATGGCGCCGGCCGAGAAATCCGGCAGGCCGACGAGGTCCAGCTTTCCGTACGCGTACTTGATGGCAAAATACTTGTCGTAATAATTCAGGATGTACTGGGCGGATTCGAGCGCGAACTTGCCCATCTCCTGCTTGCCGCTGGTGGCATAAACGCGAATCGGAATGCCGTCAGCTTCGCCTTCGACATACTCGAAATTGCCCACCACCAGCGCCGCCAGATACGAAGACATCTTCGCGGTGGTCGCAAACTTTACAGTATGCTTGTCGCCAGGCCCGGGCGTGTCGGACACAACCTTCTGGTTGGAGATCGCGGCCATGCCTTTGGGAGCGACGGCAGTGATATCGAATGTCGCTTTGTAATCCGGCTCGTCGAATGATGGAAACGCCCGGCGCGCATCGGTGGCTTCAAATTGCGTCGCTGCGTATTTCCGGCCCTGATCGTCCTTGCCCAGATAAAGTCCGCGCATCTCGTTATTCAGAATCCCGGTGTAGGTGATGTGCACCGTCGCAACTCCGGCGGCCAGCGGCTTTTCGACCGACAGCACAACCATCTCTTTGTCTTTTTCCGGCGTGACCTTGGCCTTCTGAGTTTCGCCACCGCTTGAAATCGTGACATCGTGGAAGTCGATATCGACAGCGTTCAAGGTAATCTCCGGCGTGGACTTCAAAACCCGAATGGCAATCGTCTCGTCGCCTTCGAACTTTGCGTTCTCAAGGTCAGGGGTAAAGGTCAGTTTGTAGTTCTCGGGTCTCGCAACTTCGGGCACGCGCTGCGCGCTTGCCCCACAGAGTGCCAGCACGAGAAAGCTTGCGACGGCAAGAATTCGTTTCATTGGATTTTCCTCTGGAATCTGAATCGGATTTGTTCCTATGAACGTCAATGTTTGGAGCGCTCCCCCCAATGCACTCGTCTAGGGATCGTTACGCACAGGCTTTTCCAAAAGTTCAATTCGCCGTATGGATCACTCCATTGCAGACGGTTGCGGCGCAATAGTTCGCGCCAAACCAGTAAGGGATTTCGCGATAATCATCCACATCGAAGATGGCCAGATCGGCGTCCTTCCCCGGCTCAAGGCTGCCTTTTCGATCGGCCATGCGGAGCGCCCATGCACCGTTGATCGTGGCCGCTGCAACTGCTTCTGCCAACGACATCTTCATGTGCGTGCAGGCCAGCGACATCGCCATCGGCATGCTCATGGTGGGCGATGTGCCGGGATTGTAGTCGGAGGCCAGTGCCACCGGCACTTCTGCATCGATCAGGCGGCGCGCGTCCGGATATTCTTTCAGGCCCAGAAAATAATTCGCGCCCGGGACCAGCGTCGCGACCGTGTTGCTTCTGGCCAGTTGCGAGACGTCGCTGTCGTTCACGTGGTCCATGTGATCGAATGATGCCGGATCGAAGCGCAACAAAGGCGATAAAGCTGTTTCTGACAACTGGCCCATGTGCGCACGCACCGCCAGCCCATTCTCTTTCGCCGCGGCAAAGATCTCTGCAGTCTGTTCCGGCGTAAACGCTCCTTTGTCACAGAAAACGTCGACAAATTGGGCGAGCCTCCGCCGTGCCGCGCCCGGAATCATATCTTTACAGACGATCTCCACGTATTTTTGTGAGCAGCCCGCAAACTCTTTTGGAACGACATGAGCTCCGAGCAGTGTCGGGACGACCGTTCCGGGCCATCGGGCAGCGGCCTCGCGGATTGCCTCCAGGGCTTTCAGTTCCGACTCAAGGGTCAATCCATAACCCGATTTGGCTTCCACCGTAGTCGTTCCGTGCACGGCCATGTCCTGTAAAGTGTTCAGCACCTTTGCGGCCAGGGCGCTCTTGGTTGCGGTGCGCACAGCTTCCAGGCTGGACCGGATTCCTCCGCCGGCCGCCGCGATCTGCTCGTAAGACGCGCCTTCGATCCGCTTTTCAAAATCTACGATCCTGGGGCTAACAAAAACAGGATGGGTGTGTGAGTCGACAAATCCGGGAAGAACGACCTTGCCGGAACAGTCAATCTCGGTCAGTCTTTTTCGATTTTTCTTGAGCCAGGGATCGCGAAGAGCATCCCTGGTCGTACCCACGGAAACGATCTTGCCGCCAACGCAGAGAACGGCTCCATTCGGCAGAATGCCAAGGTCTTTGAGGTCGGAACCGCGTCGTGGGCCGCTGGTGGCCGAAGCCAGGGTGAGGAGCTGGCCGATGTTGATCAGGAAGAGAGGCCGGATTTTCTCCGCTGGTTGTCGGGCTGAGCTCACTTCAAATTAGTGTAATGGATATCGTCGAAGAGAATGGTGGAGGCGGCGGGAGTCGAACTATTCAGCGTGTTGACAGCACGTAAGTTATTGATTCTTCGTATGGCCAGAGAGTCAAAAAAGGCACTAGTGCCGCATCCATTGTACGTTTATTGCACGAAAATCTTTTCGCGTTTTGACTCGTAAGTAGCCTGCCACGAGGCGAGTATCCCACGTTGTGCGATCCCTTATCCAAAAAGCTGACTTTGCGGCGGTGATTCCGGCTCGACAGGTTTCGCGCAATCCGCGTCATCGTTCTGCACTTGATTCACACGACTACTCACCGGATATGCGCCCATTTGGAGCGCATCATACGGCTTCAGCATTTCCAAAGCGTCCGCTGTATCCTCCAAGCCCGGATCGAGCCAAAGGTCGTAATCACTTGCGTTCAAGATCACAGGCATCCGATCGTGCACCGCAGCTGTGACTGCGTTGGGCGTGGTTGTAAGGATCGTGCAAGTCTTAATCCAGTCACCAGTCGGAGCCTTCCATCTCTCCCACAATCCGGCAAATGCGAAGAGTTGGCCTCCGTTCACCTCAAAGCAGTATGGTTGCTTCGTCTTTCCGGCCCTCTTCCACTCGTAGAATCCATCGGCAAGTACCAGACATCTTCGGTGCTTCAGCGCGTCGCAATATGCGGGAAGAAGGTGAGCCGTCTCAGACCGTGCATTGATCATTCGGGCAGCGCCGGACATGTCTTTCGACCACGAAGGTATCAATCCCCAGCGCATTTGCGACAGACTTCTAGTTGGATCGGCACGATTCTGGCGGATCACAAGTACGGGTTGCGTTGGTGCGACATTGTACCGGGGTATCCAATCTTCCTCACCAGAGATCGCATCGAAGTGCTCTTCGATGATCTGCTTCCTTCGCGATAGCCGGTAGCGTCCGCACATGGGACGTAATTATTGCAGATCTAGTCGCGAGCAGCGGGTATTGAATCGGCACAGATTCCCACGGACAACCGCGCAGTTTGCAAGGAGTTCAGTCCGCTATAACCACACCGAATAGCCTCCTATCGAAAAGTTATTGGACTGAGGGAATTGACCGGCCTTACGGTGGGCCAATAGCGGCGATTTGAATTCGCAGCTGGAGGTCACGATGTACCGCCTGAAGGCCCTCAAGAAACTTCCTGCAAAAGAATTCTGGTCTCACAACCGATTCGCAGGTTTGGCTCTGACAATCCTTGCGATTCTGCTTCTTGCTTCCGCCTCCGCTCATGCCCAAGGAAGCCCCTTCGATACCGGTTTCAATGCACTTCAAACACTTCGTGGGCACTGATTCCTCCTGTTGTGTTGGGTTGAAGCCGGCTATCATGCGCGACTTGGCGCGAAACACGTGATAATGCTCGAAAACAACATCGTTCAGCATGGTCGCAAACGGTCCATAGGTTCTGAAGCTTTCATCCCATTCCGTCAGAGTCGTCACTGACCGAGCTCTGGAAATGGAGACGCTTTTCACAGGACAGATGTAGGTCTTGCCTCCGATTTCTACAGTGCCGTATTCAATCATGATGTCGGAGCGGATAAGAGGTGTGGTCGATTTCATTTCTGCCACGAGTTCCAGGCGAAGAATCGCGCCGCTCGCAGGATCAATGGCGATCTCCCCGTGATATCCGGCGGTGGTTTCAAAAGCACCGGTTCCGTCGCCGTCTGGAAGGCAGCAGGCCCCTACTTGATAATGCGATGTCTCCGCCGGAATCTTGTAGCGAAATACCGCAACAGGCTGCCTGCCCGCGCCCAGTTCCCAGTGGTTCCAGGTCAAACCATTGGCAATGGCATCGTTTACCGTATTCAGCAGTGGCCCAAACACACCATACGTGAGTAAATACCCATCTTCCGGTTTGCGCTTCTTGCCTTTCGCGTTGGAATCGACGACTTCCTTGCCATTGCTGTAGAACACGGTCGCTTTGGAGTTGGCCGCCACATTTAATGGCCGATAGGCAATCGGGGTGCTCGCGTCAAAATATTGAGGAGTTTCCTCGTAGCGGGTCGTCGTCCGCGTGGCATAGAAATTCGGCAACTTCGGAATCGTTTTATTTACGTAGTCGACTGCGAGCGAAAGCATGGCGTTTTGCACCGTGAGATCCGGAGTTGCATTGCCGGGGATTTCGGCGGCAGGAGGATCCAGAAAGGCCGACACATCTGCAAGAGCAACCAGCGCCTCACGTGCCTTTTTGCCCCGTAAGCTTGCGGTCCAGGATGAAAGCTTTGTGGCGCTCAGCCGCTCGGTCAGTTCAAGACTAGAGAGTTGCCGCGCCAGGTCTGCATCCGACTCATGGCTAGCCGCTGCTAAAAAATGATCCAACTGTTCAACCGTGACGCGCCTGGCCGCGAGATTTGGTCGGTCGGAATAGAACGGTTGATCGTAATACCCTGTTTTGGTGCGGGCTTTCAAACCCGGCTGGCCGATCTGCACCTGCAAGCTGTGATACTCGGAAGGACGATCCGCATGGGAGGGGTTGAACGACAGCGTATAGAAGGCGCGCCCCTCCTGTATACAGTCATCGATCTGACTGACTAGGTCGTTACCCGGCCTCAGCACACGACCCCCGCTTTGCACCGCGAGAACCTTCCTATCCAGATTCTTAATGCTTGATTGCAGAGCTGATTCCACTCCGGTTAGGAAGCGCATATAAAGATCGGAGCGCGACACAGGATCGGATTGCCCCACCGTAAAGTTGAAGAGAGAAATACGGGCTTCCCGCAGCAGGGTGGAAAACCAATAAATTGTGTTGAAGGTGTCTTGCTTCGGATCGCGAGTTTTTTTAGGCTCAAAGTCCATTGCACTCCCGATATTCCAGCCGGGTCCAATCCAGAGCAGCAGCTTTTTGCCAGGCTTCCGCCGTTCAGCCGTTGCAATGTCGCCGAGTGCCTTCAAGGCTTGCAAGCCAGCAGGATCCTGATCGACGAACTCTCCCGTCCCGTTGCCCAAAAGCTGGCGGCGGCGGATAAAGACTAGCCTGTCGCTAGCAATTTCCCCGGCTAGGGCGTTCCCGTCGCCGGAAGGCTGGGCTAAGGTCCAGAAGCCGGTATCGGAAAGCCCGAAGATCGAAACGGGCTGCCCCAGGTGACCGCCATTCCGCCGCAGGAACCTCTCGACTTCCTCCCGCTCAAAAGCAGCCAGATCAAACGGCATCTTAACGGTATCGATGAGGAGAATCACTCCGACTGGAGGATCGGGCTTGGAGGAAATTCCATCGAACTCGTGAAAAGAAATGATTGTCTGCGGCTGGCCGTTATCCAGCAAAGCAAAATCCTCGGGTCGGAGGCCGGAGATTAGCTTCCCTGAGTTATCGGTCACTACGACGTCGAGGTTAATGAGGCCCTGCAGCGTGTCCGACGCGGGCGAACTAAGTTGTGCGCGTGCTTGGCCCCGAACTCCAGGCTGCGTGGCGAGTCCAGCCCCAGAGGCAGTTTTTGCGTCGAGAGACGCCGCCAGGCAGAAGAACCATACTGCCAAGAAGTGCATCGGATAGGACAGCCCCAACGACCCTTGCTTGAACGGCATCATTTTTGCAGAACCGAAGACATTGCCGCCGCTGTGACATTCAGATTCTAGTCACAGTTCGGCTGGCCTTCAATTCTGCCTCAAAGGATCACATGCCGCCCTGTGCAAAGACTAACGCCTCTTTCTGGTGAGAGAGATCGATCTCTTTGAGCGCATTCGTGTTAGCACTTGTTTTGTCAACTACGACGTCATTCTGAGTCACTTGTTTGTCGTTAGTCTGTAGCGTCGCTGGAGCAGTGGCGAGCGTCTTGCCGTCCTTCAGAAATCGGACTTGGATTGTCGGGCCGGTTTCTTCCCATTTGATCTTATAGCTGCCCGCTTTCAGTTGCGTGCGGCCCACTCGCACGGTACCAGGAATGTTTACCGAGTGTTGATTCTTGTCCCGCGCGAGTGCGAAGAGAGGAAATAGCAGGGTTAGGGTCGAAAGAAGTGCCAGAAAGTTCAGATGTTTCATTATATGTTCCCTCTTGTAGCAACTTATGAAGTAACGCCATTTGTTTGTCTATCCTGAAACGTCGAGCCAGATGAAGCAAGCATTCTCAGACTACATACTGAGAAAAGGCTCTCGGGTTCAGATCGACTATGCCATGTGCCACCTAAATAGATTTTCCGGCAGACGTTTGAAAACAAAGTATGGGCGTCAACGTTCGCGTTGAACAGGCCCGCCCCTCCGCGTCAGTGTCGGCCGATGCACTAAACGAACTCGCGCGAGCCTCCCCCCGCGATGCTTGCAAGTCGTCTGAAAGGTTGTTGATCGTTACCTGTCACCGACCATGGACTCCCCCACCACCACCGTGAAACCCGCCGCTTCCACCGCCGCCGTGGAACCCACCACCATGGAATCCGCCTCCTCCGCCGTGGAACCCGCCACCGCTGAATCTTCCGAAACCGCGTCCGGCGCTACCCATCATGGGTCCGGAATGGAAACCCGTACCTGTCGATCCCGGTCCACGATAGACGCCGTGGGCATAACTGCGTCCTCCAACATAGTGAGAGCCGGGTCCCCAGTTACGGGCGTCTGTACTGAAGTGATGGTAATAGTGGCCGTATCCGCCGTACCCATATCCGTATCCGAAGAACGGAGCTTGATATACCCACCACGGGGAATAGAAACCCCACCCGAACGGGCTATAGAAAATCCCGTCGCCCGGGATGAAAGTGAAGGCGTCAAACCATGGATCCCAATACCAGTCGGCTCCCAGCCACCCTGGACCGCCCCATCCGTTCACGGCATACATGCCAGCTGCATCTACGTTGGCTTCGGCCAAGTAGCCTGATCGCAAACTGCTCCAGCGATATAGGTCGCCTTCCTCATAGGATTTCTTGTCGAACTTGCGCGGTTTCGACAAATCATTGCTGGCCAACGTGATCTCGCGTCCACCTTTCACATTGGCATGTTCACGGCCGCTCTCTACGAACGCCTTGCCGTCGAACACTCGCATCTCTCTCTGATTCTGATTAAAGTCATACAACCCGGTCTTCAATAGCTGGGTGGTCGTGCCAGCATCGTCAATGCGGATACTGTTTTCCGGGTGGATCTCTGCGACTTCAACCATTGCATGTCCCCGGTCAACTTCTACCTCCGTGTCCGTGAGGCTGGATGAAATCATCTTTACCGAACTGTTGTTTCCGATTCGCAAAAAGACACCGGGCGTCAGCAAAACCTCAGCCTTGCCTTTTTCTGTGATCAGCGATGCGCCCTGCTCCAACTCCGAATTACCGATTGACTTGGAGTTGAGAGCCTGATCGCCGATCGACACCTGGCCTTCAACATAATTAAGGGTTCCGGGTACCGCTGATTGTGCGCTCGTCTCGCTACCCCACGACGGGGCAGATAGAATCGCGGCCAGGAAGAATCCGAGGAGGCATCTCTTCAGCACCAGTGCTCCTAATTTTGCGGCTTTCATATCTCTCCTCCACCAAACTTCTCAGTCGATTAGATGAGCAGGCGGGAATACTTTCTTCGCAAAACCTGAAAGTTCAGAAAGACTTAAGGATTCCTCAAGTCAATTTCGTGTTGAGATGCAAGTGATGTAGCGATTCGCCACGACATGTGACGAAATACGGCAAACAACGCGAGATGCTTGCCCGGAACCAACTTTCGATGAGAAGCGAGTCTGCGAAACGCATGATCGCTAGCAAGCACTGACACTGAGCCGAGACGGAACTTGTGATCGAACCTTATGACCCGGTAGCCAATGCTGTCACTACGCGATGAATGTTCTCCATGCATTGTTCGCCGCCTGCTGCGAATCCAAAACAGCGTGAATATTTTGCGAGGGTCCGGAGGGGCTGCCGGGCAGGAGTACGAAGACATGATTTCTTTGAAACTCACGCGTTTGATCGAGCAACATTCAAGCGAGTTAACCGATGAGCTTGTCAAGAAGCTGCATATCACCTCGAACACGCGGCCTGCAGCGAATCGCAGCGCCGGAGTTACGAAATCGGATTGAGGAAATGCTGAGCCAGTTTCATGGATGGCTGCTAACAAAAGAGGATCGCAACAATGTGCAGAAGCGCTACCGAACACTGGGGGAGGCAGCATGCCAGCCAATACGTTTCGCTACCTGATCTTTGCTGGGCAGTGGTTGTGATCAAAGAGCACCTTTGGGATTTCGTGGGACAATATGCGTTTCATGCCGCCCCCATGGATCTTCATGCGGAACTCGAGCTCACGCGGTTCGTAAACGTGTTTTTTGACGGCATGATCTGTTATTTCGCGGAAGGGTACGAGCAGTATCGAAGCGAGATGGTCGAAGCACAACTGCACGGACGCGAGACCGCGCACGAATGGTCGCTATGCCCCGGACCCAGATGCCATGATGTAAGCCTTAAGATGCTGGATCGCGGTCATCAATCGTTTATCCCAGTAGTGACGGGTAGCGTGATACAAAAGATCGCTCCAGTTGGGAGAGAGGGTTTCACATTAATGGTGCCTCCATGTGCCTCAATTGCCCATTTGGCTATAGGCAATCCCAGCCCGAAGCCGCCTGAGTCACGCGAACGCGCCTCGTCCAGCCGGTAGAAGCGGTCAAACACTCGCTGTTGGGCACCGTCGGGAATCCCGGGCCCTTCATCCTGGATGGCGAGCTCCGCAAACTGCGCAGGCCCGGCATCCGATCCGACAATATGCAAAGAAACATGAATGCTACCGCCGGATGGGGAATACTTCACAGCATTGTCGAGGATGTTAACGAGGGCCATCCGCAAAAAAGCGCGATCACCGCGGACTAGCGCTCCTTCGTCGCCCGTCACTGAAAGGGTTTGTTTCTTATCTTCCGCCAGTACACCAACGACGGCGACCGCCTCATCAACGAGGTCACTAAGGCGGAAAGTAGTTTGTTGGAGATGGATCTCTCCCGAATCAGCGTGAGCGATCGTGAGTAGGGTGTCGACCATCGCCGTCAGCTTTGCGACTTCCTCGAGCATGCTTCCGATGATGTCGCGATATTTCTCCGCATCGTGCTCCTGTTGCAGGCCCACTTCTCCAACACTGCGCATGGCCGCCAACGGAGTCCTGAGTTCGTGCGAGACGTCAGAGGTGAAATGCTGGAGCCGTTCGAAAGACTCCTCTAGCCGCTGAAGCAGCCCGTTAAGGACAAGCGCCATGTGACCGAGTTCGTCGTCGGCATTTTGGACAGGGATGCGTTCGCTGAGGCGGCGCGCAGTGATGCGCTCGGTGAGCCCGGCCATCTGTTCGAGTGGATCAAGAACCTTGATGGCGAACCTGTAGCCCGCAAAACCGGCGGCAATCAGCGCGACCGGCAGAATAAGAGTAAGTAGTCCAAGCAACTGAAGGGATTGGAGTCTCAGTGGCTCCGTGCTGTACGCCAGGCGGATGAGAACTGGGGTTTCCTGGAGAACATGAATATGACTGATAACTTGAACCGGCGTCCCGTCAGCGAGGCGAATGTTCCGCCGAGAAAAGCCATTCACTCCTTCCTTGGGTAGAAGCCGGTCGCCCAGTGCATTTCCGCCGAGTTTGCGATTGCGGAAAAGCACATGCCCATCCGAATCAAGTACTTCCAACAGCCGGTCGAGCAAAAGTCTTGATTCGGGCCGATTGAAATACCCTTCATGCAACGAGAGTTGCCCATCGGCAGCGAAGTATAGGAGACCCTGTACGGTCTCCATATCCTGTATTTCGGCGTGATAAAGTTGCTGCTTCAGCTGCCAATACTGGAGAAAGCACGCAGTGCAGATGTAGGCTGCAAACAAGAGACCGAAGATGGCAACATACCAGAGCGTGAGTCGGCTTCTGATATGGCTAATCCGGAAGGTCACTTCTTCGCGTCCTCCATCCGCATAACAAAGCCTACTCCACGAACGGTGTGCACAAGCTTGACTGGCCACGGATCATCAATCTTCCGCCGGATACGGGCAATGTGGACGTCAATTACGTTGTCCATCGAGGTGTAGCGCATGGTTGTCTTCCATACGTCACGGGCGACCATCTCCCGAGAAACAACCGATCCGCTGTTGAGTAGGAGGTATTCGAGCAAATCGAATTCTCGTCCTGTGAGCTCAATTACCTGACCGCCGCGCGTGGCTATTCGCCCGCTTACATCCATCGTTAGATCCGCCAACCGCAACACCGAGGCAGCCGCTGGAGTGGCCCTGCGATGAAGTGCTCGCACGCGGGCAAGCAGCTCGGGGAAAGCAAAAGGTTTGACAAGATAATCGTCTGCGCCAGCGTCCAGACCGCGCACACGGTCATCAACAGAGCCCTTCGATGTGAGGGCTAATACCGGCACCTTGAATCCGTCGCGACGCAGTTCACGCAGGGTCTCAAGACCGCCCATCCGGGGCAGCATAATGTCCAAGAGAATTGGGTCGAAGTTGTGATCACGCAATTGCTCGAGCGCTGACTCCCCCGAATAGGCGACCCTGACTTGATAGCCATTGCGCAGCAGGCCCTCGGCGATTGCGTTCGCCAGTTTGTGCTCGTCTTCGACAACCAGGATGTCGAGCGCTCCTCTTACGTGAATGGTCTCCCCGCCAAACATCACTCACACTCTACAGCAGCTCCATGGCAGCGAGCCGCCGAAATGAAAAGTTCAGAAATACTTCAGAATTCCTTAATGCTGTCATGTGTTGAGATCAAAGAGCAATAAGGGCTGTGCCGAAATGGGAGGTTCAGGTGGCCCGTTTGGACCGACCTCAAACCCGAAGGGTCGTCTCTTGGCGAATCACGCCTCGTGTGATTGTGGTGTCGGTGGTGGTCGGACTCGTGTCCTTTCTAGTGACCGAGCTCATGCATCGCTTTCTGGTTGCAGATCTTGGCCGTCGCTGGGAACGCTTGTTGGCCGAGGGTGTTTCAGCGGTCGTCGTTGCAGGATTAACCGCCGGACTCATGAATGCGGCCAGCCAGCGTCAGGAATCCGCACTACTGAGGATGCAAGTGATCTCTGAAATGAATCACCACATCCGAAACGCTCTAGGCGCCATTTCTCTAACAACAGATTCGATCCAAAGCCACGATTGCGTTCGAGTCATTTCCGACAGTGTCGATCGCATCGAGTGGACTCTTCGAGAAGTGCTGCTGCGAAGGAAGCCAGTCTCAGAGAAAGAAACTGATCTGCTGCGATACGCCGCTACTAGAGGTTCGCACCCGAGAACTTATGCAGGCCAGGAGAAGACCAATGAATAGCGTCAAAGTTTTATGCGTCGAGAACCGTATCGAGTATCTCGATGCCTTGAAATACATGCTGGAGATGGCTGGTTATGAGGTTTTGTCTGCAACCACGGGCAGTCAGGGTCTATCGATACTCATGAAACAGCCCATCCATGGCGTCCTCCTGGAGTACGACCTTCCAGATGCGACAGGCAGTTCGGTTCGCGCTGAAATGAAACGTATCAAGCCTGAAGTTCCGATTCTGCTGTTTGCAGGAGTAGGGAGTCAGACGCCTTTCCTGCTTCGATTCTTTGATGCCTATCTCCAAAACGCTGAAAGGCCGGAGTGGGCCTTTCAAGATCTCGATGCGTAGGTCACTTGCTCAATGGATGCGACTCTGGAGTGTCGATGTTCGGTCAATCATCCGCAGCCAGGATTCTCCCGGGTTTGAACACTGTCAATAACGATCAGAAAGATTTATAACGTGAGGAAAAACGAATGGAGCAGGGAGATGTTGAACGGCTGAGAGAAAAGCTCGAATTCCAGCGGCATGAGACCCGGCAGTTCTTGCGCCGTCTAGAACTCGAAGTGCAGTCTCTGGATGCCGAGTCCACAAAAGACACTGCGGACCGGTGCGTTATCAGTGTGTCAAAGGAGTCGTTGTTCGAGCGAAGTAGCCAGCGACGGACCGTTTTGCGCCTAATTGAAGCGGCTCTGAAGAGAATCTCTGATGGCTCCTTCGGAACATGCGTGGGGTGCGGTGACGAAATTCAAGATCAGAGGTTGCATGCACTGCCCTGGACGCAATACTGCCTCCGATGTCAAGGCCAACTCGAAGAGACAATTGGCACCAGCTTATCGACAAGAACTTCGATAGCCGCAACTGCTACGTGGCGGCGTGCCGGGTAGCAGATTGAGTAATCGACACGTTGAGGTTGTTCATACCGAACGTGAAAAAGGCAACAGGGTGCCTGTCAAGATAGTGGTGGAAGACTTGCAGGGAGAAAGCCAATCCAAACAACAGGCTTTGGTGGCGACCGCAGATCAATCAGCCTCCAGGCCTGACCCGACGCAGTACGTCGGCACTCCGGCAATCGGAACTTCGAAAGCGGCAGCCGCAGCAGGGATTCCTAGCGTCGGACCGAACACCATAACCAACCAGCGTCGGCGCCGATTTGTTTGGAACTGCGTAGCGGGTTTTCTTACGGCATGGTTGATAGCATTCTTTCGTTTCTTCTTGCCCCGTGTGCTCTTTGAACCGGCGACTGTCTTCAAGATTGGGTATCCAGCGGATTACGCCCTAGGAATTGACGAGAAATGGCTGCAAAAGTATCGGATTTGGGTGGACCGCACGCCTGATCGGCTTTTCGTCATCTACGCCCGCTGCACGCATTTGGGTTGCACTCCTGATTGGAAGCCAGCGGAGAACAAGTTTAAGTGCCCGTGTCATGGGAGCGGTTACGACAGCGAAGGGATCAACTTTGAAGGTCCGGCGCCAAGACCAATGGATCGAGCTCATCTCGATTTGGCTCCAGACGGACAAATCATCGTGGATGTGGGCCATCTCTACTCATGGCCGAAAGGTCAGCGCGATCAATTCAATGACAAAGGAGCATTTCTGTCAGCGTGAACTTCAGTAAGGAAGGAGTTTTGGGGGGGAAGCAGGCGAGGAATGAGGTTGTTGTGAAATCGAGATGTACGTCAGGAGAAAGCATATGAGAAAGCTGGATGCTCTTGCGTTAATCGCCTTGGTTTATGTGTCGGTCGCACCGGCGTTAGCTCAACAGGTCGACGTTGCCTTTGCTGGAGGGTCGATGTTTTCCGCCGGCAATTCCTTTAGCTCGTCGGGTTTTGTGCCGGGCCAAGGAGGAGGAACGTTTATCGGATTTAACGGGAATGTTCTTTTCAGGGGGAATCTAGGGGTACAGGGGGAAGTGAATTGGCGAGCTAGCCAGGGGTCGTATGGAGGGCAGGTCCCGTATCGTCCGGTGTTTTGGGATTTCAATGCGATCTATGCTCGTCGATTCAGTCAGCGTCTCGGCGCTGAAGCTCTGGGCGGAATCGGAGGGGAAAGCGTTAGGTTCTACTCCGGTCAGTACAACTGTGACTACTACGGAAACTGTTCGAATTACGTTAGCAGCAACCATTTCATGGCGGATGTTGGTGGAGGAATTCGCCTTTACGTCTGGCGGAATGCTTTTGTCAGACCCGAGGTTCGGCTGTATCTGATCCACAACAACGTGGAGTTCAGTTCGAACTATCCAGTCAGATACGGCGTTTCGTTGGGGTACACGTTTGGCGGCACCAGTAGTAACAAATAGCGGTCCGGAGAGCCGAGGCATCGGAGGTGGTAACACGAAGACGAAGGTCAGCCTGTCTTGGAGGCAGCAGGATGGTTTGCTCGCATCTTGGTGCGCGAACGGCCTACAGCACAAGAGCTAAGGGCGGAGCAGATGGTTTGCCGGAGAGTCGCCTGGTGTTGCCAAATTCCCATGATCACTGGCCCTTCCTAAAGATGGTCGAACCACTTGTAGTACGCGATGTTCCAGTTATCAATTTGATAGAGGCACAAGGAGAGAAACGCACATGAAAATCATAGCAATCATAATTCTTGTCTGCTCGCTCTCTTCATTCGTTTTTGCGGCTGAAAATGTCGTAACAGCAACCCACGGCACTATCACCAAGATCGATCGAACAGCCGAAACCATTGCGGTCAGGACGGAAGACGGCACAGAACATGTTTTTTACTGGGCTAAAGATACGACTGTTCATGGAGTGAAGTCCTTGGATCTCTCCGCGAAACAGTCCTGGCATGGGTTGAAACAGGGATCGGAAGTAGTTGCGCACTCGACGAAACGGGGAACAAAAGATACCGCCCTCGAAGTGGACAAAGTCGGGGACAACGGTCTCAAAAGAACCGAAGGAACTATAAAGGAAATCGATCGTCGTGGAAAAACTTTGGTCGTCGAGTCTGCTGATGGAACGGAGCACGCTTTCCAGCTAACGAATCAAGCTGCCACGGATGCAGGCAAAGACGTGGCCGCTAGTGCGGAAAAGGGTACAAAGATAGCAATTTATTCCACGGAGGATGCCGGCAAAAGTGTCGCGCACTTTTTCGAGAGGATTTAAAGATTACTTTGCCTGTAGAACAGCCGCTGAGCAGACGTTCCTTGTTTCGTCAGGTTCTACGGTGGTCAGCGGCGGCCGGGAGGTAGAAGTGAAAAGTTCGGACGTTCAACGGCTTGAAAGATACCTGAGATTTCATCTTATGGAAATTCTGGAACATCTAAATAGCGATTCAGATGAAAATACGTTATGGAGCGTCAGATGGGGAACCTCGGCGACGGTTCTGAAGGAGTATTTGCTGCGAAGTCGCGAGGACATTGCAACAGCCCTTGCCCGAATACAAGAAGGGACGTACGGCAATTGTGTCGGCTGTGGACACGAAATTGACCAACGACGACTTGAAGTAGTCCCGTGGTCGAAGTTCTGCAATTTCTGCGAGGAGGAATCTGATAAGAGCCATCGGGCGCACGATGGACTCGTTAATAGATCTCAATGCTCATCCACAGAGAGTCAAAAGCTGAGTTCCTGAATCTGCATTAATCCGTAGGGTGGAAAGGACGTGCCGTGGGGAGATCGAGCATTCTCGCGCCGTTTGCCGGGATGCTAGTCGTGTTGTTAGGTTCTTGCGGTGCCGGGCCGAATTATCAACTTCCCGAGAAAGCGCCTCCCGCGGAGCCGCCACCTACAGCGCAGCAGAGCGGAGCGGTGACCGTCACACCGTCGTACGTCGCTATCGCCCCTGGGCAAAGCACGCAATTTGTCGCGGAGTCCAGCCTTGGCGGAACGGTGCAATGGATGGTGAACAATATTGCGGGCGGCAATTCGTCGGTGGGATTGATCGATGCTAAGGGTAACTATGCCGCTCCGCTAAGTTCATCGACTTCGAATGTCGTGATCAGCGCAGCGCTGATCTCATCTCCCGCGAGCAACTTTGCTACAGCAGTCGTAGCGGTGATACAGACAGGGCAGCTCACGCCCACGCCCAATCCACAGGTGGTGGCATATTCCATTTATCTGCCCGCACCGGGAAACGTCACCGTTCAGTTCGGAACCCAGAATCTGACGACCTCGCGGCAAGATACCCCTTCTCCGAACGGCGGTATGGTTCATGTCTACGTCGCTGGAATGATTCAGCATGCTTCTTACCATATGCGCGCCATGGTCAACCTGGACAATGGTGCTTCGTTCATTGACGCAGACCAGACGTTCAATACTGGCAGTGCACCGGAAACGTCGCCTCTCCAGATCACCATTCCTTCAGGAGCTTCACCGCAATCCGGGGTCGAAATCTTTGACACGGTCATACCACATACAGAAGCGCAGCTATTTGCCACCGATCTTCAAGGGAACGTTCTGTGGACCTACCGTTACGAAGGATCTGCGGTCGATGCAATTCAAGCTGCGAAATTGCTCCCGAACGGCCATTTTTTGCTTTTGATTTCGTTTGCTTCGTCGCTCCCGACAGCCCAGTTGTCCAACCTACCGGGCGGCACGGTCGATGCGATTCGTGAGATAGATTTGGCGGGAAACACTATTCGCGAAGTCTCACTTGCTCAATTGCAGCAATCGTTAACGGCTCAGGGATACAGCTTCGCCCTCCAGGGATTTCATCATGACGTGCTGCCGCTGCCAAACGGGCACATCGTCATCCTCGCAGATCTGAGGGTGCCCTATACGAATCTGGTCGGTTCTCTCGGGACGACGTCTGTTTTGGGAGATCTCCTCATCGATGTCGATGAGAATTTCAAGCCGACCTGGGTTTGGAGCACGTTTGATCACTTGGATGTAAATCGGCACCCTATGAATTTTCCGGATTGGACACATGGGAACGCGATTCTGTACTCCGCGGATGACCATGATCTGCTGTTTTCGATGCGTCACCAAAATTGGATTGTGAAGCTCGATTATCAGGATGGCAACGGCTCCGGAAATGTTATGTGGCGGCTGGGGCCCGGTGGAGATTTTAAGCTCTTGGGAGGAACGGATCCGACCGACTGGTTTTACGCGCAACATGGGCCCAGTTTCTTCAGCAAGAACACGACCGGCGTCTTTGAATTGGGGCTAATGGACAATGGCGACGACCGGCAGTTTCCGCCAGGAGTGCAGTGCGATCAACCGGGCCAACCGCCATGCCATTATTCCAGGGTACCGGTTCTCCAAGTCGATGAAAACGCGATGACGGCGACCTTGCTCTCGAGTTATAGGCCAAACCCCGATCTCTATAGCTATTTTGGAGGGAACGTCCATCAGCTTGCCAACGGAGACATCGAAGCGGATTTCTGCTCTGTCAAAAGCGGCGCAACGATTCAAGAATTGAGTGAATCCACAGGTACAACTCAGATTGTGTGGCAGGCGATAACGCCGAACGCAGCGCAGTTCCGAGCTCAGCGTTTGTCCAGCCTATACCCCGGTATCCAGTGGTAGCAGTTTTGAAAATCTAAATGAAAGCTCCGACCTGGCATCGCTGATCAGGCGTAAACGTCACAACTCGCGGCTCCCGGATCAGCATTTCCACTTGCTCACGGCATCCCCAATCGAGACAGACGGTAGCTTTTATCTCAGTAAAGCGCAATCATGATTTCAGGCGTAAGACGAAGGAGTGCATCGCTATGCTTTTCCCATGTTGCGGCACAAGAAGGCTATCCCAAGTCCCAGTTTTTGTTTTTGCTGCGTGCTTCTGTTCTCAGTGGTTTGCGGCACCCAGCTTTGGGCAACAGTCAACGTCTCAGGTCCCGCCCGCTTCGAATTCTACAAAGGCGAAATCGGACATCGACAAAGCAAAGCTGAATGGAACCCGGCCTGCCGAACCGCCAGCAGTGCTGCAGCAGATTAATTCCGCGATCGAACAACTCACCGCCAGGATTTCTCCTGCGGTCGTTCAAATTCTGGTTACCGGGTACGGGCCTCTGGAAGAAAGTAATCGGGGTCAAACGGCGCTTATAACCCGCGAGCACGCAGTTGGTTCAGGAGTCATCGTGGACACGTGTGGTTACGTCATGACAAATGCTCACGTCGTAGAGGGTGCACAGCGCATCCACGTGGCTCTCGCCCTGCCTTCGGTAGATTTTCCGGACCAGATGGTGCCACCGGGTAAGCAGCGAGTCGTTGAGGCCAAACTCATTGGCATCCACAAGGACACTGATCTTGCCCTACTCAAAATTGATCAAACGGGCCTACCAACACTTTCTCTTGGCAAACGCCGGCCGGTGCACCAGGGGGAACTGGTCCTCGCTCTGGGCAGCCCCGAAGGACTTGAGAACTCGGTGACCATGGGTGTTGTGAGTTCAGTTGCGCGGCAGGCAGATCCGAGCCGTCCAATGGTTTACATTCAAACCGATGCTCCCATCAATCCAGGCAATAGTGGTGGACCTCTGGTTGACACGGATGGCTACGTCGTGGGGATTAACACTTTCATCCTTTCTGAAGCAGGTGGAAGCGAGGGGCTAGGATTTGCAATCCCCGCAAGGATCGTGAGCTTCGTTTACGAGAGCCTACGAAAGTATGGGCACGTGCACCGGATCGAGGTCAAAGCAGCGGCTCAAACGATCACTGCCAGCTTGGCCAAAGGATTGGGTCTTGCGCAAAATTGGGGAGTAGTCATCGATGATGTGATGCCCGAAGGACCCGCTGAGGCGGCTGGCCTGAGGGTCGGCGACATCGTGGTCAGGGCTGATGGCCGTCTCATCGCGACGCTGCCGGCCTTCACCGCTGCTCTCTATCTCCATCCTTTGGATGAAGTGCTTAAGCTGGAAGTTCTCCGCGGGACGGAACGAAAGACACTCTTCATCCCCGCGATTGAAATGAAAGATCCAATGGATTCTCTGTCGGACTTGGTCAATTCACGCGAAAACCTGGTTTCTCGGTTGGGGATACTCGCGCTTAGTTTGAACGATGAGCTGCGTTCCATGGTCGGTACGCTACGCAATCCTTCCGGCGTTGTCGTAGTCGCGCGAGTAGCGGATTTCATGAGTGCCGAGACTGGCCTGGAGACTGGAGACATCATTCACAGCGTGAACCAGGCGCCGATCGACTCTCTAAGCTCTCTCCGTGCCGCTTTGACGCAGATCAAGTCGCACGATCCCGTCGTACTACAGGTAGAGAGGGGAGGAGGGTTGCAGTGGCTCGCGTTTGAAATGGAATAGCTAATTTGAGGGTGGCTGATTCCGGTGCTTCTTATCCTAGATCACATGTCGCTTGCACCAGCGTCAGCATGACCCACTGCATCTAGGCGAGGGCACGTCGTATATCTGTTCCTCCGCGCTTGTTGACAGAACACGCGGTCACTTCCCACTTGTGTCATAGGGTACCAACAGTATCGAACTTGAACCGTGACGTAGAACTCGCTCGGTTGTTCGTCCCAGAGTGCTGAATTCGAGAAAGGACCGATGTTCGGCTCCCAGCACAATCAGATCAATCTTCTCGCGGCGGGCGGAAAGGATGATCTGTTCGGCGGGATCACCTTTCAACACAATCTCAGAGACTCGGCATCGGCTCCGGACATCTTCAGGAACCCATTGGCACAGATGCTCGCGTGTAGTGTCGCTGTGCGGAGCCTTGCCGTCGATGGCCTGCATCACCCTTAGCTCAGCCCCGAGCGCCGCGGCCACGCCGGATGCGAGTTCGGCACATTCACGCGCCGTGTCAGTGAGATTTACCGGACACAACACGCGGTGCAACTGGCGCTGTCCTGCAGGGATTTCTGGCCCCCTCACAACCAGCGTAGGGCACTGTGCCTCGCGAACGACATTCTCAGCGACCGAGCCCATAAGAAGGCGTGCTACGCCACTGTGCCCGTGACTTCCCATGACTACGAGGTCGGGAGGATTCTTCTTCAGCTGCTCGAGAATAACGTCGACCGCATGCCCTTCGACAACGGAGACAGTGAACGAGATGCCAGATCCCAGTACGTTCTGGGCGAGATCCTGAAGATCACGCTCCAACGTTTTTCGGCGCAGCACCGCCTCGGCATCCAGTGCGCTCAGTTGCCCCTCAGTGAAATAGCGAGGGGGCTCGGACCAGTCGGCATGGAGGACTTCGACACGAGATCCGAAAGCCTCTGCGATGAGTCTCGCCCAACTGACCACTGCATTCGAGGCTGGACTGAGGTCCACTGGACAAAGGATTTGCTTTGGCGCGAATTTCAACATCGGACTTAGCCTCCGCGAGCTGCCAAGCTGGGAAACAGGCAGGCTCCTAACAGACAAATGCAAAAGAAGGAAGATTTGTTACAGTCACAGGGGCAAGGAACGAGGATTGACCCCTTTTTCGCACAGCCACGAGCAGACAACTTCACGCAGGACAAGTGTTTCGGTGCGCGAGGCCGACGATCTAGAAGAAGGTCTACTATCAGCAAACAAATCCAAAAGGTGATGTGCTCCCTTATAGGGAAGAGGGGAACTGGAGAGGGTAACGAGTTCCCCATCACGCTGAGAAAGACTCAGCACGGTTCAATTGCTGCGTCGCCGTCCTCCCGACCACGCGGGGATGCCCTGCGCATCGCGAAGTGTTAACACTTGCTTCTCCTTCGTGATCTGACGGGCCACAACGACATCCTTTCCGTCGAATTTCACGCTCGATCCAATCACTTCAACCTGGTCTCCCTTTGTGAAGGAGAAGCCCTTCTGCTGAATGTAGGTCGCAGGGCCTACGCAAACTTCATCGGTTTCGGATTGGGTTTTGAGCATGATATGGGTACCAGTATGCCCACCCATGCAGGGTTGTTGTTGGACATCCTCGATGGATCCCGTGAGTCTTACCTCTGTTTTCGGATTGTACGTTTGCGTTCCTCGCCGGGTCCCCGGGCCGCCTTGGGCGAGAGCCGCCGTTGCCAGTGCTGCCAAGATGACTGCCATGAAGAGTACTTCTATTCTTTTCTGCATCTTGATTCCTCCATGATTGTGAATGACAAGGTTGTCCGCCCGATCGGGCGCTCTGCTTCCAGGCGGGTTCATCGGTAGTCCTACAATAGATAAATGCAATAAGTCGGCTTTTGTTACGAGATGTGCAAGAAAAAAACGAAGTTCGCAGATTCCATTGCCAAATCGAAAATAACGGCTCGCACGCGACCGCCATGAATCGTTCAACTCCTAGCGAAGCCCAGCTTGCCTCGCGCCGCCAGGCGCAGGGTGGCTCTTTAATGCGAGGCCAGTTTTTCATACTGTGCAGTTTCCTCGGAGCGAAACAATCATCTATATATGGAGGGGTTTCCATGAACAACTTCCGATACACTGTCGCCAGTTCCAAGTCTTTCGATGCTGCGGTCAGCGCTATCGAGCAGAAGGCAGCGGAGAAGGGATTTCGCGTTTTGCATACGCACGATTTCGCAGGGACTTTGGCAGAAAAGGGATTCACCCGAGAACCACTTAAGCTTGTAGAAATATGCAATGCCCGTTATGCACATGAGGTTCTCAACAAGGACGTAAGCGTTGCACTCATGTTGCCATGCCCGATTGCGGTCTATCTCAAAGATGGCAAGACGTTCATCGGCACCATGCGACCTTCGGTACTTGCTGATTTCTATCCAGACTCGGAAATTGAAGATATTGCGGCTGCCGTCGAGAAAACGGTTTTGGAAATTGTTAACGAAGCGAAATAGCTGGGATCATCACGGCGCACTGCCTTGCGAAGTCGGACGATCAGAAGACCTTCGCCCTGGGTTCGTTCGTGTACTCCGTTGGACTTCGACATTACTGTGCCCCAGGTCAAACGTGAAAAAGGAAAAAGATTCCTAAGCCGGTCAACGCAAGTCCGTACCAGCGTTCGAGCTTTGCTGCCCGTGTTTTGATAGCTAGACGAGCTCCCAGATGCGAGAAGGGGACTGCGCCCAGTGCGACCAGGCCGGTAACTACCCACGAGATATGGCCGAGGTATGCGTGAACGATTGTGCCTGGTAGAGCTAGGACGGAAGAAACCGCCAGCGAACACGCGAAAGCCTTCTTCATCGGTTGCTTGAGGAATTCCGTGTAGCTGGGCACGAAGAGAAATCCCCCGGCGTTCGCGAGCAATCCCGAAATAAATCCCACGCCAGTTGCGACTGTGATTACTCGCATTCGCCAGTACGACGGGCGCAGCCCCTGGGGGTTATCTGCAGCTTCTTTGGCGAGCGAACGGTCTTTGGGAAAGAACAAAAAGGAAAGTCCGAATCCAAGTACAAGAATCCCCGTTAACACCAGCAACGGCTTGGCGCCAACCGAATGAGACAAGAAGGAACCAGCCACGATGGCCGGGGTTCCGATGCCTATACTCCACCAAACGATCTCCCAATCCAACAGCCTAGAACGCCAATACTCAGCGAATGCGACGACCGTGCTCGGCACGGTTGCGGGAAGCGGGGACGCCACAGCAATAAACCCGGGAAACCCCAGCAGGCTGAGCAACGGCGTGGCCACTGCGCTGCCTCCCTTTCCGAAGAGGCCACCGAGAAATCCAATGATTGCACCAGTCAGAAGGGCTCCCAGATATTGCCAGGTCAATCAGTTTTCTCCATAGTTGTGTTAAGCAAAGATTTCCACGCGGGCATGGGGCTTGAAAAGAAATTGCTCCCGCTATTTCAGTTCCTGCCTTTGTGTACTGGTTTTTCACTCCGTCGAGACTCGACAGAACAGGAGTTAGTGCGTCAAGTCGGCACACCAAGCTTGGGCAGCAGCCATTGGGTCAACAGTAGGTAAGCAGCAATAAAAACGATCATCCATGCCCATTGCGGCATTTCAGTTTGCTCCTTCCGACGAACGCTTCGATCTGTGATACCTCATTTGTGCACGAATGCCGTTCCTACGGGATGCAACAGCGGCGTATCGTTGCACATGAGCGGCCTGCCTCGCCGTGCTACGGCATACCAGTTCGCACAACTTGAATACCACCGGATCAGCAATGCAGTAAAAGACACTGTTGCCGGAACGTTCGCGGCCGACAAGGCCTGCGTCGAAGAGGATTTGAAGGTGTTTCGAGATGTTGGGCTGATTACCCACCAAGTCACGGACAATCTGGCTGACGGTTTTAGGTCCGCTTTGAAGTGCTTGCAGGATGCGAATACGCCAAGGTTCTCCGAGCACCTGGAATCGGCGGGCAACCAGCTCGACCAGCTTCTCGTGGATCATTGCTCGCCTTCCGAACAAATAAAGGACTTATTCACTATATAATTATACATGCATATAGTTGGATAGCTGGAAGCCAGGGAGTTCGAATGCGGTCTGACATCGACGAAGCCATCGTCTTGCTCAAGCGCGGGGGCGACGGCGCGCTTGAGGGAGCAGTAGAGCTGCTGCAAGGGGCTGTGTTTGCTTTCAGTATGAGAGTGTGTGGCCAACAGCAAGATGCCGAAGACACGATGCAGGAAGTCCTGGTAAAGTCGCTGCCCTATCTATCAAAGTTCGACAACTCCAGAGCTCTAGCAACGTGGTTGTACAAAGTAGCAAAAAACAGTTGTCTCATGAACCGCCGCAAGAGCACATTCGCACCGAAAGAGGAGCTTTCCCTGGAGGAGTTGATGCCTAACCAGGAGGAGTTCGAGCGGCTCGACGGGCTCACTAGCGTTACTCCGGAAGGTTCGGCCATTAGTGGTGAACAGGGACAGCGGTTGCGGGAGGCGATTCGGTACCTGCCACCGCACTATCGCATCATTCTCGTACTGCGTGACATGGAAGGTTTCACCGACGAAGAAGTCGGGGAGATCACTGGCCTGCGCCCAGGGACCATACGTGTGCGACTCCACCGGGCCCGCTTATTCGTGCGGAGGGAACTCGCGAAGTTGAACGAGGGAGCGAAGCACGGTATTACGGGACGATTGCAGCGAAATGTGGGAGCCCCATCTGGTGCCGGTCGCTGCAGGAAGGTCTTTGCCGGGCTGTCGGACTATCTTGATGGTGAACTAGACGACTTTTCTTGTGAAGAAATCGAGACCCACATGAACGGCTGTGAGCCATGCAAGAAGTTCCTTCGTAGCCTGGAGTCGACGATACAACGTTGCCAGCACTCGCCGGCGGACTGCCCGGATCGGGGAAAGGCGGCTTCTCTGAGAAAGAAGCTGCTTGCGACCTACAGCCGGGCACTCGCCACCAGTGGGAAGTGACCAGATCAAAGAATCCTAGGCTGTTCTGCGCCGCCTTCTCATAGCGATCCATTTCTCTCTTTATTTCCTGTAACAAATTCGTAGGGTTTGCATTTATTCATGTGGCTCCCATGGAGGAGCCCGTGAGGGGGACCCATGATTTCTGCCCAGGTTGAACTGACACAGCCGCTTGCTCAGCAAAGACAATTCGTTGCTCGAACCGGCAGTGAACACTATTTCTTACTGGACGATAGTGCGGGGGGAACCGGGCCTAAGCCCATTGAACTGGTTGCGGCCGGGCTTGCTGGCTGCACGGCTTTCGACGTGGTCACAATCCTCCGCCAGAAATATCACCAGAAAGTCACCGGTTACGAAGTGCGGGTGGAAGCTGACCAAGCAGAGCGGCCGCCCCAGGTGTTCACCGCGGTCCGGATTCATCATGTTGTCCGGGGTTTTGACATTGATGCTGCGGCCATCGAGCAGGCGATTCACCTGTCGGAGGAGAAATATTGTTCAGTCGGGGCGATGGTGCAGAAGACGGCCAGCTTCCACACCACGTTTGAAATCGTCGCCGAAAAGACAGAGTGGGCGAATCTCGCAGAGCCAACCGTAACCCAGGCTTGAGAGATTGCGAATGCAACAGCCCCCCAAACCTAGTGATCGAGGTCACGGCCTGAGTCTTGATCCTGAGCGCAGGATAAAAGGAGCATACCAACTCGTTTCTCAATCGGGTCTTATCCTCTATGCGTATCTATATTGCTGCTCGCCGTTCTTTTCCGATTTTTAGATTGTTCGTCGTTGTGCTCTGCGTCAGTGGGGCGATGTTTTCCCAAGCGTCGCCGGAACCCTCCCCCCTTTCGTTGCAGCAGGCCGCCACCATAGCTATGGAAAAGAACCCACTGCGCAAGGCGGCGCTGGCGGATACCAAAGCTGCATCGGCTGGCATCCAGGAAGCCCGTTCTTCTCTGATGCCCCACATCACCTTCTCAGAAACGGGGACGCGCGGTGACGATCCGGTCTATGTGTTTGGCAGCAAGCTTCGACAGCAGCGCTTCAACATGAATGACCTCACCTTGAACCAATTGAATACCCCGTTGCCATATGGGAACTTCAGCACCCGTTTCGGTGGAACCTGGAACTTGTTCGATTCCTTTGCTTCGTGGCACGCGGTCAGTCGTGCCAAGGAGATGAATGCCGCCTCCACCCACCAGTTGGAACGTACCGACCAGGAGATTTTGTTCCGCGTTGTACAGGCCTACTACGGCGTTCTCCTTGCTGCAAAGCAAGTGGAGGTCGCCGAACAATCGGAGAAGACGGCGAAGTCGATCATGGACCGCAGCCAGGTGAGATTCGACAGCGGGCTCGTCGTGGAGTCGGACTTGCTTACCGCGAAGGTCCGCCTGGCAAGCCGGGAACAAGAACTCATTCGCGCGAAGAACAGTCTGGAACTCGCCCGGGCCCAACTGAATACCGCGATGGGCGTTCCTGTGGATGCTCTGTATCAGCCGGCAGATCCGCTTGCCGACCAGAGTCTCGCGGTTCCCTCGCTTGCTGACGTGGAGCAAAAAGCACTTGCCAGCCGGCCAGATCTGAAGCGGATTGAATCCGAGCAGTCCGCGCAACGACTGAGTGTCGCCATCGCCAAATCATCGTTCGGTCCGCGTCTGAATGCCTTTGCTGGGTGGGAGATGGACAATCCTACGCTCCTGGCCGGTGGTGGCGGCAACAACTGGCTCGGGGGGATCGAGTTGCAGGTCGACCTCTTTCATGGTGGCGCGAAAAAGGCAGCTCTTTCGCGAGAGCATGCGATCGCCGAAAAGATAGCGGCGCTGAAGCAAGCGGCCAGCGACGCTGTGCGATTGGAGGTGCGCCAAGCCTTCTACGACGTGGACTCCACCCGCCAGCAGGTGGGCGTGGCACGCTCGTCGATTGCGCAGGCACAAGAGAGTCTACGCATCAACCAGGATCGCTACGAGGGCGGCCTGATTACCATTACCGACCTTCTAGGCGCAGAGGAATCGGCCCGCCACAGCCAGACCGATTACTGGCAGGCGGTCTATCAGTTTCACATTAGCTCCGCCAACCTTGAGTTGGCGAGCGGAACCTTGAATCTGCAATCACCGGTGGTCAATCCATGAATCTGATTTCTATTACAAAACAAAAGAACCGAATGAAACTCGCGTCCGCAGTGACAGCAGGTCTCCTCCTCTTGCTCCCTCTTGCGACCCTCGTAGGCTGCTCAAGTGATCGTGAGACCGCCACCGCTGCCCCAGAGACCGTAAGCAACGTGTCCGTGTTGTCTGTGCAACCGGCGAACCTTTCGGACCAGGTGGAAGCCGTTGGAACGCTCCGCGCGGCGCAGACAAGCCAACTTGCCGGCCAGATGATGGCCAACATCGTTGAGATTCGCGTACACGAAGGAGACCGGGTCCAACGTGGACAGGTGTTGGCCATCCTCGACGAAGCCCAGCCGCGTGCGGCTCTCGACCGCGCGACGGCGGCAGACCTCGCATCGCAGCAGGGAATTACCGCAGCCGACTCCGACTTTGCCTTGGCGGAAGCCACCTTCAAGCGCTATCAGACCTTGTACGAGAAGAAGTCGGTCAGCCCGCAAGAGTTTGACGAAGTGAAGGCCCGTTACCAGGCCGCGGAGGCGCGCCGCGACATGGCGCGTGCCGGGCTGACGCAAGCGAAGGCGGCCCTCCAACAGGCGCACACCGCTCTCGGGTACACCCGCATCCTGGCTCCGTTCGATGGCCTTGTGACCGAAAAGAAAGCGGATGTCGGTGCGCTCGTCAGCCCTGGGATGCCAATCTTTACCGTGGAGGACCTTCACCGCTACCGGCTGGAAGCCACCGTCAACGAGACCGATCTACGGTACGTCCGCATGGGACAACAGACTCCCGTCATCATCGACGCCGTGGGCGATAGAGAGCTCAAAGGACGGGTTGTCGAAATCGTTCCCGCGGCAGACGCGGCGAGCCGCAGCTTCCTCGTGAAGATCGAAATACCACCCGACCCTGCGCTGCGATCGGGGCTTTTTGGCCGGGCGCAGTTCTCTCGCGGGGAAAAATCATCCCTTCTGATCCCGCGAACTGCCGTCGTGGAGCGCGGGCAATTGCAGGGAGTTTACGTGCTCGATCAGAACAAGATTGCCGGCTTGCGCTATATCACGCTCGGTAAACCATCAGGCGCCCAGGTGGAGGTTCTTGCCGGCTTGCAGGCGGGCGAAACGCTAATTTCCGATCCGGGTAGCCGGGAACTCAGCGGCAAGAAGATTGAGTCACGCTAGGAGCCATGGATGAGCACTGCTAACAACGATTCCGGACCGGTTAGCCAGCACCCAGCCCTTCGTCTGGCAGGAAAAATCTCGCATGCCTTCATTGACTCAAAGCTGACTCCGCTCGTTATAGTCGCCGCCCTGCTTCTGGGTGCGTTCGCCATCATCGAAACGCCACGCGAAGAGGAACCGCAGATCGTCGTTCCAATGCTTGACGTTTTTGTGCAGATGCCGGGCGCGTCCTCCCAGGAGGTTGCCCAGCGCGTGAGTCTGCCGATGGAGAAGTTGCTCCGCGAAGTGCCAGGGGTCGAATACATCTATTCGATCAGCCATCCCGGCATGAGCATGTTGATCGTGCGTTTCTATGTAGGCACGAAAGAAGAAGACGCAATCATACAGACCTACAACAAGCTCTACTCGAACTTCGACCAAATCCCGCCCGGCGTCTCGCAGCCAATCATCAAAGTCCGCTCCATTAACGACGTTCCGATCATGGCCTTAACGCTTTGGGGAAAGAATTACGACTCCTATCGTCTCCGGCGAGTCGCGGGCGAGTTGGAAAACTCGCTTAAGAAGCTCGACGATGTTTCGGAAACGGCGATCATCGGCGGCCAACCGCGCCAGGTTCGTGTGGTTTTGGATACACAACGGCTCGCTGCTTACGGCCTCACGCCAGGAGTAGTGGTCGGACAGTTGCAGAGTGCAAACACCCGCGGACAGGCGGGCAGCTTCGCCCGCGACAACCGCGAATTTCAAGTCGAGGCGGGCCTGTTTTTCACTCGGGCCGACGACTTGCAGCAAGTTGTCGTCGGAGTTCACGGCGGCCGGCCCGTTTATTTGCGCGACGTCGTGGACAAGATCGAGGACGGCCCGGCCGAGCCCGACGACTATGTGCTGTTCGCAAATGCGAAAGGGACGAGTGCGCAGGCAGCCAACACTGAATATCCCGCCGTGACCATCACCCTCGCCAAGCGCAAAGGCACAAATGCGAGCATCATCGCTGACAATGTTTTGGAAAAAGTGAGCGCATTGCGGGGATACATGCTGCCTGCAGACCTGAATGTTACGGTCACGCGAAACTACGGCGAGACCGCAAAGGATAAGTCGAACGAACTCCTCAAACACCTGCTCATCGCAACGTTGTCCGTAACTCTGTTGATTGCATTGGCCCTGGGCTGGCGCGAGTCCGGTGTAGTGCTGCTGGCCGTGCCGGTGACTCTGGCTCTCACGCTGGCTATCTTCTATCTATTCGGGTACACGCTCAACCGGGTTACATTATTCGCGCTTATCTTCTCCATTGGCATATTGGTTGACGATGCCATCGTGGTGGTCGAGAACATTGTCCGTCATTTTCGGTTGCCCGAGAGTCGTGGGCGTTCGTTGGTGGACGTTGCCGTGGAAGCCGTGGACGAAGTGGGAAATCCTACGATTCTGGCTACATTCGCGGTGATTGGCGCGATTCTGCCGATGGCGTTCGTCCGCGGCCTCATGGGTCCTTACATGCGGCCGATCCCGGTCGGAGCGTCGGCAGCGATGATGTTCTCGTTGATCGTAGCTTTCGTGGTTTCACCTTGGGCGGCATTGCGGCTGTTGCGACATTACGCCGGAGACGGTGGACACAGCCACCATGAGTCCGAGGGATGGACCACGCGCTTCTACCGTAGGATCATGAACCCTCTGATTCTCGATGCGCGCCGCCGCTGGATGTTTTTCGGCGGGGTAATAATTTTGTTGCTCGCGGCGGTTGCTTTCGTCCCGTTGAAGTGGGTACGAGTCAAGATGCTGCCTTTTGACAACAAGAGCGAGTTTCAGGTCATGATCGATATGCCCGACGGCACGCCGCTGGAGCAAACTACGCGGGTAGCACAGACGCTGGGACACTATCTTGCGCAGCAACCGGAAGTCACGAACTACCAGATCTACGCGGGCACGTCGGGGCCTTATAACTTTAACGGCCTGGTCCGACATTACTTCCTGCGACGGCAGCCAAATCAGGCAGACATTCAGGTGAATCTGTTGTCCCGTCATGACCGTAAAGCGCAAAGCCATGAAATCGCACGGCGCTTGCGTCCGGAGTTAGACAAGCTCGCGCTGCCCTTTGGCGCTCGCCTCAAAGTTGCCGAAGTACCGCCCGGTCCGCCGGTGCTGCAGACTTTGGTCGCCGAAGTATACGGACCCGACTATAAAGGTCAGATTGAACTGGCAGCTCAGATCAAGAAGGTCTTTCAACAGACACCGGGCGTCGTGGATGTGGACTGGTACGTCGAAGACCCGCAAACCAAGTACGACTTGAAAGTGGACCTCGACAAGGCGTCACTACATGGAATTTCTGCTGCGGACGTTACTCGCACCTTGCGGGTGGGACTGAGTGGGGCCGATGCCGGGCTGCTGCACGATCCCCAATCGCGCGAAGATATTCCGATCAAGGTGCGCCTTTCTCGGCCCGATCGTTCCGGTGTTCAGGACCTTGAGAGCCTGAGACTTCCCACTCCTTCCGGCGGTCAAATCGCGCTGCAAGAGGTCACGAATTTGCAGCAGACCACCATCGATACCAGTGTGTATCGCAAGAATTTGCAGCCAGTGGTCTATGTGACGGGAGATGTGGCGGGTGGAGAAGAAAGCCCAGTGTACGCCATCATGAAGATGAGCGACGCCATCGACAAGATCAAGTTGCCCGATGGCTACGGTGTGAAGCAATACAAGGGCACGACCATGCCGGAACGTACCGACCGCTTCTCCATGAAGTGGGATGGTGAGTGGCACATCACGGTGGAAGTGTTCCGTGACCTCGGACTAGCCTTCGCCACGGTTCTGGTGCTGATCTACGTGCTGGTCGTGGGCTGGTTCCGGTCCTTCATTACGCCGCTCGTCATCATGGCTCCGATTCCGCTCACGCTGGTTGGTATTCTGCCCGCACATGCGCTGATGGGAGCTTTTTTCACCGCGACCTCGATGATCGGCTTCATTGCTGGAGCCGGAATCATCGTGCGTAACTCAATCATCCTCGTCGATTTCATCGAACTCCGGCGCTCTCAGGGTATGCCGCTGGAAGAAGCCGTCGTGGATGCCGGGGCGGTGCGCTTCCGGCCCATGCTGCTGACCGCGGCCGCGGTCGTCGTGGGCGCCAGTGTGATTCTGTTCGATCCCATTTTCCAGGGGCTCGCTCTCTCGCTGATGGCAGGCGAAGTAGCTTCCACTGTGCTCTCGCGCATGGCAGTGCCGGTTCTTTACTACATGAGCGAGCGGCGCAACCAGACGAAACGGGGCGCCAAGGAATCTCACCTAGAGGAGGTACAAGTATGACCGTAGAACGTGCTCTTCGATTGATGGCAGGTTCGTTCATTTTGATTTCGCTTGGTCTGGGATACTGGATCAGTTCCTACTGGTATCTGTTCACTGCGTTTGTTGGACTGAACCTGTTTCAATCCGGACTGACGAACTGGTGCCCGGCGATGTTCGTGCTTCGAAAGTTGGGATTGCGCGAGTCGTTGCCACTCGTCTCGAAAGGCTGAGGGATCAGGCGATTCGACTGAACCAATGACATGCATTGTCCTGAAGAGTTGAAAAGGAGGAATGCCATGAAACGTAGCAAACTGTTGCCAATTTTGTTATTGACGCTGACTTCGTTGGCTTTGGCTCAGAGCGCACCGTCTGGCCAGCAATCTTCAAGCGGGGTACAAGCCGGAACGCCGCCTGGACCCGGCGTACGGGCGGGCCAGCGGGCACAACGGCATGAGCAGATGCAGGCGATGTGCAAGGAACACATTGACGCCATGAAGGCGGATGCTCAAAAAATGCATTCCGCTTTTGACAAGATGAAGGCCAACGTTGCCTCCATCAGCAATGCCGATGAGAAGGCGCGCTGGCAAGCCAATATTGACATGTGGCAGTCCATGTTGGACCACCACGACCAGATGCTGAAACACATGGAAGATGCCCAAGCCAAAGGCATGGGATGCGGGATGATGATGGGCGGCATGGGAATGGGTGGCGGTATGAGCCCGATGAAACCAGCCCCGACTAAACCCAGCGAAAGCAAGCCCCAGTAGCGGGGAACCGTACTCCAGGTGTGATGCTGCGACCGACCTGCCCGCGGACTATCGGGCTCAGGTAAAGCTGTGCGTCCTGGTCGCGCTTGGTGACCCCGCTCTCGTTGTTGACGCGTTGGCGCTCTTGGCTAGAGGAACGACGAGGCTAGGTCCGAATCTCGTCTCGTACGCCACCGTGTGCTGGCCACGATTCTCCAGCGGGTCTCCGCTCCCCTAAAGAAGGCTGATTTGTTGACCGTCAAGGTTGCAATTCATCGGAAAGAACGATCAGCGGCCCGAACGGGGCGAAACCCCGGCATTCTCTTCTAAGCCCGATAAGAGGATTGACTTTCGACACCAAGAGTGAAAACATTTTTGTGTCGAGCGGATTACAGCTTTGCTCGCAAGTTGACGTTGTTCTCGCCTTCATCCGCATTTATTCATCTTTCATTCTAGGAAGTTGAGTTCTGTTCCATTCGGAACTCTGCGCAAGGGGGGCAACTATGAGACCCAAGGTAGCGGTCAACAAACGTAGCAAATTCGATCCCCAGACATTCCTTTCGACCATCGACGGTGGTGGAAGGAAGGTCGCAATGTTTTCCAAAAAGCAAACGATCTTCGTTCAGGGCGATCCGTCCGATTCTGTTTTTTATATACAGAAAGGAAAAGTGAGACTTACAGTTGTGTCCAAGAGCGGGAAGGAAGCCACCATTGGCGTTCTGAACGAAAGCGATTTCTTCGGAGAAGGTTGCCTTACAGGGCAACTTCTGCGGCTGTGCACCGCAACCGCAATGACTGATTGCTCCGTGATGCGAATCGAAAGAAAGTCCATGATGGAAGTGCTGCACCGGGAATCCGCATTCTCCGATGTGTTCGTAGCATATTTGCTGGCACGAAACATCAGATACGAAGAGGATTTGGTTGACCAGCTTTTCAATTCCAGTGAGAAACGCCTCGCTCGTATTCTTCTCCTGCTGGCTCACTTCGGTAAGGACGGAAAACCAGAGGTTGCAATTCCCAAGATCAGTCAGGAGACGCTAGCGGAGATGATAGGCACAACCCGGTCACGGGTCAGTTTTTTCATGAACAGGTTTCGGAAGTTGGGCTTCATTCGCTATAACGGTGAACTTGAAGTCCACAGTTCACTTCTCAGCGTTGTGCTCCACGACTAGAACGCTTACAATGACATTGGGGTGGTTATCACCTTCTCCTCTTTCAGGTCTTCTGACCTAAGCCAGTCCATCTGAAGTTCTCTCACCTTAGGTTTTTCGCCAGAGAGCGGTGCACCCCTTGGCTTTTGAAGCGATTCTGGATGAGGTCGATCAACTCCACAACGTCAGCACTCGTCTTGAGGGACTGGCGGAACAGCACGCCCCGATAACGGAATCACTGATGACGATTGCGGGAAGCGTTCGCAACACTGCCACTCTATTGGCGGTGCTCGTGGCTACTAAGCTTCCGAAGCCGATCTGAGAAAAACAGATGGGGTTACAGAAGTGATTTACAAACCGATTTGTGCAAAGGGAGACCATGGACGAAAAAACGAGTACCATCCTGCCGGGAACGGTAGAAAAAATCATCAAGCCTCCGTTGCCAAGCATGCCCGAAAAGGCACAGATAACCGTTGAAGGCGGGATCATTTGTATCGAGAAATACGCATCGACAACACTCTGACGAATGACAAGGGCGAGGAAGTAAGCCTCAAACCGGGTGCCCGTCGAAGCCGATTCTAAAGACACAACCCCCAAGAAATAATGCAGCCTCGTCATCGCCATTTCCAGATGGACGCTGAGTGGAGCGCAGCAGCGTGGACGATATCCGATTAAGCGAGGATGTCTCTCAGAAAGTAGTATTCATCGAGGACTTCGAAGGAAACAGAAGGCGGCGCGATTTTGGAATCCAGTGTCGCAGCGTTCGCTGGGGATAATGTCGGGTTGTCATCGAGAAGCTGTTGTATTCGTTCTTCAATCTGGCTGCGTTCCTCATCCGTCAGCGAACTCCTGAACTGAGCCCGTTCCGCATTCGCTGGACGCTGTTTTCCTCTGGCCCATTCACGCCTCGCCGAATCAGCATGTTTGCGATTCGTATTGATGCCAGCCTGCTGGCCGTTCATCCGGTTCCGTGCTTCGTCGAGTTTCGTCTTGAGAGCGTCATCCATATGATTGGATGCTACGACCATCGAACTTTGGACAAATTCGAGTCAATGACCGAACCGATTCTAAGAGCGCCGACAGCGGAGCACATTATCGGTGTTCAGGCGTGTTTGCGTTCCGTTAGCGGCTCGATCTCGTGATTGATTTCAAATCTCACTGGCATCCCGCATGTCTGGCATCTCGTTTCATGCGAGCCGCCGTTCAGGCTCATCGCCTCTAGTTTGTTGGGACGCAGGCACTTGGGACAAGTGATTATTAGATACCCTGCACTGTTTCTTGGGACGAAGAGTGGAGCTACGTCACTCTTCCTTTTCTCCGAGCGAATGGGAGAAGCAGCCAAGAGCTTCCCCACCTGCTGATGAAGCTCATTTATAGTGTAGTTTCCTTTTTGTAGGAAAGCGTCCGCCTGAATTCCGGTTGGCATTTCGCCGGAACTGTGACCTCCACTCATCGCAATCGTGGCGATGTGCGGAAATCGTTCACGAACTACCGCCAGAAATTCAAATCCTGACATTCGAGGCATATTCAAGTCGGAAATGATTAAATCAGGCAGCGACTTG